>Ga0182015_10000017_pt1 | contig 209559 bp, 166 predicted proteins | sample 712P3MmetaG_FD_120478 | JGI IMG/M metagenome (GOLD analysis project Ga0182015, IMG submission 120478) | Permafrost microbial communities from Stordalen Mire, Sweden - 712P3M metaG | ecosystem: Environmental > Terrestrial > Soil > Wetlands > Permafrost | place: Sweden: Stordalen | collected...
GAAAGCATCTAAGCGAGAAGCTCGCCTCGAGATAAGGTTTCCCAACCCTCCTGCGGGGGGGTAAGAAGGCCAGTCGAAGACTACGACTTTGATAGGCGGGAGGTGGAAGCGCAGTAATGCGTGCAGCTAACCCGTACTAATCGGCCGTTCGGCTTAACCATAAAACTTTCCTAATGCGTTGCATTGCCCAAGACGCGTGGAAAAAAGTTAAGCAGCCTTTCCACATTGCAATATTCTCAAGTGGAAAATTGGCGGTTGTTTTTCCAGCTTCCTTCAGTTGCTCATCGAAACTCCGCAGTTCGCTTCGCACTCGGTGATGATGCCTCTGCGAATTCCGATCTTTGAGTTTCGATTACAAGTTTCCTGGTGGTCTTACCGCAAGGGTCACACCCGTTCCCATCCCGAACACGGAAGTTAAGCCTTGCCGGGCCGATGATACTGCGCTGGAAACGACGCGGGAACGTAGGTCACCGCCAGGATTAAAATAAAAAAAGGCTCCGAGAAATCGGAGCCTTTTCTGTTTGCGGCGCACAAGCATTCGAAGCACTCACAAGGTGCACCGCCGTCATTTCATCGAATGATTCGGCAGTGCCAAAGGGACAGACACCCGCATTCGCCAACTCAGGGGCGCTGTTGATTTTCTTCTTGAACGCGCCGTGTTCTTCCACGCCATAAAGACCAAACCGGCCATGCATGCTCGCCATCGTTAGCTCTTAGACCAATCCACGTCGGCTGACCCACCAGAACCTTGTGCCACGCGTCCGCCATCTGCGATATCTTAAACGCGAGAAAAATGTACGGCCAGAACATCCAACATGTGGAACCGATACTTCTGCTACTGCTCGTATGCGTGGTAGCACTCGCGGTTCTGGCCAAGCGGTTTAATACACCCTATCCAATCGTACTGGTAATCGCAGGGCTAGTTCTCAGTTTTGTGCCGCGCATGCCGCACATTGAGTTGAACCCGCACGTAGTTTTCCTGCTGTTCCTCCCTCCATTGCTTTTCGCCGCCGCAGCGCAAACTTCCTGGCGGGATTTCCGCTACAACCTCGTAAGCATTTCTATGCTGGCACTGGGCCTCGTAAGTTTCACAGTGTGGGGCGTGGCGATTGCCTGCCGTTGGATCCTCCCGCACTTCACATGGCAGCAGGGATTGGTATTGGGCGCCGTCGTTTGCACGACGGACGCGATTGCTGCTACTGCGATCGCCCGGCGCACAGGCTTACCGCAGAAAATCACCGACGTAATCGAGGGAGAAAGCTTGGTGAACGACGCCAGCGGCCTGCTGGCGCTACAATTCGCGATTGCAGCTGTCACCACGGGCCACTCCCCGGAACTCTCGCAGCGCATGTCCCTGCTTTTTTATCTCGTCAGTAGCAGCATCCTGCTGGGTCTCGCCTTTGCGATGTTCGTTTCTTGGGTCGTGAAACAAATTGAGGATCCGCCCATAGAAATTACGATCACGATTATCACGCCCTACATTGCATATCTAATGGCGGAAAGCGTGCACTCATCGGGCGTTCTCGCCACCGTGGTTTGTGGCATTTATCTCGGCCATCAGAGATCGTTTTTCTTCTCCACGCGAGCACGTCTGCAGGGTTCAGCCGTGTGGGAAACTCTAAGTTTTGTGTTGAATGGAATTGTATTCATCCTTATAGGTCTGCAATTGCCCTACATTCTCGGGGAAATCCGTACCCTGAGCTTCACACGGCTTATGGAAAAGGGCGCATTGTTTAGCGCGGTTGTCATTCTGCTCCGCCTGATGTGGGTTTATCCCGGGGGGTGGGCGGCCAACTGGATTCGGCGGCGGTTGCTGCACCAACCGGAGGCGTTGCCCAACCCGGGTTATATTTTTATCGTCGGATGGACGGGCATGCGTGGCGTGGTCGCGCTGGCAGCAGCGATATCGCTGCCGAAAACGCTGAGCGATGGGTCGCCATTCCCGGAGCGCAACATCATCATATTTCTCACATTTTGCGTGATTTTCGTGACGCTCGTTCTTCAGGGACTTACACTGCCATTCTTGATTCGCCGACTCGGCCTGGCGCGAGCCACAACAGCGAACCCGGAAGAAGAGCAAGCGCGATATGCAATGATTGACGCCGCGCTAGCTTATCTCGAGCACTCACGCGATTCAGACCGACCCGAATTTCTGCCGGTTTACGAGGACCTGATCCGCATCCAGCATCATCAGTTAAACCTGTTGCCAGGCGTTCGCACCTATGACACGGGCTATAGCCCGCAAGATTACGAACGGTTTCGCGAGGTATCCCGGAATATCCGGGCTTTGCAGCGCGCCGCGTTGCTCAACCTCCGGAACGAAAACAAAATAAATGATCATGTTTTACGACAGCTCGAGCAAGAATTGGACTTGTTTGAAGTTCGATACGCAAATGCCTAACAAATCGCGGGCGAATCTGGGCCATACGAAAATAATATTGGCGATCTTGCTTTGGTTCTGCGCGGCGCCAGGCATTGTGGCGCAAGCAAAGTCTGCTCAACGGAAATCATCGGATGCGGACAGATTGGGGCTAACCTGTATTCAGATCCTTCAGAAGAGCTCGCAGGATTGGGTCGCGTACTTCCACGAGAAGGCAGGCTCTACCACCACAATCGGACCAAGCGGTACTTTGCTCGCAATTGGAACTTACGGTAAATGTTACGATGCGCGCACAACGTTTTTGGCCGCCGCGCTCGGCAAATCCGTGAAAGGCCCACTCATGGGTGCGACGGCTAACTTTCGCGATTTTCAAGCAGCGCTGGATAATTTCACCGCAAAGGCGTTTACAGCGGCAAACAAGCAGCCGGGCTCACCCGCAGTCGCATATGCGACACTCTACGAAAAACAATTTCGTTACGAGTTTTATCGGAACTACGCGCAAAAAACTTCACAGTCAACCCAGCTTACTGACGAACAATCCGACGAATTCAGCAAGGCCAAGAATCGCTTTGGCGAGCTCCTCGGCTTGCTGCCGGATGAGATAGCCCATATTGTTCACTCGGCGTTCAGCCAGATCTTTTCTGGCGGCGCCGTGGATGACGTCACCAAACTCGAAGTGTATCGCTATGCGATCTTCCTCCTGGAATCGCCGACAGATAAACCCTTCTCCCCGCCACCATTTTGACCCTGGCTCACCGGTCTGCTAGTCTCTTCCGTTCTTAAGTCTGGGAGATCGAAATGAAATGGAAGCCGTTTATTACGGTCGCCGTGCTTGTGTTTATTTTTGGTGCGTCCGCCGCGCGTGCACAACTAGACGACAAAACCAGGCAATTATCGCGCGACATACTGAAACAGCTCGTAGAAATAAACACAACGGATTCCGTCGGCAGCACCACTGTCGCAGCCAATGCGATGGCGAAGCGTCTGCTCGATGCCGGATTTCCTGCCGCCGATGTGCAAGTGTTGGGACCGAACGCCCGCAAAGGCAACATGGTCGCGCGGATCCACGGGGTCGGCACGCAAAAACCGATTCTCTTCATCTGTCATCTCGATGTAGTCGAAGCGCGACGCGAAGATTGGTCTACTGACCCATTTCAATTTCTCGAGAAAGACGGTTATTTCTACGGCCGCGGCACCGGAGATATAAAAGACGGCGACGCGTTTCTCGTCACCACCTTCATCCGCCTGAAACAGGAAAACTTCAAACCCGATCGCGATTTAATTCTTGCGCTTACTGCCGATGAAGAAGGCGGCAAATTCAATGGTGTCGATTGGCTTATTAAGAATCATCGCGATCTGATCGAAGCAGAATACCTAATTAATCCTGACGCCGGGGATTTCGAACTCGAAAACGGGAAGCGCGTAGCAATTGGCATACAAGCCAGCGAAAAACTGTATCAGGATTACGACCTCAAAGTGACAAACCCGGGCGGTCACAGCTCCCTGCCAACATCTGAAAATGCAATCTATGAGCTAGCCGAAGGCCTCACGCGGCTGGAACACTATCAATTCCCAGTTGAGTTAAATGATGTCACGCGCACCTATTTCACGCGCGAGGCTGGCATTCTTGGCGGGCAAACAGGTTCAGACATGAAAGCGATTTTGCAAGATCCTCCCGATGCCACTGCGCTTGCACGCTTATCTGCAATACCGTATTACAACGCGCGCCTGCGCACCACGTGCGTCGCCACTCTCCTGGAAGGCGGCCATGCAAATAACGCACTGCCGGGGATGGCGCGTGCAAACGTAAACTGCCGGATTCTGCCAGCCCATTCACCCGACGAAATTCAAGCCATGCTAGTAAAGATTCTAAATGATCCGAAAATCGTGGTCACGCATGTTACGGGGCTGGCCTCAAGCGGCATCTCGAACCCGCCATCGCCTCTTCGTCCAGATTTGATGAATGCGCTAAAGAAAGTTTCCGAGGAAATGTGGCCCGGTGTTCCAATTGTTCCAGTCATGGATGCAGGGGCCAGCGACGGCGCGATTTCCCGTGCAGCGGGCCTGCCCACATACGGATTGCCCGGACTGTTCATGGATGTAGACGACGACCGTTCGCACGGCCGTGACGAGCGTATACGCGTATCTTCATTCTATGATGGCGTCGATTTTTACTATCGGCTCATTAAAACGCTATCGACGCCCCAATAGTCGCGGCGCGCTAAAGAGGAATCAGCAATGAGTCTCATGCGGCGCGGAATTTTAATGGCTTCGCAAAACCAGTGGTTGCGTGAGCACGCGCCGCGCTACGGATTCATGCGCCGCACCGTCGCACGGTTTATGCCGGGTGAGGATGCACAGGACGCGTTGACCGCCGCACGGAAACTGGCCACCAATAACATTCACTCTGTTCTCACTCATCTCGGCGAAAATATCGCCGACCGTGCGGAAGCGGATGAAGTCACTAGACATTACTTGAATGTCAACGATCGTATTCGAGCCTCGAATCTTTCGGCGGAACTGTCTGTCAAGCTCACCCAGCTTGGGCTCGACCTCGACGCTAAGTTCTGTTATGAGAACCTGTCGAAATTGATCGAAAATACTCCGCTTGGCAAAACTCTATGGATCGACATGGAACAAAGTCCGTACGTGGACGTTACATTGGAACTATTCCGGCGTGCGCGGGCAGAACACGCCAACGTCGGCGTATGCCTGCAGGCTTATCTTTATCGAACTGAAAAAGATTTAGACGCACTGATCCCTATGGGTGCGGCAATCCGCTTAGTGAAAGGGGCCTACAACGAACCCGCGGAGATCGCATACCCGGCAAAGAAGGACGTGGACGACAATTTCCTTCATCTTGCGCAGCGGTTGCTCAGCCCTGAAGCTCGTCGCGCTCGGGTACGGGCCGCCATTGGCACGCATGATCGAAGTTTGATAACAAAACTCTCGGAATGGTCCGCGTCGCAAGGAATTCAGAAAACGCAGCTGGAATTTCAAATGCTCTACGGGATTCAGCGCGCCGAACAGCTGCGACTCGCGCAGGAGGGTTATCGTTCCGCTGTACTAATAGCGTATGGCTCGTTCTGGTATCCGTGGTTCATGCGCCGCCTGGCAGAACGGCCCGCGAATGTTCTGTTCCTGGCGCGCAATTTTTTCTCGAATTGAACCTCGGTTGAATGATCGATTGCGCGGTTAATTTCCTGGGCGGAGAAACGCATACGGGGAAGTCCCGGCTACTGCGTCCGTTCATCCCTTTCAACTTTGCCATCACGCAATCGGATCACGCGATGGGCGTGCGCTGCGATATCGGATTCATGGGTCACGAGGATTATCGTATTGCCTTGCACGTGCAGCCGCGCGAATAGCGCCATAATTTCTTCACCGGTTTGAGAATCGAGGTTTCCAGTAGGCTCGTCGGCAAGCAGGATTGAAGGGTTATTCACCAGAGCGCGCGCAATCGCTACGCGTTGGCGCTGGCCACCGGAAAGTTCGTTGGGCTTGTGCATCATGCGATCGCTCAGATCAACTTGGGCTAACGCCATCTTTGCTCGCTCCAGGCGCTCTTCCGAAGCGGTTCCGTTATAAATCATCGGCAATTCTACATTGTGCAAAGCGGTAGCGCGGGGCAGTAAATTAAAAGTCTGAAAAACGAAACCAATTTCCTTATTTCGAATGTAAGCGAGTTCGTCGTCATCTAGCTGGCTGACTAATCTGCCCGCAAGCCAATAGTTCCCTTTACTTGGCGTATCCAGGCAACCAATCAGATTCATCAGCGTGGATTTTCCCGAACCGGAAGGTCCCATGATTGCAACGTATTCGCCTTTATGAATCTCAATACTGACTCCGCGCAGTGCGTGCAAGTGCTCCGCTCCCATCTCGTACGTCTTCCACAATTCCTCTGTCTGGATGACGATTCCGGAGTCGACGAGGTCCCGCCGGTAGCCTTGTGCGACAGACACTTGCTCCACCGGAATGGGCACGCGTTTCAAAACTCCTCGGCTAGGTTGGAGACTCTTCGCGTTTCGGCGTGGAATTGTCTACTTTCACGTTGGCACTCGGCCGCAATGTGCGTAGAGCCTTGTAGCTTCCGGTCACGATTTCGTTACCGTCTTGCAATCCGCTGGTGATCTCTATGTCCGTGACGCCCGAAATCCCAGTTTGAACCGGCACGAATACCGCTTTTTTGCCGCGCACTACGAAAACCCCTTGCACGTCGACCTTCTGCCGCTCGCCGGAAGAAGGCTTCGGGGCCGCCAAAGTCACGCTTGCACCATTCGGTTTTTGCGCCTCGTCGATATCCGCTTGTGTGCGCATCGCCAGCGCCTGAATGGGTACGGTCAGCACGCCTTTTTTCTCTGCCGTCTGAATCTTGGCTGTCGCGGAAAGCCCGGGGCGAAGCGCATCTGGAGGATTGTCGACGACAACCACAACCTTGAAATCGCGCGCTTCCTGCGTGTTCGCCGTAGTTTGCGTCGTGGCAGCTTGTCCGGACGAGCGCAAAATCGCCAATTCGCCTACTTGGCTCACGTGCCCCTTGAAAATTTTTCCGGGAATCGCGTCGATTGTAACGTCAGCCTGATCGCCGTCACGGACATTCGTAATGTCAGTTTCGTCCACCTTCACTTCTGCCGTGACAATGCTCATGTCTGAAATGGTCATCAAAAAACTTCCTTCAGCGTTCTGAATGCCGGGTACAACGTTCTCGCCCACCCGCACCGCGATGTAACTCACTATGCCTTCGATAGGCGCTACGTAAGTGGTCTTCCGCAGCACGTCCTTCTGATGTCTCAATACTGCAGTTGCCTGTTCTAGATTAAATCGCGTTTGCTCGCGCGCCGCGCGTGTCTGTTCAACCTGCGCTTTACTAGCGTTTAACGCGGCCTGTGCGCTGTCGTATGTCGCCTTGTTGGCGTCATATTCAGATTTGGCAATCAATTGCTCTTTATAGAGTTTCTGGCCGCGCTCCCAATCGAATTTAGCCTTTTCCAAGTCGGCTTGGCGCTGGGCCAAAGTGGCTACGGCGGAGTCATAACTCGCAGACGAGGCATGCATTCCGGCTTCGGAGGCTTCGATTGCCGCTTGCTGGGCCTGCACGTCAGCTCCCGGCTGTATGTTCTCCAAATGAAGCAGAATGTCGCCCTTCTTAACCTGGTCACCTTCCTTGACCACGATGTTGGTAATCTTCCCAATCCCTTCACCCAGCACGTTCGTGTAATTCTTGGGCCGAATTTCCCCGGCAGCTGTGACGATCGAGGTGAGATCTTCTTTCATCACGCGTCCAGTCTGCACGCTGACCACACCTTTGTTTACCTGATAGACGCTGAACCAGGCAATACCACCGAGAACAAGCGCTGCGCCCGTGCCAGTCAGCGCTGTCTGCCATGTTTTCATAGCTTTAACCCTTGAGTCGACTCTTGGCGGGGCACTTGCAACGCTCTATGATAAATACGGGCCGCAGCCATCAAATGTTTCCCCTTTAGACGAGCGCATCGAAGAAACGGAAGGTTTTAAGTCCAACTTTAGGCGCCAGGGGACGCCGGCGTAGTACCCGGCTCCGGATTCCCAAGGAGAAAACCGACACATGATTGTAATCCATTTTCGACAACGTGGCTGCGTCGTCATTTACGCGATCCGGGGCGACACGAAATGTTGAATTCAAACCGAAACTCGCGCGCCAAGGTGTCTGAATCTTAGGATTTTATTATTTCTGGAATTTTTTAATTTGGGACGACGTGTTCAAATCCACCCTAACATGGTCCCTCAAATCTCAAGCAACCCAATGCTTCCAACCTGATTCTTAGTTTCATACCCCGAGGACCATCGTGGGAAACGGTCGTTGACCTGTACCAGGGGACAGGTTAGAATTTCCGCTCTCGGGGCAAAGGCGTTGATAATGGGCCGTAGTGTCAAACTGTCTCTTTTCGGGGTGTTAGCGGGCGCACTGCTGTGTATGCCCGGTGCGTTTGCGCAGGGCGAATCTCAGCAGACGCCGCAAACTCAGCAGGATCAAACTGACAAGAAGACAGCGAAAGAAGCTGCTAAGCAAAGATCGAAAAGAGACAAAGATCTATTCAACGAATTAGACTCGCAATATAAGAAATGGCTTAACGAAGACGTAGTTTATATTATCTCTCCGGAAGAACGTAGCGCCTTTCTACATTTGCAAACCAATGAAGAGCGTGAGCAATTCATCGAGCAATTCTGGCAGCGCCGGAATCCGGATCCAGACTCCGCTGAAAACACTTTTAAGGAAGAACACTACCGTCGCATCGCTTACACCAACGAGCATTTCTCCTCTGGTATACCAGGCTGGAAGACGGATCGCGGTCGGATTTACATCATGTGGGGTCCGCCGGACGAGATTCAATCCCATCCGTCGGGCGGAAGTTACGATCGACCAGCAGAAGAGGGTGGCGGCGAGACCTCCACCTATCCGTTCGAGGACTGGCGCTACCGCTACCTTGAAGGTATTGGGGAAAACGTTGAACTCGAATTCGTCGACCCCACCATGAGCGGCGAATATAAACTGACCATGGACCCCAGCGAGAAAGATGCTCTGCTATACGTTCCAGGTGCCGGGCTCACTGAGATGGAGTCCATGGGCCTTTCGAGCAAGCAAGCACGTTTTAATAATACGGACGGGACTCACATGGCTTCTCCGCTGGGCATGACCCCAGAGACCATGCAAGAGTTCTCTCGCCTTGAGCTGTATTCAAAGATTCAGCAAGCTCCTCCCGTAAAGTTTAAGGATCTGGAAGCGGTTGTGACCTCCCGTCTGGTCCGCGACCAAGTGAAGTTCCAATACCGAACCGACTTCCTGCGAATCACTTCCGATACAGTTTTAGTGCCGATTACGGTTCAAATTCCCACACGTCAGCTAAGTTTCCAGGAAAAGAATGGCGTGGATTCGGCTTCTGTCAATCTGTTCGGACGGATTACGAGCCTCAGCGGGCGTATTGTGAATACTTTCGAAGACAATGTCCGTCGTGATGTCCCAGCGGCGCTGCTTCAGCAATCGCTCTCGACTGCCTCTATCTACCAGAAGGCTATCCCGCTTAGCCCGGGTCTCTATCGCCTGGATATTGTTTTAAAAGACACCAACAACGGAAACGTCGGTGTGGTCAACACTCGGCTCGCGGTCCCACGCTTTGAGGATGACAGTCTCTCCTCCAGCACTTTGATCCTAGCGGACCAAATCCAGCGCGTTTCGTCGAAAGACATTGGCTTGGGCCAGTTCGTTCTCGGCGACGTCAAGGTCCGGCCCCGCATCGATGCCAATTTTGCTGCGAGCGATCAGATGGGCGTCTTCCTTCAGGTCTACAATCTAAAAGTCGACGATAAGACCCACAAAGCAGACGCCTCCGTGCAATACCGGGTCACGAAAGATAAAGACACTGATCCGGTGCTCAAGTTTGATTTGGCTCAGGACAAACTGCCCGAGCACGGCGAAGAACTCACGCTCGAAAACATCATCACGCTTGGCTCGCTTTCACCCGGCAAATACAAGCTGGAAGTGGCCGTCACCGACAACTTAACCAAAAAGACCATTACCCCGGTCACCGAATTCATAGTTCGGGCCGCCGGATCGGCAGCACCGCAACCGCAGGGGAGGTAAAGCTCCGTGAGTCGCCCGATGATCCGCGTTTTGGGCCTGGCTTTTACTCTATGCCTATCCTTGTGCGTGATATCTGGCTCAGCCTCCGCGTCTCCGAACTCGGGGAAGATTACTGGGCTTGTAGTAGACTCAGCTGGCGCGCCGCAGATGGGCGCGACAGTCGTGGTCACGTCGGATCAACTGCTGGCCAATCTGTCTTTTCAGCTTCTCACCAATGACCGCGGTCGCTTCTCTACAGCGACTCTGCCGGTCGGCCTTTATTCGGTGAGGGTTACCCTCGCCGGCTTCTTGCCGGCCATTGAGCAGGATATTCAGGTTAGCGATCAGCACATCACCTTGCTGGAAATTGTTCTTGGATCTGTCTTTACCTCCTTCGAGAAGTTGCGGCGCACACCAGACCAGCAGGTTTCTTCCGACGAATGGGGTTGGGTGCTGAGGGCATCCGCAGCCACGCGTCCGGTCCTCCGCTGGCAAGATGGTGACGTTACCGCCGCCGCAGGTCTTAATCGTATGGACAATCCGCAGATCGAGGCGGCTCGCACTCGTGTGGAACTCACATCTGGCTCCGATCATCCCGGTTCTATTTCTAACGTCGCTGATTCGCCCGGTACTGCTTTTGCTTACGATTACGGGCTTGGCGACCTAGGCCGCCTGCTGATGGCAGGCCAATTCAGTTACGCCGGGAATTCCGAGGGGGGCGGCTTCGTTACGCAGTGGCTGCCTTCCGGTGATTCTGGTTCCGGACCGGTCACGACTCTTTTGATGCGCGTATCGCAACTCGGTCCCGATGGCCCGACATTCCGCGGTCTGCGTATGTCTCACGATTCATCGTTCAAGGTCGGGGATAACGTCAGTGTCCGGTACGGTGCGGATTTCATTGCCGCCGGTTTCGACGGCACGACTTCTAGTTTGCGTCCCCGCGCGGAGATGGCTGTTCGCATGAATCCTACGTGGCAGGCTTCCGTGCTGGCTACCACGAACACGTGGCAAGAATCCGCCGGTGCTCAGGGCTCTCTGCAATCCACGCTGAACCAGCTGGATGCTTTTCCAACACTTCTGCTCCGTAGCGGCCACCCGGTCCTGGAAGACGATTTGCATGCGGAACTTGCCGTAGAGCACGATCTCTCAAAGAAATCCAGTATTACCGCGTCGGTATTTCACGATCGCTCGAGCCACACGGCGGTTTTCGGGCACGGCGCGATGTCAGGACCGGATTACCTCCCTGACTATTTTTCCGATGTTTTCGCCTACGACGCTGGTGAACTGAGTTCTGTTGGCGCTCGCATAATTTACCAGCAGAAAGTGGCTGAGAACCTCGACATGACCATGGTTTACGCTTACGGCGGGGCGCTCTCCCCAAACGAAAGTCCGGTTGAAGCTGCTCTCCGCAGTGAGCTGGCCATGCAATATCGCGTCAGCGCTGCCGCTCGCGTTACCGCCAAGATCCCTCGCACTGGTACAAAGATTATTTCGAGCTATAAGTGGATTAGCGGACCGGCAGTTTCGCAGCAAGACTCCTACGGGCAATCTCTCTATCATGTAGACCCCTTCTTAAGCATCCAGGTCCGCCAAAAACTCCCTGGTTTCATACCGGGGCACCCCGAACTATTGGCAGACTGCGGCAACTTACTAGCTCAGGGCTACGTTACCCTCGCCACCAGCGATGGTCAGGTAGTCTTAGTCCCCACTTACCGGTTCTTCCGCGGGGGACTGAGCTTCCAATTCTAAGTAATCGCCCATACGATAATCGGGACAATATCTCCCACAAATGGGATGCGTTAGAATTTCTCTGCGCAGTCTAATCGTAACTGCAAATGATACATCGTGTTACGTAATTTGGAATCTGTTATTTACTGGAACTTGACGTGCTAGCATAACTGAACTAAAGGACGGTGGTGTACCTACATGAACGACAGTCTGCGAATGCGGCTTGGGGCTGTAGTCCTGGCTCTTCTTACATTGGCAGCCGTCGTTTTCGCTATCCTGAACTACGAACAACGATCCAGCTTCATCCTCCCCGATGATGGCGTCACTTGGATGGACTCCCCTCAAGGAGTGGCCGCGTGGCATGTTGTCGCGGACTCCCCGGGTGCCAAAGCGGGAATTCGACCCGGTGACATCGTCCAAACTGTCCGCGGCACGGTCGTCCGCCGCGCCACGGATGTTACTCGCATACTCTTTCACGTGGGCCCTTGGACCGAAATTCGCTACCAGTTGCGTCGCGACGGCCATGCTTTCGAAACTCCGCTGGTCACTGCGCCCCAGGAAAATCCGTCCTCTATCGAGAATTATTTGCGCGTAACTGCGCTGCTTTACCTTTTCATTGGCTTGTTCATTTTTGTGCGCCGCTGGAACGCGCCGCGTGCGATTCACTTCTATATTTTTTGTTTAGTGTCATTCGTCCTTTACAGTTTTCATTACAGCGGAAAACTCAACTCGTTCGATTGGTCCATTTACTGGGGCAATATCGCCGCGATTCTTCTTCAACCAGCACTGTTAGTACACTTCGCCGTGGTATTTCCAGAGCGCCGCGGCATATTGTGGCCAAAGCTGACAGTCGTCTACAGCCTACCCGCTGTGCTCCTCGCTCTTCATATTTTTGTCGCCACCGGAACACTCGATTTTCTTCCGTCGATTGAGAGCAGGAATTTCCTTGATACCTGCGACTTGTTTTATCTAGGCGCCTATTTTCTCGTCGCCGCCGGGATTTTTCTGGCGAGTTACTTCCGCGCTCCAAGCGGCATCCTCCGCCAACAACTGAAGTGGGTTACGGCAGGCACTTTTGTCGGCATCGTTCCTTTTCTTTTGTTCTACATTCTGCCACGCATTTTTAACTGGGTTCCGCAACCCTGGATGAAGCTTTCCGTTTTTTCTTTAGCTTTGATCCCGCTTTGCTTCGGCTACGCCATCATCCGCTACCGGCTGATGGACGTGGACATCATCTTCAAGCGCGGTCTTTCCTACACTTTTGCCACAGCCGCGGTGGTGGGGATTTATTTCGCAATTATTGCGCTAATCGGCGAGCTTTTTCATCGGCCCGGATTATCCACCGGCCCTATAGGGGGCATCGTCGCGATCGTAGTCGCAGCGTTCTTGATCGAGCCTCTACGAGAATGGGTACAAACCCGACTCGACCGTTTTTTCTACCGCGATCGCCTCGATTACCGCCGGACGCTTATCGAGTTCGGGCGCGCGCTAACCAATGAAGTTCGTCTTGAACCGCTCGTGGGCTCGGTGTTGGATCGCGTTTCACAAACGCTGCTGGTGGATCGCCTCGCGGTCTTTCTCGAAGACCCACTGGTTTCCGGCCAATTCGTGCTTTCGCGCTCAATGGGATTGCGGCCCGAAGGTCCGCTTGATTTATCGTTCCTCAACCCTAATCGACCCGCATTTCAACGCGGATGCCTATTCATCGAATCGGCGCGCGCAACGACGGAAGAATCCGAGTCTGTCCGTCGCACTGTCCAAGAACTCGACCTAAATTATTTTATCCCTTGTCGATTCCGCGAACACACCGTCGCGATCCTGGGTTTGGGAAAAACGGTTGATGGGGATTACCTCTCGAGCGACGACATCGAGCTCCTATTCACGATCGCGGGCTACGTCGCTATCGCTATAGAAAATGCCCGTCTCTACAACTCGCTCGAACAAAAAGCGCTACAGATTGAGCGCCTGAAGGATTTTAGCGAGAACATTGTGGAATCCCTGAAGATCGGCGTGCTCACAGTCGATCTTGAAGATCGCGTTGAGTCTTGGAATCCGCAGCTGGAAGACTTGCTCACAATTTCACGTTCGGAAGCGCTGCACCGCAAGCTTGAGGAAGTACTGCCGCAAGATTTAGTGGGAGAAATCGCGGTGCGCGCGGCCAGCGATCATGTATCCGGCATTTACAAATTCCATCTCAATACTCGCGTGGGGCAGCACCTGGTGATCAACGCGTCCATCGCGCCGCTGGTCGGCAAAAGCGGCACGCGGCTAGGGCGCCTGATCCTGCTCGACGATATCACCCAGCGGGTTCGGCTCGAAGAACAGATGCTTCAAACCGAAAAGCTCACATCGCTCGGCCTGCTTGCCGCCGGCGTCGCGCACGAAGTCAACACCCCGCTGGCCGTCATCTCAAACTACATTCAGATGCTGGCGAAGCAGATTCCTGCGGATGATCCTCGTCAAAAGACCATCGAGCGCATCGTCAAACAGACTTTCCGTGCCAGTGAAATTGTCAACAACCTGCTGAATTTTTCGCGCACCGGCGGCGCAGAGTTCATTGAGATCGACATTAACAACGTGCTAGAGGAAACGCTCACGCTGGTGCAGCATCCTTTCAAATCTGCTCGCGTGAATGTGGTGAAGAATTACAACGAGCAACTTCCACCGGTGCTCGGCTCGATGACACGCTTGCAGCAGGTCTTCCTCAATCTTTTCATGAACGCGCGCGACGCCATGCCACAGGGAGGCATGCTCGAAGTTCGCACCACCACGCAAAACGGATCCGTAGAAATCGAGGTCACCGACACGGGCTCGGGAATTCCGCCCGAGCATCTTCATCGCATTTTCGATCCATTTTTCACAACCAAGGCCACCGGGCGGGGCACCGGGCTAGGCCTTTCTGTGAGCTACGGCATCATAAAAGAGCACGCCGGCAAGGTGGACGTTCGCTCTACTCCGGGCCAGGGCACTTCGTTCCGCCTGGAATTTCCCGTAGCCAGGAAAGCCGTTCATGCCTAGAGGATCAATTCTTGTCGTCGACGATGAAGTCGAAATCAGGGAAGGTTTGGAGGCGCTTCTTACTTCTGAAAGTTTTGAAGTGACTCTCGCCGACACCGGCGAGGCGGGCTTGCAACAACTTGAAGATCATCCGTTCGACTTAATGCTGCTCGATGTCAGCCTGCCCGATCGCAACGGCCTTGAACTGCTTCGCGAAATTCGCCGCCGCGACCCGCAGCTCTCCATAATCCTCATCACCGCATTTGGCTCGATTGACATGGCGCGCGCAGCCTTCAAAGGCGGTGCACAAGACTACATCACCAAGCCATGGTCCAACGACGAACTAATCGCTCAAATTTCGCTGGCCATCGAAGGCCGTCGCCTGCGCGACGAAAACGTCCAACTCAAGCGCGCACTGAAAGAGCGCTACAATTTTCCGAACATTGTCGGCAAGAGTGACAAGATGCAAGCTGTATTCGACCTCGTCACCCAGGTTGCGCCCTCGCGTTCCACAGTTTTAATTTCCGGCGAAAGCGGCACCGGCAAGGAAGTCATCGCCAAGGCCATTCACTCCGCTTCTACACGTGCAGACAAGGCTTTCATTCCCATCAATACGGGTTCAATACCAGTGGACCTTCTCGAATCGCAATTATTCGGCCACGTGAAGGGTGCCTTCACCAGTGCGGTAGCCTCTAAGAAGGGCCTTTTCGAGGTCGCCGACCAAGGTACGATTTTCTTCGATGAAATTTCCACGGTAAGCCCGGAAACGCAAGCCAAGCTTCTTCGCGTAATCCAAGAACGCGAATTCATGCGTCTGGGCGGCACGGAAACCATTAAAGTAGACGTCCGCATTCTGGCTGCTTCCAACGAGGACCTCACCAAGCTGGTTCGCGAAGGCCGCTTCCGCGAGGATTTGTTCCATCGTCTGAACGTAATCTCTCTTCACCTTCCACCGTTGCGCGATCGCAAGGAAGACATCCCCTTGTTGATTGCGCGCTTTCTCGAGCAATTTTGCCGGGAAAACGGCAAACCGCCCCGACTCTTCACCCACAGCGCGATGCGGCTCCTGATGGATTACGACTGGCCCGGCAACGTCCGCGAACTGGAAAACGTAGTAGAACGCGCGGTCGTGCTCTCCACTCATGAAACTATGGACGCGGATATCCTGCCGGAAAGTGTCCGCACGCGAGAAATCGTCCGTGGCGTTCGTTTGCAGCTCGCGGAATTTCTGCCTCCGCTTCCGGGCCAAATTGGCGGATCGGGCGCAGCTCCGTCGCTATTCGAAATCCTCGAAGAAGTGGAGCGCCGCATCATCGTGGACATGCTGGAACGCACCAACTGGAATCAAACGGAAGCGTCCGAACGTTTTCAAGTCCCGCTTTCCACACTAAACCAAAAAATTAAACGCCTTGGCATCGAAACACGGCGCCGCGCGCTTTCCCCACGTGGCGCAACACCGCACGGGGAAGACCCCACAGAATTCGCGACTGGCAAGTAGCCCCCTCTTACGCACAACCACAGCCTCATGTCTGCCCAATACTTTTCCAGTACATGCTGTCGCGAGTCATCCGTGTAAGATAGTCTGCGCCTAATCGCAACAAGGTCAGTCGGACAACGATCCAACGGAGAATTCTCGCTGCCCCCTTTCATCCCCACTGCCGCTGGTCCAAAGTCTGAACAACCGAACCAAGAGCTTCGCCGCCAGCTAGGTCTGGCTTCAGCCGCAGCAGCCGTCGCCGGCGAAGCTATTGCGGTCGGCATTTTCCTCACTCCGGCGGGCATGGCCAAATCATTAGGCTCGCCGTTCTGGCTGCTTGTAGTTTGGCTCGCCGTCGGAACCATGACTCTAAGCGGCGCTCTCTGCTACGGTGAACTTGCCGGCCGCTTTCCAAGCGCCGGCGGAGCATACGTCTACCTGCGCGATTGTTTCGGGCCGCGCGCCGCGTTTCTTTACGGTTGGATGAGTCTTCTCGTTCTTGACCCCGGCCTAACAGCCGCCTTCGCCACCGGTCTCGCCTCTTACGCTGCATATATTTTCCACTGGCCGCCACTGGTCATAAAACTTGCGGCGGTCGCCACCATCTGGTTGGTCTGCGCTTTGAACATACTCAGCATGCGCATCAGCGCAGGCGTTCTGCGCTGGATTACCTGGCTAAAGCTTGTATTGCTTGCAGCTCTCACGGTCTGGGCGCTCGCCTTTCGCCTCGGCTCGTGGGCAAATTTTGTCCCGCTTGTCGCGCAACGCCCTGGCGCATTGCCGCTGGTTCCTGCGTTGGGGGCTGCGACGGTCGGCGCCTTCTTTTGCTTTAGTGGTTGGTGGGACGCCACAAAAATTGCCGGCGAAATTCGAGATCCCGGGCGCATTTTGCCTCGCGCGCTCACACTCGGAGTTATCGCGGTGACTGTCGTCTACATCGTCATCAGCGCCATATTCATCTACCTCGTGCCTATCGAAAAAGTTGGCTCCAGCACGACCTTCGTCGCGCAAGTGGGCGAAGTGCTTTTCGGTCACGCTGGTGGGATTGTGTTTGCAGCCATCGTCATCGTTTGTGTGAGCGGCAGCCTGGCTGCGTTCATGATGTCCGCGCCGCGTGTTTATTACGCAATGGCCGCTGACGGCCTCTTCCTCAAATCCGTTGCCCGAATCCATCCGCGTTTCGGCACGCCGGCGCGCGCCGTGGCCGTTCAGGGAATCATGGCTTCGACTCTGGTCGTGCTCGGTTCCTTCGAACAAATCGTTGCGTATTTCTTTTTTGTTGTGGTTTTCTTTCTAGGGCTTACCGTCGCCGGCCTGTTCGTGCTTCGCCGCCGCTCCACACAATCCACGTCGGCTATCCTTGCTCCAAGCTATCCTGCCACGCCCCTTGCATTCCTTGCCCTTGTAGTTGTGATGCTCGTTCTCCTCGCGAGCCGCAGCCCCCGCCAAGCGGCTCTCGGTTGCGTCGTCGTGCTGGCCGGTTGGCCTGTGTATAGTTGGATTAGAAAATCACCGGAGGCGTAAATGGCAGCGGGAGACGAACACAAATCATCGGGCGTGAATCAGAATGTTGCCGCGGAAAAGCACAGCACAAAAATACGCATCACGGACGACGCGGAGGCCACGGGCGACCTCGCCGCCGCCCATGATTTCTGGCGCGCGGGATCCGGTCGCCGGCAAGTCCCGGGGATCATCAAGTGCTTCGGCGCACGCCCCGATTTTCTTCGGCAAGTAGTGCAGTTCTCAAACACACTGCATTTTTCGGAAGGCCACATGACGCGCCGGCACAAGGAAATGATTGCGAGCTACGTTTCCTTCCTCAATCGGTGCCCGTATTGACTCGACAGCCACGCCTACTTCCTGCGTGTTCAGGGAGCCACCGATCAATGCGTAGCAGCAATTCTGGAAGGCAAGCTCGATAGCGCCGGCCTGACGGTGCCGGAGCGCGTGCTGTTGGGCTACGTGGAAATAATCACCAAAGACGCGGCGCGTTCCACTCGCGCGGATGTCCAGAAGTTGCGTGACGCCGGATGGAAGGAAGATCAAATCGCGGAAACCGTTTACATTACCGCGCTCTTCGCGTTTTTCAATCGCGTGGCGGATGCCTTCGGCGTCCCGTCGCAGGATTACTTAACCAAAGGAAGAATGACACCGTAGACCGGTGGCGAGTTTTATATCGACCTAGGAAAGCAGCGGCCGTCCTGCAATTCCTTCGAGAATTCGATATGGTGCGGCGTCCGGGACAACGAGGGCGGCCGGCGGAATCAAAAATGTCTGCTCAAGCGCATACTGTCCCGATATCGCTGCATGCGCCACCCCGTCCGTAAATACGATCCAGGTGGCCAATGACGGAAATTCAAGTCGCGTCTTCAAACAACTCGCTTGAAACGCCGCATTTTCCTTCAGGAAATCGTGGAAACGCAGCATAAATGCGTCGTAAGGAGTGCGTCCCGAAGCCGCAATGCCGAATTTTGCACCCAGGTCTTGCACCATGCGCGTCAAAGACGAGTGATCTCCCGCGATTTTCATCAAACCCGCGGCTTCGGCAAATTGCCGCGCCAAGACATCGAAGTTCTCGGTGGTATTCCATACCCGCGGATGAACAGGATTTAAATTTGTGAACACGCGTAAAATTCTCCCGCCGCGAGTCGGCCGACTGGGGAACGCATCCACATGCAGCAAGTCATTTCGCTTGTGCACGGGCAAATCGCGGCCCTCTTCTTCTTGCGGCCGAAAACTAGCGAAATCCAAATTCCATTTCCCACTATAGGGCGCAAGAAATTCCCCAACAAAGCCTACAATCCGCGCGCTGTAATTACGCATGATGGAATGCATGCGTCCAATTGTTACCTCATTCCCTGAAACACCCTTGAGAACATCTTCGCTCGGCCGGTAGGAGACGTTCTTATGCATCCGCAGTTCGCTCCATTGCTGTTCGCGAAGAAAGTTCTGATCGTCCGAGGAAAGTTCGAAAGGAAGGTCGCGAAAAAAAAGAATCTGCCCGCGCTCGGCCATCTCACAATAAGCCCGCGCCCTTTGTTCCCGAAGGTCGGCAGCTATCCACCCTCCCGGAAACCTATAATCCTCCACGACAATCCACTGCGGATCATTCATCGTGCTTAAGTCTTCTTGGTCTGCCCCGTCGTTTGAGATGCTGGCGGCAGCAAGGTCGTTCTCAAATCCAGGCCGGACAGGTCCACCCCCTCGAGATTTGTCTCCCGCAAAATAGCAGTCTGTAAATCGGCGCCTGTAAAATCGGCCCCACGAATTTCCGCAAGCCGAAAATTCGCCGCTCCAAAATTCGCGCCTCGCAGAATCGCTCCGCGCAGATCGGCACGGAACAGTTCCGCGCCGCCAACTTGCGCCTCGGTGAGGTCGGCGCCGCTGAGGTTTGCATCCGTCAAATCTGCCTTGCGTAGATCCGCACGGTTAAGTTTTGCCTTACTTAGATCGACCGACGAAAGCCGCGCATTGTACAGCTTTGCACCCTGAAGATTGGCCCCTTGAAAGTTCATCAAATCCAGATTCACGCTCTCCAGATTGATGCGCGACAAATCCGCACCCGCTAGATCGCCTCGCACGCCCGTATCGTCACCCCGTACAAACCTTTGGTGCGCCTCAATAATCTCCGACACACGCTTCCCTTTATACTTAATACTATTAGCGGCTCTCAGACTCCCTCCTCTTCAATTACCCGCAAGCCCACCCGTGTTTCCAGCGGGTTATCCAGTGTTTCAGATTTTACAAGAATCCACGTCGGCTTGGGACGCCAGTTCAATGTTCTGTTCGATCGCACGGTAACGCCTGATGCTTCAGTCATGCCGTGTGCTTCGACGGAGACAGCCCGTAGAAGCGCACTAAACCACGGTGTGATATTGTGAAAATTGGAATGAGACTATCTGCAACATTCTATCCCCTGCTTGTCCTGATAATCTGTTGCGCCTGCGCACAAACTGCGACGGCTCAACAGGTAGCCGAACAGCCCAGCGAAGAAGTAGTCGTAAATCTGGCCGCTGGACGCGTAATCATCGCCGTCGTCAAAGACGCTATCCTGGTTGGCACTATTGAAAACCCAATCGAGCCTCAAACGCACCCGCCAATCCCCGTGCAGCTAAATGGCAGACGCGTGGGCATAATGCTCGGCGCGGTTGACTGGTTTTCACCGTCCTCGCAGCTGGAGATCGCGCGGCTCGACAGGGAACTACCCAGCCTTCGACCTCACTTCGTCAATGCGACGCCTAATCCCCACCTCGCCCAAGCGGGATCGAATGTCGAGGCCGCTGATATTGAAGCAGTCGGCCAGGGACTTTTTGAACGCCTCAACGTTATGGCCGGCAATTTTCATGGGAAGCTCGACTGGCCCCCCGACGAACCCGTAGCGCAACTAATTCTTGCGGATTACATGGAAGGCTACGGACCGGAAGTGTGGCAGCTCACCTTCACCCTGAAGCAGGAAATTATGCGGCTCGATTATTACGACACCCACATTTCTCATCCTGTCTATTCACAAATTTGGCCGCCGGAAAAAGGCCAGCCGCACACGCTTATGGAGTTTCAATATCCACCTGAAACCGCGCAGCCTACTCTACTCGATTTGCTGCGTCAAAAAGATCCACGCCTCGCAAAAGTCGCAGCTTCCGACGCGCAAATGGCTGACGTCGTAAAATATTTTCTGGAAGGCCAGAGCAACAAGATACTTTCCGCGGATGCGACACAGTTCCTTCGCGCCGCTTTGACCATTCTCTCCTCAGCAAATGCCCATGAAACCATGGCATCAATCAGTCTTGAATCCGGCTTCGAATGGATTCTACGCCCACCTTCAGAACCGAAAAGAGCTACTGCACGAAAAGATGAAGACCGCCCGGCTGATGCTCCTTCGCTTCTGAAACCTTCTCCGCCCGATTAAAATCGAAGGCTAATTGCAAGCTCAGCGACTGCGGAATTCAGGGCCCGTTAGTTGCAGAGTTCACCGTCAACCGCCCTCACATTAATAGGCTGCTAGAATCCCAAATTGCCCTTTTTCTCAGCCAACGATTTTTGCAGCCTCGCATTCTTTTCCGTTACCGACTTCGCGAGATCTTCCTTATGTTCCACCAACTTCTGCGCGATCGCGGAGTCTGACAGCGCTAGAATCTCAGCCGCAAAAATCGCTGCATTTACCGCTCCCGCTTTATCAATAGCCATTGTCGCCACGGGAATTCCACCGGGCATCTGCACTGTCGCGAGCAGCGCGTCCAGTCCATTCAGCGAACTCGTACCCATCGGTACGCCAATCACCGGCAAAGTAGTATTCGCCGCAATCACCCCAGCGAGATGCGCCGCTGCTCCCGCCGCAGCAATCAGAACTTTTAATCCGCGATTCTGCGCTGTCGTTGCATATTCGTGAGCGCGCGCCGGAGTTCGATGCGCGGACACGACCTCCATCTCGTATGCAATCCCAAATTTGTCGAGCATTTTTCCAGCTTCGCTCATCACCGGCAAATCCGTATCAGACCCCATCAAAATTCCGACGTGTGCACTCACTCGATTGTCCTTTGAATTTATAGATTTTTTTCCGTAGCGCCGTTCCAATTGCGATTTCTTAATTCGTTGCGCCCGCGAGCGAAGGCCGTACCTGCGCGATGCGCTCACCTACTTCAATACGGTCTCCACGCCTGATTCTGCCGGTCCCAATTACCCTGCACAACCAACCGCGCTGCCCGCGCAATTCCCGTTGCAGACCCATTCGAATGTCGTCCATCCAAGCACACGGATCGCACGGCACCGTAACTTCGAGCACGCTCGTCCGATCCTCAAGATCAGTCCCACAGTAAGCGTTTTAAAATCCATGCCTCGGGTGGTGATATTCTCCTTCACATCGCCGGGTACCAGACCGAATTTGTCCAACGTTTCGCGATCCATTAATAACACCTGCCGCTCGCTTCCAGACCGTCCGTGAATGCAACCATTAAGTCCCTTGTTCTCAATAGCTTCATCCTCGACAACCTCTTCCATGGGAAAACGGTGAGCCAAACACTTGAAAACGTGCTGCACTTCAGCCATTCAGACCTCCGAGGCCGCTTGTGTCTTAATTTCCTGTGCGCCGATGTCCTTGCGGTAGTGAGCACCGTCGATCCGGACTTTGCTAACGGCCGCATAGGCAACTGCGCCCGCCTCGAAAAGTGAAGGGGCTGCAGCGGCCACCCCCAGGACTCGACCACCACTTGTGTAGTATTTGTTTCCCTCTTTTCGGGTTCCGGCTTGGAATACCATCGCGCCGGAAATGTGGGCTGCCTCTCCTAGGCCAATAATTTCGGTGCCCAAGATTGGGTAGTTTGGATAACCTTTTGCTGCTACTACCACACAAACGCTGGCTCCGGACTTCCACCTCGCCTGCGATGCATCCAGCTTCCCGGTTGCGGCTTGCATAAAGGCGACCGCCAGATCAAAATCCGCACGCATGAGAATCGATTGGGTTTCCGGGTCACCGAGTCGGCAATTGTATTCGAGTACCTTTGGCCCTTCCTTTGTCAGCATGAGCCCAAAGAAGATAAATCCTCGATACTTGATGTTTTCTTCTCGCAAACCTTCAAGCGTCGGACCCACAATTGTCTCAAGGATTTCGGTCTCAAGGGCGGGGGTGAGCATGTCATCGCTCGAGAAGGTTCCCATTCCGCCTGTATTTGGCCCTTGGTCCCCATCGAACACGCGCTTGTAATCTCGCGTGGGGGCCATGGAAATAAAATTGGTCCCATCCGTCAGGACAATATACGAAAGCTCCTGGCCCGTAAGCCCTTCTTCAATCAACACGCGCTGGCCAGCGTCGCCGAATTCGCGCTTCAGCATAAGCCGTTCGATAAACTCACTCGCCTCATTGGCCGACGATGTGACCAGGACGCCTTTTCCGGCGCACAGCCCATCGGCTTTTATCACCACGGGCCAACTCCTGATGGCGCTGAGTGCTTTGCTGCCAGAGTCGAAGGAGCCAATCATGGCTGCTGTCGGAACCTTATTACGTTCCATAAACTTCTTCGCAAACACCTTACTACCTTCCAGTTGCGCCGCCAATTTGAGCGGACCCAAGATAGCCAAACCTCTCGCGGAAAATTCGTCGGCAACCCCTTTCACTAGCGGTAGTTCGGGCCCGACGATTGTTAGGTCAGCAGAAAGTGTCGTCGCCAAGTCTGCTGCCGCCGTCGCACTGCCAATGTCCAAAGGCACACAATCTGCGATCTCCGCGATTCCTCCATTTCCCGGCGCACACCAAATTCCCGCTACAGTCGGACTCTGAGCCAACTTCCACGCGAGCGCATGCTCTCGTCCTCCGCCGCCGATGATCAGAATTTTCATCCGTACTCGCGAACAAGCACGATACGGCGCAAACTCCGTGTATGTCAACAATCCTGACGACGTCAATCACTTGCGCTTGTTTCTTTCATGTAAATGATGTTTTATTCAGGACGATGCATTGGGACTTTGCTCTTATATTGTTGTTCCTCGGCGTGGCCGTCCCGCTACTCGGCCGTCGTCGGGTAAAGCAGTTACTGCGCTCGCCCGCAACAACAAAAGTGAATCGCTTATCTCTTTACGCTTCTACCATCGCATTTCAGTGGACTGCCGCCGGGATAGTGCTTTGGCGCACGGCCGCCCACGGGATTAGCGGAAGTCGGCTCGGACTTACAATCGGAAATCCAGTGTTCACGATCGCAATAGCCTTCATTATTTCTATAGTCGTGTTGTTCAACCAGGTTTTCAGTTTGCGTCGCCTCGCTTCCCGTCCTTCTGAAGTTGACGGAACACTTTCGCAAATTGCGTTCAGAATTTTTCCCCAGGACGACACGGAGCGTTTGGCGTTTTTTGCGCTGGTCGCGACAGTGTCGGTTTGTGAGGAACTCATTTACCGGGGATTTGTTCAGCGCGTCTTTCAACAGTGGTCCGGGGGCTCCGTGTTCGTTGGAATCGTTGGTTCCGCAATTTATTTTTCACTGGCGCATCTTTACCAGGGCCGCCGTGGCTTGGTATCTACTTTTGCCGCCGGTCTGATCTTCTCGGGAGTGCGAGCTTGGAGCGGTAGTCTACTCCCCTCGATGGTGGCCCATTTTATCGCGGACATCACCGTGGGATTGCTCGCCCCGGCCAAAATGCGACTTGGCTCCATGCATGCGGAGCTACCGACTCCAGTACGAGCTAGAGGCGAATTCTCAGACTAGGCGAGCATGATCGCAATTTCAGACGACGAGATCCTTGAAGCGCTTTACCCTTATTACCCGGAGGCCACACATCCCCTGTGTGAGCCGATTCGTGTGTATATGGATTTATTGCTGCGGTGGAACTCGCGAATTTCGCTTACCGCCATAACGAAACCCAAGGACATCCTCCGGTTCCATTTCGGAGAGAGTCTTTACGCGGTGCGTAGAGTTCCCATACGGCGTGGTCGGCTCGCCGACGTTGGATCCGGCGCGGGCTTTCCTGCAATACCTATAGGTATGGTAAAACATAGAGTAACAACAGTTTTACTTGAATCGAACACTAAGAAGGCCGCTTTTCTGAACGAGGTCTTGCGCGAGCTCGGTCTCAAGGAGATGGAAGTATACAACGGACGAATGCAGGCCTATAGTTCAGGCCAAAACAAATTTGATTTGGTTACAATGCGAGCTGTCAAAGTTGACAAGGATTTCAGCTGGTGGGCAAAGCACAACACGCACCATGGAGCGCTGATTATTTTGTGGGTTGGGGTGAACGCCGGTGACATTATTGAGAAAACAACTGACTGGACGTGGAGAAAACCTCTAGTGATCCCAGGTGCGGAACGACGCGTCATCCTAGTCGGAAAAAAGAGCGCTCATTTACTTAATGTTTCACGTGGAACCATCCAATAACCACATTTTGTCGAGAAATAAGTTGTTTCACGTGAAACAACTTGATCACTAAGATGACCATCTGATACATTACCGCCCACTGGGGGCACCATTGGCCCGCGTTATCGCGATCGCAAACCAAAAGGGTGGAGTAGGCAAGACAACCACAACCGTAAACCTCGGCGCCTCACTAGCCGCATCCGACCAGCGAACTCTTATCATCGACTGCGACCCCCAAGGAAACACAACCAGCGCCTTGGGATTTCCGAAAGATCCCTCTCGCAGGACACTCTATCAAGCTCTCGTTATTAACGAGCCTGTCGAACGGGTAACTGTTGACGCCCGGGTAGAAGGTCTTGACCTAATCCCCTCCGACAGAAATCTCGTCGGAGCCTCGATCGAACTTGTTGGGGTCCAAAATCGCGAGTATAAGCTGAGAACCGTGATCGCTCCAGCGCTGGCCAAGTATCACTATGTTTTGATTGACTGCCCTCCATCATTGGATCTTCTAACAGTGAATGCCCTGGCCGCCAGCGATGCTGTCCTAGTGCCAATTCAATGCGAGTATTTTGCCCTCGAGGGAGTCTCGGAACTGCTCGACACTTTAATGCGCTTGCGGCGCACGATCAATCCATCCTTGGCAATCGAAGGGATTCTGCTGACGATGTACGATGATCGTACGACTCTTTCCAAGCAGGTCGCCGCTGAGTTACGGAGTTTTTTCGGGGCCCAGGTTTTTGAGACTGTCATTCCAAGGAACGTACGCCTAGCTGAGGCTCCCAGTCACGGAATGCCAGTGATGTTCTACGACATACATAGTAAGGGCGCAGAAAGTTACATCCAACTCGCCAAGGAGGTTATCGCGAATGCCCAGAAACGCGTTGGGCAGGGGATTGAGCGCACTGATCAGGGAGCCGGAGGCGGAACCGCAGCTTCAGCAGCCTCCGCCGGGGCAAGCTTCGTGGGGGCTTCCACCCCAATCGGCGGCGGCGGGAATGATCGCAGCGGCGGCAGCACCGGCTCTGAATGATGGCCTATTTCAAATTGATATCGACCTCATAGAGCCAAGCCCGTACCAACCTCGCACTAGGTTTCGCGAAGAGGCTCTAGACGAACTCGCTCGCTCGATACGCTCCAGCGGGATCGTTCAGCCCCTCGTAGTCCGCAAAATCGCAGGCCGTTATCAGCTAATTGCCGGCGAACGCCGTTGGCGCGCCGCTCAACGCGCCGGTCTGAACCGGGTGCCAGTAGTCGTCCGCGACGTGGCCGAGGAAATGGCGCTAGAAATGACGCTGGTAGAAAACCTCCAGCGTGAAGATCTCAATCCTATCGAGCAGGCACACGCTTTTCAGCGCCTTATCGACGAATTCCATCTGACCCAGGAACAGGTTGCCGACCGGACCGGCAAAGACCGAGCAACGATCGCCAATGCAGTGCGGCTTTTGAAACTTGAAGAGAGCATCCAGGAACTCCTAGAGGAAGGGCAAATCACGGCAGGCCATGCTCGTGCGCTCTTGTCGATTACAGACTCGCAAGAACGCATGACTCTCGCCCGTAAAATCGCACGCGGTGGAATGACGGTTCGGCAAGTGGAACGGCTGGCGTCGCAAGGTACGAAAGCGCGTGTCGGCGGTCCGACTTCTTCTGTTGACCCCAACATCAAGGCTGCACTCGAAGAACTGCAACGGGCGTACGGAACCCGGGTCGCAATTCACCCGAAGCGGCTACACGGTCCCGGTCAGTTAGTCTTTGAATACTACGACGATAGCGATTTGGCCCGACTCTACGATCACCTCATGCGACAATAGCCATACAAGGCTTCGCAGCAAGTCTGAGGATTGATCGATGGGGACTGGATGGTTCGGCCGCAAGCGGCATGATTCCGGGGAGTGGACCGGCTTCCTTGAGCAGGGCGTAAAGCTGGAAGGTCGCCTCGAATCCTCAGGCACTTTTCGCATCGATTCAATAGTTAGAGGCAATCTCGTCTCCTACGAAACCTTAATCCTCGGTGAAAAGTCCGACGTCGAAGGGCAAATTGACGGACGTTATGTGATTGTGGGCGGCCACTTTGACGGAATCATCAAGGCGTCCGTCAAGGTCCAGATCCAATCCAAAGCAATCGTCACCGGGGAGATTCATACGCCCTGCCTTGTAATGGAGCCAGGAGCAATCTTTGACGGACGTTGTCACATGTTATCTTCCTCTGAGGCGGCGGCACCAATAACGATCCCGATCCGTTCGGCCGCAGCCCACGCCTGAATTTTTCAGCCCAGTATTCTCCGCATAAACTCAAGGTGACGATATAATCACAGTGTCTGTTTCACGGGAGAGTTGTCTTTGGCAGATCAAGTTCGGCTGACCACCACGACAAAATCCGCAGGTTGTGCCGCCAAGCTAAGTCCCGGCGTGTTGGACTTCGTGCTCAAGAGCCTGCCGCGGCAACCAGATCCAAACGTCATCGTCGGTTTTGAAACCAGCGACGATGCCGCGGTTTACCGGCTCACGGACGAATTGGCCATCGTTCAAACAGTCGATTTTTTCACCCCAATCGTAGACGACCCGGGGCTGTTCGGTCAGGTAGCCGCGACGAACGCGCTGAGCGACGTCTACGCGATGGGCGGCCGGCCGATATCGGCCTTGACGATCGTGGCGTTCCCGGCTGGCAGCCCTTCGGAAATTCTCGAACAAATCCTGCGCGGTGGCCTCTCCAAAATGACCGAAGCGAATTGCACGGTCGTCGGCGGGCACTCGATACGCGACGATGAATTGAAGTTCGGATATGCCGTGACCGGCATTATTCACCCCCGGAAAGTATGGAAAAATGTTGGCGCACGTTCGGGAGATGCTCTGGTCTTTACAAAGCCCATCGGCACAGGCGTCATTTCAACCGCATTGAAGCAAGGACGCGCCGATGAATCATGGGTCGCTGCCGCGACATCGTCTATGACGCGGCTCAATCGAGACGCCGCCGACGCATTCCACGAAATTGAAGATGCGGCACCGAATGGCAGCAATCCGATTCACGCTGTGACGGACGTGACAGGTTTCGCGCTGCTCGGTCACGCTCGCGAAATGGCCATTGGCAGTGGCGTTTCCATAAAAATCGATCATAGTTGCATTGAATATCTGCCAGGCGCAGTTGAAGCAGCACGCGCGGGCTTTTTCTCCGGTGGTATGAGGAACAATCGGGAATTCGTCGAAAGCTGCGTCAATTTCTCATCCACCGTGCGGGACGAATTTCGAGCGCTTCTGTTCGATCCGCAGACGTCCGGGGGCTTGCTCGCGGCCATCGCTCCAGAATTTGCAAACGACGCAGTCACAGCCCTCAGGCGCCGCGGAATCGGTGCCGTCATAATTGGAGAAGCGCTCGCGAAGCATTCACCGCTCCTCGAAGTCACTTAATTACGCCGCATCTCGGAAACTTCTTCCTCACTTCAATAATGGACACAATAACCCACGGCATTGTCGGCGGATTAATAGGCAAGGGCTATTTCACGGAACGCAACGGTTCTGTTGCGACATTTGCCGCGATCGCCGGCGCTATGTTTCCGGATAGCGATGTGGTGGAGGAATTATTTTCCCGCGATCCGCTCGCGATCGTTCGATATCACCGCGGAATCACTCATTCATTCGTCGCGCTGCCGTTTTTTGCGGCAATACTCGCCTGGCTGACGCGCGCGGGTTTAGCACTACTGCAAAAAAGGTTTTCTCGGTTTCGCGACGTGCAATCCCCGTCTTGGGGAATTCTCTCTATCATTTACGCCATTGCGTTAGCCAGTCACATCATCCTTGACGGCATGACTTCGTTCGGCACGCGGATGTGGGATCCAATGTCTCAGGAGCGCGTAGCCTGGGACCTACTCTTCATCATTGATTTCTCTTTTACTGCGGTCGCTCTTCTTCCCCAGGTGACAGCGTGGATTTATGCCGATCGCTGCAAAGGTCTGTCGCGAGCTGTATCGATGTGGTTTCTTTTCACGGCATGTTCCTTTGTCGTGTGGAAAATCGCCGCTGCAGTTGGATTTCCATTTCGGCTCCGTATCGCTTTCATCGCGAGCCTGATTATACTCGTGTTGTTTTTTCTTCCCGGAATCCGTGACGCGGGGTTTCGTGTCAGGCAGTCGCGTTGGAATCAGGCCGGGGTGTGCGTAATGGCGATGTATCTGCTCGCCTGTGGGATTGCGCATCACGCAGCGCTCGGTCGCGTGGAACAGTTCGCCGCAGCCAGGAATGTGCCGGCCGTGAGAATTGCCGCTCTCCCGTTGCCTCCGTCGCTTCTCGATTGGGGCGGCGAGATTCGTTCAGATGACGGCGTCTACCAGGCGCGTTTCGATCTACGCGATCCCGAGGCGCCCACATTTTTCTTTATTGCGGATTCACGGCTCAATATATATGTGGCGCGCGCGATGCAACGTCCCGAGGTCCAACTGTACTGGAATTTCGCGCGGTTCCCTGTGATTCGTACCGCGGATGAAAACGGCCTTCATTATGTCGATTTCAACGAGAACCGTTTCATCACTCGCAGAAGCCACGGGCCCGCGCCCTTCTCTTATCGTATAGTCTTTGATGGCGCCGGCAACGCGATCGAAGAGGGGTGGCAAGCCGATGGCATGGATGTGCGCCGCATGATAAAACTCTTGCCAGGTCACGCGGAGAATGGGCCATGAAGATTGTGCTCTTCAGCGACATCCACGGCGACACTCGCGCCCTGGAGAGCGTCGTCGCTCAACCTGCGGATACATACATCGCAGCGGGCGACCTTTCTAACTTCGGCAAAGGTCTCGAACGCTGTGGTGAAATCCTGAGACCGCTGGGCGAACGCCTTTTGGTTCTGCCCGGAAACCATGAAACCCACGAACAGATGAAACAATTCTGCGCGCAATACGGCTTCGTCGATTTCCATCGAAAGGCGAAAAAGCTCGGTGGCACGAATTGGGCTGGACTTGGATACAGCAACATCACACCGTTCAAAACGCCCGGCGAATATACGGAACCGCAAATCGCCGAGGAGCTCTCACACTTTGTGGGAATGGATCAACTTTATTTCGTCGTTCATTTTCCTCCACTTGACACAAAATTGGATGAATATGCCGAAGGTCAGCACGCCGGAAGTTCGACGCTGCGCGCGTGGGTCGAGCACGAAAAGCCCCTCTACCTTTTCTGCGGTCACATTCACGAAACTGCTGGAATGAAAGATCGCCTGGGTACAACGAAGTGCATAAACGTAGGAAAAGAAGGTTACTCAATCGAAGTGTAGGAACTTAAAATTTCAGGAAGAGCGCGCGCTTGACAATGAGTCCAGGCGTCACGAATTACAAATCACGAATCACTACGAACGTGTCGGTGCTCTACGTCCTATTTCTTCGTCACTGGGTACACCACCAACTGCCGGCGGTCGCCGACTCCTTCGCTGGCAGTGCGCACGCCCTGCGCTCCCGTTAATTCCAGGTGAATTAATCTTCGCTCTCGCGGAGACATGGGATTAAACCGGAAGACCTGGCCGGTTTCACGCACTCGCTGCGCCGCTACACGGGCGGAGAGCTTTAATTCTTCCAGGCGCAGCGCGCGGTATTCACCACAATCAAATCGCACGCGATCGTGCAGACGCGGATCCAAGCGCAGCCAGCGGTGACCCACGTGCTCGAGGGCCAGCAGCAACTCCGCATTACGCTCCAGCAGGAAATCCTGATCGACTCCGTGAAACGCTACCAGGATATCCTTTTCGTCAGCAGCACCGTCCACCGTGGCCGGAGTCGAAATGTGGTACTCCAGCTCCAAGCCCATTTCTCGCGCCGCCAGGTCCAGATACCGTTTCAGTTCTACGATGGCCTGCTCGCGGTCGAGACGCGCCTCGCCACGCGCTTCCTTCACGAACGGCCGTTTTCCTGTGGCAGTGTGGTCGTCAGGCATCAATCACGTTCTCTTTCTTCTTGAATTTCCCGCGCGCGGGAAGCGGTTCGGTGCGATTCAAATAGTATTGCTGAGCGATGCCCACAAGGTTACTTGTAAACATGTATAAATTAAGCCCGCTGGAGAGCCGGAAAAAGATAAAACCCATCATCAGCGGCATAAACGCCATCATCTTCTGCTGCGCGGGATCAACAGAAGTCTGCGGAGTCATCTTGGTCATCAGGTACATCATGATGGTCATACCGATGGGCAAAATATAATACGGGTCCATGGCCGAAAGGTCGTGAATCCAGCCCATCCAGGGGGCGTGCCGCAGTTCGATCGCGCCATTCAACACGCGCCAGAGCGCCCACCAAATCGGCATCTGAAACACCATGGGCAGGCAGCTTCCCATAGGGTTGATGCCTTCACGGCCGTAGATGGCCATCACTTCTTCGTTCATTTTTTTCTTACGTGGATCGCTCATTGAATATTTCTTGTAGCGATCCTGAATCTGCCGAATTTCCGGCGCGACCTTTTGCATTTTCTGCATCGAGCGCCAGCTTTTCATTTTCAGCGGGAACATGGCGATGTTGATGACCAGAGTCATCAGCACGATGCACCAACCCCAGTTCGGCACCTTGGTGTGCAGCGTCTGCAATATCCACAGCAGAGGCTTGGCGATAATCCCCGTCCATCCGAAATTAATCAAGTCGGCGAGCGGCGGCTGGAGGCTTTCTAGCTTTCCTAAATCTTTCGGACCCACATAAACGCGCATATTCAACGGCGCGCCAGCAGCGGTTCCCGCAGCCATCTCCGCTTCGGGCTGGGAGGTTTGCTTGCCGTCATCCAGCACGGCATGATTCTGCATCCAGTGCCACAACGAAAGGTCCGTGCCGTCCGGCAAAAAGGCTGCTGTAAAAAATTGATCTTCGATGCCGGTGAATTCGAGGGGGCCGTTTTGCACCGCGGGCTGACTCTGGTTACCGGAGACTCCCAGTTTTTTATACTGCAGCAAAACTAACTTGCCGCCCGCCTTGTAATACACGGTGACAAGCTGCGCGGCGTTATATACAGCTTTATCGCCGAATCCGCCGCGCCAGGCCAGAGCCACGGATTGCGGTTTCCCGTCCAGCAGCACTGAAACTTCCACCTTTGTTTCGTAACTGGTCTGGAAGCTAAGGGTCTTGGTAACGTCCAGGTGCCCATCACTCCAATGCAAAATAATCTTGACTGGGGCTTCCATCGGATTCGCATCCATCGTTGCGGTGTTGGCCAGGGGCGCGGCTGCGGAATCACGCTTCGCAGTCCTTGCATCCGTCGCGGATGTCTCCACGGCCGTCGCGCCCTCCGCATGCACCTGGTACAAAGCCGAATTCGCCATGGCCTCCAGCTGCGAATCCGCCATCACGATCGAAAAGGGCCAACCAAGCTCGCGAGCGACACTCTCATTAACCAAATCGAGGGGGTGCGGCGGCTTCTGATCGTCGAAATATTTATTCAGCTGCCAGGTTTTCACCACGCCGCCGCGATTGGAAAGCTCGACGTGATACAGCGAACTTTGCACCACTACAGTTTTTTCCTCGCTCGCTTCCACCGCCGAGGAGTTCGGCGCAGCAACCACGCTGGGGCCCGATGAAGACGTGCCGGAAGATGCTGCGCCCGAAGTCGACCCTGAAGAACCAGCCTGCGCGGAATTCTGCTGCGAGCCCGTGTTCATCGGGTGGGAAGTTTGTGACGGATTCTGCGGTGGGGTAACAGGGGGTTTATAAAAATGGCCCCAGGCAAAAAGAATCAGCAGAGCTAGTAAGACAAATACAATTCCGCGAACCTGGTCGGACATTTCCTTCACTGCGCGGGCTCCTTGCTGAATGTCCGCAGCCAATCGGCATCGGAATAACAGTGAGAGATGTGGGCCGCGAGGGATTCCATTCCCCGAGGAAATCCGGGCTCCGGCACCGGATCAAATCCGCCCGAGGTGAAGGGCCGACAGCGGCCCAGTCGTTTCAGAGCCAACCAGGTCCCGCGCTTCGGACCATGCAACGCAATCGCCTCTTCGGCATAACGCGAACAGGACGGATAAAACTTGCAGGCACCACCCAAGAAAGGCGAAAAGAAAACGCGATAGAGGTGAACGAATGCAAGGAGCAGCCAAGTCCCTGCCGAGCGTCTCTCAGTTTTACTCAATGAGTGATGCGAAATCGTATTGGCTATTTCGGCCCCGCGCCGCCCGGAGGCATCGCCTTCAGCAAATCGCGCGTCAATTCCAAAAACTCCGCGGTCGCGGCCGTGGTGCGCGGATGAATCACAATGTCCCATCCTGAAGCGATCTCCTGTCGGTGCAATCTTAAAATTTCGCGAAGGCGGCGCCGTATTCGATTGCGCCGGACCGCGTTACCCAGCGCCTTTTTGATGCTCCACCCGAACCGGCTGATGTCGAGGCCATTGGGACGTAGAAATACCGTGAATTCGCGGCTCGATCTCCGGCGGCCCTCGCGGTACACCGCGTCGTACTCACTGCGGCGAACCAATCGGGATTGGCGCGGAAGATGCAGCCGCGACGGCGGGTCAGACGCGCGTGAGGCTGTGTCGTCCTTTCTTGCGGCGTCCAGCAAGGACTTTCCGTCCACCTTGAGTTTTCATGCGTTTGCGAAATCCGTGTTTCTTGTGACGGCGCCGCACATGCGGCTGAAAAGTGCGTTTCGGCAACGATCGTCTCCCCGATTATGTATTGTCACCCAGAGCGAAGCGAGGACCACCTTCGAAATCAGGCCGTCGAGTGCGGTTTGTGGCAAGCGCGTTCGCACGCGCTGCTCCGTCACAGCGAATCCCATGTGCAATCGAAACGATTAGTTTAGACGACCCGCGCACCACGGTCAAGGAAGCAGGCAAGGCATCGAAACTTTTAAAATCTCCAAACGCGTTGTGACGGCACGATGCGAACCCGCTCTTTCGAGGCGCTGGCATCCCGCTCCGTATTGCGCATTGCCTGAAATTGTAAGCGGCAAATGCGTCCGGGCCCGCGAGACTGGTTGCAAAGCGTCCAAAAGTTTCGGGTAGAAATTGGCTCGTTCCTTTGTTTTCAGCGAGTTGCATTAATTCTAATTTCTGGGGTTGTTCCATTTGTTTCGGGTAGAGGTGCGATCGCCACGCGTCGAAACTGCCTCGCGCGGAAGGCGCGTTGACCGCCCTGCACGCGTCACCTACAATGAAATCAGCGTGCCGCGCATTGGACGCATTTGAGCGTTCACCGGCGGCCGCGGATGGCTCTTCATGAGCCATAATTTTCGATAGACAAGTCGCAATCACAAAAATGTTCGAGACCCTAACAGATAAGCTGCAACAAGCTTTCAAAAACCTGCGCGGGCAGGGGAAGCTTTCGGAAGAACATCTGGACGCGGGCCTGGCCGAAATTCGCGAGGCGTTGCTGGAAGGCGACGTCAATCTGGGTGTCACTGACGATTTTATCGCCCAGGTACGAACAAAGGCGCTCGGCTCCGAAGTGCTATTGCAGCTCTCGCCGGACCAGCAAGTTGTAAAGATTGTTCGCGATGAACTCGGCGAACTGCTGGGAAAGGAAGCCAAGCCGCAGTATGGCTCGAAGCCGCCGTCGGTGTGGTTGATTGTGGGCTTGCAAGGTTCCGGTAAAACCACGTCCACCGGCAAACTAGGCAAATGGCTTAGTGAGCACGGCCATCGACCGTTGGTGGTTTCCACCGACGTGTATCGCCCCGCGGCGCGCGAACAACTGGCGCAAGTGGCCAAGGCGACAGGAACCCCCGTGTGGCCCGGAACCGGCACAGACAAACCGCTTGAAATCGTGCGCGGCGCGTTGCGCGAAGCGAAGATGTCGGCGTGTGATGTAGTGCTGGTGGACACCGCGGGCCGACTGCACATTGACGAAGATTTGATGAAAGAGCTCAGCGAACTGAAGCGCGAGCTGAATCCATCGGAACTGCTCTTCGTGGCGGACGCAATGATTGGACAAGACGCAGTGCGCTCTGCCGGAGAATTCCACAAGCGCCTAGGAATTACGGGTGTGGTGCTTACCAAGATGGATGGCGACGCGCGCGGCGGCGCAGCTCTATCGATTCGAAAGGTAACCGGGGCGCCGGTGAAATTCGTGGGCGTGGGCGAAAAGTACGATGCCCTGGAATCGTTTCTGCCGGACCGCGTGGTGTCGCGCATTCTGGGCATGGGCGATGTGCTGGGCCTGATCGAGCGGGTGGAGAAAACTGTCGACGAAAAACAGGCGCGCGAGCTGGAACGCAAACTTCGAGAGGATGATTTCACGCTGGAAGATTTCCGCGACCAACTGAAACAAATACGAAAGATGGGATCGCTCGAACAGTTGATGGGAATGCTGCCGAAAGTGGGCCCGTTTGCCAACCTGCCCAAGAACCCCGAGATCGACGAAAAACGACTGGGTTCGGTGGAGGCCATCATCAATTCCATGACGGCGAAAGAGCGCGCCAATTCCAACCTGATCGACGGCAAGCGCCGCAAGCGCATCGCGGCCGGCAGCGGAACGTCAGTGCAGGAAGTGAATCAGGTGCTGAAGCAATATGCGGACATGCGGACAATGATGAAGCAATACGGCAGCTTCGCGCGAACGAAGATGCGCGGACTGGGAAAATTCGCAGGTTTAAAGGGCGGTTCGTAGGGCAGTGCGGTCCGTCCTGGATCCACATTGCAGCTGTCTCCAGGGTACAAAGATGTGCATAAAAATGACGATTAGAAATGCGTGCAGTCGTTTGTTTTGAATGATTTACGGCGAATTCTAATCGGCCGCAGTGACGATTAGAAATTTGAAGCGGCGACACCATTTTTTGGTTTTTTCGCGATTGCCGGTTCTTTTTGAATTTGTTTCTTCATTAGTATTGATTCCCGCATGACGTTAGCACGCGAACGATTTATGCGGTATTGAACGGAAGTACAGGCGAGGGACAGAACCAGTACCAACTGTCCTTTCCGAAAGTATGTGGCTTGGTTGGTTGGACTAGATGCGCTGTTGGCTAGCGGCAATGCCTGCTTCGCAGTCGCGGGCGAGTGTGAGACCCGCCCCTACCGGCCCGAGATTGTGAGATCGGCCTGTGGTTCGTGCTCCGCGAATTCGACCAAATGCGTAGGTGAAATGAGTGGATTTAGCTATAATTGCTGACTCACGTTGACGTAAACGATTCAGGAGGGATTGAGGCTTTGTTAACGATCAGGTTGGCCAGGATTGGCAAGAAGAAGCGCCCGTTTTACCGCGTGATTGTGACTGAAAAGACTCGTCCGCGGAACGGCCGTTTCGTCGAGATTGTCGGAACATACGACCCGCTGAAGACCCCAGCGGCGATCGAGCTGAAGCAGGAGCGCGTGGATTACTGGCTCGGCAAGGGCGCCCAGCCCAGCGACACCGTCCGCAGCTTTTTGCGAAACCGTAAACCCGCCTGACGCGTCGTATCCCTCAGCCCAACCCGGAACTAATTAATGGAACTCGGGTTCGCCTACGAGCGAATTACCGTGCTGGGCTCGTTTTCGTGTGGAGGGGGATTCATGAAGATACTCGTCGAAGATATCGCGAAAGCTCTGGTGGATCATCCGGATCAAGTTCAGGTGAAGGCTGTGGAAGGAGAGCAGGTAACCGTGCTTGAATTGCGCGTCGCGCCGGACGATCTAGGAAAGGTAATCGGCCGCCAAGGACGCACGGCCAAATCGATCCGTACATTACTGGGTGCGGCGGGCATGAAGTTGAAGAAGCGATTCACGCTCGAAATTCTAGAGTAGCGATCTAAAACTCCCCAATATGGATCAAGCGCCCCAGGCACGCCGCGTGACTGTGGCAAAAGTTTTGCGCCCGCATGGTGTGCGCGGTGAAGTGGCCGCGGAAATCCTCACCGACTTTCCCGAACGACTCAAGCATCTGAAATCAGCGGAATTATGGGACGGCCAGATAGCGCCCCGGCAAATCGCTGTGCGCAAATGCTGGATTTCGCACAGCCGCGGGGGCCAGGCCATATTTCATTTCGCCGGCGTCGATTCCGTTGATGAAGCGAAAAAACTTGCAGGCCTTGAGGTGCAGGTGCCACTTGCCGATCGCGTGGAACTGCCGGCAGGAAAATATTACATCAGCGATTTGATTGGCTGCGAAGTTCACGAGAGAAATGGCGCGGCCATTGGAAGCGTGCGAGATGTGGAGATAAATGGAACGGATGTGGCGGGCACTCCGGTTCTGGTGGTGGATTCCGGCGGCAGCGAAATTCTGATCCCGCTCGCGTTGGAGATTTGCGTGGATGTGAATACCTCATCTCGACGCATTGAAGTTGTGCTGCCCGAAGGACTGCTGGATTTGAATCCCGGGCAGCCGACAAGAAAGCGCTGAACTGGAGTTTGCGGTAGGATTGGCGGCGATGCGATTCGACATCATCACTATATTTCCGGACTTTTTTCAGGGGCCGCTGGATTACGGCATCGTGCGGCGCGCGCGAGAAGCAATACTGATTGAAACGAGCGTGCATGATTTGCGGGACTTCACGCACGATCGGCACCGAACGGTGGACGACCGGCCATTTGGGGGCGGCGAAGGAATGGTGATGAAGGCGGAGCCGCTGTTCGAAGCGGTGGAATCGCTTATGGGAGTGCGAGGCGATGCTGGAACGCAACACGTTCCCGCAGAAAATGCCGCCGTGGTGCTGCTGTCCGCGGCCGGGAAAATGTTTCGCCAGGAAACCGCAAGAAGGTTTGCGAAACTCGAACACATCATCTTGATTTGCGGACGCTATGAAGGGGTCGACGAGCGAGTGGCGGAACACCTGGCAAGCGAGGAGATTTCGGTTGGGGACTTCGTGCTGTCCGGCGGCGAATTACCTGCGATGATGATTCTGGATGCGGTGACACGGCTGATTCCCGGCGCGCTTGGCAATGAAGATTCCACGGTCAATGAATCGTTCAGCGAGCCGATTATGGAAGCGTGGGGCGTGGTTCCGATGGCGGTGGAGCTGAATGAGCGTGCCATTGACCCGATGGCGGAGCCCGGTGTGGGGGCGAATGGCATTCTGGATTATCCGCATTACACGCGGCCGCCATCTTTCCGAGGGTGGGACGTACCGGAGGTTTTGCTCGGCGGCAATCACGAAGAAATTCGGAAATGGCGCCAAAAACAGGCGTGGAAGAAAACCCGGTGCAATCGGCCGGATTTGCTGGGGTCGAGCGGATAAGGCGGGAGATGGAGCGCGACAAGACTGGCGGATTCGCAGATCACGTGTGGGCAGAGCGGGCCGGACTGAAAGCTGAGAGCCGCCCTACAAAAATCACCACTGCTCCGGGATGTGTGCCGAATGTTGCGTGCTTTGGTGAATGCCGGGGTGCGAGTTGGCACGGGCGTACCGGCGCGAATTGATATGGATATGGTGCGGCAAATTGCGGTAATATTGGTGATTGTGCGTTGTTTGCTGGCCCCACCTGAGCGGGTCTGCAGGGAAATAATGTCATGAATCCGATTGTGCATAAGGCGCAGCAGTCACAAATTCGCAAGGACCTGCCAAATTTTCGTCCGGGCGATACTGTGCGCATCAATGTGCGCTTGAAAGAGGGCGAGGGCGACAAAGAACGCATCCAGCCGTTTGAGGGTGTGGTGATGAGCCGGCGGGGTGAGTTGCTTGGCGAATCTTTCACGGTGCGGCGCGTAAGTTTTGGAATCGGCGTGGAGAGAATTTTCCCGGTTCATTCTCCGATGATCAGCTCGATTGAAATTGTGCAAGCAGGACGAGTGCGCAGGGCCAAGCTGAATTATCTGCGTCAGCGCAAAGGCAAGGCCGCGAGAATCAAGCGCGCCGAACGGCCGGAGATTGCGGCCGAAGCTGCAACGGTTGGCGCAGCGAAATAAAGTTTAAATGCAGCGTGCGAGCGCCCGCTCCCGAAAAAAAGGGGGCGGGCTTTTTTATTGTTGGCGAGGCTGGGACAATACGAAGGGCGTTCGCTTCGTTATTCAGCACCGCGCCAAACGTAAATTAACATCGGTCAAAGTGCTGTGCTAGAATTCGTGAGCGATGGGAAGACTTTGTTGCTCGCGATACGAGCGCGAAGCACGAAAGTGTGGCTGGCTTCGAGTGGCAGGGCTCGACGAAGCCGGACGCGGCTCGCTATTCGGTCCGGTTGTCGCCGCCGCCGTGATTTTGAATCCGCGCAGAAGGATCGTCGGCCTGGACGATTCCAAGAAACTCACCTGCGATAAACGCGACGAACTGGCGCCGCGCATTCGCGAACACGCCCTGGCGTGGGCTACCGCTGAGATCGACGCGAGCCGAATCGACGCCTGGAACATCTACCAAGCCAGCCGCCAAGCGATGTTGGCCGCGCTCTCTCAGTTGAATCCCCTGCCCGATTATCTACTGCTGGACGCAATCGAAATTGACATTGCCATCGAACAGAAAGCGCTGATTCATGGCGACGCGCGTTCGGTTTCCATAGCCGCTGCTTCGATTCTGGCAAAGACCGAGCGCGACCGGCGAATGCAGGAATTCGACGACCTTTACCCGCAATACGGGCTTGCCCAACATAAAGGTTACGGGACGCCCGAACATTTAGAGGCGTTGCGTCGCCACGGGCCCACTCCGCTCCACCGTTATTCCTATGCTCCGGTACGGCATTCCGGCTGCTGGGCGTCGGGCGCCATTCAAGATCCCCTGCCGCTGGTTCCTGCTTCCGATTTTCTATCCGATTAGGCGAATCCAGGCACAACTCAGCGGGCTGCACGGATTTGGGATAGAGCCGATTGCTAAATCCAATGCAACGGCGCGTGCGTACAGTCCAAATTCCTTCAATGGCGGGTTGAGAGTCATACCACTTGTGTTATAAGCTTTCTTTTTAGGCCCGCCGGGCGGTATGGCGTGCGCACGGGTTCCCAGCCCCCGCGCTGCTAGGAGTGAAATTATGAAAGTCCTTTTTGTGCATCCCAGCCCGTTGATGTATTCGAAAATATATCTGCGCCTGGAACCGCTTGGGCTGGAGCTGGTCGCGGAGGCAGCGCGCAAAGCCGGCCACGAAGTGCGGCTGCTGGATCTGCAGGTTTTTGAACAGCGCGACTATTTTCGGGCCTTGGGTAACTGGAAACCGGATGCCGTAGGTTTTTCGTTGTACTACCTGGCGAATATTCCGGAAGTGGTGGACCTCGCCAAGGAAACAAAGAGCATCAGGCCGGAATGTTTTGTTTTCGCAGGGGGGCATAGCGCTACTTTCACTGCCAGGGAAATTCTGGAGCACGCCGAAGGCGCGATCATTTGCATCGTGCGCGGGGAAGGGGAAGCGGTAACGCCAGCGGTGTTAGAAGCCGCGCATGATCCTGAAAAACTTCATGTCCTGCCGGGCGCAACCAGCATTTATGGCGACGGGCCGGCCCCGCGACTGGTTCACGATTTGAATGCGCTGCATCCGGCGCAGGATCTGCTGGCGAAGCGCCGTAAATATTTCATTGGCGTGCTGGACCCGTGCGCTTCCATTGAATTTACGCGCGGGTGCCCGTGGGATTGTTCGTTCTGCAGCGCATGGACTTTTTATGGACGAAATTACCGGCAAAAACCGGAAGTGGCGGCGGAGACGCTTGCGCGGATCGAGGAGCCGGGCGTTTTTATCGTGGATGACGTTGCGTTCATCCATCCCGAGCATGGGAACGCTCTGGCTGAAGAAATCGGCCGGCGCAATATTCAGAAACAGTATTATTTGGAGACGCGCGGGGACGTGCTGCTTCGCAACAAGGAAGTGTTTCGCACCTGGAAGCGGCTGGGGCTGAAATATATGTTCCTGGGAATAGAAGCGATTGACGACGAGGGCCTGAAAGCGCATCGCAAGCGCATCACGATCAAGAAGAATATTGAAGCGCTGGAATGCGCGCGCGACCTGCGCATTCATGCGGCGGTAAATATTATCCCGGATCCCAACTGGGACGAGCGGCACTTCCAGGCTGTGCGCGAATTCGCTATGTCCGTGCCGGAGATTGTGCACGTGACCGTGAATACGCCTTATCCAGGGACTGAAACGTGGGTAACAGAATCGCGTAATTTCACTACCCGCGATTACCGCTTGTTCGACGTGCAGCACGCGGTGCTGCCGACGAAGTTGCCACTTGCTCAATTTTATGAGGAGTTGGTGCGCACGCAGCAGGTGTTGAATAAGAAGCACCTGGGATTCGCGGCTCTGAAGGACACGTTTGTGATGGCCGCGGGATTTCTGGCCAAAGGGCAGACCAATTTCGTGAAGATGCTGTGGAAATGTTCCAGTGTGTACAATGCGAAAAAGCAAATGGCCGACCACCAACACGAGGTCAAGTATCCAATCACTTTGCCAGCGGCGGCACCCGTTGGGCGCGTGGACCAATCACTGCTTTATATTCACAAGCCCGAGCCCAGTCATGTGGCCAGCTGAGTGCGCGTGAAGCAGACGGCGGTAAGCTGCGAGTGGCGAATAGCGGGGCGAAATATTCCTGGTGGGCCGGATTACAAACTTCAGGAATCCGTTTTTTGGCGTTTGCATCTACTTACATCGAGTGTCTTATGAGTTTCCGCCATCAGAATACAATCGACCAGAAAATCCGTGCGGCGTTGCTAGTGGCAATTGCGGTGATAGTCGCATTGTTGGTAGTTGGGCGGCCATCGGTACTGGCCTACCAAAGCAGCGGTCAGGACACGCAGAGCATGCCCGACATGCCGGATATGCCTGGCATGGACATGCAACATGACAACACAGCGGAAAGTCCGGCGGTGGTGGCGAAGCGCGCGAGCGACAAGAAAGAGAGCGAGTTTAATCACCATCTGGCCGGAGTGCTGGTGGCGGTGGCGGGCGTGTTTTTGCTGCTACAGAACAAGCTGGCGAAGTACTGGCCGGGGGCGCGTTTCGTGTGGCCGCTGTGTTTTTTGGCTGCCGGAATTTTTCTTTTGATATTCAGCGATACGGAAATATGGCCGTTCGGGCCGCAGACCCCCTGGTACGCAATCACTCACAACGTGGAAGATCTGCAGCACAAGACCTTCGCGATAATCCTGGTGGGGCTAGGCGCTATTGAACTGCAGCGAGCGCGTGGACGATTGCAAAACGCATGGAGCCCGTGGGTTTTCCCGGTTGCAGGCATGGTGGGAACCGTTTTGCTGCTTTTCCATCATCATTCACCCGGCATGCACGGCGCACATCACATGGAAACCATGGAGCATGTGAAGGCTCAGCATCGCGAATTCGCGGAAGCCGGCTGCGGGATAGCGTTGACAAAAGGGCTCTCGGAAGTTCACACCACCTGGCAAGAGGCCTTCCGGAAAATTTGGCCTGTGTTTATGATCGTTCTGGGTGTGTTGCTGATGATGTACACCGAGTAGGCATAGAGACGGAGCGAGAGTTCTTAAATTCGTGCGCGCAGCGGCCGAAGCCGCATTGATCTGCTTCGGGTAGGTCACGACTGAATCCTTGCCGTGACGCAAAACTGTCTCACCGTCGCATCGATCGGGGGCGGGTGTGACACCCGCCCCTACGAAACCCCGGACGCAGCCGACTTAACCCGCAGCCTTGGAGGTCAACCCAAAAGACTTAATTGCGGTGGACTCGTCCGGTTGCACGTCGAATACCGCGGACAACATTGTCATTTTGAAAAGGTCCTGAACCTTATGGTTCGGATGAATGAGCTTCATCTGCCCACCCTGCCTGCGCGTAGTGGTGTGGGTTCTTACCAGTTCGCCGATCCCGGCGCTGTCTACATGGTCCACTTCAGCCATATTCAGGATCACGAACTTATTGCCCTTCTCCATCAAAGTAGCAATTATGTCGCGGAGAATCACGTTACCCTCACCGAGGGTGATGCGTCCGTTAATGTCTACGACAACGATCTCGCCGACTTCGCGAGGAACCGCCGTCATCTTCGAAGTAGACTGCCCCTTCATGCTGATACCGAGTCGGTCCAGCGTGGCAGCAGCTTGGGCTGCAACCTCGGGTGAAAAGGTTCGCACCACCACAAGAGAACGCCCTTGTTTCAAGGGTTGCAAGAATACTGCCGCGTCCTCGGTAGGATCCGCACCGGTCTCAAGCGGTTTTTCCTCTTCCTGCGAAATGGCCTTGCCGACAGCGCCCCCGGTTTTCGAGCCAAGGAAGCCGAGCAAAGCGGTGGCTCCGGCGCCCAGCGCAAAAGCTTGCCCGAGCCCAGGAATCAGAAATACGGAGGCGGCTACGACTCCTGCTGAGAGGCCTGCCGCGCCGCCCAAGAATCCGCCAGCATATGTGCCAAGTTCCTTGGCAAAGCTGGTCGCTTCGCTCTCAGAGCGAGTGAGGAAAACGATGGATTCTTTGGGAACGTGCTGGTCCAACAATTCCTTTACAGCTTCTTCCGCGCGCTCGCGCGAAGAAAATACTCCAACGGCGGTTTCCACGTGGTTCTCCTTAGATCTGTGATTTTCAAATGCGGGCAGGGGGCGGATAGCAATTGAAAGCCTCGACGGCCTAGCCGAAATCTCGAAGTAAACAGAGTCAAACAGGGGCCCATGGGACGGTTTCTGAGCGGAATTTGCTCCCGGCACGGCAATTTGTCAAGGAAAAATGTTGACGTAACCCAGTGGTGTAACAAAAGATAGCGCAGCTAGCACGTTCGCTATCGCACGAGGCCTGGAGTTCTCATTCCCCGGCTTGTGCGCTCGCGTCTGCTGCCAGAGACAGAGCATCGAATGCATCGAACCTAAGTGACACTGTTATCGCCTTTGGCACCTGCTTGGCGGTGGCGCGTTGCTCGTTCTTTTTGCTGCGTGCTAACCTTCTTGTCTAAGCCGCATTGGCAGCCGGGATACCCCTGCCAAGGCAACGTGCGCGGGCAGATCAGAAGCTACCTATGGCCTTCAACAAAAGCAAAGCGCTCGAAAACGCCCTGAAGCTTCTCAATCAGGGCAAAGTCGCCCAGGCTATAGGCGAATATCAACTCATCCTACGCAACGATCCCAAGGATCAGGCTACATTAATGACCGTCGGCGACTTGTATGCCCGCCAGGGCGACATGGCGCAGGCCATTGAATTTTTCGAGCGCCTAGCCCAGGTTTATCTTAACGACGGCTTCAACAGCAAGGCCATCGCTATATACAAAAAGATAGCCAAGCTGGCACCGACCGAGCTTGAGCCGCTCGAACGTCTGGCGGATTTATATGTACAGCAAGGCGTGCTGAGCGAAGCAAGGCCGCTATTCCTGCAGATCGCAGAAGCCTACATCAAAGCGAATCAATCGCAGAAAGCCGTGGATGTGCTGCACCGGCTGCTGGAAGTGGAGCCGGAAAATCAGCGCGTGCAGATGCGGCTCGCTGAGTTGTACGCGCTGATGGGGAAGAAAAAGGATGCGTCGCTGACATATCTGGCCTACGCGCAGAGGCTCTTTGAGCGCGGCGACACGGATGAAGCCGATAAGCTGGTGGATCGCGCGGTGCAAGTGGACGCTGGAAATACTTCCGCCATCCTGCTAAAGGCCAAGACGCTGAACGCCGCGGGAAAGCTCGACGAAGCCATCGAAATTCTAAGCAATCATCCACTGGCAGACGCCGGCGGCGACGTCACCAATCTGCTGGTGGATTGCGAGTTCCGCGCCGGACAAGTGGGGAAGGCCACCGAGCGAGCGCGGAAACAACTTGGTCAAGGCCATGCGCATGGGGTGCTGCTGCATAAACTGGCCGAGACTATCATCGAGGGATTGGAGCCAGATAAAGCGCTGCCACTGCTTGCGGAGCTGCGGGCGCCGATGATTGAAGCGGGTACGCAAGACGCGTACCTGAAATCATTACAGCGCGCCTGCGAACGGCTGCCCGGGCGCACCGAGCCGCTGGAAGTGCTGGTGGATTTTTGCAGAACCGCGAGCGACCCGTTTCGGCTGAATGCGGCGCTGGGCCAGCTATCAGAAGCGTACGCGGCGCAGGGCAATTTTCCGCGCGCTGAAGAATTGCTAGTGGAGTTGGTAGATCGCAATAAAAATGACGAGCGCCTGATGGATCGGCTCACTAAATTACGGGCGCGGGCCGGCGGATCGTCCTTCAGCTCCGCAGCGGAATTACGGATCGCGGGCGGCTCGGCGAACGCGACCTCGCCGGATGAAGAGCACGCGGATGAGCAGATTTTGACCCCGGCGGTGCAGCCCGCGATTCTGGAAGAGGCCATCGACGAAGAGACGGAGCGTTACATTGCTCAAGCGCTTACCGACGTCGATTTGTTTTCCAGCTATGGGTTGACGCAGAAGGCCATGCTGTTGCTCGAAAACGTGCTACAGCGCGCGCCGCGACACACTCCCACTTTGGAAAGATTGCTCGATTTGCACCTGGGCGGCGGCAACGATCGCCGCACGGCTGAATTGGCTTCGCAGCTGGAACAAATTCATCGCCAGCGAAACGATCAGGTCAACGCGGATCGTTTTTCAGAATTGCGATTGCGATATTCGAAAGTGGCAGGACTTACCTCGGACGATATGCCGGCGGCGCCTTTATTGAGCGCCTCTGCTGCAACATCGCACATTGAAGGCGCGCCTAGTTCATCGCTTGCGGGCTCCAAAGGTGACAGCACTGAAGTGCCACCGTTCACAGTTCCCTCCGCGGAGCCCACGGCATCGCAAATTATCGCGGAATTTCCCATCGCCGAAGCGGCAAAGCCAGACTCGGAGCCGATCGAATTTGAAATTGCTCTGACTGAATTTGAATCCGAAGCCGCGGCACACGAGGTTGTAGCCAATCCGGTTTCGCTGCCAGTGCCACCAGCATTCGCCACGAATGCAACGACGCCTAACATTTCCGCTGCGGCAGAATCCACGGTTTCGCAGTCGGCGCCAGCAACAGATATGCAGGAATTGGACCTGTCCGACGAATGGGAAGCGATTATTGCGGAAGTGGAGGGCGTGCCTGCGTCCACGAACGAGATTCCCGTGGTCAGCCACGACGAACTCGATCCCATCGTATTGCCGGAAACAACTTCGAGCGAAATTCCATCGGTAGAAACAACGGCTTCAACCACGCCGGCGCATGACGTTTCCGCCTGGGGCGATGAAGAAGCCGCTAGTGAATCAGTTCCGGAACACTTTGAGATCGAAGCCAATGCCGCGCAGGAGGAGCCAACTGCGGAAGCAGTGAAATCTGAAATCGCGAGCGAAATTCCGGTTGAGGCCAGCGTTGGGCTAGACGCAGACGCGACTGTTGAAATTATCGAAACGCAAGCGGAAGAAGCGACCAAGCCCGAACAGTCATGGGACGAGGAAGCGCTACCGGCTTCGTTGCTGGAATTTCTGAATGAGCGCGTGCCGGAGCCGCAACCGGACTCCGCTATATTGGCCAGTGACGAATTCGACCTGGAACTTGTTTCGGCACCCGCGCCGCCGCCGGATATTCCGGAGCCTGCGACCACCGAAGATTTTATTAGCGAGTTAGTCGCCGAATTGGACGATTTGGAGCCTCCGGTCGACGATCCCATTGCGCCGCGAATTGTGCTACCGCCTCCGCCAAAGCATGCGAAGTTGGATGAAGTCTTCGCACAAGCGGGACTTCCTTCGACGGAATCAGTGGCTCCCGTGCCGGCCGCCTCAAATGGAGGTGCAAACGGTTCGGGGCAGGCTGCGCCCGTGGAACAAGCGCCGAACATGGACACCCTGAACGAACTGGCGGAAGTTTTTCAGGAGTTTCGCAGCGAACTGGGTGAACTCGGCGAAGAGGATGAAGATCTCGAGACGCACTATAATTTGGGCATCGCGTACCGCGAAATGGGCTTGTTGGATGAAGCAATCGGCGAGTTCCAGAAAGTGGCAAAGGCGATTCAGAAGGGCAAGCCGTTTCGTTACGAAATGAATTGCTCCACCATGCTGGGGATTTCATTTATGGACAAGCACGAACCCAAGGTTGCCTCGTTCTGGTATCAGCGCGCGCTGCAAGTCCCGGGGCTCGAAGACGAATCAATTCAGGCGCTGCGCTACGATCTGGGCCTGGCGCTGGAATCCGCGGGCGAATCGGATGCGGCTCTTGATTGTTTCCGGCAGGTATACGCCGCAAATATCGACTACCGCGATGTGGCCGATCGTATCGCCACGCTTCAAAAGCACTAATTTTACCGCGTCAAATTTGACTGTGCGTACTGGCAGGCTCGCGAAGCAGTTGCCACCCCCGCGATAATCTCCCATAATCCTAGCCTGAATGATAATGACCCGGCTTCTGCGTATCGTTTTGCTGCTTCTCTGGCTGGAACTGGGAATCATGCTCATCCTGGTTCCCTGGTCTGAGATTTGGGACGCGAATTATTTTCTGTACCAGTATCCGGCGCTCGGCCTGTTGATCCAGAATTCATACCTGCGAGGAGCCATTTCCGGTCTGGGAATTATGAATGTGCTGTTCGCGCTCGAAGCATTTCGCCGCGGGACTCCCACCGGAACATCCACCGTTGTCACCCGTTCCTAAAACGCCGCTGGTCTGTTACGTGACAGACTGTACGTCGCTGAAAGCAGCCGACTGGTCGCTTGCTTTGCGCGAAAGAATTAAAACTGCGACTGAAGCGGGCGTGGATTGGGTGCAGATCCGGGAGAAGGATTTGCCCGCGCGCGAATTGCTGGCACTTGCGCGGGATGCATCGCAGATCGCCGCGAATTTTTGTGGCGCAGTGAAGGCATCGGCGGTTTGTGAAAGCGCCTTGGCGATAACGGAAACGCGAATACTTGTGAACGACCGATTGGACGTGGCGCTGGCGGCGGGAGCGGCGGGCGTGCATCTTGGCCGCGAGTCGCTGGACGTCCGTGAAGTTTCGGCCTGGTGCAGACGCGGCAATGCGCCGCCGGGGTTTCTGATCGGCGTCTCCTGCCACAATTTGAAAGAGGCGCAAGCAGCGGAGAGAGACGGCGCGAGTTACATATTTTTTGGGCCTGTTTTCGACACACCTTCAAAACGCACATTCGGAGAACCGCAAGGCATACAGCCCTTAACTGAAATCAGCACGAGCGTAGATATTCCGGTGATTGCGATAGGCGGAATTGATGAAAGCAATGCGGTGGAGTGCCTTCAGGCAGGCGCCGCAGGAGTCGCCGCAATAAGAATGTTTCAAAAAACGCTGAATGCAAGAGAGTTGAAGAATGGACTCGATCGGATACGCCGTCATATCTTGTGAACTACGGCATGATCCTGGCGAGGCCGCCGTGCTTGCGTGGAGTAAGTTTCCTGCTGTGGGCGGCGCGTGCGGATCCGGGACCCGCCCCTGCGAAAGGCACGGAGAAGTATCAGGCGCTGAGCCAGCGGCCTACAGGTTGCAATTCTTCGGTGTGATCGCAGATGACTTTCAGAACCGCGGTGATAGGAATCGCCAGCAGCAGTCCGATCCCGCCCCAGAGAAATCCGAAGAACAACAGGGATACGGTCAGGGCCAGCGCGTTCAAACGAACTCGCCATCCGACCAGAGCCGGTACCAGCAAGTTATTGGCGATGAAATGAAAAAAGGTGAGCATGGTAAAGATGCCGATGAACGGTCCTGGCGTATTGAATTTTTTCAATCCGATCAGCAGCGGCGGCAGCCAGGAAAGTACCACGCCGAGGTAAGGAACGAGATTGGCGAGCCCGGAAACAAGCGCTAGCAGGAAAGGAAATTCCAAGCCGATGCCCCAGAAAAACAGCCAGCTGGCGACAACCAGGATTAAACCGACCAGCGCGGTGCCCACTACATAGCTTCGCAGCACCATAGTGACATCGGCGAGAGTTTCCTTCACTTCGGTACGCTGAGTGGCGGGAAATAATTGCATGGTTGCGTGCCATACCTGTCGCTTCGCGGCGAGCATAAAAAACAGCAGGAAAGGAACGAACGTCGCAGCCAGAATCACTTCATAAAGCGAACTCAGTTTTGACAGCAAGGCCTCACGCACAGGGTGCGATTCGGCGACGGCCACGATGTGATCGCCGCCGCCCTGGGCGGTGGGCTCGATTTCGGAAACGTGGGCCTCGAATGACTCCAACCTTTGTTCGACCACGTTCGCGACAGCGTGAAGGGGCTTGCGGTAGGTGGGCCAATCGCGTCCGAATTGATCGACGCGCTCAACTAAGCTCCAAGTGACGATCAGCAGGCCGCCGATGGTGAAGAGCACGACGAGAAGTGAGCCGAGAGCGCGCGGGATATGCCAATCCTCCATCCAATTTACGACCGGATCGAGGAAATAAGCGAGCAGCACGGCAACTACTAACGTCACCAGCACCGAAGATGCCCAGTAGCAAAACGCTACGACAATACCGGCGGCTATAATTTTTCCGCTGGTGGAACTGGTCGAAGCGAGCTTGGTCTCCTCGATGGGCATGGCGGTACGATAACACAGCCTAAGGCCGCTGGAATAAGGTGCGCCCGCGCGGGCATTGGCACAAAGGACAAAATTCTCGGGCGTGCGTAGTTTTTGCGGGACGCCGAGGGGTGTGTTGCCGCGCGGGAATGGTAGAATCGCGTGCCTGATTTTTGGCCGATTCATTAAAACTTAATTCCGCATCCATGGCTAAACAACTTTTCGGAACTGACGGTATTCGTGGCGTGCCGGGCGAATATCCGCTCGATGACGCCACGCTCGATCGCGTGGGTTTGGCGCTGGGGAAATACGTCGGTTCGCAGGGGGGGTCGCCGGCCGGGTCGTCGCAAGGAGCCAGGCCGCGGGTGTTGATCGGGCGGGATACTCGCGAATCGGGACCGCATATAGCCGAACGGATTGCGCGAGGGTTAATCGCCGCTGGCGTCGAACCGATATCAGCCGGCGTGCTGACGACTCCGGGGGTCGCCTGGCTCGTAAATCGCGAAGGATTCGCGGCGGGGGTGGTGATTTCCGCTTCGCATAATCCATATCACGATAATGGGGTGAAATTGATTACCGCGACTGGAATGAAATTTCCGGATGCGGTAGAGACGGAGCTGGAACGAGCGATTCTGGCTTCCAGTGAAAATTTCGAAGCAAACGGCGGGATGCAGCTTCACGACAACGAAAAAATCGACGACGATTACCTCGAAGGGCTGCGCGCCAGCGTGCTGCCGGGCGCGAAATTCAACGGCATGAAAATCGTGATGGATTGCGCGAACGGCGCGGCCAGCAAGCTTGCTCCTCGATTATTTCACTCGCTAGGCGCCGAAGTCATCGCGATGAACGATCAGCCGGACGGGCGAAACATCAACGCCGGTTGTGGCTCTTTGCATCCTGAAGCGATGCAGAAGCGCGTGGTGAAATGCGGCGCGGCGTTAGGCGTGGCGTTTGACGGCGACGCGGATCGCGCGATTTTCGCCAGCGCGTCGGGAAAGCTGGTGGATGGCGATGGGGTTGTATTGGCCGCGGGACGCTACTTGAAATCCGAGGGGAAACTGAAAGGTGGCGTGATTGTGGGAACTACCATGGCGAACTTCGGCCTGGAACGCGCATTGGAGCGATCCGGATTGACGTTGGTGCGTACCGACGTTGGCGACCGTTATGTGCTGGAGGAGATGCATCGCATAGGGGCGAACCTGGGCGGCGAGCAATCCGGTCACATTTTATTTCTGGACGATGCTACCACCGGCGACGGAATGCTCACGGCGATCAAGATTGCATCCATTGTTTCGATTCGCGGGCCGCTCGACGAGCAAATTGCCGATTTGAAAATTTTTCCGCAGAAAATTGTGAACGTGCGCGTGAAGTCGAAGCCGGCGCTCGATTCCCTTCCCGAAGTTTCGCGCAAGCTGGCTGAGGCGCAGCGCGGTTTGGGTAAGTCGGGTCGTGTGGTGCTGCGCTACTCAGGCACCGAACCCCTGGCGCGGGTGATGGTGGAAGCTGAACAAGAAACGGACGTCCAGCGCTGGACGGAGTCGCTGGCGCAAGCCCTGCGCGAATCGATCGGCGCGTAGAGCAATTCCTGGCCACGGCCGACGAAGCCGCGGGCTGCTCGTCCGACTATCCGCGATGAGCGAACGCGGGGTGGGGCGAATGCCAAAAGCTGGCGGGACGCCGGCGCTACGATATCTAGTGGAGCTGCGTGAGTGTGCAAGCCTCGCCCTGAGCTTAAGCCCCTAATCCACTCTCCGCGTAGCACTCACCCGCAAAGTTAAGGAATTGAAATAGCTTAAAACTAAATTACATTGTCCGGGAACTTTTTTGGCCGCCGCGACATTCTAAGGTTGAGGCGCGGCTACGCGCTGTACACCGGAAAGTCGGTGGCGGGGTGGCGGCCTACCGTGATGAATAGCGACGAGCAACTCGTTCTGGAATTTCAGCAAGGTTCGCGTGCAGCGCTCGCGGAACTTTTTGAGCGTTATCGCGAACCTGTCTACGGTTTTTTCCGCCGGCGGCTGGCGAATCCCGGCCGCGCCGAAGAGTTAACGCAGGAGTGTTTTCTGGCTCTATTGCAAAACATAAAACGCTACGAGCCGCGCGCGAGTTTCCGCGGCTATTTGTACGGAATCGCGATTCATCTGGTGATGGGCGAGCGGCGCAAGGCCGGCCGGGAAATCGCGGAGAACGAAAAACTGGATGACCGCGCCAGGGTCGACGTCCGAAGCGACACTGGCGACGCTGGGATTTGGGTGCGCAACGCGCTGGATCATTTGGAAAAAAATGCCCGCGAGATTCTGATGCTGCGCGAATACGAGCAACTGAGTTATGAAGAAATCGCCGCGATCATGCGCGTGCCGGTGAACACGGTGCGTTCGCGGCTTTTCCGCGCGCGCATGGCGCTGAAAGAGCAATTGATATCGGTGAAGGGCTGAATAGTTTGCCGGAGAATTCCTATGGACCGTACTGTACAGCACGCGTTTGATCCGCAGGAGATTATGGCGTATCTCGACGGCGAACTGGAGCCGCAACGGGCAGCGGCGCTCGCCGGGCATCTGGTCGATTGCGCGGAATGCCAGGAAATCGCCAAAGGATTCCGCTCGATTTCCGAACGGCTGATGGATTTCGAAGTCGAGCCGGCAGCTTCGCAGATCGGCGTCGCAATTCAGGAAGCGGTGGACCGCAGCGAGTACTTCCCGAAGAAAATTCAGCCTGATAAGTGGCAAAAGCGTTATACGGGCTGGGGGGATCTGCTCGCGAAACGCTACGTTTTGGGGTTTGCCGGAGCTTTGGCCATGCTTGCGATTTTGATCGTCGGCGTGTCGAAAACTTTCGAATACAAAGTGGGCACCGCGCCCAGGTTTGCTCCTTTGCCACGATCCGAGTCGATAGCCACAGTTTTCCGCAAGGAAAACGCGGAGCAAAGGGAGGAAAACGGAGTGGCGGGTGTGTTAGGGGGTGTCGCGGACGGCGGCGGGAGTGGTAGCGGTAGTGCGCCGGCTCCTCCGCTCCCTGCGCTGGGCGAACTGCAAGCGCCGGAAACTGTTGGGCCGATGATTGCGCAGACCGCTTCGCTGACAATTGTGGCTAAGAACTACGACGAGGCCAGTGCAGCGATTGAACGCATGGCTTCCGAGCGCGGCGGCTACGTAGAAAGACTCGACGCGCGGGCGCAAACAGGAAACGCGCGCGCACTTTCGGCGTCCCTGCGAATTCCGGCGAAAGAGCTCGATGGATTCCTGAAGGACGCGCGGAAACTCGGACACGTAGACGAAGAATCGCGGTCGAACGAAGAAGTGAGCGCGCAGTATGTGGATTTACAGGCGCGGTTACACAGCGCCCAAGCCACGGAAAAGCGGCTGCTCGAACTCCTCGGCAATCGCACCGGCAGACTTTCCGACGTGCTGGATGCGGAACGGGAGCTGGCGCGCGTTCGGAGCGAAATCGAAAGGATGCAGGCCCAAAACGCGATTCTGATCCATCGCGTGAGTTACGCCACGGTGCAGGTGGAACTGAGCGAGGAATATCGCGAACGTCTGGGCACTGAGACCTCGAATGGCACCAGGGTATGGAACGCACTCGTCGATGGCTTCGGGAACTTGGAATCCGGAGTGGTAGCAGGGCTCGCTTTCCTGCTGGCGTACGGCCCTTCGATTCTATTTTGGCTCGGTGTCATTTTGGTCCCTATTTGGCTGGTATGGAAGCGTCTGCGTCGCCGTCAGACTTGAGTTTAGAGTTTGGCAATCTTCCAAAGACCATAGGAATTTGGGGCCGGAGTTTTCAGAAATTGGATATTTCGACATGAAATCCCAGATTCTGGAGTTGGGGTCGCGCTAACTCCTGTGGGCACATAGGAATTTCCCACAGGCGAAAATAGAATTGGCTGGCATGCGGCGTGCACCCCAAACTGCGGCTGTCTCTTATCCCGGGGTGGGCCGGTTTCGCCGCGCCGAAGCCGGAACTAGGGGTAGAGCATATAGGGGGTCCGACGGGACCCCCTCTTTTTTTGTGCCGCACTTCTGTAGTCTGGAAGGTCAGTCAGGCTTCCGGTTGAAGGATTGGTATTGGCATTGCCGCCCTTGACTGGCTGTGCTGTAATACCCTCGATTCCGCGTACCCCTCCCCTATGGGATCCGACGCAGCATTTTTAATCCTGCTCGGCGCATTCCTACTGATCGGTATTCCTGCGCTCGCAATCGCGGCTTTAGTCAGCGTGGGAACACTCAAAAAGAAAGCTGATGCAGAAACGCCTCAACTGATTAACCGAATTTATGTGCTGGAACAGCGGCTGGCACAGATGGAGAAATCGCTCGCAGCGCTGATCGCTTCACCTGCACTGCCTGCCGTGGTCTCCGACGCTCCTGCAAAGCCCGAAGCTACCGCTGCCGTAGGTGTGGAAACACCTAAAACTGAGGAGCGTGTTCTTCCTGCCGAGATCCCGTCTTCTCGACACGCAGCGGCGGATTTCCGAGCGGCCCAAGACGCCCGCACCGTCGCCTTCTCAGCGGCCCGCCCTACGCCGACAGCGGCTTGGTCGAGCGCTCAAAACGCGCGTAAACTTGAGGAGGGAAATTTCGAAGCCGTAATCGCTGGCCGCTGGTTGAATTACGTGGGAATTCTCGCGCTGCTATTTGCGGTGACGTTCTTTCTGAAATACGCATTCGACAATGATTGGGTGGGACCGCGCGGTCGCGTGGGCATTGGCTTGCTGATGGGCAGCGCGCTGTATCCCTGGAGCCAATGGCTGCAGGGCCGGGGATATAAATATTTCTCCGAAGGAATCGCCGGGCTCGGCGCAGCGGTGCTGTACCTCTCACTTTGGGCAGGCTGGCACTACTATCTGATTTTTTCTCAGTCCACTGCTTTCGCGCTGATGATCGTCGTAACGGCCGCCGGCATAGTTGTGGCCGTGGGTCGGAATTCGGAACGGATTGCGTTTCTCGCGCTGATAGGCGGCCTGATCACGCCGATGCTGGTTAGCACCGGCGAAAACCACGAAGCCGCGCTGTTTACTTACCTGGCGGTACTCGGCGTGGCAGTGCTGGGCATTGCCTGGGTGCGCAATTGGAAAACGCTGCCGCCGGCGCAGTTCGCGGCCACACTGGTTTATTTCTGGGGCTGGTACGGCGAGTTTTATCGCGATGATGAGCTGGCGAGGACGATCGCGTTCGCAACTTTATTTTTTATTTTGTTCGCGGCGCTACCGGTGGCGCGAAGTTGGCAGGAAGGCGATCTCTCTGAACTAGAGGGCGCGATCGTACTATTAAATTCGCTGGCTTACCTGGTGGCCCTGCGGGAAATGCTGTGGCCGCAAAACCGCTGGGCTTTGACGGTTTCCGTGCTGGTGTTGGCGGCGGCACACCTGGGCGCGGAGCGTTTGCTGCCGCGGAAAAATGGCGAGCAGTTGCGCGCGGCCCGCGTTTTGTATGCAGGATTGGCGCTGACGTTTGTCACGCTGGCGATCCCCATCCGCCTAGATGGAAGATGGATCACGATCGCCTGGGCGGTGGAGGGTGCGGTGCTAATTTGGAGCGGCCTGCGCGTGCGCTTCCCTGCAATTCGCTGTCTCGGTTTCGCGATGTTCGCGGTTGTAGCCGGGCGGTTGGCTCTGATTCCGATTCCAGCAGGAGATTTTCTGAATCCTCGCTTTGCGACCTTCGCCATCGCTGTGGCCTGTTTTGTGTCCGCCTGTTCCTTCGGTCGCGCAGCGTGGACGGAACTGGGTGAGCAGGAAAAAACGGCATGGGCCGTGACGGCAGTTGCCGCCAACGTTTTTGCGATTGCGGCGCTTTCGCTCGAAATATGGGACGCGTTCGGGCGCATGCCGTCACTGGGAATCGATCGCGGTCACGCGCAAGAGCTGGCGCTTTCACTGCTGTGGCTAGTTTACGCGCTGGGACTGCTGGGCGCCGGACTCTGGAAAAAATCCGAGCCGATGCGCTGGCAGGCTCTGGTGCTGCTGGGAATCGTCATCGTGAAAGTATTTCTCTTCGATCTTTCCTTCCTTGAAAAATTCTACCGCATCGTTTCGTTCTTGTTGTTGGGAGTGGCGCTGATGCTGATTTCTTTTTATTACCAGCGTCAATTGATGGCCAGAAAAGGCGAGAAGAACTCGTGAGCACGAGGGTGCAACCAGGAGCCGCGCGCACGCGCGCGATTGTGGCGACGCTGGCGGCGGCTTTGGCTATGCTCGCGGCTTCGAGGTTCGAAACGTCAGCAGCGGGGCCGTTGCCTTCCGCGTGGACGCATTGGCACTATTCGCGCGCGATCGAATTAGCATCCGCCGACGCCGCGCAACTCGCGAGCGTTGTGCCACCGCTGGAGGTTTACAATCACGCCAAGCCCGGCTTGAGCGACCTGCGGGTAATCGACGATCAGGGCACGGAAACACCGTACGCCATATTCCAAAGGGAAGAAACCTCGCATACGTCCTCGTTACCGGCTACTTTGCGAGAAAACAGTTTTACGCCGGGTCAATTCACGCAATTAGTGATCGACGCAGGTCCGCGCACCCCGTTTCACAACGCGCTGCGGATCGATACGCTAAATACGGACTTCATCGAATGGGTGCAGGTGGAGGCCAGCGACGATGGGCACGTGTGGCGCGTGGTGCAGGAACGCGCGCCGATTTTTCGTTTTCAGAAGCAAAACCACCAAGGGGTGCAGATCGTCAAATATTCGGAAAATAATGCCCAATATGTGCGCGTGCGCATATTGGATGGCGGCAAGAAATTCTGGGTTACGGGCGCTCAAGTGTTGCATGAAACGCTGGAGCCGGCGGAAAGAGTTCCGGCGGACAGTGCTTTGTCACTAGCGCCGAATCAAGATGGCAACCGCACTATCTGGAGCGCCGATTTGGGTGCAGCCGGTTCGCTGGTGAGGGAAGTTCGTTTTGACGTTACCGCTCCAGCGGAATTCATCCGTTCGGTGGACGTTTCGTCGAGCCCAGACGGCAAGGATTGGAACACATTGCGCGCTGCGGAGATTTATCGCTATCGACGCGAAAATGCGGAGCAAGAGCAGCTTTCCGTCGCGTTGCCAAAGGGTTTCCCGGGGTCGCGTTACATTCGAGTAAAAATATTGAATGGGAACGACGCGCCCCTGACCATGGAAGTACCGCAGCTGTATCTTACGCCGCGCCATATCGTTTTCGCGCAACGCCCCGGCCGAAGCTACTTTTTGATTTACGGTCAAGAAATGGCAAAGGATGCGAACTACGATTTGGAGCGCCGCCTGGACGCGAAGCAAATGGCTGCAGCGATATCGGGCCAACTGGGGCCTGAAGAAATAAATACCAGCTGGGTTGATCCGCGCCCGTGGACCGAAACACACGATGTTTTTCTATGGTTCGTGCTGGTAGTTGCGGTGATGATGATCGGTTACGCAGCGGTACGCTCTTTGCGACGGTCGGTAGCGGGGCCCGAGCGTTAAGTCAGCGGTCACCTGGCTTTACGCCTGATTCGCCCGAACGACAAATCCAGTCTAGAAAGATTCTTGTGGGGACGCAGATTAAAAACGAAATCAATAATGTTGATTGTGCTTCGGTTTTCCGTCCCGATGTAATCGAACCTCGTATGATTTCCATACCCGAAGGCTGGTTCCTGATGGGAAGCGACGCGGGGCAGGATAACGAGCGCCCGATACATCGCGTCTGGGTGGACGCATTCGAATTGGCGGAATGCCAAGTGAGCAAGGCGGAATACGCAAGATTCTTGGACGCGACGCAACACCGCCAGCCACTGCACTGGAACGATGCGAACTTTTCGGACCCTTCGCAGCCGGTGGTGGCGCCGTCGTGGTTCGACGCCGTGCAGTACTGCGACTGGCTGAATCGAATGACAGAAGCAACTGAAGAAAAACCCGGAGCAGAGCCCATCGGAGGAAGAACGAAGCGACCTTTTCGGCTTCCAACAGAAGCCGAGTGGGAGTATGCAGCCCGCGGCGGAGCCGAACAAAGGCTATTCCCGTGGGGCGACGAAGCTCCGGAGACGCTGAAGGATTACGCGACACGATGGAAGACAGGCCCCGAGCCTGTGGGCCGCACGGAACGAAATGCTTACGGACTATGCGATATTGGGGCGAACGTGCACGAATGGTGCTCGGATTGGTTTGATGCCGAGTACTACCGCGTTTCGCCGGATCGCAATCCGCCAGGGCCTGCGGAAGGAAAACGCCGGAGCTCGCGCGGCGGATCGTGGCGCCACTACACGAAAGTTTCGCGCTGCGCGGCGCGTTCCAGCATACCGCCGGAATTTCAGTACGCGGATTACGGATTTAGAGTGGCGCGAGGATCTGAGAAATAACGCGGGGAGCAAGACAGCAATCGGCAACAGCGCTTCACAGCATTCAGAAAGACCGATTCCGCAATCGTCACTCGCTTTCGAGCCGCGCGATTACGGCGCACCGCCGCAACAATCTAGAAATTGCGGAAGCCTTCGAACAGCCATACTCCAGCAGCGACCAGCAATAATACGATGGAAGAAATCATCAGCAGCTTGATTGGCTTGGCCAGTTTGTCGATTCTGGCGACGATCTGGCGCTGTTCGCTGGCCATGGAATCGCCGGCACTATCCAGGAAGATCTGATCGTCTTCGTGGATTTCCAGCGTGCCGCGGTACGCCAGCAGCGCGATGAGCGCGGCGGTCACCGCTCCCCAGACTGCGAGTACGCCGATGAGGGTCTGGTGAATGCCCATGGGGTGCCTCCTTCCCGACTGCTCGCCGGCCCGCGGGCCGTGGCACTGCCCAAATCACGAATTGCGCGCGCGGGCACGTAACGATTTAGGGATTTCAGTGGATTATAGCACCGCAGCGGTATGCGTTTTCAAGCGGAGACGGGAACGCGATCGTCCGGGAACTGCACGCCCCAGAAGTTACGGACTGGGTAAAGCATCTCGAGTCCCAATTCAAAAATACCACGATCTTTTGAAGTGCAGACGCGCACGACGCGAAATTCCTGCGTCTCGTGGGAATTGCCGTTCAGGACTTCCAGCCGGGAGCCCAGCCTGGGTTCCAAAGGAGCGCGCACCAACGCGCCGCAGCGGCTAACGGTGATGGCTTCCGCTGAAATCACGAGCGGTTCTCCATCGCGGCCATTACTGAAAAGTTGCAGGGAAATGCGAGTGAAGACGCGAGCGCAGCGACGACGCTCCAGCATCGCGCGGGTAGTAGCCATAAAATTCCCCTCCTCCACGCCCCGCGTATCAATTTAGAGCGAATGCGACGGCGGGTCAAGATTCCGTGCCGTCCTGGTGCCAGGTTGATAACGCTAGGATTGTACCTGTTTCGGCGGGTCTCTGGCGGTTTAGTTGGGTTGTGGCGGCCAGGCCTATGCGAAGGGTGCGGATTTTGGTGGCGAAAGGCGCAAAAATGACGATTAGAAAGTGGCTAAGCTCGGCCCGGTGGTCACGCGGCGACCGGACCGCTGTCAAGCAAAGCGAGGTCTTGGCGAATCTGAATTCGCAACGGCAGAAACTGATAGCAGAGCGTCCTTGGCGTCGACAGCTCATCCAGCCAAACAAGTTTGAAATCTTAGATTAGGGAAAATCGATCAGGAAGTGCTGGCTGCGAAGTGGTCGATGCGTTCCGCCGCTTGTGGTGCGCCGCCGTATTTCCGCATTGAGTCCGCTACTCGTTGCGCTGATTTGCGGTAGCTTGGCTCGTTTAATACTTGGGTTACTTTTGCGGCGAAGTCTGCTGCGTCGATTTGCTTTTCGCCGTTCTCGCCTTTTACCGGCAGCACGATTTCGCCTGCGCCCAGAGCTGCGAGGCGGCGCGCGTTGCTCTCGCGCTCCGTTATGGTTGGGATGATCACTGCCGGGGTGCCCACGGAAAGGCTGGTCATCACCGAACTGTGACCGCCGTGGTGCACCATCAGATCGCAGCGTTCCGCCATCGCCAGGACCGGCACATATGCGGCGTGATGGAAATTTGGCGGCAACGTGCCGAATTCTGGCGGCAGCTCCTGGTAGCCTGTGGTGAGGACCACCTCTAGCGGCGCATCTTTCAGGGCCGCGATGGCCGCGCGGATAACAACGATCGAGTCAAGTGCAGTAGCAGCGTTTCCGTAGCGAGGATTGCCGGAGTACACCCATACCAGCGGTTTGTCCCTGGGGATTGCGCTGACCCAGTCCGGCAATTGCGGATTGCCGCGCTGCCAGACGATTTGTCCGACGTAGGTGACACTCGCCGAGGGCGGCAGCGGATCTGTTTCTGGCGTGCCGGCGATCAGCGAGAGGTCGCCCGCCAGCAGATCGATGCAGCGCGCGACGGGAGGCAGACCGTACGCGGCGGCTACTTTGTTGATTGTTGGCGCGGCGCTGGGCGAATTGGCCGGCCGTTCGCTTTTCCACCAAAGGAAGCCGTCGCTCGCGGGATGAAAATTGCCTTGAAGCACCGTTACGAGCGGGACCTTCAGAATCCGCGCTGCCAGGCAGGTGAATAAGCCGAATGAATCGACAACGACGTCGGGAGCGTAGTCTCGGATTAAATCCACGTGCATGGCGGTGGCGGCGCGGACGTATTCTTCGTCCGTGTATATGCCGGCAAACATCTGATCGACGTCCCAGGCTTCGCTGATTTGAATGTCGTTGAAGGCGGGCGGGGGCATGGCAGGCTGCGGCATGGGGAGATTTGGCAGGCCGGCTTCTTCGATCAATTTGGCCGGGGCTGGCGCGGGGTTGAAGACTGCTACTTGGTGGCCGCGATTGGCGAGCGCGCGCGCGATGGGGAGCAGGCGCGTCGGGAGGCCGAGGTCGTTCGCGGGCAGCATCGTGAACAGGAATTTGGCCATCAGCTCCCTCAGTAAATGGCGTGCAGTATTATTCGCAACGGTGCGAAAGAAAAAACGCGCTGGCACACGGAAGCGTCAGGGCACTTTGAGTTGAAGCACACGCGGCAGTTTAACTTATCTCATCCGGTGGGCTAAGTCCTGATTAAGGGCTCGCGTGGTGCGGGGTAGTTCGTTGACAAACCGTTTGGCACGCGTCAATATTGCTTGCCTCGTAGTTTTGCCACCTAAAAATGCCCGAGTGGCGGAATTGGCAGACGCGCTAGCTTCAGGAGCTAGTTCTCGCAAGGGAGTGGAGGTTCGAGTCCTCTCTCGGGCACCATTCATTTCAAATGGTTTACGCTGTATTCGCGAACGCCGCGCGGGCCACCTATTTTTCTTGGTTCGAGTTCTGGTAGTTTGATGCAACGGATCCGGCGGGCGAAACAGACGGCAGGAAACAAATAGCAGGCGCGGCGGTCGTGCTGTCTCACGTTATGCACGCCGGTCGTACAAACGGATCATCCACTTCAGTTGCACGCCGGTCGTATAAAGCTGTGTCACGTTATGCGCGGGGGCCGTACAAAGCCGTCATGTTGTGGGATTTTTTTGATCAGGGTACGGCGGCGGGAAATTGCGCCGCACCCTGATCGCTGTTTGGCTAGAAGCTGATCTTCAGGATCTGGCCGTTGTTGCCCACGAACCATCCGGCTCTGGGGTTGGCGAAAGCTACCGCCCAGTTTCCGCTGACTCCTGGAATTTCAAACCAGGTACGGCCTTCATCGGGGGTCCATGCCGCTGGGCCTGAGGTGAAATTCGGTTCGGTCTCGGCGGTTATTACGACTGTGCGATCGTACTGGTGGTCGAATATTCCGAAATCGTCGGGCAGAAAACCAAAAACAGGATTGCCGCGAACGTAGGCGAGGCAGAAAATGGCTCCGTCGACTGGAGACTTGTTGGTGAGGGTCCAGTTCTGGCCGCCATCGTCGGAAGTGGCCGTTTCCGCGGAGGAGTTTGAGGCCAAATCGCCGCCGCCCAGGATTCCGTGCCACGCATCGCGGAAGGCGATGGAAACACCGCCGGCGCTGGCGGAACTTACCAAAGGCGTGTCATACGCTTTCCAACTGTTGCCACCATCTCTGGTGGCGAGAACTCTGGCAATGTTCGAGCCGCCTGTGGTGATCCATGCGTTTCTGAGTCCCTCGGTGGCGATGCAGGTGCCGCTGGCCGAGAAGGAGGCTTCCCCTGCCAACGCAGGAGGCATGTTGGAGGCGATCGATTCCCACGTCTTTCCATTGGTAGTGCGAATATCCGGGAAGACTCCGTTCACCGAATCGCTGTGAGTGATGCCGCGATCCGGGGACCAGAATGCGAAGCAGTCATAGAAGGCGTTCTCGGTCTCGTTGGTGAATTGAATCGTCCAGTGCGCGCCACCGTCGACGGTCTTATAGATTTTAAAATCCGTGGTGTTGTCTCCGATGGACATCAGGTAGGCGACTTTGTCGCTGACGCCCTGCACGTCGCGGAATTGCAGGCTCTCCGCTCCCGGCACAACGCCGGCTTTCCAGGTGTCGCCGCCGTCGGTAGTGACTACGTAGGTGCCGCCGGTTCCCGCGGCCCATACGACGCGGGAATTTACCGGGCTTACGGCAATCAGAAGCTGCGTAGTGCCGCTCGTCTGCGTGGTGATTTTAGGTTGATGAATCTGCCAGTGATCTTGCGCGAAGCCAGTGGTTGCGGATGCAGCGAGCAGGAAAAATCCGAGCAAAAATTTCGACATATGATGAGTCCCCCAGGACTGAATTTTACAGAACAGCGCAGAGCAGTATAGGAATGGCACCAAGAGGTGTCAAACCCGGACAGATGACAGGGCGGGGCCTAGAACCTGTGGAAAAAATAATAATAAATGCAAAATTAGCATCAAGAATCTGAAAGGATAACTTGAGTTGGAGCAACTGGCGGCTAGCGACACCCTCGCGCGTCTCGGACTTTACATAGCTCCGCCGAGCACACTTGGTTCCCCGCTAAAATGGTTGCCAATTGATTCGTTACAGGCGTGTTCTTATGCCCTGCGGACGAGCCACACGATCAAACAGATGATCAGCAATGTGCCTAGCAATCCATATCCAAACATCGTCGTCTCCTTTTTTAAGGCTGGCGTAAGTACGTTTGCTGGTCCTATAAATAACAGTTTGGCGCGGTGCGCCATACCCTGATATCCCTAGGCGGGTCTTCTCTGAGACCGCGACAGAGAGGAAGGGCAACCAGGGCTACGCAGTAGCATGGATGCAACATCCATGGCGTTGCTGATAGTCTGCTAGTCGCTCGATCGCTCGCCTGGTGCCGAGATGACTTTCCATCGAAGCAGCTCGTGCGCGCGGTGAATGAATCCAACTTGCGGAGATTAAATGGCACGGTCAATGCGTGGTGCACAGGCTCGGCCGGCGCGAAGCCGGAGATCTCCCGTTGCCGCAGGGCAGAGACTTGCAGCAGGGTCGCAAAGCTCGCGTAATTCGCGGGTGGAAAACCCGGTGCTCATCGAGCATCACGGAGTGATCGGAAATATGCGCTCCGCAGCGCTGGTGAGCACTTGCGCGAACATCGATTTCTATTGCCTGCCGGAATTCGATTCGCCGTCGGTTTTCGCGTCTTTGCTGGATAAAAAAAGGGGCGGACACTTCTCCATCGAGCCGGCGAGAGGAAAATGGCGAACCAAGCAGCAATATCTTCCGGACACCAACATTCTGATAACACGATTTCTTTCCGACGATGGCGTCGCCGAAATCACGGATTTTATGCCGCTCGCCAGCGAGAGCGAAAAACGGCCTAATCGAATTATTCGCAACGTGCGGGTGATCAAGGGCGAAATCAAATTTCAGATGCGGTGCGCGCCGCGGTTCAACTATGGGCGCACGCCTCACTCCGCACGCATCGAAAAAGCCACGGCGGTATTTCGCTGCCCGGCCCGCAAGGAAGCGATGACGCTGCACGCGACGGTGCCGTTGAAAATCCAAGGCCGGGACGCGTCGGCGGCGTTCACTCTTTCGCTGGGCGAAACGGCGACGTTCACCTTTGGCAGCGCGCAAGAACACAATGAACGCAACACCACGCGGTGGGATGAAGCCGGTCTTACCAGCCTGTTACGCGAAACATCCCAATATTGGAAAACCTGGATTTCCCAATCGAACTACCAGGGACGCTGGCGTGAAACCGTGAACCGCTCGGCGCTGATCCTCAAATTATTATCAAGCCAAGAGTTCGGGGCGTTGATCGCGGCCCCCACTTTTGGTTTGCCGGAACGATTGGGCGGGGCGCGCAACTGGGATTATCGCTACAGCTGGCTGAGAGACGCGTCCTTCACGTTATATGCCTTTATGCGACTGGGCTTCACCGGCGAGTCGCGAAAATTCGGCGTGTGGATGCGCGAGCGGATTTCCCACGGCCTGAAAGAGAATCGTCTTGAAGGCCCGCTAAGGCCGATGTACCGGATCCACGACGCGGGCGATATCAAGGAAGAGGAACTCACCCATTTCAGCGGCTACCAGGATTCGCGCCCGGTGCGAATCGGGAACGCGGCACAGTCCCAATTGCAGCTGGACGTTTACGGCGAATTGATGGATGCCGTGTATTTGGTATCGAAATATGGCACAGGCTTGTCCAACGACGGATGGAAAAGAATCTGCGCGCTGCTCGATTGGCTGGGCGCAAACTGGAATCGCGCGGACGAAGGCATCTGGGAGGTGCGCAACGGCCCGCAGCATTTTCTCCATTCGCGGCTGATGTGCTGGGTGGCGTTCGACCGCGCCATCCGCCTGTCGCAGAAACGGTCGCTGGTGGCCCCATTTGTAAAGTGGCTGGAAACGCGCGATGCCATTCACGAAGATATTTTCCAGAATTTCTGGAGCGAGAAACTGAATTCATTCACGCAGTCGAAGGGATCGGAGACGCTGGACGCGTCGGTGCTTTTGATGCCGCTAATGCGATTCATCAGTCCCACCGACCCGCGCTGGTTATCGACACTAAATGCCATCGAGTCGCAATTGAGCGAGGGCGGCCTGGTGTATCGCTACGGCAGCGGGATCGACGGCCTCGATGGCACAGAGGGAACTTTTGCGCCGTGTTCCTTCTGGTTGATCGAATGTCTGGCACGGGCGGGCCAGCTCGAGAAGGCTGAATTGATGTTCGATAACGTGCTTGGTTACGCGAATCATCTGGGATTATATTCGGAAGGGTTATCGGGAAGCGGTGAACAGCTAGGGAATTTTCCGCAGGCGCTAACGCACCTGGCGTTGATCAGCGCAGCCACATTCTTGAATCGCAAGCTAGAAGGCAAAAAGGACGAGACGTGGCAGTAGGAAAAGTGCGTCGTTAATAGCGCTTAAGAGTCTGGGCGAGAACCCGTAGGCCCCTTCCTAGCCGAAAAGTTATGGTCCGAGCTAAAGCTCCGACGCACTAAGGAAGCGAAGTTTTCCGCAAACTGCAAGGCCGGATGATCTGGTCCGTTTACACAAACAATCCTCGGCACACAGACTGTTAAGCACCGATTAGAACCCTGCTTACCGCGATGAACCTCGGAACTAAATTCAAAGTTCCGTATCTCCCAGCCGATTAGAGGTACAGAAATGGCGAGGGAGCCAGTGGAGACGGACAGTTGCGTGTTGAAAGGTTTGGGAAACTTGAGCCCATCAGTTTCGGAATGGAACTACTCTGGCGAAACGATACGCCGCCCCACTCACTATGCTTAAAGAACTGCAGCGCGCGGAAGAAGACCTACGTCGCAACCAGGCCGAACTAGCGGCGTTACAAAAAGTCAGCCATATCGGCACGTGGGCCTGGAATTCCGCCCAACCTGAAATCGCTTTCTGGTCCGAGGAACACTATCGCATTTTTGGCATGGAGCAGGCAGAGGGCCCCATTTCGCTGCAGAGAGCTCAAGAGCAAATTCACCCCGCTGACAGGGAGCGGATGCGGACGTTTGTGAACCCATCGTTGTCCGAAACATTGGACTGTGAAAGCGACTTTCGAATTGTCCTTCCAAATGGATCGATCAGAAATATCCACTGCACGGGTCATCCAATCCTCAACGAAGCCGGTGAACCGATCGAGTTTGTTGGCACGTGCATGGATATTACGGAGCGGAAGCAAGCGGAGAAGGACCTTAAGTATATGCAATTCTCGGTGGAGCACACGTCGGACTTAGTAACCTGGGTCGATTCAGAAGGCCGTTTCATCTACGTCAATGAGGCAACTTGCCGATCCCTGGGATATACGCGCGAGGAACTGCTTTCACTCTCGATACACGACATACATCCGGGTTTTTCAAAGGAGTGCTGGTCCGGATTGTGGCCGAGGCTTAAAACTCGCGGTTCGATGACGATCGAGCTTCAGAATATAACCAAGCTCGGAGCCGTTTTTCCCGTCGAAGTCTCCGCGAACTACGTGGAATTCGACGAAAGAGAATGCGCTTTCGCGTTCATGCGCGACATCACGGAACGCAAGCGGGCCGAGGAAACAATCCGCAAATCAGAACGTTTCCTGCAGTCCACGCTGAATGCGATATCGTCGCACGTAGCCATCCTAGATAGACACGGTGAGATTGTGGCTGTAAATACGGCCTGGGAACGATTCGCGTCGGCGAACGGCGGCGGCTCCGGGGCGTGTGGGGTAGGCAGCAATTACCTGGAGGTGTGCGGCGCGTCGGCCGAGATGTGTGGAGAGGCTGTCTTTGCAGCCGAGGGAATCAGGCAAGCGATCACCGGCGCGACGGACAAATTCAGCCTGGAGTACGCGTGCCACGGCCAGGGGCAACAGCGCTGGTTTTCGATGAGCGCGACATCGTTCGCGGAGGGAGTAGGAGAACACGTCGTAATTACTCACGAAGACGTAACCGCCCGCAAATTGGTGGAAGAAGAAATGCGGGATGCGAAGGAGGCGGCCGAAAAGGCCAACCGGGCAAAGAGTGAGTTCCTGGCCAACATGAGCCACGAGATTCGAACTCCGATGAACGGCGTGATCGGAATGGCTGGTTTGCTGCTGGATTCAGGTTTGAACCCGGAACAACAACGATACGCGGAAATCGTGCGCAGCAGCGCTGAGGCACTGCTGACGGTAATTAACGACGTGCTGGATTTTTCCAAGATTGAGGCGCGACAACTGAAGCTGGATACTTCCGATTTCGATCTGAAGGCCGTGATCGAGGATGCCACTGCCGTCTTAGCGATTAAGGCAGCGGAAAAAGGCCTGGAACTGACATGCGATCTGGAACCGCGAATGCCCGCTTTGTTGCAGGGCGATCCGGGCAGGCTCCGTCAGGTGCTGCTGAACCTGATGGTGAACGCCATGAAGTTCACAGCGCAGGGCGAGGTTGCGGTGGGAGTGCGGGTCGAAACGGAAAACGAGCGCGCCGTCAGGCTCCGTTTCACTGTGCGAGATACCGGCATTGGTTTCCGGCAGGAGCGCGCCGCCGCTCTATTCGAGCCTTTCGTTCAGGCTGACGCGTCCAGCACTCGGCGGTATGGCGGGACGGGGCTGGGTTTGACCATTTCGAAACAGCTGGTGGAAATGATGGATGGAAAAATTGGCGTGCAAAGCTGCGAGGGCCAGGGCTCGACGTTCTGGTTCACAGCAGAATTCGAAAAACAGTTGAAACCGATGACCGCGGATGATTCAGTTGGGGACACTCCGCTGACGGCGAAAGTGCTGGTAGTAGACGATAACGGCACGAACCGGGCGCTGCTGAGCAGGATTCTGCAGTCCTGGGGATGCCGGACGGAAGAATCAACAAACGCAAATTCCGCGATGGCCAGCCTACGCGTGGCTGCTCATAGGTGCGACCCGTTTCAGATTGCGTTATTGGATATGAGCCTGCCTGGAATGAATGGAGAACAACTGGGACGGCTAATTGCAGGCGATCGACAGTTCAACAGTACTGCGCTGGTGTTAATGCCGGGCTTCGGCATGCAAAGCGATATGGCGCACCTGAGAGATCTGGGCTTCACTGCGCAAGTACTGAAACCTATATTCGAAAGATCACTGAGAGAGGGGATTGTGGCCTGCGGCAAGCAGGCAGCCGTCACATCAGCGGCAAGCGCCGAGCAAATTGTTAAGGCAGCAAGCGCTTTGCCGGTTAATTCCGAGGCGCGAATTCTGCTGGTCGAGGACAACTTGACGAACCAGGAAGTGGCGATGGCAATGTTGAAAAAAATCGGATACAGCGCGCGGTTGGCCAGCAATGGAATTCAGGCGCTTCAGGTGCTTCATGACGACGGGTACGACGTAGTTTTAATGGACTGCGAGATGCCGGAATTGAACGGCTACGAAACGACGCGTCGCATCCGAGAAGGGCGCGGAGCGACCCGCGACTCTTCCATTCCAATCATTGCGATAACAGCCGATGGAATGAGCGGTGACCGGGACAAATGCCTCCAGGCCGGGATGAGCGACCACCTCGCCAAGCCAATTGAACTGCAGCAGCTGGCACGGGTATTAAAAAAATGGCTGCCTCTGCCCGTTGATGCTGCCACGCCCATCGGTGGAAGCGAGCCGCCACTTTTGAAAACAGAAGCCGTGGACGTGTTTAATGGAGAGGCTTTGGTTACCCGTCTCATGGGAGATAAAAACCTGGCGTGCAAAGTTATGGCTGGATTCCTGAGTGACGTTCCCCAGCTTTTGAGCAAATTGAAAAGTACTCTCGAAAAGGGGGATGCAGAGGCTGTGCGGGCCCAAGCTCACACCCTCAAAGGGGCGGCCTCGAGCACCCGCGGCGAAGGCCTGTAATCAGCGACGGATGGCGTGTCAGCGTCCGCCGTTCTTGCCATTTCCGCGCTTCGCCGCCGGAGTTGCCTTTCGTGCCGGCGCGTTCGCCGCGACGGGGGTTTGGTGAGGCTGACTAGACAGTACCGCTACGTTCCGCGGCTGTGATTCGGAGGCCGCCCCGGCGCTTGCAGCTTTGGCACGTTCGCGATGGTTGTTGCGAGTGTTGCGCCAGTTGACGCGCGGCATGATCAGGCCCGCATCGATGCGGTCGCGATACTTCACCGCGATTTTCAGCAGCGAATCCAGCAGGCTGTCTGAGAGGAGATGCGGCTGCAGGCCCATATCGATCAGCTTTGAATGTTTAGCGTTGTAGTAATGCTCTTCTGCTTCCACGCGCGGATCGGGCAGGTGGCTGATTGCGACGTCGAGACCGATTTTCTTGGCGGCAGTCTGCACCAGGCTAGCCAATTCGAGGATGGAAAATCGTTCCGTGAACTGGTTGAAGACACGACATTCGCCCGGCGCCGCGGGTTTCAGACAAGCGAGTTCGACGCAGCGCACAGTGTCACGAATATCGAGGAAGCCGCGTTGTTGTCCGCCCTTGCCGTAGACCGTGAGAGGGTGGCCGACCACGGCTTCGACGCAGAAGCGGTTTAAGACCGTGCCGAAGACTTCGTCGTAATCGAACCGATTGATGAGCGTTTCGTGCAGGGCCACTTCGTCGGTCATGGTGCCGTAAACCACGCCCTGATTCAGATCGGTGGCGCGCAAGCCCCAAGCCTTGCAGGTGAACATGATGTTGTGGCTGTCGTGAACTTTGGAGAGGTGGTAGAACGAGCCGGGCTGCTTGGGATAGGGAAGAACATCCTTGCGGCCGTTGTGCTCGATGGCGATGTAACCTTCTTCAATGTCGATGTTGGGGGTGCCGTACTCGCCCATGGTGCCGAGTTTGATGAGGTGGCATTCGGGCCGATATTCGCGCAGCGCGAAAAGCAGATTGAGCGTGCCGACTACGTTGTTGACCTGGGTGTAAACGGCGTGCTTGCGATCGATCATTGAATACGGAGCGGAACGCTGCTCGGCGAAGTGGATCACCGCTTCGGGCTCGAATTCCTGAATCATGGAGGTGAGAAATTCGTAGTTGGTGACGTCGCCTACGTAGGATTCAATCGTATGGCCGGTTACCTGGTTCCAAACGTTCAGCCGTTCGTTGAGCGGCTGAATGGGCGTCAAGGTTTGCGCGCCCAGTTCGTGGTCCCAGAGGCGCCGGACAAAATTGTCGACGATGGCTACAGAGTGCCCTTGCTTGGAAAGATACAGGGCGGTTGCCCAGCCGCAGTATCCATCCCCACCAAGAACTGCAATCTTCATAGTTCCTCCACGCCCTTTGCGATGGACTTCTTAACCTTGGGTCGCTGGTGTTGCCATGTAACAGGCGAGCCGGGCGGCGAAATCGCGGGCCGCGTATAAATTCTAAATGTCCTACAATCCTCGCCATACCCTGCGGATAAAGCAAATACTTTTGACGCGTCTGGAATGTGCGCGGGTATAGGCCGGAATCCGTATTATACCGGGCATTCAAGCTGCAAACTACCAAGTCCTGCCATTTTCCGCCGCTTTCCACGGGCCCTTTCGATGCCAGGGTCGACGTCAGGGCTAAAGCGAGATTCAAAGAGCCGGCCAGACGCCCTTGGTGCTTGAGGGCAAGCTGGCGCTACGAGCTGAAGTGAGAGCGTTTTCGCGCCGCCGGTTTGCGAAAGAGTTTTCGGCAGAGGTTGATTCGTCAACAGCAGTTTTCCGCCGCTGCTCATTACCACATTCAAGGTGGAAGGATCGACGAGCGCTTGCAGACGAGGCAGAGTGCCGGCCATCACCAGCAAATAGTAGCGCGCCGGAGCGGCCCAGATGGCTTTCAGTTGTGCGTCGTCGAGGAAGACGTTCGGGGCGTCTGGGGCGTTCGAACCGTACTCCAGATTCTGGGCCCGTCCGTTCCAGAGCAAGCCGGTTCGATTGGTGTAAAAAAAGACGGAAGAGAATGAATAATAATGACCTTCGGCAATCAGGGCGCCTTGCGGCGATTGCATCAGAGCATTGGCCAGAGGGCGCGACGATAAATAAGGGTCGAAGACCACCAGGGCCGCGCGCGCAGCGTGCAAGAACAGCACCATCATCAGCGCCGCGGCGAGAAAGGCGCGTAAACCTGTGAGTCGAAAATTGCCGATGGCGCCCAGCAGCGCTGCGATGGCCGCCATAATCAGAGGAACACGCAGATAAGCGAATGAGGGAAGCGTAAGGTCCAGCATATGACCGAGCGAAAGGGAGTAGGCGCTTGGATTGCGGCTAAGCGCGTTGGAAATATCGCCCGGGGCAGGCAGAGTGCGCACATTCCAATAGATGGCGATGGCGGCCACGCCTGCAAGCGCGCAAATAGCAGCCAGCACGAGCGTCCCCCGCCGCACCCATACGCCGTTCGCCGCCATGGCTGAACCTAGCAGCAGCGCCAGTGCCGGATAGCAGGGCATCGAATAATATTCTTGCGTGGTGGAAAAAGTGAAAAACACAAGGATGAACCCGATCCAGCACAAGGCTAGTAAACGCGTGCGGCCCGCGCGATCCACCGGTCTGAAGGATAATTTCGCGACAGCCGGAAAATAAACGCTCCAGGGAAAAAGCCAGATCAGGTGGAAGAGCCAAAACGAGAGACGAGGAACTGTATTGTAATCACGAGGAAACCGGCGATTCAAAAAGCGAAGTAATTGTTCGTTGATGAAAAAGAACCACAAAAAACCATGATAGCGACCGGGACCGCTTTTCAGGGTGAAAGCAAAATAGGGAGGGTTGCGTACCGTGGCCAGCAGGTACCAAGGCGCAGCAATGAGCAATACGATCAGCACACCACTGAAAGGATGAAGACGGTTCCAAATTTTGCGCGAGAAAAGTTGATGTGTAATCAGCAGGTAAATAATGGCAGTGGCAATCGGAAACAAAATGCCGATCAAGCTCTTCAGAAGCAATCCAACGCCCAGACTGGCAGCGAAAACAAAGGCCCACGCGCGTGGATGCGGCTCTTCCTGCTCAATTGCACGCAGGAAAGCCCACATGGACAAGGCCGTATTGCAGGTGAGCATCACATCCGGAATCAGGATACGCGTGAACAGAAAAAGTCCCACGCACGTCGCCAGACATAAACCCGCGTACAACCCCGCACGTGTATCGAAGGCCCAAATCCCAAAGGCAGTGGTGAGCAGAGACAGGGCGATGGCGGAGATCGCAATCGGAATGCGGGCCGACCAATCGTGTACCCCGAATATCCGGTAAGAAGCGCCCACGACCCAATAATTCAGAGGGGCCTTTTCGAGGTAGGGCAAACCATCTATTCGAGCGGTAACGTAATCACCGGAAGTAATCATGTTGCGGGAGATTTGAGCTTGCACCGCGTCTACATCGTCCATCAGGGATGGAGGAGAAACGATGCAACCGAGATAAATGGAGCCGGCAAAAAGTAAAACGACTAGGTAGGAATACCAGTTCGTTCCAAGTCCAAGCGATGTACCGCGGGAGTTGAAGTTGATGTGATCCGCCATTCCCTCATCCACAGAAAAAGAACCATCAAGCCCCACAGGTGATATCCGAGATTGGCGCGTCTGTCCATATGAAAGCGCAGAAGCGATCGGACGATGCGAGGGTCGAAAAGTCCGGGATGCCGGGAGAGTCCTGCGTTCAAGGTATCAGTGAGCAAGTGGCGAAGGGGACCTCGCAGCCATTCGTGCGCCGGAATATCGAAACCGATTTTCTTTCTGCGCAGGACGGTTTGAGGCAATTTGTCTTCCATCAGTTCCCTGAGCAGGAATTTCTGGCGCGATCCGCGGATTTTGAAAGACGCCGGGAGCGATGCGGCAAACTCGACGATGCGGTGATCGAGGAATGGAGGCCGCACCTCGACCGAGTGGGCCATGCTGATGCGATCGACCTTGGTGAGTATATCGTCGGGCAAGAAATACTTCTGATCGAACCATAGAAACGGTGCGAGGGTATCGGTGGCCGCCAACTTCCCGTGCAACGCTCCGAGTATTCCATCCAGCGTGGGAGGCAGTGGAATTTGGAGTAAAGACCGCTTCTCGGCGTCGGAGAAGGTGCCATTCCAATACACGTGAGCGCGCTGGGGTGAGAGGAAACTGCCTTCCAAAAAACGCTTGAGTTTATATTCAACGCTGATTTTGTCGTCCGATACCGGCCATCGGCCGATTTGGCGCAACGCGAAGCGCCGGCTGCGCGCTGGAACGTGCCTGATCCGCCGGGCCAGATCGTTAGCCCGATAGGTGAGATAGCCGCCGAATAATTCATCAGCGCCTTCGCCGCTGAGGGCTACGGTGGTACTGCGCTTGCACATCTTGGAAAGAAACCAAAGAGGGAGCGCTCCCGCATCCGCGCTGGGTTCATCCGAGTAGTAAGCGAACTCTTGTATCGCAGATTCCAGGCCAGAAGCTGGATTGAGGTCCATTTGCTCGTGGTCTGTGTCATAGCGCTCGACCACTTGGCGGATATAGGCGCTCTCATCGAAGCTGCGTCCGTGAAACGATACGGAAAATGTTTTGAGTCGCGAGGAAGAGGCTTGCGCGGCGTAGTGCAGAACCGTGGAAGAATCAATGCCGCCGCTAAGCCACACGCCTAATGGGACATCGGAAAGCAGATGCTCTCGAGTGGATTGCTGCAGCAGAGAATCCAGCTCTTCTTTCGCGGAACCAAGGGTGCGGTGGGCCGCCTGCCCGAAAGGTAACTGCCAATAGCATCGAGTGCGAAGTTCACCGTCGTGCCACTCGAGCAAATGTCCGGGCAAAAGCTTTTCGATTCCTGCCACCAGCGTCCGAGGACCTGGCAGGTAGTTAAGAGATAAGTAGCAATCCAAACCGGCCAGGCTAAGATCGCGTTCTACTTCAGGATGGATCAGAATGGCCTTAAGCTCGGACCCGAACAATAGATCCTGCCCGAGGCGGGACACGTACAATGGCTTGATTCCAATCCGATCGCGTGCGAGCACCAGACGGCGCGACGACTCTGTCCATACAGCGATCGCAAACATCCCGCGGAGGCGCGCGAAACACTCCGTATCCCATTCGCGAAATGCATGCAGAATGGTCTCCGTGTCGCAATGCGAACGAAAGCGATGCCCTCGCGCTTCGAGTTCCGTCCTCAATTCCAAGTGATTGTAAATCTCGCCGTTAAACACAATCACGGTGTCGCGATCTTGGGAGACGATGGGCTGGTCTCCGGAATCGAGATCGATAATTTTCAGGCGGGTAGCAGCGAGAGAGCAAACGTTTGATTGATAGACACCGCGTTGGTCGGGTCCGCGATGAACCAGGGTAGCTGAAGCTTTGCGAATCCGGTCCTGCTCCGGTTTCCAATTAAGGTGGGTAAAGCCCGCTATTCCACACAAATCCCTGAACCCCCTCCGCCACGTGAGACCGGCTTGAACGTGTACTTCCGACGAGCTATCGCGCGAGCCCGCCGAGAAAGCGTGGTGCCTTTAACAAGATGCTTAGAAGATGCCGGATGCAGCTCGGAAGGTCGCAGGAGCAACCACCCGAAGTATGGGAACGCTTTCGGAGCCAGCCGATTAGAGAATTCAGGTTTGTAGATTCGCGAAATGGTATTCAGGTGGCTTGGGGATTAATGTGCCGGCAATTTTTATCGAACAGCGTCCGTATAAGCCGACAGAAAATAAAAGTGTGTCACGTGCCATGACGCAAGATAGTCCAAGGAGGGTTTGAATGCCAGCACTACTTTCTGCCGATGAAAACCAGCGTGACGCCGGCACAGACCAGAAGCACGCCGGCCCAGCGCCTGCGAGAAACATGTTCGCCAAGAAATACTTCGCCGCCCAATGTGCCGGCGGCATAGCTTAGGGCGGTAACTGGAACTACGAAACTCACGTTTTCGAGAGACAGCGCTCCGAGGAGCGCGAAGAAGGCGATGGCCATGAGCGAGACGCCCACCCACATCCACGGAACGCGAATGGCGCGAAGCATCACGCGAACCAATGCTGCTGGGCGGAAGTCCTTCACTTCGCCGATCGTTTTCATGGCGCGCGTGACGCACAGCTCGCCAGAAGTTCCGGCCAGAACGATCAGGCAAAGAAGACCGACTTCCCAAATCATCGGTGACGCTCCGTGGTTCGCGGGTGAGTGTTGCCGACCACCAGAACCCCGAGGCAAATGACCAGCACGCCGATCCAGCGGAGGGCCGAAATGGGCTCTCTCAGCGCGAAATGGCCAAGAAGAGCAACGACGGCGTAGCTCGTCGAGGACGCCGGCTGAACGTAACTGTAATCCGCCCAGGAGAGGACCAGCAGATACGAGACGAAGAACAACAGTAGAAACCCAATGCCCAACCAAATGTATGGCGACGAGAAAACCTCCATGAAAATGTGGATCAGGCCCTCGGTATCGTGGAGTTTTACAGGATCCACGGTTTTCATACCTTTGCTAAGCAGGACATTGCCGACCGGCGCGAAGATAACGATGAAAAGAATAAGAATGTAAGTCTTGAAGTGCAAACCTGCGGAAGACCTTATGTGCGGGTGGCTCTCAGTTTTGTGGAGAGCCGGCGCGTAATCGCCCGGCGCGTCGATAACATCCTGGTTTAAATTCATGGGCATTTTGAGCTCTTCATTTTACTTGATATGCAATCCATTCGGAACGCCGGTTTCCACACCGGAAAATCGTTCGTAGAGCGTTTCTTTCATAGAATCGCAGACGACGCGGCCGTTTTACTGTGAGTACAGACCGTGCCAGGACTGCTTACTTCACGAATTCAGGCTGTTCGCCTTTGGACCACGGATCGTAGGTGAGGGCGAAACGAATACGTTCTGAGATTGTTGGATGCGAATAGAACATAAGGACATCAATTGGATGCGGCGTGGGGTCGGAAAGGTCCACTTCTCCTAAGACTTCAAAGGCTTGCGCAGCGACCTGCCCGGAATCGGGAATGAGCCCGTGAGTGACTTCCAGGCCATATTGGTCCGCCTGATGTTCGAGGTGCCGGCTGAAGGCGCTGACGGGCGCGGCGATGAATGCATAAATTGAAACGATCAGCATCAGAGCCGGAAGCGAGGCCCAATCATCCAGTCCTCGAATGGCCCAGGCTTTTCCCCAGCGTTGCAGAACCCAGCCGATGGTGCGGGAGCCCAAATAGAAAAGCGCGAATAAAAATATCGAGGCGAAGATGAGTCCTTTCCAGATGTGGCCTAGAACGTAATGACCCATTTCGTGGCCGGCGACCAGCACGATTTGCGGCGTGTTCATTTTGGCGATGGTGTTGTCCCAAACCACGATTCGTTTGGAAGCGCCGATGCCGGTGACGTATGCGTTCAGTTCCGTGGTTTTGTTTCCCGCGCCCATCCAGAACATGCGCTCCGGTGGAATATTTTGTCCCGCGCGCTGAACCATTTGTTCGAGACTGGCAGTGAGCGCCGGGTCTTTTTGCTGCAGCGGCTCAAATTTGTGGAACATGGGATCAACGATGAGCGGCTGGATAAAAACCAGGATCACAGCGATCGGAACGGTGGCCGCCCAAAAATAAAACCACCAGCGGCGAGGGCTCTTGCGGATCACGGCGTACAGAATTGACACCAGAACAATTGCGAGGATGACTCCCAGAAATTGTCCTTTAGCCCAATCCGCGAACCACGAGCCCCAACTCTGAATGCTGAGCCCGTACTTACGTTCCACGGAATTTTCGTAAGTGGCGGATGGAAGTTCAAGGATGCTGATGGTGAGAATCAACAGTGGGGCAAAAATTGCAGCCTGAATGAAGCGATTCTTCGAAGCGCTTTCAGCCCAATCGCGGAATTTCGGACCGAATCGCCAGTACAAGATGAAGCAAAACACAAAGACGCTGTAGAAAAAATCGATCAGGGCGAAGCGGAATCGGAATCGTCCGAGATCGCGCGCTTTGCGGTACAAATCAGGCGGGAGGGTGTAGGCCGTGACCTTTTTTCCGGATGCTGGGTTGACGAAGGCGGAAGCCGAAGAAGCCGAGGGGTTCGCGGCTGAGGATGAATCCTGGAGCGATAATTTCGGGACACCGGGCGTCGCAATGCCGGTGCGCGAATGGATGGAAGTCGCACCAAACGTTGAGCTTGCCAGCTGAAGAGAACATAACAGCACCGTCAAAAAGATCCAAGATTTCATCAACGCTCCGAGGAACCGGGCCGTAGCGAGATAATGATCAAAATACCAGTATGACTGGGGTGTAGTGCCAGGCGCAAGGCGGGGTGGGCTGGCCGCTTGGCGGCGGTTAGCCTAGCTTTGGGGGGCCGAACCGGGCTGGCCATGGCGCTGCCGCGGGCAGGGCGCTCTCCCTGCCGGGAAGTACAGGGTGCCTCTTTGGGCGCGGTGAGCAGCAGCAAAATGCCGCTGCGGCATAGGCCCGGCTAGAATTAAAGCTCGCGAAGCGCTACCTGGAGAACCATGAGAAAAACTGCATATTGGGTCTTGGGACTGCTGCTGATTCTGCCAGCCGGCAGCGTCGCAGCCCAATCGCAAACATTCACTCAGGACACGCAGTCGACATCGTTGGCGGAAGCCGCCCGGCGCGCGCGTGAGACAAAGAAGGATGAGAGCAAACAGCCGCGCGTATGGAATAACGACACGATTCCCAAGGCGGGCGATGAAATCAGCGTCGTAGGTCCCTCGTCGGTCGCCAATTCGGGTGATTCCGGGGCGACGGGCGACAACTCGGCAAGCGTTCACGCTGGCGCTGGAGCGTCAAACGGCGCCGCGGCGAAAACCGATGGTGTGGGAACGGCTGGGGTGCAGGGCCGCTCTGGCTTGGAAACCCAGATCGCCGATGCCAAGGAAAACTTGGCGACACTGAAAACCGACCTCGACATCCTTCAACGCACTAACACACTCGACTCGCAAATGTATTTCGGCAAGACTGATTATTCTACGGACAAGGAAGGCGCGGCAAAGCTGAAGGACGAACAAGATCAGATCGCGGCCAAGCAGCAGGAAATGGACGATCAGCAGAAGAAAATTGACGATCTGGAAGCGCAGGCGGCGAGGCTCGGACCGGCTAGCAGCAAGGAACCGGCCAGCAGTAGCGAACCGGCCAGCAGCGATAGTTCGAAGTAGGTCAGTCGCGGAATTTTGGGTCCCTTGGCGTGGCGCGGGAAAGTTTGCGCTGCTCCCCTCGTCGTGCGTCTTCCGTTCATTCAGAATTTTGTGATGTCTACCGGCGTCAAACCCTTTTCATCGCAGTAATCGTAGTAGCGTTTCAGGAAGGTCTGCCAATTTTCGGTTGCGATCGTTTTTCCTGCTGCATCCACGAAATCGAGCGCTCCTTCAATTACCGCGAACACGATCGTATCTTCCTCGCCTACCATGCGCGGTGAGTGAGTCGAACCGGCCATTTCGAATACGACGTCTCCGGCTTGAGAAACCCAGCCTTCATCGTAGGTCCATGCGCCCTGGACCGTGTAAACCACCACCGTGCCGGGATGGAAATGCATCTGCAGTGCCGCGCCGGGCACTGAGCGAATGAACAAAATTATCTGGCCGGTGATCGGGTTCAGCTTGATTAGCTTGATGAAATGGCCTTCGGCCCAGGAAACCCAGGGTAAATTTTTAGGGTCGGTGTGGCTCGCCAGGGCTTGATGGACGGGATGCGTGCCGGTGCTTGTGCTCATAAAACCTTCCTTCGTTACGGGGCGGCGTGGCGCTACGGATGCGCTTGGGCTGAGTGCCGCGTTCGCACCTACGAAACCGCAGGCTCCTGCAACTGTCAAGAGTTTATTGTTTTCGCGAAGGGGGGAGATACGGAGGTTCGGGGGTGCAGCTAGCGGCGCGACCGTCTCGACGCTTTGGATTTTGCACGTGACGATTTCTTTTTTGTGCGACTAACAGCTTTACGACGCGGCTTTGGTTTGGTGCGCAGGGCGCTACGCTGCGCACGGGCCAACTCACGACGACGGGCCGCTGCCCAACCGGGCTTGTTGCTCTGGCGACCGCGGGCGATGGCCAGCGCATCCGCCGGAACGTTCTCAGTGATGGTGGAACCGGCCGCGACGTACGCGCCGTGACCGACGCGTACCGGCGCCACCAAGGCCGTGTCGCTGCCGATAAAAACGCGATCGCCGATGGTGGTCTGGTGCTTGTTCACGCCGTCGTAATTGCAGGTGATAGTGCCGGCGCCGATGTTGGATTCGCGGCCGATGGAGGCGTCGCCGAGGTAGGTGAGATGGCCAGCTTTCGCGCCTTCGTGCACCACTGCATTTTTTACCTCGACAAAATTTCCGATGTGCGCGCCTGCGCGGATGTCGGCGCCGGGACGGAGGCGCGAGAACGGACCGACCTGTGCTGCGCTGGCGACGCGGCTGGAATCGAGCACGGAATGTGCGCCGATGAAGGCGTCGTCATCCACGCGGGTGTCGCGCAGGACGCTGCCGGTTTGAATTTTGCAGCGCGCGCCGATGCGCGTGTTGCCGAGTAGCTGCACGCATGGATCGATTATGGTATCGGGGCCGACGGTGACGCCGGGATCGACGATCACTGTTTCCGGTAGATAAATTGTTACGCCTGAATCCATCACTTCAGCGGCTTTTCTGGCGCGGAAAATGCGATCGATATTCGCAAGCTCGCCGCGCGTGTTGCAGCCGAGCACTTCGTTTGCATCCGGGGCCACATATGCCAAGACGCGTTCGTTGCGCTGGCGCAGCAGTCCGATGGTGTCGGTGAGGTAGAGTTCGCGATGAGCATTATCCGGGCGCAGGGCGTTCAGGAAGGGCCACAGTTTTTCGAGGGTGAAGCAATAAATGCTGGAATTGACTTCGTGGACGGCGCCCTGCTCAGGCGTCGCCGCTTTTTCTTCGACGATGGATTGGACGCGACCTTCGGAATCGCGGATTACGCGACCGTAGCCTGTAGGATTTTCTAATTCGGCGCTGAGAATCGTGGCGGCAGCTTCGCCGCGGCGGTGGGTGTCAATCAGCGCAGCGAGGGTTTCGGCGCGGAGCAGCGCGGCGTCACCAGCGGTGACCACCAATAGTTTCGCGCTTTTGCGCATCTTGCGACGCGCTACCTGGACGGCGTGACCGGTGCCGCGCTGCGGTTTTTGCAGAACCGTGCCGGCTCCGAAAAATTCGGCGACAGCGCCCACCTGTTCGGCCTGGTGGCCGATCACCGCGAGGATCTGCGCGGCTTTCAATCGCCGGCAGGTCTCGATTACGTGCTGAAGCAGCGGCTGGCCACCGGCGCGATGCAAAACTTTTGCGGTTTGGGAACGCATTCGCGTTCCTTTGCCGGCGGCAAGGATCACAATTATCGTATCGGGGGCAGACATGCGCCGAGTATTGTCGCTTCCCTCCGGGGCTTTGGCAACCTAAACGGGTTCTTGCGACGGCAAGATGCATGGTTTAGCCGAGCGCGAGCGGCCCAGATTTTGACGGAATAAGGCGATTTTTTCAGCGTAAAGCCACGACCTTAAAAACACCGCATCGCATGCGGTGAAACAGTTTTTTCTGGCGCGTCCAAAACGGCCTGATTTGCGTCTATTACCGATTTTAAATTTGTTAGTTGCAGGGGCCGAAGCACGGCATGATTTTGTTGAGATATAACGCGCCGGGTTTGGGCGCTACTTTCGGATAGCTGGCGGAGCGCGGGTCAGTTAAGTTAAACGATGGATAGGAAACGTTTGACGACCATGACTAAACAAGCTGCGACAGCCAGAAAAATGCATGCGCTGGATAATCCTATCTGGCATGCACTGACTACGTTGCAAACGCAATTCGCGGAGGGCGACGAACTGGCGAGACGTTTTCCGCCTGAAGTGACATTGCTCGCCGCGATGTCTCAACCGAGCGGCGAGGCTTACGATTCCCTGAAGCGCATATTGCACGGTGCGGGCGGCGCTATTTTTCTCGCCGAGCCGCCGATTGTTCCCGACGGTTGGAAGACGATCGACGCGTGCCCGCTGGTTCAGATGGTTTGCGAGCGACCCACAATTGCGGTGGAGGACGATCTTAGTTCCGTCGAAACTCTGGGCGCGAAAGACTCGCCGGAAATGATTGCGTTGGCCGAATTGACCAAGCCTGGGCCGTTCGGAAAACGAACGCACGAAATGGGAGATTATATCGGCATTCGAGAATCCGGCCGACTTGTGGCGATGTCCGGGGAACGGCTTCATTTGCAAGGGTACAGGGAAGTAAGCGCGGTGTGCACGCAGCCTGATTTTCAAGGCCGCGGATATGCCGGGCGATTGATGTCGATTCTTATGAGGCGAATCGCGCAGCGCGGTGAAATGCCGATATTGCATGTGCGGCAGAGCAATGCTTCCGCGATTCGGCTGTACGAAAAACTTGGGTTTCGGACGCGGCGGTTACTTCATTTTCTGATTGTGCAGGCAGCCTGAAGGCTGAAGGCCTGCCGGTGATGGCAAACGGTCACGGATTTGCAGTGACGGAGGTTGATACGCCGGCGTGCGGAGTTCGAGCATCGTTCGGGCCGGTGGTTTCAGTCCAGAGAGTGCGGTCGGCAAGTAAGCGCGTGACTAACTGAGTGTGCAGAGCGTGTCCAGCCTTGTGAGCTACGATGCGCGCCAGCAAAGGACGGCCGACCAGGGCCAGGTCTCCGATCAGGTCCAAGGCTTTGTGCCGACCAAACTCATCCGGGAAGCGCAGAGGCCCGTTCAAGATGCTTTCTTCGTCCAGGACGATTGCATTTTCGACCGACCCGCCGCGAATTAGACCCATTGCCTGTAATCCCGGAAAGTCCTTCATGAAACCGAACGTTCGTGCAGGAGCCAGTTCACGACTGAAGGATTCGCGGTCGACGCTCATTTTTACTTCCTGAGGACCGACTTCCGGATGCTTGTAGTCGACGAAGCAATGTACACGGAATTCCTCGGCGGGATAAATCCCGATGCGGCGGTCGCCGTCGGAAAATTCCAGCGGCTTCAAGACGCGGATATAGCGGCGCAGGCGGCGAAGTTTGCGCGTCCCGGCCTTGGCAAGAAGATCGATGAAAGGCTTGGACGAACCGTCCAGGATTGGAAGCTCCAGGGCGTCGATCTCCACGTAAACGTTATCCACACCGCAGGAGTAAAGAGCCGCGAGGAGATGCTCGACCGTGGACAACAGAACGCCTTGTTTCATGAGGCTGGTCGCGTAGCTGACGCGCGCTACATTGTGGACGTGAGCTTCGATTTCGAAATTGTCGAGGTCGGTGCGACGAAACACGATTCCTGTATCCGCCGGTGCAGGACACAAACGGACGTGACACCGCACCGCAGTGTGAAGACCCGCGCCGCTGGTTTCGACGGGACGTTGTATGGTGAGTTGATAAGGCATGCTCTAGGGCCAAGCGATTAAATGCAAATCGGTGTCCGGTTGGCAATAATTATATACCTTTGTTGTGTTTAACTTACAAACGAATGTGACGGTAGCGGTGCTATTGTGTGGCAAACGCGCAACAGAACGGCGCAAAGGACCGTGGCTAAGAGGCACAGCGAAACGCGGAGGTTAATTTGTGAAGTCGATGGTTGGCATGATTGCGAGTTCAGACATTTGCAGACTTGTTGACGCCGATTTGCGCTGGCCAGCCTGGAAAGGCGCCTCTCCGCGGCACGTTGGCGAGACCCTCGCGTCCTTCCGCGAGCCCGATCAAGAATTCCTGAGCGTTGAAACGAAAACCATTCCGGGAAGTTTTCGCTGAGTGGAACAGGCCACCGCGCACATATTCGCCGTCGGGCATGAGCAACCGGGTTTTCTCGGTGTCAGCCAAGTAGGGTTCAATGACCTCATAGAAAACCTGATTGCACAGTTCAGGATCGCGCAGGTGGAACATTACTTCGACGCGCTCGTAGATATTTCGGTGCATCCAATCGGCGCTTCCCAGGTACAACTCCTTATTCCCGTCATTGCCGAACACAAAAATGCGGCTGTGCTCGAGGAAACGGCCGATAAGACTGCGGACACGGATACGGCTGCTGATTCCGCGCACTCCAGGCCGCAGCGCACACGCACCACGCACGACCAGGTCGATCTGAACGCCCGCCTGGGATGCACGATATAAAGCCTGAATGGTTTTTTCATCCAGCAGAGCGTTCACTTTGGCGAAGATGAACGCGGGGCGCCCTTTGCGAGCGTGGGCAGTTTCGCGGTCGATCAAGCTGAGGCAACTTCGCCCCAGATTCAGCGGCGCGACGAACAGCGGCTGGTAGCTGGCGCGTTCGGAATAGGCCGTCAGGTAGTTGAACACGTGATGGACCGCGTGAGTGATGTGAGCGTCACTGGTCAACAGGCTTAAGTCGGTGTAAAAGCGGGCCGTCGACGGATTGTAGTTTCCCGTGCCGAGGTGGGCGTAGCGCCGAATCTGACCGTCAGGTTCGCGGCGGGCAATCAGGGCGAGCTTGCAGTGGGTCTTGAGGCCAACGACACCGTGAAAAACTTGCACGCCTGCTTCCTGCAAATTTCGTGCCCAGCGGATGTTGGAGGCTTCGTCGAAGCGAGCTTTCAGTTCAACCACCACAGCCACTTCTTTTTTGGCGGCTGCATCGATTAACGCTCTTACGATTGGGGAATTTTCGCTGGTGCGATAAAGAGTCTGCTTGATCGAAAGCACGTCCGGATCCTTAGCAGCACTCTCGATGAAACGCACTACAGAGGAATAGGAGTCATAAGGATGATGAAGCAGCACATTTCGTTTACGGACCAGCTGGAATATGGAAGCGGCACCCGGCTTCAGCGCTAGTTCCCGCGGTATAAATGGCCGAAACTTCAGATCCGGCCGCTGCACCTGATCGCATAAATATGAAATTCGCGCAAGGTTTGGCGGCCCCTCCACGCGAAAAATCTGCCACGATGCCAGGGCAAAGTTCGCCACCAGCCGGTCAATAATCTCCTGGTTCGCGCTGGCCTCGATTTCCAGCCGCACAGCTGCGCCTTTACGCCGCCGGTGGATCTGGGCATCGACGGTGTCCATGATGCTGCGCGATTCTTCTTCTTCCAGGTATAAATTGCTATTGCGTGTGACTCGAAAAGCGGCGGCGGAAAGAACTTCGTAACCGTGGTACAGGCGGTCGGCGAATGCCTGGATTATATCCGACAGAAAAACATATTCCACCGTGCCGGCTTTCGCAGGCAGCAACACCAAGCGCGGAAGCGCGCGAGGTATGGTTACGACGCCGAGAAATTGCTGCGCGCTACGGCGTTTGCGCCTCATCAGAAAAGCCAAGCACAGCGCCTTATTGAGCACGTGCGGGAAAGGATGCGCAGGGTCCACGGTAACCGGCGTCAGCAGCGGCTCGACCGATTTCACGTAGAAGTCCTGAATGTATTCCAGTGCCGCCGTACACAATTCTGCGAGGCTTACCACGCGAATGGATTCCGCCGCCAGCGCCGGAAGTAATTCGTCTCGCCAGCAGTCGTATTGCGATTTCACGAAGCCGTTAATTTTCTGCGCGAGCTGTGCCAGAACCTCGGCGGGCCGGCGGCCGTCAGGTCCCAGGTCCGAGATACCGTGTTCGACCTGCTGCAACATTCCGGCTACCCGGACTTCCACGAACTCATCGAGGTTGCTGGCGGTGATGGCCAGAAACTTAACGCGTTCCAGCAATGGATTGTTTTTGTCACGAGCTTCTTCCAGCACCCGCTCGTTGAACTGCAACCAGGAGTAGTGACGATTGAGATAGTATTGCGGGTCAGTTAAACGAGATCGGGCCATGTATATGCCTCGAAACAGTATCGCAGCCGTATTACAGGAATGTTACCAGACGCTGCGGAATGGAGAGAGGGCAGCAATCCAGGGACAAAGTATCCCCAGCCCGGCTAGCGGGCGTGGATTGTCATGCGAATCCCATATTTCGCCCGCAACGTTACCAGCGGATCGGGAACGACGCGGTGGCCCGGCACCAACGTGAAGCTGTATTTCTGTGCGATAGCGGCGGTAACCAGCACCGATTCCAGTAACGCAAAACCTTGGCCGATGCAGCGCCGGGGTCCATCTCCGAAGGGGAAATAGGCTCCAGCGGGCAATCGATTTTCGAGACCATCGAGCCATCGTTCCGGGCGGAAAGCGTCGGGATCGTCAAAATAGCGCGGATCGCGATGAGTCACCCACTGCGCCATGATCAGGGAGGTGTCGGTGGGGAAATCGTAGCCGCCGATTGTGCAGGGTGCGACAGAAGTTCGCGCGACGATATAGGCGGCAGGATACAGTCGCAGCGTTTCATTGATTACGGCGCGCAAATATGGCAGCCGCTCGAAGTCGGATGCTTCCGGCGCGCGACCACCGAGGACACCTTGAAGCTCTTCGTGCATGGTTGCTTCGGCGGCGGGATTTTCACTGAGCAGGTACCAAGCCCACGATAAAGTGAGCGCTGTGGTTTCGTGACCCGCTAAAAACAAAGTCATGGCCTCGTCGCGGAGTTGTTTTGGCGTCATCTGCGTGCCGTCTACGTCCATGGCGCTCATCAGCATGGCGAGCAAATCTTTGTGGGGATGCGAATTCCCTTCCGCCTGGCGCGCATTGATGATGCCGTAGACGAGTGAATCCAGAAATTTGGTCTCGCGGCGGGCTCGTCGATTCGCCGGCGTGGGCCAATGTTCCGGAATTTTGACCGGCGAGCGCGCTTTACGGAGAGAATAACGCATCAAGAACCCTAGCGAATCGCCGACCTGTTCCGCCTCGGCTGCCAAAGTGCTGCCGAAAAGCGTACGCACGGCAATATCCAGCGTCATGGCCATCATTTCTGTCGTGATATCGACTATTTCGCCGTCGCGCCAGTCACGCATGCGGACCTGGGCGCGCTCCACCATGGTGGCGGCGTATTCATTCACGCGCGCACGGTGGAAGGCCGGCTGTGCGAGGCGCCGCTGCCGACGCCAGAAATCGCCTTCGCTGATCAGCAGGCCCTGCCCCAGGAGTCGCTCTGTCACGTCCTTCGTGAGCGTGCTTTTGTGGAATTTAGCGTGCTGAACAACGCACACCTGTGCGATGAAATCGGGATGGTTCAGAAGTATACGGTAATGATTGAGGACGGGGATGCAAACGATGTCGCCATAGTCGCGCGCCAGACGGCGCAGGGTTTCCAAGGGATCGCGCATGACTTGGAGAGCCAGGCCCAGGAGGGGCAGGCCCTTGGGACCGGGCGGCAGTTTGTTACGCTGTGCGGGCATGGTTGCAGTACGCAATGGGCGGGCAGCCGGATGCCGATTCTCCAGTCTGAAGTACGCTTTACCACCTTACTTTAGTTCGTAATTCTTTGCAGCTTTGCGGTCATCCCGCGAATCCAATCCCGCATATTCTGACGACTTGAGAGCATTGGCAGTTCCGGGCGTCACAGAGCTAACGTGGGCGTACGCTTTGCACGCCAAGCCGTGGGCACAATCACGGCTACTTCGGGGCGAGATTAATTCTTCAGGCTGTTAACGGTTTCTTGTGATTCAATAAGGCGCGCAATGGATATGGATAAAAGAGGGGATTCAGTGGAAGTGGAGCAACCCGACTGGCTGGCGCAAATTGAGGGCATCCTCGAGAGCTTGAACGAGGGTGTGCTGATCTCCGACGACTGCCAAAACATAATTTTTGCTAACAATAATTTGCAGGAAATGACCGGCATGTCGCGCGGCGACATTGTGGGCATGGACCTGCACAAGATTTACAGCCGGGAGGAAGCTGAGTTCATCATTCAACAACGAGAACGCGGGCAAAGATTGGGACGAAATCGATTTGAGTTCGTGTTACCGCAAAACGATGGCGGGCGGTTGCCGGTAATCATCAGCGCGAAATCCATCGAGGATCCCGATGGGCGGCAATACTCGATTGTGTCGTTCACCGATATTTCTGAGCTGAAAAATGCCGAATATGAATTGCGGGATGTGAATAGGAAGCTGGAGGAGCGCCACCGAGAGGTGCAGGAAGATTTGACGCTGGCTGCGCGGGTGCAGCAGAGCCTGGCGCCAAAGTCGATCGTGTGGGGCAACGTGCGGGTGGAAACTTTCTATCATCCAGTGCGCACGATTGGCGGGGATTTTGGTTTAGTTAGTTCGCTGGATGCAGACCATTTGAATCTGCTGGTTTGCGATGTATCCGGGCACGGCATCGGTTCCGCGCTGGTGGCCAACCGCATTTACACCGAGATGATGACGCAGCTGCGCGGCGGCGCGAACCTGGGCAACATGTTTCGCCAGCTTAATCGCTTCGTGATGCAGAGCATTGGGAGTTCGGTATTCTTTTTTACCGTGGCCGCTGCGCGAATAGACCGCGCTGCGCGCCGCATGATTTTCGCGGGTGCGGGGCATCCTCCCGGAATGATCGCTCACGAAGGCGCCGAACCTCGTTTGCTGGAATCCCGCAGTATGGTTTTGGGCGCGCTGGCCGAGGCTGTGGATGCCGAAGCGACTCTGGATGTGGACCTGGAAGAGGGCGATCGCGTCGTGCTTTATACCGACGGCATCACGGATGTGTTTAACTCCAAGGGCGAGATGCTGGGCGTGGATGGAGTGCAGCAATTCGTGCGCGAGACTTCGCTTTTGCCTTTCAACGAGATGAAACAGGGCATTCTGGATCGGGTAGCGGAGTGGCGTGAAGGTCCACCGACTGACGACGTTTCGCTCGTGCTGGTGGAAGTGCATTAGCAACAAACACCGCTTGGAATAGCCTTAGGCAGCGCGACGGAATCTCACTGTGTTCTTACCGAGCCGGTCGAACGGTAATTTCCACTTCCTGTCCAAGAGCGGTGAGGAATGTAATCAAGCGGCCAACTGAGAAGTTTTCGGAACCATTGCGCGCCAGCGCCGAGACGTGAGGCCGCCGCCGAAGTCGGTTGATTGAGGTGTCCCCCTGCATTTGTGAGATAACGTTTCCTGCACAATGGCTGATATTGAGATCGTTTCGGAAATCGCTGCTCTGCCGAATGAAATCTTTGTTTTTTTTGTGCCGCAGCGCATGCCGCTTTGGTATGGGATTGAGATGGACACGCATTTTGAGGTGCAAGGCGGAGCTGCTGATTTTGCAGTGGCGCAGAAGATTCGCATCACAGGAGGGCTGCAGCGATACGACATGGCGCTGACTGTGGTTGTCACCGCTTTCGAATGGGAGCGTTTGCTGGAATGGCAGTTTCAGGATTCTTACGGCGTGCGCGGGATGCAGCGGTGGGAGCTTGCAGGGTCGGCCCAGGCTACGCGCGTTACTATGCGCGATAAATATGAAATGCCCGGCGCGTTTGGCAGGATTTTCGATCGATTCGTTACGCGGCGGGCTGTCCGCATGCGCGATCAATCATGGCTGGACCGACTGAAGCGTCTCGCAGAGCGTTCGAAGTAGACAAGGCCGCATTCGCGCACACTGCCGCTGAATGGCCATTTCCTTTGCAGTAGGCGCTACACTCCCACAACTCGCAAGAATTTCTTCTTGCCTACGCGCAGAGGCAGCAAGTCGCCCGGATTTAGCACGATGGCGCGCTTCACATCTTTTTCAATTTCGCCATTCACTTCCACCGCGCCCTGTTTTATGAGGCGCTCCGCTTCACTACGCGAACTTGCCAGGCTCGTTTCGGTCAGCATTAAGTGCAGCGGCCGGGTGCCCCGGGCTAGTTTTATTTCTGGCATGTCCGTGGGAGCTTTTCTGTCACGGTAAACGAGGCGAAATTCGTCGCCTGCTTCTTTAGCGGCATCTTCTCCGTGGAAACCCGCGACAATCGTGTGGGCCATTTGCATTTTTGCGTCCATGGGATGCAGGACGCCCATGGAAACTTCATCGCGCAGCCGGACTATTACCGGCGGGCCGAAATCGGTTAGAAGCTCGTAGTAAGACCACATCAACTGGTCCGAGATGGACATCAGTTTGCCGAACATCTGCGCTGGCGGATCGGTGATGGCGATATAATTTCCCAGGCTCTTGGACATTTTGCGTTCGCCGTCGAGCCCCACCAAAATCGGCATGGTCATTATTACCTGCGGCGGCAGCCCGTATTCGCGCTGGATTTCACGATGCACCAGGAGATTGAATTTCTGTTCGGTGGCGCCGAGTTCGATATCAGATTTCAGCGTCACGGCATCGTAGGCGGTCAGCAATGGGTAAAGCAGCTCGTGAACTGAAATCGGCAGGTTTGAATCCAGGCGGGAGCGGAAATCTTCGCGTTCCAGCATGCGTGCCAGACGATAGTGCGCGCACAACTGGACAACTTCCTGGCTGGTCATTTTCCCGAGCCATTCGTTGTTGTAACGCACCTCCGTCTTATTTTTGTCGAGGATTTTGAAGACTTGCTGAAGGTAAGTTTCGGCATTTTGATCGACTTGTTCGCGTTTCAGCGGCGGACGGGTTTCTGATTGGCCTGTTGGATCGCCGATCATGGCAGAAAAATCGCCGATCAGGAAAATGGCAGTGTGACCCATGTCCTGAAATTGTTTTAGTTTTCTTAGAACTACGGTGTGGCCGAGATGGATATCTGGCGCCGTTGGATCGACACCCAGGTATACGCGTAAGGGTTTCTCGGTCTTTACCGATTGTTCGAGTTTGGCCTTCAGTTCCTCTTCGCGAATGATTTCTGCAGTGCCCTTACGCAGATATTCGAGTTGTTCGTCCACCGGTTTGAATTTCATAGGAGGCACTATGTGGTCTCCGGAACTTTGTGAAAATCTGTCAGAACGCGGCGGCCTTCGATTCGGAACCGCCCCTCCAGCACAATGTTGACCGCTTCGGTGTAGATGCGATGTTCTTCGCGCAAAATTCGGTCGGATAGGGTTTCCGGCGTGTCGCTATCTTCGATCGGCACGCAAGCTTGCAGCACTATCGGACCTGCATCCAGATTTTCATTTACGAAATGGACTGTGCAGCCGGAAAATTTCGCGCCATGTTCCAACGCCTGGCGCTGAGATTCCAGTCCCGGAAATGACGGGAGTAGCGATGGATGAATATTCAAAATTCGATTGGGAAACGCCTTGACGAAATGGGGCGAGAGCAGCCGCATATACCCCGCGAGGCATACCAAGTCGATGTTTTTTTCCCGTAGCGTCGCCACGACCTGTTTGTCGTAAGCTTCGCGTTCCAGGCCTTTCGGCGGGATTACTCGCGCTTCGATTCCCCGCGTTCGAGCCTTTTCAATGCCCGGAGCATCTCCTCGATTGCTGATTACGATTGCGATTTGAGCGTCGGAAATTCGTGATGCCGCAACGCTTTCGGCCAACGCTTCGAAATTTGATCCTCGGCCGGAGAGTAACACGCCAATGCGTTTTGTCATGACCGCCCGAAATTAGCATAGTTCGCAGAGTGCTCCAAACCGGCCGGTTAAAGTGGAGCGGAGGCTTGCGTATTGGTGGGTGCGTGGTTGACAGAGGGAGGGTCTGAGCCCCGCCCCAACGAAACCGCAGAGGTGCGTGTGATCTTGATGCGCTTGGCTTCGCGTAAGTGTCTTGACTCCGGTTGGTAGTAAAGGCATCTTCTTCTACACGGCCCCATTCCCCGTTTTCACTTTCTGGAGGTTTCAATGCTAGGTATCCGTTTCTGCTCGATGCTCTGCTGCGCAATGATGTTTTTGGCTTTGGCATCCGGCTGTGCAACTGGAACTAACGATCAGCCGCGGCCGGCGGTAAGCGCGCAACCCGCCGACACTCGTGCCGCCGATCAAACTGCGATCCGCGCCGCATCGGCGGCGTGGAGTCAGGCGGCAGCGGCGAAGGACGTTGACAAAAGCATTTCGTTCTATAGCGACGACGTGGTGATGATGCCCCCGAAGGCTCCTGTTGTGAACGGCAAGGACGCAGCCAAGCAGGGTTGGACCCAGATGCTGGCGCTGCCTGGACCCGGTTTAACTTTTCAAACCACGGCCGTCGAAGTTGCCCGATCAGGCGATCTGGCCTACGAAACGGGCACGTACGATTTCGCGGTCACGGACAAGAAAGGCAAAGCGAGCGACGAAAAGGGTAAGTATGTGGTCGTATGGAAAAAGCAGGGCGACGATTCGTGGAAGGCTGCGGTCGATATCTATAATCCCGATAAGTAGCAATGCGCGCTACGCCTTAAGCAAGCGAAGAGAAACCCTTCCCTTCGCTCCCTTCCTGCGTCAGGGCAAGCAGGATGACGACTGTCTGCGGTTACTGTGGAAGCTAAATACTAATCGCTATTTAGTGAACGTCTGAGCGGTTAGGTAAATCGTGGTAAGCGGGCATCGTGCAAGATTGCCATGCTTTCTGCTGACTACTAAAGCGCGAGCTTGCCGGTATAGATGACGCGCGGTTTTCCGCGAACGGCGCGCTCGATGCGGCCGATGAGGTAGAACTTTTCGCGGCGGCGCTTCAGTTCGCTCTCAACCTGCGACACGTGCTTGGCGGGAACTACCAGGATCATCCCTACACCTACATTAAATGTGTGCAGCATTTCGTCGCGATCGACGTCTCCGAGTTGCGCAAGATAGCGAAATATCGGAAGAACCGGCCAGGAGCCAAGATCGATCACGGCTTGAACGTTGGACGGTAATGCGCGCGGCAAATTCGCGGTGATCCCTCCGCCGGTAATGTGCGCCATCGAAGTGACCCAACTGCGCGCGAGAATTGTTTTCAGCAGCGGCCAGTAGGCGCGGTGTGGTTTGAGTAATTCGGCGCCGATTTTGTTGCTCACTTCCGCCACGTAGGTATTCGGGCTAAGTTTAGCGACTTCGAAAATTAATTTTCGCGCGAGTGAATATCCGTTGGTGTGCAAACCGCTGGAAGGCAGCGCGAGCAAGGCATCGCCCGGGCGCACCTTCCTAGGATCGAGTTGCATTTTGCGCTCGACCGCCCCTACCACGAAGCCGGCGAGGTCATAATCGCCCGGCGGATAAAAATCCGGCATCTCGGCAGTTTCGCCGCCGATCAAAGCACATCCCGCATGGCGGGCAGCGCGGCTCATTCCTTCAATCACCTGTTCGACGATGTGCGAGTCGATTTTCCCCATCGCCAGGTAATCCAGAAAAAAAAGAGGCTGAGCGCCCTGGGTAAGAATGTCGTTGATGCAATGATTAAGAATATCCGCGCCGACTGTGGAATGAATACCCGTCGCAAACGCGATTTTCAGCTTTGTTCCCACGCCGTCGGCGCTGGAAACAAGAATCGGGTCGCGCCAGCGCTTGCTATCGAGCTGGTAGAGCGCGCCGAATCCGCCGATAGGCGCGAGCACGCCGCGCGTGAAGGTTCGGCGAGCCATCGCGGCAATTCGCCGCTTGGTCTCGTCGGAAGCGGCAATATTTACTCCGGCATCGGCGTAGCGCATCGGTAGAAAAGCTCTTTTCTGCTCTCTGAAGGAATCGAGAAGCTACCTGGAGTCTAATGCTGAAATCAGAACAGGTGGAACAAACGCCTCCAGCGAATTTCTCCCGGGTGAATGACGGCGTTCAGATAGGTCTCAAATCTTTCGCCGACGTGGCCGGGTTCCCAGACTTCCTCTGGAGCGTCGATCGACATGTAGATCAGGACCGGAGTACCGATAATATTTTCGCGCGGGACAAAACCCCAGTAGCGGCTGTCGTAGGAATTCTCGCGATTGTCGCCCATCATGAAATATTGGCCTGGCGGAACGTGATAAGGCCCGCGATTTTCCATTGGGTTCGGGGGATCGGCGCGGTACGGCTCGTCCAGTTTTTGGCCGTTGACGTAGACGACCCCTTGCTTAATTTCCAGAGTGTCCTGGGGCAGGCCGATGCAGCGTTTAATGAAATCGGGATATCCCTGTTCAGGCAGCGGCGCGCGGAAGACGATAATTTGCTGGCGTTTCGGTTCCCGCCACAGGGGCACGTGCCAAGGTGTAAAAGGAATACCCGCATCATAACCAAAACGGCTGACGATCAAGTGGTCGCCGATGAGTACTGTCCGTTCCATGGAACCGCTGGGAATCACGCGTGCCTGCACCCAAGTGCCTTCGATGAAGAGGAACGCAAGTATCACCCAAAACCAAGAAACGACTTCGCGCCAAACCTTATCACTCGTAGTGGCGTGCTCCACGTGGACCTGCCGCGCTTTGTCCCGTTCCCTATCGGCGGCTATGGCTTCGTCGACGTCAGCTTTCACGATGAGCCTCCACTTCGAGTTGCACCAGCTCCGTCGGATAGCTGCCGGTGTAGCAAGAGGTACAGAATCTGTGCCCGGTATCTTCGTTGTCTTCCATCGCCAGGCGCAGCCCCTCAAGCGAGACATATCCTAGCGAATCGGCGCCGAGATATTTGCGAATCTCCTCGACCGAATTATTTGCCGCGATCAGTTCCTCGCGACGTGGCGTGTCCACCCCGTAGTAGCAGGGGGAAATGGTAGGCGGGCAGCTGATGCGCACGTGGACTTCGGTGGCGCCGGCATCGCGTACCAGACGCACGATTTTGCGGCTGGTGGTGCCGCGCACGATGGAATCATCAACGAGCACTACCCGTTGCCCCTCCAACATTCGACGGACGGGATTGAGTTTTAGCTTCACTCCGAAATCGCGAATGGCCTGGGTGGGTTCGATAAACGTGCGGCCGATATAGTGATTGCGGATCAGCGCCATGCGAAACGGAATGCCGGAATCAGCTGAATATCCAATCGCGGCCGGAACGCCGGAATCCGGAACCGGGGTCACGATATCCGCTTCCACAGGGTGCTCTTTCGCCAGCAGCCTGCCCAAGCGTTCGCGCGTTCGGTTTACGGGCTGGCCGAATACCAGACTATCGGGACGCGAAAAGTAAACATGCTCGAAAACGCACTGCTGCAATGGCTTCTGCGGCGCGAAGTGAAAAGATTCCACGCCGCTGCGCGAGATGCGAACCATTTCTCCCGGTTCAACGTCGCGCACGTATTCTGCGTCGATCAAATCGAATGCGCAGGTTTCGGATGCGGTTACCCACGAACCGTCTAGCCGTCCGATGCATAGCGGGCGAAAGCCGCGCGGATCGCGAATAGCGTAAATCTCGTCGCGGGTGAGCAGCAATAGCGAATACGCGCCTTCGACTTGGTTCAGCGCGTCCGCAATCGCTCCGGTGAGGTTTCGTGCGCTGCTGCGGGCGATCAAGTGCACGATTACTTCCGTGTCACTGGTGGTTTGGAAGATCGAGCCGCGATGTTCGAGTTTCTTGCGCAGTTCGATGGCATTAGTCAAGTTTCCATTGTGACCGAGGGCGATCTTGCCCTTGTTGCAATCGATGACCACCGGCTGCGCGTTCATCAAGGATGTGTCGCCCGCCGTGGAATAACGGGTGTGGCCGATCGCGGCGTCACCTGGGAGCCGCTGGATGACTTCTGGGGTGAAAATTTCCTGCACCAACCCCATCGATTTGTGAACGTATACCTGAGAGCCGTCGGTTGAAGCGATTCCGGCGGATTCCTGGCCGCGATGCTGCAGCGCGTAGAGACCGAGATACGTCATTTTGGCAGCTTCGGAATGGCCAAAAATACCGAACACGCCGCAATGATCGTGGAAGTGATCGTCCTGAATTGTGTGTAGTTTCGACGTCATGCGTTCTCGATTGCTTTGCGCAGTGATCTACTCCAGACGTCGCGGAACGAATCGATACTGCCTTGTATCACAGGCGAGCCATTATGTTGGATGCGAAAAGGTCCCCGCGTGATCGTGCCGATGTGCAGCGCTTGCACTTTACATTGTGCCGCAATCTCGTTCAGGCGAGCAAGCGAAGAGGATGCCACTGAGACTACTGCGCGCGCACCGCGTTCGCCGAAAAGCGCCGATTCCGCGGGAACTCCAGAGGCTAAGGCCTCTCGCTCTGGTTGCTGATCGTTGTCGAAGCTAGAGCTCCGACCCCCTAAACTGCAATCCGCCGATAGACCATCACTGGCGAAGCAGGATTCGGCGAGCGCGACGGCGACACCGCCGTCGCTGATATCGTGCGCGGAATGAATGAGTTTTTCGGCAGCGATCCGCACCAGACAGTCAATGAGCCGCTTTTCCGCGACGAGATCGATTTCAGGAGGCACGCCTGCGACAATTCCATGAATCGTCCTGGCATATTCCGTTGAGGAGAAACTTTCAGCTTCGTGCGAAATTGCGGAGTTAGATGTGTTGGCGGGCAGACCATCGAGGAGCAGAATTGCGTCGCCTTCCTTGCGGAAGCCTGAGCCGACCGCGCATTCGGCGTCTTCGAGAAGGCCGAGAACGCCGAGAACGGGCGTTGGATAAATCGGCTTGCCCAGCGTTTCATTGTAGAAGCTGACGTTTCCGCCTGTGATGGGCGCGTCGAGGGCGCGACAGGCCTCGGCGATGCCGTCGATTGTTTCGCTGAATTGCCACATTACTTCCGGCTTTTCGGGATTGCCGAAATTCAGGCAATTGGTCGCAGCCACGGGACGCGCTCCACTGCAGGCGACATTGCGGGCGGCCTCTGCAACCGCGTGCATCGCGCCTAAGCGAGGTGCGAGAAAACACCAGCGGCCGTTGCAGTCGGTGGCGAGCGCCAGCGCGCGCTTGGTTTTCTTCAGTCGCAGAACGGCGGCGTCGCCGGCGCCAGGGCCAAAACGCGTGTTCGTTTGAACCATTGAGTCATATTGTTCGGTGATCCAGTATTTCGAAGCGATCGTGGGCGAAGCGAGCAAGCGCTGGAAATTTTCGGTGAGAGGCGTGCCTTCTCTCGCAAATGCAACCAGCAATTGCTGCCGCGCCGTGGCCACCGAACTTTGACCGGCACTTGGTTTGGCTATGGGCCGCTCATATTTCGGGCCTTCTTCCGCAATCGCGTGCGCCGGAATTTCAGCAGCGACTTGGCCGTGGTGCAGGATACGGAGTTTGCCATCTTGCGTGACTTTCCCGATCTCGACGGCGTCCAGGCCCCATTTGTGAAATACGTCGAAAACTTCGCGCTCGCGGCCGCGTTCCGCTACCAGCAGCATTCGCTCCTGAGATTCACTGAGCATGATTTCATACGGGGTCATGCCGGTTTCGCGTTGCGGTACGCGCGCCAGATCGATTTCAATTCCGAGGCCTCCTCGCGATGCCATCTCTGAGCTTGAACTTGTGAGACCGGCTGCACCCATGTCCTGTATCGCGACCACCGCTCCGGTGCGCATCGCTTCCAGGCAGGCTTCGAGAAGCAGCTTTTCCATGAAGGGATCGCCTACCTGCACGTTGGGGCGTTTTTGCCGCGATTCTTCGCTGAATTCCGCGGAGGCGAGGAGCGATGCGCCGTGAATTCCATCGCGGCCGGTTTTTGCGCCGACGTAAATCACTGGATTCCCTGCGCCGCGCGCTTTGGCGAAAAATAATTCCTCGCGGCGGCAGATTCCGAGAGCCAGCGCGTTAACTAACGGATTATTGGAGTAGCAGGGCTCGAAAGCGACTTCGCCGCCCACTGTTGGAACTCCGAAGCAATTTCCGTAGAACCCGATACCGCGAATCACGCCGTCAACGATCTGACGATTACGCGCAATTTCTTCGGGTGTCGCGCTCCCCGCGCTGGGCCCTAGTGTTATCGGTCCAAAGCGTAATGAATCGAGGACCGCGATGGGGCGGGCGCCCATGGTGAAAATATCGCGCAGTATTCCGCCCACTCCGGTGGCCGCGCCCTGAAATGGCTCGACGAAACTTGGGTGATTATGGGATTCGATCTTAAATACGGCGACTAAGCCGTCGCCGATGTCGACGACTCCGGCATTTTCGCCCGGGCCTTGCACAACGTGCGTACCTTGCGTCGGAAGCCGCTTCAGATGCACGCGCGAGGATTTGTAGGAGCAGTGCTCGCTCCACATAACACTGAAAATACCGAGCTCGGTGAAATTGGGGTCACGGCCTAATATTTTTCTGGTGCGTGCGTATTCGTCTTGGGTAAGTCCGTGCTCTGCGGCGATTTGTGGAGTTACTTTAATTTCGATTTCAATCATTTTGCGCGGAGTAGATAGATGCTATGCGGGAACGGCAGTCTGCCGGCTAAGACTTTCTATCAGGGAACGGAAAATTACCAGGCCATCCGCGGAGCCCAGCGGCGATTCCACCGCGCGCTCTGGATGCGGCATCAAGCCCATCACGTTGCGGTCGCCGTTGCAGATGCCTGCAATCGCATGCAGCGAGCCATTGGGATTCGCTTCGCGATCGTTTTCTGCCGCGTCCGTGCCATCGGGTGTTGTGTAACGGAAAATAATCTGGTCGTTGCGTTCGAGTTCGGCTAGCTCGGCCGACTCGCAAAAATAATTGCCTTCATTGTGCGCGATAGGAATTTTCAGCACCTGGCCTTTTTGTGCGGCACAGGAGAAGGGAGTGTTGGTCGACTCGACTCGTATGTGAACATGGCGGCAGAGATAGCGCAGGCCTTTATTGCGCATCATTGCGCCTTGCAGAAGCCCTGCTTCCAGCAGGATCTGAAAACCATTGCAAATGCCGAGGACCAAGCCTCCCGAGCGCGCGAAACGGTCGACGGACTTCATCACTGGAGAGAAACGCGCGATCGCTCCGGTACGCAGGTAATCGCCGTAGGCGAAGCCTCCGGGCAGGACGATTGCGTCGCAGCTGGAAAGATTTTCGGATTGGTGCCAGATCAATTCAACTGGCTGATTGACGATCGAGCCGATCGCGTGGCAAGCGTCTTCATCGCAATTGGAGCCCGGAAACTGCACTACTCCGAATTTCATGCGCACTCTCCTGGGCGCATTTTAACATACGCGACTGAGGCAACGAGCTTCGTCGAGAAATAAGCAGATGCAAGCGAATCCCGGTGAATTGGACAGTTACCTAAACCTTCGTCGCGTTACGCATTCCATTTAGCTGAGCGCGCGAAGTTCCGTAGAAAGGTTGGCGCAGGAGAGCCAAGGGAAGCGCTTCGAAGCTAGCCGTACTTCCAAATTGGAACTGGACCGCTACTAATAGTGGATATTTTTCTTGACACAACTAGGGGGTTGCGCGCAGAATCCCGCACATTAACAGCGCGTCACTTGTCGCGTTGCTGCTTCGAACGATTTGTTTTTGGAACGAGAGGTGTCATGCAAGAACTAGCCGGCGGCACAGTGCAATGTTTGAATCCGCAATGCGAGGAGCGCGGCCGCTGGCTGCGTTTGCATGATGCGTTGAGGGACTCCTGCGGGAATTGTGGGGCACCGATGCAGACTGTGAGGCCTCCATTGGCGCCGCGTCTGCGCATGCGCAGCCGCCCAATAAGGAATTACAGGCCGATGGGGCGCGGACGCTAAAGTTTAAACGGTGAAATATTTTATGTTGCGTCACGAAACGAGTTTGTATGAGGGCGTGCATGAGGGAAGGCCCGGGGCGATTAACCGCCTCGGGCCTTTTTGTTCGATGCCAAAGCGATTTCGGCGCCAAGGTCCAAAATCGTGACGCGATTTTCAGACCTACCTTAAAAGTAAAACTTCAGAGCTAACTGGATAATCCTGGGCCCGCGGTCGGCCAATACCTGGCCGAATGTCGGGCTTCCGCCAGAATCGTCCACCCTGTAGTACTGAACGTGATTGAACGCATTGAAGAACTCGGATCGGAACTCGATCGACTTGCTCTCGGTAATCTTTGTGTCCTTAATGAGAGAAATGTCCCAGTTGTTGATACCAGGCCCACGCAGCGAATTGCGTGGTAAGTCGCCGTAGGTAAATAGTGGAATACCCGGCTGGTCCATGGGATTCGCGCATGTTGGATCCGAATTAGGACACGGGTCGCAAACCATATTCGTGGGGTTAATCCAGAAGGGCCCTGGCGATGTATTGCCTCCGTTGCATTGGCTGGCGAAGGCCAGCGAAGTGTTGCGAGGGTTTTCGCGAGTGATCGGACCAATGGTATCAACGCGCGTGAGGTCAGGACTCTGATCCTGCTCGCTGGCGTTGCTGTTGGAAAAGAAAGTGAGTGGGTTGCCCTTCTGAAAGGTAACAATGGTATTAAGCTGCCATCCTTCGGCAACTTTCTTTAGAAATCCTTCGCCATGGGTTAGATGGGCAAAGGGCAGTTCGTAAACGGCGCTGAAGACGAAGCGTTGCGGGGTATCAAAGTCGGCCAAAGCTCTATCCAGACGATAATCAGTAGGGTCCGTGTACTCGCCCGAGCGCGACCGAAAACCCGATCCAACGTCGATGGTCTTAGCAACCGTGTAGGCGGCCCGGAACATCAGTCCATGGCTGAACCGCTTATCCACGGTGAGTTGGAACTGGTGGCTATCCGATAATCCGTTGCTGAAATTGGTTAACAGTTGCTGCGCCCCAGTAGGCGACGCGGTCGGGTCGAAGGGGTCTGCTGGATTGATTGTGCCGCCAGTGCAAGCGGAGAGGGCCCGGGCGCATTCGCCGTTGACTTGTCCGTAGGTGGCGAGCTGATACTTCTCGACGGCTACCTGCGGGTAGTTAACTTCACCAGACGCGATCAATCTGCGGCCAAGGCTTCCAACATACACGGCTTCAACCATCGTATCTTTGGTGGCTTGCCACTGGAATCCATAGTTGAAATTCTCGGAATAGGGAGTATGGAAGTGCGGGTAGGTAACGTACGCAAAGGGAATTGCTGGAACGAGAAAAGAGCCGTTTGGAGTGTAGGGGAAAGGATTGGCTTGGCCCACTGGTGTGAATGGGTCGGCCACGGCGCCGCAAGGATTGCCGATTGCACAATCGGAAGACCCTGCATTACCGCTCCAAGATGGAAATGTATTGGCGATATAACCGAATGGCGGCTCGCCTCCGAATTGCAAATTGAGTGCTCCATCCTCGATATCATAAAAAATGCCAAAGCCGCCCCGCATCACCAGTTTTGCGTTGCCGAAAATATCCAGGGCGAATCCTACCCGGGGCGCGAAATTCTTGTAGTCGGGATAGGCGAGGGCGCTATTGGGAGTTCCGGGATCGCCAGGATAAAGAATGCCGGGAGGGGCACCGGGGAATACAGTGGACTGCTGTCCGGGAAACCAGCCCAGGATATTGTTGTGAATATCGTGCTGGGGAATGTAGTACTCGTAACGGAGACCATAGTTGAGCGTCAGGCGTCCGGTTAGTTTCCAAGTATCCTGGAGATAGCCAGCGAAGGATCCCGTTCGAATGCCATAAACCGCATAATCGGACTGATAATAGTTGTCCCAGAACCCGCCAACAAAATCGGCATACTCGTTGCCAGTAAAGTCTCCGAATGTGAAGTCGTACCCGCCGTTGTTGTAATAGTCATAGTTGAAATTGTTTCGAACTCGGGTGAAGTCTCCGCCGAGTTTGATCTCGTGCCGCCCGCGGGTCCAAGTGAAATTATCGGCCCACTCGAAGGTGGCCCGATGGAGTGTTGTGGGTCCTTGTATCGAAGGCCCTAATACAAAACTGGGGGTGAAAATTGTTGGAGGGGCGGTGCCCTTAGGGTCCGCAGGCGTAACGTTCGTGAAACCGAGTGAGGAAGGTGAGGTGTTGTCGGTCGGCACTGCCTGAGTGGAGGCGAAACGGTTAGTGGCAAATCGGAACTCGTTCAGCTTATTTGCAGAAATCGTGTGCGTCCAGGTAAACGTACCGATTTGATTGCGATTGCTGTCGTTGCCTCCGGACCCCACCGGTACGTTGCCGCCATTACCAGGACCGCTGGGTTGAGCGCCCGAAAGAGATGTTATCGAGCCGCCCTCTTCCGGAAAGAGGTCGCGTGAATCCTCTATGAGGTAGGCGATCGAAAACTTATCGTTGGCGGAATAGTTGTAATCGAAATGCCCGATGCCCTGATCGTCGTTGATTGTCGCAATCGGTGACGAAACGAAATTGTTAGTTCCCGGAACGTTTGGAAGCGGCAAGTACTTGTTGATGTAATTGGCGATGACGGGGTTCACCGGAACTTGATTGTTGGGATAAATTCCGCCAGTGATTGGATTGAAGAGTTGGGTGCCATTCGGATCCGTGCAAGCTCCGCCTACATATGTGCTGCAGAGTTCGCTGAAATTTCCGGTTCTCTCATTTTGATCGAGAACCGCAACAGGCGTTGGAGTTTGCCCCTCTTGGCGGCGGGTGCCTTGGTAGGCGACAAAGAAGAAGGCCTTGTCCTTTTTCACCGGACCACCCAACGTGCCCCCGAACTCGTTCCGCTGGTAAGCGGCTTTTACCGGCAGGAGAGCATCTGTGGCGTTTAACACGTCATTGCGGACAAACTCGAAGGCATCTCCGTGAAAGGCATTGGTTCCCGATTTGGTGATCTGGTTTACGATGCCGCCCGACGTCCGTCCGTATTCGGCGTCGTAATTGTTGGTTAGAATCTTGAATTCCTCAACCGCGTCAGGATTCGGGCTAACGACGATATTGTTCCCCAGGAAATCGGTATTGTTTGCGCCATCCAGGAGAAAGGTGAGGGACTCGGAGCGCTGACCGCTCACAGAAAAAGGATTTCCGGAGCCGTCGTCTGGGTCGGGAGTGAACACGCCGGCTTGAAGGAGGCCTAGTTGCAATGTATCTCGATCCACCAGAGGTAGGTCCCGAATCGCCCTTTCGTCTTCCACTTTGCCAAGGACAGCACTCGTGGTGTCGACTTGCGCGACGTTGCCCGTGACTTCGATCGTTTGAGTTGTTTGACCGACCTTCAAACTCGGATCGAGCCGACCATTTTGGTTGAGTTCGAGAACGATGCCATCCTGGACGAAGGTATTGAAGCCGGCCTTCTCGACGGTAACTTTGTATTTTCCGACCTGCACTAAATCGAAAAGATAGGTGCCGTCTTTTTCGGAATTTGTCGTGCGGGATATACCGGTGCCGGTATTCATGAGCGTGACCTTCGCGCCGGCAACAATGCCGCCGGATTGGTCGGTGACGGTGCCGCGCAGGGATGCGTTGGTCTGACCCCATGTTGCACCGGGCAGAGCTGCGAAGGCAGCTAGAATGACAGCATACAGAAAGAATCTGGAAACGAGCCTCACACTACACCTCCCTGGTTACGTGCCCATGCTCAGATTCGAGCAGACCGTGAGGTGACGGGAGCCGCTGAGGAGGATGATAGTCTCAGGCTGCGGATCGCCTAGAAATAATGCCCTGTTTTCGCTTCAGCCGACACAACCCCGGTGTTCGAATCTATATGACCGCGCCGCTTGGAAGTCAAGAAAGAATCGCTTATGGAACGTATCAGGACGATGGAAATGAGTGACTAGAGGTCAAGAAGCGTCGGAATACGGGCTGTTCCAATATTTCATTTTCCAGCGATTTCATTTCAAGGAATAACCGCCCAAAAATAGGAAATTTTGAGGAAAACGGAAAAAGGGGGAGCGGCCGGTGGGGGTGCCGGCCGCTCGGGGCATGGGTGATGGAGGTGCATATATTCGAGGCGCTTTTGGAAGCAGCCCCGAACACAATGTAAGTTTGCCTTTGGACTTCGGCGGCGTCGATAGGCCACTGGGTACATTTCGTGCCAGTACGAAGGTACTCGAAAGCAGTTTCGCGTTATTTTCGCCAAGAATTGATTTGGAGTGCGGGAGGTTGCTCCCGCTTTTCCTGGCCAGGCTTCCCTCGTCTAATTCGTTTGTGAGATGGAGTTCGGATCTCACAGCGACGGCAAGCTTCCGCACTCCAAATAAATCGCGTTTCAAATTGTAAACTGCGGGAATCGTTAATGCCCGGGGATTGAACGCTTCCGCGCGCGGTGGTAGGCTCGGGTAGCAGTTGACCCTTACCCGCGCGCGACGAAGCGCGACGAACTGCCCGGCGACATTTTTGGGCGCAATCGGAACAAAACTCGATCGCAAGCCTGCGGTGCAAGCGCAAGCCCTGGCATCGGTGCGCCAGCTTCTGGTGGAACTCGGAAGCGCGCGAGGAATCGAAGAGCTTGGTACGCGCGGCGCCTGCGCTCATCTCGAGCGCGAGTTGGGGCTCGGCAGCCTGGAGCGCGTCGAGTTAATGCTGCGCCTTGGCGATGTTTGTGGCGTGCGGCTGCGGGATAGCGTCGTCGCCGAAGCGAACACGCTGCAGGATCTGATTGACGCTATCCTGCGCGAAGAAACGAATCCGAATCGAAATGGCACCGGACCATTTTTTGCTTCTTCCACGTCGCTTTCTTCCTCTTCCGTTATCCGGCTGGATGTCGAGCAGCAAATCCGCAATGCCGAAAGCCTGACGGAAGTTCTGCGTCTGCGCGGGCGGCTGGAACCCGGCCGGGTCCACATTGAAATTTATGAGGAAGATGAACAACTGCGCGCCATCACTTTCGGCGAACTGCTGGAACGTGCGTCGCAGGTGGCGGCGGATTTGCGTCACCGTGGATTAGAGCCAGGGCGAACCGTGGCTATCATGCTGCCGACTTGCGCGGATTTTTTCTTTACGTTCGCGGGAATATTGCTGGCAGGCGGAATTCCGGTGCCCATTTATCCGCCCTTCCGCGCTGATCGCATCGCGGAGTATGCCACCAGGCAGGCGGCAATCCTGCGCAATGCCGAGTCGCGATTTTTGGTGACGTGGCATCAGGCCGAAAACCTTGCCAGGCTATTGCGCCCGCGTGTTCCAACATTGCGCGAAGTTATTAACGTGAAGAAATTTGTTATCGCGGACGACGCTGCGGCAGGCGCCTCTACACCCGTTCTCTCCAAGCAATGGCGCGCGGTCGAACATCTTTCGCACCACGCGCAGGGCGAGGACATCGCGTTTCTGCAATATACCTCCGGCTCGACGGGCGATCCTAAAGGGGTGGTGCTGACGCATGCGAATTTGCTGGCGAATATTCGCTCGATCACCTCGGGACTTACTTTGCAGCCACATGATGTGTGCGTGTCGTGGTTGCCGCTGTATCACGACATGGGATTGATCGGAGCGTGGTTTGTGCCCATCTTCACCGGCGTGCGGCTGGTGGTAATGTCGCCGCTGGCATTCTTGAGCCGGCCGGAACGCTGGCTGCGCGCGATTCAGCGGCATCGCGCGACCATCAGCCCCGCGCCGAATTTTGCTTACGAACTGTGCGTGCGAAAAATCGCCGATAAGGATCTGCAAGGGCTGGATCTGAGTTCTTGGCGCGCGGCTACCAATGGCGCGGAACCGGTGCGCGCAGAAACCTTGGAAAGATTCGCGGCGCGATTCGCGCCATATGGTTTTCGCCGCGAGGCGCTGATGCCTGTGTACGGTCTGGCCGAAGGCTCGCTGGCCATCTCGGTTCCGAAAGCCGGGCAGGGCTTCAAAGTCGATCGCGTTGAACGCGCCTCGTTCGAGTCTTCGGGGCTAGCTGTACCTGTTAGCGTCTCAGGGGCTCTGGCGCTGGAATTTGTGAACGCCGGGAAACCGCTGCCGTCGGTGGAAGTCCGGATCGTCGACGGCGATGGACGCACGCTGGGGGATCGGCAGGAAGGCAGATTGTGGTTTCGCGGACCAGCCGCGACCAGCGGCTATTACCATAACGATTCCGCGACAGGCGAATTGATGCGTGACGGAAATTGGCTCGATTCCGGCGATCTAGCCTACTGGGCCGATGGCGAACTATACATAACCGGCCGCGCCAAAGACGTTATCATCAAAGCAGGCAGAAATCTGTATCCACATGAAGTGGAGGAAATTGCCGGACGGGTTAAGGGTGTGCGAACCGGGTGCGTGGTGGCCTTCGGCGCACCCGAGGAACGCACTGGAACCGATCGGCTGATTGTCGCGGCGGAAGTGCGGGACGCTGGCAGCGGGAAAGACATCGAGGCGGATGTTGCGCGAGCGGTGGGTGAGGGCATGGGAATACCGCCGGACCTGATTTTGCTGCTGCGTCCCCAATCCATTCCCAAAACATCCAGCGGGAAATTGCGGCGCAGCGAAACGCGACGGCTGTTTCTGGAAGGAAAACTCGGCAGGAAGCAAGATGCTGCCTGGGTGCAAATTGCAAAGCTCGCGGCGAAAGGATCCTTGCCGCGCGCGTGGCACTGGCTGCAGGACACGGTGAAAAGCTCGGCGGAATTGTTGTGCGGCGTATATGCGCTGGCGGCTTTCACCGTTGTGTTAATTCCGCTGTGGGCGGTGGTTGGGTGCACGCGCGATCGCAAGCGCGCCGCGCGATTTACAAGCACGGGCGCTCGAATGATGCTCGCTGCTGCGCGCGTGCCGGTAGATATTTGCGGACGCGAGATTCTGGAACGGCACTCGAAAACCGGGCCGTGGATTTTTGCTCCCAACCATTCCAGCTACCTGGATATTTTAATTACGATCGGATATCTGCCGCCGGGCGTCCGATTTGTTGCCAAGGGTGAGATTCAGGGCATGCCCCTGATAAGCACGATTGCAAAAAGAAGCGGGCAGTTTGCGTTCGATCGCGGCGATCCGCAGGCGCGCATTCGGCAAGCCGAGGAAGTGAATACGGCGCTGGCCAATGGCGAATCCCTCGTGATTTTTCCCGAAGGAACATTTACGCCGATGGCCGGGATACGTCCGTTTCAATTGGGCGCATTCAAGGCTGCCGTGGAGATGCAACGGCCGGTGTGCCCGGTTTCGATCAGCGGCGCTCGCCAGGTTCTGCGCGATAAGACGATCTTGCCGCATCGCGGACGCGTTACTCTTACATTCAGCGAACCGATCATCCCCAGTCCCGCGGCCGGCAAAGATTGGCAGGAGATCGTCCGGATGCGCGACGCCACGCGCGTAGCCATAGCCCGCAATTCCGGGGAGAGTTTGATTTAGTTCAAATTAAGCTCTCATTCGGTGTAACCCCGCCCCGGAGAAAAGCATCAAACCTATCGCCAGCCCAAGCGCCTCGGCTTATTTGCCGGGTACGAAGGAATTCTGCTTAAACTGGGCTGGGCCAGTGCCGCTGCTCGCGACAAATCCCAGACTAAATTCATCAGGAGGAAGTATTTTATGGTACGGAAAGTCTCGTTTGTGGCCGCTCTGTTGTTTTTGGTTTCTTTTGTGGCGCCAACGCGCGCGAATGCCCAGGATAAGATTGAGCTTTATGGTGGTTATTCATACTTCAATCTGCGGAATGCTCCTTATGGCAGCAATCTGAACGGCTTTATTCTCTCGGGTGAGTACAACTTTGCTCCGTTCCTCGGCGGCGTGGCGGAATTCGGTGGCGACTACGGCGGCGGACAATCCCTGGAAACGTATATGTTTGGCCCGCAGGTTTCATTTCCCGCGCGTATTTCTCCCTTCGCCCAATTTCTGGTCGGCGGAGCCCATTATGATGCGCCGGGTTACGGCCAGACCTCTTTTGCGACCTCACTTGGCTTCGGTATCAACGCCAAAATCTTGCCCGCGATCTCCTGGCGAATCGTCGAGGGCGATTGGTTGACAACCCGCTTCGGCGGAACGACCCAAAACAACGCACGCATCTCCACCGGCATCGTTTTCCAGTTTTAGGTTACGGCCACCTGGGAACGAGGGCCGGCAGGTGTTCGAAAACCAAGCTCCTTTGCGCCGATTTAAGTTCGACGGAACTTCGCGCTTTATGTGTAGCTTTACGCCGCAAAGTAAATAATGGACTTAAAAATTTGTTGGCAAAATGCATCACTTTTAATCGGTCACGCGTCTAACGCTTATAACCCTCGATGATGGGAAGTTTTTCGAGGATGGAGGGTAGCGATCATGAGCCGAGACTCTATTGAGACAATTGGCGTGCGCTACACTGGATGGGCCGCTCTAAACCGCGATCCTCTCGAGGATCGTGTGGAATTCACCTGCCCGCAGTGTGGAACCAAGGGAACAAAGGCTGCGCGACGCCCGCGCGCTGCGTACCACTTCACGGACGGATTCGTTCAGGACCTGGAAGGGGAAGGAACGACTTGCCGCACGTGCAAGCACTCGTTGAAAGTCGTGCCGGTTGTGATGTTACACGACCAGGACGAAAAGCGGCGCTTTCAGGCGGTGTTTGCGCTGGAACCTTTTTCGAGCAACTAAACTCCGGCCATTCGAGCGGCGACAATCGCTTTCGGTGAAGAGCCCGAGCGAGTTTCAGTTTTCGCTGTTTGCCGGAAAATGATAAACGGGGGAAGGAGCCAGGACTCTTTCCCCCGTTTATTTTTTGGCACCGACAGTTGCGGCTGGTTCCTGATACTGAATATCAGTGCTGGCGCTGGGATAGGCTACAAAACAGAGCCGCCATCTTCCACCGCCTGCCTCACGGCCGCATGACATTGGGAATGAGCTGATGGGGATGCGCCGGCAACTCGCCTTCGGAGGTAAGGTGCAAGTGATGCGACTCAAGGTCCCGCCGCACATGATCGAAGGCCTCGTCCACCGAATCCGCGAACTGCAGAAGTTTATGTTCGCGCTCACTGATCATTCCGGTGCGCACCAGGTGCCGGAAGTCGAACACCCGGTTCCAATATTTGCGTCCGTAAATTAGTATCAGGTGGTGAGAAGAAAGCTTGTTGGTCTGCAGCAGGGTTAACATCTCCCACAATTCGTCCATCGTTCCGAATCCGCCGGGAAAAACAATCAATGCTTTCGCCATTTGCGCGAACCATAGTTTGCGCATAAAAAAATAATGAAAATAGAAATTCAGGTCCGGCGTAATGTAAGGATTGGAAGCCTGCTCGTGTGGAAGTTGAATGCTGAGCCCCACGGATGGGCCCCCGGCCTCGGAGGCTCCTCGATTGGCCGCCTCCATGATTCCAGGGCCGCCTCCTGAGCAGATCACGAAGCGCCGCGGCTGGTTGCCGAGCGTCATGGCCCAGGAAGTGATGCGATGAGAAAGCTCGCGCGCTTCTTCGTAATAGCGTGACATTTGCACCAGTGACCTGCCCGCCGCAATTTTCAGGCGCCATTCGGAGGTACGTCTGCCACGCGCATGGGCCTGGATTTGTTTCAAACGCGCCAGCGCTCGCTCGCGCGATTGGATCCGCGCGGAGCCGAACATTACGATCGTGTCGCCCACATTGGCTTGTCGCAGCCGCGTGAGCGGATCGAGATATTCCGCCAGAATGCGCAGCGGTCGCGCGGGCAGGCTCTCCATGAAGTGGGGATCGTGGTAGGCCAGCTTCGGCAAAGGCTGGCGCCGCGGTCGTTTTTCGGAACGCTTCATCAATCCACCTCGATTCCTCTTCGCAAAAATGTTTCATCTATTTTAGGAGAACCAGCGCGCGAAATGCCAGCCGACGCGAGTGGCGAGAGTACACTGCAAGCAACGCGCCTTTGAGGCTGCGAATCAGATACTTTTGACTGGAGATGCCGTGCAGCGGCCCCGCGCACGATATGTTTTCTGGAGTGTAAAACGCGTGTTATATCGCCGTGTATTCGCCGATATGTTTGCAACTGCGGTGATGCTGGTGCTCGCTGTGCTTTGTGCCGGCTCACCGGCGCGCGGCCAGGAAGCTCCCGCCGGTCCTTTGCATCCCAAGCCTGGGACCCAGCCCGAGCCCGTGCCTCCTGCTGAGCAACTGAAACATGCGATCCGCGTGCGAGTGAATGAAGTGACGGCTCCGGTCACCGTTCGGGATCCCAAGGGCGAGATGGTCTTCGACCTGAAGCAGGAGAATTTCCGGGTATACGACAACGGCGCGGAACAGAAGATCGATCACTTCGATATGGGCGGCGATCCGTTGTCGATTGTGCTAGTGGTCGAGGCGAGTTCGCACATCGCGCCCATGTTTCCGTCGGTGAAGCATGCGGGAATTGTGTTCACGGAAACGGTGATGGCGCTGACTTCGGAAGCGGCAGTGATCAGCTATGACAGCACGGTTGACCTGCGCCAGAAGTTCACAACGGATCCCGACAGCGTGCAGTATGCCATTGAGAACTTGCCGCTGGGCGTGAACGATTCCCTGCTGTACGACGCGATGGCAAAGGGCATCACGATGCTCGGCGAACGTCCTGCGGTGCGCCGGCGGATTATGGTGGTGGTGGGGGAATCGCACGACACCGGCAGCGAAAACAGGCTTGGAGAGGTTTTGCGGCAGGCGCAGCTGGCGAATGTGACGATTTATTCGATCGGGTTGAGCACAGCAATGGCGGATTTACGAGCGAAGCCGGATCACGTGAACGAAGTTCCGGATTTGATGGCGCTGGCTGTGTGGCTGGTGAAAACCGGGAAGAATGTGCTGGGTACGAATTCGCTCGCGGTGGCAAGCCAGGCTACAGGCGGATTGCACGTAGCCACTATGAAAGACCGTTCGATCGAGAAAGCGATCGATGAAATCGGCGGCGAACTGCACGCGCAGTACACGATTGGCTATCGGCCGGCAGGCGACGATCCCGAGGGTTACCACGAAATCAAAGTAGTCGTTGACCGCCCAGATGTTTCAGTGCGTACCAGGCCTGGGTATTACATCGCGCCGCCAGCGTCATAGAGGTATTCGAGCGCCGAGAGAGCGTCGTAGCGCCGGCCCTACGACCCGTCACGGGCATTTGCGCTGCGAGGCGCAAACATTGGCCCAACGGCAAACCTTACTTCTTCTCGGGTTCTGGCTTCTCGCCGGTTACTTCTGCCGCGGCTTCCTCTTCTTCCAAGATCGCGGCTGCTGCTGCTATGCGGTCGCCCTCTTCCAGGCGAAGTAAGCGCACGCCTTGGGTGGAGCGGCCGGCTTCGCGGATTTCTCCGGAGTGGACGCGGATTACTTTCCCTTGACCTGTGATGATCATTACGTCGGAGTCTTCACGGACTTGTAGAGCCGCGACAACTGGGCCGTTGCGGTCGGTGGACTTCAAGTTGATTACGCCTTTGCCGCCGCGCGACGTGACGCGATACTCGGCGAGCGGGGTGCGCTTGCCGTAGCCCTTCTCGGCAACCGTCAGCATCAGTGACGTAAGAGACTCGCGAATCTCGTCGCTTTCCAGCTCGTCGAGATTGCGCGTGTCTTTCTTGTATTCCTTCTGGATGATCGCGAAATCCGGCTGCGCCGCGTCCATGCTGACTACGTAATCGTCCTTGGCGAGGTCCATGCCATTCACGCCGCCCGCGGCACGTCCCATGGATCGAACTTCCGTTTCGCGGAAGAGAATTGCCTGGCCGTCGCGGCTGGCCAGGAAAATCATCTGGCTGCCGTCGGTTAGTTTCGCGCCGATCAGTTCGTCGTCGGCGTCAAGATTGATGGCAATGATTCCGGACGGACGCGGATTTGAAAATTCCGCGAGTCCTGTTTTCTTCACTGTGCCTTTTTTAGTGGCAAGAAAAACGTAGCGGTCGGCTTGCTCGAGATTGCGTGCCGGAACCACGGCTGTGAGCTTTTCGTTTTCCTGAAAACGCACGAGATTGTTGATGGCTTTTCCGCGCGTGGCCGCCGCTGCTTCGGGAATTTCGTAGACTTTCAGCCAGTAGATGCGGCCTTTGGATGTAAACAGCAAGATGTAGCTGTGAGCCGAGGCCACGAAGAAATGTTCGACGAAATCGTCTTCGCGAGTTTTTGCGCCGATGCGGCCCTTTCCACCACGCGATTGGTGACGATAGGTCTCCACCGAGGTTCGTTTTACGTATCCGGCGTGGCTGACCGTAATTGCCATTTCCTCGTCTTTGATCAAGTCTTCCAGCTTGATTTCTTCGACACGATCGACGATTTGCGTACGGCGTTCGTCGCCGTACGCTTTCAGAACTTCGCGCAGTTCGGCGACGATCACGCCTTTGAGTTTTTTTTCGCTGGCGAGGACGGAGCGCAGTTCGGCGATGCGTTCGCGGATTTGCGCGAGTTCCTTGAGGATTTCATCTACCGAAAGCTGCGTGAGGCGGTGCAACTGCAGTTCGAGGATGGCGTCGATTTGTATGTAGCTCAGACCCAGACCCTCACCCGCGCTGATGGCGGTGATGCCGTACTTCCTGGCGTCGAGCTTGATGCCACGAATCGTGGTTTCTCTGTTGCCCACCAACACACGCACGGATTTGTTTTGGAAGAACTCATGCAAATTCTCGCGGGCGTTCGCGCGGCTGGGCGATCCACGAATGATCTTGATTACATCGTCGATGTTATCGAGGGCGACATGATAGCCGAGCAGGATATGCTCGCGTTCTTCAGCTTTGCGCAGCTCGTAGGCGGTACGCCGGCGGACAACGTCGACACGGTGCTCGATGAAAAGGCGTAACAGTTCGAGCAGACCCAGTTCGCGCGGCTGTCCGGCGACAATCGCCAGCAGGATCATGCTGAATGATTCCTGCATCTGCGTCTGCTTGAAGAGGTGAGCGAGTATGATTTGCGGTTCTTCGTCGCGCTTTATTTCGATGACGATGCGCATGCCGTCGCGGTCGCTTTCATCGCGGATGTCGGCGATGCCGTCGATCTTTTTGTTCTGGATCAGGCCCGCTATGTTTTCAATCAAACGCGACTTATTCACCTGATAGGGCAGCTCGGTGACGACGATGTCCTGACGATCTTTGCCACGCTGTTCAATCGCTACTTTGGCGCGCACCTGGAAGGAGCCGCGGCCCGTCTTGTACGCCTGTTCGATTCCTTCGCGGCCATAGATGTACCCGGCGGTCGGGAAATCCGGCCCGGGAACGAGCTTCATCACTTTTTTAAGGTTTGCGTCTGGCTCTTCGATCAGCAGGATCGCGGCTTCCACCACTTCTTTCAGGTTGTGCGGCGGAATGTTTGTGGCCATGCCGACTGCGATGCCGGAGGAACCATTGACCAGCAGGTTCGGAATGCGCGTGGGCAGGACGACGGGTTCGTGTTCGCTTTCATCGAAGTTCGGGACGAAATCGACGGTTTCCTTTTCGATGTCCGCGAGCATTTCTTCCGCGATTTTCGAAAGGCGCGCTTCGGTGTACCGCATGGCCGCAGGAGGATCGCCATCGACAGACCCGAAGTTGCCCTGGCCATCGACGAGCGGGTAGCGCATGTTGAATTCCTGGGCCAAGCGCACCAGCGCGTCGTAAACAGGAGTGTCACCGTGTGGATGAAATTTGCCGAGAACTTCGCCGACGATCTTGGCGCACTTGCGGTAGGCCTTCGTTGAGGTGAGGCCCAGCTCGTACATGCCGAAGAGGATGCGGCGATGGACTGGCTTCAGGCCGTCGCGCACGTCGGGCAGCGCTCGCCCGATGATCACGCTCATCGAGTAATCGAGATATGACTTCTTCATTTCCGATTCGATATCAACCGGGGTGGTGATTGAAGTATTTAGTTCGTCGGCCACTTAGAAAATCTCCGTGTTTGGTTAGTTTGAGACGGTGCCTTTGAATTTGTAAGCGGCCGCCCTTTACGCGGGCAGAGTTGCCTTCGTTTTATTGTTTAACTCTCTCCAGCACGTAAGCTTTCACGGTTTCGAATGCCGTTGCGTTATTCGAAAAGCGTTGCGGGCCGAAATGAGTTTCCAATTCGCGCAGGAACGCGTCGCGCTTGGCCTCAGTGACGCATTCAAACGCAACGCCCTGCTCATTGTTGGGCGCGGCCGTTGGCGTCGCGCGAAAATCCGAACAGCTCATCCCCCGCAGCCCCGGTAAAATCTTCCATACCAGTTGGTAGACCATGTTTTCTTTTAGATATCGAGGTTGACGACGTCCAGCGCGTTTTCTTCTATGAATTTGCGTCGCTCTTCTACGTTTTCTCCCATTAGCGTGGAGAAAATTGTTTCCGCTGCTACCGCGTCTTCCAGGCGAACCTTTAATAGCGTGCGGACATCGGCGTTCATTGTGGTGTTCCACAATTGCTCTGGATTCATTTCGCCCAGGCCTTTGAAACGTGTGATGGTGAAATCCTTCTTTGCGTCTTCCAGGACGTAATTCAGCACGCCGGTGGAATCGTCCTTCACTACCTTGTCGCCATTGTGAGCGATGGTGAATGGACCGCGATTATTTTCGGCGATGGCGGCGGCCAGCGTGCGCAGGCGCTTGTAATCGGGGGTGGCTGCCAGCGCCCAATTGATGCGGCGCTCGCCGCCATTTTTCAACAGCAACTCGTGCAGGCTGTGCTCTTCGTCGAACACGAATTTGGCTTCGAGATCGAGTTTCGCTTTCTCGATCGCCTTCGCCAGGTCCTGCAATTTCTTCTTGTCCGCGAAATCTGGTTTTTTGTCGAGCTCGCTTTGGGCTAACAATTCGACTAGTTTGGGTTCGCGCAAACGCCGTCCTAATTTTGCGGCTACCTGATCGTATTCCTGAATGTTGAGCAGGAACGTGGTGAGATCGCCCCCCTCGAGCGCTTTTCCATTCTTGCCTTTTACGGAATGTTCTTCTGTCGCGCGCTTCATCAGCTCGCGGGAGAATTCCCGTTCATCACGGATGTAGCGGTCCATCTTGCCGCGCTTCACCCTGTAGAGTGGGGGCTGCGCGATGTAAATATGTCCTTTTTCGATCAATTCGCGCATGTGGCGGAAGAAAAACGTTAGCAGCAGGGTGCGGATGTGGCTTCCGTCGACGTCCGCATCAGTCATCAGAATCACTTTGTGATAGCGCAGCTTGCTGGCATCGAAATCGTCTTTGCCGATGCCGGTGCCGAGTGCCGTGATTATGCAGCGGATTTCTTCGTGGCCTAGCATCTTGTCGTAACGCGCCTTTTCGACGTTTAGAATTTTGCCCTTGAGCGGAAGGATGGCCTGGTAGCGGCGGTCGCGGCCGCCTTTGGCCGAGCCGCCCGCGGATTCGCCCTCGACGAGGAATAGCTCGCAACGAGCTGGATCGCGTTCCTGACAATCGGCAAGCTTTCCCGGCAGGCCGCTGGAATCGAGCGCGGATTTGCGGCGAGTGAGCTCCCGAGCCTTGCGCGCGGCTTCGCGGGCGCGCGCTGCGTCGATGCACTTGCCGATGATTTTTCGCGCGATGGAGGAATGCTTGTCGAAATATTCGCCAAGCTTTTCGTTCACCATCTGCTCGACGACGCCCTTGATGTCGCTATTGAGCTTGCCTTTGGTCTGGCCCTCGAACTGTGGCTGTGGCAGCTTCACGGAAACAACTGCGACCAGACCTTCGCGAACGTCGTCACCATTGATGGTGACCTCGTCCTTCTGCTCCTTCAGCATGCCGAAGGAGTTTGCGTAGTAATTGATGGTGCGCGTGAGCGACGAGCGGAAACCTGAAAGGTGCGTGCCGCCGTCGACTGTGTTAATGGTGTTGGCGAACGCGAAAACATTTTCGGCGTAGCTATCGTTGTATTGCAGCGCAATTTCCACTTCCACCTGTCCTGCCCCGCCGGGCTGCTCGCGCTTGCCTTCGATGTAGACAGGCGAATCGTGCAGGACGCCCTTGCCTTTGTTGAGGTGCTTTACGAATTCGGCGATCCCACCTGTGAAACGAAATTCTGTTTTCTTGCCGCTGCGCTCGTCGTCGAGCGTGATTTTCAGGCCCTTGTTCAGGAAGGCCAACTCACGCAAGCGTTGTGCCAGCGTGTCATAGCTGTAGTCGATTGTCGTGAAAATCGAAGGATCGGCGTGAAACGTTATTTTTGTGCCGGTCTTGCGCGTCTTGCCGGAGGCTTTCAACTTCGACGCAGGGATACCTTTTTCGTAAGATTGCTCCCAGACTTCACCATCGCGCCAGATTTCCAGGTCGAGCCAATCGGAGAGCGCATTGACGACCGAAACGCCAACACCGTGCAAACCGCCGGAAACTTTATAGGTGTCACTATCGAATTTTCCTCCGGCGTGAAGAACCGTCATCACGACTTCGGCCGCAGGCTTTTTTTCCGTGGCGTGCATATCTACTGGGATACCGCGCCCGTTATCGATCACCGTGACGCTGTTGTCTTCATGCACGGAGACATTTATCTCATCGCAGAATCCGGCCATGGCTTCGTCGACAGAGTTGTCGACCACTTCCCACACCAAATGGTGCAAGCCCATCTCACCGGTGGAACCGATGTACATAGCGGGACGTTTCCGGACGGCTTCGAGTCCGCCTAACACTTTGATGGAAGTTGCGTCGTACTTGTGCCCGCCAGAGCCAGCTTTTGCAGCCGCCGCATCTTTTTCAGCCATGGGTCGTACGTCTCCTCAGGTCGTGGGTGCAACTTTTTGAAACTATTTTCGAGCTACGGGAAGGCGGTCGCGCGGATGTGCCCGACACTTACCTTGCCCATTGGTCTCGCGGTTCTGTTGCGTTCGCGAAACTCGAAGGGTTGCTGCTCCATCCCGTCTCGTTCCGAAAATTTCGGGGAGACGCGGCGGAGCTCTTATTTTCCCCCGGTGGAAAGGGGTACCCGGCTGCGATTCTGGCCTCGCGCGCCCTGGCGCGGGCGGCAAATCAGAGGCAATTCGGGCCGGATATAGTGCCGTTTCAGAGGACGTGGCACATTCAAATTGTACGCCAAGGCCATTATTTTGACAAGGCGATTGTCGGGATCGATGATGCTTTATCGCTTTTAGATTCATGTGATTACGTAGCGATTGAGGAGATTCTTACACTGCTGCGCGCGTTCCGTGAACGAACCGGCAATACCAATAAAGAAGGGCCGAGAGTAAGCCGACTTTTCCCGATAAGTTGATGCGAGGTTCAGATGCGCATGGGCATTACGACGTAGCGGTAGCGCGAGGAGTCGTCGCCTGTGGGGCGTAGTTGGCCTGCGGATTGTTCGTCTTTTAGTTCGAAGCTTATGGGGCCTTCGGCTGCTGCGCCTAGAAAATCTAGAAGATATTGCGCGTTGAAACCGATTGCGATTGTGTCGCCTTTGAATTCTTTTTCGATGATTTCTTTTGCTTCGCCGTATTCGGGGCTGGAGCTGGATACTTCCAGACCCTCATTTGAGAGCATGAATTTCACCGCGTGCGAGCGCTGGTCGGCTAGTTGCGCTACGCGACGGAGTGCTTCTTGCAACTCGCCGCGTTCGATAACCAGTGTTTTGTTTGCGTCGCGCGGCAATACGGCTTCGTAATTTGGGAATTGGCCAGTGAGTTTGCGCGAGGTGAGTAGGCGGCGGCCAATTTGAAAGAACAGGTGGCTTTCGTCCTGACCGAATTCGATCTCGCCTTCGTCGCCTGACTTTGCAACTAGCCGCTGTACTTCGGTCATGGCCTTTTTGGGGATCAGGACGCGCGTCTCGTTGCTAAAGCCTTCGAACTTGTGGTCTTTCTCGACCATCGCCAGGCGATGGCCGTCCGTGGCGACCATGGCGAGCGACCCCGGCTTCAACACCAGTAGTGCGCCGTTCAGCGTGTAGCGCGATTCCTCAAGAGAGATTGCGAATGTGGTCTTGGCGATGGCATCCGCGAGTAGGACCGCCGGAATCTTGATCAGCGCGTGCGGAAATGCTGGCAACGCAGGGAAATTATCCTTGGACATACCTACAAGCTTGTAATTTCGGCGGTCGCTGGTGATGTGCACCCAGTGATTTTCCTGTAGCTTGAATTTGATCTCGCCTTCCGGCAGCAAGCGCAGCAGTTCGAAGAGTTTTTTCGCCGGTATGGTACCCGCGCCTTCCTTCTTCACCTTGGCTTCGCAGGACGTACGGATGCTGAGCTCGAGATCGGTAGCGGTGATGGTGATGCGGCTGCCTTTGGCTTCGACTAAAAGATTTGAGAGGATGGGAATTGTAGTCTTGCGCTCGACGACGCCTTGCGTGAGTTCCAGCTCGTCCAGCAGGTCCGATCTTTTTACGCTGAATTCCATCTCGGGCAGTCCTTATGCGTGTTGCGCTGATTTTTGCTGCGGTTACTGTACTGCTTTTCTTTATCTATATAAATATATAAGAAAACCGTCGCCGTCGCCGCATCTGTGGATTTCGCGGAAAACGCACCAAGTTGAATTATGCGCTTCACTTGCGACGTTTGTTCGACTGTGACAACGCGGGCGCCGGGGATGATAAAAACGCGCGCTTGCTGAACCTGGGCCGCATTCGCAAAACATACACAAAGCATTCACACGGAATTCACAGGCAAATCCGAAGGGCTGCGGCGCTGCTCAGAATTATTTCTAGCCGAAAGAATCGAGCAGCCTGTTGATGGTCTTGTTCAAATCTTTGTCTGTGTGGCGCAACAATTCAATCTTGTTGATGGAGTGCAGCACCGTAGTGTGGTGTTTACCGCCAAACTGGCGGCCAATTTCCGGGAGCGAAGCCGAAGTGAGTTGCTTCACGATAAACATTGCCACCTGGCGGGGGTAGGCTATGACCTTGGAATTGCTGCGCACTTTCAAATCTTGTGCGCGAAGACCAAAAACTTCGCCCACGCGTTTCTGAATTTGCTCGATGGTTACTTTTTTCTCCTGCGTTTCGATGATGTTCTTCAGGACCTGCTGTGCGGTGGGAAGATTCATCTCGGCACCAGTGAGTGAAACGTAGGCCATCAAGCGGATCAAAGCGCCTTCCAGCTCACGGATGTTCGATTTGATGGCGCGAGCGATGTACTCGGCCACGTCGTCTGGCACCTGCACGTGTTCGCTTTCCGCTTTTTTCTGCAAGATTGCGATTTTAGTTTCGAGGTCGGGCGGCTGGATATCTGCGATCAAGCCCCACTCGAAACGCGAACGCAGGCGTTCTTCAATCGATGAAATTTCCTTTGGCGGGCAGTCGGATGAAATCACAATCTGTTTCTGCTGGTCATAAAGCGCGTTGAATGTGTGGAAGAATTCTTCCTGAGTGCGCTCGCGGGTGGCGATGAACTGGATATCGTCCACCATCAGGACGTCCATATTCCGAAAACGGTCGCGGAATGCGGCCATGCGCTCGAAGCGGATCGAAGAGATAACCTCGTTCGTAAATTTTTCCGCGCTGATGTAGGTGAGACGTATCGCCGGATTGCGGCGCTTCAGAGAATGGCCGATGGCTTGCATCAGGTGCGTCTTGCCCAGTCCCACTCCGCCATACAAAAACAGAGGATTGTAGGATTTAGAAGGCTGTTCGGCTACAGCCACGGCGGCAGCGTGCGCGAATTGATTGGAAGCGCCGACGATAAATGAGTCGAAGGTGTAGCGCGGATTCAGTTGATGCGCGACCGCATCGAAATCCAGCTTGGTCTGCGCCACGGCAGCCGGCGCATTCGGATGCACGATAATTGTGGATTCGTTTTCAGTGCAGATAAAATTAAACTGCAACTGCGGTTTGCCGATTTCTGCGAGCACCGCTTGCAGCAGCTGGCCGTAAGTTTCCGTCAGACGCTTGCAGAAAAGACGGCTGGGAACCCGGACGCTGAGGCGATCATCATCCAGACGTTCGAACCTGGTAGGGCGGAACCAAGTAGCGAAACTATGAGGATTGACGCGCCGTTCGGTGTGCTGAAGAATCTTGTCCCAAAGGTTCATTGAAGCAAATCAGCCCTTATCGCAATTTCCACTGATGTGGAAATGCTGTGGAAACCCCACGACGTTTGCGGGGAATATGTTGGTCTGGCGTTTCAGGTACGATGTTGTGGCAACGCGCCCCGCGTCGCAATAGCTAGTGACCCTTAGGGTTTTACGCCTATGAGAAACGCGAGGCGGGATTCTGCCTAAACGCGGCGCAGGTAGCAAGAGAAAACTGAACCTGTACCATGCGCGTGCTCCACAAATTATTCACAGGTTTTCCACAGAGCATTTTCCGCTTGCAATATCAAAAGTTACGCGATGCTCGTTAATGGAACTGTAACGCAACTGCCTATTTTGAGGTGAGAACAATGTTGCGATGCAAAGCGCGGGGAATAGTACAGACAAGTAACGGTATTTGTTCATATGTAATTAGCCAGAAGGGCGTCTCTACATTCAAACCGAGCTTTCTCGCACACCCGTCCTGACGGCCGGTCTTCCCGGCAACTCTCGAAAGCGTCCGTCTTCGTTTTGCACCGCGTCCGGCTAGCATGTTTACGCACAGTTCTTGCTTTAAGGGTTTATTGATTAGTATTTTGCGTCCGGGATTGGTTGGGCCACGATCGCTCCTTGCGCGGCAGGGCGAGCAGGAACCCGATCGAAACGCGCGAACTCGTATATGCCGCGCGAGTCGGAGGCCACAATCAACCGATCGGGCTCTACAATGATCGCGCTTACGTGCAGGGGGGCGCCTTCAGGCGTGGCAATGAAATACTCCCCCAGATAGCTGCCGTTCTTATCGTAGTGAACCAGCATTCTGCCAATTGCCGCCCAGATATCGTGCGAGACTGGATCTGCCGCGACTGCGGTAATGACCGGCTTGTCGTCCGCCGATGCTACGTTGCGATCAAGATTTACCTTCACCGTGCCCGTTAAATTGTAGAGACCTTCGCCGAAGCGTCCGCGCCCGCCACTGAAGCGCAAGTCTTCGGGTCTGCCAGCAAATTCCGAACGTGAAGCTGCTGCGCCGCCGGGCGCCGGTGCGGCTGTGGCCCCTCCCACGGGAGTGGAAATACTGGGCGTGGAAAGATTCTGAAATCCCTGTTGAGTGTCGCGGGACGCGAACCCTCCGCCTCCAAAACCCCCTTGTCCAAATCCACCGAACCCCGCGAACAGGCCCTGGCCGAGCCCTCCGCCAAAGCCACCTCCTCCTCCGAAACCACCGATCCCACGACCGGATGTGCCCACAGCTGTGGCCGGAGGTTGTCCTGGGCCTTGCGAATCAAAAACATTTGTCTGCGAGGAATCGTCAGTGAGAGTCGAACCGAAGGCGTCGCTTGAAAAGTTTTGCGAGTTGAACTGCAGTAAAGACCCGTCGAGCGAACCGTTGCCCGAATTGCTGTCGCCACTCGATGTAGAAGATCCCGGTCCATTTGCGCCGGTTCCCGAGCGCGACCTGCCACCAACATGGAGTTGCAGCGAATTCTGTTGATAGGAGCCTTGCGCTGACATCATACCGCCGCCAGCCGCGCCTCCAGGTCCGCCACCGCCCGGGCCCGATGCGGAGGCCGTCGAAAGAATATTTTCGGTAGCCGATTGGGCGGTTTGTCCCAAATGCGCGCCCAAGCCCGGCGACAAGCCGCCTCCGAAAAGAATATCCCCGCGATTACCGATCGCGGCCCAAGCGTTGTACGAATCAGTAAAAGTCGTCTCGCTGAAATTAATTCCAAACTGGACGCGATCATCGGGCGTTGGAGCCGAGGACGGATCGTACAGGCTCGCGGCAAACGTGGCCTCGCTGGTAACATAGCCAAAGCGGTCATACCTGCGCACAGTAGGATCCGGCAGAGCGGTAAATGCAAAATAGATATCTCCAGTTCCGTCGCCGGAAACTTTTCCCAGGTTTTGCAATTGCTTTGAGTTCGGATCCAAACCTGCGTCGGCAGGATCGCCGAAACTGCGAACCAAAGTTCCATCTTCATTACGAATTTCGACCAAGCGCTTGGAGCGCAAGGTGGAAACTGCGAACTGGTCATCGGAGAGTGCGACCACGCCGGTAGGAGCGAACACGGAAGCTTTTGCGATAAGCGAACCCTCAGGCGTGAAAACTTCGACGGCATTCGCGGCGCGATCAGCAACCAGGACGCGGCCGGTTGGATCGATATCGAAGTCGACAGCGTATTGAATCTTCGCGCTCTGGGAATCGGCACTAGGGATCTGACCGACACGTTTTCCTTCGGGGCTGAAAATCCAAATCACATTGGCAGGAATTGCGAGGATGTAATAACGCCCCGCGGAACCACGCTTCATAGCAATGACGCCGGAAGCGATTTCCGGAAAGACGCGTGCGCGCGATGGGACCGCGCTTACGAAGCTCTGAGCTCTAGTTGGAACTGGAGCTATGAAACCGGCGAAGAGCAGGATGCAAGCAGATACCCTTAATGTAAAACTCGAACGGGCAAACATGGCGCGGCTCCGCGATTACCCAAAATAGGATTGTTCTGCATACCTGTATTGCCTCCACAGGACCTCAAAAGTTCCATAGATTGTGATGCTAGAAAGACGTGACGGTGGGATTTCAGGTTACGCGGAAACGGCGAAGCAATTCGCACACCTGAAGTTGGCCGCTACAAAGGAGACAGCAACGGCACCGGCGCTGAGAAATCAAGGATAGCGATTCCAATCTGCAGCATGTTGATCACGCAGCGCAGTTGCGCCGTTAATCCAAACGGAAATTTACGCGGTCGATGATACGCGCGTGACCTGTGGACTCATCCACGTCGATCTGCACTGTATTCATTTGCACGTCGCCTTCGGCCACCGAGAATTTCGCCGGCAATGAATCGAGGAAGCGCTGGACGATTGGCTTTTTTTCCATGCCGATCACCGAATCGTGCGGACCGGTCATGCCTACGTCCGTTATGTAGGCTGTGCCGTTCGGCAGGACGTGATTGTCCGCCGTCGCTACATGCGTGTGCGTGCCGAGAACAGCGGAAACTTTGCCGTCCAGGAACCAGCCCATCGCCTGTTTTTCGGATGTAGCCTCAGCGTGCATGTCGACGACTATCACTTTCACAGCGGATGGAATAGCGGCGAGTTCGCGCTCGGCTGTACGAAATGGATCCTCGAGCGGGGTCATAAAAGTGCGGCCTTGCAGGTTGACGACCGCGTAACCGACGCCATTCTTGGCTTGGCCGACGTAATGCCCTTTCCCCGGGGACCCATTTGGGAAATTCGCTGGGCGAATGAGGCGGGGTTCATGCGGGAAGAAATCGAGAATTTCCTTGCGATCCCAGATGTGGTTCCCGCCGGTGATCACCTCCACACCGCAGGAAAATATTTCTTCAGCGAGGCGCGGCGTGATGCCAAAACCGGAGGCGGAATTTTCGCCATTGGCGATGCAGAGATCGATCGAGCGCTGGGTCAGGATGTCGGCGAGGCGGTCGTGCACAATCTTGCGGCCCGGCGAACCGACGATGTCGCCGATAAATAGGATTTTCACTTGTGCGTTGAACCTTTCGGCAGCGAGATAGTACGGAGCGGTCCACTTCGCCGTGCGTTGCTAGGTCCTGAACCCCACGAATAGGTGGGTGCCCTGCGCCTGCTTTTAGGCTATCCACTGGTTTTAGCCAATGGACGTGCACAAGGGCAGGACGACACGGGCTCCCTGGGATCCAGTGTTGGTTCAAAAGACCATCGCGACGTCACCTGCGTCGCAGGCCGGTTCCGCGCTTAATTGTAGCAGGAAATTCGGGACAGCCAGAGCAAGCGCGCGGGCGAGTTGCCGCGTTCACGCGCTCAGCAACGAGCGTCTCGACAAATACCATCTTTCCGATGATTTGCTTACTGCGCATCGGCCGAAGCCGGTTCTCAGACTCGCCCCTACAAACCAGTGAGTACCCAGATCGCTTTAATTACGATTCATTGCGTTCAGCAACCGGGCCAAGGGCGCGAAATCAAAACAAGAACTTAAAGCCTAATTGCACCAGACGCGGCGGGTCTGCGTTCACAATTTGCCCGAACGTAGAACCAACATCGCCAATGTTGCCATCTACAGCCTGCGGCCCAAAAAATTGGGCATGATTGAACACGTTGAAGGCTTCAACGCGAAATTGTAGAGACTTGGATTCGGTGAGTTTTACACTTTTCAGCAGTGCTACGTCGTAGTTGTCCAGGCCAGGACCATAAAAATAGCGCCGCTTGGCGTCGCCAGGAGTACCCAGCGCGTTTTGGCTGAAAAGGGTGGTGTTGAAATACGATTTGCCGTTACGCGGATTGCCGTTTAGATTCAATGGGCCCGGCGCGACATCGGGTTCGTCTACCCCGAAATTATTAATCCCGTTTGGTTCGGTTCCCAGCAGAGAGTTATCGCCGTTGTTCACTAGCGTGACCGGGAAACCGCTGCTGAAATGCGTGATGCCGGATAGCGCCCAACCTCTTGTCCACCGATTTTCCGCGCGGAAGAGGCGCTCGACGGGAATCTGATAGTTATAGCTTATAACGAAATTGTGCTTAATGTCGAACGCGGAGATGGCGCGGCTGAGCGAAGGATCGATCGGGTTTACTTCTTCACCCAGGTTCGAAGACTGATCGATCGATTTGCTGAAAGTATAGCCGGCGAGAACGTCCAAGCGTTTGCCGGTGCGGTGCAGCGTGACCTGCAGCGCATTGTAATTCGAATTACCGATGGTCGCTTGGTTGGTATTGCTGCCGAAATCAAAACTGAAGGGTTCTCGTGTCCCCAATATTGTTTGGCCCGTAGCGGTGGTGTAGATATTCCCCTCGCCCAAAGGACCGCATGCTGTTTGACCCGGCGTCAGATTCGCGGGATTGCTTAGCTGTAAACACAATCCCGGATTGCCGGGATTATTTTCGATCAAGACTGGCAGGCGGTGCGCTTGCGTTCCAACGTAATTAGCGCTCAAGACTGTGCTGCTTCCGAGTGCTCGCTGGATCGAGAGCATATATTCCTCGGTATACGGAATGCGGTTCGTGGTGGGATATGCAGGAATTCCGGAGATGGGCTCAAACTGCGACCAGTCCACGCTCAAATTCGGTTGCGATCGCGTTGCGCCCAGGGCTGCGAGGTGCGCCGGAAATTTCTGGCCAATATCTTGCCCTGTCGCTGCAGTGATGAATGGAGTGTTAAATAGCGGAGGGCTGGGGCTGCTGTAGGTGGTTCCGTAAGGCGCGTTAGCGCTGAGCACACCTATGGTGAGCGCTTCGATCGCGGTGTAGAAGGTTCCGAAACTCGCGCGAATGCTCGTTTGCCCCGGGGCGCCCAGGATTTTTCCGAGCCAGCCCTCTGCGCTGACATTTGGTGAGTAAGCGAAACCGATGCGCGGCGAGAAATCCAAATTTCCCGGTGGCGCGAGGGTGCGCGAAACTCCGGGATCGGTCGGAAATAAAATTCCGGCAGGCGCGTTGGTGAAAACGGCAGATTGCTTGCCCGCTTCGAAGGTCGCGAGTTGGTTATATTTTTCATACCACGGCTCGATGCGATCCCAACGCAGGCCGTAATTGACGGTGAGACTGGGTTTGATGCGCCAGCTATCTTGACCGTAAAGTCCAAAGTACTTGTTGCGCCCGTAGAATGGGCGCAGTTCGCTCTGATTGTACTGCGTGGGAATACCCAGCAGAAAATCCGCAAAGTCCACGCCGGTCTCGCTGCCGAAAAACAAGAAGGCGCCATTGAATTGAGCGACGGGGAATGTATTGATCTGATCGAGGTGGAATTCGCCGCCTACCTTAATCGTGTGGGCGCCCAAGACTTTGGAGAAATTGTCCAGAATCTGGTAGATGTTATTGGTCTGTTGCAACTGGTTCGTATTCGTTCCTATTGAGAAGCTATTGAAGCTGACGCTTTCGACGCCTTCGGTCTTTGGCGCCAGAGGTACGATTCCAAGAGTGCCTTCGCCCACTACGAATCCCTGCGACGCGAGGCTCAAGCCGACTCCGCCTTGCTGCTGGCCCAGATCTGAAGCATCCCGCAGATAACTGAAATGAAATTCGTTGAGCGCGTTGGATCCAAGAGCTTTTGTGTCACCGAGCTGTATTAACTGAGCGCGACCGGAATTCAACGCATTAAATCCCGGCACGTTCGCGCCGCCTTGCGCCACCGGGTATGGATTATTCTGAGTGAAATCGTCGAGGAAATAATAAGCGGAGAGCATGCCCCAATGACTGCTGCCGTCCATGCGCAGCGCGCCTTTATCGTCGCGCAGAAGTTGATTGAAAGCCGCAGTCGAAAATGTGCCGTTCGAATTATTGGCATCGGGAATGTACTGCAACAGGTTTTTGCCGGGGGCCGACCACGCGTTCTGCGGGATTACGGCGTTCGGGAAAACGCAATTCGCGGCGCTGGTGCAGCCTGGCGTGAAGTACGCCTCGCCGGCTGCGACCGGATAGCCCAGCTTACTGGACAATTGGCTCGCAAAGTATGGGCCGCTCACGCCGGTTGGAATCGTCTTTCCGCTCGCGTCGGTGGTCACAAACGAACTGGCCACACCTGCGAAGTCGCCGGAGCGTTCCCGCGCCGAAGGCACAGCAATCTGCCCGGAGTCCACGCCCTGAGTCAGGCGCGTACCTTGATAATCCACGAAGAAGAAAATCTTGTTCTTCCGAATCGGGCCGCCAAAGGTCCCGCCAAACTGATTTTGGTCATATCTGCCACGGACATCCGAAAAATAATTGCGGGCGTCCAGATTCGTATTCCGCAAAAATTCGAACACTTCGACATGAAACTCGTCGGTGCCCGCTTTGGTTACGACGTTAATTTGGCCGCCGCTGAATTCGCCATATTCGGCGTCAAAATTGTCGGTGAGCACGCGAAACTCGGCGATCGAATCCAAATTCGGAACGATGGCAGTCCCCATATTGACGTCCTCTTCGACGTCGCTCCCATTCACGATGAAACTATTAGCAAATTCCCGCTGTCCATTCACGGATATCGTCCCGGGATTCAAGTTACCTGAGGGCGAAAGCGCAGCCACGCCGACGTCCTGCACAGTTTGGGACGTAATCGACGTGGCGGGTGCGATGCCCGGCTGAAGAGCCAGCAGATCCGTAAAGCTTCGGCCGTTTAACGGCACGGCGGTCATCTGCGCGGCGGTGATGACTTCGCCGAGTTGCGTGCTGGAAGTTTCGACATGCGCCGAGACGTCTTCGACGATGATCGTTTCATTTTTTCCGCCTACTTGCAGGAGCGGATCGATCAGCAATGCTGAGTCGGCATCTATCACAACACCCTTCAGTTGGTAGGGCTTGAAGCCGTTCGCGGTAACATTCAGATCGTAGCGGCCAATTTGTACTTCGAGGAACGAATAGACCCCTTTTTCGTCCGTAATTACGGTTTGAGCAACTCCCGTTCCGGTGTTGGCGATCGAAACCCGCGCCCCTGGCACCACGGCTCCGCTCGAGTCTCGTACCGTACCGGACACGCGACCTCCGACACCTGAGCGAGCGGACGGCGAGCATAGGAATACGACACTGAGGAGAAAGCAAATTCTGATGAAGTAGGAGGAGTTAAAAGCCATAGAATTGTCAGTTGACACTTGCTATCAACTAGCCGCCAAAGTCTAGTCTAGTTGATAATGACTGTCAACTGGGGTTGTGTAAACTTTTGTAAGTCGTCAGCGATTCGGAGTTTCTGGATTGTTGGGCTAGAAGTGGAAGTCGATTTCTGCGGTTAACGTGCGCGGCGTTACATAGTGCGTGCCGCTGAACGTTGACAGGAAATTGTAAAGCGCATAGTTGTTGGTGATATTTATGACCGTCAGACGCGCGCTCCATTTATAGCGGTCGTTATGTGAATGAAACAGATCATCATTGCCAATCGCCAAGTCGAACAGGTTCCGCTGCTGGATGCGCGGCGGATTGTGGTCGTCATTCTCTTTGTTTGGCGACGGGACTTTTATGAGCGTCGAGCCGAACCCCGACGCTGGACAATTGAAAGGAAGCGGCGTAGTGGGAGTGGCGTGGACGCCGTTGCACGTGAATCCCGCCTCGAATTCTTGATCCGCGGAGAGCGGGACACCGCCTACGTTTGCGGCGATCATACTTACATTTGGCACTCCGGCAACAAGGACGGAGCCGGCGCAAGTGTTGAATATTTCGACGCCGAAGCATGGCGATGCGCCTGCGATTAGGCCGCTGTCGTAACGCCAATTGAAGCCTATCCACGGAAGCTTCGTCTTTGGCTGGTATTGGAGGTGGGTGGTCTCGTTAAAATGTTCGTCGTGATCGATACGAAAAACTCCCAATGGTGCAGCGGGAACTGCGCCCGCTCCGCCAACCTGCGGTGTGAAAAATCGGGCCGCAACACTGGACATCACGACGAGCGCCGTGAAACCGCGGTAATCGGGCACGCTGGCGCGCAGCGCGTATCCGGGAATCTTCGAATTGTGCCATTCGATCGGAAACGTGATGGGAGTGTTGCCAAGTACGCTGAAGTCGTAAGCGTTGTGCGTGTACTTCCAGATGTATTCACCGTCGATCACCAGATATTTTCCGAATGCTTGTTGGAAACCGGCATGGAACTCGTTTCGGTAGCCTGAGCTTAAGGGGGTGAGGGTGCTGGACGAACAAGCGAGAAGAGGAGACAGAACACCGGAGCCGCATCCGAGGCTGGAGAGCACCAGGTTTTCGTTAAATGGAGTCTCCAGAGTTCGCGCATAGGAAAGACGCAGAACCGTATTGCTGGGCTTGACGTTGTACGCAAGACCGAGGCGTGGTTCAGCCTGGCGTGCCGCTGTCAGGCCGTTGTACAAGTCGCCGCGAATACCTACATTGAAAGACCAATTTTTCCAGGTAATCGTGTCCTGCACGTAGAGAGCGAGTTCCTTCACGTCCGTGTGACCGTTAAACGTGAATAACTCCCCTCCTCGCGTCAAGTCAAAGGGCACCAAGACTGAATTGAACAAAGGGAATTGAGTCGTGTTCGGCGCATTGGCGTTGGTGGAAACGTTTGGCTGAAATCCGGAGGATGCGCACTGTGAAGGATCGGTGAAGCCCTGAACCGGGATAAACGCGGAGGAGATATTGTACTGGTTAGGCGCGAAATTAAACGTCAAACACGGCGCGTTGAGTGTTGGATCAACGATTCCGAGATGATCGTCCTCATTCAGATATGTCTGTTCGTAGGTCGCGCCCGCCTTGATATTGTTGATGCCCCTCACATAGGAAATGCTGGAGCGAAGGCCTGCGTTAGTCAGCGTTCGATATTGAGACACAGTCTCGCGCGAGAGGCTCGGCGGTCCAAGATCGGCGAAAGGATTGCCGCTGGGATAATAGTTATAGCCGTCGCGGCGAACGTAGGCGCCGAGCGTCAAGACCTTATTAGCGCCCATTATGTGCGTCCAGGAAGGAGCGATGTTGAACGTCTGGATTTTCGACCGCTGGTCCGTTGGACTCACCACATTGCCATTCGGATCAACGGCTCCGTTGTCTACTACGACGCCCGACCAAGCAGTTGCGTCCTGCGCATCGTACGAATTGGGCGTTTGGAACCACGAGCGCGTGAACCCAAAATTGAAATGAATGGAGTCGGAGTTCGAAAATGTGTAGTCGACACGATCGAAAATATTTTCTTCGTTACCTTTGTCGTGCATCACCGAGAATTCGGGCGGATCGAGGAACCTGCCGGAATTAAGGCCGTTTACAGAAATGAAATTGCCCCATTTCTGCCCGCCATACGCGAGGTCGAAGCCGAGTTTCGATGAACCAAACGACCCGTAATCAGCGGTTATACTGCCATGGGGCGTAGTGACGCCTTGTCCGGAACGAGTGGTGGCGTTAATGACTACGCTGGTCTTGTCTCCGAATTCAGCCGGCGGAGCCCCTGAAATCACTTCCAAGGACTGCACCGCATCGAGCGGAATCTGATTCGAAAAAACCTTGCTCTGTTGGTCGGTGATCGGCTGGCCGTCCAGCGAGAACGAATTTTCGGCGTGATCACCGAGGCCATGGAAAAGACCATTCGAATCCGCGGCGATGCCCGGCGTCGACAGAGTCACGAGCGAACTGAGAGATGAGGACGAGCTTTCGAGCGGAAGTTTTTCGAACAAGCTGCGGTCGACGTCAGTGTGGAAGGTCGAATCGGTTTCAACCAAATCGCCGCCGCCTTCCACAGTAACGGTGCTGGAAGTCCCTGCCAGGGTCAAACTGATCTTCACGGCGAGCGCGACCGAGGAGCGTACTTCGATGTCCTGGGCGTAATCGTTGAATCCCGTGGATTTCACCGACATGTGATAGGGATTGAAGGGCACGTTTTGAAAGTTGAAATTGCCGGAGCTGCCAGTTGTGGCGGAGCGCTCATAACCGCTCACGGGATTGTGAATGGTTACAGTCGCACCAGCAATGACCGCTCCTGAAGGGTCCACTACTACCCCGGTAATGTTGCCGGAATTTCCGGTTTGTGCGACGGCTGTCGATACGGTGACAAATGCTGTGAAGATGAAAAGCAGACTGCAAATGTATGCGCTTCTGAAGCTCATGAAGGAATCTCCCTTTATGTAGTCGGCTCATGCGGTGTGCAGGCCGATGGCTCGGGTTAATGAGTTAAAGCACTGCGCGCCGCGAATGGCGGAGTGAGTGCACCGGGAGAAATTTATTTTTGGGAGTTAAGGCTAAACAGGCGGAGCGCGAGGGATTCCATGGTTGCAGACGGGGTCGAGACTAAGCTTCGATTCTTCGGCGATCGCAAATCTCGCGACCGTCACAGGCGACTGCATGGTCATCTGCGCCGCGGGTTGCGGTATGGCTACATGCCCGACGTGGCAGATCTGGCAATGTTGTTCGTCCGAGGAGTGCCCATGCCAGTGTCTGGAGGCTTGCATGGCAAAAACGCCCATGGAGACAATCAGGGTTATCGCCAGCAGACGTATGGCTATTCGCTTGAACATCGCAGAACCTAGCGCGCTCCGATAAACACCATAGTCTGATGCCAATTTAAGTGTAAACGTCGCACCCGAGACGTCCCGAAAGGAAGGGGAGCGCATAGCTGACTTCGCGCGCGCTGCGAGATTTACACCTGTAAGACGTCCCCTTCGCGCGCGACCATCTTATAAAGAACGGGGCTGACGATCCGTCCGAGAAGTAAGCGCGATACGAGTCCTGCAACGATCACGATGGCGAAAGGCTTCTGCGAATCAGAGCCGATGCCGGTGGAGAGGGCCGCCGGGAGCAAGCCTAGGCACGCGACCATTGCGGTCATCATGATTGGCCTGAATCGCACCAATGATGCATCGTAGGTGGCCTCTCCGATGCCCAGACCCTCGAGTCTGAGCTTGTTTATATACGAGACATCGATCACCGCTGTTTCCACCGAGACTCCCATCAGCACCAGCAATCCCAACAACGACGAAACGCTGAACGGGGTGTGGGTTAGTTTCAGCGCGAGGAGCGCGCCCACCGGCTCAGTCAAGATCACGCTGAGAACTACCGTGACAGGAAACTTCAAATTTCCGTACAGCGCGAAGAGGATCATGAAAATTAGAAGCACTGTAAGAGGCGCAACGATTGAAACCTGGCTCATCGCGCTGACAAATTCGCTGTACTCCCCGCCCCAGGCCAGACGGTAACCCGTCGGCAGAGAGTTTTGTACGTCAGCGATGGCACGCTTCCCTTCCTCGACAGCGCCCGCGAGGTCGCGGCCTTCGATGCTGTACTGAACGCCGATGTACCGAGAATTATTCTCGCGATAGATGAATGAAGCGCCGTTGCCTTCGCGAATGTCTGACAGTTCACTGAGGGGTATCTGCTGGCCCGTGGGAGTACCGACCAGAAGGTTGCCGATTTGTTGGGCGTTCTCGCGGAACTCGGGCTTCATGCGCACGACGAGATCGAATAACTTTTCGCCCTGAATCACTTGCGTTGCGGCTTGGCCGCCGACAGCAGCCTGGATTACCGCTTCCACGTCCGCCACGTTGATGCCATAGCGCGCGATCCTATCGCGGTCCACTTGCACGATCAGGCTCGGTTGGCCCAATTCACGCACGACTGTTAGCTCGGTAAACCCGGGAACTTGCGAAAGGCGGCGTTTGATCTCCAGCGCTTTGTCCTGGAGAACGTTAAGATCGGCGCCGTATACTTTCACCGCCAGTGCGCTCTTCAAGCCCGTTAGGGCTTCATCGACTGCGTCCTCTGCCGGCTGGGTGTAATTGAAAATAATTCCTGGAAACGCGTTGAGCTGTTTCTGCAGATCTTCCGTCAACTCCGCCTTTGTTCGAATATTTCCCGATTTCCAAACGGCATCGTTGTACGGCTTCAACCCCACATAAAATTCGCAGTTGAAAAAGCCGGTGGGATCCGTACCGTCGTCAGGACGGCCAAGCTCCGAACCAACCTCTGTAACCATCGGATATTTTGAGAGAATCGTGCGAATTTGCGGCGCGATCTTTGCAGCTTCTTCATAAGAAATCGTGTATGGCATCGTTGCGCGCACCCACAGCGCGCCTTCGTCCAGGTGCGGCATGAATTCGCCGCCAATGAAAGGCACGAGTAGAAGACTGACGCCAAAAATTATGGTGGCAAGCAGCATGGTCAGCCACGGACGTTCCAGGCACCACTTGAGTTCGGAACCGTATTCCCGTTTGATCCACTCGAAAGGTCTGTTACGGGGTTCGCGAACGCCTTTCGTAAACCAATACGAACACATAACCGGGACGAAAGAGAGAGTCAGGATCAGCGCGCCGACAAGAGCTACGGACATGGTATCCGCCATCGGATGAAACAATTTGCCCGAAGGACCGCTCAGCGCGTAGATGGGGATGTAACCGGCGATGATTACAGCTACGGAATAAAAAATGGGACGATCGACGTCTCGTGCCGCAGCGAGGATCACTTCGTGAAGATCGTATTGCTGGCCTTCGCGCAGCCCGAGCTCGCGATAGATGTTTTCCACCATTACCAAGGTGCCGTCGATGATGATTCCGAAATCGATCGCGCCGATTGAGAGCAGATTCGCGGCCACGCCGCGCGCGTGCAGGAAGATAAACGAAAAAAGCAGCGCCAGCGGAATGGTGAGCGCAACGATGACGGCTGCGCGCAGACTGACGAGAAAGAAAATCAGGACGACGAGGACCAGGGTCATCCCGAGCAGCATATTTTTTTCCACCGTATCGATGGTGAGCGCTACGAGGTCACTGCGGTCGTAAAAGGGCCGCACTTTCACGTCGGGGGGCAAAATGTGTTCGTTCAGTTCTTTGGTTTTTTCTTCCACGCCCTTCAGAACATTCTGGGTTTGCTCGCCGCGCAGCATCATGATGACGCCTTCCACAGCGTCATCGTTCTTATTGAATCCAAATTCACCGAGACGCGGGGCGTGGCCGATGACGACATCCGAGACGTCGCGCACGTGCACTGGCACGCCGTTCTGCGAGCCGATGACGACGCCGCCGATGTCCTGTTCATCTCTGACAAGTCCGAGTCCACGAACGTAATAAAATTGCCCGCCCTGCGAGTAAAATCCGCCACCAGTGTTCGCGTTGTTCACTGATAGCTGCTGAATCACCTGCGGGACAGTGATGTGGTATCCATAGAGGCGCGCTGGATCGAGCAGTACCTGATACTGCATTACGGTGCCGCCAAATCCGGAGTCATCGGCGACGCCGCGCACCTGTTTGTAGGCGCGTTCGATTACCCAATCCTCAAAAGTTTTCAGTTCTTGCGGCGTGCGATCTGGACTTTCCAGCACGTAGCGATAGACCAGACCCGAAGGGCTGGAGAGCGGCGCCAGAGTAGGCGTGACCCCGGCGGGATAGGTGACCTCGCTGAGACGCTGAAATACCACCTGACGCGCGAAATAGTCGTCGGTGTCTTCGTCGAAGGTAAGAATTACGTCGGATAACCCGTACAGCGAAATCGAACGTTGAATCTCCATCTTCGGCACGCCATTCATTTCCACTTCTGTGGGCAGCGTGACCAGGCGCTCGACTTCTTCCGCGGCGTGTCCGGGCCATTGCGTGATCACCTCAACCATGGGCGGCGAAAGATCGGGGTAGGCGTCAACCGGCATGCGCTGAAAGGAGATCGCGCCTCCGATGATGAGCAAAACGGCGAGCATGAGGACAAGAAATCGCTGCTGAAGCGCGGATTGGACGATGCGATGGATCATCGAAATGGGTTAATGGTCACCTTAGTGTTGAAAAGAATTAGCGAATTGCAAAAACAAGCTGCCATCGGCGGCGACTCGATCGCCTGAAGCGAGTCCTTTCAGAATTTGCGTCTTTCCCGCTTCGCTTTGGCCGATGTCCACAGACCGCCGCGAAAATTGATTTGATCCTGTGGCGACATACACGAACGGGTGATTTTCGTCGTCTCGAAGCACCGACGCATCAGGTACCGCGATAGCGTTTTGATTGACTCCCGCGTTCACCAACGCGGTGACGTACATATTGTTCTTTAGTTTTTCGGCGGGATTATCGACGACGATGCGAGCCTGTAGTGTGCGCGTATTCGGATCCAGCGCCGGCGATATGAAGGAAATTTTCCCGTGGAATCTATCCGGGTAGGAATCAGTCTGCACGGTGACTTCATCACCGACGTGAACGTCGGCCATATCGTCCTGATAGATGTTGGCGAGAACCCAGACGGAGCGCATGTCCGAAATAATAAATGCCTGAGTGGTGCCGGCTTGCAGCAATTGGCCGGGGGCGACATCACGCTCGACAACTTCACCGCCAATGGGAGCCAGCAGCGGAATTTCAGCTGAGGATGGCGCTTTCTCCAAATCTTCAGGTTTCGGTATCCCCAAAATTTTCAGGCCCAAAAGCGACGCGTTCAAATCGGCCTGCGCCTGGATGCGATCGGATTCCGCCTGCAGCAGATCGCGCTCGGCGATGGCGTGATGTTGGTAGAGATCCTGGGCCCGCGTGTAATTCCTGTCTGCCACGCGATAGGTATCTCTGGCTTTTAGATAGCCCGCAAACAGAAGCGAGTAATCGGGGCTGCTTACCTCGAGTAACGGCTGACCCTTTTTTACGATCTCTCCCGGCACGGCCAGGAGCCTGCTTACGGGTCCGCCTACCTGGGTGATTACCGGCGTGGTGTTAAATGCGTTGTACGCTACCGCCCCGGTCAGACGCAGCACCCGCGCCAATTTCGAGGGTTCGACGGTTAGCACCTGCACGTGTGACATCTGTTCTTGTGGGATGGTAAAAAGTGTCGCCTGGTCGTTTTTTGATTCCTTGGCGCTGAAGGACGTCATCTGGCTGGCGCTTTCGCGGGAACTGCAACCCGTGAGGCAAAGCGCGACCGCGGCGGCGCATAACAGTGCCTGCGACGTCGTGCGTGTGCATGAACTTAGAAAGAGCGGTCTCATGGCAGGCTCCTGATTCCCACTGCTTCGCGAAGCTGCTCCACCGCGGTGAGATACGCCGCGAGCGCCTGCCGGTATGCCAGCTGTGTTGCGCGATAACTGCGCTCCGCGTCCAGAAAATCCAGCAAGCTGGCGGCACCGCGTTTGTAGGAATATTCGGTAATGTCGCGAGTCTTCTGCGAGACGTCCAGGTAGCCGTTGCGGTAAAACAAAACAATCTGGTCGTTTTCGTGAACGCCTTCGTATGCGGTTAAGACATCGCTTAAAACCTGATCGCTCGCAGCCAGCTCCAACTCCTGCGACTGGTTAATTACGTAATTTGTGCGGGCGATTTCGCCCTGATTGCGATTGAAAATCGGAATCTGGAAGCTCCCGAAAAATGAGCCGGTATTAGTGTCGGCCACATGGTCGTAATTGAAAGTGCCGGTGACGTCCACTTTGCCGACGGCTTTCGCCAATTCGTACTGACTTTTGGCAGCGATCACTCCCTGTTGTGCAGCGCGAAAATCCGGCCGATTTTGCATTGCTTGTTGCTGCAAATCCTCGAGTTTGACTGTCACCGGCATATAGTCGAAATCGCCGCTTACGTCGTAATCGTCCGGCACGCTCTGGAATCCGAGCAACTGCCGGAGGCTAACCAGCGCCTGGGTCTTGGCGAGTTGCGCTTGCGCCACATCACTTTGAAACTGCAGCAGCTGCAATTTGATTTTCAAGTAATCCACTTCGCTGATGTCGCCGGCTTTGTAGCGTTCCTCGCTGATGTCGACGGTATTCTGGAAACTTTTCATGTCCTGCAAAGCGAGATCCAGGGTCGATTCGGCAAGCTGGCTGTTGAAGAATTGAGTCGCGACGTTGAAGGTAATGGTGCGTTCGTTATCCGCGACCGTCGACCTGGTTTGCGCTGTAGCGTCCTTCGCGGCTTGCAAGCGATGTTGTCGCTTCCTACCGCGTTCAAACAAATAGGAGACCCCGAGATCAAACTGGGCGGTTTCGTCGATGTAGTCGGCAGTGAACTCAGTCGGCTGAAAAATAGGAATGAATTGCGCGTCGGCGGTAAGAACAGGATTCGGCCGCAAGTTCGCGGTGATTTCCTGAGCTTCGTTCTGCTGGATGGTGGTGCGCGCGGCCTTGAGATTGTGATTGTTCTGCAGCGCCAGCTGAATAGCTTGGTCGAGCGAAATTCGCATGGAGCCATGAACTTGCCCGGAGGGAATATTCTGCGGCGCGGTGAGTTGTGCCGGCCCTTTTTGCTGTTCGGGGGTTTGCGCAGGAAGCTGCTGGGGCGAGCCGCTATTCTGCGATGGCGCGGTGGAAGGCGCATTTTGCGCCAGGACGGACCGTCCCATAAAGAAAATTGCCGCAAATACTGCGAATCGCACACATTTTGTATGCATACTCTCCAACCTCTTAAAGGGCAAAACAGAATGGACCGGCGCGCCTCAGTAAGGCAGGCGCGGCAAACGTGGGAAATTTAAACGGTGGGCGGAGCGCGTGCAGGAAGACGCGGGGAGACGAGGCCGGGCGTAAACGCGGGTTCCTCAACTTCGGTCTGCTTTCCAACTTGAGCCATCGACGGCTCGCGGACGTTCGCAGGCGACTGATCGATTAGTTGATGGCTTAGGTGGCAGATGGAGCAGTTGGCATCGGACGAACCGGTGTGGTTGTGGCAAACGCTGCCTAGGGTCATCGCGAGCACTAAGGCCGCGAGGAGAAGGAGCGGTACGACTCGGGAGCGTAATGGTGTTGGATAATTCAACGAAGCAGGCCGCCTAAGGCCGAAGATCACTTCACATCATATAAGAGATGACGGCTGGCACCAACGGGTTGCGCGGCAGGTAGGCTTACGAAGTAAACATCGCGGGTTGCGCACGTCCGTCGCCGAAATCGCGGAGATAAGCACAATTCCTGTTGAACTCCGCGGAGCCCAGAATAAAAAAGTTCACAGGTGACGGGTGACTGCGGTTTCAAAGTTTAAGTGAAGCTCCGCGGCCTTTAGCGCGGCATCCACAGTGAGGAGCCGGAAAGCCGCACGTAGAGTAGACATCAAATCGGCGAATCGCCGCTCAATTCGTCTGCTCAAGCGCCTTTTCCACCATGGACACGCACTTTTCCACGCGCTTGCGGAGCGGGCCGTCGATTTCCTGTTGGCGCTTGCGGACGGTGAAGGCTTCGTCAGCAATATTCAACGCGGCGAGGACGGCGACTTTCAGTGAATCTACCATGTGGGTTGCATCAGCGATAGAACGCATTTTCCCGTCAACATACGACGCCAACTCCTTCAGATATTCCTCGTTGCCGTCCGAGTTGACGTTGTACATCTGATCGTAGATTTCGATTTTCACTTTCCATCCTCCCGCTAAGCGAGGGCTATTGTCGTCCATTGAACCCGCGCTCGCAACGCCTGCGTAAAACATTTGAATTGCCGATGAATTTGTAGCGGCCGGTCTAACCCAAGCCAGCATAGACCTGCATTCCAGGTCCGGGGGAACCGATCACGTCCTGCGCAGAGTTGCGCCGAGTTCTTCTTGGAGGGCGTGAACGATGCGAGCGGAAAAATCGCTGAGTTGCGTATCCGTAAATGTGGCTTCCGCGCTTTGAAACTCCACGCGGATCATTAACGAGAATTTTCCCACGGGAAGTTGTCCGCCTCGGAAGAGGTCTGCGGGTTCGATGGTAGTGATCTCTGGGATTCCCAGCTGCCGGACGGCTTCTGCCACTTGCGCGAACGTGACGCCGTACGCAAGTACGAGCGAAAAATCCCGCTCGACTGCCGGGAAACGCGGCAACGGTTTAAACCGGCGTGCAGCACCTGCCGATTCAATGCCTGTCAATAAAGGCTCCAGCTTTAACTCAGCAACGAATACATCCTGACGCAACTTGAGTTGGTCTGCGACGCGACGCGCGAGCAGGCCGGCGATTCCGGTCAGTTGGCGGTTACCTGCGACGGTTCCATTCGTTTGCACCACTGAAATCTCCGCTGCGGCGGCGATTGTGAGCCATGGCGGGCCGCCTGACTGCCATCCAAAGCTACCGGCAAGCTCCCCGATACGATCGAGATCGCCTTTTAGGTCCGCGAAACCATACTCTCGCGCTTCTTCGTAAATTGTTTTTTCGCGGGCGAGCCCAGTCGCGCCAATCGTCAGCACGGGCGTCTCGATCGGATCACCGTCACGCAACTCGTACGTCTTGCCGATTTCGAAGAGTTGCAAGTTACGTTGGCCGTGATTCAGGTTCCATTCGATCGCGCGCACCATACTGACGATGCCTGTCGAACGCATCACCGAAGCGTCTTCCGCCAGCGGATTGGCAATCACCGCGGGTGTGAAATCTTGCGGCCGGAAGATTTCGTTTCGCTGCGTATCGACGATTGGGATCTCGACGATCTCCTGGTAGCCCAATGCGACGATGCGTTCGCGCAGGCGGTCCTGGGCTTCAGCGTGCGGCAAGCGGTGGGCCGGCAATTTCGCAGGCGGCAGCCGTGGCGGAAATTTATAGTAGCCGTAATGCCGTGCTACTTCTTCGATCAGATCGATGCCACGAGTTACGTCCTGCCGCCAGGAAACCTGCTGGCATTCCCAAATCGCTGCAAGCGAGCCTTCGCTGCCGCGATTCGCGTCGACGCGCACGGGATGAAATCCCAGCGCGCTAAGAATTGCCTCGATTTCGCGGTCGGGAACGTCGGCACCCATCACGCGTAGCAATTCCTTGCGCGAAAGCTGAATTTTCTTATCTGGTTCGCGATGCGGATAAACATCCACTACGCCGACGAGGATTTCTCCACCTGCGATTTGCTGTATCAACTCTGCAGCACGACGTGAAGCCAGGTCCGCCATTTCGGGGTCGGCGCCGCGTTCGAAGCGATAGGACGCTTCGGTGCGCAAATTGAGGGCTTTAGACGTGCGCCTGACTGCGATGGGGTCAAACCACGCGCACTCGATCAAAATATTGCACGTGCTGAAACTGATTTCGGTATCCGCGCCGCCCATCACACCGCCGATGCCTACAGCGCGGGCGGCATCCGCTATCACGCACATGTCCGCCGAGAGCGTGCGTTCCGCCCCATCGAGCGTGCGGATTCTTTCTCCAGGACGTGCGCGGCGAACGACGATCCGCTTTTCGTTGAGCTTGTCGAAATCTAACGCATGCAGGGCGTGGCCCATCTCGAACATGACATAGTTTGTGATGTCCACAACATTGCTAATCGATTTTTCGCCGATCGCTTCCAGACCTTTTCGCAGCCAGTCCGGCGAAGGCTGCACTTTCACTCCGCGAAGCACGCGTGCTGTATATCGTCCGCAAAGATCAGGAGCCTCGATTTCGACGCGCGTGGCGTCCGCAGCTTTTTCCGCCGACTCTTCAAGCTTCGGATGCACCGGTTTCAACGGCAGGCAATAAATCGCCGCAACTTCGCGCGCGATTCCCAGATGGCCGAGGCAGTCCGGACGGTTCGCCGTCACTTCCGCGTCCAGTACGGGACCAGCCGCGGTTTCTTCGATCGAATCCACGGCAATTCCCGCGAGAGAAAGTCGCGCGCGCAGATCGGCCGGCGACGCGGTCACGTCCACAAATTGTTTCAGCCAGTTGTAGACGACTTTCATTATTCGGCGATCTCAATTCACGCGCGTGACAGGCCTTTCGGCGCGCTTAATACTTCATCAGGGAAATTGTTTCAAAAAGCGCACGTCGTTCTGGAAAAGCAGCGGGACTTCGGTGACGCCGTACTTCATCATTGCCAGGCGATCGACGCCCATGCCAAACGCAAACCCCGAAAGTCTTTCGGGATCGTATTTCACGAAGCCGTAGACCGCCGGGTTCACCATTCCGGCGCCGAATAGTTCGATCCACCCGGATTGTTTGCAGACGCGGCAGCCTGAGCCGCCGCAGACGTGGCACGTCGCATCCACTTCCGCGGATGGCTCGGTGAACGGAAAGTAGCTGGGACGCAGGCGCGTTTTTGTTTTTGGACCCAGGAATTCGCGCGCGAAATATTCCACCGTGCCTTTGAAATCGCAGAACGTAATGTCGGTATCGACCGCCAGCCCTTCAATCTGATGGAACATGTAGCCGTGCGTCGCGTCGGGATTGTCGCGGCGATAAACTTTTCCCGGGACGACGATGCGCACCGGAGGAGGCTGCATTTCCATGGTGTGAATCTGCATGGGCGAAGTATGCGTGCGCAGGAGATACGGCGAGCGCGTGTCTTCAATGTAAAAGGTGTCCATGTTGTCGCGCGCGGGATGGTGCTCTGGGATGTTCAACGCTTCGAAATTGTAGTAAGGCGTTTCGATCTCAGGGCCTTCGACTACGCTGAATCCGATTGCCGCGAAAATTCGCAGAAGTTCTTCGTGGGTTTGGCGGATTAGGTGACGCGTGCCGATGACGCGTTCGATACCGGGGAGTGAGAAGTCGATTTTCTCGCGGGCTGACGCCGCCTGTTCGCCAGCAGCTTCGAATTCCTTGCGCTTTTCTTCAAGAGCGGCTTCGACGTGGGCTTTGAGTTTGTTTAGTTCTTGGCCGACAACGCGCTTCAGTTCTGGCGAGGCTGGTTTCAGCCAGTTATCCGCGATAGAAGATAGGATGCCTGACTTGCGGCCTACCCACACTTGGCGCATCAACTCCCATTGCCCTGCGCCCATTTTTGAATCGTCGGTCGCCCGCGAAATTATGAGATCGAATTCAGCGTTGACATCTTCAAATAGGCGCGACGTATCTTCAGGAGTTCTCGCTCCAATTTGTTCCAATGTCTGAGAGATGATCTTTGTGATTAACATGAAGATTGAATAACGGTCGGCATTTCCAACCACGTTGGCGCGACGAAACCCACACTAGCCTCAGTTGAGGACGGGTTGAGACCCGTCTCACAAAACCTTTGCGAATTGTAACTGTTTCGAAGTCGGCTTAGCCCTCTTCGTGATGCCGGATCGGTTCCGCTTTCGGCTGGCGCGACGCTACATGCCTAGCCGCGTTTGCTGCCCCGGTCTTTGAAGCGTGCCCTTGCGCTGGCGACTGCTTGGGCATGTGCTGCTTCACCGAGCCGACCAGCGCAGTGAATCCTTCGGCGTCATGCACGGCCATGTCCGCCAGAATCTTGCGGTCGAGATCGATACCGCCGGTTTTCAGCGCGTGAATCAACTGGCTATAAGTAATGCCGTTGTTGCGCGCGGCTGCGCCGATGCGCTGAATCCATAGCGTGCGGTAATCGCGTTTGCGCACTCGACGATCACGATACGTATATCGCAGTGAGCGGTTCACCGCTTCTTTCGCCGACCGATAGAGCTTGCCCTTTGTAAGGAAAAATCCCTTGGCGTGCTTCAGCAGTTTTTTGCGGCGGGCGCGACGTTTGGTTCCACGTTTAACTCGGGGCATGGTTCTGTTCTCCTGTTGCGCGTTTCGAAGGCGCTTTCAATTCTACTGAGGAGACAAACGCGGCCCGGCCGCTCGCAAAAACACGCAAGCAGCAGGACGGGTTTGTCTCGTGGGACTGCAATTGCCCGCCCTGAGCCATCATTTCTGACAGCGGGCGGGACATCGGCCGGCAGGCACCCGTTACGCTCTGCCCGACGCGGAAAAAATCTGATTAGCCTTTACGGCCGTACGGCAATGCCAGACGCACATTTTTCACGTCGGCAGGATTGACCTGAACCTTATTCAGAAGCCGTCGCATGCGACGAGGCTTCTTCGTGCCAAGCAAGTGCCGCTTGCCAGACCGCCAGCGCATAATTTTGCCAGTCGACGTGATCTTGAAGCGCTTAGCTGCGCCGCGGTGTGTCTTGGCCTTCAATTTCTTATTCTTCTTCACGATTTCCTCGTCTTCGTCTTCGTTAGTTCGTTTTCAACGGCGCGACCCATTCCGGCCACACATTCTTACTATGCTATGCCGGGCTCTCCGCGCTTTTCTGCGCAGCCGGAGTAGAACCAGCGCCCTTCTTTGGCGCGAGCAGAGCGAGCAGGATGTTCGCTTCCATCCTCGGTCCGAACTCCACTTGCGCGTGATCCACAATGTCCTTCATCAAACGGTCCATTTTCTTGCGCCCCACATCCTGGTGCGCCATCTCGCGGCCGCGATGAAAAATCATTGCCTTCACTTTGTAACCTTCACCGAGGAACCGGATGATCTGGTTCTTACGCACCTGATAATCGTGCTCGGCGGTCGACGGCCGGAATTTTACTTCCTTGATATGGGAGCTTTTCTGGTTTTTCTTTGCTTCGTGAGCTTTTTTGCTTTGTTCGTAGAGAAATTTTCCGTAATCCACCAGTTTGCAAACCGGCGGCACTGCGTTCGGCGAAATCTCAACTACGTCTAAGCCCGATTCCCGCGCCTGCTTCATCGCGTCGAAAAGCGTCATCACGCCAAGCTGATTACCGGCATCATCTATTACGCGAACTTCACGAGCACGGATACGTTCATTGACCCGAAGGCCAGGAGTTCCACCACGTTCTGCGATAAACCCACCTCCCGGGCGATATAAAGATGCCAAAACAGCCCGTCGTCCGCACCTCCCACGCTAAACCCGCCGCAGGGAGGGACGGGCCAAAAATTATAGCACGGGTTTATCAACCTTCGAGCAAGAACAGATACTCTTAGCGGTTCACGGTTGGCAGCCTAAATTATCGCTCGCGATTCGATTTCCTGGTGCAGGTCGGCGCTGAATTGATCAAGGGGGCGGGGGCCGAGATCGCCTTTCGAGCGGTGCCGTACGGACACGGTGCCAGCTTCTGCTTCCTTGCCGCCGATGACCAGCATGTAGGGAATCTTTTGTAGCTGTGCGTCGCGGATTTTCGCTTGGAGCTTTTCATTGCGATCATCGAACTCCGAGCGAATTCCTGCGTCCAGCAATTTCTGGTGTACTTCTTTGGCGTACGCGTTCTGCCGTTCGGTGATGGGCAGCACGATCGCTTGCACAGGCGCCAGCCACGCCGGGAATGCGCCAGCATAAAGCTCGATGAGATACGAAGTCATTCGCTCCATCGTGCTGATGACGCCCCGGTGAATCATTACCGGGCGATGCTCCTGGCCGTCCGCGCCCACGTATCCGAGTTCAAATTGATTCGGCAGATGGAAATCGATCTGAATCGTGGAATAGGTTTCCTGGTGCCCCATGACGTCCGCCAGTTGAATATCAAGCTTCGGTCCGTAGAAGGCAGCCTCACCGGGAGCCTCGGTATAGGGAAGACCAAGAGAATTCATGGCTTCGCGCAGCATGTCTTCGGCAAGGTCCCACATCGAATCGTTTTCCACGTACTTTTTTCTGTCCGCCTTGTCGCGAAGCGAGAGGCGGTAGCTGTATTGCGTAATTCCAAGATCCCGATAAGCCTGCTCGACCAGCCGCATAACTCCCGCAAATTCTTCCTTAATCTGTTCCGGAGTGCAGAAGATGTGCGCGTCATTAAGCGTCATCACGCGCACGCGGCTAAGACCGCTGAGTACGCCGGACCGCTCGTAACGGTACATAGTACCGAGCTCGGCAATGCGCACCGGGAGCTCACGGTAGCTGTGCTTTTTGGATTCGTACACCAGAATATGGTGCGGACAATTCATGGGCCGCAGCACCAGTTGCTCGGTTTCCAGGTCCATCGGCGGGAACATATCCTCGTGATAGTGAGCCCAGTGTCCCGACCGTTTGTAGAGTTCAACCTTCGCCAAGTCCGGCGTGTAAACATGCTGGTAGCCAGCGCGTCGTTCTTTTTCGAGAATATAATCTTCGAGAATACGCCGTATAGTTGCGCCTTTCGGGAGCCAAAGCGGCAAACCGGACCCGACCTGGTCGCTCACGGTGAATAGCCCGAGCTCTTTTCCGATTCGGCGGTGATCGCGGCGCTTTGCTTCTTCCAGCTTGTGCAGATACTCGTCGAGTTCTTTTTGATCGACGAAACACGCGCCATAAATCCGCTGCATTTGCGGATTGCCTTCTTTGCCTTTCCAGTACGCACCGGCGACGTTCATCAGCTTGAACGCCTTAATACGTCCGGTGGAAGGAATATGCGGACCACGGCAAAAATCGATGAAATTTCCAGTGGTGTAAAACGAAACCATCGCTTCGCTGGCCTTCTCTTCCACCAACTCGCATTTGAATTGCTGATCGCTTTTGCGATAAAGCTCAAGCGCCTCTGGTTTCGGAATCAGCTTGCGTTCATTAGGGGCGTCCTTTCCGGCGAGTTCGTGCATTTTGGCTTCGATTTTTGCCAAGTCATCCTGAGTAAACGGCTCTTCGCGCACGAATTCGTAGAAGAATCCATTCTCGATGGGAGGACCTATGCCAAGCCGCACGCCGGGATACAGCTCCACTACCGCAGCCGCGAGCAAATGCGCCGCCGAGTGGCGAAAAACCTGCACAGCGTCGGGATCTTTCGCGGTGAGAATGGAAAGCTTGGAGTCGTGCTCCAGGGGACGCGAGAGGTCCACGAGATCACCGTTCGCTCGAGCGACAAGCGCTTCCTTCGCCAGCCGCGGCGAAATCTGCCGCGCAACTTCGGCAGCAGTTGTTCCGCGAGGAACTTCACGTGTAGCCCCGTCAGGCAAGGTAATTTGAATGGTCTCAGTGCTCATGGCAGAGTATTTACGCCTCGATGGAAAGAACCAGCTTACTGGCCCAATCAAAGGCGGTCAAGGTGAGTCGCGGCCGTAGGTAAATTTGCCGCACCATGCGCCGCGCTGAATGCAGTCGCTCAATTTCTCGCGCTCGAACCTCTACTTTTTGCGCGCAGATTCCAACATCTCCCAAGCAGCCTCGGGCAAATCAAGAAAATCGTTGAATTCGCCGGCACCGCGCAGCCATAAACCACCGTCGATCACAACGCATTCGCCATTCACGTAATCAGCCTGGTTGCTGATCAAATAAACGGCCAGATTGGCCAGCTCTTCATGGCGTCCAAATCGTCCCATCGGATGATGTTTTTTCGCGCGCTCTTCGAGTTCTTTGTAAGGTAGCAATCGAGACCATGCGCCTTCTGTCGGAAAGGGCCCCGGAGCTATTGCATTCAGGCGGATGTGGTGGCGAGCCCATTCGACTGCGAGAGATCGCGTCATGGCCAGTACTCCGGCCTTGGCGCAGGCCGATGGCACCACAAAACCTGAGCCGCTATTGGCCGCGGCGTAAGTGGTCACGATGTTCAGCACGGTGCCGGACTGCCTTGCGGCGATCCATTTCTTGCCGAGCGCGAGAGTACAGAAAAATGTTCCGTGCAGAACGATTCCGACCACAGCATTGAACGCATTTGGCGACAACTTTCAGTGCGGGCGATAAAATTTCCTGCGGCGTTGTTCACGAGAGTATCCACGCGGCCAAATTCTCTTTCTGCGGCATCCAGTGCGTGCTCGACCGCGCCGGAATCGCGAATGTCCGCGGAGGCATAGGCGGCGCGCGCGCCTTTTTCACGGATCGCCTCACAGGATTCTTTCAGCGGCTCCGTGCGGCGGGCGATGAGAAAAATATTTGCACCAAGCTCCGCGAAACGCAGAGCCATCGAACGCCCCAGACCGGTTCCGCCGCCCGTGATCAGAATCGTCCGGCCTTTCAGCAAATCGGTGTGAAACATCGAAACCCTCCTGAGGATCGCTTCACATTCATCATCGTTCACATTCATCACTCAAGGCACCTCAGGCCGCAAGAGATTTTCCGCACGTGAGAGTGTTAGGGTAAAGCCTAGCAACTCGCGGCTCGATGTGCTATTTAGTCCTCTGCTATTTTTCTCCCTGAAATTCAGAACACCGGAAGGAATTCATCGATGAGAGGCTTTTTAATCGGATTAATTCTAGGATTGCTGATCATACCGATAGCATTTTATTTCTACGTTGAAACGGGCCAGGCGCCAGCAGCTGCCTGGGATCATCCGATGCCATTCGAAAAGTTCGTTGCGCGCGGTGCCTTGCACGCACGCATCAAAAAGGAAGCGCAAGAACGCGATATCTCCACTTTCAGCGCGGCTGATCTTGCCACCGGGGCCCAAACCTATAAAGATAACTGTGCGTACTGCCATGGCTTGCCGCTGCAGGCCCCTTCTGCAGCCTCGCAGGGAATGTTCCCGCACGCGCCTCAGCTTTTCACCGAGAAAGAAACGGTGACGGACGACCCGGTAGGCGTAACCTATTGGAAAGTGAAGAACGGCATCCGGCTAACGGGCATGCCGAGCTTTCAGAAATTCCTCACGGATCAGCAAATGTGGGATGTAAGCGCGCTGATGACTCGCGCCGACAAACTTCCACCGGATGTTTTGAGAGATTTGTTACCGGCTCCGGCCAGTACGCCGCCGCCTACTACACTTCCGCCCGTCTCAGTGCAGTCAAAATAACTGCGCCATTTCGAAGACTAATCACCGCTCACCAATCGCTATTGCCCTGCGGGCAAGAATTCCTTTGGGAGCGGAACGTCCGGCGATTCTTCCTGCCAGAAAATTGTGACAACCCACCAGCGCGTTCCGTCGTAGAACAATTGAAAACTGTTGATTCCTCGCGCAAAGGGCTGTGGATCTTTGGAATCGTGCCTGGATTCGTATGTGCTAAAAATTTGCATGATATTTCCAAAGCCTTCCGTCTTGCGCGCGATTTCCCGCTCGAAGAAACCGTTCTTCTGAAAGTAGGCATCGGCAAGCGTGACATAGCGATCCGGCGTAACGCTATGGATTTCGAATCCGCTTCCCCCTTTCTTCGCACTCACTGAAATCAACCGCGCTTCCGCAGTAAACAGCGAACGAAACCGATCCCAATCGCGCTTCTGCGCCGCCAGCCCCGAAATCACATCGTAAGTAGCAGCCATAATCGCGTCGGGCGAGGACACGTCCTTAGGTTTTGCGGCTGGCGGCCCTTCCGGAGCGGCTTGTGTCGCGGTCGGGGCTTGGGCGCTTTGCGGTTTGGGGGTTTCTTGCGCGTGGACGGTCAGACCGGCCAATTCCAATAGAAGAACAGGTAGTACAATGAGTTTCAAACGCAGCACGTAGATCCTCCAAGCGGCTAGCTCAGCAATCGTTATCACCCAACGATCAACTGCGCCCCAGGCCGCGCTGCGCAGCTTAATCTGTTCCGGAGAGCCCTTCCACAATTAATTGTGCTGGAAAGAATCCTTTCTCGCGGACTTACGGTTCACAGGCTCGGCGAACCCGGTTCCCCGCTGGACATTCCGTCGAACCACAGGCATCCTGATTGCCCGCTGGAGCCATCTTTAGTAGTCTCTAGGATTGCGTCGACTGCTCGGGCTTCGACTACACACATAGGGGTGAGGAATTTTGCGTCAACTATTTCCGCTGCGGTTTTTCATTCTGGTTCTTGTGATGGTCGTAATGACCTCGTGCGAGCAAGTAATAAATTACCCGGCCCCCATCATTACCTCCCTTTCTCCAACCAGCATCCCCGCTGGCAGTCCCCAGTCCTACTTAACGGTCAATGGCAACAACCTGGTCCAGCAAACGCAGGTAGGTTATTCGTTAGCTGCCGGCGAGTCGCCGACGCCGCTCCAGACGTTCAAGTACAACAGCATTAATCAAATCGTCGCCATACTTCCCGCCACGTTGCTGCAAAATCCAAACACTCTTTATATCAGCGTCACTACCCCCCAGCCTGGAGGCGGAACGTATCCTCCCCCGAACCAGTCGCCACCCTCGACCACAGTGTTCACAATCTCGCCGATTGCCAGCGGCGTTCCGCAGGTAACTGCCTTGAATCCCGCGCACGTTATTGCCGGCGGATCCGGACTCGAGCTGAGTATTACGGGTAGCAACTTTGTAACGCAGTCGACGGTTTACGTGAATTGCAGCAATCGTGCCACTACTTACAACAGCTCGACCTCACTTCTAGTGACACTCAATCCGAATGATTTGTTGTCGCCGGGAACTTTGCAAATCACTGTGGTAAACCCGCAGCCCGGAGGAGGCAGTTCTACTCCAGCTTCGCTCTATGTGGACACCGCCGTTCCGACGGTCGCCTCGGTTTCACCAACTAGCACGCAGGCCGGGGGAACGACTTCAGTTTCGATCACAGTGACCGGAACAGGTTTTTTGAACCAATATTCGAACATCACCGTAAACGGCGTGCCGCTCGCAACGACGATCAGCAGCGCATCGTCGGCTTCGGCGACCCTTACTACCGCCAATCTCTTGCCTGGCAGTGTTAACCAAATTCGAGTGGTCAATGCAGGTCCGGGCGGCGGCATATCGAATATCGTTACATTTGCGGTTAATCCCACGCATTTGCTGGGCCTGCCGATTTTAGAGGACCTAGCGGCCGATGGTTCGCAGGCTAGCAACGGACTCTGCGGGGGCCCCACTGCTTGTGGGAATGGTGCGTACGGTTTAACCACGTCCACTGTCGGACCGTCGAGCAGCGGGACAGGACAGTATGTTGCGTTTGCCTCGGCATCCCACAATCTTGTGCTGACGGATTTGAATCCCGCAGCCGATGTGTATGTGCGCAACACTTGTTTGGGAGTCGCTTCCTGTTCGCCAGGCACCACCGTGGTTAGCTCCGACCCGAATGGCAATGCGGCAAACGGAGTCAGTTCCGAACCAAGCATCAGCTCGGATGGTACCCACGCCGCGTTCACGTCGTTGGCCACGAACCTGGTCACCACCGTCGCCGTACCCACGGGCACAAGCCAGGTATATTGGCGGCCGGTTTGTTTGCCGAGTTCGACAATCACTTGCGTGATTAATCCCGCGTCGAATTACGATACACAGTTGGTGACGATATCCGCCGACGGCCAGAGTGCGGGAAATGGACCTAGCTATAGCCCAGCCGTAAGTGCGGACGGAGAATACGTCGCGTTTGTTTCACTGGCGACAAATCTGGTCACCAATATTACCGCGAACGGCATAACTCCGCAGGTGTATATACGCGATACCTGCCTCATTGCCACAATCGTCACTACGAACCCCGGCACTTGCGTGCCGACAACGTATCTCGTCTCGACACCGGACAGCGTTACATTCGGCAACGGTCCCAGTTCCAACCCAGCGATTTCAGTGGAGGGATTATTTATTTCGTTTACTTCAACCGCCACGAATCTGGGCGCGACCGCCCCGAACCCCGCAGGTACGTCGGAAATTTTCGAACGTAGCACGTGTATCACCACCATCACCAGCTCAACCAACACCTGCACGCCGGTCACGACTTTGATCTCGACCCCGGACGGCACCACGCCCGCCGACGGCGCAAGCGTGCAGTCTTCCATTTCATCCTGCGGTAGTGAGACCACGACTACGACCATAGTGTGTACATCCGACGCGGTATATAACGGACGATTTATTGCCTTCGCTTCTACAGCAACGAACCTGATCACAGGTAGTGGACCCACGCAGCAAATCTATATGCGCGATACTTGCCTGGGCGTCACAGTGACGTCGGTCGGCTGCAATCCCTCGACGGTCTTGGTCTCGACTCCCGACGGCACGACTCCCGGCAATGGCCTGAGCGAGCATCCAGCCATTAACGATTCCGGCCAATTCGTTGCCTTTTCTTCACTGGCTTCGAATCTTGGCAATACCAGCAACGGTGTAGAAAACGTTTTTGTACGCGACACTTGCCTCGGTGTCACCGCTACTTGCAGCACCGGCTTGGCGCTCTCCAGTATTTCCGCAGGCACCAATGCCTCCCCCCCAACCGGCTCGAATCTACTGCCCTCGATCAGCGGCGACGGTCACACAGTCAGTTTCCTTTCGTTTTCACAACTTGCGCCTGCCGACACTAACACGCTCGAAGATATTTATCTGGCGAGTACGACTTACTAGAATTTCCGTCCCCGGAACTTTTGGATGCGACCGTAAATCAGCTGACGCCGGTCGGCGTCGTCATGCTGAGCGAAGCGAACGATCCGTTTAAAGTTCAAGGTGGCGCTACACGACAGCGCACAAGGTTTCCCAACCCAAGGAGCCGCTCACCACGATAACTTCGCGAATGGTGCAATTTACTTCTGAAGGTTCGCCGGGGATTGCCTGATCAATGCATCGCGGGCAGAGACCAGAGTGAACATCAACGATTCTTTAGGCACGGTGGTTACGAAAGGCCCCACCATCCATCCCAGCCCAGTGGGAATATCGCGCGTCAGCGAAATAGCTTGGCATTCAACGTACGTGCCTCCGTCCTTCTCCTCGAACCGCCAGTAGGTGTTCATGCGCCACAGAAAGCCCCGGTCGTGACCTTCCGGTTCCAATTTTTCACCAGTTTTCCCGGCGTCTTCTACCTCCTGGACGCGCGTAGCTCGTGAACGGCTCCAGGCATGGGTGCTGTCGATCTTATGGTAGGAAATTTCCTGATCTGTATCGATAACCGTGGTGACGATCTTGGTTTTTTGAAAGCGCAGCAGGACGAAATAATCGTCGCCCTCCTGACGCAAGACTTTTGAGCGAACGATATCCGGCTTGAAGTAATCTACTTTATGCTCGTAGTCCTTCATGAAAGAAACTGTTTGCGCCAAGGTAGCGAGAGGCACAAACGCCGTTCCTACCCAGTGGTGAATAATTCCGCCGGGTACTTCAATGTGCTTGCCATCGTCGAGCGTTTCAAGGCGCTCGACGATGATTTCCCCGCTCAGCAATTGTTTTTGCGCTGTGGAACGCCGCGGTTCCGACAATCGTTCGAACCACAGGGAATGGCCGCCGCCCTGCGCAAGTTCTGAATCCACCCGCTCTTGAGTCAAACGGATATAGCGCTCATAAGCCTGAGCCGTTTGCGGCTGCAGGTCGGCCGCACCAGCGGGCGAAGTCGTCGCGAAGAACGTTGCCAGAAAAATGCCAGAGTTTTTCGTTGAGGCGCGCAAGATCTCGCTATTGCCCGCAAAGGGGCAGCATCTAATGCACGGAGCGACACGGAGTGAGTATAGAGGACTTTGCGACTGACTTAGAAAAGTGCTGGAGCGGGTTGGATAGCATGCCCCGGCTCCTTTTTAGGTGGAACCGTCGTCCCCGCAAACGCAAGCTTCCAACCCGCATGCCAATTTTGGCGGCATTGGGGATCAGAACCAATGGACCGCCTGACTCAAAAATTCCGGTACCCGGGTTTTGGTACTCACAAGTCCACTCGGCAGTTTCTGACTGTCACAGCCATCGTGCTGCGCGGAGCGACGCATCCGTCTTCGACTCCGAGGTCTTCACAGCTGCCAGAAGCCCTTCCAACTCCAAGCTAACATGAAGCTTACGAGCGTGCCCCTTTGCGCAAGCGTTAGCCTTCCGCCTCGGCTCACTCACGCAACGGGTTTAAGGCTGCCGTCGGCGGTTTCATACTCAATGCGGAGCAGCCAATCGTAATGAAACTTCGCGCTTGCAAGCCACTCCTCCAATTCTTCCCGCCCGGCCGCATCGAATTCAGCGAGCATCTTTCCTTCCTGCATATTCACCAGAACGCGCCTGGCGCTAACACCCTTCGCGCCCAGCAAACGGCGCGCTAGTTCCTCCGCCCCTTGACGAGTGAGGCATGCAAGCGTGTGCTGCGAAATGTAACGAGGCATCCAGGCTCCTATTCCGATATACAATGGGCGACCACTACGCATCCAATATATCGTGCTCGGAGAAAAATCACATGCCCGAACCACGTAAGGCTCACCCGTACCACATGTACGAAGCGATTTGCGATCAGCCTGCTTTGATCGAAAGCGTCCTGGCGCAACGAGTCGGAATCGATCGCATGGCCGACGCGGTAGCGGAGAAAAACCGTATTGCGTTTGTCGGCATCGGAACTTCGCTGCACGCTGCACGCGTGGCGGAAAGCTGGTTGCGTGAATTCACAGACGGTCGTTTGTGGGCGCACGTCGAAGAGTCATTCGAGCTGGCGCATCATCCGATCGCCTGGACTCGCGATGACGCCGTCTTCGTGATCACACACACCGGCACCACTGCGGCGTCCATGGACGCGTTACGTGAGGCGCAAAAAGCGGGTGCTTTTACAATTGCAATCACAGGGCAAGTGAGCAACGATGAAATACGCAGCGCTGATTTTCACATTGAGACTTGCGAGCAGGAAATCCCGTTCGCTTATACCAAGAGTTACACGACGGCGCTCGCAGTTCTGGCGCTGACGGTCGCACGCATCGCCAGTCAGAAAAATTTGCTCGCCGGACTGTCACCTGTGGCCGATCTCGATCGAGTGCCTGATCTAGTTCGCCGCGCGCTTGCACTCGAATCAGAGGTACAAGAATGGGCTAGACGCATAGCTTCGCTATCGCGCATCGAGATTTTTGGTTCGGGCGCAGCGTGGGCGACGGCTAGCGAAGCCGCGCTGAAAATTAAAGAAGCCAGCTACATCGCGGCGGAAGGCTTTGAAACGGAGGAAATTCTGCACGGCCCGTTTTCGGAAACAGATTCGCGCGCTTCCCTGGTGGGATTGTTCACCGGCGGTGCGGCTGACCGTCGCGGGCGCCAAATTATGCGCGCAGCAGGAGAATTAAAGATGCCGCGAGCCGCAATCACCGTGCCGTCCGCGAACAACGATCTTTCCGCCGAGAAAATCCTTCTGGTTCCCGAGGCTCCGGAGTGGCTTTCAGCTTTCGTGCATTTGATTCCACTTCAACTTCTAACTTATTTTCTGGCGCTTGAACGTCATGTGAGCCCTGATAGCGGCCGCATGGAACAACCTCAGCACGGCGCTGCCAGCAAACACTACAAATACTGAAGACTCAGCCCGAGCTACCGCGGCAGCATCCGTCGCTCTACCCGCAGTGCACGCTGTCCTGAGCGAAGCGAAGGATCTGTCGAGTGTAAACGCACCGACCAATAACAGCCTTCGGAACGCCTCAAGGCCCATTGCTTCATAGTTTCCAAAAGTTTCGCCTGTCCACGCGACCAGCAGTTGCTTATCCAGAACATCAAGCGCGATCCTCGCCCGACACTTTCGACGGGGCGCTAAAATTGCTCCCGGTACTCTCCGGGGTAGCAGATGAAGCAATTCGTTCGGGTTATCGTAATTGCTGCAGCGCTCGCTTGCGCAATGACTTCGCATGCTCAATTCGGTAGAGGCTTGGGAATTATCGAGGGCACCGTTGTGGATTCAAACAACAAGCCGGTGTCAAACGCCACCGTCACCATTCAAACTTCCGATGGCCTTCAGCCTCACGCCACGCATACAGATTCAAGTGGACACTTCGAATTCACGCGTTTCGAATCCGGCCAGTACGACCTGCGGGCATATTCAAGCGGACTATTCTCTGAGTGGACCAAACGCGCCGTCGTCAAGCCCAAGAAAGCCACCGAAATCACCCTTCGCCTCCGTTCCCGAGCGAACTAAAGTATCGAGCGACGGCCAACCCATAAAATCTTATTCATAACGCACCGCGCCATCGGATACTCACGCATCGTCCCTCGCGTCGGGATCTAAACTGCAGAAACGATTTAGCCGCCCCCGTAGATTGGGAAAGGATAGCAGCGGACCCATCCGGTTCCAGCCTGCTGGCATAATTCAAAGTTTTTCTGGCTTCCATCAAGCCTTGCAGCTTCCGCATCACTGCCTTCATTATGAATGTCATCATGCCATCCGCTAGAGCGCCGCTTTGGGGCGCAGACGATCAAAATCAGAGGTTGAAAGAACTGACAGCTGGCACTACTGATGCCGAGAAGGAGATTCCTTTGCGGCGCGACGTGCGTTTGCTGGGCACGCTGCTCGGCAAAGTGTTAGTGGAACAGGCAGGTGAATCGCTGCTCAAAGTGGTAGAACAGCTTCGCCGGCTTTTGATTCAACGCCGCGAGCAGATCACGGCCAATGCGAAGCCGTCAAATGCTGAAAACCTGCTGATGGAGGAGGCGCGGGGGATCCTCTCTGGATTAGGAGTGGAAGACGTCTACCGCGTGACCAAGGCTTTCGCCATTTATTTCGAATTGGCGAACCTGGCTGAAACAAATCATCGCAAGCGCCGTCGTCGCGCGGCCCAATTACATGCCGAGCAGCCGCCGCTGGCGGGTTCGTTTCGAGGCACGCTAATCCGCATGCGAGATGCGGGAATTTCCGCTGACGACGCGATCGCAGCGCTGCGCAAGGTTAAGATCACGCCAGTATTCACCGCACACCCGACGGAAGTTGCCCGGCGCACGGTCCTCTTGAAACGGCGGCGGATCGCGCAGTATCTGGAACATCTGGATCGCCTGCCGTTGCCTTCCGCCAACGCAGATGAATACGAATCGCTGATACTCGCCGAAATCACATCCCTATGGCAGACCGACGAAGTACGACTGAAGAAGCCAAACCCGATTGACGAAGTGCGTATGGGTTTGGATTTTTATCCGATGACGCTTTTCGATAGCCTGCCGCGTTTGTATGCCGACCTACAGAATTCCTTCGTCGATGTTTATGAGCGCACTCTGAGCCAGGAAGAAATTCCCGCGTTGCTGCAATTTGGTTCCTGGATCGGTGGAGATCGCGACGGCAACCCATTGGTCACGGCGCAATCCACTGCGGACGCCCTGGCACTAGCGCGCGACACAATTTTGAAACATTACATTTTAGAGATCGAACGGCTGATCGACGAACTGAGTTCATCGCAGCGTCAAATCGGATGTTCCGCGGAACTTAAAGGTGCCCTGTCGAAATATGAAGCAAAGCTTAGCAAGGACCCAGCTCGCGGCAAATGGATTTCGGAATCGGAGCTAAGCCGGCAGTTCCTCGATTTTATGCGGATTCGATTGCTCGGCACACGCTTGGAACCGCCAAGTGCCCGCGCTTACTCGGCGGCGGATGAATTGGAACGCGACCTTTTGGTCTTGCGCGCGAGCTTGATTGAAAACCGCGGCCAGCGCATGGCGGAGCTGCTTGTTGAACCGCTGCTGCAGAAGGTCCGCACGTTCGGGTTTCATCTTCATACGCTCGATATCCGGCAGCACGCGCAGGTGCACTCGCGAGTGCTGGCCGAGTTGACGAGTACTAGGAAAACCGTTGCGGCGAAATCTTTGAAATCCCGCCAACAACGCGCAGCCGATAGGCATTCGCCGGAAACACAGGAACTCTTAGCCACGTTTCGCATCATCGCGCAACTGAAAAATAACCATGCGTCTCAGGCGATCCGCGCATACATCATCAGCGGCAATGAATCCGAAGCCGACATTTTCGCCGTCCTCGCGCTGGCCGAAAAGTCCGGGGTGAAATTGGCCGCCACGCCGAATGATCCGGGCCTGATGCCGGTGCCTCTGTTCGAATCCATCGTTTCTCTTAGAGCTGCGGCCGAAACGATGCGGAGAGTCTGGACCGCTCCCGAATACAAGCCTCTGCTCGACTCCTGGGATCGCCGTCAGGAAGTAATGCTTGGCTATTCGGACTCGAACAAAGACGGCGGGATGTTCACCAGCACGTGGGAGTTGCACAAAGTTCATCGCGCTCTGCACGAGGTAGCGCGCGAATGCGGCGTGAAGCTGAGTCTCTTCCATGGCCGAGGCGGAACTGTGGGCCGCGGTGGGGGACCCACTCATCGGGCGATACTCGCACAGCCCGCCGGAGATTTTTCCGGCGAGATTCGTATCACCGAGCAAGGCGAAGTACTGAATTGGAAGTATGCCGATCCGGTGCTAGCCGAGTGGAATCTGGAATTGATGATTGCGGCATCGCTGGAAGCTTTGACGCGCCCGGAAGGCCCGGCCCCGGGTGCCGACCGTGGCCGGGACCAGGCCATGGAAGAAATGTCGCAAGATGCTTTCGAATTCTACCGGCGCCACATCGTGGAAAATCCCGATCTGCTGCTTTATTTCGAGCAAGCCACTCCGGTAAACGAATTGGAACATGCGCGGATGGGCTCGCGGCCCGCGCGCCGCACGGAAAGCCACCGCCTGCTCGATTTGCGCGCTATTCCGTGGGTTTTCGGCTGGATGCAAAGCCGACATGCAGTGCCGGCATGGTTTGGGGTAGGCTACGCCCTCGAGCGATTTGCGGCGCAGGGACCGGAGCACCAAAAAAAGCTGAGAGAAATGATGCGTTCCTTCGTTCTCTTTTCAGACTTGATCCGCAATGTGGAACTGGCCATGTCCAAAGCCGACCTAGTTATTGCGCGCCTCTACGCGGATTTTCTGGTGGCAGACGCCGGCCTGCGCGAAGCGGTTTTCACAATGCTTGCAGAAGAATTCGAACGTACCCGCCGAATGCTCCTGTTGATTACGGGGCAAGACGAGCTCCTCGAATCGAACGCCATCCTGTCCCAATCGATCCGCCTGCGAAACCCCTACGTCGACCCGATGAGCCTGATCCAGGTGGAACTACTGCGCCGCAAGCGCGCCGGCTCAACCGCAGAAACGTCCGATTATGCGTTGGGAGCCACGATCAACGGCATCGCCGCAGGCTTGCACAACACAGGATAGCATTTCACTCCGCCGCGGTCGCGCCGGGCCTGACTCGACGGGCTGCGCTGACCCCAACTCCTAGGAGTTGCCATCCCGTGGGTTCCGGTGTAACCTCGGCTTATGGATTCCCGCGTTCAATCTTGCGTACCGTGCCGCTGTCTTTGTTGTGCGCAAGTGTCTTCTGGCGCGGGAAGGCTAGGCACCTAGAAACCGAAATCTAGCCCGAAAAGTCCCGACCCACCGCCAGAAACCAAACGGCAGGTGGGTTTTTTATTTGTCCGAAGTTTTCGACGCGCATCCAATTTCGAGGAGGAATAAAAAATGAGCGATTACCAGCATCCCGAAGTCCTGGTCTCAACAGAATGGGCCACGCAACATCTGAACGACCCAAAAGTCCGACTGGTCGAGGTGGACGTAGACACCAGCGCCTACGATCAAGGCCACATCCCCGGCGCGGCGGGGTGGAATTGGCAATCGCAGCTGCAAGACAATATTCGCCGCGACCTGATCGATAAGCCCGCGCTGGAGAAACTATTGGGCCAGTCAGGCATTTCAAACGACACCACGGTCCTGCTCTACGGCGATAACAACAACTGGTTCGCGGCCTATGCGCTCTGGCAGCTGAAATATTATGGACACAAAGACGCGCGCCTGATTAACGGCGGCCGCAAAAAATGGCTCGAAGAAAAGCGTCCGCTAACCTCGGACGCTACAAAAGTCGCGCCTGCAACTTACCACGCAACAGGTCCCGACGAATCAATCCGCGCGCGCAGGGAATCAATCTTCGCGTTCATCGACAAGAAAAACCCAGCGCAGTTGGTGGACGTCCGCTCGGCCGATGAATTCACAGGAAAAATCATTGCGCCTCCGGGAATGTCCGAAACAGCGCAGCGCGCCGGCCACATTCCAGGCGCAGCCAATATTCCATGGGCGCAAGCCGCAAATGAGGACGGTACTTTCAAATCCGCCGAAGCATTGAAAGAACTGTATGGAAAAAAGGGAATCACGGGCACCGACGAAGTAATCGCCTACTGCCGAATTGGCGAACGCAGCTCGCACACCTGGTTCGTGCTGAAATATCTTCTCGGTTTCGACAACGTGAAGAACTATGACGGCTCATGGACCGAGTGGGGCAACCTGGTGGGCGCACCAATCGAAAAAGAAGTGGCTGCAGCGGCACACTAAAAAGACAGTTCGTAATTGATTCGAGTTGCAGTGGATCTCGCGCGCGCTTCCTTGCGCTGAGATCCACTTTCAGTTTGTGCCAATCTGTTCGATTGTCCCGCTAAGGAATTTGATTGTCCGGCACGCCGTTGTGGCGCGCTTCGTCCTGCAACGAGTTGATCGTATTGGCGATGTCATCACGCTGTTTCTGGAGGCGGACCAGCTGATCGTGCCAATCGTCGATCCTCAATCCGCCATAACGGCGCGTGGAATTCACCGTCTGTCCATTCAGTCCCGCCTGTAACTGAGAAATCTGTTCGTCCAACGGCGGCAGTTTCGCCTGCAGTTTCAATATCTGCTCGCGATACTGCTTGCCATTTTTCGCGCCCGGTGTTTTCGCAGTCTTTTTCACGCTGGCCGCTTTCGCATTGCTGGCGCTGAAGGTCGAGATAGCGGGCTGCTTGTGGATCGTTCCCATATCGTCATTGGTCCACACTTTTTTCGCCGACGGTTGAGTCGTGGCGTTCGTAGGGGGCGAATTGGCGGCCGACATGCCTCCAGCGTTTTGCGTCGCTGCTTGTTCAGAAATGTTTGCCTGTTTTGGCGCACTCTGTGCAGCAGTGGAACTCGAAGTCGTTGCACTTTGCGCCTGGGCCGCTAAATTCAGCACGAAGCCCAACATCGTAAGAGTCATAACGGCCGCAAACGCGATTCTTCGGCTCATAATCCCTCCACAGTTGGCCCAGAAACCTCGATTTACACTTCGGACTTCAAACGGAAAGCGAGGACCTCACTGATGCTATTGTGCGCCCGGTTCACGCTAGGTAGATCGTGGGTGAACGAAAAGGTTACGGGTCGCCGTACGCGGATTTGCCGGCGGCAATTTCGTCCCGCACCAGCGCGAGGGTTTCCTTCGGACTACCGTCATGGTGATATTGGCTGACTTCAATGTACTGATGTTCCTCAAACGTGAACAGGAATTTCCGGCCCGTGAAATCATATTGGTAGCGCGTCGGCAGCCAGATCCCGGGCGTAACCTCAGCTTGGTCCAAGGAAAAAACTCCGCCTCGATAGAGTTTGCCGAGGATGCCTCCGCCGAACGAAATATCCCGCATAATGTGGGCTTCGCCACGCGACAATTCGTTCGTTTCGCGATCTACCCAGATTTTTGCTGTCACGTGAGTCAGTGCGTCCTGAATAAGCGAGCGCGGGCGAAAATTCGGATTTGGATCAAGGTCCAATACATCGCACACTCGCCCGTTTCGCATCTCCTGCCCAGCCCATTTGGTCAAGAACGCGTCGCGCGCCGCATCGACGAGTTCCTTTCGGTCGGCCTTCTTCTTCTCCCATTTGGCATAAGCGATTTTCGCCCTGGGGTCATCGGGCTTCAGCATAATTTCCAGCAAGTCTCTCCAGGCGAGTAGTTCCTTGTGGTACTCAGCGGGGTCTGATGGCTTATCATTTTCTTTCAGCAGCAGTTTCATGGTGCCGGTACCCGTCGGCACCACTCGGTAAGTCTTGTCTACGATCACTCGCGGTGTAGCGCCGCCCGTGCGGTCCACCAGGTGTTCTATGCGCTCGTACTGTTCCAGGGCCTCGTCATTGCGGTGTTGGTGCTCAAGCAATTTTTCGGAGCGAGCCTGAATTTCCGCGGCGGAGGGGACTGGCGCGGAACCAACCGTAGTTTGTTGCCCACTCGGGCGGACTACGGCTAAGACAGCGTCAGGCGTGACTTCAAAAGCATTGCGTGCGGAATGCGGCGCAACGTGGCCCGAACCGGACATAAGTCCGGAAATCGCAAAGACCACGGCCGGTCCTAGAAACTTAAGTCCTTTCACCATATGCGGGGAGATCTAGGCCGAGCCTTTCCTCACTCAATTTGATTACAATTCAATTCTACCCGAATCTCGGCTTATTCTCGTAGACGCCGTCATACACACCAAATGAAGTATGGAGAATTAACCGTTTTCTGAACTTTTCTAAGCCGTTATCCGTCTATGATAGATAGGAACCATCTCATGAAACCCGCGCTATCCCGCTCCGAGACCCGGCAGACCCTCACCGCCCTGCGCGAAACGATCTGGATAGCCCTGGACACGCTCCGCGCACACAAGCTGCGAACGTTTCTTACTCTTCTGGGCGTCATATTGGCGGTAACCACTCTGGTTGCCGTGATTTCCGTGCTGAACGGCCTGAATGTCTACGTAGCCGATAAGGTCGCGAACCTGGGTGCGAACGCCTTCGTGATCGACCGCATTGGCATCGTCACCAATTTTCAGGACTGGAACAAAGCCCGGAAGCGCCCTCCTTTTCAAATCGATGATTTGGACGCGTTGCGTGCGGGAATGAAGCTCGCCAATACCATTGCCGGCGAACAGGACACGGTAGCCGACGTGCGTCACGGCAACGACCTCAGCGAGGATGTCAACATTATCGGCGCCACGCCAAGTTTCGCGCCCATCCGTGATATCGACGTTGAGAATGGCAGGCTTCTGACTGATGTCGACGAAGAACACCGCGCAGGCGTCTGCGTAATCGGCACCGACGTTGCCAATAAATTATTCCCGGGCGTCGATCCCGTCGGTAATGAAATTCGCGCGGGTCAAGGCCAGTACCTGATCGTGGGAGTAGCCACGCCAAAAGGGACGGTTCTCGGCGAGCCGCAGGACAATTTCGTAGTGATTCCCCTCGGAACCTATCGCAAGGAGTGGCTGGCACCGCAAGATTCCGTCTCCTTTTTCGTACAAGCGCGCGGCCCGGAATGGATGGACGCAGCGGAGGACGAAGCCCGCGTGCTCCTACGCGCGCGCCGCCACGTGCCTTATCAGTCCGATGACAACTTCGCGATCATCGCGCCGACTTCCATCATGGGATTGTGGAATCGCATTACCGGCAGCGCATTCGGAATTGCCATCTGGATTACTTCTGTGTTCCTCGTAGTCGGAGGGGTGGTGATCATGAACATCATGCTTGCCAGCGTCACGGAGCGAACGCGCGAGATCGGCCTGCGAAAATCGCTGGGCGCGCGCAAGCGGCACATAATTTTTCAATTCATGGTGGAATCGTCGGTGTTAGCGGCGATGGGTGGGCTTCTCGGTGTGATTCTGGCAGTGGCGCTGGGCCTGCTGGTCCGCGCGGCAACCCCAATTCCGATTTCCACACCCATTTTTGCTATTGTCATCGCCCTAGCTCTTTCCGCTGCGGTGGGATTGTTCTTTGGCATTTATCCAGCGATGCGCGCGGCGAGGCTCGACCCAATCGAAGCGCTGCGGGCGGAGAACTAGGACGAACTGATGCGAAGTGACTTTCGTGAAAACCTTCAGCTCGCGCTCGATACCGTGCGGACACATAAGCTGCGCAGCTTCCTCGCCATCCTTGGCGTGATGATCGGCGTGGCGCTTATCATCCTGGTCGTGGGGCTGGTGCAGGGATTTCGTCAGATGGTGCAGGACGAAATCGTTTCGGAGGGCATCGATACAGCCTTCGTTTCGCGCTTCGATCAGGGACCACATAGCGGACGCCGCCCTAAAGATGAAAAGCTCCGCAAGCCTCTGACGCTCGACGATGCAATCGCCATTCGCGAACGTGCGCCAGCCATAAAAGAAATTGCAGTATCTGCGTTTCAATGGCAGCTCTCGCACGTGGCACGTTATCAGGGCAATATAATTGAAGGCACGGATTTCCGCGGCACTTTCCCCGCGTATCTAACGGTCTATTCCAACGCCACAATGAAGGCAGGCCGCTTTTTCACCGAAGCTGAAAACGAACATCGCGAGAATGTGGTGGTTATCGGCGAGAATGTGGCCAAAGCTTTCTTCCCCGCCATCGATGACTCGTTGGGTAAAGAAATCACCGTGGACGGGTCCACCTACACGGTTGTCGGAGTATTCGAAAAGCCGCCCAACGGTTTCGGCACCAACGATGAGGACCGTCGCACCGTGATTCCCTACTACACCTTTATGAAGTTGTATCCGGGCAGTTACGAAATTGCATACCGGTTCCTCGCGTATCCGGGAAAACTGGATGCTGCCGTCGATCAGCTACGCGAAACGCTGCGCCGTCGCCGGGAAGTCCCCTATGACAAGCCTGACAATTTTTCAATTCAGACGCAGGTCGAGGTGGTTCAACAATTCAATGAAATTATCGGCGGCGTAGTGGTCGCCGTCGTTGTCCTGAGTTCGATTGGTCTTCTGATTGGTGGGATGGGAGTGATGAATATCATGCTCGTTTCCGTCACTGAGCGCACACGCGAAATCGGTGTCCGCAAAGCGATCGGTGCGCGCAGCCGGGATATCACCTGGCAATTTTTGTTCGAAGCGATGACGCTCACTGGCACAGGCGGGATCATCGGCATCATCGTCGGCAGCGCCATCGTGTTTCTTATTCCGCTTGTCAGTTCACTGAAAGCCGTAGTACCGGCGTGGGCCGTTATCATTGGCTTCAGCGTTTCCGTCGGTATCGGATTGATCTTCGGAGTGTGGCCGGCTACGAAAGCCGCTCGCCTTAACCCCGTCGAAGCTCTTCGTTATGAGTGATGCGGTTTATTGAATCGGATGCACCTGATCCGGATCAAGCACAATAGGACTGTCGGGATTCAATTGCGGCACGCCGTCCGAGCCCATGACGTAGGGATAACCGGCCGGATCGGTCAGTTCGCCTTCCGCGAAACCGCCCAGACGTAATTCATGCATGCTTGTCGGATAGTGCCCGAGTTTTCTCCAGTAATTCTCCGACGCTTCATTGATACTTTTCAGGGCTATCCCTGCGTCGATGGACTGCAAGTGGATGAGCGCGGTCCTGCGAACCGCTCCGTCCTTGGTCGTGTCGTATATTTCGGCCCAGATTAATCGGGAATTTTCGAGCGACTTGCCCGAATCCGCTACACGCGCCGCCATCACCTTCATCCAGATCAGCGCGTTAGGGTTCTTGCTGCCTTCCAGAAAAGCCTGAGAAGCTTTCTGGTAATCCTTCAGATGCGTGTAATAAATGAATCCCAAATCTTGGTATAAGCGCCACTCGTTAGGATTGGCGGCGATGCCCCGACGCACCAGATCAACTGCCAGATCAGGCCGTCCGGCCCCGCCCGGGGGATTTTCTGAAAGAAAAATAGCGCCGAAGCGGTAAGCAATCATCAATTGCGGATCAAGCGTCACCGTAATATTCAGAAGCGGCGCGAGCAAGTCATAATGCATGCTTTTTGCCTGCACCCCACTTCCAAAATACTGAACCGCTCGCGTCCAGTAGATATCCGCCAGCAGGGAGTCGTATCCCAGGCTAATCTTTTTCAGCATAGAGCCCGAGCGCAGCAGCAATTCTTCGTTCTTCTGCGCCAGTGGCCCACTAAGCATATCGATGTGGACCTGAAGCACTGCATCGGCTAGCAAAAGTACCGGCACCATGAACAACGCAAGGACCGCCGCCCTGCCATGGCTGCTCAGGTTTTTCCCGCCATCGGTCATTTCAAGTCTCGTCCTGAAAATACAGCTGCCGCTGCGACCAGAATAACGGCCACATAGACTATTGCGTACAGGGTGTTCTGCAGGATCAATGCCGCTCGAACAGCTTCGCCGTGCGCAGCCGCCGCGATCACATTAAAATTGTGAAAATTCGGCAGCACGTAGTACACAAATTTCCCCATGGCTGCCAATTCCGGACTTTTTGTGAATTCGCTTATGCCCTTTATGTCCGGCGCAAAAACTCCCGCCACATAAATTCCCAGTGTGTACAAGGTGGAGAGCATCGGGCTGGAGAAGCAGGAGAAGAATAGTGCGAGCGCGGTTATCAGCCCCAGTTCGAGTAGAATAAAATAAATCGCCACTAAAATCGTAGTATCGGAACTCTCGAAATGTCGGCTTACGTAAAAAAGCGCTACCGCCAATCCCAACGTCATCAGCGACGTATTCACGATGAGCGTCAGCAATAGACCGCCAAATTTCCCGATCAGGAATTGCCAGCGGCGGACGGGCTTGGCCAGCAGGCTGTACAAAGTGCGTTTTTCCATCTCCTTGTATACCAGCCCAACCCCGATAAAAATCGCCATGATGATTCCGAAGATTGAAATCGCGGAAAGTCCGAGGTTGATGATCACGATCCGGTCGATTCCCAACGAGACCTGCCCAACCAGGATCGCTGCGCCTATCATCATCAAGCTGAAGAAGATCAGGTTGTAAAGCACGCGGTCTCGCACCGCTTCGCGAAATGTATTGATCGCCACCACGGCCGGCATCGCGCTCATTTCAAAATTACCTCGGCTGGATGCATTACCGTATTTTCGTGCCGCACCAGTTTCAAAAAGTAATCCTCGAGAGAAGGCCGCGTCGGCGTCACCGACAGAATGCGAGCCTCGCAGCTTCTCAATTCTTCGAGCGCCGCATAAAGTTCCGCTTCCGGCACCTCCAGGTGATAGCGGCTGCCGGTCTGCTTCGCCCGACCTGCGAGAGTCTGCGGCAGCGCGCGGCCTTCGCGCAATTCAAGCAAAATCTCCATTCCCAGTGCATCCATAGAAACAATTTCTCCCGGCGCGCCTACTCCCTGCAGTTTTCCGCCTACCAGTACGGCCACGCGATCGCACAGCACCTCCGCATCAGTAAGAATATGCGTGGAAAAGAAAATAGTGCGGCCCTCCCGCTTCAAATTCAGAATGATGTCGCGCACCTCGCGCCGACCCAGCGGATCGAGTCCAGACATCGGTTCGTCCAAAAACACAACGTGCGGATCGTGCAGTATGGCTTGGGCAATACCTACTCGCTGCAGCATCCCTTTCGAGAATTTACGCAGCTGCACATTAGCAGCGGAAGACAGCCCCACAAGCTCCAGAAAACGGGTTATGCGCTGATGACGCTCCGCCGCGCTATACCCAAAAAATCTTGCGAAGTAATCCAGCAGTTCCCTCGCCGTCAGGTAATCGTAGAAATACGGCTGCTCAGGCATGTACCCAATTTCCCGATGCATGCGCACGTCGTCGATCGAACGACCGTTCACCCTAGCGGTCCCCGACGTTGGGAAAATCAAACCCATCAACAGTTTTAGGGTTGTAGTTTTTCCCGCGCCATTCGGCCCCAAAAATCCGAATGTTTCGCCCTGTTCCACTTCCAAAGTAAGATTGTCGAGCGACCGGCGTTTGCGATTGCGCCAGAATCCCACTGGGTAATCCTTGGTGAGTCCTTCGATCTCGATTGCGGCGTTCGTCATGGCCTTGTAATTATCATTTTTTTTCCGCGGATTCGTTCATGTCAACGGGTTAGGTGTTGCCTGTTATGTAACACATACGGTAGCAACCGAAGCCGAAGGCCTCAAGTCCGTCTGCTCGATTTGCTAACTCGGCGAGCGTTTATGAAGTACAACAAAAATCCTGCCGCACTAAATCATTGCCCGTCGCCATCGTCGAAGGAAGCGTATTACCAATCGTGTTAGCTGCGAGCCGACCACTACAGATAGACGCATTCGACACCGCGCACCTAATATTTTGTAGCTTCTGTATCATTTGCACTTGACAACTTTGCGCCAAGCTTTGATACTGCGCATCCAGACTCGGGGGAAGCGCCAGCCCTCTCCACGTAGTTTGTAGTGTCCGGCTGACGGGAAGCCGGATCGGTTCTTTCAAAAATTCAGAGGGGTACCACCCCACTTCGCACCGCGCCACCGTTTTTTAGACGCGGCTTAGCTGGGCTTTTCTCTTTTTTCTCGGCAGGGCAGCAAGATGCAAGGGCTTTCGCTGTCCAAAAATGCCGGTTCAATTTCAACCAGCATCGTGTGCCAGCGCACACACAACATCACCCGCGGGAAAGCAGTTGGGAGTAAAATAGTATTGGAACTCCCGCACGGCTCCCCGCTCCCACATATCGACGGCACCACTGCCGGCGCGGAGGCAGAGATGGCGGAAACAAGGACGGTTTTTAATAGTATGTCTGAAACGAATCAGATGACGCGGCGTGCGACCGGGCTGGAATTCCAGCGCCGGTTCACCGACGGGAAAGTTTCTCCCTTTGACAAAGTCGAGTGGGATCGGCGTACAGCTCTTATAAGCAATGATAAGGGCCAGGTAATTTTTCGCCAGGAGAACGTAGAAGTACCGAAGACCTGGTCGATGACGGCCACAAATATCGTCACCTCGAAATATTTCCATGGCAAACCGAACACCCACGAGCGCGAAACGTCGGTCAAGCAATTAATCGGACGCGTGGTCGATACCATCGTGCGCTGGGGCGAAGAAGGCGGCTATTTCGCCTCCACTGAATCCAAAAATATTTTCCGCGATGAGCTCGCGCACCTGCTCGTCGAACAAAAAGTAGCCTTCAATTCGCCAGTATGGTTCAACGTAGGCGTGCAATCGAAGCCTCAATGCTCGGCGTGCTTCATCAATTCGGTCCAGGACAATATGGATTCGATCATGAACCTGGCGAAGACCGAAGGCATGCTCTTCAAGTGGGGCTCCGGCACCGGCACAAATTTTTCGTCACTGCGCGGCAGTAAGGAATCGCTATCAGGCGGCGGCATCGCGTCCGGCCCAGTCAGCTTCATGAAAGGTTTTGACGCCTTCGCTGGTGTAATCAAGAGCGGTGGCAAAACCCGCCGCGCAGCCAAGATGGTGATCCTCAACGTCGATCATCCCGACATCATGGAATTCATCGAGTCCAAGATGAAGGAAGAGCGCAAAGCCCATGTGCTGATTGAGCAAGGTTACGATTCAGCGATCGACGGTGACGCTTACGGCTCGGTCTTTTTTCAGAACGCGAATCATTCCGTGCGTGTTACCGACGATTTCATGCGCGCAGTCGAAGAAGACCGCGACTGGTGGACACGCAACGTTAATGACGGGAAGCCGGCGGTTCAATTCCGCGCTCGCGATTTGCTGCGCGAAATGGCGGACTCTGCATGGCGCTGCGGCGATCCTGGCATGCAATACGACACCACCATCAATCGCTGGCACACCTGCAAAGCAACCGATCGGATTTACGCTTCCAATCCGTGCTCGGAATACATGTTCCTGGACGACACGGCCTGCAACCTCGCGTCACTCAACCTGCTGAAGTTCCTGGGCAGCAATGGGCAGTTCGACACGGAAGCTTTCACGCACGCAGTGGATATCACGATCACAGCTCAAGAAATCTTGGTCGACAACGCCAGCTATCCAACGGAAAGAATCGCTCGCAATTCGCACGATTACCGTCCGCTGGGAATCGGTTACGCGAATTTAGGCGCGCTGCTGATGTCGCTGGCGCTTCCGTATGACTCCGAAGGCGGTCGCGATTTCTGCGGAGCAATCACTGCGCTGATGACCGGCGAATCCTACGCCCAGTCCGCGCGTATCGCGGAGCGCATGGGACCGTTCGGTGGCTACCTGCGCAATCGCGAAGCGATGATCGACGTAATCCGGATGCATCGCGATTCCCTGCGCCCAATCAAGGAAGAGCACGTTCAACCCACGCTTCTGCGCGCCGCCCGAAAGTCCTGGGATGACGCTCTGGAGCTTGGCGAAAAACACGGCTACAAAAATTCGCAGGTTTCAGTTCTTGCTCCCACCGGCACAATCGGCTTCATGATGGATTGCGACACCACCGGCATCGAGCCCGATCTGGCGCTCGTCAAACAAAAGCGCCTCGTCGGCGGCGGAGTAATCAAAATCGTCAACAATACGGTGCCGCAAGCGTTGATGAAGCTCGGCTATCAGCCAGAACAAGTTGCGGAAATCGTCGACTATATAGATGCCAACGCAAAAATCGAAGGCGCTCCGTATCTGAAAGACGAGCATCTTCCGGTTTTCGATTGCTCTCTCGCTCCTATGGGCGGAGGGCGCTCGATTTCATGGCATGGTCACTTGCAGATGATGGCAGCAGCTCAGCCGTTCCTTTCCGGCGCCATCAGCAAGACCATCAACATGCCGGAAGAGTCGACTGTCGAAGACATCATGCAGGCATACATTGAATCCTGGAAATACGGCCTGAAAGCGGTAGCCATCTATCGCGATAATTCGAAACGTTCACAGCCGCTTTCAGCGGCGGGAAAGAAGTCCGACGAAAAGGCTGCGGTTGTGCCGATGGCAGTTCCCGAAGTGACAGCTGCGGCCAAGGCCGAGGGGCTTCATCCAGTCGCTCAGCAGGAACTCTTCGACCGCACCCGGCGTCGCAAGCTGCCAAACGAACGCGACTCCATCACTCACAAATTCTCCATCGGCGGTCACGAAGGCTACCTGACAGTCGGAAAATATGAAGACCACTCGCCCGGCGAAATCTTTATAAAAATGGCGAAGGAAGGCTCCACGCTTTCCGGCATTATGGACGCCTTCGCACTATCCGTCTCCATCGCGCTGCAATACGGCGTCCCGTTACGCGCACTGGTAGACAAATTTGTGAATTCGCGCTTCGAGCCTTCGGGATACACGGGAAATCCGAACATCCGCTACGCGAAATCCGTCGTGGATTACATCGGCCGCTGGCTAGGTGGAAAATTCATCTCGCCGGATTACCTCGATGGCGAAGCAGCAGTGACGACAGAGCAGGTAGCGCCATCGGGCGCGGACGCCACGGCAAAACTGCCGGCTAACGGACCAGTGATGGCGGTCAGGTACCGAGAGCCAGAAATATCCACCCGGCATAGCACCACAATTGACGACGCACCATCGTGCTCCGAGTGCGGCATGCTAATGACTCCAAACGGAAGCTGCTACAAATGCTCAAACTGCGGCGGCACTTCAGGCTGCAGCTAAAAACAACAAACAACTCAAAGGAGTAATGAACAACAGCCGGGTAGTAAAAAATAAAGGGTAGCGTATCGAACAAAAAAGCTTATGCAGGGCGGGTCTTAGACCCGCCCTTTTTTATTGAAGCTTCGAGATCGACGATTTTCAGAATGCCGTATAACGAACTTTCGAACTAGGTGCCGACCATCGTTTTAAGAAAAGCGCGGTTTTAGGCGGACCGCTGCGTACTTCTACCATCTCTACGGCAAAGTTCGATTCCGAATACACGAACACACGAACACACTGATGAACATCCTTACGCCGGTGATGCAACGTGGAGGTCGATCATTTTGATCGCAAGTCTTAGGGAGCGGCGACATGCAATCTGGAAACGGGCGACATGAAAAAGAACCGGCGATTTATGGCGTCACACGGCGATCAAAATCAGGTCAGGGTTTGGCCGTCGCGTGCGCTGTCCCGACCGATGTGGGCCAGCCGGGCGATGTCCAACGCCTAGCTCAGGCCGCCTTGGCTAGGCCCCTTGACGCGTGAGTAAAATTATTCAGAAAAAAGGATTCGAAATGCCGAGAAAACGTAAAGAAAAGAATTCACCCACCACACGCACCGAGAAAGACGGGCCGCATTCGCCTCCGAATCGCACAATTGGCGATTCTCCGTCGCAACACGATCCTGAACCGGAGCACCGGAACCCGATGCGAGCACCGGGTCAAGATTCTTCAAAACCAAAGGATCGATCGAACATCGACGCGGATGAGGCCTATGGCCAAACGCAAATTCCTCATCGGAATGATTCGGCCGACAGGGTGCGGGCAACATGTCAGCCAGCCCGTCCTCTCACGACGCGTCATCGCAGGCTGAAAAGGACGCAAACGAATCGCCCAATAATTCTGGCAGTCCCACGCGCTCTCACGATTCCTGGCAGCAGTCAGGTCGTGATAATTCCATATCATCACATGATGTCCGCAGCCGCGAGAGCGGCTCCAACGACGGTGGAAGCCAGCGAGCGGACGATTCAGGGCATGGCGCATCGTCGTGGCGCACCGATACCAAAGAAGGCGACCGGAACACGTGGGAAGACAAGGACGCAAGCGCCAAAAATCCCGCGACTCGCCAAAAGCGCTAAGAGTGTCCAGCGGAACTTGCGCGAATCACGGATATCAATTGCTCGGGACTGATGGGTTTGGCGAGTATCTGGAACTGGTGACCCTGTAGGCGCGCTTGTTCGAGCAGGTCGACGGTAGCCGCTTGGCCTGAAAAAAGAATAATCTTACAGTTGGGAATCAATTCTCGAATTTTGATTCCGGTTTGGACGCCGTTCATTCCGGGAAGAATTACGTCGCTGAGCACGATGTCGGGTTGCCAGGTTCTGGCCATTTCGACGGCGGAAGCGCCGGTAGAAACAGCAGTCGATTCGAAACCCTCGCCGTTCAAAATCTCCACAACTGTTTCTGCGATCAGCGTTTCATCGTCTACGACTAAAACTCTTATATTTTGGGCTTCCCCCGAGCGCTCAGATTCATGCGTCTTTTGCCCTTGTGGTTCTGGGCTCCACTTGCCATCTCTAAATGAAGGAGGTACGGGAAAATCTGCAATCTGCAAATTACCGATCATGAAGCCTCCGTGCAACCTGCCCTTTCCTGAGCAACCTGAATTCTAATTCTTTACCTGAGGGCGGGCAAGAAAACTGAAAAAGCTGTCCAGGTCTTGCCGGGCTTGACGCTGCTTCTTAGCCGAAGCGATCCATGATGTTTCTGCACTAGACCTAACGTGAGCCAAAGGCCGAGGCCGGTTCCGACATCCTTTTTTGTAGTGTAGAAGGGTTCAAAGATCTTCTTTCGTTGCGCTGGCGGAATGCCAGTGCCGTTGTCCATGAAGGTGATGCGAACGCCCCCGTGATCGGTACCGGCCTGAACGCTCAATTTCGACGCACGAATAGCGAGGCAGCCGCTTTCTGGTAGCGCTTCGATGGCATTAGAGATCAGATTGGCGAAAATCTGTCGCACTTCGCCGGGATAGCCCATGATCTTGATACTTTCTCCGAATTCCGGGCGGAGATTTATATTTTTAAAGTGCAATTTTCGAGCGTAAAGGACCAGTACCTCTTCGAGAACCTGGGAGATATCGACTTCAGCGGGCGAAGCGCTATCGCGATAGAAACCAAGCGTATTCTTGGTGATTTGCGCGATTCGGTTGAGCTCCTGGTCCGCGAGCTTTAAATATTTTGGGGCGTTAAGAGGCTGCTTTTGCGCAAGGTATACAAGATTGGTAACCGCCTCCAGCGGGTTGTTGATCTCGTGGGCGATACTTGCGGCGAGGCGGCCAGTCGCGGCGAGTTTTTCAGTTTGTCGCAGCGCTTCTTCTGATCGCCGCTGCTCTGTGATGTCCGTATTGGTGCCGAACCAGCGCACGACGGTGCCCTCCGCATCGCGGACGGGCATGGCGAGAGTCAAGAACAGACGATATTCGCCGTCAGCGCCACGTAGCGGAAAAATCATCTCGAAGGCTCGTCCGGTTGCGATCGAGGACTGCCACTTCATAATAACGTCGGGAAGAACTTGCGGATCGTGTACGGACCGCCAACCCCATCCCTGCATCTGCTCCGCCGTGGTTCCGGTGAATTCGTACCACCGGCGGTTGTACCAGAAGAGATTGCCGTTCGCTTCGCCCATCCATGCTAGCTGCGGAATGGAATCGGCCAGCGATCTGAACTGCCGTTCGCTTTCTTGAAGCGCCGAATCGCGTTTTTGAATCTCCGTAAGCATTTCGTTGAAAGCATCCACGAGCAGAGCGACTTCGTCGTGATCCTTGCTAACCTGCGCACGAACCGAGAAGTCCTTATCCTGGGAGACAATGCGCGCGGTGTCCGCCAAATGAAGGATCGGCTGCGAAATAACTCGCTGAGACAAGCGTGACAGCCCTAGCGCCGCGAAAAGTGAAACGAGCAAAATAGCGAGCAAAATAACCGCATAACTCTCGAGCCGGTCGTAGATGGCGCTAAGGTCTGATATGAGGTAGACAATACCAACTGGTTTGCCCTCAAAAACGATTGTCTGAATGCGCGCGAATTGTCTATGGCCATACCAAAATCTCTGATTCTGGTCGACCCGAAATGCGGGCAAGGGATACGGCTGGCTGGGTTGATCGCGCCAGTAACCCGCGAAAAATTCACCTTTGGTGTTGTAGACCCCTGCATAAACGATGCGCTTGGCAGCGCGAAAAGCCGACAAGGTATGCTGCGCGGAGAGCGCATCGTTAAAGATCAACGGCGAGACCGTGTTGTAACTAATGATCTGCGCCTGGGTCGCGGTGTTATTGATCAGATTTGTGCGGAAGGTGATTACGTCATAGCCAAAGAACGCAATGGAGGCCAGCACCAGCGCCGCGCCGCTGACCAGCATGTTCATCAGGGTGAGTTTCCTGGAAAGCGAATCGCGCAGCTTGATCACGGTGCCACTCCCGCGATGACCGGACCCTTCCGAACGTCTGTCGCCACCTTCAGTAATTGGGAATTCAACACCAGGCCCACATTTTCCGCGGCGGTTAGATTTACCTTGAAGCGAACCTTGTTCGCCCGCATCACAAATTGAATCATGCCGCCATCGGAGGTGAATCCGGTCATGTCACTCACCGTTAAGGCTCCATATTTTTCAACGGCAGCGAGAGTTTCCTTCACGCGAACAGCCTCCGATCCGCTGATGAATAGAATTCGACATCCTTCCGCTTCACGAGCGCTGGCAATTCTGCGCGCTACGAGTTTGTGACTTTCGATCGCTTCGCCACCCACAGTAGTGTCGAGCACGGTGCCAAAGGGATCGCGCCCTAGAACGCAGATGTTGAACGTTTCGGTCTTTGGAATTGACGACGGCCACTCAATAAATCTTCCAAAGTTATACAGATAGACGGCCTTTACCTGATATTCCTCTGGTTTCGGCTGTTGTGCTGATGCACGAAAGGGAAGTGCGTAGGCGCCGACGCAGACCGCTGCGAACAGCAGCATGCAGCTGCGTCGAACCCCGCGGGTTCGGCGGCGCGAATGAAGAACATCAGAGCCGGAAACAGGCGTCACGTTTTTCAGTCTTCCTTGCTTTTCCAGGTGATCATTCCGTAATAGCTACGCTTGATGGCCACGTTCGGCCCGGGACTGCTCGCGAACTCGACGTGGCGTGGCTGTTGAAGATTGCGTCCAACCGCTGCTAGTTCGAAATGATGCCAGAAGCTCCAGGCCAGACGCGCATCACCTGTGGAATAATCCGGTATGGAAATTCCCGGCAACGCGCTTACATAGCGGAAATCAAAATCGAATGTGATGCGGTTCGGAAGATCGAAGGAAGATTGCATCATCACTTGATGCTGGGGACTGGTGCCGTTGGTGATGGGAGCGGTGCCTATATCCTGCGAAGCTGAATTTTTTTTCAGAGACATGTGCAGGAAGGAATACGATCCGCGAAGACGCCAGAAACTCGCAGGCCTCCACTCCGGAGCGATTTCTCCGCCTGTAGTGGTGCCATAAAGACCGTTTCGGAATTGTGCCGGCAACAGAACGTGAGTCGGAGGAGGGTCATCCTCAATAAACGAAGAACCGGTAATCTCCTCGCTGAAGAGGTGATGGTAGTCGTTGAAAAAGCCCGCGAGATCCAGATAAACGTTTCTTCGCAGCAGGCCGCGGTATCCCAGCTCGTAACCATCAAGGATTTCGGATTTGAAATTAGGATTGGCATTGAAACGCGCGAAATACGGCAATCCATTGGGCGCGGTACCGATGTACCCGGATAGATAAAAGTCTTCTTCGGCATCGGACGGCGTGCGCACGGCACGCGTGGTAGCCAGCCATAGAGACTGGGTTTCCGTAGGAGTCCAGATCAGTCGAGCAGTCGGTTCGGCTTCAAAGCCAGTGTAATTCGTGCGCAGGAGCTTTGAGCCGAGTTCGAGAGTCAACTGGTCGGGCACCAGTGCAATGTCATCCTGTATAAATGCGGTATAGAGCTGATCCGTGCGCGTGTTGGGAATGAAATAAAGCCCGGACGTGATTGACGGTTGATGTCCTTGGCTGGCGCGTGCACCTAATCCATAGGAAAAGTGGTTGCGCGATCCAGCGTGGAAGCGCTGCACGAAATCGATGTCATAGGTGTTCCGGAGATCCGCAAAATTCGGTTCATGACGATTGGTTTTATCGTAATAGCCCTGGACCTGGATGTCGTCGCCGTCGCCGAAGGTTCTGGTCCAGCGACCCAGGATATTGCCGCCAGAGAGCATCATATTTCCGGTGATGACCTGGGAATAGGGAGGCGTGTAGGAAACGCTGTTAACGGTCTCACCTGCGCGTTCGTCATAGATGTCGCCTTGAAGGGTGTACGAATCGCGCTCATATCTGGTCCAATCCACGCGGAATCCAAGTTGCACCGCAGCCCAACGATCATAATTATTCCCGTCCGGATGATATTCAGCCGCTCGGTTGAATCCCTTGCCATACACGCGATAGTTAAGATTGTCCCCGCCCTTTCCTCCGTAACGCGCGTTCAAGAAGCCCTGTTCTTCATCCCCTCCTCCTGTGCTGACCAGAACCCCCTGAGTATCTTTAGCTTTTTTGGTGATGATGTTGATGACGCCATTTACCGCGTTAGGACCCCAAACGGTACCGCCGGGACCGCGTATCACCTCGATACGATCGATGTCCTCAACCATGGTGTCTTGAACTTCCCAATAAGTACCCGCGAGCAAGGTGTTGTAGACGCTGCGCCCGTCGATCAGCACCAGAACAGCGCGTGACAGTCGGCTGCCGAAACCACGAATTCCAATGGACCATTTGTCGGCGCTGATGCGTGCCACCTCCACGCCCGGAGCGAGCCGTAACGCTTCAGGTATGGTCGTGGCGCCGGCACGCTTAATATCGTCCTGAGTAATTACGAAGACGGCTGCGGCTGTCTTCCACACTTGTTCCGGGGCTTTAGAGATGCTCGTGACTTCCACATTTCCCAGCTGTTCCAGGCTAAGCTCTTTCAGCTGTTGCTGGGAATTGTCATCCGATTGTGGATGTGCTGCGGTAGCGGTAATGCCAAGCAGTAAGACAAAGGCAAAGGTTTTGCGCGGGAATATTTGCGCTAGGCTAAGTCGCATGCCGGGTTCCCCGCTCAGTTTTGAAGCATAAATTGAATTTGAGATTAGGCCGGTGCTACTCGAATGAAGCAAAAAATCCCTGTCGTTCAGAAGGGCTTACGTTCCACCAGCGCCTTAATTGAATCCAGAAGCTGCTCCGCGCGGGTGCTACCTTTCACAATCCACTGATCCACGAGGCCAGACACTTCTCCGGGCAAATCCGCCATGCCTGAGAGCATGATTATTGGAACGGATGGCTTAATCTGTTTCATCTCGGACGCCACAGCTGTACCCTTCATCCCCGACATCCAGTAATCCAGAATTACAGCGTCGACCTTCTCCGATTTGAAAAGATGAACTCCTTCCAGTCCGGAACGAGCCTCAATCACTTGGTAACCGGCTGATTCCAGTAACAACTTACGAGGCAGCAATCCGGCTGGTTCATCGTCGATGCATAGGATCGTCACAGGCGCAGGTTCGAGCGTTTCCTCGCGTTCGATTGCGATAGGCTGTTCATCGTGCGCTGTTCTGTCGGCAGCCTCTCGAGGAATGTCGGGGATAGGTATAACGGCCACAATGCTGGTGCCTGTTTGGCTGGAGTGAACTTCCAGGCGACCGCCAAACTGGCGAATCCTTTCTCTCATTCCGCGCAATCCCACGCCCGAACTCGACCCGGAAGAAATAATGGATTGCAGTTGAGCCGGAATTCCTACGCCGTCGTCCTTAACCTCCAGAGTGATTTCGCGGGGAGAACGTTCGATACCCACAACCGCAGTAGAACTCCCCGAGTGCCGATGAACGTTGGTCAAGCATTCCTGAACGATTCGGAAAAGAGAAAGGGCAAGATCACGCGGCAATCCGTCGCTGAAACCCCGTACTAGTTTGATATCTACCGCGATTTTGCTACGTTCTGCAAACCCATCGATGTACCAGCGAAGCGCCGATTCCAGCCCCACTTCATCCAGAAGTGGAGGGTGCAGAAGATGGGACATGGTGCGAATTTCCTGCGAGGCCTGCTTGATCAGCTCGGCGTTCTCGTCCAGTGCCTGTACCGCCCCCAGACTCAGCTTGGCCTTCTCGCTGGCCACACTCGAAAGATTCATGCCGAGCGCTGTCAGCAACTGCCCGACGCCGTCGTGAAGTTCGCGAGCTATGCGTCTTCGCTCTTCATCTTGCGTCTGCAGGAGCCTTCCCGAAAGCTCTCTGAGCTTGTCGGTGGCGTTTTGCAGCTCGCGGGTGCGCTCCGCGATTCTGGCTTCCAGTGTTTGAACCAATTGATGCAGGGCGACGCTGGTACCCTGAGAGTCGCCTTGCTCAGCCTCTGGAAACCGCGTGGCGTCGCGAAAATTCACGACGATGCCGACTACGTTGCCGTTTATTTTTTGAGGTGAGGCACTCAAGACCACGGGAAAGGGACTCCCGTCCTTGCGAATAAATACATCCGAATGCTCACGAAGTTCGATCCCGTTCCTGATGGCTTGCAGGATGCGGCAATCGGATGCAGGAAGTGACGCGCCATCGATTCTCTTATAGTGCGTGATTTCGTGCATGTTTTTGCCCAATAGTTCTGAAGACTTCCACCCGAACATGTCCTCCGCGGAAGGGTTTAGATAAGTGATCAAGCCGTGGCTATCGAGCGTATATAAGCCCTGGGCCATGTCATTCACAGCCGAGCGGAGTCGCACCTCGCTTTCGCGAAGGTCCTTCTCGGCAGTGGCACCCCGTCGCAGGGTGTCTTCGGGTGGCTCGGGACTCTGATTGGTTGTGTTGGATTTTAAACTCTTGACGAAAGTCTGCTGCTGGCTGGCTTTGGAAACCGCCGCAAGCAAGTCGTCGGATATTGCTGATTTCACTACGTACCCGCGAGCGCCGGCATTGAGCGCCTGGCGAATCATTTCCGGCGACTCATGCTGGCTAACTATGACAATTTCCGTTTTGGGAATCAGCCGCTTAATTTCGCGCGTGGCTTCGATGCCGTTCAGATTCGGCATACTGATATCCATGATAATCACGTCCGGTTGCAAGGCCCGCGCCTGCTCTATGGCTTGGCGACCGTCTGCCGCCTCGCCGCAAACCGAAATGGTAGGTTCGGTCGCAAGGGCGGTGCAGATACCCTTTCTGACGAGCTCATGATCGTCAACGACAAGAATCCGCACCTTTTAGAAGCCCCCATGTCACGAGTCCGGCGTCAGCAATTGGGGTATATGCTTGGCTGGAAAGCACATACGCGAGACCAGACTAGAAATGATAGGCGACAGGGCTGTGGAGTCTATACATACTTCACTGTAGGACTCAGGAACGGTTATCAGACAGAAGGGGATTCGCGACAGGGCTTGGGACCTTGAAAAAGAAGTCAAAATGCTATGGGCGGACCTTCGGAGTGTTTTCGTCGTCCGCCCATTCTTTAGCAATTATTGTTGGCTACCTTATTGCGCCGAGCAGGTATAGCACGAGGACGATTACTAGCACCGTCCCGAGGATTCCGAGGCCGCCGCCGGCACCCCATCGCGAATAGCCGTAGTAACCGCCGCCGCCACCGAACAAGAGCACCAGAATGATAATCAAAAGCAGCATCGCGAATCTCCTTTCGTGAGTGTCGAGATTTTGTCTTGGTAATGCACTCGGGCCCGAAAAGATTTAGGTGTTGGCGGTTCGAACCTTGGTGCTGTCCGAAGATGAAGATTCGCCGGTTGAAGAGATATCTTCGGCGCCGGTCCTCTTCATGATTTCCTTAGCACGCTTGATTTCATCCGAAGTATCGCAGTGCACGGACAAAAGAATGCCTCCCTTCTTCAGGTGGCCTTCGTAACGCTTCGCTTCATATTCTGGAATGCCCATTCCAATCAGGGCGCCAGTGAAGCCGCCAACCGCGCCGCCTACGCCGAGGCCAGCGAGACCAGCAACGATCGGACCGGCGGCGATGAAAGGTCCGAGGCCAGGTATGGCCAAAGCGCCAATACCTGCCAGCACCCCAAGCACGCCGCCTACGACGGCGCCGGAACCCGCTCCTGCTGTTGCGCCTTCAGGAGCTTTGGTGGCCTTCTCTGTGCCGATAGATCGGGGACCCAAATTTTCCGGAAGCAGGGCTGAAACGTCTGAAGCTGCAAATCCGGCGCGTACTAACTCGTCCGTGGCCGTATCCGCGGAAGCCATAATCGAATAAATGCCAAATACTGAAGTTTTTTTGTTTTCCATCTTATATCTCCCTTATCTCTTTATTTATTTTTGTAAAAAGTGCGTCCGTTACTACTTCGAAGGTGCGACGGTCAAATGATCCCTCACGTTATCAGCACCGGCCACTGACGCAGCCTTTGCGTCGATGTTCGCTTTCTCATCGTCAGAACGGACAGGTCCCTTGAGCGTTACTTTGCCGCCGCGGGTGATGATCTTGATGTTGTGAGCATATGTTGAAAGCGATTTATCGTTCATGATGGCGCTTCGAATCTGCTTCGTAGTGTTGCGATCAGCTGGATTCATTTTCTGTTGCTGCGCCGTCATTGCGCCGTTATTGGCATCGCCTTGATTGGTCTTGGTATTGTCGGGGGCTGGCTGTTGATCTTGCTGAACCGGGCCAGCTATAAGTAGCGCTGCAAAAATCAACGCTCCTCCCGTTAACGCGAGAAACTTTCTGATTTGTTTCATCTGATCTTCCTTTCAACAATGAACGCAAATTTTAATGCGGGGCTAATCTTTCAAACTGCTTTGGGCAGTCATGCAGATGAATCCCTAACTGCTATAAACAACTTTTTCACAAGGCGCACCATACACGAAAGGCCCTACCGGGGGATACTGAACGCTGTAGCCGTAAGTAGATTATCCGTCGGCAGTTAGCGGCGCGGATATCATGTGCCGAGATCAGCAGAGGGAAACTGTGGAGGTGATGATTAAGATCTTGCTGCTGCGCTGCTTCCACGGCGCAATTCTTTCTGTGACGCCCTGAAGAAAGGAATTATCGCGCATAATCCAGCATTGCACCAGCAACGGCGTTCAGCGGCAGCACTCGATCTACCGCGTTTCTTTTGATGGCCTCGTTGGGCATGCCAAAGACAACACATGTGGCTTCGTCCTGCGCAATCGTCATGGCTCCGGCGTGTTTCATTTCCAGCAGGCCACGCGCGCCGTCATCGCCCATTCCGGTCAAGATCACTCCCACGGCGTTCTGCCCTGCGTAGCGAGCAGCGGAACGGAACAATACATCAACGGATGGACGGTGGCGGCATACCAAAGGCCCTTCCTTTATATCGACGTAATAGCGAGCGCCGCTTCGCTTGAGCAGCATGTGATGATTGCCCGGCGCGATTAGGGCGCGTCCGCGCAGAATCGTGTCATTCGATTCCGCTTCCTTCACCGTGATGCTGCAAAGGCCATCGAGGCGATTCGCAAACGACCTTGTGAACATTTCCGGCATGTGTTGCACGATCACAATTCCCGGTGTGTCAGCGGGAAGCGCCTCCAACACGCTCTTGAGCGCTTCCGTACCGCCAGTTGAAGCGCCGATCGCAATCACCTTCTCCGTCGTTTCGGCCATGGCGTGAGTCGCCGGCGACAGAATGGCGTCAGCGGTAAGTTTGGGCTGGGCGATACGGCTTGACACAAGAACGCACACGCGCGCGCCAGCCGCTGCTTTTACAGCTTGGCAAAGCGTTATGCGAGATTCTTCCAGGAATTTCTTGCTGCCTATGCGCGGTTTAGTGATGATGTCTACCGCTCCGTATTCCAGGGCGCGCAGCGTGCTTTGCGCGCCGGCTTCCGAAAGACTTGAGCAAATCACCACCGGAATTGGGTGCTGGGACATGATCTTCTGCAGGAAAGTCAGTCCGTCCATTCGCGGCATTTCTATATCCAGGGTGATGACGTCAGGGACTTCTTCCCTCAGCCGCTCCGCCGCCACAAAAGGATCGGAAGCGGTGCCGATTACTTCAATGTCCGGATCGCTCGAGAGAACCTCCATCACTTCTGCCATAAACGCGTAATAAGGACCCGGTGGGATAGCTGGTGTCAATGCTGGCTACTGACAAGTATTCTGATGAACCGCAGATGCCTGATACCCGAATTAAGCAATCGTTGGCGGTTACTTGGATTCCGCTGGGTGAGAGGGCCTGAGGGGCTTGGTGATGTCGTCCAGATATGCGGGGCGTTCCCTCGACGCGCTCCAGGACCGGATAGCGTTCACCATCGTGGTAATCAATATCGACAGTGGAAACAAAACTATCCGATTGAATGAGCAGGTGAATCGGCTCGGTCTTGCCTTTTGCGTCGCGAATCGCGGCTCGAAACAGATCCGGCGAGAAAAGTTGGCCGTTGACCGCGACGACCTTGTCCCCTGGAGTGATTTTTGCTTTATCGGCGGGACCATTCCAACGAACGTCACTGACCTTGCCTTCGCCGCTGACGGTGAGGCCGACCGAGTACCAAGCGTCAACGGCCGGCACGCCCTTCCCCGGAATAGCCGCTAGCGCCGCTTCGACGGCCAACGCCGAAGGATTCGGCTTGTCCGCGTAGACAAGTTTGTAGCCACCTCGCTCAATGCCGGCAAGATCGGCACGAGGATTGATTCTGTCGATGCGGTCACGGAGAAATGTCGCCCAGTCGTATGGCGCTACCTGATTCAGGTCCTGAACCAGTTCGTCGAACGTATAAGTGACGATGAGCGGCCCGGTGTTTCCACCCGTGCCTAGAAAGATCCGCTGGAAATCATCGAGCGACTTCTGATTGTTGGTCAGCTTGCGAATCAGTGTGTCGGCATCGAGCCACACGAGTTGGCCCTCGTCATAATAGTCCTGTCCACGCCTCCAGTTCGACCATGCCGGCTCGCCACCACGAAGAATGCTAGCGGCAAATGGCCGTGTCTTCCGTCGAGCGCCATTCACGGCCGGGCGTATAGTCCAGAATCGCGGCAGACCAGGCGAGAAGGTCGCGATACTGCGACTGCGATTTGAATCCTGCGCGCGCTGCAAGGACGCTGCCGAGATATTGCGTCATGCCTCATACACCCAGAGCAGAGCGCCTTGCTGTGCCGTGGCGAAATCAGGCTGATACAAGCCCACGGGGCGGCGATACTTGCCGTTCCATGAGTGACTGTACTCGTGTGGAAGCAGGTCGGCGCCAATCAAAAGATAGCCATCATCCGAGAAGAATTTCTCAGGGACGCCATATTCGGACGACTGGCCATGCTCTAGAGTTATGTCGGCTCCCGTGACGTCGGAGAGGACAACCAGGAAGTGATACTGGTTATAGTGGTGTGAATGATACAGCGCGTCCGCTTCGCGAACGAGATTCGCGATCTTCGCTAGCAGCGCTGGCGGAAGATCGGAATCTTCCTGAGAGTCGGAGGCGACGTCGATGAAGTGTTTCGGCGAAATTTCCGGAGCCAAAACAAATTCGTGAAAGTACTGGCCGGTGAGGACGGGAGAATCTTGAAGCTGCTCGACATTCGTGACGGCAAAGCGCGTAGGGCTGCCGGGCGCCGGTTGAGGATATGTGCCGCCACCAATAGGAGTAAGCGCAGTGCCGACGCTCCAACCCGCAGGGACGATCAGCGATGGCTGGATGGGAATATCACGGACCGACGTGTTTGCTGGATAGAGCATAAGCGTTTCCCAATCGAGCGTGGCCAACTTCGCGAGACATTTGTGGTAACGATGCAGTCGAGATGCGCGCGGAGTCTGGTCACTCCTGCGGGAATCGTTACGTGAAACTCGTACATATCCACATCATCGCGGCGCCATTCGAGCGTCTTACCGTTCGCGGTGAAGACCACCCCCGTGATGCTGCTCACCGGACCGAACGGTTGGTGCGTGCCAGGAATCCATTTGGGCGTAATAAGTGTGAGTGGCCCGGCCGTCACCGGTAGATCCACATCGGCGTGATAGAGCTTGCGCGGTGCGTCTGAAAGATCGGCAGTGATTTGAATAGGTGCCTTTTGGCTCTGTGCCCAGGCGGGTGCGGCAAAAAGCAAGCACACCGTTAGCAGTGGTTTTCGCGTTTTCCAATCCTCGCTTTCCCTCTGAGAAAGCGGCAGGAGTCTACCATATGCGGCCAATGCCTAATCAGTTGAGCCAAAAGAGGCAGCCATTGCCCACAAACGGCGTTATGGGAAGTAAAAACGGAACGAAACAAAGTTGAAGTTCACTTCCTACAATGTGACTTCTAGGGTGCTGCGAGTCGTCCACTTCTCCGGTTAGCGCGTCAATCAGGACTTGCCGGTCAATTTGTCCCTTAAGATAGTTTCCAAGTCCCCGACAAATCGTCCGGAAGCGCATCTGAGTGCTGAACTCCTCCAAAATCCGCAGTAGTCATAACGCAACGGAGTCAGAAGTGTGAGGAGAGACCTGTTCACGACGCGCCGGCGAGGGTCTTGTGCAGTCGCACCGCAGTCTGAAGCAGCCTAGCATCCTGCCCGTTTTCTGCGGTGAGTTGTAACCCGAGCGGCAATCCGCTCCGAACCGGAAGAGGAATGGAAATTGCCGGTGTTCCCAAGGCGGTCCACGGACGGTTAACTGGTTGTGGCGACCACCGTGAAGCTGCTGTTGTAGACTGCATTCGCCGGAGCTGGCGTCGTGAACGTGATGCTCTGAGAAGCTGGGCTTTGTGCGAAGGCCGACGCCGACGTAAGCAGCAGTGCCACGAAAGCAAGCGCGATCAGTCGAATTCGAATTTCAAACATAGTCTTGTTTTTCCTCGTAAGAAATTTCATGCTCCGGATTGAGTACGGAAACTGCGTGCGGGGAACCTAGCACGGTGAGACTTGCAAAATATTAAGCGGGTATAAATTTACGGGTAACATCGCATTTCCCGTCAGAGTTCTCTCGATTCGAAGCGAGATTCGGTTTGTAGAATCATACTGACGAGCAAGGCTCCCACAAAAACACAATGCCGAGAACGCAAGACACCGCAACTCACGCCGACTCCAACAATGGGCTGGTCCTGATGGCTCGCGACAAGACTGGCGCGAATACCGCCAGCGTGTGGGGCACACAAGTCTTCGTTCCCGCACCTATCATTCGAAGAAAAACGTTGGGACGCAGAACAGAAATATGGCGAGAGCCAGATTCAGGGAACTTCACCGCGAAAAATAATGGGACTTGTCCGCTGAAACTGCAGGCTCCCGGCACTGCAACGCCATGGCGAGAAACAGGCGGGGGGAATTCACATTTATATTTTTGCCGAAGACCACGATCCAGAAGTTCTGGCGTTTGCTGTTGGACCGAAAGAAACGCGGAACGACTAAGAGGAGGAACACTTCTTGTAATCAGGGTCGGCGATCGGTCGACCCTGGGCTTAGTCCGACCGCGTCCGGACTTTAATGTGACGCGGGAGAAAAGTGTTCCGCGCATCAACTGGTGCAGCGGACGCAACGGTTACGTTGTGAAATCGACAGTCACGGACAGATACGTACAGATGGTCAAGGATGCGCGGTTCCGGGCGGAAGTTGCAGAGCAGATAGGCCTCGAGTTAAGTTCCCGACTGACACGGCCGAAGTTGTTCCAGGTGTTCATACTTTCGGGAAAATGAGGCCGCTGCAATCGTTTGAAAATTAAGGAGAAGGTTGGCTCCCCGGGCTAGATTCGAACTAGCAACCCTTCGGTTAACAGCCACTTGAGTAACTTAATCACGATTTGCCGGAGCGGGAGTTTTTCGAAGGGAATCAGCAAGTTGCGATGAAACCCGATGAGTCAACTTCTCTTCTTTATTTACCTTTTCTTCGCAATTAATCGCGAATTGCCGCGACTACCGTGACATTTTCGTGACAGGCGAGCATTCGGGTAACGACCGAATGCTCGGCGATCTGCTCAACCTATCCAGAGTCCAACGTGGACCAGGTCGGCGACTACCTGCTTGCAAAGCAGGCGCCGTTTTTATCTCGGCTCACTATCAGCTGCTTCTTGCGCCAAATCCTTGGCCAACTCTTCTTCGGAGTACTTGTTCACTTTGTCCATAAACTCCTGTAGCCGCGCTTCGGGAGTGTCCGGTGAGTAAGTTCTCGTCAACCGCCAGTGGATGTTTCCGTCTCTCGGCTCGCCCGTTGGGAAACCATCATCGTCAACACTGCGGTATTCAACGTCCGGCCAGTTGAACATTGAAGGCGGCAGCGGATTCGTGGCGTAGGGGTTCACAAAGATATGAAGGCCGTCTAGTAGGGACTCTTGATGGTCTCGTTTCCGGACCAACTTCTGGTGTGGCTTGAGTCCTCCGAGGTTTAGTCGCTTAGTGCCGAAGAGAATGTTGGGATTGGGATCTGCGCTCAGAGCACGCACCTTGCCCCAGGTAGCGATGTTGCTGAAGATCACGGCGCTGACTTCCTTCATGCGATCGTCAAGAAAGTAACCCAAATCCACCTTGGTACCGTTTGGCTTCTTGAAGAATGCTTGGGATTCCCACCCGATGATGATGCGCCGATTTTCGGACGGAATAGGCTTGGTGATGGGGATGTCGTACTGGTAGAGCGCCACCCTCATCGGGCGTTCCGTTTCCATGTAGGAAAATGGCTGGTCGAACGGCGCTACCGCGATGATGAACGGCTTGTTCTTAACGTGTTCGAGGTTTGAATACTTCTCGCGATAGAGTTTGTGCTTGCTCGCGAGCGCGTTCGCGATTCTGGGCAACGCCGCCTCAAGCAATTGGTTTTGGTCGGTCTCACCAATCTTCAGTTTTGCCACTTTGTCCCATTCCGGTGTCTCGCCTTCAGCATGGCTTGCGATCACAGCTTCGATGCAGACAGTATCGTCGCCTTTCGTCACCACAAAGTCTGGCGATGCGTGGCTGAAATCCACCGTGAATCCGACGTGCTTCAGACAGGCGAAAAGGTACAACTCCCAAAATGAAGAGTTGAATGTTGTCTGAAACTCCTTCACGAACTTGTTATCGCGGTCCTTGAATCCGCTCGCCCATTCGGCGAGGACGCATTCATTCCAAGGATTCCGTTGCTGCCAAAGTCCCTTGAAGGTGGGGTGCCACTGCTCCGGCTTGACCTGAGCCCAAAACAGATTCTGCATTTCCACCCCTATCGGTTGAGTCTTACCTTCCATATCAGCTCAATCGGAAACTTCTCATGTTGTGTCTTATGGGATTGGGCAACCGGGACATGTTTTGTGCAGCGATACTAGCCTTATGCATCTTCAGACTTTGAGTTTCGTTCGGCGAGCCTTATGGAGACTAGCCCATCGAAAACTTGCTTCATTCTCGGGTATCCTTCTAATTCAAAACCTGCCGATTGTACCGCTGCCTTCAATTTTTCCGCGTCTATGGAAGTCACTCGCCACTGGAATGCTGCGGAATCGTGATCGGCTTCGAACCAAGCCGACGGAATTTCTTTTTCGAGAGATTCTCTCAGTAGATCAGCGTAGTGTTGACGGAGATCGGCAGGCCCCCGAACAAGAGCATCGGCGCGCGCGATTGCATCTTCGAATACCTCCACCAAGTTGCGAGCTTGACCCTCCGCACTAAGGGCTGGCTGCGACTGCACCGTCTGACGCCAGACGCTCTCCTCGGCAGGGATTGTTTCGTCGGTCTCAGAAGCCCAGCCGCAGCCCACCTGTTCGAGGACGTCCTTGAGATCACGCCGGGTGGCTGATTCCAGCGGTAACAGTCTCGTCGCACGAGATATCTCAGGCCAAGCGAAATGCGGCAGCGCTTCTGCGTAAACGGAGTTGCTGGTTCCGGGATTTTGCCTTCGCAGCCTACATGTGCGTCGATAGGTAAACTCCGCCGACTTGCATTTCGTTAGAAATGACGTTGCTAGCCGCTGCAATTCCACGCTCCCGCGCGTCCTCGGATTACGGAAAATAGCCAGCTGCTTGACGCCGTCTGGATATTTTGAGAACTCCTCCGCGGCCTTTTGCACACTTAGAAAGAGGAGACGATTCATTAGCGAGGTGGGTTGCCTGCGACTTGCCACAAGCAGCGCCGCATACGGATAAAATATGAATCGAGCTGTTAGCCAGACGATGAAGATCGGAATTAGCCAGCGAGCGGAAACAAATATCCACTGATTCAGAAAATTCTCCATTGCGGAGTACAAGGTCACGAGGCCTATGCATATTGCCGCCACGGGAATGAGGACAAAGACCAGATATCCGTAAAAATAAAATAGCGCTTTGAGGTAGAGCTCGGGGTTCAGTCGCCAGTAGGATCTCGGATCGACCGGAACACACAGCTGCAGCAATGACTCTCTTAGATCGATATCGCGAAACGGTCCTCTGCTTGCCATAAGCAATAGAGCCGCAATGAAAAAAGGTAGGCAGGCGATTGGAACTACTATGGGGAGGCCGAAGACAAACGCCACGACAAGCAAAACGAATTTGGTGGCTCCCCCAACGGCCTCCTTCGATAAGCCAAAAACAGCTAGCATGAGGCCGCTCGTCGAGAGAGCGAAGGGCAGAGGCTGAACGTAGAGAGGAGACGTGACTACCCTCTTTTTATTATAGGTAGGAAGCCTCTCAAAAAAGTGAAGAGGGACGAAAAGCACCGCACAAACAGTCGGCATCAAACAAATAGCAGTGTCGGCGGTATCAAAGGCTTTGGCCATAAACGACTCTAACCATTCAGGAAATCGCCTTCTGATACGACGACTTAGACGTACCAAGCGTAGCAAGAAACGCATAGCCACCCCGTCGAGACGGGCTTTCAAAACATTCTGAACAACCCTCAAACATATCCGAGGTACGCCAACCTCAAATCGCTGACTCGCCAGCGCACCGTCCGCGCGTCTCGTCGAGCACCGCGGCCACTCCGTCACGGCAGAGATCGCAAGTTCGAGTCTCGTCGTCCCCGCCTTACATTCTTACAGTTAGGCAAATACGTCAAATAATTGAGGCTGGCTTCTGGTTAGTCGCTTAAACGGACGAGTGACCGTCGGGGCCGTCCTTGCGTTCCCGCATCTGTGTCGGTCCGGATGTATGGGTACAGCTGGGGTACAAGTAAGCGAGGCCAGTTAAAGCGCGTATGGGATTTGCTATTCATGGTTCGGGACCAGGGGCGGTGAACGGAGCGACGAATCTGAGTTGGCGGAGAGCTAAGTCAACGGGTCAATCTCGGTCCAACGTCAGTGCAATTCAAGAGGTTGGTTGCACCGCATGTGTCCGCGTAAGCGACACCAGATGCGGCACTTGTGTAATTGCGCCTGCTTTCTTGCAAACCAGGCACTAAATCCACCGAGTTATACCCCCACAGTCGATCATATGTAGCGTCAACAGTTACAAATACTCGTTCGAGCCCCCACACTTCTATTTCGGTCTATCCGGTCCAGCCATGGGATTTTGGAGTCACATGTAAGGGCGTCGAGGCTTATAAGTGGGCAATTGATCGCAACAGACAACGCAGGTCCTCAATCAGCGGACTATGGTTAATGATGGGCATCTTGCCTTCCGCGTTATTCTTAGTATATAAATTTGGCGTTGCGATAAACCTTCACCGATGGGACATTGGGGAGCGCAGAATGCGGAACGAGACGTTAGCGTTCGTATTGTTCGTAACGACATTTCCGCTAAACGTTCATGCGCAAACTACTCCGCATTTATCGAAGGTTCCGACGGTCACCGATACGCAATTGAGCGGATCGGCACAGGGCGTCTCAACCGCATTCGACACAATCTCACTTTACGTCTGCACATCAGCTTCACCAATACCAGTTGATTGTTCCGCCGAATCGACGCCACAAGGGCAGAAGATAACACTCGTCAATCTCGGCGGTTCGGGCTTTGCCGTGAACACGCCTGACGGGAAATTCACGATTACTTTAGCCGCTCCTCTCCCTCCGGGAACTTTCGTATGGATTGTTCAGAAGACGACGGCCCGCGCAGACCACACCGAAGTGTCCACAATCAGCACGCCCGTTCGGGTTCCCGTCCCGCTGCTCCGCAAAGCCTCTGTTTCGATAACGGGCTACGACTCAGCGTCGAGGGATATCGGCGGCAAAGTGACTCTTGATTTCGATCACGGACTCCCAAACGAAGGGTGGGGGCAGACGACACTTCTTACCAGCGGAACTTATGACGATAAATGGAAGTCAACGCCCCTCAGTTCAAATGTGACTCAGAATTATTCAGGGCAGTTGTCTCAGTTGATAGACCTTAGTCCATCGACCGCCTGGGGGCCATATGCAAGCGCCTATCACAACAACACTCAGGGCATTCGGGTTGAACAGATCTACGGTGCCGGCGTCACGCAGGTCGTTAAACTGCGGAAGGGATACTACCTCTCGCTGATCCTTGGGATGCAAGCGATGTTGGACAATCTCTATGCCCCAGGTGGATCGACCAATCTCGGCGGTGTCCACGTGGGCGCAGAACTGGACCATCAGTTCCGTAACCGGATTTCCATCGACTTGAAGCTTGGCGTGACGCCGGTCTTTACACAAAGTCGTGCATGGACAGCCGCGGGCGACTTCGACCTCCTCGTTCCGATCAGTCGGAGGTGGTCCCTTCAATTCGAGGTAGCGGACAATTATTACGAAATTGCGCCGAAAACGTTCAATAAGAATTACTTGGCGCCGTCGATCGGAATTGCATTCAAGTAAATTCTCGAGGAGATAAAGAAATGACGAATCTGAAGGCATCGGCGGACAAAGGCGACGCTGATGATCAACCAGGGGCATGCTGGATCGTGGACCAGCAAACTGGCCAGCAAATGTGCCACTACATCACAAAAAGCGAGTGTGACCAGCGCCAAGGCGTTTTCTATGGGGGACCATGCCCCCCGCTGGATATGGTCGCAGAGGAAAAGCCTAAACCCACTACTGGCAAAGCGCAGAAACCGAAGAAAGCCAAGAGAAAAGCTCGGCCCAAAACAAAGAAGCGAAAGTAGCCCAAGCCCACAAGAATTAGACTTGTGCAGGTCTCATCACTTGCGACCTAGGTGAGCTCAATGGCTAAACTGCTCATAATCCATGGCGTCGGTTTCTTCGAATCGGACGAGGTTTTGCGCAGAGTGGGCACCTTTGCGCCATCTTTGGATCTGAAGATAGAACACGTGTCCGCCTTCAACTGGGACAAACGAGTCAACCGTGTATTTGGAGGACGCAAGTTCGACCTTGGCGTCCTTTCCAGAATGAGCGAAGGCGCCCTACGAGCCGCAAATCTCGGCTTTTCGTCGGGCTCGTCTTATGCTGGGATACCTCGATGGGCGATGGTTAGCAGCAATGCCTGCATGCTGTCGATCCAGGCCGTCGCGATTTTCTGGCTTCCAGTGCTTCTGGCAGCCTTCTTTGCAAACAGCATGCGCTGGACTGCCGTGGCAATCCTGGCTGCCCTCCTGACCTCCTCTCTCTGTCTCGTAATTGCCTCGAAGCAGAAGAAGATCACTGCTGGTGCGGCAGCCAGAAGGGTCGCCTTGACTTGTGTCTGGCCCATTCTTTATTTCCTAGCTGTCACTGTCACAGGGATTGTGATGCTGGCGTTGCTAATTGGCTATCTTCGCTTCAGCGGTTTCTTTCAGACTCAAGTCGATTTGCTTGATCTGAACGCTCTCCTCGTAATTCCAATCGCCGTCAGTCTTCGAGTTCTCGTGGGACTAGGCGCTTTGTTCATCGGGCTTGGAATAGAGAAGATTTCCAAGCCCTTGCTAAAAGTCATCTCAGACGTGCTTCGATACATCGGCCTGTCTGGCTACAGAGACAGGCTGCTGAAAGAATGTGCCGACAGCCTGAGGTCCTCGACTGCCGGGTGCGAACATCTCATTATTTACGCCCACAGCTTAGGATCGGTAATCGCAGTCGACACGCTTCTGCGTTATCCCGATTCTCTTCGAAACGTCAAGTGTCTCGATCTGGTTACCATAGGTTCGCCGCTCAAACGTTTATTTTCCTGGGGTTTTCCAGAACTCTTCGCATCTCCACTGGCCATCCACTCAGCGCTTTCTGGCTTGCTCCCCGAATTCCGCTGGGTGAATGTTTACCGCCCCCTCGATTTTATTGGTGCCTCGGTTGGGAGCCGGAACGGTCCGATTAAGGACAGATCCACGGGGCAATTGTTTAGGAATCACACGAACTATTGGGGCGATCCAACGGTTACCGAAGAGGTAGAGAAGGCATTCGCCGAAACACCGTATTCTCACGCTGAGACTACTCACTCAGTTGAGAATTGGCCAAAACGCTTGACTGCGTCGAACTACGGGCCGGGCACCGACACGCTTTGGCGGTTTCGTGACAGAATATCGGAATCTTTGTTACTTGCTCTTCTACTGACTTGTACAGTCTGGATCCTCAAAAGCGTTCCGCACACGCTAGGAATGTTTTGGACCTATCGTGATAGTGCATTCGGCAGCGCATTTCTGGTTATCGTAAGCATTTTGGGAGTTTTAGGTGCCCTATGGCGTTTGAAGAGGACCTGGTTCAAATTTATTCTTCCTTTTCTACGTAGCTTCTATGGAACTCTTCCGGACAACAATCCGACCGGCATTCCTGATTCCGCAGAGGATAACGAAAAAGCATTCAGTCCTCCGTCGCGACGATTCTGGCTAATCACGAGCGCAGTTGTGTCGGTTCCTCTTCTCGTGTTTGCGTGGATCACTTACTTAGAACGAAGTTGGACCCCAAGCTCTCAGCCCTTGGGAATCGCCGACGCAACCGCGCTCTCGCTCTCGGATTCGGGACTATTGCAGGTCGCTGATCTTAATTATTACTGGGAGTATGCTTTGCCTACGCTAGCCAAAGTAACTGAACGGCAACTTCCCAGCGGTCAGTATCTATTGGGCTTCACGAAGGGGTCAGGAGATCTCGTGGTCGAGCGCGATACCGCTCAGGGACCCGCATGCGTCGTCGCCGTGAATAGGATGACACTTGAGGACATCTCGCAACCGTTCTGCCAGCATTCCATCCCCGCTGGTTTAGCGTCGGTAAGCAATTCGGGAAGATACACCGCAATCGTCGCAGCTACAGAAACAACAGAAGGGACCACCTTTCGATTGCTGATCAGGGACGGAAATCGTGCCCGTGAAAGGGACTTCGGCGACGTTGATCCAGCAATACGCTTGCAGTTCGGCAGCAACGAGTGTTTCTATTACTCTCAACTCAAACAAGTGTTAGAGATCTGCGGTCTTGATAGTGATGGAGATGTCCATCCGACCATTTCTGTAAGAGCCAGCGGAAATATTACGGCATTCGCAGTAGACGGACCGTCCAATCTGGTGGCAACGATCGAAGATGGCCGTGACCTTTGCGTCTATGCCGCCGGGAACCGGGTTGCCCACATGTGGGCTCGGGACCGCATAAAAAGCTATGTACCTCTAGTTGCAATCGCATCGGATAGGAGAACAATCGCCTTGTTCGCGGGCTGGAACGTTACCCTATGGAACTGGAAATCCTATGACTACATAGGTCGTTACTTCGCTCAGAAGTAGCCCATTGTCGCCGTAAGCCCACCGACACACCGATTACTACCCGAAAGTCGGCGAGTGTTTACCAATGCGATTGCGAAGACGGGATTTCGACTGTCGCCCCCGTGCTCACCCATCTGCCACGGTCTCGTTTTCCCGAGGGGAACCATTTTCGGTCGAGCTTCAGTCCAATTTAAGAGGTTGGTTGTACTGCGTGTTTCCGCGTAAGCGACACCAGATGTGGCACTTGTGTGATTTCGCCTGCTTTCTTGCAAATACTACAGCTGGCATCTCCAACTCACTCACTACTGATATCCAGGCAGATGGGGCCATCTGGAGTCCACGGATCGCCGAACTCCCCAATTCCGCATGAGATACAGACCGGTTTGGCTTCGATCTGCCTAACCGCTCCCTGCTTTGGAAGTTTATGCGGTCCCCGAAGTGACCGACACAGGTTTAGATTTACCCTCAAAGCCCGTAGGTCCCCTAACCATGCGCCGTATTTGGCAGGGCTGCCTTGCTGTTGAACAGCTACAGCCAAAGCATCTTCACACTCGCTTACGATTTCGAGTATCTCCTCAACGACGGAGATCGGCAGAAGCGTGTACTGAATTCCCTTCCGGTCCAGATAAGTCAGCACTCGACTCGTAGATTTCTTCTTCGGCTTTCCAGCTTCAAGCGCCCAGAGAGTTGCTTCAGCGTCCAGAGATGGCAGTGGGCCCACCGGCTTCCCGATCCTTGACAACTGGCGCACGACATCACCTTGGACCGAAAGAACAAAGGGAGGCTTGAGCCTTGCGACTCTTTCGTATTTCTCTGTTTCGAGCGTTGCTGCGACATCTTTCAGCGGGAGACTACGGACTCGATCACCATGCCATGCAATCTTGAACCTCTTGTCCTTTAAGAGCACGTAGTCGCTGACATTTCCTTGTGTACTCTGCCCCAACTCATGGCTGGTACAATCCCCCGGTATTAAGAGAACGGTTCTGTTCCCGTCGTAGTCGCGCGTCCCGAGTCCCTCCTCTGTGAACACCAGGTCGCATTCTGGAGTAATCACCATAGCTACGTGCTTGAGATCCTCCGTGATGAATAGATCGCCAAGATGAAGTTCTGGAGGCGAGGAGGCTTCCGGATTTGCCAATCTCGGTGTTTTCTCGGAAACCACAGTTTCAAAGAGACTCACGAAACCAGGGGACGGTCCGACTCCAACGTCCGGTATTCTCTTGAAGTGCATCTTATCAAGCTCATTTTTGCCGTCGGCCGTCGCGTCGGCCGCCATTTGTCCGAAGTATGCACCAAACAACCAAACCAAGTAGTCACCCAACGGTTGGCCTTCGCCCTGCAAGCTCAGCTTTTCAATGAAACCATAGTCTTGAAGCGTCAATCCTTTGATCGTTTGCCGGAAACGGTTGACCACATCTTGGGATTTTTCATCGATTTGCCGAACGAATTGTTGTATTCGCCTTGCGTCGTCGATCGTGTCCGCTATGTCAGCCAGTCGAAAAAGAAAAAGAGCCTCCCTGTCAAACAAGACTTTGGGAAAGAAGTGAAATGTTCCGCCGATCAGGTCGGCTTTGTCGCGAAACGCAGTCCAGGCGATCTCATTCACGTTCGGCTTATCCGATATAAGAATTACGAGAGGTTGCACCTTGAGCTCTTTAATTCGTCGACCCAGACGCTCCGCAACTAGGAGCGATTGTTCAACCCCGGACTCATCAAGCATGTAATCAACAAAGAAGAGCTGACACCCGCGAGCCTCCTCACCGACATTCCCTGGAGAAAACTTTACAACGTTTAAAGAAAGACTTTCGAAGAGCGTCCTCTCTAGCTTTTCCAGAAACCCTGATAGCTGCTTTTTCGCACAGCCGTGCTGGGTCATAAGACCGGCAACCACCGGCGCTCGCTCGGCCCCGTCCGAAAGCCTTCCCAGAATCTCGTCAGTAAGGTCGTGTTCTGACTGGATTTCTATCCCCAGTAGAGTCAATTCCTCTGCCGCGCGATCGGAATCCTGAATCCCCGTATAGAGGTCCAGTCGAGACTGCGGATCCACGTCAGAAAATGTCCCTATCCGTTCATACTCGTCATCGATGATGCAAACGGACGCAATATTCCCTTTTGTCAGCAATTCCTTGACTGCAGCCAACACCTCGTTAGCGGTTGGACTCATGTGCAGAAGACTCGATTTCAAGAACGAAAGTATGAAGAGCCGGAGGGTCACCCGTTTTTCGTGAGTCTAGGAATAGTCGTGCACCATGGTATTTGGCGAGCTCGCGAGATATGTACAGTCCCAACCCCCGAGCAGTTTTTGCCGATTTTGTGGTGTAAAACGGCTCAAAAACCCGATCTTTTCGGTGTTCTGGCACGCCGGGTCCGTTATCCTCGAATGTAAGTCGCTTAGCTTTGACATCAACAACGATCCGAATCTCAGGTTTAAAGTCGGGCGTCTGTTTACGCTCCATACGAAACCAGTACAAAGAATTGCTGATTAAATTCTCAAGAATCTGAACAAACATGCCCTTGACGGCAGTAATTCTAAGGTTGCTCTTCGCGTCCGGTCTCACACGAAAGTCGATACGCACCTCGTGACGATCAAATTGTGGTTGGTGATCTTCGATTACCGACTCGACAAATTCAACTAGATCGAAATCCTCCTTCCGTTGACGTCCTGGGGTCGCGAGAGGGTCGAGGATCCTCAACCTCTTTTCGAGAGTCTTTAACTGTGTTTCTACAATTTTCAAACTCGCACGCACCTTCGGGCTGACTCCCGAGATGTCAGTCGCACGGACACTTTCAAGAGTTCTATTCGTAATTCTGTGCAGTTCGTGGCCGAGTATCTCCAATAGGAGTCCCAGTCCCGCTAAGTGAACTAACCGGCTCTGCTTTTCTTCGAGCCCCTCGCCAAGGTCCTGAGTCTTCCGAACGAGATCAGCAATTTCTCCCCCAACACGAAGCAGTTCTACCGCAAGAGGCTTCGCGGAAGGAATGGCGTTTAGCTTTCGAGCGATACGACCCAGGTTGACCTGGCTATCGCGTAGCCTCTCTTCCAGCTCATCAAAACTGAGTTTCCTCTGTTCCCTTTCCTCCTCGTCCAGCCCAGTGATATATTCCCGAAACTCTTGTCCGACGACATGGCGAAGCAAGAGAATGAGCACTTCCTTCTCAGGACAGTCTCGAAGCCCTTCGCGGTTAGTTTGGTCGTGCAATCGAGGATTCCCGGCCCTACTAATTTCTACTCGCCCGATGATCTGGCGACGGTTCACCTTGTAACCTTGAGCCCCCAGCGCATCTGGATCTAGCTTTAGCCAATCGTCCGCCAGGCTGCCATACGGGTTTACTCGGAAGCCGTCACGAAACACCATCAAACCGCCCGCCCATTCTTTAACAAGCTTTAACACTTCGGTGCGATTTATGAGCGCATCATCTTCCTTAAGCACCTTTCTGTTGAACCAATACAATTCCATTCGGAAAGGCCCCAAGCTCTTCAGATACCCAGGCTCTGCTTCGGTAATCGAACCAAGTTGCATTTCGTTCAAACTGAACTCGTGGCGGTGTTCGCCGTACACCACCTCGCCACGCAACTCGCAAGGCCCCTTTGCCGGGACTGTGTATTCAGCCCGTACGGTCGCGTGTGCGTGTCGAAGCAGCAGCTTGTTAATGGAAGGAATCGAAACCAATTCACCGTTGAAATGAATGATGACGGGGAACTTCTGTTCGGCTGTGAAGGGATCTGTGAGACGCGCGAAATCCGTGATGGCGATGTTAACCAGTTTTTCCTTGTTCCAATCGGCCAGTAATCCGCTAATCCTGATTTCCGTCCCACTTTCGGCCGGCTTTTCCTTCGGGCGTCCAACAGTGGGCTCTACGGGGATATCGCCCACAAGCTGGTCAAGATCTCTTCCAAAGTCTTCCCAATCAATTCTGAGCACGTTCCATCGCGAATCCGCGGCCGTAGCGGTTTTGACTCGGAGTTTGGTGCCCAGCCTCATGACGGACAGTCGCCCAAGTCCTTTTTCTCCGAGTAGGGCTTTGCCGTCGCCATTCGGATTTTGCAGACGGTACGGAGTGCCTATCTTGAGGTACACATCGTTCAAAAGATCCCTCGACATACCCTTCCCGGTGTCCCGCACAGTAATTCGATTGGCAGAGAGCACCGCGGAGAGGAGATCAGAGAGTGATTCCGCATCTCTGATTCTTTGTTCAACCCTTGCAGCCCGCGGGGTCCCGCCGTCGACAGAAGAGAGTGCGCCAGTACGTAACGCATCCAGCTCGTGGTCGGGGATGTCCCCGACTTCCGATCGTTCCCGTAATACACTTGTCAGGCTTCGGTACACTTCCCCCTGAATCGCCACATCAATATCGATGGCAACCCGTTTTGATCTTGCATCAAAGGCATTTTTCACAAGTTCGTAAAAGGCTATTCCATCGGAACTGATGAGTTCGCCACCGAGTTGAAGAATCGTTCTCGCGGCGATCTTAAATGCCATAGTTGTTTCCGCGCGCGATCATATTTGGCAAATCAAACAAGGGGTATCAGTCGCATCATCATCATTGTCTTCTTCACCCGCAACAAGAATATGCACCAATTTCGTGGAACTCTCCTTCGCCTTTTCTTGTTTTTCGCGCCACTTCCTCTTGATTTCTTCCACACGCTCCGGTCGCTCCAATTCAGCAAGCGACTCGCTATCACTCCAGAAGAACTTTTTGCCCGTCGTCGTGTCGCCGGATTCGAACTCTTTGGCTTTCTCGAAAAGCAGCGGGTGCGTTTCCTTCAGGCGCACCCACTCGATCTTCTGCTGAAAGAAACAGAAGTAGCAACCTGACCTGGTTCGCCCCCAATTCGTGTACGATGGCAACCCCAAACCTGAATCCAGTAAAATTTGACGGATATCTCGAAGATTCAGGCCTGCTTCACGGAATGGGTACACAGCCCGAATATTTTCCTTCGAGCTGATATATCCCTCTCGGTCTTCATCGGCACGAAGACCAATATAGTTCACAACTGGATCGGTCCCGACGAAACTCTCAAATGGCTCCAGCTTGAGTTTTTTTGTGCACCATCGACGTCGGCTCGAAGGAATCATGCCACCGAAAACTTGCAACCACTTGTCGAAGGTGTAGTCCGGGCGCGTTGGCTGCACCTTCTTCCCTAGATAAGCTTCGAGCCGCGCCAAGTACTCATATGTCTCAGGTAGTTCGTGGCCCGTATCGTGAAATATGTATTCCATCTCGGGAACACGATCCCGCATGTAGACCGCCAGCGCCGCGCTGTCCTTCCCCCCCGACAGGCTCAGGATATGGCGCGTTTTAACCGACGTTGTTTGCTTTTGCTTCATGCTTCCTCCGACGCCAGCGCCGCCCACAACGCCTGCGCTATCGCGCTCTGTGCAGCGACCTTATTCTCTTTCACCATCGACTCTAATCTTCCTTGAAAGTCGCGTAATCGTTCATCCTGCATTCGATCCAAGAAGATTACTTTCTGGACCTCCGAACCATCACCAGCCGTCAAACAGATCCGTACCGGCGCCGTGTCCGTTCGGCCCTCACCCGTTCTGAACGTGATCGCCTCCACACGCTCAAAACGCGCCGAATATTGCTGTACCTCCTGCAGGAACCGCTCGAAGTCGGAGTCCATCCATTTCTCCGGAGGAACCGCGCACAATAGACTCCCGAGCGACTCAATCCAAGCCGTGTCGTCCAGTCCGGCATCTATCAAGCGGTTGCAGAACGCCTTGAGCCTCGGCTCCGTCACACCAACGCTCACTTGCTTCGCGCGCCTCGACAGGTCGACGCGAAGCTCGCTGAATGCTTTTTCCCCGCCCAACGCTTCGACCAAGGCGGCCTTCGTTCGATCGAGCATTCTTGCGTAGGCCATTTGTAGCTCGCCGAGTGCTCCCCTGAGGGCCCGAACGAATCCTTCCATTCGCTTCCGGTCGATTTTTCCAGAGCCCGTGAACTCCTCAAATCCACAAACCCTCGGCAGTTCTCGGAATACCAAACCAGCTGGCTCCACTGTGCTCCGAAGAACTTCCCGCACATCCACCGCAACCTTGGATAGCTGGCGCGTGTTGCGCGTGTATGGGGGCAGCTGCGCCGCAAACACGCAGAGCGGCCGAACGACATCCAGTAGTTCAGGTTGCGCCTTCGAAACCGCAGGTGTCGCGATCAAATCCAACAACTTCGCAAAGAGTTCGGCCCGTACGCCCCCGATATCGCAATACTGGATTTCGAAGACCTCCGGAAGCTTGCCTACCCGCATCGTATCCAGCCCGGCCATCTCCGGCAGGAACCGCCCACCATCATAAAAAGCAACGTGTTGTTCGTGGGCTGATGCAAATATTGCCAAGAGAATTGGTAACAAGCCGTCCCGAATACCGAAGGGCGGTTTTCGGAGTTCCGCAAATACATGTGCCACCGACACGCGCGCCATGTTGGCCGAGACAAGAATCTCTCGGATCTTCGCGAATGCCTCACCTAAGTTCGAAGGGTCATTGCCCGCCACCGGAATCTTCAATCCCCAAGAGTCTCTCCCGCGACGATGAATCCCAGTCTCTTTGAGAAGGGAAAGATAGATCGACATCTGGGGAGGCTTCTTGCTTGAATCCATACCGAGGTATTCGACATTTGCGTTTCGGAAGATTCCCTCGACCAAGAGTGACCGGGCTTTAGCCGCCGCCGAACTCAACACGCGCCGGTTGACCAACTCGTTGTGTACGCACGGCGCAGAACTGTAGATTTCGCTGCACAACAGGGAAAGATAACTGGTCAGTGCCTTCCCAGAATTGATCGCCACCCTTTTCCCGGAGCAAAACCATTCCAGGCTTGACTCTCCGGTGCCGTGCACACCCGCCACAGCCCCAATACGTTTAATCAACGCTTGCTGAGCCGTACTTAATTGTCGAGATAACTCATCAAACGCGAATTTGTCGTGAACTAATTGTTTTGTGTGGTCCCGAACATGCTCCCAACGTCGTACTTCATGAACTAATCCTCCCAGCATCTCGAGCGGTTGGGAAATCGCAATCAATGCGTTTTTCCTTGTGCACAGCTGCCTGGATTGGGCCTTCAAGATGGCCCGCTCACGTTGTTCTTTGGTCTCGCACAGAACCACGATCACACTGCCATCCGCTGTCTCTGGGTCTTTGTTTGCAATTTCTTCGAGTTGATCGACATCAACATACTCAACCGAAAAGTGCCGCAGGTTCCCAGTCTCAATGTAATGTCGCCGCGCGACAAGGGGGCGATTTGTCAACCGTTGCCGAGCTTCGTCAACGACCGATCCGTTCTTACGTCCAACCTCTCGGCTAGCTTCTTCGTACGCTGCTTCCAAATTCACACTCGTATGCGGCCATAGGCAATACCCACCAGCTGCCCCTCGATTGTAAAGAACGCCCTTCTGCGTCAGTCCGCGTAGCGCCGCGCTCACCGGCTTTCGTTCGTCCTCCGAGTCCACACCTAGGCTAGAACAAATGGCTTCTTCCGTTGCCAAAAGCTGGCCCGCATCAATTGCATTCAACAGTCCGACCGTCTTAAGAATCCGCAATTCGATTTCATCGTTCGTATGAAAACTCTCAATCAACGACTCAATATGATTCCAATGACTTCGGAAACTCTGTCCGCTCAAACGGCTCCCAAAGGACGCTCGCGCATAGTCATAGAGGTCATGAATTTGGTAAAAGCTATCAGGCTTGATATTCCGTGCGTTCGCAAATTCCATTAAGCCGAAGGGCTCCGTCGAGAGCATGAACCCGAAGAGCGATCTCTCGTTCTGACCGAACCTGCGAAACAGTTGGACCAATACAGGCAGGACCGTCGGATGGAGCGGATACAAACGGCTGGCAAGATGCAACAATTGTTGGCGGGAAACGCCGGCGCCGTACCATCCCATCCTGACCGCTCTTTCCATTCCGATCTTTGCTCTGCTATCGACTCCACTCGGAAGTAACTCATGCTTTAGGTTGAGAGCGTCGCAGACCAGACTCGCGACATCGGAGAGCGGTTGCGCAAACACCATTTCCTCAAAACGTCCTCCGACCTTTTCCCATTCACGTTGGGCGGTCGGGGAGAGATTCTCGGCATAGACGCTGAAACCTTGATGGAGAAGCCCGACAACAAAAAGAGGTTCCTCACCGCTGTGGGAAGCAGCTTCCGCAATCCGCTGTAGAAGGTAAATGTCTTGACGGTCCGGATGCAGCACTCCAAACTCCAGGAATTTTCCTAGTTCATCGATCAGGAGAAGGACGCCTGCGCCCTTGCGAGAAGCTCGCGCCGCCCGAACCAGAGCCTGCAATACGTCCACGATCTCCTGATCCTTAACGTCGCCCGCTTCGTGCTCCAGGAGTTCGTGAGCTCTTCGGAGCAGCTTTCGATCCGTCCGTAGGACATCGTTTGCGTCGCGAATGAGGGAACGTAAAAGCGCTACACCTAACGACTCCCGCGAACCTGTAACGAGAATCGGCAAAAGGCGACGTTTTCCCAAATCGAACGCTTTAACGTCACTTGGCCGCAATGACTTGCGAAATGTTCCAGATTGGGAGTTACCCAAGAGATGCGCCAGCAACAATGCGAACGCAGACTTTCCCGAACCATAATCTCCTGTAATGCGCCACGCGCGCTGTCCGGAATTCGGCCTGAGTCCGAGCGCCAGGCGATGGACACAGCTGCGAATATGGTCTGTGACCACATATCCAGTGAGTGAGGACGGATCCCGGTAGTCCCGCTCGAGTTGAATCGAGCGAAGGAACCGCCTTTCGAATCGCAAAGCACTGTTGATTCTTCTCTCAGGCATGCGTCACCTCATTCTCATAGATCGAAGACAGCATCGCTGAGGGTGCCATTTCCTTAGCACGAGTGATGCGCTGGAAGAGAGCCGACTGCTCAAATCGAAATGCACCATCGGAATCCTCTTCTAGGTGCTCTAGGCGTTCCCGAATGTCCCACTCGGACAATTGAAAGATACGGCCCGGAGAGAAGCGGCCATTCGCAACATGAGTCAGCTGCAAGGTGGCCTCGTGCGCGAGGCACTTATTCCAAAAGTCTTGCAAACAAAATGCGAACAACCTGCCGCTTATATCTTCTTTTCTGTCTCGGCTAAACGCGTAGAGCGGCTCCCTGTTCTCGGATGCCGCAAGACTACGCTCACCCGCTCGATCAATGAGTTCCAACTCAACAAGCGGGCAGTCAAGCGTATCCTCTTGCACCTCCGACTTTTTGCCTTGCGTTGGCAGATAAGTGTGGAGAAAGATGTCAAAGTGTTGCGCTAGCGTGACCGGCGATAATTTTCTGCCGAGTTTTGCAGTCTGAATCCGAAACCCTTCTAGAACTTCCGCCCGTGAGAATGTCGAACCTAGCCACCCATTCAAAAGATAGTCCCACGCGAAAAGCGGCTCACACACTTGGGTCGCCATCTGCCAATGAATCAACCAAAGAGTCCGTCGATCTTCCAGATACGGATCAGCGCCACCACGTTTCAGCAAAAGTTTTCCGAACGCCGATCGCTCGTAGCCGCCGTCATGGCGTGGCTCTACGACGCCCGTCACTTGCATCCAGAAACGGATGGACCGAACCATGTTCTTTCCGACCCCAAGTTTCACCATTGCTGCTTCTTCATTCGAAAACACATCGGGATCTTCGCCAATTGTCCGGAACGCCTTCGGCAGCCATGCATACCTACAATGAAACGATTCGTGTCCGGAAAATCGGAATTGCGGTGTATCTGGCATATTCCCTCACTCTTCGGCCGTATTCAGTCCCAGTTCCATCTGTCCCGATGACACCCGAGCCATAAAGACTTCAACCGCGGCCCGAACAACTTCCGATTCCGCAAGCCTGCGCTCCTTCGCGATTCGACGAAGCTGCTCTCGTTGCTCGTCGGGGAAATATACCTGCAACGGCTTGCCTGATCGGCCTCTCTTCTTAGGTTTCTTCGTCATCGCGATTTCACACTCAGTAGCGCCACCAGTAATGACATGTAATGACACCACATATCCAGCTCAAATACTAGGAGGACTCTGGGGCTTCTGTTGACCCACTCGTTACGTACACGGGGATGGAGCAGTTTCGGGTTTTTCGATCTGGTATCCTACTTCTCGACCACACCATGCCGAAGCCACCTCTTCCTTCGCCGTCCGCTGCCGCAGCCACGCAATTTGTAGACGCCGCCGACCAGTTGAAAGCCCACCAGCATTCCATCATGCTGTTCGTCGAAGGGTGGAAGACTTACAAGCAGAAAGCCTTCGACAACGCGAAGTGGACGACACGGATTTTCCGCAAAGAGACGGCTAAGCATATCCCAGAGAAGCCCGGCGTGTATGCATTCATAATCCGCCCAGGCATTCCCTTGGGCCTCGACGCCAACGTACTCATCTACATCGGTAAGGCAGGTACGTCCATTCGCAGCCGGTACTATCGCTATCTTAAGGAGTCTATTGACCCCGTTCATGGTCGCCCGAAAATTACTTACTGGCTCCGCAAGTATTTCGATTATATTCATTTTGCATATGCCGAAATTCCGAAGCCCGGCGACCCGCACGACCTTGAGCAGCGCCTCCTTGCCGCGCTGATGCCGCCGGCGAACGATCAAATCCCGGGCAGGCTCAGAAGGAAGAGACGTGCCTTCCGCTAAGAAACGAATTCCTCTGAAACTGGCCGCTCTGCGTGGCCGTATGGGCGATTGGATCTACTATGCCACCTGCCTCCCGATGAAGGAGATCGCCGAGCGCGTCTCCCTCGTTTCCGACATTCATAAGACCGCCCGCCTGGACGATTGGATCCAGCGCGAGGTCGATACTTCCAGTCACTCCAAGTCGATCGAAACTTATCTCCTTTCTCAGAAGCAGCGGCTATTTAATGCCATTGTCCTCGGCGTGTACGGCGGTAGCCCCAACTGGCGGGAGATCGACGTCGACCTTGGAGACCGCGAATCCGAGGAAACGGAACGCCTGGAAGGCAGTCTCGGTCTTCTCCTGCTAAACGGGAAAGAAAAGCTGTTCGCGATTGATGGACAACATCGCGTCGTCGGCATCAGGAATGCTTTTTCCGAGAATCCCCAACTTGGCAAAGAAGAAGTTTGCGCGCTGCTCATAGCGCATTCAGGCGACGCAAAGGGAAAACAGCGTACCAGGAGACTGTTTTCCACCCTCAACCGTTACGCAAAGCCTGTGAGCAAGATGGAGAATATCGCGCTGGACGAGGACGATGTTGTTGCTATCGTGACGAGAAGGCTAGTCGACGAATACCCGCTACTTCACAGCTATATCGCTCTTCGAAAAGGAAATTCGCTACCAAAGACCGACACGACTAACCTCAGCACTGTCACTGCACTCTACGACGGACTAGACATGTATCTGTGCAACAGACCAAAAAAGAAGAGCTGGGAGCTTTACAAACGGATGCGTCCGCCCGATCCGGAAATAACACCCTTCTACGGGCGCGCCACTGAATTCTGGGACAGTCTCACGGCGCACTTCTCCCCGCTACGGGAACTGGCCAAGAGCAAGCCCGAAGAGAAAATCGCTCACAAGTTCAGGAATCAAAACGGAGGGCATCTCCTCTTCCGGCCGATCGGACTCACAATGATCTTCCGCATCTGTAAACTGCTGTTGGAAGACGGACTAAACCTGTCTACGATTCACAAGAATTTAACAAAAGTTCCAATGCAGCTAGCAGACGAACCATGGAACGGCGTGCTCTGGGATCCCGTTCGAAAGATTATAATCGCAGATTCCGAGAATCAGCGTGCCGCACGCTTACTTCTTTACTACGGCCTCGGCGGAAATCTCGAACATCTTAAAACAACCCCTAAAGACTTGAAAGAAATTATAGCCGGCATTCGAAACGCGTCTCCCTCGTCTATCAAGCTGCTCGTTTGGGTCAACGACTAGCCTAACCGTCACACTCACCATAGCCTTCTGTCCCCCAGATTTACGACGCCCCACCCTTCTGTTAGTTCCCAACGGAACTGTCTTTCCTCTTCAATGCCCTTCCTGCGGAAAGACTGCGCCTAGCCGCCCGCTTGTTCTGTCAAGGGTCTCCGCTTCGCTCCGATAAACGCAAACCCGGCGCCCTTGACAGCGCGGACGGCTAGGCGCCAACCGCCGTTAGAAGGGCATTTGCTTTTTATGCACCGCTCGCGGCGGTGCCTCGAAGGCAAAAATCAAAACCAACAAAGGAGTCGTTCCAATGCAACAAATCAGCAAATCTCCGCTTTTCCCTCTCGGCCAAGTCGTCGCGACACCCGGCGCGTTGGCCGCTCTCGAAAAGGCAGGACAGCGACCGCTGGATTTCCTCGCACGCCACGTTCATGGCGATTGGGGAGACCTGTGCGACGAAGACCGCAACGAAAACCGACTCAGTCTGGAACAAGGATTCCGGCTCTTGAGCAGCTACCGCACATGCGCAGGAGACACCAAGGTCTGGGTCATCACCGAAGCCGACCGCTCCGTCACCACAATCCTTTTACCCGAAGAGTATTGATGCAGCCAAAAACGAATAAAAAGGAGAAGAACACTATGACAACAGCAGCTGCAATACACGCAACGGAAGTAATTCCCAACCCTATGTCCCTAGTACAGGACATTCCACTCTCACGGATTCAGGAATCAAAAACGAATCCAAGACGCCAATTTGAGGAGACAAGACTCGCCGAATTGGCGGACAACATCCGGCTACACGGGGTACTTCAACCCATTTTGGTGCGTCCGCTGCCGGGTGGCGAGGCGGAGTCCTATGAACTCGTCGCCGGGGCACGGCGGTACCGTGCTTCAAGGCTCGCGAAGTGCGAATCCATTCCCGCTACAATCCGCGAACTCACCGACCCACAATGCCTCGAATTGCAACTCATCGAAAATCTCCAACGCGCCGACGTACACGAACTGGACGAAGCTCGTGGCTACGCAGCCCTCATGCAAATGCAACCGGACACCTACACTGTCGAAGCCCTGGCAGAGAAAATCGGGCGTTCGGAAAAATACGTTTATGCTCGCTTGCGGCTCACTCATTTGGTCGAAGACGTGCAACGGGCTTTCTACGACGGGAAGCTCTCGGTCGCGCATGCCTTCGAAATGGCGCGGCTCGAGCCCGACGACCAGAAACGCGCTTTACAGGAGTGTTTCCCGAGTCACCGTACGACGACGGCTATTTTGAAGGATGGAAAAGCCGAAGCAGTCACCGTTCGGCAACTCCGCAATTGGATCGAGCGGGAAATCCACCTCGACCTTGTCAATGCTCCCTTTGACTCGCAGGATGAGAATTTGCTCCCGACCGCTGGGAGTTGCGGGAACTGCCCGAAACGTACGGGAAACAACCCTCTCCTGTTTCCCGAAGTACGCCGGAAATCCATCTGTACCGACCGGGCGTGTTACCGCAGGAAAGTGGAAGCTCTCGTGCAGATTCGCGTGAAGCCTCTCCAAACGGCAGGAGAGAAACCGCTGCGCGTCTCACACGCTCCCTCATGGCAAGCCAAGGACCGCAACCCCGATGTCTTATATGAAGGACAATACCGTATCGCTCGGAAAAAAGCGGAGTGCCCGCACGCTAAACCCGCCGTTGTGATCGACGGTCCGGACGCGGGCAAACTGCTTCACGTATGCCGCGACGAACAATGTCCGGTCCATGCGCGAGTCACACGCTACGAAGCGTTGCCACAGGAGCGAGCGGCGCGTGCCAAGGAAGTGCTTGCCGAACGCATCGAGAAGCAAACGCGCATTCGCACACTGAACGCGATTCGCAAGAAGCTCGTGGGAACGCTTTCGCGTCCGGATCTCGATATGGCAGCGCTCGATTATTTCGAGCGGCTAGGGCACGACAACCATCGCCGCCTCTGCCGCGTGTACGGATGGGAGGAGAAAAAGACCAAAGCCTCGTGGGGAGGAAGCACGGTCGACTACAAGGCCATCGCCGAAAAAGCGATACCAACAATGAGTATCCCGGAAATCCACCACTTCCTCCTGGTGTGCGCGCTCGTGTCCGACCTCTACTGTCCCGGATACAACCCACGGGAGACACTCGCGAAAGACTCCAAGCTCGCGCGGACGGCCATGCGCTACAAAATCAATATCCCGCAGGTCACAGCTCAGGTCCGGAGTGAACTTTCAAGGAAGGACAAACCTGGGAAGAATGCTCCAAAGCCAGCGGCTTCGCCGCTGCGCAAATAAAAGTGACGGACCAAGTACGGGAGCGGGCCGTGTGGTTAGCACGGCCCGCTTTCTTAACTCAACTGTCGTATGCGAGTCTTCTTCACAACGGGTGATTTCTTCTGCCGCGCCGCGAACTTCTCTGCCCTTTCACGGTCGATGTACACGCGCCCAAACGACTCGTTGTCGGCATACGTCACGGTCACGAGCCAATGATGATGCCTGCGACGGCGATCTGTTTTGTAGTTGGAGACCTTGCGTTTGGCCATGACCGCTCTCCCCGTGGAGAACTCATCCTAGTACGTTTTCCCACGATCAATGCGGGGTTTGTTACGGATCAGTCGTGTGATTCAGCGGCGCGCATGGCCACGCAACTCTGTGCGTCGTGAGATTTAAACCCGGTGCATTAGGAATTGCATGGCGCGAAGGCTGTCGATTGGTCAGGCATGTAACTCCGTTAGGCGCATCGCGACGCCGGTAACTCGGCCCACAATCTCCGCATCCCTCGGATAAACGAACCGCCTGATTTCACACTTGGAATTCGGATGCGGAACGGCCAAAAGGTGGCCCTCACGAATCTCGCACCAACTGCAAATATACTCACCCCTTAGCTCCACGAAATAAATTGGCCGGTCATGTTCATTCTCCCATTTCACGCTGGAGATTTTGACCTGACTTCCGTCGATCTGCACAATCGAACCGGGACGCAAGATGGGGAACATCGTGTGACTGGCGGAGGATTGAGCCGAAACTCCGCTCATCAATCGTCGAGGGTATTTCCGTCTTTCTTTCCCTATTCGACGACAGTCCCAAAGTGAAGCGCGTCTTTTGCCCGAAACGCGAGTGCTACGATCCGCAAAAGAATGCGGGAAATCAATACGGAAAGCCGCTGCCATCGTTCTCTTGGCTGATCGAAACGGGCAAAGTCTGCGCGCTAAATTTCCCCATTGGCATGAATCCCGGACTCGCCAAGGCCATCGGTGTGATGATGAAGCTTGATTTCGAACGCGCCGTTCTGAACCGCGTGCCGCAGATCGAAGCGAATCCCGAGAAACACTTCCGGCAAGTTCTGTTTCTTTGTGACGAATACCAGCACTTCGCCACCGTCGGCGAAAGCGACCCGACCGGCGACGAAAAGTTCTTCAGCCTTTCGCGCCAACCGAAATGCATTCCCATCGTGGCCACACAGAGCATCAGTTCGCTCCGATCGGCTCTTCCAGGAGACAGTTGGCGGACACTATTTCAAACGTTTAGAACCAAGATATTCCTCACTCTTTCCGACGATTTTTCGGCTAAGACGGCGAGCGAGCTGTGTGGGCGCGAGGACCGGCTCAAAGTCAGCTACAACCTTTCCGAGAGCGCGCACGATGCCCGCGTAAGTCTGCTGACAGGAAATGCGCTGTCCCACCGTGCAAATATCAGCGCATCGAAAAGCTACAACACGCAGACGGATTATCGTTTCGACATGAAGACCTTCACCGAACTGCGTAACGCGCAGTCCGTGACCATCGCCTACGACGGCTTGAATCCGATTCCCCCATCGTTTTGCTATCTCAAGCCCTACTACAACGATCCCAACAAGTCGTACTTCCAGCAGCTTGAGGAAGGAGTCCTCTAATGTACGGTTTTGAAACCATTCTTCCGTTTCTGAGACCTATTGAACATCTCATTCTCGATAACACAATCAGCGAAGTCATGGTCAACGGTGCGGACCGCGTTTTCATCGAGCGGAACGGATTCCTTCAACGCGTTCCCGGCATCGTGCTGGGTGAACGGTCCCTAACGGTCGCGGTGAAGAATATCGCGCGGCGATTGGGAGACGACATCTCGGAAGCGAAGCCGATTCTCGATTCGCGCTTGCCGGACGGGAGTCGAGTCGCCGCGGTCATTCCTCCGTGCAGTCTCGGCGGCGTAACCCTGACGATACGGAAGTTCAATAGCCGCCACTTCGAAATTGAGGATCTCATTCGCGGCGGGACGCTCGACCGCGCCCTCGCCAATCGGTTGGAAGACTATCTGCTTCAGCGTCGCAATATTTTGTTGAGCGGCGGCACCGGCACCGGTAAAACGACTTTATTGACGGCGTTAGGAAAGTTCATCCCGGCCGAGGAGCGCATCCTGCTCATCGAGGACACCGCGGAAATCCAACTGGCCCACGAGAATCTCGTCCGTTTCGAAGCACGCCGCGAACAGAACGCCACTCCTGCCGTGACGATTCGCGATCTGCTCAAAGCCGCGCTGCGTCACCGTCCCGATAGGATTCTCTTGGGCGAAATCCGGGGCGGCGAAGCATTCGACCTTTTGCAACTCTTGAACACGGGTCATTCTGGGACTCTATCCACAATTCACGCGAGCTCCGCGAGACAGGGGCTCGCGCGCTTCACCAGCTGTGTCTTGCAAAGCGGAGTCGAGCTTCCGTACCGCGCCATTAAAACCAACGTCGGAGATTCCCTTAATGTGGTTGTACAAATCGAGCGGCGTCCTGGACGCCGGTTCATCTCGGAAGTTCTGGAAATCAAAAGCTATGATCCCGACGCCGATTTGTACGAGTTCTGCTCAGTCTACGTCGCCCCGCGAGAACAAGCATGAAAGACCCCAATGCACTCTCTCCACGGATTCTCTCGCCTTCGGACTACATCCTTGCACTCCATGCGCCCCAGGACCGGATCGCTGTGCTTGTGCGAAACCATGTTCGCGGGCAAACCATGCAACGCATTCTTGCCGCGGAGGCAATCGCAAGCCCGCTGTTTCTGTACTGGCTCATCGAACAGAACGAGAGCGGCGCTGATATTTTTCTTGGGATGAATCCTGTCAAAGACCACTGCTACAACAGAACGAAGGAGAACATCCGCGAGATTCGTCATGTGTATCTCGATCTCGATGAGGACGCATCCGCGTCGCTCCACGCAATTCGTACCACTGGAGACATTCCCACTCCCAACTTTGTGCTCGATACGTCCCCGGAAAAGCACCAGGTGATCTGGCGGGTGGAAGGCTTAGACCAAGGCCAAGCTGAATCCTTGCTCCGCTCGCTGGCCACCCAATTCCGAGGCGACATCGCCGCGACGGACGTATGCCGCGTCCTGCGCGTACCTGGCTTCACAAACCGGAAATACAACGAGCAATTCCTGGTGCGCGCGATTCAGGATGCGGATCAGATTTACCACCTTCGCGATTTTGCCGTGCACGAAGACTCCCCGGACGCACCGCGCCATCGGGAAGGCAGTCATGAACCAACTCAAAGAATGCCCTCAGGACGCCGAAGCCAATCCGAAGCGGATTGGGCTTACGCCAAGCGCGCTCTGGCCCGAGGGGACCCACCCGAAGAAATTATTCGCCGCATCGCTGACTACCGCGCAGACGACAAGGCCGATCCGGACTACTATGCTCGCCTGACGGTCACGAAGGCACAGGCAGAGTTGCACCGGCACCGATCCGTTTCTAAGGAGAGTGCCGAAGTGCACGGTCCAGATTCCCCGTCGCGCCCCCCGCGTTTCGAGGCACCTGATGGTGACCGAACCCGAGCATGAGGAAACGATGGAAACAGCTACCAACCCGCCCAGCGCCAACGATCGAGCGAAGCGACTCCCAAGTGACCCACCAGCTTGTGCTTACGTTGTTGTCATTCCGAATACCGAGGGGCCGGTCATCGAAGCGCTGCAGAAACTGATAGCAACGTTCTCGTCTCGAGAGCCATTGGTTCTCCCCATGGGCCCTCGAAACCAGCCACTTGAAATCGTTGACTCCTGGCTTGAGCATACCGCGGCGGCCGAATATCTGGGCGTCGCCCGCAGCACTCTCTATCGCTATTCCGAACATCACGAAATCGAATCCCGTAAATTCTGCGGCCGACTCCAGTATCGCCTTGCGAGTCTCGATGAATTCAAGACTCGGCACGTGAGACCGGCACGTCCGTTTCACTCTGATCGCAGTATAATTCCGTCGGCGCCCCGCTCCGGTAAGTCAGAGGAGCGCTGATGGGACTCTATCAGAGACAGGCTTCACGCTTCTGGTGGATGACATACACAATGAACGAAGAGCGGTACTTTGAATCGACCAAGACGACCAGCAAAGAACTCGCCAAGAGGATCTGGAAGCGAAGGGAAGGCGAGATCGCGATGGGGCTGTTCAAGATCGGTTGGCCCGGCGAACGGATCAGATTCGGACTGTTGTGCGAAGAGTTCGAACGTTCACACTTTGCCGGGCTTGCGGAAAACACCGTCAAGGGTCACCGTTCGTACATCAACAATCTGAAGTTGTTTTTCGGCGATCGTAAACTCGATTGCATAACGGTTGCGATGGTCGAGGCATACCGAGACGAACGCCGGCAACAGCCATCGAAACACAACCCCAAACAGACGGTCAAAGGAGCGACGGTCAATCGCGAACTCGAATGTTTGAAGTGCATGCTGGACTTTGCCACGAAGCGCAGGTACATCGCAGAAAACCCCGCTTCGGAGGTCAAACACTTCAATGAGCTCCGCGAAAGGCCGGCACGGAGGATGCTTTCACTCGAAGAGGAACGGCGAATTCTTGACGCAGCGCCCGTCTATCTTCGCGTCGCGATCATTCTTCTCGCTCAGACCGGAGGAAGAACATACAGCGAGGGCTTTTCATTGCGCTGGTCTCAAGTGGATTTTGAAGGAAAGCTGATTCGCTTGACCAACAACGTGAAAACTCCCGGTTCAGCGGAGCCGATTCCCTTGTCCGAGTATGCTTGCGATGTTTTGCAGGCGTGGAAAAAGGAAGGAGCTTCAAAGAGCGAGTACGTTTTCCCGAGCCCGGTTCTAGCCAACCGGCCCATCTCGACGGTAAAAACCGTTTGGAAAACAACGTTGAAACGAGCGGGCGTGCCAGCGTTTCCTATTTACAACCTGCGTCACGTCTTTTGCACTCGTCTCAGTGAAGTTGCACCGGATGCTGTTGTGCAGCGCGCGATGCGCCACACCAGCCCGGAAACCAAGCGTCACTACCAGTTGGGAATGGCCGACCAGGTTCGAAACGCGGTGGATAAAGCGAACAAGCGGCTGTACGGAAAGCGAGCGGCGTTACATTTTCGTGACAGTCAGCCTCCCAAAACGGAGGAGGTGAAAATCGCCGTCTGTAACTGATTGAAGAAGAACGAGAAGTTGGCTCCCCGGGCTAGATTCGAACTAGCAACCCTTCGGTTAACAGCCGAATGCTCTACCGTTGAGCTACCGGGGAACGGGCAAGTAGACTTTTAATTTACAACAGCTTGCGACGCAGCGCCACTCTCCTTGTCTTGAATTTGAGTCCAACTTGAGTCCAACAACGCCTTCACTTTGGCCATCTCCGGGGCGTGGTGCTGACGCAACGTCTTGGTGTAGTGGTCGATCATCTTGTCCGACGAATGCCCGCACCAATCTCGGATGACCTGACGGCTCACCCCGGAATACACAAGGTGAGAAATCCGACCTCGTCGAAAGGCGTGCATTCCGACACCCGGTTGCATCAGATTCAACTTCCGCAAGATGGGATAAAGTTTGTCTTCCAGTACGTTCGACAGCCGCAAAGGTGTACCGTTTCGAGTTTGAAACAGGTACCCAAACTTCCGGGCCTTCAGATGCTTCTTGAGTTCTTCCACTACGGAAGCATCGATCGGCACAGTCCGGGTCCTGTCTTCATCTCCTGTATCGCTCTTTGAGGTATTTTCTTCTCCCTCAAAAACAGAGCGCCGGATTGTGAGCGTCTGCTCATTCAAGTCAACGTCAGTCTCGACTCTCAAAGCGAACAATTCTCCGGCTCGTGCCCCAGTGCCGGCCGCCAAAGCAAACAAGGCGCGATGCATCTGATTGTTCGCCGTGTTCACAATGGCCGCCATCTGCGCAACGGTGAAGTGCGGTTGCTGCCGCTGCACAGTCTTGGGGGGTGCGACCTTCTTCCATTTTACGAGCCACGGCGACAGGGCTGGCTTACCGCTCTGCGCCGTTTCGTCCAACTGGAAGTTATAAATCGCGCGCACGATACCGAAGAGGTTCTTGATCGACTTGCGAGAGAGGCGTTCCCGAATCCACATCTGAATCAGATCCCGAACGAGCGGATACGTGATTTCCTCTAACGGGGTGCTTTTCAAGCGTGGAAGGATGTGCTTGTTCAGTTCGCAAGACATGCTGCGTTGAGACGAACGTTTCTTGTTAACGAGCAGGTGGTGCTCTCTCCATCCGCGAGCTGCCAGATCGAAAGTCACGACTGGCGATTGCGAACGAACAAGGTGACCCGCATCATTGATGCCTTGCTCTTCGACAAACTTCGCCAGCCACCTTTCGGCTTGCGGCTTGGTGATCTGGTTGGTGTTTGCGATTATCACTGTACGTCTGGCCCTTTTGATTTGGCCCGGTACATCAACGCGGTACCGGCCGATGTACTTGCTGCCTACAACACAAACGGAACCTCTTTGTCCGGATCTGCGAGACATAGATCTCCTGTCCCGCTGATTCGGCACCGTAACCGTCACTACGTTATCGGGTTTAGCGTTCGGTGGCAATGGTTCGGCAATCACAATCAATGACCTTCTCTTTATCTCTCGCTGACGCGCGTCGATTCGGGATCCTTGGTGGCGCCGAGGTTTTGACGCTCCTGTTCGAGTTGCGACTGGGCTTTCGCTACGGTGTGGCGAGCGTAATAATTTGGGTCCGCTTTGTCTTGCGAGCGGTAGTCGGCGATCCGCTGGATCACTACTTCCGGGTTGTCGCCGCGGGCGAGAGCGCGCTTCGCGTAGGCCCAATCGTGTTCGGATTGGCTTTTGTGGTGGCCGGGCACCGTCCGCGGACGTTCTTGTCCGTCGCTCAAATGCCGGGGTGTTTCGAGCGAATCTTCATGAGTCGTGAAATCGCGGAGCGTGTAGACCGCATCGCTTTCCTGTCGCGCTTGGACGATGAATTCCTCTGGAAGCTTCCGGTTGGCAAATCCCGGCAAACGCAGCACCCGCGTTGAGTCGGTTGCCGCCAGATCGCCGCCGAATTGATTTGCGAGGGTGTGCAGAAGAGATTCTGCCTCCTCTTGACCGAACCCACACACTTTCCACACCACCTGGTGCTTGCCGGGCGAGGTATCGAGGACAAAGTTTGGCGCTGGCACTGAAGGCGAATTTCGAATCGCTTGGAGAGATGCGTCGCCATTCCTGTCCAGGTCGAGATAGACGTTACGAATGTTTTTAATATTTTCCTTGGTCCGATTGTACGCGCCGTCCTTGATTGGATTCATTCCCATGAACACGTCTGAACCGCTGGCATTCTGATTCTCGAGCCAGGTTTGAAAGCCGTGGCTCGCTACCGTCTCAGCTTTGGCGATTCGTTGAACCGTGTGGCCTGACGAGCGATTCCGCACGAGGATCGCGGCGTTGTCGCCAGGCTCGAAGAGCTCCCGGACGTATTCAGAAGCGGTGAGAGGGCGCGATGTGAAGGTGGTATCGGTGCTCATGGTTGCTCCTGTTTGGCCAGGAACACTGAGCCGTAGTCGAATAAATCCGCGTCCGGGTCGTATCCGTTGATGAAGAGAACTTCCGAGATGTATCTGCGACCTGGCCGCCGCTCAACGTGGACGACGACATTCAGCGAATCGGCGATATTCGTCTTAACGGCGCGGTAGGGTAAGTCGATGCCGCTTTGCAGAACACAACTTGTGAAACGTGCCAGGCCCTGTTGCGCCGAGTTGGCATGAATGGTCGATAGCGTGCCGGAGTGCCCGGTGTTCAGGAGTTGCAGAAGATCGAAGGCTTCGCCGCCGCGAATTTCTCCGAGCACTATCCGGTCCGGGCGATGGCGGAGTGCGGCTTTCAACAGATCGCGAATTGCTACCGCTGGAAGGCCATTCTGTTCTCGGCGAGCTTCGAAGCGGACGAGGTTTTCCTGCGTTAGGTGAATCTCGGCCGTGTCTTCAATGACGAGAACCCGTTCTTCCTGCGGAATGAATTTTCCGAGGATCGACAAAAGTGTGGTTTTTCCGGTGCCAGTACCGCCAGCGATCAGAATATTCTTGCGAGCCAGCACGTAGTCTTCGAGGTGGTTCGCGAGC
>Ga0182015_10000018_pt1 | contig 209042 bp, 186 predicted proteins | sample 712P3MmetaG_FD_120478 | JGI IMG/M metagenome (GOLD analysis project Ga0182015, IMG submission 120478) | Permafrost microbial communities from Stordalen Mire, Sweden - 712P3M metaG | ecosystem: Environmental > Terrestrial > Soil > Wetlands > Permafrost | place: Sweden: Stordalen | collected...
CTTTTTTGGCTTTTCGTAATGCTGATACTGTGGTCTTTGAACTACGTGGCCGGAAAAATTGCGCTGCGCACCATCGAACCGATCACAGCGGCTTGTTTTCGGCTGGAACTGGCCGCAATCGTTATGCTCCCGATTTATTTCATGCGCCGTGAGCGCACTCCGCTCCATCTGCGGGATGTCTGGCCATTTGCGTACTTGGGCTTTTTTGGAGTGATTGTCAATCAGGGCTTCTTCACCGTGGGCCTGAATTTCACCACTTCGGATCATTCGTCTGTCATCATCGCCCTCGGGCCCATCATCATTTTGTTCCTTGCGCGCGCTTTGAAACTGGAGCGCTTTACGGCGGGCAAGATCGTCGGCATGGCTATTTCCTTTGCGGGCGTTTACCTGCTGGAAACCGAGCATGGTTCCCCCAGGAATTCGCCGCTGCTGGTCGGCGACATGATCACCCTGGGCGGGGTGATCGGGTTTTCGGCCTATGCCGTACTGGGGAAGAGAGTCGCCGCCGAATACGACGCGATTTCCATGAACACGTTTAATTGCGTGGCGGCCGCGATTATTTTGCTTCCTCTTAGCGTCCGGCAGGCAATCCATCTGAACTGGCATGCTGTGGCCTGGAGCGGCTGGCCCGGCGTGATTTATATGGCGCTAGGCAGTTCTCTTGCGGCCTATACGATATTTTTTTGGGTTCTTCGATACATGAGCGCATCGCGGGTGGGCGCGATGAGCTATTTTCAGCCAGTGGTCGTGATTTTGCTGTCCATGCTGTTCCTGGGCGAACACCCAACTCGCAACCTTCTGGAAGGCACAGCCCTGGTTCTGTTAGGGGTATTTCTGGCTGAGCGCGGAAAGGGGTAGCGACGCGGAATTCGGCCTTTGGGCGTGCCGAAGAGCTGGCGGGGTCAAACGAAACTTTTTCGAACGTACCGTGTTATAGCCATCGGGGTAGCTCCGAACATGGCTTGGTGTTTGAATTCACGCCAGATAGAAGATTGCAACCAACAGCAGCAGCGTGGAATCCAATGGTGTAGAATCGCCGCAAGGCCGTTCGCACTGGACCAATTGTTCGGTGGAGGGACCAAAATGAAGTCCACCTTTCTAAAGTTTCTTTTCACAGCAGTCGCAGCGGTAGCGCTTTTGTGCGCGCCAGCAGCTTTTGCCCAACGCGGAGGCGGCGGCCACGGTGGCGGCGGAGGCTTCCATGGCGGAGGTGGTGGTGGCGGTTTTCACGGCGGCGGGAGTTCCGGCGGGGCAGGCGGCCATTACAGCGCGCCTCGCGGTGGGAGCTATGGGGCCTCGCGCGGCGGCAGTTACGGCGGTGGTGCATACCGCGGCGGGTCGAGCAGCGGCAATCGATATTCGATGTCGCCTTCAGGCCGTTCCTACTCGTCAGCCGGACGTTCTTCGAATTCGTATAGCTCGGGCAGCCGTTCGGGCAACTCTTACAATGCGGGCAACCGCGGCGGCACGTCTACGACGGCGGGCAACCGTGGCGCGTCGATGCCTTATTTCGGACGCAGCGGTGATGGCGCGACGAACGGATCAGCGCGGAGCGGGGCGACTTCTAACGCTTACGCCGGATCGCGCCCAGCGGCGCCGTCTGCAAGCGCTAGCGGAGCGCGTTCCGCAGCACCTGCTAATGGCGCGAGCGCTGCGCGAGGATCGACGAGTGCGCCTTCTGTAGCTTCTCGCGGCTCGGGATCAGCGGTTTCAACGAACCGCGCGGTGTCGAATATCGAAAGCTCTCACTTTGGCAATTCCGCGTCTCTGGGCGGACGTAGCAGCGCGGGGGCCTCGGGATCACGGTTTAGCAACACTTCGCTCAGCTCCGCGCGTTTTGGATCGAGCGGCCGCGCGGGCGCACCGAGACTTAGCGGTCTGAATGCGCATGCCGGGTCAAATTCAGTCTCAGGCAGCAGGTCGTTTGCCAGCTCCGGGTTTCGCGGTTCGGCTATCGGCACCGGATACCGTGGCGGCTTCGGTGGATATCGCGGCGGGTTCGGCGGATACCGCGGTGGCTACGGGTGGCGGGGCGGTGGATGGGGCTGGGGCGGCTTCGGATGGGGCTTCGGTTGGGGCGGCTGGTGGGGTCCGGGTTGGGGCTTGGGATGGGGCTGGCCGGGATACGCTGGCTACTATGATCCCTTCTGGGGCAGCTCTTATTGGGGCTGGCCGGGATATGGCTACGGCTACCCCGGTTACGGCGTCACGTACAGCGATCCGAACGATTCAAGCTCTAACGTGACCCCGAACGGAAACTACGGCTACAACAATGACAATGGCAGCTACAATTCGGGCAATTACAATTCCGGGAATTATAGCGCCGGGAATGAGAACGGCTCGGCGGCACCTGCTCCTAGCTACAACGCTGGTGCCGATTCCGCGGACAACTCGGTGGAAGCGGTAGAACCGGGGACGCCCGACGATAATCCGCTGACCGGTAACGTAGCGGCCTCTACGCCAACGGTACTGATTTATCTGAAGGACGGCACGACGTACGCGGCGACTGACTACTGGCTGGCTGATGGCCACCTGCATTACGTCGTAAGCTATGGCGGTGAGAATGCGCTGAATATGGATGACGTGGACCTGCAGCGGACCGTGGACGAGAACGCCCGTCGCGGAGTGCATTTCTCGCTGAAGCCGAACCGGAACCGCGTGGAACCACAGCCAAGCTCGAATGGCGATAATTCCGCGCCGGCTACGGACCAAACATCGCGACCGAACCGAGAAAACAATCAATCGCCGGCAGCGACACCTGCTCCAGAGCCGACGCCGCAGACTCAAAGCACGTCTCAAACGATGTAGTTACGGAGACGTAAAACACTGGTCTAATGGGGCGAGCGGTCCGCTTGCCCCTTTTTTTTATTGTGCGCTTTCCATCGTCGTATGGCACACGCCTGCTTGCTGAGTGGCGTGTCGCGCCTACAGCGCTCCGAATCCGATTTCGAATGTTGCCAGCCCTTCCGGGCCTGCCTAACTCGTGCCGCGCCTGCGGCGCCGAAGTTCCGCCTTCATAGTGATGTTCGAGGAGTCTTCCGACAAGCCGGCTTAAATGCGAGCGCGGGAGACGAACGGCGAACGTGCGGTTGGCTTATAGCGGCGCGCAAATCGAACGGCGAGGTTGCAGCTGACTTATGGCGGAAACAAGTGCAAACGAGGGCGCAAGCAGGACCCTACAAATGCTGAAATCGCAGTTCCGTCCCCAGGTATAAAAACTTACAGCTCTCCGACATTTCTTTGACATACGCGTGACAACCCCGCGGAAGCGCTGCAATAACTTGGACAGTGGCAGTCAACTCGATCGCGCACGCATCGCGTTTCGGTTGGAGGCACACCTCTTCAAGGGAGCAAATCTATGCAGCACATGAACAAAACTGTAAGGTCAACCATGCTTGCGGCCTTTGTATTCGGCCTGATTCCAGCGGCAACTTTCGCGCAACACTACACGCAGACCAATCTGACCTCCGACATATCCGGCTTGGCTCCGGTCACCGACGCTAATCTCAAGAATCCCTGGGGAATTACGCGCAGCTCCGCCGGCCCCTGGTGGGTCGCCAACAATAATTCCGGGACTTCCACTCTTTACGACGGAACCGGAACCATAATTCCGCTGGTCGTTGTGGTTCCGCCACCGAAGAGCACTCCCAATGCAGTGTCGGCTCCCACTGGAATCGTATACAACGGCAGCAGCACGAATTTCCTGCTAGCGCCCGGCAAGGCTGCGGACTTCATCTTTGCGACAGAGGACGGAACGATTTCCGGCTGGAATCCTGGTCTCACTGATGGCAAACACGCCGTTCTGGTCGTAGACAACTCCGATAACGGATCTTCCAAGGGCGCGGTCTACAAGGGGGCTACGTCGGGTGATATCGACGGCAATACCGTTTCTTTACGCCACCAATTTCCGCTCCGGCAAAGTCGAGGTCTACAATTCGCAGTTCCAGCGCATTCACCCCGATCCGCGTGCCTTTGAAGACGAGTGCATTCCGTACGGCTACGCTCCGTTTAACGTGCAGAACATCGGCGGAGATATTGTTGTGACGTATGCTAAACAGGACGCGCAACGGCATGACCCGGTTTTTGGGAACGGCGGCGGCTTCGTCGATATCTACAACACGCACGGCAAGCTTCTGCGGCACCTCGAAGATGGATGGTTCGACGCGCCTTGGGGAGTGGTCTGGACGCCTCGCGATTTCGGCCATTTCGCCAACCACATCCTGGTGGGAAATTTCCGCAGCGGCTGGATCGGCGCCTATGACGGCTTCACGGGAAAGTTTGAAGGGTTTCTGAAGAACGCGAACAATGACTCGCTGATTTTTCTCGATGGAATCTGGTCGCTCACTTTCGGAAACGACGGAAAGGCCGGCCCCGCCACCACGCTGTATTTCACCGCAGGGCTCAACGACGAAAATGACGGACTGTTCGGAACCCTGACTGCGATTCCCGCGGAACAGGAAGGTGACGTCGAGTAGCGATGAACAAATGCTCAGCTGCCAAGACCTGCCCCTCAGCCACGAATTGAAACCTCAATAAAAAACCGGTCGAGGTATCCGCCGATTGGCAGATATCTCGACCGGTGCCTTCCCTCATTCACTGTTATTTTCTTGGAGCGGAGTGCGATGCAGGAGCCTGTCGCTGCTCAAGCTGCTGACGTTGCTGGGTGTGTTGTTGCACCATTTGTTGTGTCTGCTGCTGGTGTTTTTGCTCCAGCTGAGACGTTCTCTGTTGATCTGCTTTCTGGTTTGCAAGCTGCGCGTGTTCCTTGTCCTGCTTGGCCTGCAACTTCAGCCTATCCTGGTTCTGCTTCGCCACCAGTTTGTCCTGGTCCTTCTGGTATTTCTGGTCCAGCTTCGGATTTCCCGTGTTGGGAGCAGCAGGGTGTTCTACTGCCGGAAGCTCCTTGGGGTGGACCGCGTTGGCTCTGTCGGCGTTGGTTTCAGTTCGAGCAGTTCCGCCCGCGCCTCTGGCTGGCTCGGCCTTGTAGGAGCCTTCCCGCGCGGCTACCGCACCGGTTTTAAAATCGCCCGGCTTGGAAGTGGCCGCAATAGGCGGCCTGCCGTGATTTGCCGAAGCACGTAGCTCGGGATTCGAGCGTGCAGCGTCTATGTGTTGAGTTTGCGCCGCCACTGGGCCCATGTGCCGATCGTGCTCAGCGGCTTCCTCCTGGGCTGTAGCACGCGCGTTGATTCCCCCGTTTCCACCGTTGTAGGCGACGTGAACGTCGTTATGGATATCAACCCTATTGTCGTAGACGTTGTGGATGACATTCACATTCACGTTGAACACGGCGCGGTTGTAAAAGAAGTGGCCGTTGTCCCAACGACCACCGACGAAACCGTTGCCGAAATATCCGAAGCCATAGTTAATGCCACCGTAGAATCCAATGGTTGGTCCCCAGAACCCCTCGTGCCAAAGAAAGGCGGCTCCGCCCCAGCCCCAATATCCCGGCGTCCACAAGAAACCGACTTCGGGTGCGAGGATCCAGGTGCCGGGCACCCAATAATAACTGCCAGCGTCACCGTCCCAGGCCCAATATCCGGGAGTCCAAAGGTAGCCGTCGCCGGGGCAAACGGGTTGCTCGTAAACCGGAATTTCGGGTGGGGCGAAGGTGACGGAAATTCCAACTTGCGCGAACGCTGGGGCGGACGCGGCCAATAGCACGAATGCGAATAACAGAGATCGAATAAGCGTGATCTTACGCATTGATTGCACATCCTCCTGCCTGGCGATCCCTCGCTTACCCGGTAGGGCTTTGGTGCTGCGGGCTGCGTGGACTGTCAGGCGAAGTTTCAGGGGCATATGGAATATAGTGCAAGCGCCTTGCCTGGCGGATTGTAATATTTTCCGGTGTGCTTCCCATAGGGTTATGACTGTATAGAGGGAGGCAAGGGCGAAGCTTGGGTCGCGTCAATGCGGATGTGCATAAAAAATGGCGTTGCAACGATCACACGTCGCAACGCCATTTTGGAATTCGGCCTGCTCCGCCACGGCACGCTCAACACGCCGTCTGCAGCCAGGGTAGGAAATTGAATTAATAAGAGCTTTTAGTGCTCCCAGCGCCCACGGTTTCCAGTTCACCCGCGACGACGTTCTGCTTCGACTTTCCGTTGCGTTCAATCTCGATTTGGCCCTTCAAGTAAGCGCCATCCTCGATCAGGATGCGGCCTGCTGTGATGTTGCCAACTACGGAGCCGTCCTTCTTCACTTCAACGCGATCGCCGGCGTGCAAATTGCCGCGCACTTTACCGTAAACAACTACTTCACGCGCGTGCACGTCTGAAACGATCTCGCCGTTCTGGCCGACGGTAAGGCGCTGGCCTTTCAAAGAAATGCCGCCCTCCACCTTTCCGTCGATTCGCAGATCTTCTTCACCCGTAATCTGGCCTTTGATGGTCAGTCCAGCCCCGAGCGTTGCAAATGGTTTTGCTCCGGCGTCACCCGAGTGAACTGTTTCGAAAGCGGGAGCAGGCGCGGGGACATTCGGGTTGTAACTTGGATTGGTGTATTGCGGCGCTGCTGGCTGCGGGGTTACGGAATGTGCCGAGCCTGGATTTGCATTATCGGGCTGCTTGCTGCTCCACATTTTCTCCTCCGGTGTTGGCCCAAATCGTCGCTTCGTGCAGGACGCTGCATCAATCTAAGCACGCCGCAGAGAGTGCACAATTACAAATCGGCACAAGCGTGTCCCTTCTTAAACTGTACGCACGAACAGGCACGATTTTCGCCGCCGTTTCGTTCGAAGGCTGGCGTTAGCGTTGCGGTCGCGAGCAATTGATCAGGCGTTTCGAATTTAATCGATCCCGATACGCGGCGGCGCAATCCGGGCGTTACTTAGATCCGAGCTCGCATTTCAGACTGGGATAAAACTGCAACATCGAGACGGTTGATTCACTTCGGCAGGATCGGCCATCTGGCTTTGAAACTTTAGGCTGCGGATGCAAAAAGAAAGCGGACAGCATAATTATCTGCTGGAATCAAGCGCCGGCGCGAGAGTCAGTGACTGTGGCCGTTGCCATCGCCATTGCTTTTCGGAGCTGCGATCGGCGCGTAGACGTGCCAAAAATCACTGTCGCTGTCATCTCCAAACTCAACCGCGACATTATTTTTTCCCCATAATTTTGGCTTCACATAGACGACCCGGGCTTGGCGTTCTTCCTGCGTGAAGCTATTTACGAGGAGAACGGTTTGGCCGGATTGCACGCGTGGCGTCAAAGGAATTAACCCGCCATGGGCACTGACTGCGTCAGTAGTGGTGGCGTCGCGAAATGGACGATTATCAGGGGTGCGTCCGTAAACTTGCACGGGAATACTTAGTGGCAGACGTTTGCTGCGGCGTTGTTTTTCCATTCCTGCCTCTCTTTATGGGGGTGCGGAAGGCACCAATAAATTACCGCGGTTTGAGGTTATGAACAATAGTACTCGGAAGCCCATTATAGGGCTGTGTGACCGAGTCCGCATTATTAGCGGAACTGTAACAGTTTCGGGTTTCCTTTGGCTGAGGCTTCACCTTAATCATTTCTCATGAAGGCAGAATTTGTTGGCAATTTAAAGCCCGATCGTTAACACCGCTCGGAAGCGAACCTTACCACTCATCATGGCGTCGTAGGCCTCGGCGGCGCGTTCCAGCGGGAAAGTCTGGAATCGATGCAAGCGTGCCGGCGCGGGCGATCATATATTCCGCGTAGCCACCATCGAAATTGAAGCCGGTTACCTCGCGGTCAATCAGGCACATGCTGAAATTGCCGCGGCGGCAGCTATCGCAATAGCCGCAGTGTGCGCCATGCCAGCCAACGCCCACGCGCTCCCCCGCTTTCCAACCTTTTACACCTTCACCTAGCGCATCTATTACTCCGGCAACCTCATGTCCGGTTATGCGCGGGTACTGCAGACCCGGCCATAACCCTTCCTTCACAAACATATCGCTGTGACAGACGCCGCAAGCCTGCACCTTTATTCGGACATCGTTTGGCCCGGGCTGGGGTATTTCGCGCTCGACTAATTCAAATGGTCCCTTCGCCTTGGGGATCTGCACCGCGCGCATTTTTGCCATTATTTCCTCCGCTTCATAGAGTTTTGGCTCATTTATGTGTTGGGCCTCAACACCGTTCGATGCCCGGACGTGAGGGAAGTCTCATTTTTATTTTCTGTTGCGGATCGGCGTTCTGGACAATTTTGCATTTGCTTTTAACGGGGTCGTTTTTGAGCGACGCGAGGGAGCTTTTTTAAGTGACCTTCAAGCCGGCGCAGCCGCCATCCGCGCATAGGACATTGCGATGCCGAGCTAAAGACCGCAGCGTTTCATCCAAACCTTAGACTTAGCGCGAAGTTTCCATAAGTGTCACCGGTGCACGGCGTCCACAGTCCACAGACTTCACTGAATATATTTTCAGACCCTCAACTGTGGTTGCATCGGTTACTGCCGCGTGTTAGCTTCCGGCTCGATATGAACGAAACCTCCGCATCGACACCGACTTCGTTACGCAAACGCATCGCCGTAATCCCCGGTGATGGCATCGGCAAGGAAGTTATACCTGAGGCCGTAAAGGTTCTGAAAGCCGCAGTTGCAGCCGGCGGGCGGGAAGTATTACTGAAGGAATTTGACTGGGGGGCGGATCGCTACCTTCAGGACGGGACTACGCTGCCGCCGGATGCAGTGGAAATGTTTCACCGCGATTTCGATGCGATCCTGCTGGGCGCGATGGGCGCCCCGCGCGTCCCAACCAATATCCACGCCGCAGAGATCCTGCTGGGCCTGCGATTCAAGCTGGACCTTTACGTCAACGTGCGCCCCTGCGTGCTCTTCGACCAGCGTTTTACGCCGCTGAAAGACCGCAGTGAGGAGGATGTGAACTTCACGGTACTCCGCGAAAACACGGAAGGCTTATACGTCCAAATGGGCGGCAATTTCAAGAAGGGCACTGCGGACGAGATTGCGATTCAAGAAGATCTAAATACGCGCAAGGGAGTGGAGCGCATCATTCGCTATGCGTTCGAATTTGCACGCAGGCGCGGGCTGAATCGCGTATGCATGAGTGACAAATCGAATGCGCTCACTTTTGGGCACGATCTGTGGCAGCGCGTTTTCAAGCAAATACGCGCGGAATACACGGAGATCGAATCATCCCATCAATACATCGACAATCTGCTGATGCAAATGGTGCGCGATCCATCGCAATTTCAGGTGATCGTTACTTCCAACTTATTTGGAGATATCGCCAGCGATGTGGGTGCGCAGCTGGCTGGCGGGCTGGGACTCGCGCCCTCTGGAAATATACATCCCGGGCAGGTCTCGCTGTTTGAGCCGGTGCACGGTTCGGCACCGAACATCGCGGGGAAAGGCATCGCCAACCCGATGGGTTCAATCCTGACTGTGGCGATGATGTTTGAATATTTGGGATGGCAGGCGGAAGCCGATGCCATTGACCGCGCGGTGCGCGCTGCATTGAAGGAGGGGAAGACACCTTCGGAACTCGGGGGCACTCTAGGAACGCGAGAAGTCGGCGACTGGGTGGCGAATTCAATAACCAAATCGCGCATTTCGAAATAACGGGCCGCTTGATGTGTGCAGAGGGATGAGTGGGAGGTAGTTTGACAATGCAGAGAGTTGAACGATCACTTGAGGGGGGCGAGTTTGGATTTTTTGGGATCAGCCTGCAAGTCTGGCGGGAGTTAAAGTGCAACCTGAAGGCACACTGCCCGCACTGATTCCGCTCGGTTTCGGTCACGTTGCAGCGCAGGGTTGGTACAAGAGTGCTGACTCTTACACTCGCGCCGCATCACGGACCATTTAAAGTGACAGTCGAGGAAGCAGAATTATCCTTCAACTATTACAGCCCACGTCGACTATTCGACATTTAAAGAAATTATTCGTTGTGCTTAATCGCAGGATCAGCCTGCAAAATGCTGCCGGGTAGCAAATCAGTTTTGATCGTAACTTTCTGCTTGGTCGCCAAAGTCACATCCGTCTCGAATGGCTTGTATCCGGCCAAGTCAATCTTGATGTGGTGTTCGCCCGGTGCGATCAGCATCTCGCGCCCAACACCGCTGAATTGGTTTACTGTCCCGGCGAATTTGCCATCGACGAAGACAGCCGCACGTTCAGGTGTCACTTTAAGCTTGATTTGACCTGGCGCTGCGGAAAACTGGGCGGCCGGGTCTCGCTCAAGAGTGAATGTGATCAGCATTTCTTTACCTGGTTCTGTCACGATTTTTTGAACGACTTCGAGATATCCGGTCTGCCGCACGGAAATCGTGTGTTCCCCCGGCAGGAGCAACACTTTCTTGTCGCCTTTCAATTCCTTGACGTAGCCGACGTACTGGCCGTCGACCCATACGCCGGCAGTTTTCTCCGCTTTGGTCTTTCCCGCGAAATCAACCTGCCCCATAACCTGGTTACCAGTAGGCGGCGTCGCTTGATCCTGTGCCGAAGCTACCATTGGAAACAGAAGCGCCACAAACAGTGTCGCACCGCCCAGTAACCGCACCGGCCGTTTGGCTATGCCACGAAATAAAACGCCACTAGACATCCTATCCCTCCCTTTTGCGACTATGCGCGCCGAAAAGTTCTCACCCTGCGTGAGCAAAGATTACGAGACGGATTTTAGTATTGTTTTTGCAAAATGCGAGCGCCTTTATTCACCACTGAGTAATTTATTTTATCGAAGTAAATGAATTACCTGACGTCAGTTTGAACAAACGGCGTTCAGCAGATTCCTTAGGTGTCGGCGCGTCCACCGATTTGGACCTCAAGTGACACTTAATCCTACAGTTCTCGCAATGCGAGGGCTACCGGTCGACGGGCCGCTCGAATTGCCGGCAGCAGCCCGCCGATCAGCCCCATCGTCAGCGCAAAAGTAATGCCGGTCAGCAGAAGCGGCGGCGTAATGCGAAATGCGAACGCGAGGTGCGAGAACGTCTGCCAGTTCATGGCGCCCGTCGTGAGCCCGTTGAGTGGCAGTACCGCGACGCACCCAATCAAACCGCCCACGAAGGAAATGAGCAGCGCCTCGATCATGAATGAAAAGACAACTGCCGCGGCACCAAAACCGATCGCGCGCATTGTGGCGATTTCACGGCCGCGTTCGGAAACCGCGGAATACATGGTGTTCAGTGCGCCAAAAACCGCGCCGATGGCCATCACAAATGCCACCAGTCCGCCGAGGACGGTGATGAGCCTCGTCATCGCCGTCGATTGCTTGGCGTAGTAATCGACTTCCCGGCTCACATCCACGTTCAGCCGGGGATCCGCCGTGACCGCATCCTTGAATTGTTGCAGATCGTTCGGAGAATTGAGATGTACTGTGACCGACTGGAAGATGTTGGTCGGACGCTTATAGACGTCATCGAGAACGCGCGCGTCGCACCATACTTCGGAATCGAAAGCACTGCCGCCCGCGTCGAAGATCCCTACAACTTGCCAGTGGCCGCCGCCGAAGGCCACGCTGTTTCCCACGGTCAAACCGCTGTAGGACGCGCTGGCGTTCTTACCGACGATCAATTCTGAAAGTCCTGGTTGAAACATGCGGCCCTGAACGATTTTCACGTTGCGGCGAATGGTCAGAACGTTGGCGGATACTCCCCGGACTTGAACGTTCGCATCGGTGCCCGTCGATTTCAGGGGGAAGGGCGCGACTACCACTACCTCCGAAGTGACCAGCGGTCCATCGGGCCCCCGCGCCACGCCCGGAGCATCTTGCAGAATTTTTATGCTCTCAAGGGTGACGCCGCTCATCATTTCAGCTGTGGCTCCAGCCCGCATGACTATTGCATTGTCATTCGAACCCGAAGCTACAAGCGTCGCTCGAAATCCGCGGGCAAGCGAAAGCATCGCGACAAACACTCCCACCGTGCCGGCAATACCAAGGACGGCGACGATGGAGGACGTCCAACGCGCACGAACGCTGCGGAGATTGTAAATAACGGGAATGGCCATCTCAAACCCTCCGCAACGCGGTGACCACGCGCATCCGCATGGCACCAATTCCCGGCAAAATTCCGCCAACAACGCCGACAAGAACGGCTATTGCAAGCCCACTCGAAAGGATCGCCGGCGAGAGAACCAGCGCAGGAAGCAAGCCATTGAGCGCATTACCCAACGCAGGAACCGCTAGGAGCGCCAAGCCTAACCCGAGCAAACCGCCGAACAACGCGATAATCAGGGATTCGGCAAGCACAAAAAATAAAATAGAAAAATCACTGAACCCGATGGCCTTCAAAACGGCGAGTTCGCCAATCCTCTCGCGTACCGAGATCGCCATGGTATTGCCGGTGATCAACAATAAAGTGAAGAAAACCACCGACCCGATACTAAGAATGAGGAATTCGATGTTTCCGAACTGCTTCACCCATCCGGCGGCGAAAGCGGATTCCGTCTCCGTCTTGGTTTCGTACGAGGAATTGGCAAACATATCGTCAATCGTTCTGGCCACGGGCACAGCATCGTCAGGCTTGTCCAGCCTCAACATGTACCATCCAACATTGCCTTTAAATGCCTGCGGCACGCGCTCTTCGAAATAATCCCACTGAAACCAGAACTGCGTTTCGTCTCCGCCGGCGTGCTCGCTATGGTAAATGCCATCAATATTAAATTCCCAGGTACCGGTGGCGCCATAGCTGATGTTCTTGATTGGGACCCGATCGCCAAGTTTCCAGTGGAACCGTTCGGCGGTCCGCGCCCCTACCACGGCCCCTTCGCGATCCTTCAGGAAATTCTGCCATTGATCTTCAGGGACTTGAAGTTCACCCATAACTTTGCGTTGGTTTTCCGGATCGATAACGAACTGGGGAAAGAAGTTCTTCTCCTCCTGATAAACGCCGCCGAACCAGTTGTAGTGCGTGACAGATTGAACGCCGGGAATTCGCAGGATTTGATCGCGATACGAAAGCGGCAGTGGCTGGATGATCGAAATGCGATTGATAATGACCACCCGATCCGCGCCAGCAATATCCGCACCGCGACTGAATGCGCCTTTGACCACAGCCAGAAATGCAAATAGAAACAGCGCGACGGCAAAGGATCCCACGGTCAAAATCGTGCGAAGCTTCTTGCGCGAGAGATTCGCAAGTATTAGTGGAAAGAATTTCATGCCACGCTCCCGACGCGCGCCGCCTCAACGAGCACACCTTTGTTCAAGTGTAATGTTGCACCGGCTCGATCTGCAGCCATCGGATCGTGAGTGACCATCAAGATGGTCTTGTTGTGTTCTTTCGAAAAGCGATGCAACAGTTCGAGTATCTCATCAGCACTCTTGCGGTCCAAGTCGCCGGTGGGCTCGTCACATAGAAGGAAAGTCGGGTCGGCGACGATGGCTCGAGCAATTGCCACGCGCTGTTCTTGTCCGCCTGACAGTTGGCGCGGGTAATGGTTCATACGATCGGCCAAGCCGACGACACTTAAAGCTGTTTCTACATGGGTGCGCCGCTCCGCTTTCGATAGATGCGTAAGTAACAGTGGAAGCTCTACGTTCTGAAACGCAGTGAGCACGGGTATCAAGTTATACATTTGAAAAATAAATCCGACGTGCCGGGCCCGCCACTCCGTGAGCTTGCCGCTGGACATATGCGTGATCTCGTCTCCGGCCACGGTGATGCTGCCGGCGGACGGCACGTCCAGCCCACCAAGAAGATTCAGCAGAGTGGTCTTGCCGGAGCCGCTCGGGCCCATGAAAGCCACAAATTCGCCCTGATCCACGTCCAGATTCAGGCCATGCAAAACGTGTATTTCTTCCCCAGCACGCCGGTAATTTTTATCTACCCCGCGAATCTGTATGAGGCTGCCGTCTTTGCCCGTCGCATCCACACGAACCATGATTCGCCCCCCGTTACTTAAAGTATAAAATCTATCGTTTTACTTGAACTGTCTCGCCGTCGTGCAGACTGGCCGTACCTTTAACCACCACCGAGTCTCCTGGGGCGACGCCGGCCAGGATTTCGGCGTTATTGCCTTGAGCGTTGCCGACAGTCACCGCGCGTCGTTCGAGTTTGTCATCCTTTACAAGAAACACGATTTTCTTTCCGCTCTCATCGCGTACCGCGTCAGTAGGAAGGCTGACAGCAGGAACGACTCCCGCTTTGGTTTCGCGCTCAGCTCCCAGAAACGTAACTTTCACGCCCATATCCGGCAGAATTCTAGGGTCCAGCTTTAAGAATGAAATGCGAACTTTTACTGTAGCTTTCTGTCGATCGGCAGTCGGTATGACGGTGCGAACTTTCGACGGAATCTCCCAATCGGGATAGGCATCGAGGATGGCGGTAACGGGCTGCCCGGGCTCTACGCGTGCAATGTAAGCTTCGTTAACATCTACTTCAATTTCATTGGAGTTCATGTCCACGATGGTCGCCACGCCCGTGCGCGTAAATCCACCCCCGGCTGAGACGGGCGAGATCATCTCGCCAACCTGCGCGTCCTTAGAAACGATCACACCGTCAAAAGGCGCGCGAATGATGCAATTATCAACTGCTTGTTGAGCTTCATTGACCCGCGCCTGTGAAGCCAGCACTTGCTCTTTCGTTAAAGCGATCTTCGCTCGCAGGCTATCCGCGGTCGTTCGCGCGTTGTCCAGAGTTTCCTGACTCTGAACCCCGGCCGATAACAGTTGGTCCGCACGGCGAAGCTCGACCTCCGCATTTTTCAGCTGTACTTGATAATCGGCGGTTTGCGCACGCGTTGAACTCACATCAGCCTCGGCGGACTCAAGCGCGCGCTTGAGGTCGGAATCATCTAATGTCGCGAGCACCTGCCCCTGTTTTACATGCATGCCCTCATCGAACAGCACAGCCGTCACGCGTCCCGTAATCTTTGCGGCAACGGTCGCACGGCGGCGCGGCGTTACGTATCCGCTGGCATTGAGTAAAGCCGGCCGACCCGTCGCGGCTTTCTGGACGGTAATCACTTCTACGACGGGCTTCTGATTTCGAAACGCAAAAACGGCTCCGGCGACAATGACCAGAAGGCCGATGAACGCTGCAAATATTCCAAAACGCCTGCCTGTGCTCGAACCTTTTCGCTGGCCCTTATCGATGCGCAGCGAACTGAGGTCGGGTCTGGCTGGCTCTGTTGAGATAGGCATCTAGCGACGAATCTCCGTGCGTGGAAATATTTGTTAGTCTCAGTGTATATTACGTGCAGCCGGTTAGGAAATAACGTCAAAAACAAAAGACGCAGAGAGATTTTTGGCGGCAAAGTTTGGTCGTTCATCGCCGAATCCAAATCGACTTTAGCCCTCGTATATTGACTCAATCCGACTCTCAGGTCTGAATCCGCTTCTGCTGCTCCCTCGAGTTGAGCGCGTACGAGGCGGATACTGGAAAAGCCCTGGTACTTCCGAGATCCCATCAAGAGACAGCAACGAGCGCAGGTTCCCACTAGCTGGAACGCGTCTCGGTTGTAAACGTCACGGCGATCTCAAACGTTACTACTCGTAATTAGCGTTGGCGTTCGTTTTGATTCGGTGGATAAATCTCAAGTGAAAGGTGAAGTGAGGAAAGTTCGACCGCCAGTCGGTGCCTGTCAAATCGGTGCCGCCATGGTCCGAAGTTGCATCGGTGGATTCATCATTAGCTTCCTAATCTTTTGCGCTCATTCAACGCTTGCTGGAATTGTCGGCAAGGCGACCGAACCTGGCGGGCGACATTATCCGTACGCCGCACTTCCAGTATTTGGTGAGATTATTTTCCCCAGCAGCATGCCCAACAAGAATCCGCCGACATGCGCCCACCACGCTACGCCGCCTGATGCGTCGCCGCCGGTTGCTCCCAGCGCCCCAACGCCGCTGAGAAATTGAACAAGGAACCACAGCCCGATGAAGACCAATGCGGGCACACGCGCCCTGAACCAAAAGATGAAGAGCGTAACCAACGTTAGAATCTGCGATCCTGGGAAAAAGATGATGTAAGCACCCAGCACGCCGGCTATGGCGCCGCTTGCGCCTAGCGCCGGAAGGTGCGAGCCCCATGAGAACGCGGTTTGCGCGATGCTCGATCCCACGCCGCATAGCAGATAAAAGAAAAGATACGCTACGGGCCCCATGCGGTCCTCGACGTTGCCGCCAAATATCCACAGGAACCACATGTTGCCGATAATATGCATCCAGCCGGCATGCAGAAACATGCAAGTAAAGAGTGGGATCAAAGCCTGGGCCATCGTGTAATGTTGCCCGCCGAAGGCGAGCTGAATCTTTGCCGGCACCACGCCGTAGGTCATGATGAAGGCTTGAGCGGCGCGCGGGGGAAGAGAAACTTGATAAAAAAACACGGCCACATTAACAACGATCAAAAGCAGCGTAACGATCGGAAACGACCGGCGGGGCGTTAAATCCTTGAGTGGAATCAAATGTCGTTTCCTTGTTGCCGCAATCTAAAGTCAGGTGACGCGATGCCTCACAAACTGTATCCGAAATCGGAGCCAACATTGAAGTGGCCGTTCCGTTTTCGTTTAGCAATTGCACAGGATGCCGCGCTGTGATAAAAAATTTCGTTTACGCACGCGCATGGGCGTCTGATTCTATTGGCCTAAATGATCGCGGCGATTGAATTCGCATGCCCGACGTGCGCTGAAAACTCAAATGCCAGTCTACGAATCCGAAGCTATCATCCTTCAAACCTACCCTCTCGGTGAAGCCGACCGCCTCGTAAGCTTTTTATCGCGCTCGATGGGCCGGGTTCGCGGAGTCGCTGCCGGGGCGCGGCGCACCATGAGCCGCTTCGGGTCGACGCTTGAGAGCCTTTCGCACGTTCAGATGTATTTTTACGAGCGCCCGAACCGCGACCTGGTGCGAATCAATCAGTGCGAATTAATCGAATCCTTTCTCGATGCTTTTAGCGATTACGCGTCCGGCATTGCTTTGGCGATCTTGAGCGAAGTGACGGAGACCGTGTTGCCGGATCACGAGCCAGCCGACGCGAATTTCCGGTTGTTGCTTTTAACTGCGCAAACCATCAAAAACACAGGCAAACCGGAGCTGCCGCTGGCATATTTCGCGCTATGGACAGTGAGACTTGGAGGCTGGCTGCCACAGTTGGACGCGTGCGCACGCTGCGGCAGGGCACTCGATCTCAACGAGGCCGCCTATTTTTCACCGAACGCTTCCGCGATTTGCTGCTGCAAGTGCCGAAGGCCCGAAATGCGCATGATTTCACCTGTGGCGCTTGCGGCAGCGAGAAAAATTCTGGCGGAACGCCTCAATAAACTTACCGAGGAGATTCCGCCGCGTGCCGCGCGAGAGCTCAGCAATGTTATGCTGGACGTCATCGAACATCAAATTGACCGCAAGCTCGCTTCGCGGGAACTTTTGGAGTCACCAGCTTGAAGATTCCGTTGCCCATCGGAAAACCAAAGGGACTTACATTTCAGGACCTTCTATTAACACTTGAAAAGTATTGGACACAGCGCGATTGCATTCTTCAGCAGCCCTACGACCTTGAAGTGGGGGCCGGTACGATGCACCCGGAGACTTTTCTTCGGGTACTAGGGACGGACCCGTACCGAGTGGTATATGCGCAACCGAGTCGGCGTCCGGCAGATGGCCGCTACGGCGAAAATCCGAATCGGTTATACAAGCACACACAGCTTCAAGTAATACTTAAGCCCGCTCCTGCGGACGTTCAAGATCTCTATGTCGAAAGCCTTAGCGCTGTGGGAGTCAACCTGAAGCAGCACGACATTCGTTTTGAAGAAGACAACTGGGAATCGCCAACGTTGGGCGCATGGGGAATCGGCTGGCAAGTGTTGCTGGACGGCCAGGAGATTACCCAGTTCACATACTTCCAGCAATGCGGCGGTCAGAACCTGGACCCGATTTCGGTCGAGCTGACTTATGGACTTGATCGCATCGCTTCCTACCTTCAAGGAGTAGATAACGTCTTCGACGTGCGCTGGTCGGACACTGTAACTTATCGCCAAGTCCGTCTTGCAGAAGAGCAGCAATTCTCAGGTTATAGTTTCGATTATGCGGATGCGGTATCCACGCGAAAGCAATTTGATTTAAATGAAGCGGAAGCTAAACTAATACTTGAGGGCTGGCCGAAGACAGTGGGAGTGAACGTTGAGAGGTACCCGATACTCGCGGCCTACGATCTAACTTTGCGGTGTTCGCATCTTTTCAATTTGCTCGACGCGCGCGGCGCAATATCCGTCACCGAGCGCGCGGCCATGATCGGGCGGGTGCGAAGGCTCGCAGTGCGGGTGGCCGAGCTGTGGTTGAAGCAGAAGGCTGGCATGACTACCGCGCCGGAACTGGCTGGGGCAAGCAAATGAGGGCGCGAACTGAGATAAAGAAAGACATTAAGCTACGCGGCGATTTTCTTTTCGAAATTGGTTGCGAAGAAATTCCAGCGGGAATGATTTTGAGGGCGGCGCAAGAACTTAAAGTACTGCTTCAGAAATATTTTCTAGCTAACCAGCTACTCGACGAAAAACTTGCCCAGGATTCGATTGAAGCTTTCGGTGCTCCGCGCCGGCTGACGGCGATAACGCGTGGCGTGCGTTTACGTCAGGAAGATGTAATACGTGAGGTGACTGGTCCTCCAAAATCGATTGCTTACGATGGCGTCGGCGAGCCGACGCGCGCGGCGATGAGCTTCGCGGAAAAGCAGGGCATTGCGGTTTCGAAGCTCACGATCGTCAATACGCCCAAGGGCGAATACCTGGCTGCAAAGCAAAATATCATTGGGCAGCCAGCATCGGACATTTTGAAGGAAAGCTTGCCGCGGATCATCCAGGAAATATCGTGGCCGCGTTCGATGTACTGGACTGGGGCACACGGGCCGCGGTTCATTCGCCCGATTCGCTGGATTGTCGCGCTGCTGGACGGTAAGGTTGTGCCGTTTTCTTTTGCGTCTGTCGAGGCAGGAAACCACACCGATGGGCATCGGCTTCTGGGAAGGAAACACATACTGGTTCAAGGCCCGGTGGAGTACGAATTAAAGTTGAAGAAAAACTTTGTATTGTGCCGGCCGAACGCTCGTCGCCGGGAGATCGATGCGCAAATTCGCGGCCTCACGGTCCGGCGTGGACTACACGCACACGAGGACGCAGGCCTGCTGGAACTCGTCACATACTTGAACGAATACCCGAGTGTCATACTTGGGAACTTTGATCCCGCATATTTAGCGCTGCCTGACGAAATCCTGATCACAGTGATGCGCGATCACCAAAAGTATTTCGCTGTGGAAACGAAAGACGGGGACCTGGCCCCTCATTTCCTGGCGGTTATCAATATGCCGAAGGACCCGAAAGGCTTGGTTCGCGCGGGCCACGAACGAGTTCTGCGCGCCCGGTTCGCGGATGCACAGTTTTTCTGGCAGACGGATCAGAAGACAAAACTGGGCGATTATTTGCCGAAGCTCGCCGCTGTAACGTACGAATCCCGACTGGGCAGCTACGGAAACAAGGTGGAACGAATGCGGGCGCTGGCTCGCTGGCTGGCGGAGCAATGGTTCAGCGGCGGCGTTTCGCAGGCGGATGTGGCGGGGTCTGATCGGGCAGCGGAACTGGCGAAATGCGATCTGGTAACAGGAATGGTCGGCGAGTTTCCGGAACTGCAAGGAATTGTCGGCGGACTTTACGCCCGAGCGCAAGGCGAGTCTGAAGATATCTCCTGGGCCGTTTACGACCATTATAAGCCCGCCGGCCTCGATGATCCTCTGCCACGCAACTTGACCGGATGCGCCGTAGCATTGGCAGACAAGCTTGACTCACTCGTTGCCTGTTTCGCCGTTGGCGCCGTGCCAACCGGTTCGAGCGACCCATTCGCGTTGCGACGCGCGGCATTGGGCATCGTGAAAATAATCTTCGACAAAAAATTGCCCATGTCACTCACAGCCTCGATTTCCGCTGCGGCTAGAACGTTGCGCGAACAAACGCCAAAAATCCAAGTTTCCGAAACCGTGGAGAAGCAAGTACTGGAATTTTTATTAGACCGGGCGCGCCACATCCTGCGAGAGCGCCACGGCTTCGCGGAAGACGAGATCAATGCGGCCTTCGCGGCGGGTGCCGACGATCTGGTTGATGCTGTGGACCGGGTGGCGGCGGTGAAGGCAATTCGAAACACGAAGAACTTCGTTCCACTCGGGGCTGCGTTCAAGCGCATTCGCAATATCCTGGAAAAGTCCGCGGCAGCCGTGGATAGATCTCAACTGACGGTTCAAGATGATTTGCTTTGGGAGCCAGCTGAACGTGAACTGCACGCGGCGGCCCAGCGAATCGGTGCGGATGCCACGCGGAAAAAGAAGGCTCGCAAATATCGCGAAGCACTTGAAGTAATCTCCGAGTTGCGGCCTGCGGTCGATTTATTTTTCGATAGGGTTCTAGTGATGGTTGAGGACCAAAATGTTCGCAGGAATCGGCTAGCCCTGCTCGGCGGCTTACTTAAAGAATTTTCTACCATTGCGGATTTTTCGGAATTGAACCAGGAAGAGCCGGTCAGGTGATGCTTCACTTGTCGGAACGTCGACAGAGTTTTTTCGAGTAGTTTTCTCACGGTGATCGTCGCACGGCAGGTTTCGAAAGATAGAACTTAAATCTTTTCTTGAAGGTGAGAAATGAAACACGTTTATTTCTTCGGCGCAAGCAAGGCAGACGGCACGGGCGAGATGCGCGATCTTTTGGGAGGCAAGGGTGCAGGTCTCGCCGAGATGACCCGGATCGGCCTCCCCGTCCCGGCCGGTTTCACAATTACAACTGAGACTTGCGATTATTTTCTGAAGCACGAACGCCGGTATCCAAATGAGCTACACGCGGAAGTCGCCAAGAGCCTGGCACGCTTGGAGAAGCTAACGCACAAGAAGTTAGGCGACGCGAAAGATCCTCTGTTGGTGAGTGTTCGGTCTGGCTCCGCGCGCTCGATGCCTGGGATGATGGAAACAATCCTTAATCTTGGCCTCAACGATAAGGCGGTTCAGGGTCTCGCACGCACCACGAAGAACGAACGCTTCGCCTATGACGCTTATCGGCGCTTCGTTCAGATGTATTCCTCCGTAGTTATTGGCCTTCCCAAAGAAGACCTTGAGGCACGGCTCCGAGCGATGAAGCAATCGCTGAATGTTAAGGATGATACGGACGTGACGGCCGAAGGTTGGAAGAAGCTGGTGACGGAATATAAGGCCTATTACAAAGAAAAAACCGGCAAAGCGTTTCCGGAAGATCCCGAAGAGCAGCTGTGGGGCGCAATCGGTGCGGTTTTCGATTCCTGGATGGGCGAAAAGGCGCAGACTTATCGGCGCGTGGAAAAAATTACGGGCTTGTTGGGTACTGCTGTAAACGTAGTACAGATGGTCTTCGGAAATACTGGAGACGATTCCGGTACGGGCGTTTGCTTCACACGCGACCCCTCCACGGGCGAGAAGATTTTCTTCGGCGATTTCTTGTTGAATGCGCAGGGCGAAGACGTGGTCGCGGGAATCCGCACGCCGATGCAGTTGAGCGAAATGGCCAAGCGTATGCCCAAGGTCTATAAGCAACTCGAGCGCGTGCGACAGACTCTCGAAAAACATTATCGCGATATGCAGGACCTAGAATTTACGGTTGAAAATGGAACCTTATATATGTTGCAGACGCGCACAGGGAAACGTTCACCGTCCGCTGCGTTCCAGATCGCCGTGGACATGGTCAATGAGAAGCTAATTAAAGTTGAAGAGGCACTTGAAAGAATAAAAGCGGAAGACGTCGAGCGTCTCTTCTATCCCGTTCTCGATCCCAAGATGTCGCGCAGTGAGTTGTCCAGCCGCCTCGTCGTCAACGGTAATAACGCCGTGCCAGGGGCGGCAGTCGGCAAAGCGGTTTTCACTGCTCATGAAGCGGAGGAGTGGGCCGCGCGTGGCGAAAAAGTGATTCTGGTGCGTCATGAGACGAGTCCCGAAGATGTGGGTGGCATGTATGTGGCGCAGGGAATTCTGACAGCCACGGGGGGAAAGACCAGTCACGCAGCAGTTGTCGCGCGCGGCTGGGGCAAGTGCTGCATCGTCGGCGCCGAAAAACTGAACATCGATCTCGCCAAAAAGGCGATGAATTCGAACGGCCACGTGGTGCGCGAAGGCGAATGGATCACTCTCGATGGCGGCGACGGCTCGGTGTACAGCGGCCAGATCGGGCTTGTGCGGCCTGAACCGCCAAAGGCCTTCGATACGCTGATGAAATGGGCCGACAAGGTACGAACGCTAGGCGTGCGCACCAACGCCGACACGCCGCACGATGCGAAAGTAGCGCGTGAAATGGGCGCCGAAGGAATCGGGCTATGTCGCACCGAGCACATGTTCTTCAAGGACTTCGAGCAGCCGGAGAAGAGCATTGAGCGTCAGCAGGCGATTCAGGAGATGATTCTCGCGGATTCACCGGAAGTGCGCCGGAAATCGCTGGAAAGACTGCTGCCGTTCCAGCGCCGGGATTTCATCGGCCTCTTCGAGGTCATGGACGGGTTCGGGGTAACGATTCGTCTGATCGATCCTCCGCTTCACGAGTTCGTTCCTCACGACCCGGACAAGCAAGCTGAGTTAGCCAAGAAAATCGGAATCTCCGCAGAGGCGGTGGCGCAACAAGTGAGCCAGTTGCACGAAGCCAACCCCATGTTGGGCCACCGAGGTTGCAGGCTGTGTATTACTTTTCCGGAAATTTTGGACATGCAAGTTCGAGCGATCATCGAAGCGGCGATTGACTGCAAGAAGCGTGGGATTAAAGTTTTACCTGAGATCATGCACCCGCTAACCATGGACAAAAAGGAATATGAAATCCTCGATCAGCAAACGCGCAAGGTCGCGGATGAAATCATTTCGCGATCTAAAGTGAAGCTTGAGTATCTGGTTGGCACCATGATTGAGCTTCCGCGCGCCGCCTTGCTCGCGGATCAAATCGCGGAACGGGCGGAATTTTTTTCGTTCGGGACCAACGACCTCACGCAGACCGTCATGGGCCTGTCCCGAGACGACGCAGGGCGCTTTCTGCCAGATTATGTGGATGAACGGAAAGCTGGAATATTTGCCGCTGACCCATTCCAGACTCTCGACGTCGAGGGTGTTGGAATGCTGATCGAGTGGGGCATCGAACGTGGCCGCAAGACGCGGCCTAACCTGAAGATTGGCATTTGCGGCGAGCATGGGGGCGACGCGGACAGTGTGAAGTTTTGCCACCGCGTTGGGATGGACTATGTGAGCGCGTCCCCGTTTCGAGTAGGCGTCGCCAGACTAGCGGCGGCCCAGGCGGTACTTGAAGAAAAGAAACAAGGGCGGGCGAAGGGACGATAACGTAAGACTGCGTGATATGCTTCGCCAAATCAGAACTCTGAACTTGCTACCGCAGGCCCTGGCCGAGGATTGTTTTCCTCGGTGAGTTTTGAAACCCCATTCCGCGCTTTGCCGTTGCCCTGATTGCATACCTCGGTTATACGGGGCGCTGGCCAGGCGTTGAGCGGACCCGCGCTGTCGTACGGAACGAAAATCACACGACAATCGTATAATGGGTGTGAGGAGGAGTGACATCATGAACTTTCTCTTGTGGTGCATTCTGCTGATTCTATGCTGGCCGCTCGCTCTGTTCGTCCTGGTGATTTATCCGTTCGTGTGGCTTGTCTTGCTCCCATTCCGCATCCTGGGCATCGCTGTTGAAGGCGTTTTCGAACTGCTGCGCGGCATTCTGTTGCTGCCTGCGCGCATCCTGCTCGGCCCTCGCGCGGCGTAAAACGGGAGGCAATCGCGTATTCTGGAGGCCGCGGGTGCGTTGACGCCACCGCCGTGCGCTTGTTACTCTAAATCTCCGGAATTAATGCCGGCATCGAATCCACATACCAAAAAATTCCGAAACGCGAGGCGAATCTTGGGGAGGAACACGCATGGCCAGCCCGGCAACTTTAAAGGTTTTTAAGAATTTTATCGACGGTGAGTGGGTCGAATCGCGCAGCGGCAAATCCATCGAGAATCGCAACCCCGCGAACACCAGCGAACTGGTGGGAGTATTTCCAGCCTCTAACGAGGAGGATGTAAACCTGGCGATTGACGCCGCCAGGACCGCTTACGATAGCTGGCGCCTGACTCCCGCACCCAAGCGCGCCGAAATTCTTTTTCACGCCGCTGAAATATTGATCGAACGCAAGGAAGACTATTCGCGCGACATGACGCGCGAGATGGGCAAGGTTCTCGCTGAAACGCGCGGCGACGTGCAGGAAGCCATCGACATGACTTATTTGATGGCGGGCGAAGGCCGCCGGCAGTTTGGCCAGACTACTCCCTCCGAATTGCCCAATAAATTTGCGATGTCCGTGCGCACGCCGGTGGGCGTAGCGGGACTGATCACTCCATGGAATTTTCCAATGGCCATACCGTCGTGGAAAGCGATGCCCGCGCTGGTAACGGGCAATACAGTGGTCATCAAGCCGGCTGAAGATACGCCGCTCTCTACTTACAATCTGATGCAGGTGCTTAATGAGGCGGGTTTGCCGCGTGGGGTGATGAATGTTGTGTTTGGGGACGGTCCCGGCGCGGGCGCGCCAGTTTTGAATAACGAAGGTGTGAATTTGGTGAGCTTTACAGGTTCGACCGAGGTAGGCCGCATCGTGGGCACTGCCTGCGCGCCCAGTTTCAAGAAATGTCACCTTGAGATGGGCGGCAAGAACATCATTATCGTGATGGATGATGCCAACCTCGACCTTGCCGTGGAGGGCGCCGTGTGGGGCGGATTTGGCACCAGCGGACAGCGCTGCACCGCGGCCAGTCGCGTTGCTGTGCACAAAAAAGTATATGGCGAGTTCGTCGAGAAATTTATAGCGCGCGTTAAGGGGCTGAGGGTGGGGGACGGTCTCGATCCCGCTACGGACATGGGCCCCTGCATCAACGAGCAGCAACTGAATACGGTGATGAAATACGTTCAGATTGGCAAAGACGAAACGGCGAAACTGGCTGCTGGCGGACATCGCCTTGAAAGCGGCGCGTGGGGACGTGGCTGGTTCCATGAGCCCACGGTTTTCACCGACTGCGATCCAAAAATGCGTATCGCTCAGGAAGAAATATTTGGGCCGGTGGTCGCGGTGATTCCGTTCGATGACTTCGACCAGGGGCTGGATATCGCGAACGACGTGAAGTATGGATTGTCGGCTTCCATATACACGCGCAATGTGAACAATGCATTCCGCGCGCAACGCGACCTGGAGACCGGAATTGTGTATGTCAACGCGCCGACAATTGGCGCGGAAACTCATCTACCGTTTGGTGGAATCAAGAATACCGGCAACGGCCATCGCGAATCCGGCGAAGCTGCCCTGGATTTCTACTCGGAGTGGAAAACGGTCTACATCGACTATTCCGACCGTTTGCAGCGCGCGCAAATCGACAACGCCGAATAACCACGAAGCGTGGAAACATCTGCAAACGCGAGTGCGTTGGAACTCTGCCGGCTGCGCCCGTTTTGTGCATAGTTCGCCTGAGGCCCGGCCGTTCGGGATTAGCCGGGCCCCGTTGTTTTGCGGTTCCCTAAACCTTTAGGCCGATCAACCGCATGAGCTGCAAAGCGTTGCTTTTCGCCACGACGCCTTCGCGCAACCTGTAATCGAATCGCATCTTGCCATCTTCGACGTAATCTTGAAAATGCACGTTACGCATGACGCCGGGCAATGACCCAGCGATGTCCGTCAGGGCTAGATCGTGTGTAGTGACAACCCCAACGGCGCCGCGTTCGATCAAAGCGCGCAGCAATCCTTCGGAGCCAATCCTGCGGTCATTCGAATTCGTGCCTTCCAGCAGCTCGTCGAAAAGGAACAACACGCGAGCGCCATCGTTCTTCGTCAATTCGAAAACATCCTTGATCCGCAGTATTTCTGTGTAGAAACTCGAGCGGTTTTCCTGCAGTGAATCAACGCGCCGGATGCTGGTGCCGAGCAAAAGGGAAGTCATGCGCAACGATTTCCCCCGAATGGGAGCACCAGCCATCGCCAGCACGGCGTTAATCCCCAATGTGCGCAGAAACGTGCTCTTCCCGGACATGTTTGACCCACTGACCAATAGCAACCGCGGATTCGCGTGAAGGCGCGCATCATTGCAGACGGACACCGCCGCGGGAATCAATGGATGCCCGAGTTCTGACCCTTCAAATAGTGCGTGCACGTTGACAGTGGCCTCAACGAACTCAGGAAACGGGTCGGCTGGATGCTCGTAGGAATAAGTCGAGAGCGACAGCAATGCTTCGATCTCTCCGGCGATTTCAACCCAGACCCGCATTTTGCTGCCGCACTGCGCCCGCCAAGCGTCAGCGGCCATTGCGGTTTGCACGCTATAAAGAAAAGGCAATTCGAGCAATTGGGCGAGCAGCCCGCCGCGTGCGTCAATCCAATACACGATACGCGCCAACTGCCAGACGGACTGCGACGCGGTCTGATTGCCACTTCTCAGTTTCGTCGCAAACTCCTGCAAGCGCGGCGCGCTAAACGGCTCGCGTTCCAACCGTTCAAGGATTTTGGAAAAAAGAACCAGTCCCTCGGCATTGCACGACACGCCGGCCATCACGCGCACCGCGCGCGGACGAAGCCATCTGAGCATCGCGCTTTCGAGCAGGAACACAATCAACAGGGGAAGAAGGGCGATACTGACCAAGTAATAGCCGATAGCGGCGGCTGCAAAAACCGATAGCAAGGCTGCCGCCATGCGGGCCGCACCGCCTGGGAGTAACGGCGAGCTTTCCGCCCAAGCACTCAACGAGGCGGGATCCAATCGAAGGCGCAGGTCTTCGCCGATGAGCGCCAAGTCTTCACGCAAATCTAATTTCGCGCGCAGCTCGGCGATCACGCTGTGCCGCTCGCGCACGAAGGAAACGGACGAGGCAGCGGTAAGCCATCTTGCAAGGCATTCCTCCCCCATTGGCAAACGCGCCGTAGAGAGAAGTTCGAACAGGCAGCCGCGTCCGAACAGGTCGAGATCGTCAGCGTAAACATGCGTGGGATCGCGAAACCGCTCGCCCGTCGCGCCAGTTCCAGGCCAGCGATCGTCGATACGCGCAATGCCGAGGCTGTAAAAGCGAGCGGCAGCAGAAGCGCGTGCGCGAGCCCGCAGAACAAACTCATGAGCGACAGCCAAGGCACCATAAACCGCTATTGGAAGCGCCAGCCAATAAAAAGAAAAAAGTTGATCCTTGAGCGAAAACCAGGCGAGCACACCGCCAGCCACAATTGTCGCCAGCTTGCAATTTCCAATTTGCGCGTGAAGTTTATCTTTAGCTTGGATGGTGAGGCGATGAGCTTCGAGGCGCGAGGAATACTCGGCATGCGGCGCAGACAAATCGAACCTCCAAATGCACAATGAAAGCTAGTGTACTCCGCGATTCGCCATGGTTTTGAAAATTGCAACTACTGCGTCACACCATACGTAGGGGAGGATCTCAGACCCGTCCGGTCTAAAAAAAACATGCAGAACGCGCATCGTTAGCGTCATGCTGCATCGGTAAGGTTTAAGTGCACCGCTGGGGCCTCTGGCACCGGCTTTCAGGATGCTGGATCGGTGGCGACAGAAGATGAAACAATTACGGGTGAGGGCGTCCATGCGGGTTCCTGCACGCCGGCCTCGGCGTGTTCACGGTACCAAAGCGCCTCGCTAGCTCTTTGCCACAGTCGCGTGCCAATCAAAATAAGCACCAGCAGCTGACTCAAAAGAAACGCGCCAATAATCGAGTGGGGACTAAGAAGGCCCATCCAAACATAGAGCCCAAACGCAACCAGCAGCGAACCGATGATACTGATCGAGAGAAAGATCCCAAACAACGAAAAGAAATTATGCCGCAACAAACCGGCCGCGCGACGCAGAACCTGATGCATTCTGCGTTCATCGTCAGCGACGGCCACCACCTGCGCCATGTCGAACCATAAACGCACAATCATCAACACCAGCAAAACAAATGAAATGGCGGCCGACATGAAATACACGGCGGGGAACGGAGAAATAGAATTTTCGTTAATGTGATCGTAAATCGGTCCAAATGCAGCGCCAATTCCCCCGACAATAGCAAACACGATGGCGAGGTAAATAAACAGCCGAACAAACCGCCAGAAGTGATACCCACAGGCTTCAAAAAACGTACCGGTGCGCGGTTTTTCATCTCGCAAATAGGTCGCCACAATCCCGCCAGTGGCGAACAGCATAAAAATCGCGAAGACCACGGAAAAATGCAACATCGTCGGACCTTCAATCTGCAATGGAGATTCTGGCAACGTGCCGAGCGCCAGTATGGCCGACAGATCGAAGCCGTCCACCAATCGTCGCGAAGCCAGGCTGTGGTTCAACTTACTACCGGCGCGTTCCACCATTCCTTGCGTCGAAAAAATTCCGAAAATCAGAGTGACAGCAAAAATCCACCAGACCAGGCGCTGCCATTTCCACACCAATCCTGCGCCCGCCAAAAACGCCTTCGGTCTCGATTCAGCCATTCGCCTCAATCCTCATTACGCCGGGCCAATCTCACGTCATCCAAGCGAGTAATTGCGACAGGCACTCAGCCCCGAACGTCCAAATGTTTCGCAGCTTATAAACAGCGGACTCATTCGATTCCTTCACATAGCTGTTGTTGAAGTAATCGCGATCCATAGTTATCTGGTGTTCCGGGTCGATCTCCGCCGACACAATTTTGGCCGTGCGGTCATAGTGATATCGCACCCAGCGATCTTGTCCATCCCAATGCTCGGTAGCCGCGGACCCGTCGTCAAATTTCACTTCCAGATCCACGGGAAATACAAATTCGCGCTTGCGCTGCACGGTGACGTACGTTCGGTACACCTCATCCTTCTTTCTGCTGGGCCCGAAATGTGATTTCTCTTCCCACCACTTCAAAGGGTCGGAGTGCGCATCGCTGACCGCGTAGTCGAGCAAATTTGTGCCGTAGACAGCCTGGTTGAAATACCAGCGCAGATCTTTTCCGGAAACTTCTTCAATCGTCTTCAGAAAGTCTTCGCCGGTAGGGTGCGTGAAGCGATAGCGCATGAAGTATGTATGCAGGGCATTGCGCAAGGTATCCTCGCCTATTATTTTCTCCAGTGTGACAAGCATCGTAGCGGTCTTGCCGTAGGTGACATCCCCGTAGGAACCGCTGCCGATAAATTGCCAGGCCAACCGTGAAATCGGATCCATATCGGGTTCGCTCAGGTACCCCGCCCGCTCGAACGCTGTATCGCTCATTTGTACAAACGGAAAATTGAGCGCCGAAGTATCTTTGCCATAAAGTGCGTCCATTATTTTTACTTCGGTATAGCTATTAATTCCTTCGTCCAGCCACGCTTCCTCGAATTCGTTGGTGGCCACCATGCCGTACCAATACTGGTGTCCGAATTCATGTTCAACAACAATCTCTGGCGCCAGCAATCCCTTCGGCGTATCCCAGGCCGTCCCTGCAGTAATGAGTGTGGGGTACTCCATCCCGCCGGCATCAGCGCCGCCATGTGGAGGGTCCACCACGGTTATGCGATCGTAAGGATATGGTCCATACCACTGATCGAACAGGCGCAACGTCCCTTTCAGCGCAGTCACATATCGAGAAGCCGAGGGCATATGTCCGGGCGACATCAGCACGTGAATTTGCACCGGCCCTTGGCTGCCGGTCCAGGAATCTTCGACCACGGTAAAACTCGGGCTGGCGGTCCAGGAAAAATCGTGGACATCTTCCGAATGATAAGCAACGGTCTTGGTTCCGTCGGAATTGCTGACGGTCGAAACCAAATCGCCACCCGCGCCCACAATTTCGTTCTGCGGTAAAGTGATCTTCACGTCAAACGTGCCAAAGTCCGCGAAGAATTCAGTGGTGGCGTGAAATTGATGGCAGTTCCAGGCATTTTTCCACCACACGCCGACCTTGGGGAACCATTGGCCCACCATATCGAAATCGTGGGCATAGCCCGTGCGCTCGACAACTTTAGGCAGTTGGTCGTGAAACACAATTCGAAATTGAACCGACGCTTTGGGTGCCACTGGTTTCGGCAAGGTAACTTGAAACACTGTGTGGTCGTTGGGGTTGTGATCGTCAGGCTGGATGAATTCCATCTTGCCTGTCAGGTCGCCCACGCCCTCCACTTCAAACTTATCAACCGTAATTGAGCCGTAGTGTTTCGGATTCCACTCTGAATCCGGCCCGGCCCCGCGCGTGCCAGCAAGATGCACTTCGGTCATGAAAGTGGACTGCGGTTGAAAAGCATTCAAATACAGATGAAAGGGAAAGGTCTGTTGCGGCTGCCCGGTGAGGTTCTGATATGTCAGCATCTCACTAGCCGTGATGGTATGTTTCGCCGGGTCGAGTTTTGCGTCGATCGAATAGGAGACCACGCGGGTGGAAAGAGTTTTTGGCGCAGCCCCTGAGGGCTCAGGAGCTGGCGAGGCCACAGCTTGTTGCGATGGAGCTTGGGAAAAAACCGGAATACCGAGGGCCAGGACTGCCGCGACGACTACAGAAGCACGCGCTAAAACCATCCATCCTCCAGATCACAGTCCACGCTCAGGAACTTTTGCCGGCCACAGAGCCCGTACACGATATGATACGTTGCCTTTGCATGCAAGTTCCGTTTGGCCATGGACTTCCGGCCAGCTGCGGCGATTTGATAATCGAAAGGTATTCGTAAAATCGATAGAGAGTAGCCTTTTCGGCAAAGAAACGAACCATTGCCCAGTTCGCGTAGAGATCGGCACCCGAAGTTGACGCTAGGCTGCCACAGCGTCTAAACTACGATCATCACAGCTGTACCGAAGTCCTGCAAGAGTGCCCTGAGGTAATCAGACAGAACCCTGTGAGTCCAACAGTCCTTCAACAAAAAAGGCACCAGCAGATTCTGACCGACTTGGTGCGCACCTATATCGAAACGGGCGAACCGGTTTCTTCGCGTAGCATTGCAAGCCGCCATATCGAACCGCTTAGCTCCGCCACAGTGCGCAATGTAATGGCCGATCTTGAAGAGGCAGGCCTGCTATTTCAGCCACACACCTCGGCGGGCCGCGTTCCCACGGCGGCCGCGTATCGCTTTTTTGTGGAGCAAGTAACTGCGCAGGCCACGGCCAGTCCCGAAGATCGGCTTTGGATTCGAAGGGAACTGGAAGCTGCGCAGACCCCTGAAGCGGTGATGGAACGCGCAAGCCATGTTCTGGCAGCAGTCTCGCGAGGCTTGGGAATTTTTATCGCACCGCCTCTGGCGCGCAGCGTCGTCGAGCATCTTCGATTTCTTTTGTTACCAGACAGCCGCGTTCTCGTGATCCTGATATCGAGCGGCGGTGTGACGCGAGATAAGCTGATCCGCCCCGAGCGTCCATTCAAACAGGAAGATCTGGATCGCACGGCGGAATACCTGAATCGCCACTATATTGGCTGGACGCTGGAGGCCATGCGCGCCGATCTTCGCAGGCAATTGGAGCAGGATCGCGAACAATACGGCCGGTTGGCGGGCGACGCACTATTGCTATGCGACCCGAGCGTTTTGGGCGATGTCGCCGACCGCAAGGTTTACGTCGATGGCGCAGCGCAGATTGCTTCTTCGCCGGGTTTCACCAACCCGGAACAGCTGCGCGAACTGCTGGAAGCCATCGAAGAGAAAGACCGCCTGATCGCGCTGTTAAGCGGCTGCATCGAGTCGCCGGAACCGGTACACGTCGAGCTCGGGCTGGATAAGATTTCAAACGCAGGAAAACATCTTGCCATCGTTTCCGCTTCTTATTCATCTAAAGACCAGGTCCAGGGAACGCTAGGTATACTTGCTCCGATGCGCATGCACTATGAGCGGGTCATCACCGCAGTGGCTTTTATGGCGCAATTTTTCTCGGAACAACAAGAGGGGAGTTAATTTCCGTGGCATCGCACAAGCATCATAAAGAAAACCAAGCCTCTAATTTCGCTCAAGCAGCGGCGGGACAAGCCGAAGATCCCGCAGCGAACGCAACAGGGCAGGCATCAGAGTCCGGCGCTAGCTCCGATATTTCGGCACCGGGCAAGGAATCGCAGGCCGATCAGCTGCAACGGGCTCTCGCCGAAAAACAAGAATTAATGAACACTCTGGTCCGTCGTCAGGCCGATTTCGAGAATTACCGCAAGCGACTGGAGAAGGAACGCAATCAGGACCGCCATCGCGGCGTTGAGCTCCTGGTCGAGCAGCTTCTTCCGGTGCTGGACGCGTTCGACCGCGCCTTGGCCGGGCAGGACTCCGACGCCAACGCCGAATATCGCAAGGGTTTTGAGATGATTCGCACTCAGTTGTGGAGTGCATTAAAGAAACAAGGCGTGGAGCGAGTAGAAGCGGTCGGCGCAGCGTTCGATCCGAATTTGCATCACGCGATCGAGAGTGTCGAGAACACAGCGCAGCCGGAAGGTGTAGTGGTGGGCGAGCTGCAACCAGGGTACACCTTCCAAGGGCGCGTTTTGCGCCCGGCAATGGTTCGCGTGTCGGCGTCGTCTTCCAATTAGGAGTCGGGACGCCAAATCCTCCATCTACTCGACAAAAAGGTCTGAGTGAGGTTCGTTCTCACTACAATAAGAAAACGTAAGGGCAGTGCGTTAGCCTCTGAAGCCAAATCCGAGCAGCAATCCATCAGGGAGAACAGGGAACTATGGCATCAAGCAACACCAGCGATTTTTACGAAGTGTTGGGCGTCGCGCGCGACGCCTCAGCAGACCAGATTAAATCCGCATATCGCAAAGCGGCATTGCAGTGGCATCCGGACCGCAATCCTGAAAACAAAGAAGAAGCCGAACACAATTTCCGTGCGGCTTCGGAAGCGTACGCCGTCCTGTCCGACACGCAAAAGCGGTCCGTCTACGATCGCTACGGCCTAGCAGGCCTGGGCAACCGCGGCTTCGACGCGGGATTCAATTCCACAATATTCGAAGAGTTTCAAGACATCCTCGGAGACCTCTTCGGTTTCGATGAGGTACTCGGGGGTGGTCATCGACGCAGCGGACGCGGAGCGCGAGGCCAGCGCGGCGCCGATCTTCGTTACGACATGTCATTGACGTTCGAAGAAGCGGCCGCCGGCGTTTCCACCCGCATCCAATTGTCGCGCCACGAAGCGTGCGAAACGTGCAAAGGCACAGGCGCCAAATCGGGCACAGGCATGTCCCAATGCCGCACCTGTGGCGGGCGCGGCCAGATGTCCTACTCTCAGGGATTTTTCTCCATCACACGCACCTGCCCGGCGTGCCAGGGCGCGGGTCAAGTGATCAAGGATGCCTGCATTGATTGTCGTGGCCAAGGCCGCGTCGAGCGGGAGCGCACTCTGGAAGTAGGTGTGCCAGCGGGAGTGGATTCGGGCACACGTCTGCGTATGGCCGGCCAAGGCGAGCCCGGAACAAATGGCGGTCCGACAGGAGACCTTTACATCTTTCTGGAAGTAAAGGAGCACGCGTTTTTCGAACGCCGCGGCTCGGATTTAATTTGCGAGATGCCCATCAGCTTCTCGCAGGCAGCGCTGGGAGAAAAAATCAAAGTCCCGACGCTGAAGGGCGAAGAAGAACTGGAAATTCCGGAAGGCACGCAGTCAGGTCAGATTTTTCGCAAGAAGGGCAAAGGCTTGCCAAATCCGCACGGTGGCAGGGGCGACTTGTACATAAGCATACGCGTGGTAGTACCGGCAAAGGTATCGCGCGAGCAACGGCGCCTGCTGGAGCAGCTGAACCGAACCTTGAAAGTCGAAAACAAGCCGGCTGAACGCAACTCCACTTTCTTCGACAAAGTAAAGGACATCTTCGGGTAATGTCGATGCACTTCGGTGGGAACCCCGCATTTATTCGGGAAAAGTGCCTTCAGCGCTCCCCCAAAAGCTCCGGTTTCTATGGCGGCTTTGGCGCTCGAATCCAACCATAACGGATTGCCCCGCCGCGCACCTTGCGCGGTACAATCCACCGCATGCGTCGCCGCTTCTTCGTAGACCATTTTGACGATGGTGCAGCCACACTGAGCGGCGACACCGCCGAGCATCTGGGTCGTGTCCTGCGCGCAGTGCCGGGCCAGCTCTACGAACTAAGCGACGGTCACAAGGTGTGGCTCGGCCGCATTGAGCGCGTAGGCCTTTTGAAACGCGGCGATAATCGCATCGAATTCTCGCTAGTAGAACCGATCGAAGCGCGCGAGCCAGGGCTGAATCTCCAACTCCTGATTGCCATCGTAAAATTCGATCGCTTCGAATGGTGCCTGGAAAAAGCCAGCGAACTGGGCGTCAGCGAAATCACCCCGCTGATTGCAGCGCGCACTGATAAGCCTCTGGTGGCGGCCGCGGCGAAGCGCCACGCGCGCTGGGAAAGAATCCTGCTGGAATCAGCGCAGCAATCGCGCCGATTGCGGCCGCCAAAAATTGGTAAAGCCGTTTCACCCGAAAAGGCGTATTCGAGCTGTACCGCTTCTTGCAGGGTGCTGCTTTCGGAGCGGAGCGGTGCTCCACCAATTCAAGAGGTATTGCAGAAAGTGACCGCAGACTCGGCAGCTGTCTCCATCGGCCCCGAGGGCGGTTGGATTGACGCCGAGCTGTCCATCGCGCGCGCCGCAAACTTTTCCGAAGCTTCGCTTGGCGGCTTGGTGCTCCGCACTGAAACGGCTGTCCTGGCTTCGCTTGCTATTCTTCAGTTCGCTCTCGACGCATAAAACCGGAACGCTTTGCGCACGCTATCCCGCCGTGTTATAAATATCTGAGTGAAGAATGTTGGACACTTCCCAGACCAGCACCGATAACACGACAGGCGTCCCCTCCTTACCTCAGTTACGTCGCGAATTGCGCAGTTGGACGCGCGATCTTGTGGTAGCTCTGGGCCTAATTCTGGCCACCGTGATCTTTCTCTACCAGCCTGTGAAAGTTGAAGGAACGAGCATGGCGCCGCTTCTGCGCGATCAGGAGCGCATCTTTATCAACAAATTTGTATACAGGTTCGGGCCCATCGATCGTGGCGACGTGGTCGTTTTCTGGTATCCTCTCGATCATTCGAAAAGCTTCATCAAGCGCGTGATTGGCTTGCCGGGTGAAACCATCGAAGTGCGCGGGGGGCATGTATACGTGAACGACAAGGAACTTGCGGAGCCCTACGTGCCGAGTATTTATTTAGACGGTTCCAGTTACGGCCCGCTACAGATTCCGGCAGGGAATTATTTTGTGATGGGCGATCATCGCGACAGCTCCAATGATTCGAGAGTTTTCGGTCCAGTCAGTCGCCCTTATATTTACGGCAAAGCGGTTTTCGCGTATTGGCCCGTCGATCATTTCGGCTCGCTGACGTCTTCGTCCACGGTAAACGCGGCTTCGCGATGATGATTTCAGGAGGACACACTGACGCAGCAGGAAGCAGGCAGCGCGATACTAGCGCTGGAAGACGGAAGAGTATTTAACGGCCGCGCGGCCGGAGCCAGTGCGCGCCGCGGCGGAGAAGTTGTTTTCAACACCAGCCTCACCGGTTACCAGGAAGTCTTCACCGATCCCAGTTATTCCGGCCAGATTGTTTGCCTCACGTATCCGCACATTGGAAACGTAGGCGCCAACCTCGACGACGAAGAGTCCGCGAAGCCGTACATCGAAGCCCTGGTGGTCCGCGAATTTTCTCAGCTCGCATCCAATTGGCGTTCCAGCGAATCCGCCCAGCAATATTTGGGACGCCACGGCGTCCCCGTCATTTGGGATATGGATACGCGCGCGCTGGTTCGCCATCTGCGCAACGCGGGCGTCCTGCGCGGAATCGTGGCAACGGATGGCACGCCGGCTGAACAATTAATCGAGGAAGCTCGCGCCCTGCCGACGATGGCAGGCCAGGAACTGGCTAGCCGGGTCACCACAGCAAAAAAGTACGATTGGACTAAGCGTTCAATCGATCTTGCCGCGCCGCTCGCCGCGTCAGCAGAGGGTCGGAGCATTCGTTCCGAAAATGTGCCGGTTGCTAAAGTCGGGGCTTTGGCCTCCGAGGGCTCTCCGCGCCATCGCGTAATCGCCTACGATTTCGGCATCAAGCAAAACATTCTGCGTCTGCTGGTCGATCACAATTGCGAACTCACAGTAGTCCCCGCGCAGACATCCGCGGAAGACGCTCTAGCGCTTAAACCAGACGGAATCTTCTTGTCGAATGGCCCCGGCGACCCAGAGCCAATCGGCTACGCGGTAGAAAATATCCGCAAGCTCCTGGGCCGAGTGCCAATTTTCGGCATCTGCCTGGGCCACCAACTCTGCGGCTTGGCGCTAGGCGGCCGCACATTCAAACTCAAGTTCGGTCATCACGGCTCGAACCACCCAGTAAAAAACCTGCTCACGCAAAAAGTAGAAATCACATCACAAAATCACGGTTTCTGCGTCGACCCAGATTCGCTGCCAGCAAGTGATGTTGATATCACGCACGTAAATTTGAACGATCACACCAATGAGGGCATGCGACATCGGTCGTTGCCGCTGTTCAGCGTGCAATATCACCCGGAAGCATCGCCAGGCCCGCACGACGCACGGTACCTGTTCAACGATTTCATCGCACTGATGAACGACACACGAAGTGTGTAAAAGTCCTAGTCAGAGTACGGCTGCCTGACGAGGTGCTCATGCGCGGAAGATCAAGGCAGCTCCGAGTTACGTTCATTACGGACGGCGCGACGACGGGGGAAATCTCGTGCTGTGAATACAAAAACGGAAGTGGCGCAGTAAGGCCCGCTCTTCCGGTCTTCAGGCGAGATGCTAGTTTCTCGAGAGGCGAATGCCGAAACGTACTGACATCAAGAAAATACTGATCATCGGCTCTGGCCCGATCGTCATCGGACAAGCCTGCGAATTCGACTATTCCGGCACCCAAGCCTGCAAGGCGCTGCGTTCGGAAGGCTACGAAGTCGTTCTGGTGAACTCGAATCCGGCGACAATTATGACCGACCCGGAAATCGCCGATCGCACCTACATCGAGCCGCTCTCGAAGGAATATCTCGAAGCTATCATCGCCGCCGAACGGCCCGACGCATTGCTGCCTACTGTGGGCGGCCAGACCGGCCTGAATCTTGCCGTAGAACTGGCGGAATTTGGCATTCTCGAAAAATATAAAGTTAAGCTTATCGGCGCGTCACTCGATGCGATCAAGATCGCGGAAGACCGCCTGCTCTTCAAAGATCTCTGCCGCAAAATCGGTCTGGAAGTTCCCGCATCCGAGGTCGTCACCACCGTTCCCGATGCCATACGCCTCGCCGACCAACTCGGCTACCCAGTCGTAATCCGACCTTCGTTCACGCTGGGCGGTACGGGCGGCTCGATTGCGTACAATCATGAAGAGTTTGGCGACCTGATCGCGCGCGCACTCGATGCCAGTCCCGTGCGTCAGGCCCTGATCGAAGAGTCAGTGCTCGGCTGGAAGGAATACGAACTGGAAGTGATGCGCGACTGCCGCGATAACTTCGTGGTGATCTGCGCGATTGAGAATTTCGATCCCATGGGCATTCACACCGGCGATTCAATCACCGTCGCTCCGGCGCAAACCCTCACCGACAAGGAATACCAGCGCATGCGGGACGCCGCGGCGGCGATCATCCGCGAAGTAGGGGTCGAAACCGGCGGTTCAAATATCCAGTTTGCGGTCGATCCAGAGACTGGCCGCATGACCGTGATCGAAATGAACCCGCGCGTCTCGCGTAGCTCGGCGCTGGCCAGCAAGGCGACCGGCTTCCCCATCGCCAAAATAGCAGCGAAGCTCGCCGTCGGTATGACTTTGGACGAAATCCCCAACGACATCACCAAGAAGACACCGTGCTCCTTCGAGCCGACAATCGATTACGTCGTCGCCAAAATTCCAAAGTGGCAATTTGAAAAATTCCCGGGCAGCGACACCACACTCACGACGCAGATGAAGTCCGTCGGCGAAGTGATGGCCATCGGTCGCACATTCCAGGAAGCGCTCTGCAAAGCCATTCGTTCGCTCGAGCCCAGTTCGGCGTGGCGCCCTCCCGCCGAAGTCACAACGGTGCTGCTGCGCGAAAAACTGCACGTCCCGGGCCCAGACCGCCTGCACTGGCTGTTCGAAGCGCTCGAGCGCGGCATGTCCAGCGAAGAAGTCTGCGATTTGACGAAAATCGATCCGTGGTTCATTCAGCAGCTTCAAGAAATGCTGGCGGTCGACCGGCAGGTCGCCGCAACTACCCTGGGCAAATGTTCACCGCAATTATTCCTGGAATCGAAACGCTCGGGAGCAAGCGACGAGGAAATCGCGAAACTGTGGAATGTGAAAGCCTCCAGCGTGCGCGCGCGGCGTAAGGAGTTGGGCGTTCAACCGGTCTTCAAGAGAGTGGACACCTGTGCCGCCGAATTCGAGTCATTCACTCCGTACCTTTATTCTACTTACGAGGAAGAGGACGAATCCGGCGCGGTAGATCGTCCGAAAATCGCGATTCTGGGCAGCGGTCCAAACCGCATCGGACAGGGAATCGAATTCGATTATTGCTGCTGCCACGCGGCGTTCGCGCTGAAAGAAGACGGTTATGAAACGGTGATGGTCAATTGCAACCCTGAGACCGTCTCGACGGATTACGACACTGCGGACCGTCTATATTTCGAGCCCCTCACGCTGGAAGATGTTCTGGCAATTCTCGATCGCGAAAAGCCGCAAGGTGTAATCGTGCAGTTCGGCGGGCAGACACCGCTGAACCTGGCGCTGGAATTGAAACAGAACGGCGCGAAGATCATCGGCACTGCGCCGGAATCGATTGACTTGGCCGAGGATCGACGCCACTTCGGAGCACTGCTGAATGAATTGAAAATCCCGCAACCGCGCAACGGCACGGCGCTTGTTCCGCAAGAAGCCGTTCAACTCGCGACAGAAATCGGCTTGCCGGTGTTGGTGCGCCCCAGCTACGTGCTGGGCGGACGCGCCATGGTGATTGCCTACGATTTGAAAACCGTAGAAGAGTATGTCGCGCAAGCCGCATTGATAGGGTCGGGAACCGATCCGAAGCGTCCGATCCTAATCGACCAATTCCTGGAAGACGCGACGGAAGTAGATGTGGACGCGCTCGCTGATGGCGAAGACGTCCTGATCGCCGGGATCATGGAACACATCGAAGAAGCCGGAATCCATTCCGGCGACTCATCGTGCGTACTGCCGTCGGTAACTCTGAAGCCTTCGGTGCTCGAACGCATCCGCGATTACACCACTCGTCTTGCGCGTGCCCTAAAAGTTGTTGGCCTGATGAATGTGCAGTACGCGATCCAGCGCGATACGGTTTACGTGCTGGAAGTGAATCCACGCGCCTCGCGGACCATTCCGTACGTCAGCAAAGCCACCGGTGTTCCGCTGGCCAAAGTTGGCGCGCGGCTGATGACCGGGCGCAAACTACGCGACCTGCATTTGCCCTATATCGAAACCAATGGCATCAAGGAACTTTCGGTGAAGAGCTTTTATGCTGTGAAATCCCCAGTATTTCCGTTCAACAAGTTCCGCGGCGTAGACACTATCCTCGGCCCGGAAATGCGCTCCACCGGGGAAGTTATGGGCATCTCCTCCACTTTTGGGCTGGCTTTTGCCAAGGCACAACTGGCCGCAGGGCACCGCCTGCCGCAGCGTGGGACGGTATTCCTCAGCGTGAACGATCACGATAAGCGGCACGTCGCGTTTGTAGTTCAGGACCTGCTGGCTGCCGGATTGAAGGTTGTGGCCACCCGCGGAACGGCGGCAGCACTGGCCAGTGCCGGAATCGAAGTGGAGTCGGTCTACAAAGTGAACGAAGGTCGTCCCAATATTGTGGACCTAATCAAAACCGCCAAGGTGGACTTGGTTATCAACACGCCACTGGGGAGAGAATCCTTCTACGACGAAAAATCAATTCGTCGAGCGGCGGTACGTTACAACATCCCCTGCATCACCACGCTCTCAGCGGCAAGCGCAGCGGCTCGCGGCATGCGAGCGATGGCAGGGCATGCGCCCGACGTTGCCGCGTTGCAAGATTTACACCAGCGAAAAGCAGCCGCGTCGGCGCCAGCCGCTTCCACCGAAAAATAGGACGACCGAGTCGCAACCTCACCGTTGCAGTTTCCTCGCGCCTTATCCGTGAATCCTTTCTTCTGTGATATAAAATAAGACCATGGAACTTCACGGAATTTTCACTCCACTGACCACTCCCTTCGCTGCCGATGGCAGCGTTGCGCTCGACCGGCTGCGCCAGAACGTGGCGCGCTATAACCAGACCGACCTCGCCGGCTATGTACCCAACGGTTCGACCAGCGAATCTGTTCTACTGCGCTGGGAAGAGGTTTACTTCGTTTGGGAAACGGTGAAAGCAGCGGCGGCGCCGGAGAAGATTCTGATCGCAGGGAGCGGCGCTGAATCTACAGCCGAGACCATCGAGCACACCAACCGCGCGGCGCAAATCGGATACGCGGTAGCTCTGGTCCGTACGCCCAGTTTTTACAAATCCGCCATGACCGAAAACGCGCTCGCCGAGCATTACCTGCGTGTCGCGGATGCCTCGCGAATTCCCGTGATGGTCTACTCTGTGCCGTTTTTCACGCATATCACGGTAGAAGCGCCGCTGATCGCGCGCGTGGCGAAGCATCCTAACATCGTCGGTATCAAGGACAGTTCGGGAGACGTGGAGCGGGCGGCCGCCATCATTGCGGCGGCGCCTAAGCAGTTTCAGACCCTGGTCGGCTCCGCTTCCACTCTATACGAGTCGCTCGAAGTCGGCGCCGTCGGCGCGATTTTGGCGGTGGCAGATTCATTCCCCGAATTGTGTTGCGATGTTTACGAAGCTTCGCGCGCGGGCGATCGCGCCAAGGCCCACTCCCTAGCGCAAAAACTACTAGCGCCGTCAAACATGCTGGTACGGGAGTACGGAATTCCCGGCCTGAAATACGCCCTCGATCGCCTCGGCTACTATGGCGGCCCGCCGCGTCCTCCCTTGCTGCCGGTCAGCGACAAGGCTCGCCTGGAAATCGACGGGATGTTGACGAATCTTATGTCCCAGCCCGCGCATCTTTTGTAGCAGCGTTTTCTGTCGTTCCTTGCGCGCTGGGAGGGCGTCATTCAGACGGGTTCCAGAACAGGTTGCTCTTCGCTGACGCCCGTGCGGCGAAAATGGCGCGTGGTTCATGTCGCAAATAACGGAGCGTGTCCGGGCTGCTTAACAGCTGCTCACTGTCGCGCTGCTTACCTTGGTGACTTGCGGGCGTCCCACACTTGCTGCTGGCCGCAATATCCGCGCATCTCATGACGACCTCCATGGAATCCCACTGTATTTCCTTTCGCGAGATTCCACAGACCTCCAAGCTTTTCTTGACGTTTCTTGAGGATTTTAATCGTGTAGCCCAGTATTACGGGCACAGTCCGTCCATCAGCGGCGTCGAAGACGCTGCCAAGCAAGTTAGCCTGAATGCGAATGTCCGCCAAGGTGTGATCGAAGTTTTGCGCGAGCAAAATCACCGATTCATCGGTGACGGCAAGCTTGGCGAAGAGGCGTCTCGAAATCTCGACCGCCTTGCGAATGGCGCGGTGGCAATCGTCACGGGCCAGCAAGTGGGCCTGTTTGGTGGCCCCGCTTACAGTTTCTACAAAGCAATTACAGCCGTAGCCTATGCCGACGAACTTTCGCGCCGCGGGATTGATGCCGTTCCTATCTTTTGGCTCGCGACCGAAGATCACGATTTGGCTGAAATCAATCACGCCGCCTGGGTCACACCGACCGGTTTGGCCGAATTTACCTTGCCGTTGGGAGATAACGAGGAAGGACGGCGGGTGGGCGAGATTACGCTCGGCACAGCGATTACCGCGCCAGTCGTGACCGCAGTTGACACTCTGGAAGGCTCGTACTCCGGGGAAGTGGCGCGCGCATTGCGCGAGTCTTTCACGCCGGGCGACACGTACGGGTCCGCCTATGGCAAATTGATGTCGCGGCTGGTCGGGGGCCGGGGAATTATTTTTCTGGATCCGCTGGATGCGCGGCTTCACAAGATTGCAGCCGGAATTTACCGTCGCGCGCTTGACGATGCAGATGCGATCGGCGACGAACTTCTGGCTCGTTCGAAGGAGCTCGAGAGGGCCGGCTTTCACGCGCAGGTCAAAGTGACGCGGGAGTCGACGCTCCTCTTTTACAACGTGGAAGGGATTCGTCATCCATTGCGCCGGCGTAATGGAAAGTTCTACGCCGGAAAGACGATTTTTTCGCGCGACGAACTGAACACTGCGATCGAGCGAGCGCCGGAAGACTTCACGCCAAATGTTTTGCTGCGCCCAATCGTTCAGGACACGTTGCTTCCGACTGCCGCTTACGTTGGCGGGCCGGCCGAAATCGCCTATATGACGCAAGCTCAGGTGCTTTACCAACACCTGCTCGGCCGCATGCCTGCAATGTTGCCGCGCGCCAGCTTTACTGTCGTCGAGCCGCCTGTCGCGCGCTTACTGAAGAAGTATGGGCTTGATTTTCGCGATGTGATTCGCGGCCGCCAGCACCTGCGACGAAAGATGGAAGTGAAATCGCTTCCCCGTGCTCTCGCCGGACGCTTCGACAAGGACGAAAAATCCTTGCGCAACCTGCTTGAAACCTATCGCGAGCCGTTTCAAAAGCTCGACGGTACGCTGACGGGCGCGCTGGATGTATCCGAACGCAAAATACTGCACCAATTCCTCAAACTGAAAGGCAAAGCCGGCCGCGCCGAAGGATTCCGCAGCGGCGTACTCGATCGCCACGAACGTATCCTCGTCGACCAACTCTTCCCGCATCGCGGCCTGCAAGAACGCACGCTCTCGGCGCTACCTTGGCTCGCGGCCTACGGCCCGGAGCTGCTCGACGATTTGACCAAGCTCTCTGCCATAGCCGCACCGGCCGCTGCGCCGACGGACAAACAATCCTCAAGTTCGATCGCTTGCGCCCACCAGCATCACATTCTTTTCACCTAGCGATTCGTGGTTGCCGGTTCTATCGGCCGTCTTTGAGTTACAAAAATCGTGCTCAGCGCGGCAATCAAGGGCGCCACGACACAAACAGAGATGACCGACACCCGGTGCGCTACCGGGCCGCCATTGGCCCAGCCCGCAGCACCAATCTTACGGTTGGCAATGCTTTTATTTGCCAGAAGAGTGCGAAGTCAACAAACGTCTGCACGCATTCAGCGGCAGAACCGATGACCGACCCGGCTATGATCCATCTCGAGGCTTTCCGGATGCGCTAAATCCCGTGCTAAAATGCTGCGAACTTATCCAGCCGGCTTACGCGGAGGAAATCACAAATGAAAGTGACGCCAGGCAAACAGCAGGGCCTGAAGGCCGTTTCCGACTCGCGCGGGGTGATCGCCGCAGCCGCAATGGACCAGCGTGGCTCGCTGAAAAGCGCCATCGCCAAAGAGAAGGGAATCGACAAAAAAGACGTTCCCGCACAAATGCTGGAAGAATTCAAGACCATTATCACGCGCGTCCTCACTCCGCATGCCAGCGCGATCCTGCTCGATCCTGAATACGGATTGCCTGCATCGAAAGCGCGCGCCTCGAACGCAGGACTACTCTTAGCCTACGAGAATAGCGGCTACGACAATACTCGCCCCGGACGCCTCCCCGACCTGCTCGATATCTGGTCGGTTCGGCGCCTAGTCGCGGCGGGAGCTGACGCGATTAAGATCCTGCTCTATTACACGCCATTCGATCCGCCCGAGGTAAATGACATCAAGCACGCCTGGGTCGAGCGCATCGGCGGCGAATGCACGGCCTCAGACGTCCCGTTTTTCCTCGAATTCGTAGGCTACGTCGAAAATGGTGACGAGAAGGGCCTTGAGTACGCAAAGCAGAAGCCCGAAATCGTCACCAGGAGCATGGAGGAATTTTCTAAGCCGCCGTACGCCGTGGATGTTCTGAAGGTGGAAATACCGGTGAACATGGCGTTCGTCACTGGTTCGAAAGCGAACAAGGGCGAAACAGCCTACACTCGCGACCAAGCCAAAGAGCATTTCCGCAAGGCTGCTGCTGTCGCGAAAAAGCCATTCATTTATCTCTCCGCAGGTGTGAATAACGACGTCTTCGCCGAGAGCCTGGAACTTGCTGCGGAATCGGGAGTCGACTTCTCCGGCGTGCTGTGCGGGCGCGCCACCTGGAAAGACGGCATCCCCGTCTACGCCAAACAGGGCGGAAAGGCCCTCGAAGATTGGCTGAACGACCGGGGCGTAAAGAACATCAACAATGTGAACGCGCGCCTGACGGCAGCGAAACCCTGGTACAGCTTCTACGGCGTCACATCGGCAGCAGCCCTCGCGACTTAACCGCCAATTGGTCCAAACGCGAGGTTGCATTAGTTTTTTTAATTCTGCTGCCCCTCGAAGACTGTTTGCGCGAACCTGCTCTTTCCGTTAAAATAAGCATTCCAAATATTCATGTAAGCAGCGCCGTGAGGCGCGTCGTGTCAGTTGCGCTCGATCGGCACCAAGACACCCTGAGGGAATGGCGGAAGAAACCGACAGATTTACATTTACTTTTGACGCCGCTGACGAGTACCGCCCGGAAGCACCACCGCCTCCTGAAATTCCCGCGTGGAAAGATGGCAGCATACGCATTGGTATCCACACTTCCATTGCCGGAAACATCTCCGGCTCGCTGGAACTAGCCCATGGCCTGGGCGCAAATGCGCTGCAAATTTTCTCTTGTAATCCGCGAACGTGGGAGCGTGGTGGCAACCGAATCGCCGAATCCGAAGCCGCCAGGTTTCGCGCGCGACGCAAAGAGCTGGGCCTCGGCCCGCTGGTCGTCCATGACAACTACCTGATCAATCTCGCTTCACCCAATCCTGTTTTGCGCACGCGCTCGGTCCAAGCATTTCATCAGGAACTCGTTCGTGCCATTGCGCTCGGCGCGGATTATCTCGTCGCTCATCCCGGCAGCGGTCGCGAAACCACCCCGCAAGCCGCCGTCGCTTCCATCTCCCAGGGTTTGAAGCAAGCAGCGCGAGGCCTCAAGCTCGGCGACCTGAAAATTCTTCTGGAAAATACCGCCGGCCAGGGCACTTCGATTGGCTCGCGTTTCGAAGAGCTGCGGGCAATCATCGACGCTACTCCGGAGTTGCCGCTGGGCATTTGCATCGACACAGCGCACACTTTCGCGGCCGGCTGGGACCTGCGCACCGCCGAAGGGCTCGATGCCACCTTACAGGCCATCGAACGCACCGTAGGCTTGGATCGCGTGCACGTCGTACACGTGAACGATTCGAAGACGCACCACGGCTCTCGGGTCGATCGCCACGAACACATCGGCAAGGGCAAAATTGGTCTTGAGGCGTTCGGCCGTATTTTAAATCACGCTTTGCTGGCGGGTCGCGCTTTCATTCTGGAAACACCAATTGACAGGCCCGGAGACGACCGCCGCAACGTCTTAGCGTTATGGAAACTTCTGGGCAAGGTGGTTGAAGCCACTGGCAACGGCATGAAGCCACGCCCAAAACGCAGCAAGACTAAAATTTCGAAAGACTCGCGTCCGGCCGCGAAAGCCACTGCGCATAAAAAGAAAACCAAGTTGAAAGCGCGCTCTCGAGGAAAGTGAACTTGCCTGAGTCCGACCACAGACATCCTCTCTACGATCCAGCGCAAATCGAAGCGAAGTGGCAAAAAGTGTGGGCCGAGCAAGGTGCATTCGACGCGGTAGATAACGACCCGGCGCGCCCGAAATTCTACATGCTGGAAATGCTGCCTTATCCCTCCGGCACCCTGCACATGGGCCACATGCGCAATTACACCATCGGCGACGCGGTAGCGCGCTATAAGCGCATGCGCGGCTTCAACGTGCTGCACCCCATGGGCTGGGATGCCTTCGGCCTTCCCGCGGAAAATGCGGCGATCAAAAATCACACGCTCCCTCGTGAATGGACCAGCGCAAACATAGCGGAATTCCGCCGCGTGTTGCGTCGCTTTGGATTCAGTTATGACTGGCGCCGTGAAATCGCCACCTGCGACCCCGGGTATTACCGCTGGAATCAGTGGTTCTTTCTGCGGATGTTCGAGAAGGGAATCGCCTACCGCAAAAAAAGCAAAGTGAACTGGTGCCCCGAATGTTGCACCGTGCTGGCCAACGAGCAAGTGATTGATGGCTATTGCTGGCGCCATGAAACCACGCTGGTCGAAACGAAAGAGCTGGAACAGTGGTTTTTCCGCATCACGCAATATTCCGACGAATTGCTCGATGACATGAAGCAGCTCGAGGGCGGTTGGCCGGAACGCGTCCTGTCCATGCAACGCAACTGGATTGGTAAATCCCGCGGAGCACGCGTGAAATTCGCGGTCTCGCAAATGGATGGCGTCGCCTTGGAAGTATTTAGCACGCGGGTTGACACAATTTACGGCGCGTCGGCTGTGATGATTTCCGCAAATCACCCGTCGCTCACGGAATTACTGACAGGGGTTCCCGGCAGCAGCGCAACCGAGGCACGCCTGAAGGCCATGCGCCAGAAAAGCATGCGCGCCGCCGACATCGCCACCGCTGAAAAAGAAGGATTTTTCACCGGCCGTTTTGCGATCAACCCTTTCTCGGGCGCACACGTTCCGATCTGGGTGGCGAACTTCGTTCTCGCCGAATATGGCACTGGCGCCGTGATGTGTGTTCCGGCACATGACGAACGCGATTACGAATTCGCCGAAAAATATCACCTGCCCATAAAAATTGTGGTTCAACCCGTGAACGGTCCTCCCCTGAACATCGATCGCATGTCCGAGGCTTACATGCAGTATGGCCGGCTTGTTGATTCGGGACATTACACCGGACTAACCACCGAACAGGCCCTTGAAAAAATGACCGCGGCCGCCGCTGCAAAGTGTTTCGGCGCAGGCGAAACCACCTATCGCCTGAAAGACTGGGGTGTATCGCGGCAGCGATACTGGGGAACGCCGATTCCTATTGTGTATTGTGAGAAGGACGGCGTCGTAGCAGTTCCAGATGACCAATTGCCCGTGCGATTGCCCGAAAATGTCACGCTAACTGGAACAGGGCAATCGCCGCTAGCCAGTTCGCCTGAATTTGTGAACACCGCGTGCCCGAAATGCGGCGGTCCCGCGCGGCGCGAAACCGATACGATGGACACCTTCGTCGATTCATCCTGGTATTTCTATCGCTATGCCGATCCTCGCAACGAAAAGGCGCCCTTCGACAAAGAAAAAGTCCGTTACTGGTTCCCGATCGATCAGTACGTCGGCGGAATCACGCACGCCATTCTGCACCTTCTGTATTCGCGGTTTTTCTGCAAGGTGATGCGGGACCTCGGCCTCGTCAATCACAACGAGCCGATCACTCGGCTCTTTACTCAGGGCATGGTTCAGAAAGGCGGCGTGGCTATGTCCAAATCGCGCGGCAATGTGGTCGGCGCGATCGATATGGCCGATAAATACGGCTGCGATACTGGACGCATTTACACACTATTTGCCGCTCCTCCGGAGAAAGATTTGGAATGGAACGAAGATGCGATCGAGGGGTCGTCTCGCTTCCTAACCAAACTTTATCGCCTCGTCGCCAAACATGCAGAACGCCTGCGCGGCGTTCAAACCGACCTGAGTCAAAAAACCGATTTAACCAACGCCACGGTTAAGGAAAAGACCTTAGTGCGGAAGGTTCACCAGACCCTGAAGCGTATCACCAACGACTTCGAGGTCCGCTGGCACTTCAATTCGTCCGTGGCATTAATGATGGAACTGGCCAACGAAGTCCACGGCCAGGAGCCTCTGGACGCCGACATCAGTCCGATGATCCTGAAGCGTGCGCTGGAAGCGCTGCTGCTGATGCTGTCGCCCATGGCCCCGCACATTTGCGAAGAGCTTTGGCAGATGCTGGGCCATCCGCAAAGCCTGGCCTTTGAAAAATGGCCCACCTATCGGGACGAGCTCGCCCGCGAAGAACAATTCGAAGTTATCATACAGATAAACGGTCGTCTTCGAGGCAAAATGCTGGTCGATGACGGCCTGGGCGAAGATGAAACCCGGGAGCGTGCGCTGCATGATCCGCGAATCTCGGTGCTGATCAACGGGAAAGAGGTGATAAAGACGGTCGTCGTTCCCAAAAAGCTAGTGAATATTGTTCTGCGCTGACGCCTGTGCCGAACACCTTAGTCCGCTCGTAGTTGTGCCTCGGCAGATTTTGAACCGCTCGGGGCAGGCATACTTTGCGCGAAGAATCGCGAAGCGGCGGACACCGTAAGACCGAAAAGTGAATGGTAGTTTCCGAATCATGAGGGAAAGACGAAGCGGCGCGACCGTAGGGTCGCTTTAGTCGTTCGGCCTAGCCGCTTAGAATTAGAGGCGTTTTGTAACCATGACTATTACATCTGGAATAGCGAAAAAACCCGAAGCTGAAGGGCCAATTAGCACCCGCCACGGAGTCGTCGTGCTGGATTTTGGCGGCCAGTACACGCAACTAATTGCCCGGCGAATCCGCGAACAGGAAGTTTTTTCCTCCATTCTGCCGTGCACCGTGAAGTTCGAAGAAATTCGCGCGCTGGCGCCGGTTGGAATCGTACTTTCGGGCGGTCCCAATTCTGTTTACGATCCTAGCGCACCGGTGTGCGACATTAGGGTCCTCGAACTCGGCGTCCCGGTGCTAGGCATCTGTTACGGTATGCAGTGGCTCACACACAATCTCGGAGGTAAGGTAGGACGCGCCGCGCGCCGCGAATATGGCCCGGCGCAACTGGACATAGCCTGCGCCTCCCAGCTCTTCACCGGCATTCCGGACAGGCTAAAAATCTGGAATAGTCACGGCGACCACGTGCTCGAAGTCCCGGCGGGATTTGCGATCACGGGACGCACTGACAACGCCATCGGATCGTTTGAACACGCCGAAAAAAAATACTATGGAGTGGAATTTCATCCCGAAGTAAATCACACAGACCGCGGCACGGAAATTCTGCGCAATTTTGTTTTCGACATCTGTGGCGCGAAAAAAAACTGGAATCGAGCCGGCTTCATCGCAGCTATGGTGGAATCCATTCGCAAGCAGGCGGAAGGCGGGCGGGCGATCTGCGCTCTAAGTGGGGGAGTGGATTCGGCCGTCGCGGCCGCCTTAGTGCATCGCGCGATCGGCGACCGCCTTATCAACGTGTTCGTCGATACCGGCCTGCTCCGAGCCAATGAATACCAAGAGACTGTAGCACTTTTGCGAGAGCGCCTTGGCCTGATTGTTATCGGTGTGGATGCATCGGAGCGTTTTTTGGGCAAGCTTGCGGGCGTCAGCGATCCCGAACAAAAACGCAAAATTATCGGAAACGAATTCATCTCAGTATTTGTGGAAGAGCAGCGCCAACTGCTGGCAAGCTCCGCGGGGCTACCCGTGAAGTTTTTGGTTCAAGGCACTCTCTACCCAGACGTGATCGAATCCGTGTCGGTGAAAGGACCATCCGCTGTCATCAAATCGCACCACAACGTGGGTGGCCTGCCGGCAGACATGCCATTCAGTTTGATCGAACCTCTGCGCGACCTATTTAAGGATGAGGTTCGTCTAATCGGCAGAGAACTCGGCTTGCCCGAAGAGATTCTCGTGAAGCATCCATTTCCGGGGCCAGGCTTGGCGGTGCGCCTGCTCGGTCCCATCACTCGCGAGAAATTGGAGACACTTCGCGGAGCGGATGCCGTAGTGGTGGAAGAGATTCGCCGCGCCGGACTCTATGAGAAGGTCTGGCAGGCCTTTGCGGTACTGCTGCCTGTGCAAAGCGTTGGAGTTATGGGCGACGAACGAACGTTTGGGCACACCATCGCGGTGCGCGTCGTGGATTCAAATGACGCTATGACGGCCGATTGGACAGCTCTCCCACGCGAGGTTCTCGAACGGATTTCTGTGCGCATCGTAAACGAGGTGCCCGGTGTTAACCGGGTTGTCTACGACATCAGTTCGAAACCCCCCAGCACGATCGAGTGGGAATAGACAGTAATTCAGGAACGCTAAGAATTCCCCAGGAGGAGATTCTTAACGGTTAGCCATTTTCTGCGCCATATACAGAAGCAACCGGCGATCGCCGTCGTCGATACGGCCCAGCAAACGCCGAAAACGTCCCAGGACTCGTGCTTCCTTTCCACGGCTCCCCCACACGATATCGTCGGCTGACTTCCGCTTAGGAAGGTTCGGCAGAACGGGTGGCTCTTCGCCGTCATAAAAAAGTTGGTAGAGCGGAACTTCCATCGCTCGCGCCAATTTCTCCAGAGTCTCGATCGCCGGAACAGTGTGACCATTCTCGACGCGCGAGATATAGCAGCGTAGTAGACCTGTGCGTTTCTCGATGTCGCCTTGAGAGAGTTTCTTTGTTTCGCGTAGCAGGCGGATGCGTTCTCCGATTATCATGGGCGGTATTGTCACATGGTAGGCTGACTGGTGCAACAACAGTTTCACTGCATCTAAAGCATATTAGAACTTTTTTAGACTTGGGTCTGTAACCAAAACTCGATGCCCGACGTCCCTAAGAACATGGCAGCCAGCGCTTCCGCCCTATCGCTTCCGGTCAGCCGGCGCGAAAAGGGTGAAGAAGAAAGGCGACTGGTGCGATTAGCCCAAAGCGGCGAGGAAGCCGCTTTCGAGGAGCTGATCAGGCGCCACCAGCAGCGTGTGTTCGGATTAGTCAGCGGTATTTTGCGCCGGCGCGAGGACGTGGAAGATGTCGTGCAGCAGGTTTTTTTGAAGGTATTCGTATCGCTGAAGCGATTTGACCAGCGGTCAGCATTTTCCACTTGGCTGTACAAGATTTCGGTCAACGAATGCTGGGATTACCTGCGCAAGAAGAAGGTCCGGCCGCTGGTTTACGAGGCCGATCTTTCGGAAGAGCAAGTTTCCCGGCTGGATGGAATTGTCTCCGCCGACCGGCCGGCGCAAGGTTCCAGTGACCGCGCGGAAGCTCGGGATCTTCTCGAACGCATGATGGAGAAACTTCCCGCGCAGGACCGGCAGCTGCTGATTCTCAAAGAAGTAGAAGGGTTTTCGGTTCAGGAATTAGCGGAAATTCTCGACCTCAACGTCAATACCGTGAAAGTGCGGCTATTCCGATCTCGCGCTCGCTTGATGGATGTATATCGTAAACGGCTGGAAATAAACCCAGACCAGCCCTCGCAAGCCAAGGAAGGAAAAAACCGATGAACAGCAACACAGACTTTACAACCTCTGGATGCGCCCAGTACGAGGCGGACCTTGAGGATCATCTCAGCGCTAATCTAGGCGGCTCGGCTGCAGTCAGGCTCTCAGAGCATTTGAAGACCTGCCGCGGATGCCAGACCGCCTTTGACCAGGGTGTTTTGAGTAACAACCTGCTTCGACTGGCTGAACCGGCCGCTGACCCAGGTCCGAGCTTCGGCCACATGGTCATGGCGCGCATTCGCACCGAGCTCCACAAGAACGAGGGCAAAAGCATCTGGCTGCCTTTCGTGTCAATGGCGTGGCGCTTTGCGGCGACGGCCGTGTTGGCCCTCGTGGTTTTGGGGTCGTTCGATCTCGGCCGGCACAACCAGTGGCAGCAGGACCAGTCTTTAGTAGCGACGAACAAACTGCCGGAACTGGTGCCGGAACAGAATTCGGTGCCGAACAGTTCCGATGACGTACTGCTGTTGATGGCGGAAAGAGATCATGGAAAACAGTAAGACAAAAAGTGAAGCAGCAATCCTCGTGCTGGTAGTTTTCGTACTGGGAGTTCTGCTCGGCGGATTGGGCAGCCATCTATGGGGAGAGCGCGTCTGGGGTCACCAGCCGCCAGGAGGCCCGCCTGCGCATCAAATCGTGAGTGACTTAACGCATGAGTTGCAACTCACGCCCGATCAGCAAAAGCAATTGAGTGCGATCGTGGACGACACCAAGGCCCAGATTCGCGCCGCATACACTCCCGCCGACGCACAGCGTGAACAGCTTCGCCAGCAAGGCCGCGCTCGCATCCGCGCGATCCTCACGTCGGATCAATTACCAAAATTCGAAGCCTTCATGCAGCGCATCGACGAACAGCGCAAAAAAGAAGGCGACCCTCTCCCGCACTAAACTCGGAATTAACGCTACCCCGAGCGCCAGTCGTAGCGCCGGCTTGCCTTGAGGCGCGAAGAGCGTCCTGCGGCTTCTTCGGATTTCCATAAGAAGATCCACCGAGCAGATTGCCGTCCGATGGTTTTTCCAGTATTTAAAACGGAATATCTTCGTCCGAAATTTCGGGACTGGCGCCGGTCGGGTCATCGTGAACCGGCCCGCCTTCCATGTCCGGGTCGGCCGGACGACCGCCGCCAAAACCGCCGCCCTGTGACGCGCCAGCAGTAGCGCCCGCAGCCGCGCCATCTCCTCGGCCTCCCAGCATGCGGAAGTTACTGGCCACAATTTCGAAGCTGGTACGCTTCTGACCTTCTTTATCCTGCCACTCCCGCGATTGGATTCGGCCCTCGATAAACACCAGCGAACCTTTCTTCAGATACTGCTGTGCGATTTCGGCCTGCTTACCCCACACCACGATCTTGTGCCACTCGGTGCGCTTCTGGCGCTCGCCGCTTTTATCCTTATATGTTTCGTCGGTGGCGACGGAAAAGTTAGCGACGGCCTGCCCGCCACCCGTGAATCTCGTCTCCGGATCGCGCCCCAACCGTCCCACAAGAATCACTTTGTTCACTGACATGGGTGCCTGCCTGTTCGAAGATTTTCGTAGAGAAATCGAGTATAGCCGAAGTAATCCACGCGGGCGAACAAAACCGCACCATCAGCTCTATTGCAAGCGTAATTCACGCGCCTAACCGCAAAGGTTGGTAGAATCACCGCTCACAATTTCGATTTGCCCGGAGCATTACCATGGCACAAACGCAGAATTACGCCAACCACGCTAAGCTTGTACCGCTCTTCCATTTCGTAATTGTACCGCTCCTCACAATTAACCTGGGCTGGTCGATTTATCGCGCGGCACATCGCTTTTCGGCCGACACATTTATCGCCCTGCTGCTTGCCATTGCGCTGGTCCTGCTGGCGTTCCATGCGCGCCTGTTTGCGCTTCATGTGCAAGACAGAGTCATCCGCCTTGAAATGAAAATCCGCATGCAGCGACTGCTTCCGCCAGACTTGCAGACTCGCATACATCAGTTCACCGTAAACCAGTTGATAGCCTTGCGATTCGCCAGCGCCGCGGAGGTCCCAGAGCTTGCACGCAAAGTACTGAACGAAAATATCGATGACCGAAAAAAATCAAGCAGATGATCCGCTACTGGCAGCCCGACGACTTGCGCGCATGACCTGTGTGCTAGCAACAATGCGGGCCCGCTATTTTCGTTCCCTCGATTCCCCCATTCTGTGATAGTTTCGCCCGCATGAGCGCAGCATCGTGATGATTCTTGCATTCTTCATTGGCGTGATTGCAGGCTTGCGCTCGTTCACTGCGCCCGCCGTTGTCTGCTGGGCCGCGCACCTCGGCTGGATCAATCTTCACGGCTCGCCGCTCTCATTTATGGGCGGCACAATCGCCACGATCGTTTTCACGATATTTGCCTTGGTGGAACTGACCGCGGACAAATTGCCTAAAACCCCCAGTCGAACTACTGCCGTACCTTTGACTTTCCGTGTGGTGTTCGGCGCGTTATCAGGCGCGGCTCTAGGCATCGCGGGCGGTCAATCGCTTGTCCTCGGAGCGGTCCTCGGCGCGATTGGTGCGCTGGTGGGGGCGTTTGGTGGATATCAAGTGCGCCACAGAATCGTTCTTGCAACGAAATCGCCGGATTTTCCAATCGCGCTGCTGGAAGACGCCATTGCGATCGGCGGCGGGCTGCTAATTGTTTCCCGCTTCTAATTTCCTCAGCACGGGAATTCTGGCCTCACGCAATACGTGTTCCACTATATTGTTTTGAAGCCGCGAAGCGTCGTAATCGATGTGCAGGTAATTGGTCTTGTCGTCCACACGAAATCCGCGAATGCCATAAGTGTTCGAGAAACGGCCCAACGCGCGAAAGTCTCCAGCATTGAGCGGTCGTTGCAGTTCATACGTGACTGTCATTTGCGTCATGGGCGGATTATAACAGGCGCACGCGCTGGACTTCGCGCTTACAACTTCGCGTGCCGCAATCGCAGGGCATTGGTGATCACGGATAGGGAGCTGAACGTCATCGCCGCGCTGGCAAGGATCGGGCTCAGCAGCACGCCGAAGACTGGGTAAAGCACCCCCGCCGCTATCGGCACGCCCAGCGAGTTGTAGACAAACGCGAAAAACAGATTCTGGCGGATGTTGCGCATCGTAGCTTGGCTCAGCGCTCGGGCCCGCGCGACGCCACGAAGATCGCCTCGCAGCAGCGTGATGCCCGCGCTTTCCATGGCAACGTCAGTGCCAGTTCCCATCGCGATGCCGACGTCAGCCTCCGAAAGCGCCGGAGCATCGTTCACACCATCGCCCGCCATTGCCACCACGTGATTTTCCGATTGCAGCTTCTTGATCGCGTCGGTTTTTTCGCCGGGCAGGACGCCGGCGATGACTTTGTCGATGCCCAGCTTGCGCGCGACTACCTCCGCGGTAGCGCGGCTATCGCCCGTCAACATCACAACCAGGATCTTACTCTGGTGCAGACGATCGATTGCTTCTCGTGTCGTGGCTTTGATCGGATCGGCCACGCCGATCAAGCCGATTGGCTGCCCGTCGATGGCGATAAACACAGCCGTCTGTCCGTCAGCTTCCAACTGCTGCGCTTGTTTCTCGAGCAGATCGGGTGCAATCCTCAATTCGGCGAAAAGTCCACGATTGCCGAGCGCGGCGGATCGGCCATCGACTTCACCCAGCACGCCCTTGCCAGTATGCGACTGAAATGCTCCAATGACGCCAAACCCAATGCCACGTTTGTTCGCGCCTGCGAGAATCGCGGCGGCGAGAGGATGCTCACTGGCGCGTTCCAGCGTTGCGGCGATGCCCAGGATTTGATCTTCCTCCCATCCCGGCGCTGCTATCACACTTGCGACGCTTGGACGGCCTTCGGTGAGCGTGCCAGTTTTATCCACCACCACGGTGTCAACTTTTTCCAGCGTCTCAAGTGCCTCGGCATTTTTGATTAGAACGCCCTCCAGCGCACCGCGCCCTGTGCCCACCATAATGGCCATCGGCGTCGCGAGGCCCAGCGCACAGGGACACGCGATGATGAGTACGGCAACAGCGTTCAGCAAAGCATGCGCCATCCTGGGTTGTGGACCAAATGCGGCCCACACCAGGAAAGTGACCACCGCAATCAGCAACACCGCCGGAACGAAATACCCGGCGACCTGATCTGCCAATTCTTGCACCGGCGCACGACTGCGCTGCGCCTCGCTGACCATTCGCACGATTTGCGCGAGCACGGTTTCGCTACCCACGCGCTCGGCGCGTACCAGCAAACTGCCGGCCCCGTTCACGGTGCCGCCGACAACCCGCGAGCCAGAAATTTTCTCCACCGGAATGGGCTCGCCGGTGATAAGCGATTCATCGACGGGGCTTTCGCCCTCAGTCACGATGCCGTCCACCGCTAATTTTTCACCGGGACGCAAGCGCAGCATGTCTCCGGGCTGAACGTGCTCGACGGGGACGTCGATCTCGGTTCCGTCCGGCCGAACCAGGCGCGCATTTCTGGGCGAAAGCTTAAACAAAACGCGAATCGCCGCGGACGTGCGGCTGCGCGCGCGCAACTCCAGAACTTGCCCCAGCAGGACGAGAGTCGTAATCGCAGCCGCAGCCTCAAAATAAAGCGGTACTTCGCCATTCATTTCGCGGAACGTCGCTGGGAACATCTGCGGGAACAGCACAGCGACCACGCTGTACATATATGCCGTGCCAGTCCCCAGCGCGATCAAAGTGAACATATTCAGGCTGCGATTGACCAGCGATGCCCAACCCCGCTGGAAGAAAGGCCAGCCGCCCCATACGACGACGGGCGTCGCGAGGGCAAACTCGAGCCATCCGATCGTCTGCATAGACAGCAGTCTCTGCACGGGCCGGCCCGGGGTCAAATCGGACATTCCCAGCGCAAGCACCGGCACAGTCAGCGCGACGCTCACCCAAAATCGATGCGTCATGGAACGGAGTTCAGGGGTTTCTTCCTGGTCCACCACGGCGGTGCGAGGCTCCAAAGCCATCCCGCAGATGGGACAGTCACCCTGCTCCGAACACACGATTTGCGGATGCATCGGGCATGTGTATTCGATGCGGGTGTCAGGGACGCCAGGAAGCGAAGACTCCAGCGCCATGCCGCATCTGGGGCACGGCCCCGGATGGTCTTGCAGCACTTCCGGACACATAGGACAGACGTAAACATTCGCCAAAGCAGGCTTGGCTGATGCGGAATGTGGCCGAACGCTGCCACTATCAGCGGAAGGCTTCGCGGCGAGATACTTCCCGGGCTCGGCGCCAAACTTGCCAGCGCAGCTCGCACAGCAGAAATAGTAAGTTTTACTGCCATGCTGGACTTGCGCAGCAGCGCGCGCAGGGTCAACGGCCATGCCACAAACAGGATCACGTTCCTTAGTTTCCACCGAACCTCGGGACATCGATTTCGAAATCATCACTAATACAGCCGCGATAACTGAGCAGGACGAACGAAACGTCCGCATCCAAATTCATGTTGGGAGCCAATGTAAGCGACGCGTCGGCCATGAGGAGGCTTGAGTCCTCAACAAATTTCAGACCGAGGCCACAAGCACGGCCCTGATTCTAAAGATGCACCCGCCAGGGATTGCGATTCTTTTAGCCAAGGATCAAGTCGTTTCTCTGCCCGCTTTGCGTTTCTGCGGTAAGTCTGATCTGATTTGACTGCAGAGCTTCACGATTATTTGGCATCCAGAAGTGAATCGAGATAGGTGGTCATTTCGGAGCTGGTCCATTCCTGAGGACCAATAATCTTGCGGTCCACGCGCCCTCGGCGGTCGATCACGTACGTGTCCGGATACATCTTCGTACCATACAGCAGCGGGATTTTCTGGGTTACATCGCGATAGGTAGGGAAAACCACTTGATACGCTTTCAAAAATCCTTCGTAGGCTTCTTTATCGTCATCCACGCTAACGCCCAATACCATCCCGCCGCGTGGCGCGATCTCCCGCTGCAGTTGATTCAACGATGCGGTTTCATCCACGCAAGGCGGGCACCAGGTAGCCCAAAAATTCAGCAGAACTACCTTGCCGCGCAGATCGGACAACCGCGTCGTCTTGCCGTCTAACGTGAACGCGAAGTCCTTTTCAGGCGTTCCACGCAGGCTGGGTTCGCCCTGCCGATAATCGGGATGCGCGAATAGCACCAGCAAGCCCACGATAAACGCGAGCACCAACCCTGTATTCAGTTTCCGTATCAATCCTTTATCCAAGCACTCTATAATAAAGGTATCCGCGAACTGAAAGCGAGCACATTACCTGCTCGCGGATTGTCCAACGCGAAAGCTCCTGAATTACAACATGGTCTCCGCCATCATTCCGGCTCGCAACGAAGAAGCTTCCATCCGTCGCGCAGTGGAATCCATCGCCGCTCAACCGGAAATCGAAGAAGTGATTGTAGCGAACGATCAGTCCACGGATCGCACAGCCGCGATCCTGTCCGAGCTTTCCGTGCGAATCCCGAAATTAAAGATCCTGAACGTAGAGGCGCTTCCGTCCGGCTGGGTTGGCAAAAACTACGCCGTGTCTTTGGGCGCTGCCGCCGCCCACGGCGAGTGGCTGCTTTTCACCGACGCGGACACCTGCCATCTGCCTGGTTCCACGCGCCGGGCGCTGCATGACGCCGTTGGTCGCGATGCGGTCCTAGTCTCGTACTCGCCGGAACAAGAACTCGATTCCTTCTGGGAACGAGCGCTGATTCCGTTCGTCTATTGCCGCCTGGCCGCTAAATTTTCCTATGCACAAGTGAACGATCCATCGCTTCCAGAGGCGGCCGCCAACGGCCAATTCCTGATGGTGCTGCGTGACGTCTACCTTAAGACCGGTGGCCATGCCGCGACTCCAGCCGAAATACTGGAAGATGTGGCCTTGGCGCGGCGCATCAAACAGGCTGGCTATTCGATTTACTTCACGGCACCGATAGGGATTGTACGGACCCGCATGTATCGCAGTTTTTCGGCCATGTGGTACGGCTGGACAAAAAACCTCTACCCGTTGATCGGCGGTTCACCTCTGTCACTTCTTACAGAACTTTCCGAGATCCTTCCCTGGCTCGAGATCGGCGTGCTCACCTTCGTATGGGCAACACTACTCAGAACCGCCCCGGAAGCCTTCCCTTTGGTCGCAATGTTTCTGCTGCTCACGTTTCTAGGGCGTAGCATTCGCTACGGGGTGGAACTTCACAAGAATCTGTATCCATTCTCGTTCATCAAATATTACGTACCCGGTATCGTTCTCTATACGACGGCCCTGATTGTCTCCAGCTGGAAGAATACCTGGGGCGCAGTAGCTTGGAAGGGCAGGAGCTACCCGGCGAGAGTTCATCCCGGCTCCTAGCAACGAGGCCTAATGATTCGAATCACCCGCAAAATCGAATTCAGTGCCGCGCACTTCTACCACAATCCCAATTTCTCGGCGGAAGAAAACCAGCGCGTGTTCGGCAAATGCAATAATCCGCATGGGCACGGGCACAACTACACTCTTGAAGTAACCATCGCAGGCGAGCCTGACCCGGCCACCGGCATGGTTCTCGATTTGAAAGAATTAAAAGATATCCTGCAGCGCGAAGTGATGGACCGCATGGACCACCGCCACTTGAATTACGAAGTGCTCGAACTTGCCGGTCAGATTCCCACCTGCGAAAACATCGCGGCTGTGATTTGGAATTTGCTGGAGCCGAAAATCACAAGAGGGAAGCTGGATCGAGTTCGCTTGTATGAATCGCCGGATCTATTCGTCGATTGCACGGCGGCGGCTTCATCCACCGCCGCAGGAAAGCATCCATGAAACTTTCGCTCACGCGCCGCTATCGCTTCGCAGCTTCGCATCGATTGCACACGCCGCAACTAAGCGAAGACGAGAACCGCCAAATTTACGGCAAGTGCAACAGCCCCTACGGCCACGGGCATAATTACTCGCTGGAAGTCACGGTAACCGGCCCGGTCGATTCAGCCACCGGCATGATCGCAAATCTCGGCGACCTTGATCCATTCGTGGAGCGTGAGGTGATCGAGCCATTCGACCGTAAATTTTTGAACGAAGAGGTTCCCGCATTCAGGCCGGACCCAACGCAACATTCGGCCGCGAACGTGCCAACGACGGAAAATGTCTGCCGCGAGATTTTTCGCCGCCTGGAGAAATTCCCAACGGCTCGTCTGGAACGAGTGCGCATCGAGGAGACCAGCAAGAACAGCTTCCAATTCGACCGGGAGGAGTGACAGCGCCAATCGCGCCCGAAGAAGCGTAGACACGAGCGCGCAGTTCTTTGCTCTGCGTTCTCTGCATCAAAACGGTAAGTCAGTTCCTTGCGACGCCATCCGCAAGAAGCAGTCCGCGGCAGCGGCGCTGTTCCAAAATTGAGCGACAAGCCATGAGGAGCGAATTTAAAATGAGTGAAACTTCCGAAATCGTGGTACCCGAAGTCGCCCACGGCAGAATCGCGGAGCTGATTCGCGAAATGCTGGTCCTGATCGGCGAAAATCCGGATCGCGAAGGCTTGCGCCGCACTCCAGAACGTTTTGAAAAGGCCCTTCGCTTTCTAACCAGCGGCTACCGTCAGGACCCGGAAAAATTATTAAACGGCGCGATGTTCAGCGTCTGCTACGACGAAATGGTGGTAGTAAGAGACATCGAAGTCTACAGCCTCTGCGAGCATCACCTGCTCCCGTTCTTTGGCAAATGTCACATCGCCTACATTCCGGACAAAAAAGTAGTAGGGCTAAGCAAAGTAGCGAGGCTGGTCAACATGTACGCGCGCCGCCTGCAAATTCAAGAGCGCCTAACCAGCCAGATCGCCACAGCGCTTCAGGAAAAATTAAGCCCGCACGGAGTCGGCGTAATCATCGAAGCTCGGCATCTATGCATGGTGATGCGCGGCGTGGAAAAACAAAATTCCAGCACTACCACAAGCGCGATGCTAGGCGCATTCCGTGAAAGCAAACAAACGCGCGACGAATTCCTGTCTCTGGTCAACGCACAACGCCCTTGAGATCGCCCGTTATCCGCCTCATTTGATTCTGAACTTGACGATAGAACTCATGAACCCGAATTGCGCGGCCACAATCAGGCAGCCGATTGCTCTCTTGCCAGCGAATGTCTACAGTCTGTTCCAATAATCCCTTTGACCCCGTATGGCTCTATGCTAGCATTTGGAAGTCGAAGAAAAACGAAAGCACAAGAGCAGGGCACGACGTTTCAGGGAGGGGTCGAGTTGAGCGCAGCCAAGTCAGCACTGATCGAGCAGTACCGGGTACACACCAAGGATACAGGGTCTCCCGAAGTGCAGATTGCTTTACTGAGCGAACGCATCAGCTACCTGACCACTCACCTTAAGTCCCACGCAAAAGATCACGCATCGCGCCGCGGGTTGATCATGATGGTCAACAAGCGACGGCGACTGTTGGACTATCTGAACCGCCGCGACCCGGATCGGTATCGCGAGATTGTGGAACGACTCAGCTTGCGCAAGTAGCGCGAATTTCCTGAGCGGCTGTTCCGGCCGCGTGAATTTTCACCGCACAAACCAGAATCTTCAGGCGACATGCGGCCGCCAGGATTGTCGCTATTTTCCACGGCTGCGCTGGCAATCTGTACCAACTTTCCGCTCGCTCCGCGCTTTCTCTCCTGTTTTCCTTCGGTTTATCTCTCGAGAGGTTTCTCTCGTATCAAAAGCGCCCCGTGAACGGGGCAAAAAGGATGTGAAGTAATGTTTGAACAAGTTAGTTTGGAAGTGGGCGGACGAAAGCTGACGTTTGAGACGGGCAAGATGGCTCGTCAAGCGCACGGCGCCGTGGTGGCGCGTTATGGCGACACGGTGGTCTTGGCCACCGCCTGCATGGATAGCAAGGCTACCGAAAAGGATTTTCTGCCGCTCACCGTTGATTACCGCGAGTACACCTATTCCGCGGGCAAGATTCCCGGAGGGTTCTTCAAGCGCGAAGGACGCCCGTCGGAAAAAGAAGTCCTGACCTCGCGCCTTACCGATCGCCCGCTGCGTCCGCTGTTTCCAGAAGGCTGGTCCAACGAGACGCAGATCGTCTCGATGGTGCTTTCCGCCGACAGCGAAAACGATCCCGACGTAATCGGCGTCACCGCTGCTTCCGCGGCACTCTACATTTCAAAGATTCCGTTTACCACCCCCATCGCCGCAGTCCGCGTCGGCATGCTCGAGGGCAAACTGGTGGTGAATCCCACGGTTGCGGAGCAGAAGACCAGCACGTTGAATATCGTCGTCGCTGGCTCCGATGAAGCCATCGTGATGGTGGAATCCGGCGCGCTGGAAGTCTCCGAAGACGCAGTCGTCGATGCCCTGGAATTCGCCCACGCGGAAATTCGCAAAATCGTCGCGGCAATTCGTGAATTGCACGACAAAGTGAAGCCTGCGAAAGTCACTGTAACGTCGCCGGCGTTCGACGAACCGCTTTACAAGCAGCTGCACCAGCAGTACGGCGAAAAGTTGCGCGATGCCTCCGACACCGCGAAGCATCCGAAGTCCGAGAGCTACAGCCTGATTGACGGAATCAAGAACGAAATTTATGCCGCCATTCCGGCGGAAGACACGGAGAAGAAAAAGTTAGCGGCCCGCGCTTTCGAACGTTTGCGCGAACGCATTTTCCGCGACGATATGCTGGTCCGTCGCCGTCGTCCGGACGCCCGCGCCTTCGATCAAGTGCGCGAAATCAACTGCGAGACCGGCGTTCTTCCGCGCGCTCACGGTTCCGCGCTTTTCACTCGCGGCGAAACGCAATCCCTTTCCACTTGCACCCTCGGCACCAAGGAGGATATGCAGCGCCAGGATCTGCTTTTCGAGCAGGACACATTCAAGCGTTTCATGTTGCATTACAATTTCCCGCCATTTTCGGTCGGCGAGGTGAAATTCCTGCGTGGCCCGGGGCGTCGCGAAATCGGCCACGGCGCTCTCGCCGAACGCGCGCTGGCGAACCTGCTTCCACCCGACACGGATTTCCCTTATGCCGTCCGTTGCGTCTCGGACATTCTGGAATCGAACGGTTCTTCGTCGATGGCGACCGTTTGCGGAGGTTCTCTCGCGTTGATGGATGCGGGCGTGCCGTTGAAATCATCCTGCGCTGGTATCGCAATGGGCTTGGTCGTGGAAGGCGATAAGTACGCGATCCTCACCGACATCGCCGGCGCCGAAGACCATTACGGCGACATGGACTTCAAAGTCGCCGGAACGCGGCAGGGCATTACAGCGCTGCAGATGGACATCAAGGTCTCCGGCGTCAGCATCGCCATGATGCGCGAGGCGTTGGCGCAGGCCCGCAAAGCGCGTCTCGAAATCCTTGAAATCATGGACAAGACCCTGTCCTCCGGCCGCGCCGAAATTTCGGCCTACGCTCCGCACCTCTTCATGTTGAATATCCCGACGGATAAAATCCGCGACCTGATCGGCCCCGGAGGCAAGAAAATCCGCGGGATTATCGAGGCGACAGGCGTGAAGATCGACGTGATGGATGACGGTAAAGTTCACGTCTTCGCATCCAGCGGGAAATCGGCGGAAGAAGCCCTCAAGATGATTCGCGACGTCACCGCCACCGCCGAGATCGGCAAGACGTATCTCGGCACGGTAGTGCGCATCGCGGATTTCGGCGCCTTCGTCGAAATCTTCCCCGGCACAGATGGCTTACTACACATCAGCGAAATCGCGGAAGCCCGCATAAGAGCGGTTCGCGACGAGTTGAAAGAGGGCGACCAAATCCTGGTAAAGGTCCTCGCCATCGAGGGAAACAAGATCCGCCTGAGCCGCAAAGCGGTTCTGCGCGACAAACAAAAGACCGAAGCCCCCACAACTTAAGTTAAGTCTTAAGTCCGAATTTTTGGGTCCAGCCGATCGAGGGCGCCGACTTCAGTTGTCGGCGCCCTTCGTACGTTCGCCCTCGTTTTTTTCGTCCGGCTTTGAACGAGTTTAATGTTTGTATTCCTGCCTCAACAATCTGGTCTGTCTCCCCTCCGAGACTGCCTTACACTTGGCGCTGCCAGTAACAGATAAAGTATGAGGTGCCAGAATTGTGATGAGGCCTCTGATTTTCGCTCTCTTGGTTGTGTTTGGGCTTGGCGCACCAAGCGCGCAAACGCCAGACTGGCAGCCATCGCCAGGACATACCCAAATCCCGATATGGCCGAGCGCCGCGCCTGATCCGCAACCTGTCGCCGGGCCGGAGGTCGCGGCGACGGTTAATGATTCGCCGGTTGCCGGCAAACCATGGGTTGAGGTGAGGAACGTCGCGCGGCCCACCATGACGGTCTATTCGCCAACGGGAAAGAATACGGGCGCCGCGGTTGTCGTATTTCCTGGCGGGGGCTATCAAATTCTGGCCATCGATCTGGAAGGCACGGAGGTCTGCGATTGGTTTACAGCCAAGGGCATCACCTGTGTCCTGTTGAAATACCGCGTGAAAGATGTGGGCCCGTGCCCGAAATCGGGCCCGTATCCGGAATCGCCGATGGCACTCCAAGATGCGCAGAGGACTGTAGGATTGGTGCGCTTTCACGCGGCGGAATAGCACATCGACCCGCACAAGATCGGTGTGCTGGGCTTTTCGGCCGGCGGGCATCTGTCGGCAGCGATGAGCACCCACTTTGAAAAGCGCTTGTATCCGCCCGTCGACGCCGCCGACAAAGAAAGCTGCCGCCCCGATTTTGCGGTGGCGCTTTATCCGGGCCATCTGTCGTTTTCCGCAGCGGAGTGGGATGCGAAGCAAGGCACCAGGAAGTTTGTGATTCCCGATCCGTCGAACGCCAATAAAGAATACGCGCTGAATCCCGAACTCGATGTCACCAGCCAGAGTCCACCTACTTTTTTGCTGCAGGCCGAGGACGATCACGTCGACGACGTAGGCGACTCGCTTGCGTACTACATTGCGCTGAAGAACGCAGGGGTCCCCGTGGAGATGCATTTGTACGCGCAGGGCGGCCATGCCTTTGGACTGCGGCGCTCAAAGTTTCCAATAACGGGATGGCCTCAATTGGTTGAAACGTGGCTGGCGACAATCGGCATGATTTCACAGTAGGTGCCATCTCTCGTGGCGCTCCAGGCAACGCGGGATATTGGCCGCGCCCATCTTGGGCTCCCACGGTACTGTTACAACTCGCTTGGATAACAATTGCGGATCGAACTTCGGGTGTGCAACATGCGAAAGAGTGACGATTAGAACAAGGTGCTGTTGTTTGTTTTGAATAAGTTGCGGACGTTTCTAATCGGCCGGAGTGACGATTAGAAATTCGCGGATGAGTCTCGATTGTTAAGGGCGAGAGGCCGTGGGCGGCGATGGCTGCGCGGCGAAGATTTCTATTTAGCAGGGTGGGTTTGGAGGCGTTTGTTTCACCGTCGAGGGTTTTTTGTTGGAGAGAGTATTCGAGAGATGTTGCGGACCTCGAACCTTGGATTTGATGGCTTGGAATTGGCGGAACTTTTATCGTTTTGCGATTTGTGAAATTCTTTCATTTGTTTATTCCCGCCGTGAGGTTAGCACGCGGGCGATTTGCGGGATATTGAGCTTACGTTCAGGTGAGGGACAGGACCGGTACTAGCTGTACCAAATGAAAGTCTTGTGTCTACCGACGAAGGCGAGAGCGCAAACAATAATTTCAGTGAGCGGGCATGGGTAAGAAGCATGTGTCGCACCTACGGCGCTGGTTTTGTGATGCGTTGTACGGCGTTGCTCCGAGCGTTGAGGAGCGCGTGGTGCACACCGCAAAAGCCTGCGCTGTAGGGGGAACGCGGAACGCTGCTGCAACGAGTAATGTGCTGCAGGGCTCACACGCGGTTTTTGGCTTCCGTGGTGAAACTAATTGTGGTGGGCGTTTTGCGGCGTGTGTTTATGGTGTTTCACATCCACTTGCTCGTACATTACCGGATGGCGCAGGTTTTTATCTTCGAATGCCGAAATGCGCGGTTCATGCACCAGAGTCAGGCCGATGTCGTCGAGGCCCTTTAGCAGACAATCGCGACGAAACGGGTCGATCTCGAAGGAGTAGAGCAAACCGCGATCGTCCGTGACCTCTTGCTTTTCCAGATCGACGGTGAGGCGATAGCCCTCATTCTTCTCCGTGCGTGCGAAAAGCTCGTCCATTTGTTCGTTGGTCAGCGTGACCGGCAGGATGCCGTTCTTAAAGCAGTTGTTGTAGAAAATGTCGGCGTAACTGGGCGCCAGAATGGCGCGAAATCCATAATCAAGAATAGCCCACGGCGCATGCTCGCGGCTCGAGCCACAGCCGAAATTCGCCCGCGCCAAAATCACCGACGCACCTCTGTATCGCGGAGCATTCAGCACAAAATCAGGATTCGGCTTCTCTCCCGGCAAATAGCGCCAGTCATAAAAAAGCACGCGGCCATAACCCTGCCGAGTCTGCAATTTCAAAAACTGCTTTGGTACCATCTGGTCGGTGTCGACGTTGACTCGATCCATCGGTGCAACCAACCCAGTGAGCTTGATGAAAGGTTCCATGATTACTCCGCTCCACCGATGTTTCGCCACTTCCGAATATCAACAAAGTGGCCCTCGATAGCTGCTGCCGCGGCCATCACCGGACTCACCAGGTGAGTGCGTCCGCCCTTGCCCTGTCGCCCTTCAAAATTCCGGTTCGAGGTGCTGGCCGAGCGTTCACCGCTCAGCAGAACATCGTCATTCATTCCGATACACATGCTGCAACCCGCATCGCGCCATTCAAACCCGGCATCGCGGAACACTTTGTCCAGGCCCTCGGACTCCGCCTCGGCTTTCACTACACGAGAGCCAGGAACTACCAGCGCCTGTTTCAACGATTTCGCCACGTGCTTGCCAGCTACAACTTGCGCCGCGGCGCGCAGATCTTCGAGCCGCGAGTTGGTACAGGATCCGATGAACACTCGGTCGAGCGGAATATCCTCCATCGCCGTACCGGGCTTCAGGTCCATATACACCAGAGCGCGCTTCGCGGCTTCGCGATCGACCGGATCCGTGAAGGAAGCGGGATCGGGCACTCGTTCGGAAACCTGCGTGACCATTCCTGGATTCGTGCCCCACGTAACCATCGGCGCTAAATCCTCCGAATGCAATGTGATGGTCTCGTCGTATTTTGCGTCGGAATCGGTGGGCAATGTCCTCCAGAAATCCACCGCTTCCTGGAACTCCTTTCCGCGCGGAACGAATGGCCGCCCTTCCAGATAGGCAAAGGTGGTCTGGTCCGGCGCCACCATTCCCGCGCGAGCGCCGCCCTCGATCGTCATATTGCACATGGTCATGCGGCCTTCCATCGAAAGTCCGCGCACCGCTTCGCCGGTGTATTCGAAAACGTACCCGGTGCCGCCGGCAATTCCGATCTTGCCGATCACCGCAAGAATGATGTCCTTCGCGGTTACGCCGGACGGACGCTTACCATGAATCGCCACATTGGCCGTCTTGGATTTGAATTGCGTCAGGCATTGAGTGGCCAGCACGTGCTCGATTTCGCTGGTGCCGATTCCAAAGGCCAGCGCGCCGAAGGCGCCGTGAGTGGAGGTGTGGCTGTCACCACACACAATCGTCTGGCCGGGCTGCGTAATGCCCAGCTCCGGACCGATGATGTGTACGATGCCCTGATTCTTGCTGTGCATATCGAACAGATGCACGCCGTGTTCGGCGCAGTTGCGTTCCAGCGCCTCGAACTGCCCGCGGGCGTCATCATCGACCACCGGCAACAAACGGTTTTTGGTCGACACAGAATGATCCATCACCGCGAATGTCAATTCCGGCCGGCGCACTTTACGGTTGGTAGCTTTCAGTCCCGCAAACGCCTGCGGCGAAGTCCCTTCGTGGATCAAATGCCGATCGATGTAAATCAGGGAGGGCTGGCCAGGTTCTTCGCGCACTACGTGGGCGTTCCAAATCTTTTCGTAAAGCGTCCGAGCAGTCATTCGTTTGATGTCCTGCCTGTGAGGTCTTTTCGGGTTTTCAGCAGAAAGCCGGAGAACAAACTATCTCAAGCCAAAGGCTATTGTAACAATTCCGTCATACTTACGCCAACTCTTGTCGGCGTAAGAAGCATGTGTCGCACCTACGGCGCTCGGAATATCTATGGTTTACGCGTTTCCAGCCCTTCCGGGCTGGGCTAACGTGTGCCGCGCCTACGGCGTTGGTTTTGTGATGCGTTGTCCGGCGTTGCTCCGAGCGCAGAGGAGGCGCGTGGCGCACACCCGAACGCCGGCAGGATGCCGCGATACGCTTTTACTCTCTGTATTGCGTTCCGAGCGGGCGGAACTCGATCGTGAAATCCTCTTGCAGGTCGATCGGCTCGTGGTTGAGCAGCGTCGGCCGGTATCGCCACTGGCGCACGGCATCCATTGCAGCAGGAAGGAACAACGCAGGGCCATGCAGAGCTTTGACGTTCTCGACGGTTCCGTCCCTGGCGATCGTTGCTCGCAGTTGCACCGTGCCGCCCATGCCTTTTTGCTGTGCGTCAGACGGATAGGACGGAGCTACTTTCGAAATACGCTCGCCGATTTGCAGTTTCTCCGGCGCGTGGCTGGATTCGGGTCCGGGCTCAGCCGGTACGAAGACATATTGGTGCGAATGAATTTTGACCAAAGCTGTGTCGATCACTTTTTCTTCAGGCAATTGCATTAAGCGCGGCACGTTTCCTGCGCCGGGCGCTACGACCGGGAAGAAAGACGGAGGAGGCGCCGGGCGCGAACTCGACAATCCGGAACGAACTGGCGGGACCGTCGAAGACGACGGCGCGGCGACTGGTGGTGCCGCGGCGACCGAGGGCGATGCGGCCGCAGTCGGCGCGGCAGCAGGTTGCGACGAGCTTAGAGCCATCGCACTTGCGGCTTGCGCGCTCGTCCCGAGCGATGGCGTCGCTCTCGGAGTTACATTGTTACTTAAGAGCGGCGCGACGCTTGGCGTTGAGGCGCCGATCGCTGGAGCTTTCGATGTAGTTACGCCGACCGGGGCAGAAGACGAGGCAGGTGTCGCTGCTGTTGCTCCGCTGGATGTGGCAGGTGCTACCGGCGTGCTCGAATTAGTTGCCGGGTTCGTCTCCGAATGGTTGACGGGCTGGCCTTCGGCGATTTGTCCGCCCGGTTGCGCCGATGCAAATTGATTTGAAGTGGACAGCTCCGATTTCGGCGCATACAACCTGCCCTCGGAAGGCTGCAAGTTGCCTGAACGATCTGAACGCGGCGCTGGAGTAGCTTCCTCATCAGATTCGCGCGCCCGGGCAGTCGAGTCCGGCACACGTTGGTTGGGCTTAACGTTCAGCGCAGAGCTGCCGGTCACAAGTGGGACCGAGGGTGCCGGGGGCCGGGACGTGGCTGCAAATTGTTCGCTTGCTGGCGGGTTCGCAGCCGGCGCAGCTACATTTGAAAGTTCTGCCGTGTTCACTTGCTTGTTTTCAGTTATCGCGGAACTGCTCTTCGATCCGAAGAGGCGCTCGCGGGCGTCTCGCAGTCCAGGGAGCTTATGCAGAAAACCGGGCTGAATCGCGAATCCCAGGACAAAACAAATCGCTACTGCAAATGAAACAAGTCCGGCAATTGGCCACATCTTATTAGCAGCAGGCTGCGTCAAGAACGGCGTTGCCTGCGATTCGAGCATCCTGCTGAAACTTTGGTCTATGGCCGGCTGGAATACTGCCGGCAACGGCGTCAACCGCTGCGCCGACGCGCGCAGAGCGGGCTGCTCCAAGATGAGCTCATGATCGGACGCGTATTGCTGTGACTGCTCGTATCCCAGCAGGCTTATAAGCGTGGGCTCTGCTCGCGATGGCGCAGGAGTTGCCTGTGGCGTGAACGGAAAATCTTTACCTTCGCGGTCAAAACCCGGAGCAATATGCTGCGCTTCCTGCGCGCGCTTTGCGTCCTCTCGATCTTCTGCCGCGCCCTCGGGAGTGGCACGCCAGGTGGAGGGTTCGTTTTCGGATGGAAACATTTTATCGAAGTCGTCGACATTCGTTTCCGTTTGCACCTCACGCAGCGACGGCTCCGAGCGGGAAACGCTTTGCCGGGTTACAAACTTCGGCACCGAGGGCGGAGGTGTGACTTGCGGAGGCGGCAGAAATGCCGGCGCCGGGAATTTGTCAGCGACGTTCACCGCAGGCAGCTTCGCCGAGACCTTTACATTCGGGCCGCTGGGAACGGCCCAATTTGCAATCTGGGCGCGTACCTCCTCGGGTACAGCGATAAAATGAACTCCGGCGGCTTTTTTGGATTCCGTGATCCAGATGACCTGGGCTTGGACTTCGACCGTGCGATTTACTCCAGGAATTTCAAAAACGAGGCGAGGCAGAATTTTGCCTACGATCGGTTCGGCCGCGGTGAGCGCCATTCCCGTTTCGCTGACATTAGAAACGATGCCGCCGTTACCGTCGCCAATCGTCACGTAGGTGAGCGCCGCAAGATCGCGGCGAGCGTGCAAGCGCCGGTCACCCGAACCCGTACTCGAAGTTTTCATGGATTGATCTGGAAACGTTCGCATTCCAATTCTCCTCTCGGTTTGCGCCGAGTTCTAATTCAGCGCTTTTAGCTGCGAGACTGATGAACTGGGTTGGTGGTGGCGTGGCGCGTGTTGCGTCCTTCTTGCTGTACGTAAGACGAAACCCGCCCGGCGGAAAAAAGTTCTGACCCGCCGATGACATAAGGGGTCTCCTACAGGCTGGACTCAAATTGTAAACGCTTTGTTCCCGAAGTTTCAATCGAGAAGAAGCTTCATACCCTGATTACAGTAGTAGCAGGGCAGCGGCGGTTTAATTGCGAGATCTGGGCGCGTGCTTTCAATAATTCGAAGATGACTTCGATGGATTGGCTGGCAAGTCTTGGAACGCGCTCATGGCTGCGGCAAGGCGCGGCCCATGTGCACAATCACCGGCGAACCTTCCGCGATACATGCCGAGTCGGCTGGCCGTCGCAAGACCTCGCCGAACTCGGGACCATACAAAATGTCCGCATCGCCTTCAAAGTGGAATCTTGAGGCCGTCCAAACTTTCCAGCGTTCATGCGTGACGCGATACTCGAGGCTGGTTGAGTTGATCCTCGCCGAATAGCCCCAATAGTGCTCGGTGATGAAATTTTCAAGGCTGCCTGCCGATGGTTCTGCTGCCGCGCCGCTCGCCTCCGCGTTAAGTCGAAATGTGCGGCGTTCGAATTGCCATTCGTAGTTAACGGAGATGTTTGCCGCGGAGCGGACGATCCGATGGCGCATCGGGCAGCTTGCGTACTTCTCGCCGTACATCAGGCGAGCGACGCCAGCGATGGCCGCTCGCGGAACCAGCTCGCGAATGAACACGACTCCTCGACGACTTTCCTGGCCTTCACGACGGCGTACATAGAAACGAAGATTCACTTCCTCAAAATTGCGGTGGAAGGGAATTGAGAGAAAATTAAACAACTTAGTACGGAGGAATTGAAAGCCAACTATGCTGACGAATGCGCGCCCGTCAAAAGTGTCCAGTTCTAAACCGCGGGGAAGGTATTTCTGCAGCAGCGAAGGGTCGATCTGATAATTCAACATCACCAGATCGCGCCACTCAGCGGAAAGAAAAACTGCCCGATCATGCATTATGGATTGGGAATCGCTCGTCGAGCATCAGTAGCCGACAGTGAAGCGCTTTTCGCGGAAATGCGGGTTTTCGATTTCATCCAATACAGCTAGCGCGAAGTCTTCAGCGGAAATGTAACCTTTGCCTTTATCGTCGACGATCAATTGATCGGTGCCGGTGCGATAGCGGCCTGTACGCGTTCCGGGTTCGATCAAAGCCGGCGGGCTGATCACAGTCCAATCGAACTCCGCGAATCCAGCTTTGCGGTAAACGTCCAAGGCCTCGCTATGGGCGAGCGCGATGGGTTTCCACGAAACGGGAAAGTCCGGAGTGTCGATAAGTTGAATGCCGGGCTTAACTTCAAGGCTCGCGGCTCCGCCGACTACGATCAATCGAATAGGTTCCACGCGGGTGAGAGCATCGATGAGTGAGTGCGCAGCTTTGACGACCAGGTTGGGGTCGCCTTTACCCAGGCCGTACGCCCTTACCCCACATCGTGGTCTACGGCAGCACCTGCGACACTTTCCGGATTAAAAATATCGCCGGATTGATATTCCACATTAGCTCTTTGCCCGCCACCGTCCGAAGCATCACGTACGAGCACCGTGACTTTATGCCCGCGCGACAGCGCTTCATTCAGTATTCGCTGACCCATCGTGCCGTTGGCCCCGATGAGCAGGATTTTCATAACAATTCCTTTGTTACTGTCTACTTCGAAAGCGCCGCTTCGGCTTCGGCCACGGTTGCGTAGGTTTGGAAAAGCGGTGCGACTCCCGTCAAATGCAGCACGTTGCTCACGCGGTGGCTCGCGCCCACCAGGGCGAGTTTACGCCCGGAATTGTGGCAGGAAACGAAGGCGCGGACCAGTGTTCCTACCGCCATGGAATCGAGTAGCGGGACGTCCGTCATGTCCACAATCACGCGCGGCGAATCAATTGCAGCCAGGGCATCACTAAATACCGCGGAAGAACCCGAAGTGAACGCGCCCTTTACTACCAGAATGCTTTCGCCGTCGCTTCCAGGCTGCGGCAGGACGCGGAATGGTTCATGTGACATGGCGCGCATTCTAGTCCCGTTTCGTTGCCGGAAGCAATGAACAGCGTTTTTGAATCGGTTAATTCCAGCGCGCAGGAACGATGAGCAGGAATATCGTTTGCGTGCTGCAACTTTACCGGGTCGTGGTACACTCCACGACATCTGTGGACGACCGTGTTACAATTAAGTTTCCGCTCTTCGAGATTCTTCGGCGCGTGCTATCTCCCTGAGCGTGTTGGGCGTCCGGACATAGTAAAGTTGTTTTGTTGCGTTGCTGCGGGTTCGCCTATCGCGTGGCTCGATCTGCGAGGCTGCTGAAGAAGACGTGAAGCAAGTGTGATTACGGGTGTATTTGGGAGCGATCAGGGGAGAATCGGAATGAAGAACCTCTTTGTGGGAAACATGAGTTTTCAAACTACTGCGGCCGATCTGCGTGCGCTGTTTGAACCTTTCGGGCAGCTGGCGCGCGTTCACGTGGCGACAGACCGTGAAACGGGCCGCGCCCGCGGCTTCGGCTTCGTGGAAATGCCGAACGACGATGAAGCGGCAAAAGCGATTGCCGCTTTGGACGGAAAAGACCTAGGCGGTCGAAATTTGAAAGTGAATGAGGCGCGGCCAAAGTCGGAATCGAGTGGGCCGCGCGGCGCTCGTCCTGGGGGCGGTGGTGGTGGAGACCGGGGAGCTAGCGCAGATCGTGGTGGGAGTGGGGACCGCAACGGCAATCGCGGGCCGAGCAGCGGCGGCCGTGGGGGCAAGGAAAGATTTTCGAATGAGGATTATCGCGAAGTCGCGCGACAACCGCGCGAACCTCGCTGGTAGCGAACGCGTCCCGACTTCTGGCTGGATGCGAATATCGTCGACACTTAACCGGGGGAAATACCATGACGACAACATTCAAGAAGCGGCAGAAGGAAATGAAGCGGCAGGATAAGGCTCGCGCCAAGGCGGAACGACGCTTGCAGAAGAAGGACGGCACGCCGGGTGACCCTGCAATTGACAACGATAATATCGCCTGGGACGAAGGCGTCGGAACGCCTAACAGTTTGCGCGTGCCGGAATTTCTGGATGCACCTGAAGAGTCGCCCGAGCCGAAGCCATAGGGTGCGGTCGATCAGGCGATTTTATCGAAGCTTCGACCAGGACTGTTTGCTACCTAGTCTCTCTCTCCTCGTCGTCTAGAACGTTTAACTCCCCGCACGTGCAGCGTAATTGCGAGGGCATGCTGTAATGCTCCCGTGATTTTCTTCTTTGGTTTGGGTGTTATACTCATGCTGCGAAGTTCACCGCGCTTACCGCGCGTCCCCGCGGTTCACCGGTTTCAATGTAAAGGAGCAGGAGGATGGGCATTGAATTCCATGAGTTAGTTTCCTGGATGCGCCGCCGGAAAATTTTCGCCTCGCTCCTCGTGGTCGTTACGTTAGGAATCGGCATAATTATTGGGACATTGATTTCAGGGCGCGCACAGGCCACGCGCGAGCAGACATCCAGCAGTGGTGCGGCCCTGTTGGTGGTTCCCGACCCGGTTACGCTCTCTAATTCCTTTTCGGGAATATCGAAGAGAATCGGTCCCGCTGTTGTGAATATCTCAACTACCCAGATAATTGAGAAGCCCAAGACCGGCAAGAAGCCACGAAATTTCGGCGATCCGTTTCAGGATTTCTTTGACCGTTTCTTCGACTCGCCCGATAACAGCCCGGACGCCGAGCGCAGTTTGGGTTCCGGAGTGATCGTCGATAAGAAAGGGTTCATCCTCACTAATGACCACGTCATAGATCAAGCTACCAAGATTCAGGTGGCGCTGGATGGCGATCCGACCAAATACAACGGCCACGTGATTGGATTCGACAAAGACACTGATTTGGCGGTAGTTAAAATTGACAGCGACCGTGAATTTCCGATTGCGAAGCTCGGCAATTCCGACGGCGTGCAGGTGGGAGACTGGGTTCTGGCATTTGGCAGCCCGTTTGGACTGAATTCCACTGTTACGGCGGGGATCATCAGCGCCAAAGACCGGTCAAATGTGGGTCACCAATTTCAACGCTTCATTCAAACCGACGCAGCGATTAATCCCGGGAATTCGGGAGGGCCTCTGGTCAATATGGCCGGCGAGGTGATCGGAATCAACACTGCAATTTACACCGGCAGCCGCGGATTCGAAGGCGTGGGTTTCGCCTTGCCGTCGACTACAGTTATCAGCGTTTATAACCAGCTCATCACCAATGGCAAGGTGACGCGCGGCTCGATCGGCATTACCTTCCAGGAAGATCGCAGCAACAATCCCGTGCTGCTGAAAGAACTGGGCGCACCCTATGGCATCGTGGTCGAAGCGATTGAGCCTGGAAGCCCGGCCGAAAAAGCGGGCTTGTTGCCCGGCGATGTGATTACCGACGTGAATGGGCAGCCCGTGCATACCGGGGCTGACCTGGTAAATCCCATCGCACAAACCTCCATTGGGCAGTCCGTGCAGGTGCGCTACATTCGCAATAAGGTCGCGAAGGAATTGGCCCTGACAGTAGCCGACCGGTCGAAGATATTCCCGCAGGCGGCGCAAAGCGCTGAAGATCAACCTGACCAGCAGGACACGGCGGGGCAGTTTGGACTGCACGTTGAGGATTTGACCCCCGATCTGTCGCACAAGCTGGGGATGGGTAAGACGACCGGTGTGGTGGTGACCGAAGTAGAGCCCGCCAGTTTCGCCGAAGATATTGATTTCGCGCGCGGGGACGTAATCACCGAAATCAATCACGTGACGATAAACAACCTAGCAGACTACAAAGTGGAGATGGGTAAGCTTACTCCGGGCGAAGATGTGCTGTTCAGAGTGGCGCGTCGTGGGGACGGGGACCGTGTGCTGACGCTGTTCCTGGCGGGCGCGGTGCCTGCCGCGCAGTAACAACGGGCCTCGGGCCATCTGGCACACCCTGGAAGAATGGGTGGGTTGCCGCGCGGGTTTAAATTGAAATAGCGGTTGCCTCCAGCGCAGCAAGGCCCCGTTTGGCTGGGTGGCTCCGATCGGCCCCTCCAGAGCTGCTTCAAACAGCTCGCTTGCGAATTTAAACCTAGCGTTGCCTCACGTATGTAATTTGGAGATTCAAGCAACGTGCCGCCGACCGCTGAGCAGTTTTTCGCATCTAGATACGTACGAGTTTGGGGTTGGGGTGCTCAATACGCGCCGCAAACAATGTTGCGGCTTGAGCCAGAGTTGAAAAACTTCATAATGGAATCAACTGGGTAATCAGTTTTTGGTCATTTAAGTTTCAGCGTACAGCGGAGAAGGGCAGCTAAAAATGAAAAGGCCATTCGTCGCACATTTTCTGACGCTGGCAATGCTGGCCGGTTCTTGTCCGACGATTGGCGCCGCGCGGCCGCAACAGTCCAGTACGGCAAAGTCCCCTTCGACTTCATCGAGCACATCAAATTCATCGGCTCGTTCCAAATCCACCTCCACAAGCAAAAAGAAAAAAGCCAGCAAGCGCCGCAGCACGAAGCGCGAGCCGTTCCAGAAAGCCCCAACACCCGAACGTATTTCGGAAATTCAGTCGGCGCTAGCTCGCGGCGGATATTATCAGGCCAGTCCCAACGGTAAATGGGACGTGGACACCGTTGGCGCGATGCAGAAATTTCAATCCGACAATGGTATGAATCCCAGCGGCAAGCTGGATGCGCGCAGCTTGCAAAAGCTAGGGCTTGGTTCGAGTACCGCCGGTGTTGATGCGCCAAAGCCTGTTTCGCATCGGGCGCCTACCGCCACACTCAGTTCATCTGGTGCCTCGCCGCCGGCGAGTAGTGCCACTTCCGCCGTGAATTCGACGCCTTCAACAGATCCCACTCCAACCCATTCTTCTTCAGCGACCGCAAAGCCTCCGCAGCACTAAGGCGGCGGGGTTTGTCTGGTAGACGCCGCGAAAAAACTTGTTGCTCACATAGTTCTCGCGCACTGCGCCGGTTTCGCTCACGATTTTTGGATCGTTCAATCGAGGCGTGAAGGCAGAATCTAAATGCAATTGGTGTTCTGCTGAGGGGTTGTTGCGGGCACCACGGAGGAGCCATCTCGCGGCTCTGCAACCGGAGATAGAGATTTATTGGAGGTTTGATCCCGGTTGGTGCCATTCGAGACTTTCACCCTCTCGCCGCCATGAATTACCGCTTGGGAGTGTTGCCCTGCGGCCATAATGGCTGGCTTACCCTTGTGAAAATCGAACGAGGCTGGAGCTTCGCCGGAAAATGTCGCGGCATCATTTGTGCCGGTTTGCCGAGAACCAAGACTTGCGGGGATGCGTTCGCCGTCCACCGCCGTGACGTCCTGCACGCCCCAAGACACTTCACCCGGGCGTCCTCGCGGACCGGCTGGCTTCACTGTTAACACTCTGGCACGCGCTTCAGCGCCACGTTGGAACACCACGATTCCGTCGATAACGACGTCATGAACTATAGTCATCGGCACGATGGCGCCCGGTTGCGCGACTTCCGATGACACGTTCGCGGTCAGTTGGACTTCGATGGTGGTCCCGTCGGGAATTTTCACTTCTGAGACATCCGCTGGCTTTGGCGCGGCAATCGATGGAGTTGCTGAAGCAGCCGGAACCTGCATCATAGCCAAAATCACTTTGTCGGATATGCCCGCTTGCCTTAGTTTCTGGAGGGCCGCTGGCGAAGTGTCAAAATCACAGGCCGATGATTGGATTTTGGCGATGATGACGTCCGGACCCAGGCGCGTCCCATGCATGTTGATAATGTTTTGATTATTCAAAGGAAGCAAAACCTGGATGCGCGGCAGATCAGAAGATTCAGCTGAACCGGAAGGTGTCTCTGGCTGCGCGTGCGTCGCGGGCGCGCCGGAAATATCAGTGGAATGAACCCATCCAATTCTCCCGTCTTTGGTAAGAACCTGGAAATATACCAGGCCGCGATTCATCAGAATCCCCACAATGCTGAAGTCGACCGAGCAGTCCGTTCTACAGGAATTTAATTGGCGACGGTTTATTTTCGCGTCGTGCGGGCGATTCTTCAATGGTACTTGTGACTGGTTAGTAATGGGGAGTGGGGCAGTTCTGCAAAAGGCCGTGATGTTTTTAAGTTGGCATTCGAAGGAAAAAGTAAACGGCCAGAAAACCAAAGATGGCGTCGGGAGCCCATCCGGCGAGGAGGGGAGGGAGTTGGCCGACCGAACCCATTGCCTCGAACAGCGCGGCGGCGGCCCAGTAGACGATGGCGACTCCCACTGCAAGAGCCAGCCCTCCGATGGCACCCCGAGTTCCCACCAGAAAGGCAAATGGCGCGCCCAGAAAAACAATTATTGCGGCGATCAGCGGGAAGGCAAATTTTTTCTGCCATTGCACGGAGAGCCGCGAGGTATCGAATCCCGCGTGGCGCAGACTTACGATGTATTCGCCCAATTGCCGCCAATTCATTTGATAGGACTGGCGAACTTCGCGACGGAAATAGCTGGGCGGCTCGGATATTTCCGGGAGCGATTCCACTTTGAACGGCGTGAAGTGGGTGATTTTGCCGCCATTGAAATCCCGGATCCAACCGCCGGTTAGCACCCAGGTATTTTCGGATTTTTCCCAGGTGGCGCGCGTAGCGAACACGCGCCGGCGGATTTGAAACGTGACCGGATCGAGCTCAAACACGCTCAGGCCGCCAAAGAGCTGCTGGTCGGGATCGAAGAACTCGTAATTGTAGATTTTCGAGTCTTCGCCAAAAATCCACTGGTGCGCCGGCTGGAAATACGTCTGCGGGGGGCGGCCCTTAATCTGGTTTCGCAGCGCGTCCTGGCGCTGGTTGGCATAAGGAAGATATGTATCGTCGAGCAAAAACATGGAGCCAGCCACAACGCATCCCGCCAGTGTAAGCGGAAGAACCAAGCGGTACAGGCTAATGCCGTTGGCTTTGAACGCAATCACTTCGTTATTTTTCGCCATCACTGCCAGCGTTACCAGCGTGGCCACCAAGGTAGCCAACGGTGCAAGCTGATAGACCATCAGCGGGACGAGATAACGGAAGTAACTCATAACCATTGAAACCGAAATATGATTTTTGGAAATATCGCCCAGCAGATCGAAAAGCGTGAAGGCGTCAAAAATCAACACAAAGCCCAGCAGCAGAACAACGAAGTAGTAGAAAAATCGTTGCAGCAGATAGATATCAATCAGCATGGGAAAAGCAACGGGATTGCCGGCCGGCCTGGCGTGACGAGCTTCGAGAGCGGGCTTGGGAAGCAGACCGGACCCGTTAAGCAACGTCCCTGTATTCGAGGCAGGGAAGGGGGCAGCGTCGGCTTCGCGCCGACGCTGCGGTCGCGAACGTCGAAAGAAATCATCAAGCCAAGCGACAACAGGATTAGGCCGGCGAACAGATTCAATGCGGCGCAGAAAAATAACGCCAAGAATGGCTGCCGCAATGTTTGCGGCCCAAATTCCAGCCCAAGGAGCGATCGATCCCTGCTGGGCCATGTGCGCGCCCGTAACAAACAGAAAATAGTAGCCTGCAATCAGCACGAGAGTCAGGATCAAGCCTGCTGCTCGACCGCCGCGTCGAGGACGAACCCCTATAGGCACTCCCAGCAGGGCGAATACCAGGCAGGCAGCGGGAAAGGCGATACGGCGATGAAATTCGACGCGCGCATCCCGCCAGTGAGGTCCATTGTCAGCAAGTAAGCGCGAAACGGAAAGTTCGGCATCGGACACTGCAACGTTTTTGGGTCCAGTAGCGGGATTCGATATCTCGACTGGAATCTGGCTCTGTCCGAAAGTTGTTACGTTGTAGCGTTGCGGATCGCGGGCATCGTATTCGTGCGTGCTGCCATTGCCAAGATGCAGCTCGATTTGGTCGCTCTGGACACCCACAACTACTTCCGCATCGCGCGCAATCGTCACATCGCTAGCAACCGATTGACCCGATGATGCAAGGAACACGCCGCGCCAGCGAGTGGCTGCGGCCTCAACATCTTGAACGTATAATACGAAGTGGGGGAAGCGTTCGTCGAAGACCCGCGGTTGAATCGCGTACGGAGCCTGGGAGGAAAGCAAGCGGGTTTCAAGGTGTCTTAGCGTGCGCACCGAGAGAGGGCTGAGCCAGAACGTCAGGACCAGCGTTCCCACGCCGCATCCGAGAGCCACGATTCCGATGGGAACCAGCAGGCGACGGAGGCTGATTCCGGAGGCGTGCAGGGCCACAATTTCGCTGTCAGCGGAGAGCCGGCCCAGGCCGATGAGAACCCCTACCAGCACCGCCATAGGAATGGTGAAGGCAAGGACTGGAATCAGCGAGCACAGAAAAATCAGCGAGACCATTCCGACGCCGCCGGAATGTCGCACGATTAAATCCATCAGCCGAACAAGCTGAGGAACGAAGAATACAAAACTGAAGACAGCCAGGCCCAGGGCAGCGTGCGAGCCAACTTCGCGTCCGATGTATTTATCGAGCAGGCGCATGCGTGCGCGGAAAGATTCTAGCACGGGGCTGCTGTGGCGATTAGACGCGCGGCCCTAAGAAAGTGACGCGCTTTCCAGAATGAGTGAGTCAAGAACCCGGCGAATTCAGCGAGGGTTAGTTTGCGAGGCCAGGAATTGAGCCGCGTTAATTTGGTTTTAGTCTGGCACATGCATCAGCCGCAGTACCGCGACCCTTCTACCGGGCGCTACATGCTGCCTTGGACGCGCCTGCACGCCCTTAAAGATTATTGGGGAATGGTGAAGGTGCTATCGGAATTTCCCGGAGTCCACGCTACTTTCAATTTTGTTCCACTGCTTGCGGCGCAGATCGAGGAATATGCCAGTGGAACATTTCACGAGCCTTGGTTTGACGCAGCCTTTACGCCGGCCGCAGCGCTGACTCCGGAGCAGAAATCGGAAATCCTGGAGCGCGCATTCCAGGTAAACGAAGCCTATGTGCAGAGATGGCCGCGGTTCGCGGAACTGGCATCGCAAGTGCGCTCGGGCGGCGCGGTAGCGTGCGTGACTCAATTTAGCGAGCGGGACTGGCGCGATTTGCAACTGCTCTCGCAATTGGTGTGGATGGATGAGGAGTACGTCGCCAAAGATCCGGTGGTGAATCTGCTGGCGAGCAAGGGAAAAGACTTCAGCGAGAGCGATAAGAGCTTATTGAAGGATAAGCAGCTTGATTTGCTGGGCGCGGTGCTTCCCGCATATCGAATGGCCGCCGAAACCGGTCAAATCGAAATATCCACGACTCCGTACTACCATCCGATTTTGCCTTTACTGTGTGATACCGACATAGCTCGCGAATCGAACCCGCACACGCCCCTGCCCAAGCCACCATTTCGTTATCCGAACGACGCACGCGAGCATTTACTTCGTGCGCGGAATTATCACGAGCGGGTTTTCGGCAAACCACCTGCTGGATTGTGGCCGTCGGAGGGCTCGGTATCGGATCAGGCGCTTGAGATCGCGATGGATTTAGGATTCAAATGGTTCGCGACGGATGAAGGTGTGCTAGGCCGCTCGCGAAATATCGGATTTTGGCGTGATGCAAGTGGATATCCCGAGAATGGCCCGGAGCTTTATTCGCCCTGGAGATTGCAGAAGTCCGGGAAGGAAATATTTGGTTTTTTCCGCGATCATTATTTATCGGATCTTGTCGGATTCGTTTACAGCCGCATGGGTGCGCAAGACGCGGCGGAAGATTTGCATCGCAGAATCCGCGCCATCGGGGATCGCGAGCCTCACGGCCGTACTGCAACGGTGAGCGTGATACTCGATGGCGAAAACGCCTGGGAATACTACCCGGAGAATGGACGCCAATTCTTGCGCGAATTTTATCGGCGGATTCAGAATGACTCCGAGATTCGCGCGCTAACAGTAAGCGAGGCGATAGAAACAAATCTCGATGCCCCTGGGATGCAGGGAATCTTTCCGGCTTCGTGGATTAACGCGAACTTCGATGTATGGATCGGGCACTCGGAGGACGTACGTTCGTGGGATCTGTTGCGCGATGCGCGAGAAGTGTATGCGCGAAACGCAAAAGGGCTTGGGAGCGGTAACCCGTCAGCGGAGAATTTGGCGCGGGCATATGAGGCGGTTCTCGCCGCCGAAGGCAGCGACTGGAATTGGTGGTTTGGACCCGAACACGGGACAGCCAACGACGCTGAGTTTGACGAGTTGTATCGTAAACACCTGTCGGAAATTTATGCAGCGCTGAGTGAACAGGCACCCGAGGCGCTGGCGCACCCGATCAAGAAAGTCCCAGAACGCGGCCGCCGCGAATTGCCGGAATCGTACGTAGATGTGACTGTCGATGGCCGACAGACGAATTATTTTGAATGGCTTGGTGCCGGTCTGTATATGACCGACGTGCGCGGGGGAACGATGCATGGCCGCGGGCGCGTGCTTAGCGAAATGCACTACGGCTTCAGCGATAGTCACCTTTATTTGCGCCTGGACCCCGCGCCGGAGGCGATTGCCGAGATTCCGGCGTTTCAACTTCGGCTTACGCTGTGGGATTCGCGTGAAACCCGAATTACCGTGCGAGTAAACAAAAGCGAATTTGCGGGCTGCATTTTGGAGCAAGCCGGCGTTTGCTTACTTCATCCCGGGACGGTGGTGACCGCCGCTTATGGAAAAATTATTGAGGTGGGGATGGCGAAAGAATTATTCGATTTGCCAGGCCGCAGATCTTTGCTGATAGGCGCTGCTCTTTGGGAAGGTGGCTTGCCGATAGAGGTGCTACCAGTGGATGGGATGTTGGAGATCTCTTTAGGCGAAGAGAGCTTTGGGTGGAGAATCGAGCCAGAGCGTAAACGCTGAGGGCGTTTTACAACCGCAATCGAAAACAAAGGCTTGAGGAGTGTACATGTCTTTGCACGATGGGCATTAAGTTAATTTAACAAAATAAGAAGTGACATTCATAATTTTCGAGACGATAGTTCGTGGAACCCCTTACAGCATTCACTTGGGAACTCACAATTTAGGGACCCGTGTCCGCGGTGTTGGAGCCGCCCAAGCTGGAACCGGAAGTATATTCCTGCGAGGGATCCCGTGCGCTCGAAGCGATACTGCGCAGCGATATTATCCGCATTTGTAATTGCCGCGGTTTTTCTGAACTGCAACTTGCCATGGAAGGCGACCACTTCAGCTATAGGGCCGCACCTGAGGGAAGTTCGAAAGTCTTCAATGAGCGGCAAGTTGACTCGCCCTGTTTTGCCTCGGGCGAGTCCCAACGCCGCGATGAAATCACTTCCCGTAACGTTCGAACCCGACGTAGGGCAGGTTGATGCAGGGGTGCAATACGTCGGGCGTGCAGGCGGAACGACGATTCTGATGCGCTCGGACGGCATCGAACTCGTTGCTCCCGCCGGTCGTGGACGTCCCGCCGAGGAATCGCTCAAGCTGCAATTCATCCACCGCGCATCTGGAGGTTCGTTCGCCAATCCGAGCACCAAGTACGCAGCGCAGTCCACCGGATCGCCGTCTGCTGCGCCGAAGCGAAAAAGGCGGAGGCGCTCCTCGTCCACCTCGCACATCCGAAAACATAGCGGCAAACGCCGCGCCCGGAGCCGCAGCACGCCTTCGAAGCAAAGAAGCGGGCTACACACGGATAAGCCTCAAAGGCCCTCGCTACCGCGTTCGTCTAAACCCAAAACGGTTCAGCCCAGCAGTCGGCGGATTACGCCCCGAGCCGACCAGCCGACTTTGACATGGCATGGGGAAGAAAAATTGAATGGCGAGACCAATTATTTCCTCGGAAACAAGCCGGACTTGTGGCGAACTCACGTGCCGCGTTTCCGACGGGCAGAGGCCAGCAATGTTCTGCCGGGAATGGACGTGATCGCGTACGGAAATGAACAAGCTCTTGAGTATGACTTACGCTTTGCCCCCGAAGCAGATCCGCGAGAGGTACGGTTGAAAATTATGAGCAGCGATCCAGCTCGCATCGATCCTTCCGGCGATTTGGTGATGCAGCTGAAGGGGCATGAAGTTCTGATGAAGAGGCCCGTGGTTTACGAGGAGCTGGCCAATACGTTTGAGGCGGGAAAGCGAAAAATTGTCGGCGGCGCCTTCGAGATGGAACCGGACGGTACGATAGGGTTCCGTGTGAACGCCTACAATCATTCGGCAATGCTGGTGATTGATCCGTCCCTGACCATGGCTTATTCGACGTTCCTGGGAGGAGCCGGTAGCGATTCCGCAAACGCCATTGCGCTAGACGCCGCGGGGAAAATTTACATCGGCGGGACTACCAGCTCAGCTTCAACTTTCGTCGAATCCAGTGGAACTAAGGAAGGGCCGGGAGGCGGTCCCTCCGACTTTTTCATCGCCAAAATTGATCCCACGCAGAGCGGCGCAGAGTCTCTGCTTTATCTGACGTTTATCGGTGGAAGTGGCGATGAGGAAGGAGGGTCTATTGCCGTGGATGGCAGCGGTAATGTGGCCATTGCCGGCACTTCCACTTCGCTCGACTATCCTGTCACCGACTCCAGCGTGCTCACCACTGCCGCCAACGGTTCGCCGGTAAACGACGCTGCGATAACGGAAATTGACCCGACGGGCGCCACGCTGGTGTATTCCACACTTTTCGGTGGAAATGGAAACGAGGGGACCCTCAGTCGTGGGGGATCGCCTTGGACCCTTCAGGGGATATTTATGTGGTAATGGACACGCAATCGAACAATTTGGCGACCGTGCCGACCGCGGCGCAGACTCCACTTGCACCATTTCAGCCCACCTATGGTGGAGGCATCAGTGACGGATTTCTGGCGATTTTTCAGCCGGTGGTGACACCTCCGGCGCTGCATGTGAAATATTGTACGTATCTGGGAATTAATGCGCAGGCGACCGTAACCGGTGTCGCGGTCGACGTTGCGGGAAACGCCTACATCGTTGGGTACACCTCAAACCCGCTTGGAACTTTAAGCACCACCAACGGATTTCAAACTACCTATGGCGGCGATCCCTTCGATGGATTCGTAATGAAACTTTTCCCAACCGGAAATGGTCCGGGGGATTTGGCTTACGGAACTTTTCTGGGCGGCAGCGGTTCGGACCAAGCGTTGGCCATCGCCTTAGATGAGCAATTGCCCCCTCTGCCTCCGCCGCTCACAGTTTATGTGACCGGTACAAGTCAATCTGCCAATTTTCCAGTGACGGTCACCGCGTCCGGAACGATCGGAGCATACCAGAGACCGGACTGACTCGCCTGGCTTATTCCACTTTCTTAGGCGGGTCTGGAAGCGATACGGGCCTTGGCGTGTGGGTTTCGGCGCCGAATCAAGTTTATTTGACCGGGAGCACCTCTTCATGGGATTTTCCGTGGCAGTTCAATTTTCAACCATTTACTGGTGATGTGGACGTCTTCATCACCGAATTGGATCCCACCACGGCGGGGAGCGGGTCGCTGCTGATTTCAACGCCGCTCGGCGGTACCTCGCAGCCCAGCTTGGCCGCTACTGCAGCGGCGAATGGAATCGCAGTCGATCCATCGGGAAACGTATACCTGGCGGGGGCCACTACAAGTGGCGATTTCCCGCGCGCCGTGAATTTGAATAACGGTTTCCAGCTGACGTGCGCGAGTTGCCAGCAGACGCCGCCCGCGACTGACGCTTTTATGGTTGAAGTCGCGCCGAATGCAGGAAACATGCCTAGCGTTTCATTCAACGTCGCAAAGGTCAATTTTGGCACGCAGCCGATCGGTTCGCTTACCGTTCCACCGCAGGCAGTCGCCGTGGAGAACACCGGTGACGCGGCGCTGACAGTTTCCAGTCTCACAATTACAGGCACGAATAGCGATGATTTTTCGGCGGAGTTCACGACCGGATGTACAGCCACATCGCCCGCGCCGGGCGGAATTTGCTCCTTCGAGATCACTTTTGTGCCGTCTATTGTCGGAGTTGAGGGAGCATTCTTGACCGTATCCGACGATGCAGGGACCGGCTCGCAAATTCTGGAAATAGTAGGACATGGCGGCGGGCCACTCGTGTCGTTTTCGCCCGTGAATATAGATTTCTCGAACGTTCCAGTGGGAACGATGCCATCCGCGCCAGTATTAATAGGCAATACTGGAAATCAGCCGCTGCTCATTACTAACATTCAAATCACCGGTGCCAATGCCGCGCTTTTTCCGCCAACTTCGGGTGGCTGCCCTGGTACGAGCGGTTCGAGCGGAGGCTTACCACCTGGATCGAATTGCACCATGTTTGTTTCATTTGACCCTACCGCAGCCGGCACGTTCCAGGCGCAAATTGCCTTCACAGACAATTCGCAAGGCGTAGTGGGTTCGATGCAGTTGGTGCCCATTGTAGGAACGGAAGTGTCTTCGGCGGCGGTGGCTAACATAAGCCCTGCGACTCTATCCTTTCCGACGCAGCCTGTCGGAACGATGAGCGGTCCGCAGACGCTGACCGTGACGAATGTCGGCAGCGCAGCTCTGAATCTTACGGGCCTTGCCATCACGGGAAGCAACGCGGCCAGTTTCGGCTACTACACGCGAGGCAACAGCGCTTGTCAGTTGCCCCCTGGAACGCTGGCGATGGGAGCGAGTTGCACCACACTCGTAGACTTCATTCCGCAGGGGGCGGGAGCGGCAAACGCGGCGATTACGTTCAGCGACAATGCCACTGGAAGTCCGCAGATTATCGCACTCTCCGGAAGCGGCATTGCTCCCACCGAAGTTTCGGTTGTGCCGGACAGCATAGCCTTCGGAACGCAAACAGTAGGCCTCGCAACGCCGCCGGTCCCAATCACGCTGACCAATACGGGAAACTCCGTCATGACTATCTCGCAGATCGCGATATCGCCGGCCACCGCAACTCAATTCGCAGCGACGAATACCTGCGCGCCTACCCTAAGCCCTAAATCGAACTGCGTGATCACGGCGACGTTCAATGCCCAGCAGGCAGGGATTTGGACCGCCACGATTTTTCTGGCGGACGATGCGACGGAAAGCCCGCAGGCTATTTCATTGAGCGCAACATCTGTCGCCGTGACGGCGAGCATTGCACCCCCCGGGCCGATTAATTTCGGCAGCCAGCTAGTGGGCACGGATTCCGCGTCTATCCCGGTGACGGTTAGCAACACGGGAATGAGTCCTTCCATTCTCAAGGTTCTTGGCGCGACGGTGGCGGATATTACTGACTTTAAGTTAACAAATAATTGCAATGCGAGCCTTTCGGCCGCCGGATCGTGCACTTTAGCGCTGGCATTTGATCCCGGTAGCGCGCCAGCCATAGCCTCTTGCGGCTCCACCGCAGGAGCAAAAAACTCAGTCCTTACGATCACGGACAATGCGGCAACCAGCCCGCAATCAGTTTCTTTGTCAGCCAGCGCGATGGACTATTGCGTTGAGCCGCCCGGGTCGACGACTCAAACCGTGGTGGCCGGCGCCGCCGCGACGTATTCTCTCGACGTTGCATCATTTGGCGGATTCACCGGGACGGTCGTGCTCTCGTGCGCGAGTGCGACGCTGCAGGCCAATTGCACGCCGCAGCCTGCATCGCTGGCAGTTGCTGCGGGCGCACTAGTTCCTTTTCAAGTGAACTCTACGACAACCGCGGGCGCCGCCGATTTGCCATACTTAAAACCAAGTGGGTGGCGTGGCATCTTGCCGATGGGCACAAAGATTCGCTTAGCATTGCTAGGGTTGCTGGTTGTGTTGATCGTGAAAATCCCGGTCTTGAGGCACCGTTTCCCTAGATTGTCGCGGTCAGTGCAAACCGGTGTCATTGGGTGTTTATTAGTGGTGGGCGTGGCCGGGTGCTTCGGCGGAGGAAAAGCGGCGCCCGCGGTTGCGACCGCGAGCGGGACTTACACGCTGACCGTGACGGCTATGTATGGCGGTGCGACACGAACCCTGCCTCTGACCTTAGTCGTGCAGTAGCTCCAGATGTCCGCCGCAGAAGCTTAAATGGGAACGGAAGTTGACGTCAGAATACTTTTATCGCCAGATCGCGCGGCTGTGAACCTACCGGGATTAGCGCTGTGGGAGGACGCGGGGGCGTGAGTCCAGACGACCCACTAGCGGCTGTTCTCGTGCGGATTACGGCCAGGTCATTTGAGGCCGTGTCCACTACCAAAAGAATATCGCCGCCAGGCGTCAGATGAGAAGTTGCCGGCGACTGGCCTACTTGTATAGGCCGCCCAACCTGGCGTGTGCCCACCGCCACCGGCACCACGTGGCCCGCCGCCGAGTCAGAAATGTATAACGTTTGGGTGGCAGGAGCGAACGTGGCCGCACCCGGCGACATACCCAACAGCAGGAAATCGCCGACCTCATCCGTGCCTGTGTTCACGATAATCAATCCGTGTGCCGTCCTAGACGAAATGTAAAGTTCACCCCCGTCTGGCTTCAGAACTAAGTCGCTGGGTGTGCCGCCAATCGCAAGATTTGTCAGCAGAACCTTCCGGTTTAAATCCAGCACCGAAATTTGATTGGAGCTGCCGGAAGTGACGAAGGCCTTTGAGCAGTCCGGAAGAATGGCGATTTGCTCAGGTTCTGCCGCGGTTGGGATTACCCCCAGCTGAGTAAGCGTCGTGGCATCGAGAAGCGAAACAGTGGCGTCGTCTCGATTGGAGACCACAATCGTTTTTCCATTTGGTGAAGCTCTCGCAATCCAAGGCCGGCGTCCAGCGTGCCCTCGCGCGATGATCTGCCGCGATTCCGTATCGATAGCCAGCACCGCGCCCGATCCCGACACAGCGACATACGCGCGCCGTCCATCCGGGGAAAAATCCAAAGCGTATGGATTCGCTCCCACGGGAATACGCGCCACAATTTGATTTGAGCCAACGTCCAGGACCCACGCGTAGCCGCCTGCGGAACTAAGACCCCAAATCTCAGGCCGGGTAGGATGAGCCCGCAAGCCCGTTGGACCGGCGCCAACCCAGACGGAGGCCACCGAAGACAATTTTATTAAATCGATCGCGGAAACGGTGCCATCAGCGGTGTTCCCGACGTATGCGAAAAGATGCAAACCCGGACGGAGGAAAGATGGGCGGAGTTCCAAGGTAACTTCGCGAATGGCGAGGATCGCTAGAATACAAACGAGAAAAATAAAACGGAAATTAAAGCGCAGTTTCAATTGATGGTGCGGCCGAGAACGGCTGCGATCTGGCGCACTTCGCGAATGAGCTGCTCGAATTCCTCGGGGAGGATCGATTGCGGCCCGTCTGAGAGCGCATGGTCGGGATCGTGGTGAACTTCGACTATCAGGCCGTCAGCTCCAACGGCCACGGCAGCCCGCGATAGCGGCAGCACTTTATTGCGGCGCCCCGTTCCATGCGAAGGATCCACAACAATTGGCAAGTGGCTGCGTTTTTGCACGGCGGGGACGATGCTCAAATCCAGAGTATTGCGCGTAAAATCAGAAAAAGTGCGGACGCCCCGTTCGCAGAGGATTACGTTGTAATTTCCTTCGGACATCAAGTATTCGCCAGCCATAAGGAACTCGTCGAGAGTGGCGGACATGCCGCGTTTCAGCAAGACCGGCTTTTTCGATCGGCCCGCGCGTTTGAGTAACGAGAAATTTTGCATATTGCGCGCGCCGATCTGTATAACGTCCGCATATTCTTCCACCAGGTCGAGCGATTCGTTATCGATCGCTTCCGTGACGATTCCCAGGCCGAATTCGTCGCGCACGTTGGCCATTATCTGTAAGCCTGCTTCTCCCAATCCTTGAAAGCTGTAAGGGGACGTTCGCGGCTTGTAGGCGCCTCCGCGAAACAGGCGCGCGCCTGCCGCTTTCACCTTTCCGGCCACCGTAAAAGCCTGTTCCTGAGATTCGATGGCGCAAGGGCCGCCGACCAAGGCCACATCCGCGCCCCCAAAGAGAACATCACCGAGAGGAGTGGGAATCCGTACGACCGTATTTTCAGGTTTGACGTCGCGGCTGACTAATTTATACGGCTTACTAACCGGGATGCATTCGACGACCCCTGACATCGATTCCAGCGACGCGATGTCAACTGCTCCGGAGTTGCCGGTAACTCCAATCGCAGTGCGGCCGGCCCCCGGAATTGGGTGAGCCTTGTAGCCTAGCGACTCAATTCTGTCGCAGACCGCGCGCACCTGTTCGTCGGTTGCCTGAGATTGCATCACAACCAGCATGAGCCGCCCCCGTGGTAAATGCGAATTTGCCAGTCTACTGCATAGGGGAAGGGCTCTGCAAATCGATGCGTAAACCGTTCAATCGGGCTTGAAAATTTGCAAGTCCGTCTGGCGGAGACCGTCATAATGGTACGAACGGCGACTTGAAAACGCTGGGAGGAAAATGACATTAAGTATGGGCCACAATCGCAAGATTGTTACCGTGACGTTAAATGTGCACACTTCGCGGCGAACTGAGATACAGGACGTCACCGACAAAATCGAAACCCTAGTGCGGGAATCCGGATGCTCGATCGGTCTGTGCTACCTGTATGTTCCTCACACCACTGCTGGCGTCATTATCAACGAAGGTTACGATCCCGCGGTCGCACAGGAGATAGAACGAGCTTTCGATGGCTTGGTTCCACCCGTCGCCAATTCGCGGCATGCCGAAGGGAATTCTGATTCTCACATCAAGACGGCACTGGTGGGTTCGTCGGAGACGATATGGATTTCGAAAGGCCAACTCTCCCTCGGACGCTGGCAGCGAATCTTCTTCGCTGAATTCGACGGGCCGCGAAGCAGGGAATTGCACGTCAAGATCGTTCCCGACGCTTTGACGTGAAGCAAATTTCGTTTGGCTGTAAACTCTTCTGCATGAAGCGATTCTTTGGGGCGGTGGCCGCAGTATCGATTCTCCTGCTTGTCTGGAGTATCGGCATTTCGGCGAGCGACGAATTATCGATCGACGTGACCGGGGATCAGCAAGTGGCCGCGACACCTTTCGTCATACGAATAAAAAATAACGGCACGAGACGCTTGACGTATTGCATCACGGTGTGCGGCACGATTGTCGATAGCGCTCACGAAGCTCCGGCTTTGACCGTTCAGAAGCGCGATCGCAAACGTTGGGATCTTCAAGTGTGGCGCTGTAATCCTGACAGTAGCGTCGTTTCGCGAATCATTCATCCCGGCGAAGTGGTCGAATATAAAATCAAGCTAGCAGCCCCTGGCAGGTACAAACTGCGGCTTCCTTATAAGGAAGTGAGCGTGGAAGGAGTAGGCTCGCACTGCGAGGCCATCGACGATTTGAGATCATTGAAGCAAGCCGCCTCCGATGAGTTTGACGTGACTGCGAAGCATCAATGAACCTCGGCGTCTACATTCAGGTCCCGTTCTGCCAGACGAAATGCACATACTGCAATTTCCATACGGGCGTTGTCGCGCCCGCAAAATATAGGCCTTACGCTGCGGCGGTATGCCGCGAAATCTCGAATGTCACAGCCAGGTCCGATATCGCGACGATGCAGGGCACCGCGGTGGACACTGTTTACTTCGGAGGCGGAACACCAAGTCTGTTGGAGCCTGCCACGCTCGCGGAAATTTTGGATGCGCTGAAAGAGTGCGGCCTAAGAATGCCTCAAAACCGAGCGCCGGCGGACGCGACCCGTGGAGAGTCGGCCCGCGGGACGCCTGAGGTCACACTGGAGGCAGATCCGGAGACTATCACCCGCGAAAAAGCGGCTGCATGGCGCGCTGCGGGCTTTAACCGCATCAGCCTAGGCGTGCAATCGTTTAACGACGCCGAACTTCACGCTGCCGGCCGCATGCACCGTAGCCGGGATATTTTTGCAGCTAGTACAATTTTGCGTTCGGCAGATTTCAATAATATCAGCATGGATCTGATCGCAGGCCTCGCTCACCAGACACGACAATCGTGGGAAGAGTCCATTAGCCGGATCCTGGAAATTTATCCGGAGCACATTTCGATCTATATGTTGGAGATTGACGACGGAAGCCGTTTAGGGAAAGAGTCATTGGCCGGCGGCAGTCGCTATAGTGCAGACGCAATTCCAAGCGACGACGCGATGGCGGAATTTTACGAATCGGCGTGCGCCCGCCTCGACCGCGCCGGGTACGAGCATTACGAAATATCGAATTGGGGATTGCCGGACTTTCATTCGCGTCATAACCAGAAATATTGGCGTCGGGAACCATACATGGGGTTCGGAGCAGGTGCGCATTCGTTCGACGGCAATAAACGGTGGTCGAATTTCCATGACCCGGCGAAGTATGCGTCGTACATCGAGACGGGAATTTCGCCTCGCGAACAAATTGACGTAGTAACTCCGCAGGAAGCGTTGGAGGAAGAACTGTTTTTGGGCCTGCGCCAACTGGGAGGCATTGATATTGCTGCGATCGAGCGCCGTTACAAAGTAAACCTTGGCGAACGCCTTGCGCCGTTGCGCCGGAACGGACTGATCGAGCTGGAGGGGACACAGCTGCGTCTGGCCAAGGATCGATTGACGATTTCGAACGAAGTCTTTGTCGAATTATTGGGCGAAGGAGCGGGGCGTGCATAGCGCACAGGACGAAGCGAGAAACCGCAAACTGATTGTGGATTTGCGCAGTGATACGGTTACCCGTCCAAGCACCGCGATGCGAGCTGCCATGGCGGCCGCCGAAGTTGGCGACGACGTGTACAGCGAAGATCCCACCGTGAACAAACTTCAAGATCGCGCCGCGGAACTCTTCGGACGAGAGGCGGCGCTATTCGTTCCGAGCGGTTGCATGGGAAATCTGCTGGCAATTATGGGGTGGACGCAGCGCAGTAACGAAGTGCTCTGCGAGCAGCGTGCGCACGTGAATTTGTACGAACTAGCGTCGATGTCGGCGATCGCGGGGGTGATGCCGCGTGCGGTGCCCGCACCCGACGGAATTCTCACTTGGGAATTGATCGAGCCAGTGATACGGGAAAAAATCTACTATGATTCGCAGACAGCGCTGGTAACTTTAGAGAACACCCACAACATGCACGGTGGAACTGTGTACCCCACTTCGGTTGCCGAGGAAATCTGCGAACGAGCTCATGCGATGAGGTTGCGTGTGCATCTGGATGGCGCGCGCATTTTCAATGCCGCGGTGGCATTGGGGAAAAGCGTTGCCGATATAACGCGGAAATTCGATTCTGTGATGTTTTGCTTGTCCAAAGGGCTGGGCGCTCCGGTTGGCTCTATGCTGGCAGGACCCCGGGAGTTCATCAAGCAGGCGCACATCAATAGAAAAATGCTCGGCGGCGGAATGCGTCAGGCTGGCGTTCTTGCGGCGGCCGGTTTGATCGCGCTGGAAGAGTCGCCTAAGGGCCTAAAACGAGATCACGAAAACGCGCAGCTTCTCGCCTTAAACCTTTCGGCCATACGCGGAATAAAGATCGATCCGAAACGCGTGTTCACTAACATCGTGATTTTCGACGTGCGGGAAACCGGCCGCACCGCTGCAGAAATCTGCGATGAACTTGGCGCGAACAATATCCTGTGCCTATCGACTGACAAATATTCCGTGCGGATGGTCACGCACTGCGACGTCGATCGGGCGGGAATTGACCGTGCAGTGGCGGCCACGGCGGATGTGCTGGCACAGCGTGCACCCGACGTCGCCAATTAACATTCATGCCGGCGATACAACCCGCACTTCCGACTGTCCGCAAAGATTTGACTGCTATGTGGCTTTTTATTCGAATGTATACTTGTCGGTCCAAACCGGAGTTGCCAACGATCGTAAAGACCGGAGGTACCAGTGAAATATAAGTGGTTTCTGCCGATGTGCACTCTAGCGGGACTTTACGCGATCTTAATTCTAGGGGAGACAATGACGGCTCAAACTCACGATGTGGTAATTGCGGTGGCGCACAGTCAGGCTGGCGCGGAGCCCACGCCGGAGGGAGCGCGGCAATTTACGGATGCAGCGGAAGAACGGCTGCTTGATTTGTGGATCAAAGCCGGACGCGCCCAATGGGTGCTCGATACTTTTATCACCGACGATACACAAATACTGGCAGCACAGGCAGATCAGAACGTAAAAGACGCGACGTCCAAACTCGCGGCGGAAACGCGTCGCTATGAAGGTCTGAAACTTTCCGAGGACGTCGCGCGCAAATTGAAACTGATCAAACTTTCCGTGGATATTCCTTCGCCGCGAAATACTGAAGAGAGCGCGGAACTTTCGCAGATCAATGCGTCGCTGCAAAGCGATTATGGAAAGGGTAAGTTTTGCGCGGATGGACCGCAGGGAAAATGTATGACGCTCAACGACCTGGAAAATATCATGGCGACCAGCCGCGACCCGAACGAGTTATTACGAGCCTGGATAGGCTGGCACGCGATTGCGCCACCGATGCGCAGCCGTTACTCGCGCATGGTGACTTTGGCAAACGAGGGCGCTCGCGAAATTGGTTTCGCGGACGTTGGTGCGATGTGGCGGTCGAATTGCGACATGCCGCCCGACGCATTCGCCGCGGAAATGGATCGCCTCTGGCAACAAGTGCGACCCCTGTATGTGTCGCTGCACGCGTACGTGCGAACGCAGTTGGTAAAGAAATACGGCCCTGGCGTCGTGTCTCCGCATGGTCCCATACCCGCGCATCTGCTGGGCAACATGTGGGCCCAAGACTGGGCCAATATTTATCCGCTGGTGGCGCCGGCGAACGCCGATCCCGGCTACGACCTGACTGAGATTCTGAAAGCGAAAAACATCGATCCACTTGGCATGGTGCATTACGGCGAACGATTCTTTATGTCTCTGGGCTTTGCGGCGCTGCCACAAACATTCTGGGAGCGTTCCATGTTCCTAAAGCCGCGCGATCGCGAAGTTGTGTGTCACGCCAGCGCGTGGGACATCGATTACGTCGATGATTTGCGGATTAAGATGTGCATCGAGCAGAAAGCAGAAGATTTTTCCACCATCCACCACGAGCTGGGCCACAATTTCTATCAGCGAGCGTATGACACGCAGCCTCCACTCTTCCGAAACAGCGCAAACGACGGCTTTCACGAAGCAATCGGCGATACGATTGCGCTTTCCGTCACACCGCAATATCTAAAAGAAATAGGGCTGCTCGAAACTGTGCCTCCTGACTCCGCGGACATCGGCATCCTGATGCACAAGGCTTTGGAAAAAATCGCGTTCCTTGCATTTGGCCTGCTGATCGATAAATGGCGCTGGGAAGTCTTCTCCGGGAAAGTGACACCGGCGGATTACAGCAAAGTCTGGTGGGACCTGCGCGAGAAATATCAGGGCGTACGGCCGCCGGTCGCCCGGAGCGAGGACGATTTTGATCCAGGCGCAAAATATCACGTTGCTTCAAATGTTCCATACGCGCGCTATTTTCTTGCGGATATTTTGCAGTTTCAGTTTCATCGCGCGCTTTGTCGCGAAGCAGGCTACAAGGGACCGCTCCATCGCTGTTCGATTTACAACAATAAAGCCGCGGGAGCGCGCCTGAATAAAATGCTGGAAATGGGACAAAGCCGTCCCTGGCCCGAGGCGCTGGAGGTGATGACCGGTGAGAAACACATGGATGCCACTGCGATTCTCGATTATTTTGCGCCACTCAAAGCGTGGCTTGACGAGCAGAACAAAAAAGATGGCGCCGAACTCGATTGGTAGAGTGTGTTTCGTCTTTTCTCCGGAGTGCTAATGCGTAAACTTCCGTCATAGATCCATGCCGTTCCGCATTCTTATCGCGTTAGCGTGCGGGGCCGTGATCGGTGCCTACAAACGATACCCGCGTGCGGCTTTCCATCGTTCGATTGCGCTGGACCCTGCATTAGGGATTTTCGGCGCATTTCGTATGGTATAAATGAATCGTTAGCACGGAGATAACTTTTATTTATGCGTGAGGGAATGTGAATTTCTCACTGACAGATGAACAACAGCAGCTTCGGCGGACGGTGCGTGAGTTTGCCGAAGGCGAAATCCTGCCGCATGTGATGGAGTGGGACGAGGTTTCGAAGTTTCCTTCTGAATTGATTCCGAAGCTGGCCGATATGGGGTTTCTTGGCGTAATTTTCCCGGAAAAATACGGCGGAGCGGGTATGGGCTACACCGAATACGCCATCATCATCGAAGAGTTGTCGCGCGTGGACGGCTCCATCGGCATCATTATTGCCGCCCACAATTCACTCTGTACCAATCATATTTACAAATTCGGCACGGAACATCAGAAGCAAAAATACGTTGTGCCGCTGGCACAAGGAAAAAAACTGGGCTGTTGGTCGCTCACTGAACCCGAAGCCGGGTCAGACGCTGGCGGCACACGTACCAACGCGACGAAAAAAGATGGAGGCTGGGTCATCAACGGTTCAAAGACATTCACCACCAATGGACATTACGCCGATGTCTGCGTGGGAATGGCTGTTACCGATCCTTCGAAAAAGAGTCACGGAATTTCGGCATTCATTATTGAGAAGGGAACGGCGGGATTCAAGCCTGGGAAGAAGGAAAACAAGCTGGGGTTGCGCGCGAGCGATACCAGCGAGGTGGTTTTCAGCGACTGCAAGGTACCCGCGGAAAATCTTTTGGGCACGGAAGGCGAAGGGTTCGTCAACAGCCTGCAGATACTGGACGGGGGCCGAATTTCCATCGCATCGCTCGGCCTCGGCATGGCGCAAGGAGCGTATGAATGTTCCGTGCGCTATGCCAAGCAGCGAAAACAATTCGGGAAAGCTATAGCCGAGTTTCAGGCTATCCAATTCAAACTGGCGGATATGGCCACGCAGATCGAAGCGGCTCGTTTGCTCACATATCAGGCCGCGTGGCTTGCTGACCGCGCGATTGCCGCAGGGAATTACGATGCGCGAATTACTCAGGAATCCAGTATGGCGAAATTGTATGCAGGAGAGGTGGCCGTTCGGGTGGCCAATGAGGCCGTGCAGATTCATGGTGGTTATGGATTCATCAAAGATTACCCTGTGGAGAAATTTTATCGTGACGTGAAACTATGTACCATCGGTGAAGGAACCAGCGAAATCCAACGCATGGTGATCGCGCGCCAGATTTTAGGAAAGAAATAATTTAGCCACATAACTTTCGCGCTGGTCTGAAATTAATGGTTCCAGTGATACCATTCCCAGGCTGTGAATCGTCCCACTATTACTGCATCCGTCGAAAACTGGGCTGAGCAAGTGCGCGCGGGGGACGTGCGCGCGATTTCGCGTGCGGTATCAGCGATCGAAAACCGCGAGCTTGAGGCTGAAGAAATCTTGCGGCAGCTCTTTCCGCATACCGGGCGGGCTTATCGCATCGGAATCACGGGAGCGCCAGGAACCGGAAAGAGCACATTAGTCGATAGGTTAGCTGGCCGATACCGCAGCGAGAAGAAAACTGTTGGAATTATTGCGGTAGATCCTTCGAGCCCGTTCACGGGCGGCTCGATTCTAGGCGACCGCGTTCGCATGCAGGGGCACGCGACCGATGCCGGGGTCTTCATTCGTTCGATGGCTACGCGTGGGTTTCTGGGAGGCTTGTCGCAGGCCACCAGGGATACAACGCTTCTTTTGGACGCCGCCGGTAAGGAAATCATTCTCGTTGAGACCGTTGGAGTGGGCCAGGGAGAGATTGAAATTGTTCGTTTGGCCGATTGTACTTTAGTCGTTTTGATGCCGGGCATGGGCGATGACGTGCAGAGCCTGAAGGCCGGACTGATGGAGATTGGCGATATTTTTGTGTTGAACAAGTCAGATCGTGAAGGCGCAGACCGTTTCGAACAACAACTGAAAGGAATATTGCAGCTAGTTCCGGAGCGGGACGGCTGGAAGCCGCCGGTGGTACGCACGATCGCGACGGAAAATAAGGGCATCGACGAACTGGAGCGTCAGATTGCGAATTTTCAACGGCACTTCGAAAATGCTCACGAGCGCAAAGGGCGCGAAATCGCGCACTGGAAAGAATGGATTTTGCAACTGCTGGAAAACCGGCTAATGGAGCGCGTGACGCAGAATCATTTGAGCGAAACAGAACTCGATGCGATCGCACGACAGGTTGCGGAACGAAGGACTGACCCGTACGGGGCGGTGAACGAAATTCTCGAACGAGCGGGACTCGGGGAAAAGCGTTGAAATTGGGAAACTTGGAATTTCATGTTCTGGTGGACGGGCATCTTGGACTGGACGGCGGTGCGATGTTCGGCGTCATACCCAAAGCGCTGTGGGAAAAGAGAATTCCGCCGGACGCGCGCAATCGGATTCAACTTGCGATGAATTGCCTCCTGGTTCGTGCCGGAGGCAAGACGATTCTGATAGAGACGGGCGCAGGCGCGAAAATGAACGCGAAATTCCGGGATATCTATGCGCTGGAAGGGCCTTTCCTCAATGATCGCTTGCGCGACCACGGACTGGACCGCACCGAAATCGATATCGTCATCAACACGCATTTACACTTCGACCATTGCGGCGGGAACACGCGGGTGGAAAAAGACAAGGTTGTCGCGTCGTATCCGAATGCGAAATATGTGGTGCAACGCGGTGAATTCGAACACGCCAAGCATCCCAACGAGCGCGATCAGGCAAGCTATATCCTCGATAATTATTTGCCGATTGAAGCGGGCGGAAAGCTGGCATTGCTCGAAGCAGATCGCGCTATTGCTCCTGGAGTTGAACTGGTACGCGTGCCTGGGCACACCGCAAATATGCAATGCGTGAAATTAACAGGGGGCGGCAAGACCGCGTTCTTTTTTGCCGATCTTGTGCCTACAGCGGCTCATCTGCCTTTGCCGTGGATTATGGGCTACGATTTGTATCCCATGATTACGCTCGAGAATAAAAAGAAATGGATTCCGGAGGCGGTTCGCGAAGGTTGGATCGCGCTGTTCTGCCACGATGCAAAAACTCCAGCCGGGCATCTGCGCAAACATAACGGGACTTGGGAAATTGAGCCAGTGAAGGTCGACTAAAAATGGCAAAAACTGTCAGGTACGCCAAAAAAGCTTCCGTTAAATCGATAACCCGGGCTAGAAAAGAGATAGTGAGGATTGGAATGATTGGGGGCAGCGGCCTGTATCAAATGGGGGGATTAACCGATACTCGTGAAGTACGCGTGAAAACTCCGTTTGGCGCTCCGTCGGACGCCATCGTGATTGGAACACTGGAAGGGAAGCGCATGGCATTTCTGGCACGTCATGGACGCGGGCACCTCTACTCGCCCAGCGAGATCAATTATCGCGCTAACGTTTGCGCGCTAAAAATGCTGGGCGTGGAGCGGATTATTTCCGTTAGCGCAGTGGGATCGCTGCGCGACGATCTCCCTCCCATGGATTTCTTGATCCCCGATCAGTTTTTCGATCGCACCCGGGGGCGCATCGCCACATTTTTCAGTGGCGGAATTGTGGCACATGTGGGATTTGACAAACCCACCTGTACGCATCTTTCGGCGCATATTGCCGAGGCTTGCGAGCGCGCAGGCGTGAAAACGCATCGCGGCGGAACATACGTTTGCATGGAAGGGCCACAGTTTTCCACTTTGGCTGAATCCCACACCTATCGCCAACTGCGTTTCGATGTCATAGGCATGACCAATTTGACCGAAGCAAAACTCGCCCGCGAGGCGGAAATTTGCTACTGCACAATCGCCATGATCACGGACTACGATTGTTGGCACCCGCAACACGACGCAGTCTCAGTGAAAGAAATTATCCAGAACCTGAACCGCAACACCGCGAACGTCCAGACTGTGCTGCATGAGGCGATTAAGCATCTGCCGACAGACCGAGCCTGCAAATGCGGAGCCGCATTGGCGCACGCAATCCTTACAGATCGCAAGATGATTTCAGCGGATACCAAAAACCGCCTTGCCCCGATCATTGGAAAATACATTTCTTGAGTACGACGCCGGGCGATTCTCTTTAAAGCGCACAGGAAGGAGCGTTCATGTCCTTATTGGTAGTCGGGTCCGTCGCATTTGACGGAATTGAAACTCCACACGGTAAAAGAGACCGCATGCTGGGAGGTGCCGCCAGCTACATTGCATTGTCCGCCTGCCATTTTGCGCCTGTGCGTTTGGTTGCGATTGTCGGGGACGATTTTACCGCGAAGGACATGGGTGTGTTCAAGAATCGTCGCATTGATTTGACTGGAATCGAGCGCGCCAGCGGGAAAACTTTCTACTGGGCCGGACGATACAACCAGAATATGAACGAGCGCACCACGCTCACCACTGAACTAAATGTTTTTGCGAATTTCAAACCGAGGCTCCCAGATTCATACACCGACTCTCCGTACATATTCCTCGGGAACATCGATCCGACTTTGCAACGATCCGTGCTGACGCAAGTGAAGCGCAAACCGAAAGTCGTCGGCCTGGACAGCATGAATTACTGGATCGAACGCACCCCGGCGGAATTAAAGGAGACTCTGAAACACATCCAAGTGCTGGTGATAAACGATGAAGAAACACGCCAGCTGACAGGGGAACACAATCTGACACGCGCGGCGAAAGCGATTTTCAAAATGGGCCCGAAAACCTTGGTGATCAAACGCGGTGAAACCGGTGCATTGATGGTGCACGAGAAATTTTTGTTCTCGGTGCCGGCATTTCCACTCGAGAATGTTTGCGATCCCACCGGCGCGGGAGACAGCTTCGCCGGCGGCTTTATGGGTTATCTCGCCGGGGTGGGCAAGATTACGGAGCGTACCCTGCGCAACGCCATGGTCTACGGATCGGTTCTCGGAAGCTTCGCGGTCGAGAAATTCGGAGTGGAGCGACTAACGACTTTGACCCGCAGTGAAATTACCCAGCGCGCTCGTCTCTTCTTGAAGCTGACTTCTTTCAAGCTGTAATCTCGGACGAATGCGCTTGGTCGACGGAGATGAAAGCTTAACTCTCCAGCCGACTTCCGGTAAAATCCTGCGGCGGACAGGCGGGGGTAAGTTGCTGCACGATCTCAATTCCTATGTTCTCTGGCGCCTGATTTTGGCCGGGGCGCTGGGTGGAATCATCGGCCTAGAACGCCAGCTTCGCCATAAACCGGCCGGTCTTCGCACCAACATGCTCATCTGTTTCGGCGCGGCTCTTTTTACGATAATTTCTTACGAAATGGCGGGAGACGTTGGCGGCGATCACACGCGAATCGCGGCCCAGATAATTCCGGGGATCGGTTTTATTGGCGCCGGAGTGGTAATCCGCGAGCGTGGTGCGGTGCTGGGTATCACTAGCGCTGCAACAATTTTCGTGATGGCCAGCATCGGAATGGCAGTCGGTGCGGGAATGCTGGCTACAGCGATTTTTGCCACTTTGATGGTTCTTATAGCGCTAGTGGTGATTGGCTTTCTCGAAGATCGTCTGGGCTTGCAAACGCGACTGATGACTTTCCAATTGTCCGCGCAAGGGCACGACGATCTGTTGATTCCCGCTCACCGCGTCGTTGAACAAACCGGCATCCGGGCGCGCCGCTGGCAAACACATAAAGACGATGGAATACTGATTATCGATTTCGAAGCAGAAATTACGTACCCGCAGGAACGCGATTTGCTCACCAAGTTCGGCGCATTGAACGCAAAGGTAGAAGTCCGGCCGTTGCACGGGTAATGGGCGCATTTTCTGCCGGGTTCGACGCAGGCAACGGCGACGCACCCCTTTTTTTTAGGCTTCTGAACGACCATTGCAGCTTAGTACACTGAAGACTTTCGGCGGCCAACCAAACATGACCAAAGGGAATCCGAGTTGACGGGCAACCACTGGGATGCTATCAATTTCTTGCTCATATTTTGTGGGACTTGCGAGCAGTGTGATCGCGTTCTTCGTTCCAATGACACGACTCACCCGACGAACGCAATATGAGCGTTCGTTAATTTTTCTAACGCCGAAAATGCTAGGGGGACGGGCTTGACTATTTTGCGGTGGACCGCGCTCGCGATGCTGGCGCTGATGAGCGTGGTCGCGTCGAGTTGCGGGACCAGCACCAATGTCCCTACGCCGAATCCCACACCTGTCATCACAGCGCTCTATCCCTCCAGCATTACAGCGGGCAGCCAATCTTTTACTCTGTTCATCGCAGGCTCGGGCTTTATCTCCGGGTCGTCCGGCACTTCCAGCGCTTACTGGAATGGGGCGCCGCGAACGTCCAGCGTAAATCTAAACACGGGTCAGATCGCGATCACGGTGCTGGCGTCCGATGTTGCCACTCCGGGCACGGCTGTGGTCACTGTGTCAAATCCGGTGCCCGGAGGCGGGGTAAGCCAAAACGCGGGGTCGTTCCAGATTTATGCGGCGCAGCCTAGCACGCCTCTTATTTCCAGCGTGAGTCCCACGAGCGCCAGCCCCAAAGGTGCAGCGTTTACGCTCACCGTAAACGGATCGAATTTCCTCCCCGGATCGACCGTTGCCTGGAATAACAGTCCTCGCCCCACAACTTTTACCAGTTCAACCCAGTTGACAGCGCAGCTCGCAGCCACGGACATACTTACAGCTGGTTGTGACAACGTGAGCGTCTACTCCCCCACTGGCGGGGGCAATTTCATTTACTCCCCTTCGCTGAGTTTCACCGTGTCGTCGACTAACACGCCGGTGATTTGTTCGATTTCGCCGGTAAGTGTGATCGCTGGGGCCGCGGCGTTTACGCTATCCGTCAACGGCGCGAGTTTTGCGTCGGGCGCCACATTGAACTGGAATGGCAAGTCTCGCACCACTATGGTTCTCAGCGGGAACTCGCTGCAAGCCCAAATCACCGCGACGGATGTGGCAACGGCCGGTTCGGCATCGGTCACAGTTGTAAATTCCGGGTCGGGCGGCGGCACATCGCCGACTGTCAATTTCGTAATATCGCCGACTCCTCCTACGACGCCTACAATCACTTCCATTGCGCCCGCCAGCGCCACGGCGGGCGGTGCAGCATTCACTTTGACGGTCACTGGCACAAATTTTGTTGGCGGCTCAGTTGTGGATTGGAACGGCGGCGAACGTACCACAACCTATAAGAGTTCAACGTCACTGCAGGCGGCGATCACGACGGAGGATATTGCCACTGCCGGAACAGCTGCGATTACCGTCACTACGTTCGGAGCGAATGGTGGAATCGTGACGTCCTCGCCTGTCAATTTCACGATCAGCCCTTCTTCGATGAGTTCTTCGGCCGCGAAATTCCCGCAGGTTGTCTCGGTGAGTTCCATTGGCGGACCTGCAAACGGTGCGAGCGAGTCTCCTGCGATCAGCGCCGACGGGCGCTATGTTGCGTTTTATTCTCAGGCCAAGAATCTAGTCGCGCAGGGAGTCACCCGCAATATCTTTGTGCGTGACACGTGCGTGGGCGCCATAAACTGCATTCCGAAGACAACCAGCGTAGACGTGGCCGCCGATGGCGCCGCGCCGAATGGAAAGACCGGAAGACAGGTAGCGATTAGCGGAGACGGTCGTTTCGTCGGGTTCATATCACGTGCCACGAATTTGATTTCCAGCACCGGCGCGGGCGCGCCCCCGGGCTATTGGGAATTATATGTTCGCGATCTTTGCACCGGCGCCAATGCTCCATCCGGTTGCGTTCCGCGCACGGAAATGATATCGCTCGGCGCCGATGGCAGCGCCGCCGACGCCCCGAGTGCGAGCCCGTCCATCAGTGGCGATGGCCGGTACGTGGCATTCGTTTCCTCTGGCAAAAATCTTACGCCGGATTCGCCGATTTTACGTCCTCAGGTTTATATTCGCGATACCTGCGCCGGCCCCACTGGAACCAAATCGTGCATACCGAGAACCGTTTCCATCGCGGCAGACGACTTGGACCGCATTGCAGGATCCCACGCAGGTCGTCCGGCCATATCGGCTGACGGACGGTATGTTAGTTTTGAGATTTGGGCGGGATTGGCTACGCAAAACCTCACAGGTTCCTCGGAAGTTGTTCTCGCGGATGCTTGCCTGGGTCTCGATGCGCCGGTGTCCTGCGCTCCTTCTACAGAAAGGATTTCCTTCGCGCCTGACGGCTCCCTTCTTCGTGGGGCGAATATTTCACCGTCCATCAGCGGAGACGGACGATTCGTCGTATTCGAATCGCAGCCGACGGATTCCAACGGCGGAAATGCGAGCGGGATCAGCAGGGCTGCGCTGCGTGATACGTGCTTTGGCGCCACGGCACCGGATGGGTGCACGCCGTCGACAACGCTAATCTCTGTTGACATCGCGGGTTCTACAGCAAGACCGCAGAGTTTTTCTCCTGCCATCAGCGCTTCTGGTCGCTATATCTCATTTGTCTCCGGTGGGACGTCGGGCACTGCGCTTAGTGACGACAGAGACGAAGGATCGCTGGTTGTGCGGGACACCTGCTTCGGCGCGATGCTTCCCTGCACACCACACTCCTACGCGATTTCGGCGCCATCGACCGATCTTTCAGACGCGCGTACCGCGTCCGTGAATCTCAGCAGATCCGCAGGGTTGTCAAAAATGTCGCCGATAGTCGCGGACAAATACAGCGCCGCTCCAATCACTGCTGACGGACATCTTACTGCGTTTTACGCGCCAGACACTGTGGTGGCGGAGCCAGCGAGCGGCATTGGCGACGTATATTTGACCGTCACGCCTTTCTAGCTACTCTTCCAAGAAACTGGAACATTTAAGCTGTTTGACTGGCGAAGAATTTGCACCCGGCTGCCTACTGCTCGGATGTAAACAGTCACGCGCACGTGGCTGGACTCGCTGCCCGAAATTCCTTATTCTCCCTTCCGACACATGCCGCAAACTCTCAAGCCCGAGGCACTCCGTGCCGGGGATTCAGTGCGCATTATTTCTCTGGCGAGCCCGGTGGACGAGTCGCGCTTGAATCAGGGAATTCAGGAAATCGAACGGCTTGGGTACGCAACGAAGATCGACCGCGAACGGGCGCTGGCCAAGGGTGGGTTTTTTGCGGGCACGGCCAACGAGCGAAGCGCGGCGCTGAAAGAATCGCTGACAGAGGCCGACACTCGCGCGATTTTTTGTTCGCGCGGCGGCTACGGTTCGAATTATTTATTGGAGGGATTGAGCGTGGCTTTAACGGCGCAAAAAATTCTGCTGGGCTACAGCGATATGACTTCGTTGCAGATCTTCCTATGGCAGAAATTTGGCTGGGTTACTTGTTACGGACCGATGGTAGCGTCGGGCTTGGACAAAGGTCAGGATGCGCCCGAAGGATACGACGGCGAGAGCTTCACGCGAGCAATGACCGAAACAAAGCAAGGTTGGACGATTCCGTTACATCAGACCCAATCTATTATGCCGGGTTTGGCGGACGGAACGCTTCTCGGCGGCTGCCTTACCCTCGTTGAAACCGCGTTGGGGACGCCATGGGAGCTTGATACGCACGGAGCGATTTTGATCCTCGAAGATCGCGGCATGAAGCCCTGGCAAGTCGATCGGGCCCTGATTCATCTGAAACAGGCTGGAAAATTACGCGGCGTTTGCGGCGTGTTGCTCGGCGATTTTCCGGAGTGTGAAGGGCCGCCGGGAACTGAGACTGTGCTGGATGTCGCCCGGCGTATTCTTGGGGTTCTGGGATTCCCGGTAGTTTGGGGCGCGGCCTTTGGCCATACCAACCGCCCAGCATTGACATTGCCACTCGGGGTACGAGCGCACTTGAGAGCTGATGAAACACCGCGACTCGAAATTCTGGAGCCGGCCTGCCGGGCCTAGAGGCGATTGCTGCGAGTGATGGGGCGCGAAGGTGTGAGCAAAGCGAAGCCACCCTTTAAGATGCGAGGAGAAAGCACATTTCGGCCAAGCCAGATCACGTTATAGAGCATGTCCACTTGCTGGGCGTTGCGGGTTCGGCAATGGCGCCCGTTGCCGGAATGCTGAAAGAGCGCGGATTTCACGTCACGGGTTCAGACGTAAACGTGTATCCACCTGCCTCGACGCTGCTTGATTCGTTGGCCGTTCGCTGGAATGAAGGGTTTCGCGAGGAAAACCTGAAGCCATCTCCGGATTTGTGCGTCGTGGGCAACGTGATCGCCCGCGGAAATCCTGAAATTGAATATATTCTGGACGAAAAGCTCCCGTACTGTTCTATGCCTCAACTGCTCGAGGGCTATTTCATTCCTAATCACACATCCATCGTGATAGCCGGGACGCATGGGAAAACCACTACCACTGCGATGCTATCTTGGATTTTTCAAGTCGCGGGACGGAAACCGGATTTTCTGATTGGGGGCGTGGCGCCGAATTTTGGGGATCGCAGCTATGGTTTGGGCGGTGGGGAAGAATTCGTTATTGAAGGCGACGAATACGAAACGGCATTCTTCGATCGTGGCCCGAAATTTCTTCACTATCACCCTGACGAATTAATTCTGACTTCTCTCGAGTTTGACCACGCCGACATTTATCCTGACCTCGCTTCCATCGTGTTACAGTTTCGCCGATTGGTGAATCTTGTTCCGCGACGGGGGAAGATTTTGATCTGGGGCGAGTGCCCGGAGCTAAAAGAAGCTGTCGCCAAAGCATTTTGTCCAGTGGAAACTTTCGGGCTAACTTCGGACTGTGATTGGTGCGCAGGTGATGTTCAATGGCATGACGGGGCCACGGAATTTCGTGTCGCCTTTCACGGCAGGGAAGTGGCGCGCGTGCGTACCCCGGTAGCCGGAAAGCACAATGTTCTCGATGCTCTGGCCGCGATTGCTTTAGCATACGGCCGCGGCGTCGAGTGCGAGGCGATTGAGCGCGCCATGGCAACTTTTGTGAGCGTCCGAAAGCGCATGGAGATTAAAGGCGACGCACACGGCGTGCTGGTCGTGGAAGATTTCGCGCATCACCCCACCGCCATTCGCATGACGCTTGAGGCGTCGCGCACCCGGTGGCCTGGTCGCAAAATCTGGGCGGCAGTGGAGCCCCGTTCGAACACTATGCGACGCAAAACTTTTCAGGACGTGCTGCCAGACGCGCTGGCGATTGCCGACGAAATTGTGATCGGTCCAGTAAGCCGCGCGCAACTGCTGGGAGAGGGCGAACGTCTGTCGCCGGAATCAATCGCGGCCTCGCTTCTCGACCGTGGAAGGCCGGCCAAAGCATTCGAATCAGCCGGGGCCATAGCGGATTACCTCGCTGCCCGCGCCAACTCGGGAGACATTGTAATGGTAATGTCCAATGGCAGTTTCGATGGCCTCAGCGGCAAGTTACTCGAAAAGCTTAAGTCGCTGGAAGGAATGCGGAGTTGAAATCGGCCAGTCGAATCGTTTTCGTCATCTTGCTATTAGTGATAGCGCGACCTGTTTCAGCCACGATCCGTTACCGCATATCCCTGAAAAACCCGGAACAGCATTTTTTTCGGGTGTCCATGGAAATTCCCGTCAACGAAAGCGATCGCGACATCATAGTTGCAATTCCCGTATGGAACGCTTTGTATCAAGTTCGCGATTTTGCATATCGCGTCTACAACGTCCGCGCCACCAACTCCAGCTCCCCGTCAGACTTCCTGAGCATCCAGAAGCTGGACAAGCAGACTTGGAAAGTATCTCTGTCCGCCGGATCTCCTTCGCATTCAGCGATTGTCACTTACGAGATTGCCTGGAACGATCCGGGTCCGTTTAATTCACAGCTGGATGCGGATCACGCGTTTGTGAATTTTGCCGAAGTGCTCATGTACCTGCCGAACAAACGGGCCGAGGATACCTCGGTTGAATTTGATGATGTCCCGTCCGGCTGGCACGTCGCTGCCGAGCTACCTGGGACTCCTGACTCCAATTCCTTCTCCGCGGCGAGTTACGACGCGCTGGTTGACGCGCCAGCGGAACTGGGCGCATTCGACGAATTCGCATTCGATGAGGCTGGCGCGCATTTTAGGGTTGTCGTAACTGGAAAAGGATGGCGGAGCGATCGTTTGGAAACCGATTTTCATCGCATAGTGAATTATGAAATCGGAATGATGAGTGGTCCGCCATTCCGTGCGTACACTTTTTTTATCAATCTCGGCACTTACCAGGAAGTGGGCGGCGGCGGGATGGAGCACTCCAACTGCACAGCCATTTCGGCGCCGTCCGTGGAAAGCGCCGCAACCATTGCGGCCCATGAGTTTTTTCATGCATGGAACGTGAAGCGCATACGGCCGCAGACCTTAGAACCTGTAGATTTCACCAGGGAAATGTACACGCGTGCGCTTTGGTTTGCCGAGGGTGTAACCAGCACTTACGGCGCATACACGCTCGAGCGCACCGGCCTGTGGGATAAGAATCAATTCTACGGCGACCTAGCGGAGCAGATCAGCGAACTCGATTCCCGGCCGGCTCATACCTGGCAGAGCGTCGAGGAATCGAGCCTCGACGCCTGGCTCGAAAAATATGACGACTATCGCCAGCCGGACCGAAGCATTTCGTACTACAACAAGGGCCAACTCGTCGGCGTGTTACTGGATCTCGCTATTCGCGACGCCACCGACAATCACAAATCGCTCGACGATGTAATGCGCCGCATGAACGACGTCTACGCCAAGCAAGGCCGCTTTTATGACGATTCGAATGCTGTTCAAGCGATCGCCGAAGAAATAGCAGGCGTAAAATTTGACGATTTCTTTCGCCGCTATATCGCCGGTACGGACGATATTCCATATCAGGATTTCTTCCATGCCGCGGGACTGGACTTGAAGATTGAAACGGTCAAAGCAGCGGAAGTGGGATTTTGGACTATCGGCCACGGACCGGGAATGCCCGTAGTGGTTTCGCAAGTCGCGCCCGGAACTTCAGCGGAAGCTGCAGGACTGAAATCTGGAGACACCGTGGTGGCAATTAACGGCCAGGCAGTCGCGCGAAATTTGCAGGCGTGGGCCCGCGATCGTTCGCCTGGTGAAAAAATCAGAGTCACAGTGCGCCGCGACGACAAGAATGTAGACGTTACTTTCCCGCTCGGCCGAATCGATTCAAGGAAATTTTCAGTTGTCGAGACGTCTTCCGCCACCGAAAAGGAGCACCGTATTCGCGAGGGCTGGTTGAAGGGAACTACGAATTGATCGCTATCGAGCTGTTTGCCCAAGAACGTCCGGCTTGCGAAGGCGTCCTCTGAATTCATGATTCGCACAATCGCGGTCATGATTTACGTCGTTCTGGCGTTAGTTCTTGTCTTACCTTGGCTGATCCTCTGGAGCATGGCAACCGGCGATGCGAATTTTATGTATCGCCTTTTTAACGATGGCCTGCTCATAGCTCTGTGGATTGCAGGCATTCACGTGCGCGTTGAAGGAGCTGAAAATATTCCGGGAGGAGTGAGCATTTTCGCTTCGAATCATGCCTCGAACATTGATCCTGCAGCCCTGGTGCCCCATATTCCGAGGCGAGTCGCACTACTGGCAAAAAAAGAGGTGTTCAAAATTCCTATTCTATCGAAAGCCATTCGCCTGGCGAAGTTAATCCCCGTGGATCGCGCCGACAAGGAAGCGGCGGCGGAAAGCGTGGACCTCGCTATTAAATATTTGCGGGAGGGCCTGTCGTTTTGCGTTTACCCGGAAGGAACCCGCAGCCGGGACGGTCGCTTACTCCCTTTCAAAAGAGGAACGTTTGTGATGGCCATTCGCGCGGGGGTGCCGGTGGTTCCGGTATCGCTCGCCGGCACGCAACGGCTAATGCGAAAGGGAGATTGGACAATCCATCCCGGCGAGGTTCTGGTTCGATTCGGTACGCCAGTCGATGCAGAGCGATATTCAGTCGATCAGCGCGACGAATTGCGCCAGCGAGTTCAGGATTTGGTCGCCGAGGGTTTGCCGGAAGATCAAAAGCCCGTGTGAGACAACCAGGAGCGGCACCGCCCAGATTCGATTTCGAGGGTGGTAAATTTTTCTCTTACTTCGAGGTCAACCTGGACACTGTCTCGCGCAATTCGCGCAGCTCCTTTTGCAGTTCGGGAAGTTTATTGAAAATCGCTACTGATTTGCGCCATGCCAAATTCACGGTTGCCGGATATCCAGAGTAAATTGCATTGGCAGGCACGTCAGTCGGCACGCCCGACTGTGCCGTGAGCATCGCTCCATCGCCAATAGTCAGATGTCCAGCCGCGCCCACCTGCCCTGCCAGAATGCAACGACTCCCGACTTTTGTTGTGCCGGCAAGGCCGACCTGCCCGCACAGCAGCGTATCCTCGCCCACTTTGCACGCATGGCCTACCTGCACGAGATTGTCTATTTTGGTGCCACGTCCGATGCGTGTCTCTCCAACAGTCGCGCGATCGATGGCGCTGTGCGCCTGGATTTCCACATCGTCTTCGATTACTGCGGTTCCAGACTGGCGAATCTTGTGCCACGAACCATCTTGTCGTCGCGCGAAACCGAAACCGTCGCTACCGACGGTCACGCGATTCTGTAATAGCACTCGATCGCCAATGCGGCAATCCTCTCGTATCGTGACGTGTGAGTGGGCAAAGAAATCATTTCCGATTTTAGCGCCACGATAAATTACAACAAAACTGTGCAGCACCGCATTGCGGCCAATTTCTACCTCTTCGCCAATAAAACAATAGGGACCGATGTGCGCGCCCGGTGCAATTTTTGCCGTTTTGGCCACCACTGCAGTTGCGTCGATTCCCATGGTGTACTGCGGCGCCGGGTGGAAAATCTCGATGGCCCGCGCGAAATCGAGATAGGGGTTTGCCGAACGAAGCGCTGCGATTCGTACCGGACCGGCGTCTTTCGCTACAAAAACGGCCGAGGCTCGTGTGGTCTCCAGCGCTGGCCGATACTTGCGGTTGACGAAGAAAGTTAATTCTCCGGATTCCGAATCCTCAATCCCAGCCACACCTGTAATCTCCAGGTTTTCGTCGCCGTCAACTTCACACCCAAGCTGCTTCGCGATGTTGCCGAGCTTCATCGGAACCTCTCCTCGATATGTGTTCGTGCACGGTCAATGTACAACAGGAGGCGCGATTGGTCATGCACCGACGGGGCAGCCAGGGTATTTCAAGCGCTTCGAAAAATCCGAGCCCAAGGATCAGCAGACACGGCGCCCAACGTAGGCTTATTCGTCGAAGAGTGTAGGTTGCGAGGGAATTCCACTAACCGGAGCCTTGCGTGTTTGCCGCGCCACGCCCACTACGCCAAGAACCTTTATCTCGGCGATGGATGAACGAGGTATGAAGAGCCGCAGATTGTTGCCGTGTATGTCGGGCGGCGTAAGCTGAACTCCGCTATCCAACAGTTCAACCAAGTCATTCGAGACAATGCCCTCCATCACGTCGTCGTCCGTGAACTTCAAACGAACCCACAGGCCGTCCAGCTTCGGCCGGCTCAAAAACAGCTTACGCTCAACCTGAAAATCCTCCTGAAACTCCCTCACGAAATAGACGGATTTGACGTCCTGGGCCGCTATTTCGAGGTGCTCGCCCTCAGGCGTAAGCAGGTCAATGACATCACTGTTTCCCAAGCTCGACGCGTTGACATACCCCTTCACCGGCGTGTGATCCAGAAATAAGACCACAACTTTCTTCCGAGTAGAGGCCGGGAGGCGATCTTTCGCAGAATTGCGGCTTTTGATGGCTGACATTCTTGCCAAATTCTCAAGAGTTATGTTATTCTTGCTCGCGTTTTTGTCAAGTTATTGGTGCTTAAAGGGTTAGCATCGGAGCTGCCGCCGGTTGACCGAGAAAGGCAAGATCCTAAAGTCTGCCTCCGTTGTAGTCTTAGCCACCGTTATCAGCCGGATTTGCGGATACTTACGAGATCAGCGGGTAGCTCTCTTGCTCGGTACCTCACCGGCCGCAGACTCGTTCATCCTTGCCTTTCGCATTCCCAATACGATACGGCGCCTGACAGGAGAAGGCGCACTCGGGGCGTCTTTTATCCCCGTGTTCATCGGCTACCTGCGGGGCAAGCCGCGGAAAGACGCTTGGGCGTTCGCGCAGCGGGCGTTTTGGGATATCGCGGTGATTCTGGCAGTCATCGCGGTGTTAGGCTGTGTGTTTTCGACGGAAGTCATCGGGTTTTTCACGATTTTGGGCGTCAGGCACCTTCGTTGGGACCTGGCAATTTATTTGAACCGAATCATTTTTCCCTGCATGTTTTTCCTCGGTCTGGCGGCATTGGCGTCCGCCATTTTGAACAGCTTTCATCGGTTCGGGCTGCCGGCCTCGACGTCGATAGCATTCAACCTGGTCGTCATAGCCTTCTCTTGCAGTGTGGTCTACCGGCCGATTATGAGGGTGGCACCCGGCGCTTACAAGACGCCGGCCGTGGCTCTGGCGATTGGCATTTTGTTAGGCGCGGTCTTGCAACTCGCAATGCAGCTTCCTTCGGTGGCCAAGCTGGGCATGCGATTCCGACCGGATCTGGCTTTCGACGACCCTGGCGTGAAGAAAGTCGGACGGCTCATGGGGCCGGTTATTCTCGGCACGGGAGTGTTCCAGGTAAATTTTTTTGTGGATACGATCTTTGCGGCATCATCGCGTATGCCGGCGGGAAGCATCACGTCGCTCTATGTGGCGGACCGCGTGATGGAGCTTGTCCTCGGGGTGTACGCAATTGCGATTTCGACCGTGATGTTGCCGACCATGTCTCATCAGGCAGCCGGCGGAAAGCATGCCGAGATGAAACAGACCTTCGGTTTCGCACTTCGCGTTGTTTCATTCATCACCATCCCGGCAGCCATCGGACTGATCCTGCTGCGCGTGCCGATTACTCAAGTACTGTTTCAGCACGGTGCTTTTACTGCTCAGTCGACCGCGCTGACGTCTCATGCGCTGCCGTTTTATTCGCTGGGGTTGCCGGCATTCGCGGCCATCAAATTGATAACACCCATGTATTACTCGACTCATGACACTATGACGCCCGTGAAAGTGGGAGCATGCGCTTTGGGTTTGCACATTGCCCTCAACATCGTGCTGCTCTTTGCCTTCGGACCATATTTATGGAATGCCAGCCCGGCATTGGCCAGTTCACTAGCCGCGTACTTTAACTTCGCTGCGCTTTTTATAATATTTCGCGGCCGTTACGGTTCCTTGGGAGCGCGCGCCATCCTCGGTTCGCTTACCAAGATGGCAGCATGCGCAGTGGCAATGGCAGCCGTGTGCGTGGGCGCGGTGAAGTATTCTCACGTCGCTACGGCAGAAAATTTGTTTATCCGTGCATCAGTGCTTTTCGGATTGATTGCCATCTCAAGCGCGACTTACTTCGGACTGGCGTGGTTGCTTCGATGCGAAGAATTGCCGGAGTTGTTCTTATTGCTAAGGCGCGCGGAATCGGGAGTCGCGGCAACTGGGATCGAATTGTAGGGAATTAGTTTCACAAATTACGTAATCGCTGCGGAATCGGGAGCGATAAAAATTGGAAGCGCAGATTCGATCGTTTTTGAACTACCTGCGAGTGGAAAAAGGTCTGTCGCCGAACACGATCCATGCGTATCGGCGCGATATGGCTAAATTCGAGGTCTTCGCTACGAAGCAAAAGTTGAAAGTGGATCAAATTGAGCGCACCCACGTGGTGGATTTTCTGCGAACGCTCTATCTGAGCAAGCTGGATAGCCGGTCCGTGGCGCGTCACCTGGTAACGCTAAGGCATTTTTTCCGATTTTGCTTTACCGAAGGAGTAATTCGGGAAGATCCGGCGATAAACATCCAGTCGCCGAAATTCCGGCAGGCATTGCCCGAATTTTTAAGCTTGCAGGAAGTCGAGCGCCTGTTGCAGCAACCCGATATCAGCACAACCGCAGGACTTCGGGACAAGGCCATGATCGAATTGTTATATTCAACCGGTTTGCGCGTGTCCGAATTGTGCGGCCTGAAGACGTCCGACTTGCAAATGGAAGTTGGCTGTCTTCGCTGCATAGGCAAAGGAAACAAGGAGCGGTTGGTTCCGGTGGGGCGGCGCGCGTTAGAGGCTGTGCAAGAATATATGCGGAAATCGCGTCCGGAAATTTTGCACGAACGTTCGTCGCCGTACATTTTTGTCAGTCGCACAGGGAAAGCCATAAATCGCATTGTGTTTTGGAAAACACTGGGTGATTACGGCCGCAAGGCGGGTTTGCGTAAAGGCCTGACGCCGCACATGCTGCGGCACAGTTTCGCCACTCACTTGCTCAATCGCGGCGCCGATCTTCGTTCGGTGCAAATGATGTTAGGACACGCCGATATTTCCACTACGCAGATTTATACCCATGTCGTCGAAGAACGATTGAAACAGGTTTATAAAGCGCATCACCCTCGCGCTTGAAATGACGGCCGAGGGATCTCGAGGAAGGCGGTAACCTCATGCCCGATTACATGTACCTGTTGGAAAGCCGGCTATCTCCCGAACAGCGGGCAGTGATGGAACGCGTGCAGGAGTTATCCCGCACGCAGGACGTCAACGTGTATCTGACCGGCGGGGCCGTTCGTGACTTAATTTCAGGCATGCCTATCCGCGATCTCGATTTCACGGTGGAAGGGAATCCCGTGAAGATGGTTCGCGAACTGGAAAAGGGCGGGGCACGCGTCGTATGGGAGAGCGAAAGAATCCGGCATCACGAAATGATTTTTGCCGGCGATGTGGACGGTTCGATATCGGCGGCGCGCGAGGATTTTTACGAACGTCCCGGCGTCAGACCCGAATACCGCTTCTCCGGCGTGATGGAAGACTTGCGGCGGCGCGATTTTGGCATCAATGCCATCGCAATTTCGCTAAATACCCAATCTCGCGGATTGCTTCTCGATCCGATGAATGGCCTAGCGGACCTCGAAAAACAGGAGGTTCGCGCGCTTTCGATTCATGCATTCACCAACCAGCCGATTCGCCTGATGCGCATCTTGCGCTATGCCGCACGCATGGGATTCAAGATGGATCCGCGAACGCAGGAATGGTTTGAATTGGCGATGGAGCGCAAGTTAGCCGAGCGCATCGAGGGGCCGGAAGTTGGCCCTGAAGTCCGCGCACTGGCCCGCGAGGACAATCCCGTCGCCACATTGAAAGCCTGGGAATCCCACGATTTGCTGGGACTGATTCACCCAGCGCTCCAGAAGAGAAAACCGGATTATGACAATTTAAACAAACTTGCTCGCGTTCGATCGAATCTCTATGGGGCCGGTTTGCGGCCACGACTTCATTTGGCGGTCGGTTATTATACGCTGGGCCGGCTGAAAGACCGCGAATCCGCCGCTGCACTGCGGCACTTGGAATACCGGGCTAAAGAGGTTGAAGAAATCGGTGAATTGGTTCCGGAAACCCAGAAAGTCGTGAAGATTTTAAAAAGCGCCAAAACGAAAACACCGAAGGACGCATACTATTACCTGGCATCTTTGCCCGCTGAGACTCTCGCGTTTATCGAGGTTGAACTGCCGAATTCCGCGGCCATGTCGAAAATCCGCAATTATCTTCAGAAATGGCGCCCTTTGCGGATGGCGTCGCCCGCTTCGGAATTGGACGCGCTGGGAGTGGAGCGCGGGCCCAAGTTCGAGAAGATTGTGGATCAATTTTTTGAACTTCAGCTTCGCGGCAAGGGCAAGACGCCTGAAGACCGCACCAAGATATTGAAAAACCTTGCGGGGATCAAAGACGAGCCGAAAAAACCCGAGAAAAAGGAGAAGAAGCGCAAGGGAGAGAAGGAAGCCGCTGTTGCTCCGGAGACGAAAGCCCGCGACAAATCGAAATCAGGAAATGCCGACGCCAAGGCAGTACCCGCGCCGTCCACTCAGCTGAAACCGGCACAGTCGGCGAAAACGCCTTCAAGTAATACCGGCAAGTCGGCCGCCGCAGCGATCGGCGCCAAGGCACAAGCCAAACACGACAAGGCCGAGCATGATACTAAGTCTGCGCGTAGGACCGGGAAGACTGCGAACAAGAAATCGGGCGCGAGCAAGAAAGCGCGCCACTAATTTCCGGGTACGCGTGCAGGCAGCCCGCAAAGAATTCCTGCAACTCAAGCATTAGGACCGATCGCACTTTCAGTCTGCGGGTTTTTTTGGGGCGGGTCTTAGGTCTCGATCTCGCGGCACACGAACGTAGATACATTTGGACACGGCCAACAGATGCGCTCAGATTGCTCGTACTGAAACTTTGAAGCTAGTTTAGAATAGACGCTGAATGACTTTGACTTCCTCGAATTTCGTCCACCTACATCTGCATACGGACTACTCTCTGCTGGATGGCGCCTGCGAAATCGGCGAGCTGACGGCCGAAGCTGCTCGCAGGGGAATGCCCGCCGTCGCTGTAACCGACCACGGCAATCTTTTCGCAGCAGCGAATTTCTATCATCAAGCCACAACCCACGGTGTAAAGCCTATCGTCGGCTGCGAGATGTACGTCGCGCCAGACAATCACAAAAATCGCGGCACTGGCGCCGAGCGCTCCAATCATCTCGTGCTCCTCTGCGAAAACGAAAAAGGTTATCAGAATCTGATCAAACTGGTTTCGACTGGCTATTTGGACGGTTTCTATTACAAGCCACGCGTGGATCATGAGTTACTCGCCAAACACAGCGAGGGGTTGATCGCGCTATCAGCTTGCCTGCGAGGGGAAGTCGCGGACGCGCTGCTCACCGACAAATACGAACAGGCACAGACCAGCGCGTATCGCCTGCGCGACATTTTTGGCAAGGGAAATTTCTTTCTCGAGGTTCAAGATCAAGGCCTCGAACAGGATATCCGCGTCAATCGTGACCTGGTGCGGCTCTCGAGGGAATCCGGTATTCCGCTCGTCGCCACAAATGACTGCCACTATCTGACCCAGTCCGACTCGCATGCGCATGAAGTCCTCATGTGCATCCAGACCGGCAAGACAATGAGCGACGGCCAGCGCATGAAATTTGCCACCGACCAGTTTTATTTCAAGACTGCGGATGAAATGGCTCACGTATTCCGCGAACTTCCGGACGCCGTGACTCGCACAATGGCGATCGCCGAACGCTGCAATCTAAAAATTCAGCGAGTGAGCAATCCGTTTCCTGAATTCAAAGTTCCCGAAGACCACACAACCGATTCGTATTTCGAAAAAGTAGTGCGCGAAGGTTTCGTTTCGCGCGCGCCACAGATCGAGCGGCTGCAAAAAGAAGGCAAACTGCGCCGCCCGCTAACAGATTACGAAAGCCGCCTCACCGCTGAAATTGAAATGATCAAGGCGATGCGGTTCGCCGGCTACTTCCTGATTGTCTGGGATTTCATTCATTACGCCCGCGCACAAGGCGTGCCGGTGGGTCCTGGACGCGGTTCGGCCGCTGGAAGTCTAGTAAGTTACTCGCTGCGGATCACCGACGTCGATCCGATGCAATATGACCTGATCTTCGAGCGCTTCCTGAACCCAGAACGTGTTTCCATGCCCGATATCGATATCGATTTTTGCATGCGACGCCGCGGTGAAGTAATTGAATACGTCCGTCAGAAATATGGAGCGGATAGCGTCGCGCAAATTATCACTTTTGGGACCATGGCCGCGAAGGCCGTCTTGAAAGATGCAGGACGCGCCCTCGATATGCCTTACGGGGAAGTTGATCGTCTAGCTAAAATGATTCCGAATACTTTGAATATTTCGCTGGACGACGCGCTGAAGCAATCAGCCCAACTCGACGCCGCTCGCAAAGAAGGCCCGGTCAAAGAATTAATCGAGGTTGCTCTCCGTCTGGAGGGTCTTGCCCGGCATGCATCAACGCACGCTGCGGGGGTAGTAATCTCGCCCCGGCCGCTCACCGAAATTGTGCCGCTGTACAAGTCGAACAAGGATGAAATTACAACCCAGTACGACATGAACGCGTTGGGCCGAATCGGTCTGTTGAAAATGGATTTCCTGGGACTCACCACGCTGACAATCCTGGAAGATTCGGTGAAAATGATTAAGCAGAACCGGAGTCTGGACCTCGACCTTACTTTGCTACCGCTCGACGACGCGCCGACATATGCACTTTTCGCGCGTGGCGACACGACTGGCATCTTCCAGTTTGAATCACATGGCATGCGCGACATTCTGAAGCGTTATCAGCCGACCCAGATTGAAGATCTCACCGCACTCAACGCCCTCTATCGTCCCGGGCCAATTCAAGGCGGCATGATTGATGAATTCATCGCGCGTAAACAAGGCAAGAAAAAAGTCGCATACGATCTTCCGGAGTTGGAGGAAATTCTTTCAGAAACCTGGGGCGTGATCGTCTTCCAGGAGCAAGTAATGAAAATCGCCAATCGCCTGGCGGGTTTCTCTCTAGGCGATGGCGACATCCTCCGCGCGGCCATGGGCAAGAAGAAAGTAGATGTGATGGCCGCACAGCGCGACAAATTTCTCGTGGGCTGCGCCGGCCGAAAAGTTCCCGCCAAAAAAGCCGAGAAACTTTTCGATCTCATGGAAGAATTTGGCCGCTACGGGTTCCCCAAAGCGCACGCTTGCGCGTACGCGCTCCTCGCGTATCACACCGCCTATCTTAAAGTTCACTACCCGGTGGAATTCATGGCCGCCATGCTCAGTTCCGAAGCCGGCAACACCGAGAAGGTAGTGAAATACATCAACGAAGCGCGCGGGATGGGAATCCGAGTGCTGCCGCCTTGCGTACACGAAAGCGGCTTGTATTTTACGCCGGTCGGAGATGACATACGCTTCGGCCTCGCAGCCGTTAAGAATGTTGGCGAAAACACTGCCAATGCGATTTGCGAAACCTGTAAAGCGAACGGACATTTTCGCAGCCTTTTTGAATTCTGCGAAGTTATAGATCCAAAATTCCTGAACAAGCGCGTCCTGGAAAGCCTGGTGAAAGCGGGCGCATTCGATTGTCTGGGCGGCGGCTCCCGCGGACGTCTTTTTGCCGCGATCGATCAGGCAATTTCGCGCGGACAGAGAAAGCACCAGGAAAAAACGGTAGGGCAGCACGGCCTGTTCCTTTCGCGTCAAAGTGAAAATGGACATCATCCATGGCAGGACACGGAACTTCCTCCTGCGGATGACTGGAGCGAAGAACAACGCCTTGCAGGCGAGTATTCAGTTCTCGGCTTTTACATTTCTGGTCATCCTCTCGATAAATACGCGGGCCGCCTCAAAGAACTAAATGCTTTCGACCTGGCCACCATGGAGGGCCGCAAGAATAACGAAGACGTATTCGCAGCGGGAATCATCGTTCAAGCACGCCCAATGCGGTCGCGGCGAGGCGCGCGCTGGACGATTTTGACTTTGCAGGATCGCACCGCGGTGATGGAAGCTCTGGTATTCCCTGAAGCGTTTGCCAAACTCGAACCGATTCTTAAAGCAAACACCCCGTTATTGGTGAAGGCGCGCGTAGCGGTTGAGGACGTCGGCACGCGCCTCATAGTTGCGGACGCGCGGCTCCTGGATCAGATCGCCGACAGCCCTCCGCGCCTGCTAAGAGTTCGCGTGGATCTCAGCACGGTGGACTCTGGCGCTCTTGATCGGCTTCAGGATTTATTTTCCAGCCGCCCCGGACGGTGCCGCGTAGCGTTTGATCTGGTAAAAGACGACGGCACCCAAGCAACGCTCGAAGCCGGTAGCGCTGTACTGGCCGATCGCGAACTTTTGGAACGGGTCCGAGAAATCTGCGGCACGGACTCGGTGGCACTGCTTCAGTAAATCAGTCGACTGAAATCATCTTGAGCGATCGAATGACAAAACGCGACGTTGCTGCGGAAAAGCTTCGCAAGAAGCGAGACCGCAAAGCGCGAATGAGGAAATTTAAAGCTATCAAGGCTGCCCGCCGCGCGGCACGCGCTGCAGCAACCAAACAAGCCGCGCTGACCCTCCGAGTGGCCAACAAAGCAGCAATGAAAGCTGCTGCTGCTGCCACGTTTCTGCAGACCCCCTCTTCAGACGAACCTCGAATAAAGACCCCCGAAAAAGCTAGCGTTCCGGAAAAAGTAGCTCCCGTTGACGTGCGCGGAGAAGAGGACAGACAAAAACAGCGGGTGATCAACGCCTTGGAACTCGACGTCGCGGAACTGAGCCTTCTTTCGGCGCCCTCGGGCGAACAATCAGTCGAGATTGAGCGCATTCGCAAAGAAGTGGACGAACTCAAACGCGATCTCTACGCGAACTTGGGCGCATGGCAGCGATTGCTTCTGGCACGCCACCCGCAGCGTCCTTACACCGACGACTACATACGGATGCTGTTCGAAGAATTTTTCGAAATCCATGGCGACCGCAATTTTTCCGACGATCCTGCGCTGATCACCGGTATGGCCAAATTTCACGGCAAGCCAGTCATGATTGTAGGGAATCAGAAGGGACGCGACACAAAACAGCGCCTCGCTCGGAATTTTGGCCAAGCAAAACCGGAAGGCTATCGCAAGGCTCTGCGCGCGATGCAGCTAGCGGCCAAATTCGGGCGCCCCATTTTCGTGTTTGTGGACACGCCGGGGGCTTATCCGGGCGTAGACGCGGAAGAGCGTGGCCAGGCAGAAGCGATCGCACATAACCTGCGCGAAATGTCACGCCTCCCGGTACCGATCTTGGTAATAATCACCGGCGAAGGCGGTTCGGGCGGCGCGCTGGCGATAGCAATAGGCGACCGCGTATACATGTTGGAAAATTCCGTGTACTCGGTGATTTCTCCGGAAGGCTGCGCGTCCATTATGTGGCGCGACGCCAGCAAAGCGGAAATTGCGGCCCAGGCTTTGAAGATCACCGCACCGGATTTGCTTGGAATGCGGCTAATCGACGAAATCGTTCCCGAGCCCGAAGGCGGCGCGCATTACGACCATCATGCGGCAGCGAAGTTGCTCGAACCATTTATGACACGGGCTCTCGAGGAACTCTCCGCGCTTTCACCCCGCGAACTGATCGACCGCCGTTACGAGAAATTCCGCCTAATGGGCCAATTCTTCGCTTAGTCCTCGCCCGCGCAAACGCTTTCACGTTGACACGCCCAACGGCTTGTAGTTCTATTCGCTTGTTAATCAAAGTCCATCTTCTTAGGAGCTTAACGCATGCGAACCTACGGAATACTTTGGGTGCTTTACGGCGTCCTGCGGCTGGTTGGCGCGCTGCTTGTATTTATGTATAGTGCCACGCTTACTCTGATGTGGGGGGCGCTGCTGTCACGAGTTCCCAATCCGTTCGCTCTGATGAATCTGTTTCACATCTTTCTTATTTTTACGATCATTCTCGGAATTGTCGCCGGCGCAGTTTGTATCATCGCCGGTCTGAACCTCATGTCCGGCGCTTCGTCAGCGCGCACGTTTGGCTATGTGGCGGCATTTTTCGGCCTCACGAACGGACCGCTGGGTATCGCCCTCGGAGCTTTCACGCTGGCGTTTATCAGGCCCGCTGAGATGCGAACCCTCTAACTGGCGGACAGAAATCGGCAAACACCGAGCAGGGAATTCGATTCCGAGCGACCAAAAAGACAGAGCCGGCCTGCCAAGGCAGCGACATAGACGTTTCTCATATTGGGACAAAATGATCAATTTCACTTCGTAATTCATTCACCAGTAGAGCATTGAACACTAACCGCAGGCGTTTCGATTGCCCTCCGCACCTACGTGCCTTAGTTTGCATACTAGGGGAATAAATCCCATGGCAGACTCCGACGCACCCGTGATGTCCGAACTTTTTCGTCCCTACGAGAAACTGGTGGAAATTACCATTCTTGGGAAGACTTTTCTTGTTCCAGAGCGCAATTCGCTCCTGCGCGCCTTTCAATTCATTAGCCCGGAGACCGTCCCTTACGGTCGTTTCTGCTGGAATCAGGAGTGCCAGTATTGCAAAGTGAGTTGCCAACTTTCCGACGACGACCAATCACGTCCTATTCTGAGCTGCAAATTTCTAGTGTCAGAAGGTATGGCGATTTCCGATCTGGCGCCTGAACTTGTAGGTTGCCTGCGTACGAAACTCGGCGCGGCAGCGCAGAATAATAATTCCATTTCGCAACCGATCTCCACCTCCGCCAGCCAGAACTCCCAGAACGATTAGCGCGGCTCGCTTCTAGAGGATCCTTCGTCTCCGCTCCGAAACAGTGCAAGACCAGCTCACACACTCGCCCGGGCTGCATTGCGTGTGTTATTTTGAAATACACTTCGATGCGCGAGGGAGGATGAATGCCGATTTGCGACGGATGCGGCGCCCACGTGGACGAAACGCATATTCGTCAGCGCATTGAGCGCCTTGAACTCGCTACACGCTTTCGTCCGATTCACATTCAAGTGTTGCTCCTCGATGCGGCGCCACCGCTCGAGCCCAAGGATTATTTTTATTGCCCTGCGATGCTACGTGACGATCGCTCGGCTCCATCGAGAGTATTTTTTGATGAACTTGCAACTTGTCTCGGACTCGAATCGAGGGAACTCTTCCAGGAGGAGAATATTCTCGGGGAATTCCAGAAACGTGGATTTTTCCTTGCCTATGCGATTGAATGTCCTATCAAGCTCGGGAGCGATCTCGAGTCGATCGTGAACGAGCGCGCCGTCACGGTTCTGCTGCGTGTGAAATCGTCTTACAGGCCTAAATTCATCGCCCCGATTTCCAGTGTGCTCCAGCACTTAGTCCGGCGGTTCGAGAGAGAAGGCTGGAGTGATCGGCTGATCTTGAACGATGGTGAGCCTTTCGACAACCCATTCGGCAGGAACGCCCAGCTTCGTGCAAGAATAGTCGCAGCGTTGAGTGCGCACTCCCAGCCCTAGCTACTCTTCCTACCCGTCCAGCCCTTGTAAAATTTTGTTAAGAATAGCCATTCGAGGCCCTGTATACGTTGTGTTAGTATCGGTGGTTCCATGCGAAGACAACCTGGAGATCCGCGCATGAATGCCCGAGGCAAATTCCTCATAGGTTCGGGGATTATTATCCTCACGCTGTTGGCGTTAGCCTATGTGGGATTCACACAGAGCAAGACTTACTACCACACAATCACAGAGCTTGGAACGCTGCAGGGTTCATCGCTTCATCAGCGCATGCGAGTTTCTGGCAACGTTCAAGCGGGTAGCATCGAACATGTCGCGGGTCGCGTGGACTTTATCCTAACGGAGCAGGGCAAGAATCTGCCGGTGAGTTACGTCGGCCGCGATCCGTTGCCGGACACGTTTAAAGACGGGTCACAAGCGCTGGTGGAAGGCAAACTGCAGCCGGACAATCGCTTCGAGGCGGAAGCGGTACAGGCCAAATGCGCTTCTAAGTATGAGGCGGCGCCCATCGGAACTCCCACAGCGACTCCCCGGCCGCCGCAGACTTCGATGGGTTCTTCCGTGCGGACCACCGGAAACTAGCGCGTTGGGGAATTAAAGCGGATCACCGCGGGGGAAATCTTTGGATATCTTGGGTTCTTTTGCACTCCTGCTTGCGTTTCTGGCGGCGGTGTATGCGGTTGTAGCGGGAATCGTCGGGATTCTGACTCGCCGCCTTCTGCTTACAAAAAGCGCTCGGAATGCCGGGATGGCGGTTTTCGTTCTGGTGACGATCGCGGTTGCCTGCCTTGAGTATTTCTTTTTCACCAATAATTTTTCGATGGCATATGTAGCGGAGCACAGTAATCGTGCGCTCCCCGCATACTACAAATTTGCCGCGCTGTGGGCAGGTCAGGAAGGCTCGCTGCTTCTTTGGACCTGGCTCCTCTCCGGTTACGTGTTTTTCGTTCTCTTCCTGCATCGCAAGCGGCACCCTGAGCTGATGCCATATGCGGGCGTTGTTATGGCTAGCGTACAAACGTTCTTCCTAACACTGAATAATTTTGTTGCCACTCCGTTTCAGGTAATCGCCAGTGCGGACGGCGCCGGTGTGATGCATCTCGCGAAACTCGCCGAAGGCCGAGGCCTGAACCCACTGCTGCAATATCCGGAGATGGTAATTCATCCGCCCATGCTGTATCTGGGCTACACGGGATTCACGGTTCCGTTTGCATTTGCGTTGGGTGCGCTGCTAGGGCGTTATCCTGGCGAGAAATGGATTCACATTACTCGGCGGTGGACCATGATCGCCTGGTGCTTCCAGAGCATCGGTATCCTACTAGGCGCGCACTGGGCGTATGCCGTACTCGGCTGGGGCGGATACTGGGCCTGGGATCCAGTCGAGAATGCATCACTCCTTCCATGGATCACCGGCACGGCGTTTCTCCATTCCGTGATGATGCAAGAAAAGCGCGGCATGATGAAAGTCTGGAACGTGTGGTTGGTCTTCACCACGTTCATGTTGTGCATCCTCGGCACACTGCTGACGCGCTCCGGTGTGGTGAGTTCGGTGCACGCGTTTGCACAATCCTCTATCGGTACCTGGTTCGTTGTGTTTTTGGCGATTACTTTCACGGTTTGCTTCGCAGCCTACTGGAAGAACCGTGATTACCTGCGCAGTGACAACCAGCTGGATTCACTCGTCTCGCGCGAATCAAGCTTCCTCTTCAACAATCTGATTTTGCTGGCTGCTTGCTTCGCAGTATTGTGGGGAACGCTTTTCCCGGTACTGTCCGAATGGGTTCAGGGCAGCAAAATAAGCGTCGGTGCGCCGTTCTTCAATAAAGTAAACGTGCCGATCGCGTTGTTCCTCATGCTGTTGACGGGCGTGGGCCCGCTTCTAGCCTGGCGAAAAACTTCGTTCGATGCATTAATGCGAAATTTTGCCTGGCCGCTCGGCGGCGGCGTGTTAGCGGGTGTAGTAGCGCTTATTTTTGGCTTCCGCGATGCCTATTCGCTGGTATGCCTGATCCTCTGCGTCTTCGTCACGCTGACAATCGCATCAGAATTTTTCCGTGGCGCACGCGTGATTTCGGCCCGTGACGGGACGAACCTGCTCACGTCGATCGGCGAACTCACGATGCGCAACACCCGCCGTTACGGCGGCTACATCGTCCACTTCGGTATGGTCCTGGTTTTCATCGGCATCGCCGGCACGCCCTTCAACAAGGATATACAGAAAGATCTGGGAATCGGCGACACACTGCGAATCGGCCCGTACACGATCCTCTGCCAGAATTTCGATCAGGTGAGTAACAACAATTACCAGTCAGACCGCGCCAGCCTGGAAGTCTTCAGGAACGGTAAATCAGTGATGATGCTGTTTCCGGAGCGCCGCCTGTTCCTCGCCAGCGGAATCACGGAAACCATGGTCGCGGTTCAATCTTCGCCGCTTCGCGATCTCTACGTGGTGTACGCAGGACGAAGCCCCGAAAGTGGCCGGCCTGCGGTTCACGCCTATCTATTGCCGCTGGTGAAATGGATCTGGTTCGGCGGAATTGTGGTTGTACTGGGGACGATTCTCGCTCTGTTGCCGAATAGGCGGACCGTTCTGGTTCTACGTCCCGCCACCGAAAGATCGTGGACTGGCGCAATTGCTGAAGTTTCCGCGGCGATGGGGCCGGTCGCTAGCAGGGTGGAAGGCAATGACTAACACCGTGCGAGCGTTGAAGAACACTCGGCGCTCTCTGCGGCTTTTTTTTGCGTCCTCTTCGGTACGTTTTGCTCTTCTCGCCATGGTCGCGGCGCTACTCTTGGCCCCGATTAGCCTCAATACGGCCAGCGCGCAAGTATTACCGCGCGCGAAATCCATAGCCAAGCGTGTGATGTGCATGTGCGGAGGCTGCCAGGACTCAGCAGGCATGTGCAGCCACCCGGGCGGCACATTTTCAGGGCCGTGCGAGACAGCGCGCGCCATGCAAAAAGATCTCGACCTCCGCGTAGCCCGCAGCGAATCCGACGACGCGATTCTGACAGCATACGTTCAGCAATACGGTCCCACAGTCTTGGTCGAGCCGCCGAACAAAGGTTTCGATCTTCTAGCTTGGGTCATGCCGATATTAGTGCCGCTGATTGCGCTGGTTCTCGTATGGCAAGCAGTTCGGGGCTGGCGACACAAAGCAGTCCTCGCTCCCGCAGGCGGCCCGCCAATCGATCCCCGATTGCTCGCGCGTGTGGAGCGCGAAGCCGGCAACGAACCCGCCAGGGAAAACGATGAGTGAAGTCGATATCGCGGTCGCTTGCGTGTTACTGGCGGCAGCAGCGATATTTTTTATTTTTAACGTCCAGCCCGAAGCATCGGATTCGGCGCCGCATCGCACTACACTCGATCAGCTGATGGAACGACGCGACGCAATTTACGAAAATCTCCGCGACCTGCGCTTCGAATTCCGCGCCGGCAAATTTTCCGAGCACGATTATGAAGAAATCAAGCAATCCCTCGAAGTTGAAGCCGCGCGAGTACTCGCCGACATGGACAGATTGACGGGCGGTACCCCGATGCCATCCACGCGGCAAGTCTCAACGCGACAGACAGCAGCGGAATTGGCAGCCGCAGGCAAGGTGCGAAATTCATGAATCATCGGTTCTCTAAATACCGAACGAGTCGCCGGGGGTTCATGCTGCCGATGCTACTGGCAGCGTCCTTGGTTTTTGCAGCGTCCAGCGCATTAGCAGGCACCCTCGACGGCACGGTCAAAAATGGCACGACCGGAAAGCTGGCTGTTGGCGCAGATGTTATATTGATCCAGCTCCAAGGAGGCATGCAGCCAGTCGCGAACACCAAGACCGACGCCCAAGGCCACTACCATTTCGACAATCCGCAACTGGGCACTGGACCCATGCTCGTTCGCGTAGTCTATAAAAGCGTCAATTACCACGAGCCAATCACGCCCGGGAAAACGACGGCAGACGTCGAAGTTTTCGAACCTACCGAAAAGCCAGACTCATTCAGCGTTGCCAATCACGCCATCATCCTTCAGCCGAACGGATCCAATCTCATGGTCGGCGAAGAATATATGATCACCAACAAGACCCAGCCTCCCGTTGCCTTCTATCGCGAAGACGGCTCATTTAATTTCACGCTGCCTGACGGTGCGGATTTCAATCAAGCAGCCGCGTGGGGCGCCGCGGGCATGCCAGTCGTTCAGGGAACGATCGATAAGGGCAAAAACAAAATGGCGATCGCTTTTCCGTTCCGCCCCGGCGAAAGCGGAGTGCGCCTTTCCTACAAAATGCCCTATGCTGGGAATCATTTGATGTTGCGTAACGTGTCGCCGTACCCCACCGAGCGCCTGATCATCGCGGCACCGCCAGCAGTCCAAATTTCGGGAAGCGGGATTTCGCCCGCCGGGCAAGATCAGGGATTTAACGTATACATGCGCGATAATGTGGCGGCGAATTCGCCCATCGATGTTTCGATTTCAGGCACGGTTCCATTGCCGCCACCGCAAGGTCAAAGCGGCGGGGGAGCCTCAGGAACGGGGTCGCCAGGCGCAGGCATGAGCCCGGACAATTCGCAAAACCCGGCAGTGAATTCACGCGCCGAAGCGCCAGGCGCTGAGGCCCCGTCCGTCAGTGCCACTGCTATCCCCGCCAGGCTCGATGGATTGAAATGGGTTCTCACTGGCGGTTTCGCTTCGATTTTCATACTCGGATTCGCCTACTTGTGGCTGCGTCCTCGCGCTGCGGTCGGCGCAAACGGCACGGACGTACAGGAGTCGCCTCGCGTTGCCAGAAAAAAGAGAGACCGTGTCGGCCCAGCAGCATTGACAGCTTCAGACGAACCATCAGAGTCATCCGTTGTCGAAACGTCAAATGGCGCAAACCGTGCGGAAGCGATCGATGACGAAGTCAAAGGCAACCTGGATGAACTAAAGAACAGCATCTTCCGACTCGAGCTCCGTCGTCAGGCTGGGACCATCAGTGAAGAAGATTACGCCCGCGAGCGAGAACGCGTCGAAAAGACGATCCGCGGTTTCGTGCAAGGCTAGGCGCAATCTTTGCCTGCAATCGGTTCGCCCTCGCGGTCTGAAACACCCTCAGTCGGCATATCATTTCAAAATATAGAAAAGCGCTTCGGGGCCTTCGCCGCCCTCCGCGGCGTCTCTCTCGAAATCCTCCCGGGCGAATTCGTCGCGCTGCTCGGGCCAAACGGAGCAGGGAAGACGACATTGCTGCGGATCGCCGCCCTCTTGTCGAATCCATCCCGAGGTTGCGTGCTATTCTCCAGCCGACCGCGATCAGCAGGGCGAGACTCGGCGGCGCCAGCATTCAGCGGCAATCCGAAATCTACGCTCGGTCTGGTTAGCCATAGCACTCTGCTGTACGACGAATTGACAGCCGTGGAAAACCTCACTTTCTTTGCGCAACTTTACGCGCTGGACAATATTAAGTTGCGAGTTGCAACCGCTCTCGAAGATTGCGGCCTTGCCACTCGCGCGGGAAGCTTGGTGCGAACTTTTTCCCGAGGCATGAGACAGCGTTTGGCGATCGCCCGCGCCCTGTCGCACGCGCCACGGTTGCTTCTGTTGGACGAACCTGCTGCCGGGCTTGATCGCCAAGGTCTGGCGTGGTTTTCCACCCGGCTGGCGCGATTGAAGGCCGATGACTGCACGGTCGTTATGAGCACGCATGCGCGCAACGAATCTCTCGACCTTGCCACGCGTGTTGTCTCGCTCACTGCTGGACGCATCGAACATGACAGTGGCCCAGGCGGCGATCCCGGCCCATTGCTGGTGGCGCTGAGGACAGAGTCCTAGGCTTGCGAAGCATCACGGTACGGATTGTCGGCGGCGATCTGAGAAAATAAAATTTCCGCGGCCCCGCGACGGTACATTGTTATCGGGAAGAATGACGAGGATCTTCACGTTGAGCACAGTTAGAGCCGCCGGAATTCTTTTCACTAAAGAACTCCGGCTCGAATTCCGCACGCGCGAACTTCTAACCGCCACCGTCATTTTCGCGATGGTGGTCGAGGTGCTCTTCAGTTTCGCGTTCGATCCCACCCCCGCAGAATCCCGTCGCTATGGCCCGGGGCTACTGTGGATCGCGTTCCTGTTCGCCGGATCGCTCATGCTCAACCCGTCATTCTCCCGCGAACAAACGAACGAAACCCTCGACGCGCTGCGTATGGCGCCCGTTCCCAATTTTGCAATTCTGCTGGGGAAGATCGTAGCCAACTTCGTTTTTATGTCGTTGGCAGAGATCGTCCTCGTCCCTGTTTTTTCGGTGCTTTACAATGTCTCGTTGTCAGGAATTATCGGCCGATTGACTCTCGTGCTGATGCTGGGCACCTTGGGCCTTACGGTGACCGGCACTGTTTTCTCGGCTATCTCAGCCCACGCGCGCATGCGCGAACTCCTGCTCCCGCTACTTTTGCTCCCCGTTCTTACACCGCTCCTGATCGCGTCCGTAGAATCCACGGCTGCGCTTTTTGCCGATCAACCGGTCCTGGATCAGACCTGGGTCACATTCCTCGCTGGATTTGATATTGTGTTTCTTACGGCGTCCTGGCTGCTGAGCGATTATTTGATGGAGGATTGAGCGCGAACGGAAAGCCGTCCGCGAGAATAAAGGCCCTGAACCGATGAGAACCCGCTCGATATTTACGATTTTCGTCACCCTGCTGATGTTCGCAGCGGGTTACGCAGCGCTATTCATCGCGCCCGACGAAAAAACCATGCACGCTATCCAGCGCATTTTTTATTTTCACCTGCCGAGCTGGATCGCAATGTTTGGTGCTTTCTGCGTAGTTTTCTACGCCAACGTCGCCTACCTGATCACGCGCAAACCCAAATGGGATGCCCTGGGAGTTTCCGGGGTCGAAGTCGGGGTGGTGTGTTGTACGGTAGGTCTCATCACGGGCCCGCTGTGGGCGCACCCAGTTTGGGGAATATGGTGGACCTGGGACGCCAGGCTCACCTCCACTTTCGTTTTGTGGCTTCTTTTCATCGCGTATTTGCTATTGCGCGGTCTTCTTGAGGATCCTGAGAAAAAGGCCTCGCTGTCCGCGATTTTCGGAATTTTTGCCTCTCTTGATATCCCGTTGGTATATCTCGCGAATCGCCTCTGGCGCACGCAACACCCTCAACCCGTCATTCTGGGCGGACAAGGTTCCGGCCTCGATCCAACGATGGGTAGGGTTCTGCTGCTGTGCGTTATCGCCATCTTTTGCGTGATGATATTGATGTTGATCGATCGCTACAGACTCGAATTGCTGCGCAACGAATGTGCCGAGCTGCGGTTTGAAATTGAATCGCATAACGCGGATACTCAATCATTCGGTGGAGCAGGTTCCAGTGCATCAACGGCCAACGAGCCTGCGCTGCCGAAGGCCGTGCGATGAAGAACTTTGAATTTCTGTTTACAGCCTGGATGGTGGTATGGGTAGTTTTCTTCGTCTATGAAGTCAGCGTCGCTCGGCGCATTTCGCAAGTGCGCCAGGAACTCGAACAGCTAAAGCAGCAACTGCGGCAAGGATAAGTTCGCAAGAGGTGCATTATGTCTGGGGCCAAAAGAATTGCTGTGGTTCTGTTTCAACTCGGCGGACCAGATAGTCAGGCCGCAGTCGAGCCTTTTCTCTATAATTTATTCCGCGACCCTGACATCATAAATTTCCCAGGGGCATTCTTGGCTCGTAAAGCGTTAGCGAAGCTGATCTCGACTACGCGTTCGAAGGTCGTAAGGCAGCATTACGCCGAAATCGGTGGCGGATCGCCCATTCGACGCCTAACCGAACAGCAAGCACGCGCGCTGGAAAAAGCGCTCAAGCCTCATATTCCAGTGCGAACGATGGTAGCCATGCGCTACTGGCACCCGGACACGGCCGAAGCCATCGCGGTCCTCGATCGCGAGCCCTATGACGAGCTGATTTTACTTCCGCTGTATCCGCACTACTCTTTTGCCACCACTCGCAGCAGTTTGAACGAATGGAGCCGCCAGTACACTGCCGAGACGCCGGTGAAAATCATCGACCATTTCTACGATCATCCGGACTACATCGCCAGCATCGTCCAGCGCATTAACGAAGTCCTGACTACTTTGGACAGTCCGGAGCAGTTACATCTGGTCTTCAGCGCGCATGGGCTTCCGCTGACGCTGGTGGAAAAGGGAGATCCGTACCCAAAGCAGATTGAGGAAACCGTGCAGCTGGTTCGCGAGCTTGGAGCTTGGGAAAACCCGCACGTCCTTTGCTATCAGAGCAAAGTAGGACCGCAAAAGTGGCTGCAGCCATCGCTGACTGGCACGATCGAGCGCATGGCCAAAAGCGGCGTCACGCGGATGCTGGTAATTCCCATCGCTTTCCTCACCGAGCATATCGAAACCCTGCACGAAATCAACATCGAAGCCCGCGAAGAAGCGGAATCGCTCGGCGTGAAAGAGTTCTACATGATGCCCGCGCTCAACGATTCGCCGCTGCTGATACGCGCCCTGGCTGACCTCGTACTGCGCGCAGTAGGCTTGCGCAGCGGCGTAGCCTCTTTCGCCATCTAAATCTTTCGCAAAAGTTTCCCCGGAGAATGTCTTGACAGGGCCTCTCCCAAGTCTTATAACCCACTGTTCCTTTCTTCGGACGGAATCAGCCATTTTAAATTTATAGTTCTCGTTTTTGCAGCACAGCATTTCGAACGGGCCTATGGCAGAAATTTCCGAAGGGAAGCCAACGCAAGCCGCACCGTCGCCAGCAGCGGCGGGAGCGGCGACTCCTCAAACGCCGGAAGCACAAGCTGCGGCAAAGGCGGTTAACACCAGCCGCCGCAGAATTGTTTGGGCGTGTATTTGGGGGTATTTGGGCGTTAACTTCCTGATGTTCCTCAGGTTTTTCTTCCCGCGCGCGCTGTACGAACCAAACACCACTTTCAACATCGGATTCCCGTCGGATTTCGCTCTGGGCATCGACCAGCGCTTCCTGATGACCAATCGCGTCTGGGTCGTTCGCGAACCGGATCGCTTATTCGTGATCTATGCGCGTTGCACTCATCTTGGTTGCACACCGGAGTGGAAGCCCGCGGAGAACAAATTCAAGTGCCCGTGCCATGGCAGCGGTTACGACAGCGAAGGTGTGAATTTCGAGGGCCCAGCCCCTCGCCCCATGGATCGCGCCAACGTCGCGCTTGATCCCACTGGACAAATTTCGGTGGATACCAGCCGCCTGTTCGTCGATGACCCACGCGCGGGCGTAAATCACTTTAATGACACCGGCGCCTATTTGAACGTTTAGAACAGTGGTGAAGGCCAAGTAGAACTGGGTTCGTAACAAAGGACTGAAACGATGCCCGAAGAAAACGGGGACGGTAAGAAGACTGGCGTCCTGGACAAGGTTCAGGATAAAGCCGCCGCGCTCCGCGAGACGTTGGTCGCAAAGGCCAAAGAGCAAGCCGACGGGCTGAAAGAACCCGAAAAGACTCAGCTTTACCGCTCGGTTTTCCGCGTGAAGCATGACGACGAACCGCGCAATCGTGCGCTCAGTGTCCTATCCAACGTTTTCTTCCATTTGCATCCGGCAAAAGTAAATCGCGACGCCACCAAGTACAACTTCACCTGGGGCATGGGTGGAATCACTTTCTATCTTTTCATCGTGCTCACCTTCACTGGCGTCCTGCTGATGTTTTATTACCATCCCTCCAAAGTGCAGGCGTTCCGCGACATCCTGTACTTGGAAAATGACGTTCCATTCGGCAAGCTCTTGCGCAACATGCATCGCTGGGCCGCGCACCTCATGATCATCGCGGTCTGGCTGCACATGTTCCGCGTTTTCATGACCGGCTCTTACAAGCGCCCACGCGAATTTAACTGGTGTGTCGGCGTCCTGTTGATGGTGCTGACCATGCTTCTCAGCTTCACCGGATACCTGCTGCCCGACGATCAGCTCGGCTTCTGGGCGGTGACGGTGGGCACGAACATGGCGCGCGCGACGCCGCTGTTAGGGCACGAAGGACCGTTCGGCGCACTGTTAGGCATGACGCCGTACAACGACGTCCGATTCGCGTTATTAGGTGGTTCCATTGTTGACGCCAATGCGCTGCTGCGCGCCTACATTTGGCATTGCATCGCGATTCCGCTGATCGTCTCGATTTTTCTAGGAGTTCATTTCTGGCGCGTCCGCAAAGACGGGGGCATTTCCGGCCCAGCTCCTGTGATGCTTGAAAGCGAAATCAAAGAGGAACGAAATCCAAGGCCGGTGGTATTGCGGCCGAGCGGCATGGGGTAGCGCGGAAAATGAAATTCTAGTCGGCAGTTAACGGCGGCTGGCGCGTTTAGTGTAAGAGATTGACGCAGCAGGAGACCAACGGATGGATTGGCATCAGCTCTGGGAAATCGCATCGGCGCCCGACAATGTTCCCATCGTGGGCTTGCTATTCCTAATTCCGTTTTATTTGTGGTACGCGCTGAAGCAGGGAATCGAGAACGACAAGCTAATCGCCATTCTCGAGTCTGACGCGCAATTGGCAAAAACCAAATACCGCAAGACCCAAGAGTGGGATCCGAAGTGGGAGCGCGAAGTCCACACCTGGCCCTACCTGATGCGCATGGAATTTTTGGTAGCGATCATTATCACGGTGCTGCTGATGGTGTGGTCGCTCACGTTGAACGCGCCGCTCGAAGAGCCGTCGAATCCCAACGTCACCATGAACCCCGCGAAAGCCCCGTGGTATTTCCTGGGCTTGCAGGAAATGCTGGTGTATTTCGATCCGTGGATCGCGGGCGTAGTGATGCCCACGCTGGTCATCGTCGGCCTGATGGTGATTCCGTACATTGACGCGAATCCGCTGGGCAATGGCTATTACACATACAAACAGCGCCGCTTTTCGATTTGGACGTTCCTTTTCGGATTCGTCGGCCTGTGGGTCTTAATGATCGTGATCGGCACATTCATCAGGGGCCCCGGGTGGATGTGGTTCTGGCCCGGAACAACATGGGATGCTGAGCGCGTGGATTACGCGGTGAACCGGAACCTGGACCAGGTGTTCGGCATCGACGGGTCGTGGTTCGCAGCGATTTTCCACATTTCGAAAGACCAGGGCGCGATCTGGGCGCGCGTTCTCTTCGGCATACTCCCGCTGATCCTGTTTTTCGTCGCGGCAGGTTTCCTGGTTCATTGGATCTGCATGCGCACAGATTTCAGCCGCAAGATTTACAAGCGCATGAGCCTGCTGCAACTGGTCACCATGTACACGTTCTTGATTTTTATGTTCTCGCTACCGGTGAAGATCCTGCTGCGTTTGGTGTTCACCATCAAGTACGTTTGGGTGACGCCGTGGTTCAGCATATGACGATCCGGCGACGATCGTCATCCCGAGGGAGCAACGCGACCAAGGGATCCGAAACGGTTTCTCAGCTCGAAGCGACCACACTGAAGGAGGCAATGGGTGGCTGATCGTTCTCCCGAAACCGGCCCTGACGATCCGATCAAGAGCAGATCCTTCGCGCTGCCGCTGCTGATCGTATCATTTCTCCTGATCCTCACGGTGGCGTGGTCGTTCTACGTCGAATTCTATGGCCTGCAACCGTGGCGCGAATACCAAAGCCGTTTCGCCAAAGCGTACACGATTTTCCTGCGTGGCAAAATCAAAGACGAAAAGAAGAGCGAGGACGCAGTCTTTTCCTCCTCGGAGTACAAAGGTCTAGTGGCGAAGGTCGATGCCGCCGAAAAGGCGGCAAAATCGCAAGATGAAAGCATCGCCGAGCAGATCGCGCTGCTCGATGACCAGCGCTCCGCCATCGGCGATGCCTTCAAAGACGCGCGCGGAAAAATCGGTTCGCTCGTTTACCAATACGAAATTGTTCCGGCGTCCGAAAAAGATAAAAAAGCATCTCGCCTGGAAGCCCTGAAGAAGGGCCGGGAGAGCATCTGGAAGGTAGATTGGCCGGTCGCCGATGGCAAAATCCAAAAAGACAAGCCTTTCACCGGAGACGCGCTTAATGACACCTTCACCAGCATCATGGCCCAGCGCGCGGGCCTCGTAGCACAGCGCGGCGAAGTGGATAAACCCGCCAAGGCAGCTCGCGAGGACCTGGCGCAATATACTTCGGAGCATCTGCCCGGACTTAGCGCCACGTCACTTGAAAGCTTGCGGAATTCAATGGCCGATTTCGATGAGCGCATCATTCAGATCAACGTGAATCCGCCAGGGGCCTCATTGAATAACCTTGGCGGCGCGGGCCTGGTCGATCGCTGTCAATCCTGCCACGTTGGCACAGATCAAAAATACGTTCCGCCGCAACTGACGCTAACAAAAGCCGATCTGGGAATGGCGAAGAGCGATGACGCGCCGTATTCCAGCCACCCGGATTTGGATCTGATTCAATGGCATCCGCTGGAAAAATTCGGCTGCTCGCCCTGCCACGGTGGCAACGGGCGCGCCATCGATTCCGAAAAGCGAGGCCACGGTCGTTACGAACATTGGCTCTGGCCACTCTATTATCCGGAAAATTACAACGCGGGCTGTCAGCAATGTCATTCCGCCGACATGGTCACCGAGCATGCTCCCGTGCTGAATGAAGGTAAACAGCTCTACCGTCAGAAGGGCTGCATCGGCTGCCACAGGTTCCAGGGCTTCGATAATCAAGACGAACAGCTCGTAAACGCGCGGCAACAAATCCTGACGCTCGCCAAGACGAAGTCTGACGACGAGCTCGAAATCCCGCGTGTGCAGAAACTCGGCGATACAGCCTCGGACAATGCTGCAGCGGATCGATACTATGCGCAAGCGACGAACATGACAGTCGAAATCAGCCGCATGGACGCGCAGAGCGAAGCGCTCGAACAACGCAGCCACAATTTGCTTCAGGAAATAAAGAAAGTAGGCCCGGATCTGAAAGAAGCGCGGCAGAAACTGCGCAAAGAATGGATTCCATACTGGATCGGCCACACCACGGAATTCCGTCCGACGACAAAGATGCCGCAATTCAAAGTCTCGCAGGATGAAATCCAAGCCATCGCCGCATTCATTTGGCAAGATTCGCTCACGGATCCAGCGCTCGATAAACAGCCGGCAGGGAACGCGGGCCACGGCAAGGAACTTCTGGAATCGCGCGGCTGCCTTGGGTGCCACGCGATCGGCGAAGGATCGAATGCTGTCGGCGGTACATTTGCCGCGAACCTCAGCCGTGTGGGCGAAAAAGAAAATTACGACTACATCGTCCGCTGGGTTCACAATCCACGCCAACGCAGCCGCCCCTATTGCCCTTATGAAAAGAAAGACCTCGCCCCGGAAGATTACGCAAAACACAATCTCCCGTACGTCTTCGATCTCGATCACTCGCGCTGCCCCAACGACGGCCACGAACTGGTGGTCCAGCAACCGACGATCATGCCCAGCCTGCGTCTCTCGACTGAGGACTCGCGCGACATCGCCAGCTACTTAATTACACAGAAACACGCAGACGCGTCGTACGCATCCGCCGACTACATGGACGATCCGAAGCTCGCGGAAAAAGGTAAGGATTTAGTCCGTCACTACGGCTGCGCGGGCTGCCACGAAATCAGCGGCATGGAAGACGAAGGTCGCATTGGCACGGAGCTAACCAACGAAGGCAGCAAGCCGATCGAACGCCTCGATTTCTCGCTGTGGACTGAAGACGCAAAACGCGGCGTGCTGCCGGACGGCAAACCCTACATGCGCGAAGGAAAACAGGTCGCCTGGTTCGATCCCAAGGGCTTCTTCGAGCAGAAAATGAAGAACCCGGCGGTTTACGACCAGGGAAAATATCACGCGAATCCGATGGACGCGCTGCGCATGCCGAAGCCCAACCTGCAATCGCAGGGCGAAGTCGAGGCGCTGGTAACGATGCTGCTGGGCAGCACTGATCCAACTTTGCCGCCGGATTACATGTACCGGCCGGCCGATCGCCGCAAATACATCCAGGACGGATGGTGGGTAGTCACAAAATATAACTGCATCGGCTGCCACCAAATCGACGTCGGCCAAAAATCCGTACTGATGACCCTGCCGATGTATCAAGGCGAGAACAAAGCCAACTTACCCCCAGTGCTGACGACGGAAGGCGCGCGTGTGAATCCGGATTGGCTGCGCCAGTTCCTGGCGAACCCCGCGCTGAGCACCACGGACACCAATCGCAATGGCGTCCGCCAATATCTGCAGGTTCGCATGCCGACGTTTTACTTATCCGACGACGAAATCCGCAAGCTCACGTTATTCTTCGAAGCGATGTCGGCGCAACCAGATCCATTCATTCCGCCGAAGGTAGAACCGTTAACTGACGCCGAGCGCGCCATGGCGCGCGGCTTATTCACCAGTCCGGCTGCGCCCTGCTTGAAGTGCCACATGACCGGCAACGAAGCACACGATAAAAACGCATCAGCCCCGAATTTTCTGCTGGCCCGTGATCGCCTGCAACCGGCCTGGACCACAAGATGGATCATCGACCCGGCAAAAATTATTCCTGGCACGGCAATGCCGTCAGGGCTATTCCATAAAGACGGCGACCATTGGGTTTTCTCCGGCACCGTCCCGGCGGCCATGGAGCAGTATCACGGCGATCAAGCGCAGTTACTGGTGCGCTACATGTTCTCGCTGACGCCGCAAGAGCAAGCAGCACTTCTAGGCCGTACGCCAGCCGCAACAGCCGGCGCACCCAAAACGTCGAGCAGATTGGCAAGCAAGTCGTCGACCGGCACAGGCGGAAAGTAGCACCGCAGTTGTCATCCCGAGCGCAGCGAGGGATCAGTTGCGTTTGCTGCGCAGCAGGGCTGATCAAGAATCCCATGAATTCGCACACGAAATCGTTACAATATGCACTGACATAAGGAGGAAATTTTCGAAATGAGGAACCGATACTTTAATTTGGCGCTCGCCGCCATCGTGGCACTCGCCATCACGGGCTGCGGCAAAAAAGAAAGCAATGAAAACGCCGAAGTCCCGGCTAATCCGGCCGCCGGAAAAACGATAGACGCATCCACCACAGGCTCCGTCAGCGGCAAAGTAACCCTCGATGGCAAGGCCGCCCCAGAAAAAGCAATCAACATGAGCGCCGAACCATATTGCCAGAAAGCGCATTCGTCCCCGGTGATTCCGCCGACGGTGGTTGCAAACGACAAAGGCGATTTGGGCAACGTAGTAGTCTTCGTCAAGGACGGCCTCGGTGATTACGTCTTCGACACGCCAAAAGATTCGGTCCCGCTCGATCAAAAAGGCTGCATGTATGACCCGCACATTATCGCGTTAATGGTCGGCCAAACTTTCGAAGTGAAGAACGACGACCAAACTACGCACAATATCCACCCAATGCCAAAAGACAACCGCGAGTGGAACAAGTCGCAAGCTCCCGGCACCTCGCCAATCGATGAATCCTTCGCGCGCCCGGAAGTAGCTATTCCCGTAAAATGCAACGTCCATCCCTGGATGAAGAGCTACATTTTCGTTTTCAAGAACCCGTATTACGCGATCACGTCGAAAGACGGCACTTTCGAGCTGAAGAACCTGCCCCCGGGTAGCTATACAATCGAAGCGTGGCAGGAAAAGTATGGCACGCAGGATCAAACAGTGACGATCGGCCCGAAGGACTCAAAAACAGTGGATTTCAAATTCAACGCGTCGATGCCGCCTGCGCCACCGACTGACTAGAATATCGCGTGCAGCTTTACGGCTGAGCCAACATTTGGGCGGCTCCATTTATGGCGTGTAGGTGTGTTGCTATCTTGTTGCCGTCCGCTTGTTGGGCTTGGCCTTTAGTGTTTTCTACGGGGTGGTCGGGCTTCAGCGCCCGAGGATAGTTCTAAAGTTTTTTGCGTCGCAAAACTTTTGCCTGGCACGGTTCTCAGCCTCGCAGCAATGAATTGTGGCGTCGAATGTGTTAGCTTACGTGTTCATCCGAGATGCCTGAACTCACGACGCCCCTGCCATCAACCGCCCAAGTGCCTCGAGGCGTTTATCGTTTCGCCGTGGGTACAGCAGCCTGTGCGGTTCTGCTGCTCATGGCGGGCGCTCTGGTAACCAGTAACGATGCAGCCGACTCCGTCCCGGATTGGCCTCTGGCCTACGGCAAGATCATTCCGCCGATGGTAGGTGGAATCCGCTACGAATACGCTCATCGCGTGATGGCCGGGACAGTCGCAATTCTCACGGCCATTCTCGCTATCTGGCTAGCGCGCCGCGGTTCACCATTCCTTCGTAAACTAGGGTGGACGGCGCTCGGCCTGTTGATCGCCCAATCATTCCTCGGAGGGATGCGCGTTCTTTTTCAAGATCCCGCGCTAACGGCAACCCTCCATGCAATCCTGGCGCAGATTTTCTTCATCACCATCGTCAACCTGGCACTTTTCACCAGTGACTGGTGGATGCGCGACCTGCCGCATCTTGACGACCCCGGTTCGCCGCCTCTGCGAACTCTCGCATTAATAACCACTGCGGCCGTTTTTGTGCAATTGATCCTGGGTGCAGGCTTTCGTCACGGGGCGTTTGGCATCTTGCCGCACATAATCGGTGCCTTCGTCGTTTTGTTCCTGGTTATGTCGACCGGACGCACGGTTCGCAAGCGATTCGGCGCGACGCCCGACCTCCGGCGCTGGGGAATCCTGCTCCAGTCCTTCCTCGGCACTCAGTTTCTTTTAGGCATTGCTGCGTACTGGGCCGTCGTGCAGGAAATCAAAGCCGGGCAGCCGACCACCACATACGTGGTCCTGACGGTAGCCCACGTTCTAGTGGGTGCGCTGACTTTGGCTGCCAGCGTCGTCCTAACGCTTAGGAGCTTCCGGCTCATTCGCAGCAGTGGTAGAATTGCCGCGTCGTCGCCAGTTGCCGGTTCTAACGCGGAAAGTTCGAGGGCCTAAGACCGTGGACATCCAACGATGAGCAACGGACGCGCCGAAGCGATTGCCGCATATGACAGACCTTGGGCTTATGTAGTCCTCACCAAGCCAGACGTTACGTTTCTCGTTGTAATTACTACTGTAGCCGGTTTCTATCTGGGTTCGAGCGGTCCGCTTGAGTGGATGCGCCTGATACACACCCTCTGCGGCACACTGCTGGTCGCCGGTGGCACGGCCGCACTCAACCAGTACATCGAACGCAACATGGATTCGGTTATGCGTCGCACGGCGGCTCGCCCATTGCCGACCGGCATCCTGCAACCGACAGAGGTCCTGATTTTTGGCGTAGTCACAATCGTTGCTGGAACTTTGTGGCTTACGCTCGCCGTAAACGGCCTGTCGGCTTTTATCGCGCTGAGCACCAGCGTCTCGTACTTGGCGGCTTACACGCCCTTAAAAACGCGCACAACGCTCGCCACAGCCATTGGCGCAATCCCTGGCGCGCTGCCGCCGCTGATCGGGTGGGCCGCGGCTCGCGGATCGCTCTCCACGGGCGCGTGGGTTCTTTTCGCCATCTTGTTTGTCTGGCAGTTCCCACACTTCATGGCCATCGCTTGGATGTACCGTGAAGACTACGGCCGCGCAGGCATTTTGATGCTGCCCGTCGTTGACCGCAGCGGTGACAAGACTTTCCGCCTGATCGTAGCGACCTCTGCGATCCTAATCCCAGTTAGCTTGTTACCCGCAGTTATGGGCATCGCCGGCATCCATTACTTTTATGGCGCTCTCATCCTCGGACTTCTGCTTCTGCAAGTTTCCTCTTGGGCCAATCGTTCGCGAACCAACGTGCGCGCCAAGTGGCTGATGCACGCCACGGTTGCGCATATTCCTCTACTGCTCGGCTGGATGATCCTGGATAAATCACTCCGATGAGCGCAGGTGCGGCGGGAAGGGAGCTCACAATGACACCGAAATCAAACTGGATAGAGCTGAGCGCCTTGTGCGCGCTCTTCATTCTGCTTTCGGTCGTGGGAATCGTCTGGAACATCACCAGCGGCCTGCTCACTAGCGGCATTGACGGCATCATGCTGTTGTTCATCTGTCTGATGATGGGCGGCATATTCAGCCTGATGCTGTTGATAATGCTTTGGCAGGCGGGACTGATTCCGGCATTCAAACGCGCCAAGGCGACCCCTGCCGTTGCCATAAAAACGACAACACCAGCAAAGACTTCGGGTTCGGGCGACATCCCATCGGCGACGCAAGCCGAGAATCAGCAAACGAAATCGCCGGCCGCAAAATAAACTGGAGCAAAAACCCAGACCTTGATCACAGCCATCCCGCTCTCATCTCTTCCCGCATTGAATGCCATTCTTAACACTGCCTGCACGTTCTTCCTACTGATCGGCTTCGCCTTCATTCGCGCAGGAAAAATCCTGTATCACAAACTCTCGATGCTATCCGCATTCGTATGCTCGATGACATTTCTGGGCTTCTATCTCTACTTCCACTTTCACGCGGGACTCATTCGCTTCGGCGGCCAAGGCTGGATTCGCCCCGTCTATTTTGTGCTGCTCATCTCGCACACAACGCTCGCGATCGTTACGGTGCCTCTGGTGATCATCACGCTGAGCTACGCCCTGAGCGAACGTTTCAGCCGCCACCGCAACATCGCACGCTGGACCTATCCCATCTGGATGTACGTCTCGGTGACAGGCGTCATCGTCTATTGGCTGCTTTACATCGCATACAAGCCCATCGGCGCGCCGTGGATCTCCCAGGTTCCCCCATCGTGGACTTCCGGCATACTCTCCTAAACCTCAAATGAATACAGGCGTGCAATCGCAGAAATCATTCGGCGGGCGATGGGCCGTGGCGATCGTAGTTCTGGCGCTGCTGTTCGTGCTGATGCCATTTCTATTCTGGAATGCCACCTGGTTTGGCCGTCCGATCACTGGCAACCAAATCGCAAAGGCATTAGCAGATCGTTCGCATCCTCGCGAGATCCAGCACGTGCTATCACAATTCGAAACGCGTATCGAAAAGGGCGACCCCTCGGTGCGTCGCTGGTACCCTCAAATGGTCGCTCTGGCGAAGGATCCCATAGACGAAATCCGCGTCACCGATGCTTGGGTAATGGGGCAGGACAACACGTCGCCGGAATTTCATACCGCACTTCTTCCGATGCTGAACGATCCGAATCCCATGGTGCAGCGCAACGCGGCACTGTCACTGGTACGTTTTCAGGACGATTCCGGACACGCGCAAATCGTCTCAATGCTTCGGCCGTATGCCATGCCCGCTCCCATGGCCGGCCAACTCGCCACGCGGCTCAAGGCCGGCGACATCGTAAATCCCGGTACTTTGGTGGGACACATCGAGGCAGCAGGGAAAAGCAATGAAGTGCGTTCTCAGGTCCCCGGCACTGTGGGCCGTTGGCTCATTTCAAACGGCGCCACGGTGACGGTTGGCCAGCCGATTCTCTCCCTCGCTCCTAATGAAAGCATGGCCTGGGAAGCACTGCGCGCGCTGTTCTTGACGGGACGCCCAGAAGATTTACCGGATGTGGACAGGTTTATCCGTGGCGAGGACGGAATGTCTCCTCAAGTTGGAGCACAAGCGCAAGCGACCGATCGCGCCATTCGCGAACGGGCCACCCGGCAAACTCCGCCAGCGGCGCAGCGTCCATAGGTTTAAACCTAGCGCCGCGGCCTTCGGCACGGCATCGTGCCACTGCTCACCACTCACCGATTACCACTCACTGATTACCACTCACGAATCACTTCTTCGCAATAAATCTCGCATAGTACAGAACTCCCGCCACAGATTTCGCATCGCAAATGTTTCCGCTGCGTATCCGGTGTTCAATCTCGCCCAGCGAGAAAATTTGCTGCGTGATCTTTTCGTCTGCCTCGGGATTTGGCGGGCCTTCCTTTAAATCTTTTGCAAGAAAAATCACCATATGCTCGCGCAGAAAACCGGGACTGGGAAAAAGGTCAAGAAATTGCCGCATGCTGCGGGCAGTATAGCCAGTCTCTTCCTGCAACTCCCGATGGGCGCCGCGCGCGAAAGTTTCGTTCCCATCGCGGCGTCCCGCGACCAGCTCCCACAGATACCGCTGGGCGCTATGGCGGTACTGTCGAATCATCAAAATGCGCCCATCGCTAAACACGGGAAGCACCACCACCGATCCTGGATGCTCGATAAAATCGCGCGTCGCGGTTACGCCCTCGGGCTCGATGACGCGTTCCTCATGCACACTGAAAACCTTGCTCGTGAACACCACTCTACTGCTCAAAACTTTGGCGATCGGCTTCGTTCTTGACTTTTTGGAACCTGTTGTCGTCCCCACTTTCCTTTTCTTTGCCACGTCGCCTCCAAGCGCCGGTTGCGCACAGTAATATTAACGCAACTTGACGCCATCGCATGACCGCGGCGCGAACACGGATGCCTCCATCCAACCGTCTCACGCCGCCCCGTGGCTGTCAGGACGCTCGCGGCGCCATTTCTTGCCGCATCCATAGCCGCTTGCATATACTGGCAGCGGCAAAATTCATGCCTATCAACACTCTCATCGTTGACGACGAGCGTCCCGCTCGGGACGAGCTCCTGTACCTTTTGAAGAGCTTCCCGGACGTGAACGTAATTGCCCAAGGCAAAAACGGCCTCGAAGCGCTCGCGCTGATCAAAGAGCACGACCCGGACCTGGTCTTTCTCGATGTTCAGATGCCGGGACTCGACGGCTTCGGCGTAATCAAAAAGCTTTTCGAGCGGAAGCTGCGCGTGCCGCAAATAGTTTTCGCCACCGCTTTCGACAACTATGCCATCCAGGCCTTTGACGTAAACGCCGTGGATTACGTACTGAAACCGTTCGATAAGACTCGTATCGCCAAAGCGGTTCAACGCGCAAGAAAAATGGTCGACGCGCAAACCTCTCCGGTGGAGCGCCTGGAAACGCTAATGAGCCAGTTCGCTCTGCCCTCAACCGGCGCCAAAGCCGCGCAGCCCGTCAAATTGCTCGTCAAGTCTCAAGCGCGCATGTTCCTGGTGGACGCTGACGACATGATCTACGCCTCCATTCAAGATGGCACCATCACAATCTTCACCCGCGACTTCGAAGGAATTTCCAATTACCGAACCATCGAGGAGCTGGCCGCCTCACTCGACGGGGACAGGTTTTGGCGCGCCCATCGCTCCTATCTGATCAATATCAATCATATTAAAGAAGTCGTTCCGTGGTTCAAATCCAGCTACATGCTAAAAATGGACGACAAGCGCGCCAGCGAAATTCCGGTTTCGCGCGCCCAGACCAAGCGACTTAGAGAACTATTGAAACTTTAGGTGTTAAGCGCGAAATAAATTGGGACCGCGCAGAAACCACCGCAGACGCAACCAATCGCTGCGACGCTGAATCTGGCTAATCGATCGCACGGGGGAATATGAAATTCGATCGGCTCCTGCAAATTTTTGGTTTTGCGCTTGTTCTAGTCCTCCTTTTGCCAACTTCGTCTTCCGCGCAAAAAAACACTGGCACCGTCCTCGGAAAAGTCGGCGATGAGCACGGAGCGCCTCTAGCAGGCGCCAAAGTCACGTTGACCGGCGGCGATGCCAAATCGACCCCGGCATGGCAGGCCTCGACAGATGGTACTGGGCAATATCTCTTCGAAGGTTTGAAACCCGGTCGTTATACGATCCTGTTCGAAGCAAAAGGCACGGTCTCAAAAACGGAAGACGTGCGCGTAAAAGCAGGGCACAAGACAACCCTAAACGAACGGCTGAGGCCGCCGGCGCAGCCAAAGAAACAAGATTCGGACCAATAACGGCGCTGGAAGCATGTTTGCCCAAAAGCACTCCCATTTTTCGTTTTGCGTACCCGCTGTGCTAGCATCGCGGATACAATTCCCCGATGGATTTTTCACTAACCAGCGACCACATCCTGATTCGCGACACTGTCCGCCAGTTTATGGAGACGGAAATGCGTCCCATTCTTCGCGAATATGAGCGCGAGGAGAAATTTCCCGCCGAGCAAATCAAAAAGCTGGGCGAACTTGGCTGCTGTGGCATGTTGGTCCCCGAAGAATGGGGCGGCGCGGGCACCGATACCGTCAGCTACGCTCTGATGCTCGAAGAAGTCGCGCGGGTGGATGCCTCGACCGCCGTCGCGTTGAGCGTCACAAACTCCGTTGTAGGAATGCCCATCTTCAAAAGCGGCACCGAGCAACAGAAGAAAAAATATCTCGCCCGGCTCTCACGAGGTGAAATCCTCGGGGCATTCTGCCTCACCGAACCGCAAGCAGGTTCGGACGCTGCCGGTATTCAAGCCCGTGCAGCGCGCGATGGCGATCACTACCTTCTGAACGGCACAAAAGCCTGGGTGACTAACGGCGGAGTCTCCGGAGTCTATCTCATCTTTGCCAAGACCAACCCCGAAGCGGGCAGCCGGGGAGTCACGGCATTTCTGGTAGAGCCGCAATTTCCCGGGTTTCGCATCAGCCGCTATGAAGATAAGATGGGACTGAAACTGTCACGCTCAGCGGAAATTTCGCTGCAGGATTGCCGGGTACCCGTAGAAAACCGGTTGGGCGAAGAGGGCGAGGGCCTGAAAATTGCCCTGGAGTCGCTCGATGGCGGACGCGTGGGAATCGCAGCGCAAGCGCTAGGCCTGGCGCAAGGCGCGCTGGAAGCAGCGGTACGTTACGCCAAACAACGAAAAACCTTCGGTAAGCCTATCGCCGAATATCAGGCCATCCAGTGGATGTTGGCTGACATGCAAACGGAAATTGAAGCAGCTCGCGCCCTGACTCATTACGCGGCATGGATGCGGGACCAAAGCGGAGGCCGGCCCGGGCCGCACGCGTCGCGCGCAAAATTGTACGCTAGCGAAATGGCCAATCGCGTAGCCTATAAAGCAGTCCAAGTACACGGCAGCGAAGGCTATTCGCGCGAAACAGACGTGGAGCGTTACTATCGTGACGCTCGGGTCCTGACAATTTACGAAGGCACGAGCGAAATGCAGCGCGTCGTAATCGCCCGTGCCTTGCTGCGCGGCTAGCCGCCAGGCACGCTTTTTCGAACGCACAGTTCAAGCCGCACCGTAAGGCGAACCATCTGGAGATCACTCTCAGCGTGCCTAAACGAAAACGAGTTCTCAGCGGAATGCGCCCAACCGGCCGCCTGCATCTAGGCCACTACTTCGGCGCTCTGCAAAACTGGCTGAAGCTGCAAGAAGACTACGACTGCTTTTACTTCGTAGCCGACTGGCACGCCCTGACGACGCATTACGAAGACACAGCATCTATCGCTGAAAATACGCGTCAAGTGGCCACGGATTGGCTTGCGGTAGGACTGGACCCCGCGAAATCCACACTGTTCATACAGTCAAGCGTTCTCGAACACGCCGAACTTCACGTCCTGCTCTCCATGATCACCCCGCTAAGCTGGCTGGAACGCGTCCCTACGTACAAAGAACAGATTGAAAGCCTCAAGGGCCGCGACCTCGGCACGTTTGGCTTCCTCGGCTACCCGCTGCTGCAATCCGCAGACATCGTAATGTACGGCGAACCAAATCAAGATCTGCTCGTGCCAGTAGGCGAAGACCAAGCCCCGCATGTCGAACTAACGCGCGAAGTCGTCCGCCGCTTCGATTCGCACTACGGATTTCGCATCAAGGGCGAGCTGTTCCACAAATCAAACCGAATCGAGCTGGACGCGCTCTGGCGGGAATTTTTTACGACCGGTCTCCCCATAGTAGCCACGGCTCAGGAAGAAATAGATCCAGCCAGGCGCGCCCACATCGAAACGGAATTTCACAAACTGGCAACCGAAATGGGCATCAGCAATTTCATCGTGAGAGCGGGTGTGAACAAAACTTTCTTCGAACAGTCGATGGTTCTGCGCGAGCCAGCCTATCTGCTCACGGAAACTCCGCGCCTCCCGGGCCTCGACGGCCGACGCATGGCGAAGTCCTACGGCAATGCCATCTGGCTTAACGATCCACCCGACGATATCCGCACCAAGGTCCGCAACATGATGACCGACCCGCAACGGGTCCGCCGCACAGACCCGGGCCGTCCGGAGGTTTGCCCAGTCTTCGCATGGCACAAATTGTTTTCGCCGCCAGACGTAATCGCTTGGGCTGACCAAGGCTGCCGCACAGCGGGCATCGGCTGCGTCGACTGCAAGAAAGCGATGACCGACAACCTGGTCAAATGGATCGAGCCTATTCAAACACGCCGCAAAGAATTTGACGCACATCCGGAACAAGTTTGGGATATCCTCGATGGCGGTTCGAAGAAGGCGCAGAAGGCTGCAAACCGCACAATGAAGCGCGTCCGAAATGCAATTTTCCAATGGGAAGAAGCGCGCGAGTATCCAGGCGCAACATTCACGGCAGGAAAGGTGGTAACAGGGACATAAATGGCATCACCTTACAGAATTAATTTGCCGGTATATGAAGGCCCACTCGATCTGCTGCTTGATCTGATCCGCAAGCAGGAGATGGATATCCACAACATCCCCATCGCCAAAATCACCGAGCAATATCTGGACTACCTGCACCAACTGGAAAACCTGGACATCGACGTTTCAGCGGATTTCATTTATACGGCCGCCACTCTAATCCACATCAAATCGAAAATGCTGCTCCCCGTCGACCCGCTGCTAGCCGGCGAAGAGCCGCAAGATCCGCGCGACGAGTTAGTCCACCGCCTGCTCGAACACGAAAAATTTAAGAACGCAGCGCAGCTCCTGTACCAGAAGCAACAGGTGGAAGATCACGTCTGGTCGCATCCTGACAAATCGCTCTACGGCCGCGACGATGTGCAAGGTGAATTGGTCGTCTCGTTGGTAGACCTGGTGAAAACTTTCCAGCAGGTGCTGGAGCGCCGTAGGGTTGTCCCAAAATTCGAATTAAAGCACGACCAAGTCTCAATCGCACAAATGATGGACCGACTGCGCCAGCGCCTGATGGCCAGTGACGACCCAGTTTCGCTGATCGAATTCTTCGAGTCATGCGAAACGCGCCACGCCATGATAGTTGCGGTGCTGGCCGTCCTGGAAATGGTCCGCATGCAAGCGGTCCTGCTGGTGCAATCCGAGCTATTCGAAGACATCCGCCTGCGCAAGCACAAAATGTTCGAAGCGGTGTTCGCCGGACCGGACGCGATGGCGCAAATCGAGCAGCAATATTTATGATCGACAATCGCGGATTGCGGCCGGCGCCGGTCGGGCTTTTGCGGAACGCGGTCGCCACGGTTAGGTTTCGAAGGGCGCCTTCAGACGGGCGAGTTGAACGCCGAGCTAGTGGCTCCCGTTCGCGTAATTTGACCGTAGCGAGAGCCTGCTGTTCATGGCAGCAAAGATGATGACCGTGAAAGGACAGGCATGACGCCACAAGAAATCCAAGCAGGCCTAGAAGCCATCATCTACGCGGCGGACGAGCCCGCCACGCTCGATCAGATCTCCAAAGCCCTGGGCATCGAAAAACCAGAAGCCCGCGCCGCCCTGGAGCAATTGACAGCCACATATCAAACCGAAGACCGCGGCATTGAAGTCCGCAAAGTAGCCGGCGGCTGGAAGTTTTACACCAAAGCACAGCACCACGACGTCGTCCGCAAATTTATCAAGAGCCTGCAGCCGCCGCTACGCTTGACCATGCCAGCACTGGAAACACTCGCCGTAATCGCCTACAAGCAGCCAGCCACAGTCCCCGAAATAAACGAAATCCGAGGCGTGCACGTCGGCGGTGTAATCAAAACGCTGCTGGAAAAGAAGCTCATCACCACGGCAGGACGTAAAGAAGTAATCGGCCGCCCAATCCTCTATCGCACGTCGAAACAATTCATGATGCGCTTCGGCCTCTCAGACCTCGATGAATTACCAAGCCTCAAAGAATTCGAAGCGCTAGCCCAGGCAGCGTTAGGTTCCGACGAAGGCATCGCCGAAACGCAACCAGAAGGGCAGGGTGATGCCCTGATGGAAGCTCCACCGGAGGCTCAGGATGGGAACACCTCTGGAGACAATCAGGAGACCGAATCGTCATTCGAAGCCCGAGTAAGCGAAGTTTTCTCCGAAATTGATAGTGCGGAAATTGAGGCAGGCGAGAGCCTCAAGGATTCGATTTCCGACGCCTCAGGTGAACAAGAAGCAGAATCAGAATTCTTTGGAACATCAGCTCAGGTCGCCGCGGAAACCTTCGCGGAGGCGCCACAACAGGCGGAACCCATCTTTCGAAATTCAGCGGAAGACGATGAAGGCGATAAGAGCCGTGCCGCGACAGCTTCTGGCAGTCACACGTCCGTGCCTGAAAACTAAGTCCTACCATCTACTTGGGTCGCGTCAATCGTGTTGCGCGCCCAAGCGGGATGGAGAAAGGCCAGAGCAAAGTCGCAATTCTTCTCCGACGTTCACATCGCGCGGATTTCGACCGCCATCATTCGCTCAGCGACCGTTTTTCCGTTAAGCTGTATACGCACCACAAGGGTATTCCACAATTATGCTTGAAAGATTACAGAAAATAATTGCGCGCGCTGGTATCGCTTCGCGGAGGCACGCGGAAGAACTCATAAAATCAGGCCTCGTCACGGTGAACGGAGAAACGATCACCGAGCTCGGCAGCAAAGCCGACGAATCCAAAGACCACATAAAAGTGCAGGGGAAGCTCTTGCGCCCCGAAACCGACCGCATCTACCTGGTGATGAACAAGCCGCCGGAAGTGGTCTCGACCATGATCGACCCTGAAGGCAGACGCACCTTGAGCGATCTGCTTTACGGCGTGTCGCAGCGCGTTTTCCCGGTAGGCCGCCTCGAATACCATTCCATGGGTTTGGTCTTTTTGACCAACGACGGCGAGCTGGCGAACCTCATTCTTAAAGCGCACCAGCTGCCGCAAACGTACGAATTGAAATTGAAAACCCTGCTGACCTTTGACGAAATCGAGAGTCTGACGCACGCCACAGGCGCCCGCATCACGCGGCTAAAAGGCAAAGACGCGCCTTGGTACGAAGTGTCCCTGTCGGAAGCGCGACGCGACGCCCTGCGCAATCGTTTGTTCCAGACCGGCCACCCAGTCGAAAAGATCAAACGCACCAAGATAGGGAACTTGGCAATGGAGTCGCTTCCCACAGGAAGTCATCGCCCTCTTTCGGATGCTGAGGTTACAACACTACGTCGTTCCGTTCAGCCCGGCGCAGTACAGACGGGCTCCGCTGGAACCCAGCGAGCTCAACAACGTTCTATGCCTACACTCACCACCACCACGCCTGAGGAGTCAACATCGCGACCATCCGCGGCGAACTCAGATAATCGTCTCGCGACCACAGCGCGGCGGCCGGTCGTAAAGCGGCGGCCATTCCAACCGAAGCCAAAACCTGGCCAAGCCCCAAGACATATGCCAACCAGAAGCTTCGGTGAAGACAAACGGTCGATCGAGAATTTCAAGACCGAAAGACCCTCTGCTACGAGCCGCCCTACCTTCAAAAGGCCTTTCGACGGCACGCGTGTCCATGAAAAACCTGCTGCCAGCGGTCCGAAGCCATTCAAGCGGCCCTTTGAGGGTATTCGAGGGCAATCGCGGCCGGCCGCGTCCGACGGAAAACCGTTCAAGCGCACATTCGCTGGCCCGAAAGAACAATTTCGGCCGGGTGCATCTAACTCCAAACCATTCAAGAAGAAATTTGACGGGCCTCGAGAGCGATCCCATCCACCCGCGTCCGGTCAGAAGCCGTTCAAGAAGCGATTTGACACGCCACGGGAAAATGCTCGGCCAGCCGCCGCAGGCCGCACGCGTACAGATTTCGATTCGAACAATCGCGAAGCGCGCGGTCCGAAATCGAGCGCGCCTCGGAGATCGAATCAGGCACCGCGCGAACCCGGCGCTTTCGGCCGTTCCAAGAAAAACTTCAGATCCGGCGCAGCCGCAGGCGTAAAACCAGGCGCGGCAAAACGCAGCGGTTCCGGCAGCTTCCAACCAAAACGACGTCGATTTACCGGGCCGAAAGGTAGAAGCTGAGACCGCGCGTCGCATGAAGAGTCATATCCACGATCTCGTATCGCCCCACCTTCGCGCGCTCGCTCCATATGTCCCAGGCAAACCAATTCAGGAGGTCGAGCGAGAATTGCACATGCATCCCATCAAGCTGGCTTCAAACGAAAATCCGCTGGGCCCCTCGCCGTTGGCCATGGCTGCGGCACAGAAGGCTCTGGCTGATTCGAATCGCTATCCCGACGGCAGCGGATTCTACGTGCGCGAAGCTCTGGCAAGAAAGCATGGCGTCCCCACGGAAAATGTCATTCTCGGCGGCGGTTCCACAGAGCTGATCGATCTAGCGGCGCGCATCATGCTGACGTCGAATGATTACGGCGTGACTTCGCACGGCTCGTTTCCGCTATATTCCATCGCCATTCGCGCGTCCGGCGCACATTTGCTCGAAATTCCTCTTCAAGATTACGCCTACGATCTCGACGCCATCGCGCGTAACCTGCCGCCCCAAGCGAAACTGATATACCTCGCCAACCCGAATAATCCCACGGGTACGATGTTCACAGCTGACCAGCTTGATTCGTTCCTGGGAAGGGTGCCGGAAACCGTACTGGCGGTTGTCGACGAGGCTTATTTTGAATATGTACAGCGAACAGATTATTCCCGCTCAATCAGCGTGGCCCAAGAGCACCAAAACGTAATTGTTCTGCGCACGTTTTCCAAGGTATACGGATTGGCTGGCCTGCGCATAGGTTATGGCATCGGCCCCGCGAATCTGCTGGAAGAAATGAACAAACTGCGCGGACCATTCAATACGTCCGGGGTGGCGCAATCAGCGGCATTCGCTGCGCTGCGTGATTCTGATCACGTTCGCAGATCCTTGGAATCAAATCGCGCAGGTATGGCGCAACTCACCGCTGGATTCAAATCGCTGGGAATTCAGTTCGTGCCGTCGTTCGCGAATTTCATTCTGGTAGAATTCGGCCGTGATGCCGAACCAATCAGTGAACAGCTATTGAGCCGGGGTGTAATCGTCAGACCGATGCGATGGATGGGATTACCCACCTGCATACGAGTTTCCATCGGAACGCCCGATGAAAATGGTAAGTTCTTGGCCGCCCTGGATGGCGCGTGTAACACAAAGCCTCACCCCTCAGAAGCGGAAGCGCAGCGATTCCTGGAAGGAGACGCACGGGACATATAAATGACTCAACAAACCGAGAACACGAGCAAAACGCCAATTGATAACGCTGGCCGGAAATCAGGCGATTCAGCCGGTGATCCGGTCACGGAAATTCTAAAAACGAGTCACACCATCGCGGTCGTAGGCCTATCGAATCGGGCATTCCGGCCCAGTCACGGCGTCGCGGAATATATGCAGTCGGCCGGATATCGCATTATCCCCGTAAATCCCAACGAAACAGAGGTGCTTGGTGAGAAAAGTTACGCGAAACTCGAAGACGTGCCGGATCGAATTGATATCGTGGACATCTTTCGCCGCCCACAATTCGTACCCGAAATCGTCGCGGCAGCGATTCGCAAAGGCGCTCGTGCCATCTGGATGCAGGAAGGCGTCATAAATCCCCAAGCAGCTGAGCAGGCCTGTCGCGCGGGCCTCTTCGTGATTATGGATTCCTGCATCCTGAAAGAACACATCAAGCGCTTCCGCCTTTCCGACCGCTAGTAGACTTCATCGCGCCAGTCTGGTGAGGATCACCCGCGCTCCTGTGCTTTGAAATGGCCCTGGCCGAATTCAGGCTAGCTGCTTCCGTGTTTTGCATTTGTAGGGGCGGGCCTCAGCCCCCGCCGGGCTCGATAACCATCCGCCAGGGAAGACAACGTAGGGCTCAGGCTGAGTCGTTCTACGCACACCTTTAGCGACACACAACGACATCTCAACAGATGGTCAAGTAACAATCGCAGCCGGGTCGACCGCTCAATAGCCGCATCGACGGCCTTGATCTTGTGACGAGCCAGTTTCCGCCAGCGCGCCCCGACACGGGCCCCACTGCGCAATCCGCTAAGAAACACTTTGATCTCGCCGAGATTGAAACCCATATCGCTGGCAAATCGAATGAGCAGCATCTGGTACACGGTCTCTTCCGAATAACGCCGCTGACCTCCGATCCTGTCAGCGGCCGCAACGAGCCCGCATTTCTCGTAATAGCGAATAGCCGAAGTATTGAAGCCAGTTCGTAGGGCGAGTCCGCCTATCTTCACTGTTTCTCCAATCTTTCGATTTTACGTAAATACTCTTGACTTAAAGCTGACTTTAACTTTTAGCATTAACTTACAAGGGCAGGCAAATTAAAAGGAGACTCAATGCACATCAAAATGAAAACCGCACGAGCAAATGGAATCACGGTAATTCTCGCCGTCGCAATTGGTGCCAGCTCAACGGGAAACATTTGGGCCCGGCCCTCGCACGCGCAGGAAGCACAGCAGAACACGGTAACCACCCAGCAAAATAAGTTCTATTGCAATATGAAAGCGTTGAATCCCACAGAGCGCTCGGAGCATACGAAGTTGACGGACAGGCTGATCGCCCTCAGGACCAACATCGTGGAATCCTCAAAGGGTTACGAATTCCAGTTCAGCCCCTCCACAATGTCAATCGCCGAACTCGCCGACTGGGCCGTAGTAGAAAACGAGTGCTGCCCCTTTTTTGATTTTCACATCGATATGGAAAATCAGGGCCACCTGTTGTGCTTGCGTCTGACAGGAGAACAAGGAATCAAGCCATTCATCCGAAGCGAATTCCAGATTCCGCCCAAGTAAGCAGGAATGAATCAGTCTAAACGGAACGCTAAAAACGATAAACCGCTAGCGCCCGCTTGCCAGGCTCGGTCACCGCAACGGACTCGCCGTCCGGTGCGATCGCGAAGTTGTGAAATTCCAGATCGTGGAAAAACGGTACGAACGTGCCGTCGTATAGTCCCACCCAGACAAGATTGCCGGACTTTTGCGGCTCGCCACGTTTCAATAATACGCGTCGTTCGCTGCGGTCCCATTGGAATTGTCCAATCGCCACTCGAACCTGTACCGGTTTCCCAGGTGCGCCAAGGTCGAGTACTTCCAGCGTATCCCCATTTCTAAAATATGCGATCTTCTGCGCGGACGGTGATACCGTCAAAAATCCCGCGTACTCATCCAGCGCGGCGATTTCTTTGCGCTTTTGATCCATCAAATCTAGCTGTACGATTTTTGGCGAACCAATCGCCTGCGTGCTTTCCTCGATAGCAAATGCCTGGTTGCGCTTGGTGTCCCAAGCTACAGCCGAAAAAGTGTGGCCTTCGAAAAGCGCACGCGTTTTGCCATCCGAAGGCCGCAGGGCATTCATCTGCGAAAAATTCCCTGAAGTTTTCAAGAGATAGACAAGCGTGCTGCCATCCGCAAACCAATCAGGATTGAACGCATCCGAAAGCGTAGACGTTTTTGAGCCCTGAATCGTTATCTGGCGGCCATCGGCGTCCATCAAATACAAAATTGTGTTAGGCCGCACGGTTTGCTGCTCATCGAGTTGCTGCACCACGGTGCCTTGCGGCTGAGCCATCTCGGACGTATCCATTTTTACTGCCACCCGGCGACTGTCCGGCGACCACGTCAGTGAATCCACTTGATAACTGTGCTGGCGGGGCATCGGCGGATGCTTTTTCTTGTCAGAGTCATCGCTGGGTGGCGGCTCCTCCTCTTCTTCGGATCCAGGCGCGGGATCGAACTTGTCGCCATCAATAATTTTGCGCCGCTTCCCGTCGATCGTCCCCACCCAGAAATCGTCGTGCTCAACGACCAATTTCTTGATGCGTTTCATTCGCTGTACGGCGTAAATAATGTGATTATCTTGCGAGATTGCAAACGCTTGAACGTCCTGCTCGAACGTAGCTAAAGGCTTCAAGTCAGCGAATGCAAGTAATGGCACAGAAGCAAGGACTAAGGCGCCAAGCAACCTCGCCAAAAGGCGAGACCGGTATCGGCCGTCGTGGGCTGCGCTGATTTTTGTAGTCATCAATAACTTACTTTACTTTGCCGCTCGGCTTTTTCTGAATGCGCCGTATTTCTTCCAACCGCTGCCGGATCCGCGTTTCAAAACCTTCGTCCGTGGGATTGTAATATATCCGCCCCGCCAAGCTTTCGGGAAGGCAAGTCATGTCCGTGACCTTTTCCTCCGCGTTATGCGCGTACTGATAGCCCTTGCCATACCCAATATTCTTCATCAAGCCAGTCACCGCGTTGCGAATGTGCAGCGGAACAGGTTCAGCCATGGTGCCCTGCAAATCCTCCTGTATCGCACCATACGCTTTATACACAGCGTTGGATTTTGGTGCCACCGACAAATAAACCGCTGCTTGCCCAAGCGCGAGGTGTCCCTCCGGAGGCCCGAGCAGTTCAAACGCCTGCATCGCCGCAATCGTCACTTCCACGGCATGCGGCTCCGCCAGCCCGATATCTTCACTGGCCATGCGCACCAATCGCCGCGCGATATACAAGGGGTCTTCGCCGGATTCGATCATGCGCGCGAGCCAATAAAGCGCTGCGTCGGGATCCGAATTGCGCACGGATTTGTGCAGTGCGGAAATAAGATTGAAATGCTCTTCGCCGGATTTATCGTAGGGGAGTAGCTTGCGTTGCAGCACATCTTCCAGAAGCGCTTGCGTGAGGACTCGCCGGCCCTCAGTGTTGGGTGTCGTTCCCATAACCAGCGATTCCAGCGTGTTGTACGCCGCTCGCGCATCGCCATTGGCAAGAATCGCTATGCGATCCAGAATTTCGGGAGGCGCCTCCACATTCTCCTTGCCGAGCCCGCGAACCGGGTCGTGCAAAGCGCGCCGCAGCAGCGCGACAACTTGCTCCGCGGTGTGCGCCTTCATCACATACACCTTCATGCGCGAAAGCAGCGGAGCAATAACTTCGAAGGAAGGATTTTCTGTGGTCGCCCCAATCAGCAAAATATTGCCAGCTTCCACATGCGGAAGAAACGCGTCCTGCTGCGCGCGATTGAACCGATGCACTTCATCGACAAAAACAATCGTGCGCCGCCCATAGCGGCGCACAGCCTCGGCCTTGGCCATCACTTCCTTAATTTCCTTGATTCCGGAAAGCACAGCGCTAAAGGGTATGAATTCAGATTTCGTCATACGCGCAATAATTCGCGCGAGAGTAGTCTTCCCACAGCCCGGCGGGCCCCACAACAGCATCGAAGTCAGATCATCGCGCTCAATCTGCACGCGCAGCGGTTTGCCCGGCCCCAGCAATTCTTCCTGGCCGATAAACTCGTCCAAGGTCTGCGGACGCATGCGATCGGCCAAAGGCCGCCCCGCCTGCGATTCCTCTTCGGGCTGAATGGTTTGAAATAATCCCATATGCTCAAAACCCTTTGCGTTGCCGCGCAGCTTCATACAAAACGATCGAGGCCGCAATTCCGGCGTTGAGCGACTCTACCGCGCCGGCAATCGGAATCGTCATTCGCGCGTCAGCCGCATGTTCCACTTCAGACGGCAGCCCAGCACCTTCATTACCGATAAACACGGCGACGGAATCACGCAAACTCTCATCGACGCCGTTCTGCTCGATCGCCGGGTCGCCAGAATGCGAACTGGCAGCCACAATCCTCACCCTTGCTACCCGAAGCTGTGCAAGGAGGACGGGCACAGCTAGCCCTCGCAACAGCGGCAGCCGCAAAGCCGATCCTGCCGATGCGCGCAGCGCCTTCGGTGACCAGGGGTCTGCGCTTCCGCGAGTCGTAACAGCGCCCGTGGCGCCAAAAGCTTCGGCAGACCGAACAATTGTTCCAATGTTGCCTGGGTCCTGAACGCCAGTCATCACAACAATCAGCGGAGGACTCTGATCGAAACCGGCTCCAGCCATTGGTATGCCACGCAGAATAGCGTCGAATTCCCACGCCGGTTGCCGAAACAATGCTGCCACACCCTGCGGAGTCTCGGTGCGCGCGACGCTCTCGAATAGCTTGTCGGTAGTGCGCAGAACCCGCGAGCGAGAAACACCGGCCTCACTTTCACTCGCGGCTCGCAAAATATGTTCCAGCTCCCGCTCACCGGATTCGCTAACCAGCACAGCCACGGCTTCCAGACCCGATCCCAGCGCATCTTCGACCAGTTTTAGCCCTTCGACGCCCAGCGGGTCGTCCTCACGCGGCCCAACGCCTCGCAGCACGGCGCGAAACGTCTTCAGCCACTTGTTATCGCGGCTGGTGATGACATCCGCTGTCAAATGCTCCACCATTATTCAAGCCTAACAAACGCACCTCCCGCCGTCGAGTCATCTCGCAAACCTCTCCCCGCAACTTGCTTCGAACGCAGAGCTTATGGTAGCTTCCCAAGCGAACCTGGGCGCAACCCGCCGAGAGCATAATCACTTGCCCGTTGAAGTACTAAAAATTTCTTCCGCATCACCGGAACAACATTTGGTGGAATATGCCGCGGGCTTCGTCAAACGAGGCCAGGTCGTCGGCATCCCTACTGACACGTTTTACGGCCTCTCCGTCGATCCGTTCAATCTCGCGGCCATCGAAGCCGTATTTCGCGCCAAAGGACGCCCGGAGACCAAAGCTCTGCCTATCCTCGTCAATTCCGTCGAACAGGCCTTCACGCTCGCTCGCGACGTCCCGGATTGTTTCCTGCGTCTCGCCAATAAATTTTGGCCCGGCGCGCTCACGCTGGTAGTCGAAGCCACTCATCGCCTTCCACTAAAGGTAACAGGCAACACCGGGCGCGTGGCGCTGCGTTGGGCGAATTGCCAGGTAGCAACAGCGCTTATCGAGGCTGCAGGCGGTCCAATTACCGGCACGAGCGCAAATCTTTCAGGTTTTCCCTCTTGCACCAACGCAGCCCAAATCGTAAAGCAGTTAGGCGATAGGCTGCCGCTAATCCTGGATGGAGGCGATACCGGCGGCACCTTGGCTTCCACCATCGTGCGCATTGACGGCGACAATTGGACCGTCGTCCGCGAAGGTGCGATTCCCGACAACGAAATCGAGAACGCCCTGCGCAACTAATCCAGCGCATGTCGTCGCGCAACAAATGACGGGATGCGCGCTTCGTGCCACGCGGAAATTATCTTCGAATTACTGCAGGTAAGCCGAATCCAGAAAATTGTAATCGCCGCCAGGCGGTAGCGAAATTCCCGCCAGCCGGTCGCGATGCACGCACACATTATCCACGTACCACAAATTGATGTAAGGCTCATCTTCAGCCACAATTGTTTGAATTTGTGAAAGCAGAATCTTGCGTTTCGCCTGATCCATCTCCACACGCGCTTGATCGAGCAGGGAATCGAGCTGCGTATTGTGATAGTGCCCGCGATTGGCCCCAGCCGGCGGCATCTTTTTCGAGCTGAACACATACTCGAAAATATCGGGATCATCGTTCGCGCCCACCCACCGCAACGCATAAATCTGAAAAGTCCCGCGTGTAATATCCGAATACAAGGTCGCGAATTCCAGCGGCCGCAATTCCAGTACTACGCCCACGCGTTTCCACTGGTCGGCGATCGCTTCGCTCATAAGGCGAGTAGACTCATCAGTCGTAGTCTTCAGCGTCAGATGCAGACGCACGCCGTCGCGGCCTCGTGTAAAACCAGCGGCGTCCAACAGCTGCTCGGCGCGCGCGGAATCGAAATCATATTGCCGCACGTTCGATTCGAACGCCCAATGGTTCGGCGGCAACAGACTGGACGCGGCACGCGCCTGCCCGCGCAGCAGATAGCGAATGATCGTGGCACGATCGGTAGCATATGCCAACGCCTGGCGCACATCGCGCTTGGCTAGAATTGGATCGTCAAAATTAAACGCGAAATACGCTAGCGGGGTTCCGGGCTCCTGCTTGGCCGCAAGCCCTCGTTCTTTCGCAAGAGTCACCACCATATCGGGCGTCAGAGAATTAATCGTAACGTCGCCGGAGCCTTTGCGCAGTTCCAGCGCCCGCACTAGCGCATCCGGCACAATCCGTAGGCGCAAACTCTCAATCTTGGGTGCTCCGCCAAAATAATCGTCATTCCGTGCCAGAACGATTTCTTCATCCGTCGCCATGCTCACAAATCGAAAGGGCCCCGTGCCGATTGGGCGCAAGGACATCTCCGGTCCGGCGCCGCGCGGCACGATTCCAATAGCCGGCGCCGTAAGGCTCCATAGCAATGATGCATACGGTTCACGCAAATGAATCACCACCGTCGTATCGTCAGGCGCCTCTACCGACGCTACTAATTTGAACGACCCACGCTTCGGCGTTTTCACCGCACCAGAAAGAATCGAATCGAACGTATACTTCACATCGGCCGAAGTGAGCGGCCGGCCGTCGTGAAATTTCACGCCCGAACGAAGATGGAAAATGTACGTCAACGGATCGGGCATCTCCCACGATTGCGCAAGGTCGGGGATCACTTTCATCTGATCGTCGTGCGCCACCAGGCTTGAGAAAATCAGTCCGTCGATGTGTGCCGAGTACGCATCCGCACCGACGCGCGGGTCAAGATTCGTGGGCGAGGCTTCAATCAGGAATTTCACGGTTCCGGCGTCGGCTAATGTCTTGGAGGAGCCGCAACCAGCACACAGCAGGCCGGCACAATACAGCGCGCAAACTAACCCGGCGGCACGGAACCGCGCCAATGGATTTCTATCGAACGTAAGGGCGCACCATTGTCCCGAGAATCGCAACATGCTTCGCGCCAGTCGCCGAAGGCAAATTATTGGCGCGGACGTGAAACGCTTCATATCCCAAAACCGCAAATGCGAACGCCTCTTTCGCCTCAGCGGGGATGCCAAAGTGCGACGACTTCAAAATCTCGATACCCGGCAATGCCGCGCCCAATTGCGCCATCAACAGCGGATTTTGTGTTCCGCCGCCCGCAACCACCAGCTCATTCGCCCGCGCGCGCGGGAAAATAAAACGCCGGAATGCGTCGGCGATGGAGAGCGCAGTAAATATCGTCACGGTGCGCACCAGATCCTCCGGACGAGCCCTTCGCTTCTTGGCCCATTTCATCAATCGGTCGGCATATTGCAAACCAAACTGCTCGCGCCCCGCCGTCTTAGGCGGACTTATCCGCAGATAAGGATGATGCAACATCTCCTCCAGTAGCGGACGAATCACTTGCCCACGCAGCGCAACGCGTGCGTCTTTATCATAAGAGCTGCGCCCACTCGTAATCCGTTCGATCAGCGCATCGATCAGCATATTCCCAGGTCCAGTGTCGAACGCAAGGACGTCTTCGGCCCGTGCGCCGGCAGGAATCAGCGTAACGTTAGCAATCCCGCCAATGTTCAGCGCCACTCGCCCGACTTTGCCGTCTCTATACAGGAGGTAATCAACGAACGGAACCAGCGGAGCCCCCTGTCCGCCCGCAGCCATGTCTCCAGGACGAAAATCTGCAATGGTCGTGACCCCGGTTCGAATGGCAATTATGCTGGGCTCGCCAATTTGCAAAGTCGAAGCGACTCGATGCGTCCCGAGAAACCGGGATGCCTTTCCTTGGTGGAAGATCGTCTGGCCATGTGATGCGACCAACGAAATTTTCCGCAGCGGCACACGCCAGCGCCTGCAAGCCTGCACGGCCGCGCTGCCAAATTCTTCACCGAGCAAAAAATTAAGCTGGCTGATTTCGCAGGCGGTAGTTGCGCCCCCGTTCGCGATTCGCAGAATGACCTGCCGCACCCGAGGACGGAAGCGCGCATGAAAATGGCCCACAAACTTAGCCGAAATCGACGGTGGCGCGCCGGAAATGCGCACCAAAGCCGCATCAATTCCGTCAGCGGAAGTCCCCGACATCATTCCCAGTACCAGCATAATCGGTTCTAGGAGTCTAGAAGTTGTGAGCAACGATTTACAACAATGAATCGGCCGGCAGTTTACACATACTGCAGCACTCGCATGAGCAACGGGTTCAACAAACGAATAGAAGGGGACTGCAACAAGGGATACACACCTACGATAATTGCTTTTGCAACGCGGCCAGCAAATTCATAGCCTCCATCGGCGTCAACTCATTCAAATCGGCCCCACGCAAAGCCTCTAACACAGATTCATCAATTGCCGTAAAACTGGTCTGATGAGCGGCACCCTGCGAAACGCCACCCACAGCGCCAGGCGAAAGTTCCTGGCTCAACTTCTCCTCACTCTGCTCGTGCCCACGCAAAATCTCCCGCGCTCGCGCAATCACTTCGCTCGGCAACCCAGCCAAACGCGCCACCTCAATGCCATAACTTTTATTCGCACTGCCAGGCTCGACTCGCCGCAGAAAAATAATCTCACTGCCGGCCTCCTGCACGGCGACGTGAACGTTGCGAACACCCGGAAGTAACTGCTCCAATTCCGTCAGTTCATGATAGTGCGTAGCAAACAAAGTTCGGGGCCGCGCGCCCGAGTGCAAAGCCTCCACCACTGCCCAAGCGATCGATAAACCATCGAAAGTAGCGGTCCCTCGCCCCACCTCATCCAACAACACCAGGCTACCCGCAGTCGCGGTATTCAAAATCGCGGCAACTTCGCTCATCTCCACTAGAAAAGTGGAACGTCCGCGCGCCAGATTGTCCGAAGCCCCGATGCGCGTGAAAACGCGGTCCAACAAAGGCAGTTTCGCCTGACTAGCCGGAACGAATGACCCCATTTGTGCCAGAATCGAAATCAAAGCGGCCTGCCGCAAGTACGTCGATTTTCCGCCCATGTTTGGCCCGGTAATGAGCAATAAGAATTGCGATTCATCATCAAGATATAAATCATTGGGTACGAACCGCTCACCACGCTGTTCCAAAAGCTTTTCAATCACCGGGTGACGCCCGCCCGCGATCATCAAAACGCCGCGTTTGCCTTTTTTCACCAGCACCTTGTCGGTAAATTCCGGCCGCGTGTAGTTACGTGACGCAGCGATGCGCGCAAAATTCACCAGCACGTCCAGCTGAGCAATCGCCGCGGACGTCTGTCGCAACCGCGTAGCTTCCCGCGCAATGAACTCCCGAATTTCACAATAAAGCCGCCGCTCGATCGTCAGCATACGTTCTTCCGCGGACAAAACTTTCTTCTCGTGCTCCTTAAGTTCGGTCGACGTGAACCGTTCAGCATTCACCAAAGTCTGCTTCCGTTCGTAATCTGCTGGGGCCAGGTGCAAATTAGTCTTCGAAATCTCGATATAAAAACCAAAAATCTGGTTGTAGCGAATTTTCAGTGAAGCAATCCCGGTCCGCTTCCGCTCCCGCTCCTCCATGGACGCAATGATCTGCCGCCCCTTCTTCGTGATGTCATACAACTCGTCGAGTTCGGCATCGAACCCGCGCCGGATTACGCCGGAATCGCTCGGAAGCGCAGGAGGATCGTCTGAGATTCCTTTCGCAATCGTGTCTCGCACATCCGTCATTTCATCCAATTCCTGGCACAGCACAGACAGGCGCGAGCGAGGGGTTAAGTCCGCTACGGAGGAAGTATCCGCAGAAGCGGCGCACACGGAGGAAGTCAGAATCGAACGCAATGACGGCAGCCGATCCAAGGATGCGCGCAACGCGATCAGATCGCGCGGTGACGCCACACCCAGCGTAATTCGGCTGGTCAGCCGTTCCAGATCCACAATACCTTCCAGCGTCTTGTAAATCTCCTCGCGCACCACCGTCTGTGATTTCAATTTGGCGACGGCGTCGAGTCTCCCCTCGATTTCCGGCAATAAAATCTCGGGACGAAGAATCCAACTTCGCAACAACCGCGCCCCCATGCCGGTCGCCGTATCGTCGATAGCTTTCAGCAAAGCCGCGGACGAATCATCGCCCGTGGATGGTTCTATCAATTCCAGGTTCCGGGCCGTCACGGAATCCAGAATCATAGCTTCCTGCTGTTCGTAATACGCGATCCGATCCAGGTGCTCCAGACCCTTACCCGCCGGTCGCAGCGTCGGGTTCACCGCTGAATCCTCCGGCGTTCTAGCGCCAATAGCCGACGTCTCCCGCAAATAATGAACCAGTGCTCCGGCGGCCGCGGTGGCCTGGGGGTGGCCCGCGAGCCCGAATCCTTCCAGCGCGGCCACCCGAAAATGTTCTTCTAAAATCCGCGTAGCATAATTCACTTCAAAAACCCATTCATCCAGCCGCGTCTCAACCGCGCCCGGCCCATCCATTTCTGCAGGCATCGCTGCTGGAAACAAAGTAACTGGCCGGGCCAACAACACTTCGCGCGGCCGAAGTATTCCGAGCTCATCGCGCAGCCGCGCCTCAACCTTTTCGCCAGAAAATTCCGTAGCGCGAAATTCGCCGGTTGATAAATCGACAAACGCGAACCCGATCGTAAGATCGCCAGCGCGGCTACTTCCTCGCCCTGAACCGTGCGCACCCCCGCTCGCCGAAGATCCCGCAGTCGCGCTCGCAGCACCCGCATTGACGCTGCGGGCAACCGCCGCCAGGTAATTATTTTCCTTGGCGTCGAGCACACCCGCCCCGGCCGCCGTCCCAGGAGTCAGCACTCGAATCACTTCGCGCCGCACGATTTTCTTGCCGGGCCCAGGCACTTCCATCTGCTCGCAAACTGCGACTTTGTGACCGGCTCGAATCAGCCGCGCAATGTAATTCTCGGCGGCATGGTAAGGAACCCCGCACATCGGCACAGCCTGCCCTTTTTCCTTATTTCGCGAGGTCAAAGTGATCTGCAAAATACGCGAGGCCACCACAGCGTCTTCGTAAAAAAGCTCATAAAAATCGCCAAGCCGAAAAAGCAACAAGGCAGCCGGATGCTGCTTCTTCACAGCGTGGTACTGCTGCATCAATGGAGTGGTGGGTTCGTTCATGAATGCGTTCGCTTCTGAGGCCAGCAAATTGTCTTCGATGTATCCCGTGCCGTTTCTTTAGTAGCCGCCACCTTCAGACGGGCGAATGGCCTCTTTTTTTTTAGCATACCCAGCCAAGCGTGATCGCGTGAGCCGGCTCTCCACGCCAAAAAACACGAATCGCCAGTTCTCACCACGGAGCAGTTTGATTATGATGGTCTGCACTCGGGTTTTGCAACTCGGCCAAAACAATGAAAATTCCAGCCGCCCACGTTATGCGAGAACGCCAAAAAACCAACCGCGAAATCGAAATCAAGCTCCGTGTCACCGACATCCGTGCCACAATCCACAAACTAAACGAAATTGGCGCCACATCTAAGGGCCGCGTTTTCGAAGAAAACACTCTCTACGACACGCCGAAGTCCGATTTGCGCCAGCGAGGAAGGCTATTACGCGTCCGAATTGAATCCCGAGCGATAAGGGGTCAAAAAATACCCACTGCCGGGCAGCGAATCGTAATCACCGCAAAAGGCTCACCACACCGGCCGGGTGCAACACGAAAGAAATCGCGCTACAAAGAGCGCAACGAACGCGAAGCAGTAGTAACAGCCTCAAGCCCACGCCGTACGGACGCCGCTCTCCGCGCCCTGGGCTTCGCGCCAAAGTTCCGCTACGAAAAATTCAGAACTAGTTTTCGTCTGGAAAACTTGCACTTAGACCTGGACGAAACCCCAGCAGGCAATTTCCTCGAACTAGAAGGCCAACCCAAAGAGATTGACCGCGTCGCCCGCGCACTAGGCTACGCACCAAAAGCATACTTCCGCGGCACATACTGGGACGTATACGCGGCAGATTGCCGCCGACGAGGAGCGAAGCCGAAGAATATGCTGTTCCGTGCAAAATAAATAGCCCAAGGGCCCACTCTTTGCTTGACAAACCTTACGTCAGCATTTACTAGTCGATTCGGACATTTGCACAACGCAATGGAAAGCTCGTCCAAATCGGAACCGGGAAGTAGCCGCCCCGCCGGGCATCGCACAATACTCCGGCAACGGTGGGGAAACTTCCATGACGTGTACGTTCGCTGGACCTGTGATCTGAGCGGGGACAGAGAACTAAGGCCCGGCCTGCGGTAACTTCGGGGCGATATCTTGCGCCCGGGGCCGGTTGAATTTGCCGGTCTCGGGCATTTTTTTTTGCCCGGCCCTCGCCATCGCGACGGCACAACACAGCGTGGGGCGGGGAAGCCAACTGAGACCCCACGTTTTCGAACCCGTAGACCTGCATGGAGGAGTGCAAAATGTTGCACGCAACCGAAGTCCTCGGCGCCGAAACCTACGATTCATTCGGCAACTATGTCGGGCGGGTAAAGGAAATGTTCATCGACCCGGCAGAACAACCGAATCGCGTTTCAAAACTGCTGCTGGGCCGCGGCCAATACCGCCCACTGCTGGCGCGTTACGATCAAATCAAATCAGTCGCCCCAGGGAAGATCAATCTCACCACGGATGAGTCCGCGCTTGAACTCTATCATCCCAACGAAGCGTGGCTCGCCGTAGGCAAAGACCTCCTCGATCAGCAAATTATAGACACCAACGGCCGAAAAGTAGTTCGAGTAAACGACATCGACCTGGCCGACACGCGTACCAACGGAAACACCGAAATGCGCGTGACCCAGGTCGACGTCGGCCTCCCCGGCGCAGTTAGGCGCCTGCTGCAAGGAATCGTGCCACCCATGGCCATCCGCCGCATCCAGCAAAAACTTCCGCCCCGCAAAATCCTTTGGGAATTCGTCAACCTGATCGAGCCCGATCCTCTCCGCCGCGTCAAGCTGCGCCTGTCGAGCGACAAGCTGGAAGCCCTGCACCCGGCTGACCTGGCAGACATCATGGAAGAGCTTTCGCCCGACGAGCGTCAGGGCATCATCTCCTCCCTCGACGAAGAAACCGCGGCCGGAACCATCGCCGAACTCGACAAGCGCCTCCAAACCCAGGTGGTGGAAAAACTCGACCCCGAACGCGCCGCGGACATTATCGAAGAGATGAGCCCCGATGCAGCCGCCGACCTGCTTGCCAATCTCGAGCCAGAAACCTCCAAAGGAGTCCTGGACGAAATGGAGCACCAGGAAGCCCACGACGTCGAATCTCTCCTCAAATTTGACCAGGACACTGCAGGCGGCATGATGACCACAGAAATCGTGGTCCTGAGTGATGAAGCCACGCGCGGCGAGGTAGTCGACTACATCCGCTTCCACGAAATTTCACCGGACCAGGTAGACAACGTGATCCTGATTAACAAAGAAGCAGCGCTCTCCGGCACGGTGCCCATCGCGCGCCTGCTGCTATCCGATTCCGAACAGCGCATGGCCGAGCTCACCTTCGAGCCTCTGCTCTCGGTCACAACAAACACGCACGACAAAGACGTCTTCGAGCTATTCGATAAATACAATCTGCGCAGCCTTACAGTAGTCGATGGCGAGAGCCATCCAATAGGAACGATCACGGTAGACGATGTAGTTAGCAGGATGCGCGCGAAACTTTAGCAACGCTTCCAAGGTTGCGAAAAGCATATATACCGGCGGCTCGATGGTTTGTGTCGAGCCCGCAGCTGCAACGAAAAACGAAGCAACGATCCACGCGTCCACAATGGCCAAACTGACCGCCAGCTCGACCACACTCGCCACCTGGAAAACACGTGGCGCCAACTTTATGCGCCGCACGCGCATGACGCGCCGCCGCCTGGCCGTATTTCTCGCCGTAGTCGGCCCCGGCCTCATCACCTCGAACGTCGACAACGACGCCGGTGGCATCACCACCTACACCACATCCGGCGCGCAATTTGGGTACACGCTGCTATGGTCGCTGATCCCCATGACCATCGCCCTCTACGTCTCCGAAGAAATGTGCGCGCGTATGGGTGTAGTCACCGGCAAAGGCCTCTCCGACCTGATTCGTGAAGAATTTGGCTTCCGCTCCACGTTCTTCGTGATGATCGCAGCACTCGCGGTGGATTTGGGCAACACGGTAGCTGAATTTGCGGGCGTGGCGGCATCCATGCAGATCTTCGGCGTCAGTAAATACATTTCGGTGCCGCTGGCTGGGGTTGCAGTGTGGCTGTTAGTGGTAAAGGGTAGTTATCGCCAGGTAGAAAAAATATTTTTGATAGCCTGTGGTTTTTATCTCACCTACGTCGCGTCTGCATTTCTCGCCAAGCCCGATTGGTTGCTAGCCGCAAAAGAAACAGTTAAGCCTACCCTGCATTTTAGCCCCGAGTATCTGCTGATGCTCACGGCGCTGATCGGCACCACCATCGCTCCCTGGCAATTTTTCTACTTGCAGGCTGGGTTCGTCGAGAAACGAGTCGGCCCTAAGCAATATAAACACGCACGAATGGATGTTTTGGTCGGCAGCATTTCCTGCATGGTAATCGTTTTCTTCATCATCGTGTGCTGCGCGGCCACCTTGAATAAAAACGGTATGACCAATATCACTGACGCAGCCCAGGCAGCAGCCGCACTGGTGCCGTTAGCGGGGAAGTGGGCCGCCTACCTCTTCGCATTCGGCCTCCTGAACGCCTCCCTCTTCGCCGCCTCGATTCTGCCGCTCTCCACGGCTCATGTTATTTGCGAAGGTTTGGGTTTCGAAGCAGGAATCGACAACAAACTGAAGGAAGCTCCGGCATTCTACGGCCTCTACACAGGCTTGATCGTGGCAGGCGGCGGAATCATTCTCTGGCCTAAGGCCCCGCTATTTAAGATTCTGGTGCTTTCTCAGGTTGCCAACGGTGTTTGGCTCCCTGTCGTCCTGATCTTTATTCTGCTCCTGATTAATCGCCGCGATCTGATGGGCAAGTTCACTAACAGCTGGGGCTTCAACCTCATCGCGTGGTCCATGAGCATCATTATGATCATTCTTACGCTGGTCCTCGTCTACGCTCAGATCGCGGAGCCTTCCAGCACGGGCCTGGTAGGCTCTCTATTTCATGCGCCGTAACTCAAAAGATGCGTAGGGGCGGGTCTTAAGATCCGCCCGCAACGTCAAACGCAAAAGTAACGAACATGCGCGCGCAAGATGTGCGAGTATGGCAGCCCCGCGCAAATCTCAGTCAAACCTGAAAACCACCCCAACGCTGAGTCGGAAACTATTCTGCCGATTGTTCAGCCCATCGGGAATTGTCGTCAGGAAATACTCAGCCTGCACCGGCCGAATCGAAACAACTTGTGACACTTTGAAATCCACACCTCCACCGGCTGCCAAAGCGAAGTGGTTCTGCGGACCATTTTGTCCGATCCCGGAAGTCGAAAGAAACCCTCCTGCGAGAACATGCGCGAACGGAGTAACCCTGTCGCGACGAAAATTCAGCCTGGGCCCAAACAGATAAGAAAACGCTCCTCCAGCGCCTCCAGAAGCAGACCCGTAATAACCTCCGAAGTCTCCGACGATGCCTATCGAGTTGTTCACGTTGTACTCCACCTGCCCGCTCCCGCCGTTAAGGTTAACGGATTCAGGGGGTGGAAAACCGCTGACATTCGAATTGATGTTGAAGTGAACGTAATCGTATCCGCCATAAGCTTCCAATTTTGACGCGTCGTTCTGCGCCTTAAGCGGTAGCGCTATCCCGAAAAAACCAAGGAGTAGGATTATCACCCACGACATTCTCATTCTTGCGCCCTCCTCTTCGTCAAAAGTGAACTACCTGAACCGGGGTGGCCGCCTTTGGGGATTGTTCTGACTTTGCGTTGGAGGCCAGACAAGGCCTGTCGGTTGCTTCTCTCTTTCTCGCATATTGCTCAAATGACCAACTATCAATTCCAGTAGCGTCCTATTTTGAGTACTCGTATAAACCCAATGAACCTTGCGCCCGAGGAATCTATTTCTCCTCGTTTTGTGGGACTCTAAATCCGCACGCTAATTATGCCGCCAGGAGACTCCCGCAGCCGCTTCACCTTGCTTGCTGTCATCGCGTGTGTTAGTTTTTCTCGCTGTCTGTCCTCGAGCGCATCCTTGTGAAAGCAAGCGAACTTCTTAAAGACGCCAACCGCGAAGAAGCGGAACTCCTCGGTAAAATCGATCCCAAGCTGTTACCAGAACACTTGGCTGTGATCATGGATGGCAACGGCCGCTGGGCGCAGAAACGTCATCTGCCGCGAGTAGCGGGCCATCGCGCAGGCGTGCAAAGATCGCGCGAAATCATCGAGACTTGCGCGCGCCTGAGACTCACCTGCCTCACTTTGTACGCTTTCTCGCTGGAAAACTGGCGCCGGCCTCAGACCGAAGTCGACTTCCTCATGCGCCTCCTTCGTGAATATCTGAAGCGCGAGCTGCCCTCGATTCACAAAAACAATATCCGCCTGCTGATCATCGGGCGTTCCGAACAACTCCCGGCCGCAGTGCGCAAAGACATCGAAAACGGAATGAGCCTCACCGCCAAAAACACGGGAATGAAGCTGGTAGTCGCGCTCAATTATGGCGGCCGCGCCGAATTGGTAGACGCGTTCAACACCATCCTCCAGCAAGTCCGTTCCAACGGCATGTCCGCTTTTCAGGCCGACGAACAAACCATCTCCGAGCATCTTTACACTGCCGGCCTGCCGGACCCGGACTTGCTGATCCGCACCAGCGGCGAAATGCGCGTCAGCAATTTTCTGCTTTGGCAGATCGCCTACGCCGAACTATATGTCACGGAAACCCTCTGGCCGGACTTCAATCGCGCAAGACTCCTCGAAGCACTCGTAGACTTCCAGAAACGCGAGCGCAGATATGGTGGCTTGGGAACCGCGCAGGAACGCAGCGCGGGCCTGGCCTCCGCATCAGGCAAGACAGGTCGGGGCTGACGTCGGATGCTGCTGCGCATCGTAACGGCCGCAGTGCTGATTCCCATCGTGGTGGCATTGGTGTGGTGGGGCCCGCCGCTTCTGCTAGCAGGAATCGCAGCGCTTATAGCAATCCTCGCAGTGCTCGAATTCCTGGCGCTGGGCGAAAGAATAGGCATGCGCGGATACAAAAAATGGACATATGTCGGCACCGCGCTGATTTTCTACGCTCAATATTCCGCCGGCTTCGTAATCAAGCACTCCTTCGCGGAAGGCATCTCCATCGTACGCGACGCCGCCGTCGGCCAGCTCTCGGTAGAAGCAGTACTCCTGATTTTTATTTTCGGATGCATCGTGCTGGGACTCTTTTCCCGCCAACCGCTGCACGAGGTCCTGCCTGCAGTCGCCATAAGTTCAGCGGCGCTCTTATTTGTCGCCCTGCCGTTCAGCTATATCGTCCGCGTCAACGAGACTGAACCGATAGGCAAGCAACTCGTATTATTTACGCTGGTGCTGGTGTGGGCTGGCGACATGCTGGCCTACTTCGTAGGAAAATCGCTCGGCCGGGTGCCCATGGCGCCGGCACTGAGCCCCAAGAAAACGTGGGAAGGCGCGCTGGGCAATCTCCTGGGCTCCCTGCTGGTGGCAGTATTCTTCGCGCGCTGGATGCAAATGGAAGTTCTGATGCCTTTGGTAATCGCAGGCGCAGCCAATATCGCAGGACAAGCAGGCGACTTAATCGAATCGGCCTACAAGCGCGGTGTCGGCGCAAAAGATTCCGGCACATTACTTCCGGGCCACGGCGGCGTCCTCGATCGAATTGACAGCCTGATCCTGGCAAGCCCAGTAGTCTGGATCCTCTATCAATGGCTTGGCCAACCTCGCTAGCCTTCCTACGCGCTCGCGCGCACTGAAATCACCTCTACTCCGCCGCCTTCGTCACCAGCGCCTCCACAATCTCAACATTAGGCATTAAATCGTCCGGCAAACCGTGCCGACGCTGCAGATACTCCCGCGAATTGTACGAAATCCACACTTTGCCGTCCGCATCTTCGGCCACCAGAATCTTCAACGGCAAATCGATAGCGACGCTAGGCGAAGCCAGCATCAGCGGCGTGCCAGCCTTAGGATTTCCGAATATTACCAGCTTCGTGGCAGGCATTTTCAATCCAGCGCTCGCCGCCTCGCCGCTGTGGTCCACCACAGCAAAGATCTTCACACCCTTCGCTTCCAGAATCGATTTGAGTTTACCGACCGTCTCGTCCACGGTGTGATTGCTCACCTTGCGCGAAATTCCGTTCTCTGCACCAACGCTTATTGGTCTCGTACCCATTGGCCCTCCTCGTACTTGAAAGACGCTAGCGGCCTCTCGAAAGATGCTTTATTTATTCGTGAGCATCTGAATCAACTTCACTCACGTAATCCGCCAAACAGCTATAAAATGAAACGCACAGCCCCTATGAAACGAATCTCGATACTAGGTTCAACCGGCTCGATCGGCCGTCAAACCCTCGAAGTCGTAACTGCAAACCCGGGAAAATTCGAAATAGTTGCCTTAGCCGCAGGCTCAAACGTGCGGCTCGCCGCGGAGCAGACAATCAAACACCAACCGCAAGTGGTTTCGGTAGGTACCGAAGTGGGTGCGCGCGAATTGTGCGACGCACTCAAACAGCACGGCAAAGGCAAGCTCGCGCATCCGCTCGAGATTTTATTCGGCCCGGAAGGAATGCAACGCGTAGCTACTCACCCCGATGTCGAAATGGTGGTATCGGCGGCAGTGGGAGTAGTCGGCCTTCCAGCCACCTACCAGGCAATCGAGCAAGGAAAACACATCGCGCTGGCCAACAAAGAAGTAATGGTCGCCGCGGGAGAAATCGTAACCACCGCAATGCAAAAGTCCGGCATCGCGCTGCTCCCAGTAGATAGCGAACACAACGCCATTCACCAATGCCTTCGCGCAGGAGAACATCGCGAAGTAAAGCGACTGGTCTTGACCGCCTCCGGTGGCCCATTCAGAAAAACACCTATATCCCAATTCAAAAAAATAAGGCCAAAACAAGCCCTGGCGCATCCAAACTGGAAGATGGGCCAGCGGATCACCATCGATTCCGCCACGCTCATGAACAAAGGCTTCGAGGTAATCGAAGCTAGATGGCTCTTCGATATGGACCTGGACAAAATCCAGGTCGTCATTCACCCGCAGTCCACCATCCACTCAATGGTCGAATTTGTGGATGGTTCAATTCTGGCACAGCTAGGCGCAACGGACATGCGCATGCCAATTCAATATGCGCTAACCTATCCGGAGCGGATTCCGTCGAATGGACATGCCCTCGATTGGTCCACGCTGCGCAAACTGGAATTCGAGGATGTCCCGGCGAAGAAATTTCCGTGCCTGATGCTGGCGAAAGAGGCTCTGCGGCGAGGCGGCCCGTTGCCGTGCGCGTTAAACGCCGCGGATGAAATTGCGGTCGCGGCATTTCTGGAAAACAAGCTGCCGTTCCTGGGAATTGCGGCAGTCATAGAAAGCGTATTGGAAAAGATGCCGCGCAGCCCGATGCGCAGCATCGCAGACGTACTCGAAGCCGACGCCGAAGCACGAAGGCTGGCGCGCGTAGAAGTCGAGCGCCGAAAGAACTAAAATACTGGTTAGAGGTGTCATGGCCAATTTTCATAACGCAGTCGTAGCCATCTTGTCGGTTACAGTCGTGCTCGGAATCATGATCTTCGTGCACGAATGGGGACATTTCATCGCCGCTAAACTCGCTGGCGTGAAAGTCGAAGTCTTTTCCTTCGGTTTCGGCCCGCGCCTTTTCGGCGTGAAACGCGGTGACACGGACTACCGCCTCAGCGCGCTCCCATTTGGCGGCTACGTTCGCATGGCCGGCGATAATCCCATCGAAGAGCGCACCGGCGCGGATTACGAATTCCTCTCGAAGCCCCGTTGGGTCCGGGTCCTGATCGCCTGCGCCGGTCCGGCGATGAATATCCTCCTGGCCTTCTTCATTTTCTGGGGAATTTTCTGGCTGGTAGGCATCCCTTCGGAAGATTACCTCCGCCAACCCGCTCAAGTCGTTGCCGTGCCGCAGAACAAAGTAGCCAACGCAGCCGAACCCGGTGACCGCATCGTCGACGTAAACGGCAAAGCAACTTCCACCTGGGAAACCGTTTTCGATCAATTAAAAGACGAGCAGCCCAACGCTCCCTTCACCTACACAGTTTTGCGCAATGGTTCACAAGAGCAGCTGACCGGCACGATCCCGTCTGCATCCGGAACCATCGACTCGGTGCTGGGCTACCCGCTGGTGGTTCCGGTAACAGACGAAATCGGCATCGGCACTCCCGCCGAGCGCGCGGGCATGAAAGAAGGCGACAAAATTATCGCCATGAACGCCAAGCCCATCGTCACCTGGCCACAATTAGTCGAAGGCGTGCGCCATTCCGAAGGCCACCCGATCCAGTTCACAGTCCTGCGCGACGGAAAAGAAGTTTCGTTCGAAGTCCAACCAGTACAAGGAATGAGCGTCGACGGCAGCACCGTCTGGCAGGTAGGCGTTTCACCCAAAGTTCAGGAAAAATTCGAAAGGCAAAGCTTGGCCCCAGCGGTTAAAGTCGCCGCGGTTCAAACCGCACTGGGAATGAAACAGATCGGCACGGTCCTGGGCGGCCTGTTCACAGGCAAAGTAAAAATCCGGGAGCTGCAAGGTGTAGTAGGCATCGCACGCGAATCAGGACGCGCAGCGAAACGTGGCGCAGTCGACTTAATCTGGCTGATGGCAATTATCAGCCTGAACCTGGGCCTCCTAAACCTTCTTCCCATCCCGATCCTGGACGGTGGTCACGTCTTGATGCTAGCTATCGAAGGCGTCCTGCGCCGAGACCTGAGTCTCGCAGTGAAAGAACGCTTCGTACAAGTAGGCCTGGTCTTTCTCCTGGGCATCTTCGCCTTCGTAATGTACAGCGACATCTTCAAACTAGTCCAAAGCCACTAACTCGATGAAGCTCCATATGGATTTGTGGGAGCTCCCACTTTTCCTCGGTGAGGCTTGCCTCGCCGTCTTTGGTCGCACGTCCAAGCCTTGCACCCATACTCGTCCACCCACACTCGAGCGACGTCATCATGCCAAACCGCATCGCCTCATCCCTCGGACGTTTGCTATAATCGCCAAATATCATGTCCTCTACTCCCGCACATCGCGTCTCCACCGGCGAACGCATCAATCACGAACCACCAGGCCGTCTTCAGCGCGAACTAGGCGCACGCGGCATCCGCCTCACCAGACAACGCCGAGTGCTTCTACAAGTAATGGAAACCGCGCGCCGTCACCTGGACGCAGGCGAAATCCTGGAACGCGCGCGCAAACTGGACTCGCGAGTCACGCAAGTAACGGTCTACCGCACCATCGACCTGCTAAAACGCCACGGCCTGATCGATGAGCTCGACTTGCTACATCTGCGCGGCGATCGACACTTCTACGAAAGCCACGGCCCCCGCGATCACATCCACGTAGCCTGCCTGCGCTGTGGAAAAGTCCGGGAATTCGAAAGCGAGTTATACGAAGAGCTGAAGAATCAGATCGCGCGCGACTGCGGAATTGAAATCTCAGTAGCGCGCACAGAAGTAGGCGGCCTATGCGCGGAATGCAAAAAGCAGTAAACCAACACAATGATCTGACGCGGGTCACGATTCGTAGAATGTTGCTTAGGGGTGCTGCTGGTTGCGCCCCAGCTTGGCGAGATCCTCAAATACGCCGCGGGGGAAAACCCCAAACGCCTAACACAGAAACTCAGAAGGGCATCGCACCGTACTTAGACTCAAACTCCGCCAGCGGAACCATATCAATCGCATCCCAGGGACAACCTTCGAGAAACGCCCCATCAGGCCCCTTGCTGGTACAAAGCTTGCAGCCAATACACAGTAACGGATCGACGAGAATTCTGCCAAAAGGCGCGTGATCTTCGTCCGGCACCCAGAACATGCAATCCGCCACAGGACAGTAATCCACACACGCAGGCGACCCAGCACACCCGGTGCACATTTCGTTGATGACAGCGACAATGTGGGGCTTGCGCTTGCGGCGGGTAGTAGTCCCATCCGAAATAGGATGGAACTTCTCGACTTCCCCATTCACGAACCTTGCAACGTCGACGGTCAGTTCAGCCAAGGATCCTCCCGCGAAACCCTCGTGAACCCTCATTCTCTTGCGCCAGGGCAGGGAAGTCAACCGCGATTCGGAGACCCAAGTGTCAAGGCGTCGGCGAACTTAGTTGGGAGTACGAATGGGGAACGCCCGCGAAAGCGGCGAGAATCACCAGCACAAATCCCGCGATTTGTAGAAAAAATGCCTCCTTCGATTCCTTCCAATGCGCAGCGACGTAAACAATTTGAACGACGGGAATCAGGAAACAGACCACTCCCCAAAGAACGTTTCGTTACCACCCCAGTATAACGATCCACAGGTTACCAAGAAAAAACAGCACCCAACCCAGAATGAAAAGTGCCCAGCCTAGAGTGAAAGGCAACGAATCCATGCGTTTGGCCTCGGTATATTGCGCGACTCGTCTTATGATAGAAGACTCGCATACAATTCGTAGTACTCCATATTCATATACCTTACCGGTAAAGTTAACTGGACTCACCTGGCCTTTGGGTCAGTCCCTACCGTCGGCCTATTCGCGGAGAGCGCGATTCGACTGCTCCGCCCCGCCCGAAAACCCGTTATTTCCACTGGTCTCGTCGCAACACGACGTATTGAGCCTCGCCCTTTCCGAATGACCAATCTTCGCGCTCGTTCTCCACCAGCGTGATCACCACATCCTCGGCGGCTATCCCCGGGTTCTCTCGCAATAACGCGGCAATTCGGGCATAGAAACTCTGTTTCTTGGCGACGTCGCGCCCGGATGACATCACCACCTGCACGAAGACAACGCTGTCGCTACGCTCCACGCCCAGATAACTGCGGTCATAAATCAGGTGGTCCGAATCGTGTTCAGTGATCACCTGAAAGTGATCTCGCACCGGCACATCAATGGTTTCCACCATGGCGCGGTGCACGGCCTCACCGATCGCGCGCGCATAAGCTGCTGGCTTTCCCTTGCGCAAATCGATTCGCACTAAAGGCATGAACTCTCCTCCAACTTCACGCGAAGGCGCGGATCACCGATTCCGTGAATTCTGACGTCGTTGCAGTGCCGCCCACGTCGCGCGTCAGCCCTCTGCCTTCGCGATAGACTTTGTGCAGCGCGTCCTCGATCTTTTTCGCCGCCTCCATTTCCTGGATATGACGCAACATCAGGATCGAGCTCATCAGCAGCGCTGTGGGATTGGCTAGATTCTTGCCCGCGATGTCGGGCGCGGTCCCGTGTACTGCCTCGAATACCGCGATCCCATCCCCCATATTCCCGCTGGGCGCAAAGCCCAATCCACCGACCAGCCCCGCCGCCAGGTCGCTCATGATGTCGCCGTAAAGATTGGTCAGCAGCAGAATGTCAAACTGCTGCGGGTTCAGCACCATCTGCATGCAGGCGTTATCGACGATCAGTTCCTTGTACTCGATGTCCGGATAATTTTCCGCCACCTTGCGCACCGAAGTCAGGAACAGCCCATCGGACAGCTTCATGATATTGGCTTTATGGATCGCGTGAATTTTCTTGCGCCCGAATTTCCGCGCAAATTCAAACGCAAACTTCGCCACACGCGTCGAAGCTTTCTCGGTGATGATCTTCAGGCTCTCCACCACTCCCGGCACCACGGTATGCTCGAGCCCGGAGTAAAGATCCTCGGTGTTTTCGCGAATCAGCACCAGGTCCACATTGGAAAACCGCGCCTGCACGCCCTCCAGATTCTTGATAGGCCGCACGTTGGCGTAAAGCTCCAGAGCCTTGCGCAACGCGACGTTAATACTCGGCGGCCCTCCCACCACGGCGGTCGTCAGCGGACCTTTCAGCCCCACGCGGTTCTTGCGAATCGATTCCAGCACCCCAGCCTGCATGAAATCCATGCCGCGCCGTTCGATTTCCGCGCGCGCCGGCACTTCCTCCCAATGGATGTCGACGCCAGCCGCGCTCAATATCTGCTTCACAGCGTTCGATACTTCCGGGCCAATCCCGTCGCCAGGAATCAAAGTAATGGTATGTGTCATCGTCGGAGAATTATTTTAGGGGATTAGCGCTGCGATGTACACATGGGGAGAGGTGGCGGGATTCGTGAGTGGTGACTGGCGAGTGGTGATTCGTGACTCGTGATTTGTGATTCGTGTACGCCGATTTCGCCTGGGCTTTCGCATAGGTTACGTGGTCAAACACCCCCAAAAAATGACGCTTAGAATTGGTCGCGGCTGTTTGTTTTCTGCAAGTTACGGAACGCTGTCCTGGCTAGGAATCGAGCCGGTATTTCTCTTGTCGCTTCTTAAAAGCATCAGCGCCGCCCTCTAGTACTTTCAATGCTCTGTCACGGATGACTGGGTTCTCGATCGCACCGGCAATATACGAGATCTTGCCTTGATCTCGCTGTGCGATTATGATTTGTTCGGCATCGCTGTTGATGACGACGTTGCCGTTGTTGGACGCCAAAATGACCTGTCTGTATGTCTTCGCCTTTCGAATTGCCCCCACGAGTTCTTCCACGATGAACTCGTTATCTAGATGGTCGTCATGCGAGTCGATAATTATCGGGTTTGTACCTTGCGCGAGATAGATTTTAATAAGGACCGTGGCCTTATGTCCGAGTGAAAGCTTACTTAGAGCCGTTCTTTTGTACGTTACGACAGGAACGACACTGAGATAAGTTCCATATAGACACCGATATAAATTTCCGGGCGTGATCGCCTGTGACTTCTTAATTTTTTTCTTCATGTCCTCAGAAAGCCTGGTCGTTTCATCACCTAAGCTGTCGATTTTGTTTGTGTCGCCTGCGATTATAGAGCTGTAGAGATCCTGCAGCTGTTGGAATTCTGAAACAGTCCCGTCTTTCGCCATGACCTCGACTTGCCGATTGTCCAGGACGTCTTGCAGTCCAGTCAACAATTCGCTATTTGCAAACTGAATGTCATCCTTGAAATCGAGGTCCGATAGGACTTCCGCTTTTTGTGATCCGAAGATGGTAATAATCTCCGAATATTTTTGCTGCTGCTGCACGATAGTAAGCAACAGTTCACGAAAGAGCTTGTCGCGTTCTTCCCGTTCGGTGTTCAGTTGCTGATTATCGTTCGCGATGGTTTCCAACTTCGTACTTATGGTTGCAAGCTTTGACGATAACTCGTTCTTTCGACTCAAGTATCTTGCATGTTCTTGCATCTCAACTTCGTAGCCCCGAAGTTCCTTCTCAGACGCTTCGATACCGGCGACAACTTGGCTTAATTCGCTTTCCACAAGTTTGCGAATTACTTCGATGCTTACGGTTGGGGTGTAATCCAGGACTGTTACGCTGATTTCGATGCCGACTTCTCGCAAGAGGCTATTGATTTGTGACACGTATTGATTGAATCTCGAAATATCCTCCGAAATGAACTGACTTGCGTTCCCAAGTTGCTCACCGAGTTCGACCAGACGGCTCTTTTGCACTAGAAGACTCGACCGTCTCGCCTGCTTACTTGTCACTAATTCCACTTTGTCTTTACTTAATCTTGACTCGAGACTTGGAATTTTCGAGTCGATGTCTCTCAGCTCCGCTAGCGCTTGTGTTTTTTCGCGTCGCGCCTCGTTCAAAACGACTCAGCTGTTCGCCCTTCGGTTTTTTCAATAATCTGATGCATTTGAGCAATTTCGCGTTCGATGGCATGTACTCTCTTGGCCAGCTTTTCAAAATCAAATGACTTAACTGTGTTCTTAACTTCCGGGCTCTCGAAGATGAGGTCGCGAATGTACTTATCCAGGTCGGAATTCTCGCCGATATATTCTTCAAGTTCACCTTGCGCAATGTAAACTATTTCGCTTTGCTCGACGAATGCGGCGCCGGTTAGGGGTTTTTCAAAGAGGGTTCCGTCCCCGAAGGTAACGGCGATATGAAAATTTGCGCCGTCTCGAACGATGCGCCGAACAAATGAATTGGAATCCTTGCTGTTGCACCTGTCCTTGAAAAGGTTCGCAATGAGGTCGACCAGTGCTGTTTTGCCGGCGCCTTTTCCGCCTGTGACTGCAACCAGCCCTTTGCTGAGTCCAAAATTAGCGTCGCCGAGAGACAGCTCGGCGTTGACAACGGCGCCAACCATGCGGAAGCCGGCGATGCAAGAGTTGCTTTTTAGCGGTGTAGGGTCGGAATGTTGAATGCGAACTCGGTCGGCTGGCTCATATTTGAGCTGTTTCAAGCCCTCGAACGTCGGATCGGCCTTAATCCAACAGAATCTCAGTTCGCATTCGTCTGGATTTGTTAGACAGTTGTGCTTGGGATTTCCTCTCTTTGCGCAAGGTCGGTCGATGAAATCGAGGCCGTGCGCGTCACAGCCATGTATACATGGCTAATACTCGACTCTTGGTATATCTGTCGATACTATCGTTTAGTTTAGTCACAAGTTGGTTAATGAGAAGTAAGGGGATTTGCTTTTCGCGCCCGAAGTCGCGAAACCGACTGGATTGGATCTTGAACTATGCGTCGGTGTGCGCGTATTTCTTGGTTGGTCTTGCGGCGCTCTTCGTTAGCGGATAGGTGGGACAGGACTATCGGGCGCGATGGGGGAATTCGGCTCGATGCGCCCTTCGCCACCCATGGCCTGCACTGTCTTGCGCAGGGTGGAGAGCAGGAGATCGCTTCGTTTTTCGAGCGCGAGAAGCTGTGCTGGGTGATGCCGAGTGCCTTGGCTACGCGGGCTTGCGGCCGCTTGCGGGCTTTGCGCGAGTCGCGCAAGCTCATTTCCTCGGCGATTAGCTCAGCCGCGCAGGCCTCGACCTTCTTTCGGCGGGCGACAGGGAGCCTTGCGGTCTTGTCGCGAACGTTTACGGGCATGGCTACTTTTTCTACCTTTTCAGGCGGGCGAGAAGGGCATCGAAACGATTCGCGAGAGAAGACTTCTGGCAGCGCTCCCTTCCTGCGTCAGGGCAGGCAGACGACGACACGAGTAATCCGCGTGCTCATGCGTGCTTGGCTTAGAAGCTCGGCAGTTTTCGCGACGCGTGCCTCAGATGAAGGATGTTGACGCGGCGCTCAAACTCGTAAATCCGGTAATAGACCAGTATGGGAGTGTGCACCAATTTGCGCACTCGGGATCGTTTTCGGATGACGTTTCCCATGCGAGCGAAGCGAGCTAGCAAGTCTACGTGGTCTAAGAGAGTGTTGCCGAATCGCATGGCCGTATCGGCGCTGTCTTCGGCGATATGGCCGAGAATTTGGGCTAGATCGCTTAGCGCCCTTTTCGTGAGGAAGACTTGGTAGTCCACAGCGGTACTAGCTTGCGTGCTTCGTCGATGGGGACGGTGCGGCCCGCTTGGGCGTCGCGAAGGCCCTCGTCGATCGCGTCGAGGGTTTCGGTATCCTCTTCATCCGGGGGCACGGATGGCTTTTCGAGGCCGGATTCCTTGGCTTTAGGCATGGTTTGATGGTAGTCCGCATTAGCGCGGGAGGCAACTGAAATGAGGCGCGGGCCGTGGATCGTGCCGCTGCGGAAAGGGCAAGTGTGGGAGTCGCCCCTACAAGGCAAAACACGGAGTCCGATGGCGGTAATTTGTATGCTTCGAGACACATTTATTTGCAGCCGTTGTTGTGGTGGCGAATCTGATATAATGGGTTTGGTATTTTGGCCTTGGGATTGTAGCCCGAGCTCAGACGGGCATTTTGTGGAGGAACTTAGAATGGTGCAGCTAACCCCAGTTGCTATAACGAAAGTGAAAGAGATTCTGACGCAGCAAAATCCCTCGCCGACCGGTCTGCGCGTGGCCGTGGTGGGCGGCGGGTGTTCGGGCTTCAGCTATCACATGGCTTTCGAGAACGCGGTGAATGAGAACAGCGATAACGTGTATGAGTTCGACGGCTTGAAGGTTCTGGTTGATCAGATGAGCGAGATGTATCTCGACGGTGTCCAGATTGATTACATTGAGACCATCGAGGGCTCGGGATTTAAGTTCAACAACCCGAACGTCAAGAGCACCTGCGGCTGCGGCAGTTCGTTTAGCGTCTAAGCGAAGCGCTGCGCCCGGGAAAATCGCGGAGATCGTGAAATTTAGTGTGCGGATCGCATGACTCCCGAGGGAGAATTCCTTCGGGAGTTTTTTTTGCGTCAAGGAAGTGCTGGTTGCCGTCGCGCGCTTGGAGACGCGAGGCGTGACGATGCCGCGCCGCAAACCTACTCGCTACTCCTTCTGTAATTGTGATTTCGATGACTGAAACCTACATGCACGATCGCCGCTCTAATGTTTGCCCATGAAAATCGCCCTGGCCCAGTTCAATCCTACCGTCGGAGACTTCGAAGGGAACTGTAAACGCATTCTGGACCTGGCTTGCCAGGCGCGCACGCGAGGCGCGGAGGTGGCCGTCTTTTCTGAATTGTGCGTGTGCGGCTACCCGCCGCAGGACTTGGTGGAGCGTCCTGCATTCGTTGAGCGCAATCAGCGGGAACTGGTGCGGCTGGCGAAGGCGATCTCGCTGCCATCGGTGGTTGGGTTCGTGGGCGACGCGATGGACAACACCGGAAAGCCTGTCGCGAACTGCGCCGCGCTGATCGCTGACGGCCGCATACTTTGCGAGCAGCGCAAGATGTTGTTGCCTACCTACGACGTGTTCGATGAGTCGCGCTATTTCCAGCCGGCGCACTCGCAATTCGTCTTTCCCTTTGGGTCTGAGAATCTTGGGATCACCATCTGCGAGGATTTCTGGAACGACGAACGATTCTGGCCGCAGCGACTGTACGACCGCGACCCTGTGGCGGAGATTGTCGGGAAGGGAAGTAGCCTGCTGCTGAATATTTCTTCTTCGCCCTACACCATCGACAAGCGCTCGGTGCGCCACGACATGTTGCAGGCAATCGCGCGGGAGCATCACGTGCCGGTGGTGTACGTGAACCAAGTTGGCGGCAACGACAGCTTGATCTTCGACGGGTCGAGCGTGGCATTCATGCCCGACGGACGCGTGGCCGCGCGGGCTAAATCTTTCGAGGAGGACTTGATCCTCTTCGATAGTAGTACGGGCGAAGGGGACGTACGTCCACTGATAGAAGACGAACATGAAGCGGCTTTTGCGGCGTTAGTAATCGGTACGCGAGACTACGTACGTAAATGCGGCTTCCAGAAGGTAGTGGTCGGGCTTAGCGGTGGGATCGATTCCGCTTTGGTTGCAGTGATTGCGGTGGAAGCGCTGGGGCGCGGAAATGTACTCGGTGTGGCGATGCCCGGTCCGTATTCCTCCGGGGGGAGTTTGCGAGATGCAAAGCAGTTAGCGGAGAACCTGGCCATCGAATTTCGTTGTCTGCCTATTAACGATACGTTTGCCGGCTACCGCATGACGTTGGCACCCGCATTTGCAGGCCGCAGCGAGGACGTCACCGAGGAGAACATTCAGGCACGCATCCGCGGAAACTTACTGATGGCTCTGTCGAACAAGTTCGGATCGCTGGTGCTGAGTACTGGTAATAAATCTGAAATGGCGGTCGGGTATTGCACATTGTACGGAGACATGGCCGGCGGGCTCGCAGTAATCTCCGACGTGCCAAAAACCGTCGTCTATGAACTCGCCAAATTTGTGAATCGCGAAAGGGAACTGATCCCCCGGGAAACCATCGTCAAGGCCCCTTCGGCCGAACTGCGCCCAAATCAAAGGGATCAGGATTCCCTGCCGGATTATGCGGTTCTAGATCGCATCCTGAAGGCTTATGTCGAAGATTTGCGCAGCCCCGAGGAAATCGCGGATCATTACAGCTACCCGCTGGACCTGGTTCGCTCCGTGGCCCTGCGCGTAGATCAGAATGAATATAAGCGCAAACAAGCGCCTCCAGGATTGAAGGTCACATCCAAAGCATTCGGCGTAGGACGCCGGTTCCCGTTAGCTCAGAAATTTTCAATCGAATGACAACAGGGATCATCGCGGTCCGCTCAACCGGCGTATTACTGGCAATCTGGAGGAGTTGGTCGCAAGCCGCATCGACTCGTTTACGACAAGGAGCTGAACAACGATGAACCGTTGCGCATCGTTCGCACTGTGGGCCGCGTGTCTATGTATGCCGACCAGTACCCTTGCGCAGGCGACCCCCGCTGCCGCGGCACCGCAGCCGACACCCGACCAAGCTCAAATCCTGAAGAATACGGAAGCTTTCGTACGTAATCTTTTCGCCTGGGGTCCCGAATTCAAGGTAACCGTCGGGCCCCTTGCGCCTTCAATTTCACCAGCTTTTTACTTGGCCCCTGTCCTGGTGACAAATAATGAAAGGACAGACAAGGGCAGCGTCTATGTCAGCAAAGACGGCAAGACCCTTGTGCAGGGTGAAATGCTTAATATGGAGACCAATCCGTTTGCCGAGAACCTGTCCAAACTACACATCGACGGCAATCCGTCCATGGGCCCAGCCGATGCTAAAGTTACGATAGTCGAGTTTAGCGACTTCCAATGTCCCCACTGCCGAGAGTTTTCGAGGATGCTGCGGAACCTGGCACCGAAGTATCCTCAGATTCGCATCGTTTTCAAAGATTTTCCGCTAACCGAGATCCATCCGTGGGCGCAAACCGCTGCCGTCGGAGCTCGCTGCGCCTATATGCAGAAACCTAATAGCTTCTGGACGATCCAAGACCAGATCTTCGAAAACCAAGACCTGATTTCGTCGGAAAACGTCTGGGAAAAGCTAGCGGGTTTTGCGGCTCAAGATGGCTTGGATGCGGACGCTTTTAAGGCCTGTATGCCTTCGCCAGAACCGGCGCAGGCAGTGACCGCCAACCGCCGCGACGGCGAAGCGCTAAACGTCAACAGCACGCCGACGGCATTCATAAATGGCCGTACGGTCGCTGGCGGAGACAAACTCACAGTGGAACAGTACATTCGCTTCGAGCTTTCCATCCGACCAGGAATTGCGGAGCAACCCTAGTCGAAGCATCCCTCGACGCGCGCTTAAAGTCCGACACTCGAATAACATAATACTTATTCCCGGAACATGACGAGATGTTACGTGCGGCGTGTTCAATAATCAAGCCTTATTTTCGTTTTGTCGGCGCAAATTGAAAATGTTCGGTTTGTGCAGAGTTGAAATGTCCGCCTTTCTAAGGGGCGAGAGGCCCGATGGAGACAGGAGCTGATCAGCAGCTTGTGAGTGTGCGCGAGCGGTTCGAATCCTGCGGCAAGTGGAAGAAGGGCATTTGCAACAGATCGAATCGGCCAGGCGCCTGAGCGCGCGGCAGGTTCCGCGTTCACTGAGGCGGCTGCGGCAGCGAGGAGATCGCGCCGTCGCACTTCGGTTCCGAGGACGCCGCTCCAACCGCAAGATGGCGGAAGCTCTCAGGCTGCGCGCCCTGCAACGGTTGTGTCAGGAGGCGTTCGAAGCCGGATTCGGCCCCTCCTTGGCTACCGAGCATCTGGCGAGCCAGGCACTAGAGATGGGCCGCGAGACCTTGCGGAAGTGGATGTGATTGCTGCCGGATTGTGGCAGGTCCGATGGCGGCGAGTGAAGCAGATGCATGCCTGGCGGCCGCGGCGCGGGGCCTGGGAGAACTGGTGACGATGGACAGTGCCCTTCCATTGGAATGTAAGATCGCGGCCCGGCCTGCCGCTTCATTGCCATGATTGATGATTCCAGCAGCCGCGCCTGGCACCGCTTGGTGCAGACGATTCCACGGAAGAAAATCCACGCACGCTGGGAGGGTGGCTGCAGCGCTACGGCCGACCGCTGGCGCTCTACACCGATAAAACAGCCTGTTTGTGATTTCGCGTCCTGTGCAGTGGCAAGAACAGTTACGCGACACGCCGGCCCGTACGCAGTTTGGTCGCGCTCTAGCCGAATTGGACATTGAATGGATCGCAGCACAGCCCGCGGGCCAAGGGACGCATCGAGCGGTTGTTCGCTATTCCACAAGACCGCTTGGTGAAGGAGATGCGCCTGGCAGGAATCAATACACTGGAAGTGGCCAACCGTTTTCTGATCGTTTTCTGAAGATCAGCTGTTGGCCATTCTGGACGCGGCGTTTTGCGGTGCAGCCCGCCTAGAACAGCGACGCGCACCGCCGATTGCAACGCGCGCATCGGCTGGCGGACTCTCAGCTTGCGCGAAGCGCGGACGGTGGCTTGCGATCACACCGTGAACTGGAAGGGGCCAGCTGATGTGTGCCGAGCGAACACAACTGTGCCGGGTTGCGTGGCGCCGCCGAGATTGAGCGCAGGCTCGACGACGCTCACTGGCTGCGTTTTCGCCATCGCTACTTGCAGTCCTGCCCGGCAGCGCCGCGATCCACAAGTTCTTCGCCTACGGCCTTCAGGACTCGCGTACCGCAAACCAAAACCCACTACCAAACCCAAAACTCACTAAAATCCGCGCTCCAGATCACCCCTAGAGAAGATAACGGAAGCAGACATTTCTATTTGCATTGACACCGTTAGTTCCCTTTTTATCACACCGTCAGAATCGTCCCCTAAATTCCCTCCGAGTTCCCTTCTCGCTCATCGCCATCCTCTGTACTGCGCGTTCCTTTGCAGCAGCGCAGTCTGGGGGACATTTTCAACGAAGTTCGACACCGTTATTTTTTTGTTGGTTGCCTACCGGCATGGGGGGCCGTTGCGCATTGGCCTTTAACGGCAATGACCTGTGCCACAAAGAGCGACCGCACCTGCGCCAACACCGATCGCGAACCATTGCGCGTTGCGACGCACACGGTGCCAGAAGGTTCCACCTTTCGCCGCGGTCAGGGCGGCGTCTCGCTCTCGCTTAAGGGCGGACAGCATTGCGGCGTTGTCGACTGAATCTTGCTTTGCCGCCGCAAGTTTAGCCTGGCAGGATCGGCAATCCTGGACGTAATCATAAAGAGGTTTCAGATCAGCGGCCGGAATTTGTGCGGGAGGGGCATCGGGCAACAGTTGATTAGAAACATTTGCGGGGTCTGGAGAGAGCGCCTCTGAGGGTCTAGTCGCTGGAGGGAGACCCGCTGAAGGGACGAGCTGTTTTTCTTTGATTCTACTTCCCTTCCGGACTAAATCCGATTTGCTTTCGGACGAGGTCGTCGTAATCGGCTCCGGCAAAGTCAGGTACTTTGGCAGTTCGCGGAGAATATCGGAAGGAGTTTGGACGGTATGTTTAAGCGATTCGATTTGCGCAAGTGTGTCTTTTAAAACGACGGAGCGGTCACGTTCGCGCGCGTCGGCTGCATCGATAAGTTGTTTTTGAGAGGAGATCGTAGCCTGCATGCGCAATTTGTCGTCGTGTTCTGCGATCCAAGCGTGAAAGGCCATTGCCGCAAAAAGTATGCCCAGTAAGGCTACCGATATTTGAAAGGTGCGTCGCATTTGGATGAAATAGCTATTGACGAAAATGATCTAGTCGTAATTCGTCGCAAACTAGGCTGAGAACGCGTTCCTGGAGGTAAATGCGCGAATCTTTCGCTGCTGCTCCTATTCTGGACCTTCGTCCAGTTGCCAACCGTCGAAGCCCAGCGCACGATTAGTCAGTAAATGGAACCGACCGTAACTCGCCGCAACATTTGGGAGATCTTCTTTGCAACGTGTACGCTTGCTGCCTTTCGTTCTGGCGATTATCTTCATCGAATCTGGATGCGGTAACACTTCGGCAACAAAATCATCTCCGGCTTCGCCAACGGCCCAAGTCACGGTCAGCATATCTCCGGCGACTGCGAACGTTCGTGCCGGTGCGACTCAGATTTTTACGTCGCAGGTCAGCGGTACAACCAATCAAGTCCTAAATTGGTCGGTGAACGGGGCGGCAGCACTTCGGCTGGGCACATAACCTCGATGGGGCTTTACACGGCACCATCCGTCGTGCCGAACCCAAATACGGTAATGATTCAAGCGAGTTCGGAGGCAGACCCAAGTGCGAGTGCGTCGCGTCGAGTCGCGTCACGCTCTTAAATCCAACGCCCACTCTAAGCAGCGCGATACCGACTGCATTTGTGGCTGGCGCATTCACATTAAGCATAACCGGAAATTTCTTTGCCCCCGGCGCTCAAGTCGTGTTTGCTGGCAACACTCTTGCCACCACATTCATCTCGTCGACACAACTTGCCGCAACAGGGTCTGAAACAACTGCCGGTACATACGCGGTCGGAGTGAGCAATCCCGATCCTGGCAGCAGCTCATCGCAAACCGTTCGTGTCATGGTTACTTCGCCGATAAACAATCCACCGCCACCGAGCGCTTGCAACGGAATCGGACTGGGCCAAGGAGGAAGTCTCAACGGCTTCCTACCCTTCCCCCCCGACAATGCATGGAATCAAAATATCGCCGGAGCTACCGTTGATCCCAATTCTGCGGTAATCATAAATTTCATCGGCCCAAACGATCCTGTCCACCCGGATTTTGGCTCGGGCGAGTATCAAGGTTCGAGCATTGGTATTCCCTACGTTGTCGTCGACTCGCAGCAGTCGCCGGTCGCAATCAATTTCACCGCTTACGGGAGCGAAAGCGACCCTGGCCCGATGCCCGTTCCCGCCAGTGCTCCTATCGAAGGCTATCCAAACCCGGGGACTGGCGATCGTCATGTATTGGTGCTCGATAACAGTAGTTGCTGGCTTTACGAACTCTACAGTGCTTATCCGCAGAGCGATGGAAGCTGGAACGTGGCATCAGCTGCAGTGTGGGACCTGCAAGCAGACGAGCAGCGTCCACTCACATGGACTTCGGCGGATGCAGCTGGCCTTCCTATCTTTGCTGGTTTGGCACGGTACGATGAGGTTGCGAGCGGCCAAATTAATCACGCCCTGCGGTTCACGCTGCAAAACAGTCGCGCCGCGTTTGTGCCGCCCGCGTCTCACTGGGCTGCGAATTCGGCGAATGTGGCTGCCGCTCCTATGGGCATGCGGTTGCGCCTGAAAGCCAGCTTCGACATCTCTCAATTTTCCGCCTCAAACCAGGTGATTCTCAAAGCGCTGCAACAGTACGGAATGATCATGGCGGACAATGGCTCGAATATGTACATCAGTGGTGCCCCTGACGATCGCTGGGACAACAATGACCTGCACAATTTAGGCCAAGTCACGGCGTCTGATTTTGAAGTGGTGGAAATGAATCCGGTTTACACACAATCGAATTTGCCGACCGGCACTGCACCGGCAATTGCGAGCTTCAACGCAAGTGCCACCACCGTTTCCGCGAGTACGCCAGTCACGCTGACCTGGAACGCCACAGGCGCGTCATACTATGACCTGACGCCTCAGGTTGGAGCGATTCGCGGTACGACCGTGACGGTTACACCGTCGCAGACCACAACGTACACCCTTAACGCCACAAATGAGTTTGGCCGCACTGCTGCTACCGTCACGGTAACCGTCCAATAGACCATTGGCCAAATATTTATCTCGGTCAATGGCTCAATATCTGAACGTAATTCGAACGTTTGGCTCTATTGTACCGTGATGACCAAGTTTGATGGTGCCGCGGGAGTGATTTGCGTTGCCGCTGAGATCGCAACTGCTGAAAAGACAACGTTGCCATTTCCGTCCAGGCCAGAGGTGCGCGCATAGTAGACTACAGAACCGTACGGTGGGCCTTGTGTGAATTGCGCAGTAACATTCGTGCTGCCGGCCGCTGAAGTAGGATTGGCGACCGTACCGACTTTCACTAACGTCTTGCCACCGTCGGGTGTAGTACCGTATTCGAATCCAATGACACAATTTTTTGTCAACGTTGCAGTGCATGCGGGGTCGACCGCATAGTTGAATGACCACGCCAGCGTTATTGACGCCGCATGGGCTACGACCGCAATGAATAGCTGCGCTAACAATAGGATCGTCAGCATCGTTAAACTGCTAATTCTGCCAAGAAATGCACATTTGGTCTTCATGGTTTAATTCTCCTTGTTTGTCGGTTTCAACTAGCGAATGCATCAGCTTGCGACAGCGAAAGTCAGAGGTCAGTCAGATCGGGACAAATAGTGGGGAAGCTAACAGGCTTCGGGCTCGAAGAACCGCAGGCGGTCCAGATGATTTGAGGGGCTACTTGAATCGGGCGACACGGGCGATTACTTGCGACGCATATTCAGGATTTCCGCCGCCGTTCCACAATTCCAGCGCACGCCAAACATCGTTTCCGGCGGCATTAATTTTCGAAGCGAGGACTTCACAGCCGATTTCGATTCCGACACTCGGTTCGGTAAGTACACTTAAGAATTTGCCGTCAAAACCATGCTCGCGTGCAACTTGCCCCATCACCTGCATGAGTCCCCAGGACATTGAGCGGGCAATTTCCTCCGTGCACGGTAAGCCTAGCGGCGCCACGTAGCGAGCCCGAAACCCGGGCTCATACCTAATGGCATGAGTTTCCCAAGCGGATTCTTGCTCGACCACCGCGCACACCAACGTCTCGTCTAGGCCATGCCGGTTGGCGATGCTACGCGCGAGAAGAACTACTTCAGTGTTGGGGACCATTCAGGTCAATCCAACGAATCTGCGGACTGGGCGCCGTTTCAATATCTTTTTCTTCGCACAGTTTTTCCAGCAAAACGTAGATGTGGGGCAGATGGCTGGTGGCCATGTCCTCGACGAATGTGCGCGTCATTTCGTCATTGCGGATACGCCGGTACAGCCAGCGCAAGAAAAGGCAAAACTGCACTAGGGAGGTCAAAGCGAATGTCCCAGTAGGGGTCAATCCGATCGCGCATGATTTTTTGGGAACCGTGATCGTGGCAACAGTGAAATCGCAAGGCGCGGATTTTTCACTATCCGGAACGAAAAGCAGAAGCGGTCGCGCTCACTGATTTTGTAAATCGATCACATGCGAACGAGAAGACGTGACATGCACCTGTTCGCTGTAAGCTACGCCAAGTGCGCCACCCGTACCGCGCGGTCAATGGGCATCGGCATTTAGCCGAAAAGTGACGCGATTCCACTACCCAGTCCGACCATGCTACCAACGCCTGCGACGGACGATCCGGTTGACGCTCGTTGTCGTACGCCGAGCAGCTCGGCCGGCACACCCATCGCCTTGCCCAAAAGGTTCGTGTCTACTCCGTACGTTTGTCCTAACGCATTGAGACCCGCCAGTTGTTCCTTGTACTGCTGGTTTGCAAATGCAATTTGGTTTTGTTGCGCCTGAGATGCATCGGTCTGGGCCTGTTCGCGACCGAGCTGTGCCGTCAAATCACCGTATCCGGCGGAGTTATTAGTAGCAGCCATCCGGTTCGCAGCGCGCTCGCGCAGAGCATCGAATGCTGTATTCGAAGCGCCCAAGCTTTGTTGCGTGATTGCCGACTGTTGTTGCGGAGTGTACCCCTGACTATTGAGCAGGCTCTGAATCGTGGGCATTAGCAAGGAGCGGTCCTGCGCGTCTGACTGTCCTTCTTGCGAGATTTGGCTGTTCTGTTGTGCGAGCTGCTGATCGGTGAGATTTCGGGTCGTCTGTTGCGCACCTCGAGACATAAGTTCCTCCGTCAAATGTAGTTTATGAAATGAGCGAATCCGGGGCTTTAAGGTTCGAGGTTGCAGTGCATCCGCACTCCAGTGTCTGTCACTTACCGTTGCGCCTTAGTGCAGAGCAATATGGTGTCCAGGCATCGTCGCGAATCCAGCCCAGCTGTTCCAGCCTTCGGCCAAAGCGTTTGGCGATGCGCGGTGGCAACCAGGCGTGGGCGTCATCTAGACCTCGCGCTAGCAAATCTCGTTTCGCAGCCTCGTGTAACTCGAGCATACGCGCGTAACGCTCGCGCGGATTTCCTGCCCCCACTGATGGGACAACAGTGCAATTTTCAGTGTCGTTTTGAACTCCGCCGGCAGCGGCGGGCGCGGCCTCGCGCCCGCCGCGTTCAAGCAGAAAATACATTTCGCAGGTTAGACGCGCCAACGACGCCATTACTACGCGCCCCGCGTCATCCTCTATAACCACCTTTGAAACGAAAATTGGATCGTGAATGTCCGGAAACGGGTAGTCGAATCCTTGTCGCGCATGCATGCCAAGGAGAGCCTGGAAGTCGCATTCTTGGTAGGGCCGTATTTTAACGAGCCGCTCAGAAAATTCTATGCTGCAGCAAAGGATGCACCCGGGCTATCGCTTCAGCTGCTTCGAAGGTGGTCGCTCCGGGCGCCACGCCATGCTTTGCCAACGCATTTTGCGCGAGAACTGAAATCGATCGTTGCGCGAGAGGGTGCGGCAGCAACTCAAAATCAGGGTTATCCTGAAGCATCAGGTGAGCGCCCTCGTCTGCCTCCACTAGGGCGATAATCACCGTCGTGTCATCGATCACCGCAAAATCACTGTCGGGGCGCGCGCCACACATCGTGCTTTCCCGCACTTCAAGCGAAGCTCCGTCGGATTCAATCCTCGTCGAAATGACGGCGTTGTCTACCGCGGGCGAAGATAGCGCGCCGGGGTGAAGTGCCAGCCAATGAGAATTCGTCAATCTGGCGGCGTGTCGCTGCCAAGCGCCGAACGTTGTTAAGTAATACGCTTTTCCAGTCATAAAATTTCGCTCGAGACGGCTTACCAATGTTTCGAAGAGTGGCTAAGAGCTAAACGTATAATTGTGCGTCAGGATGGACGCCGCGTGGCGCCCGGCGAAGAATTGATGGGTCGGCTCGCAACCCACCGTTACTTTCTGCGACTCTTCTAGGACCGCTTCAATCTTTCGTATCGTCACGCGACCAAAACGTCCAACCAAAATGTCCGACAAGCATAAGCGCTCCGCGCGCATTGGCGAACCGTCCGCGAGCGTAAAAATATGGTGCGGCGTCACGTCCAGCGATTCCTCGTTTGAGAAATGCAGCCGGATGAAAGTGTCCGCGTGACGCGCTTCCAAACGCACGATGCGCGTCCACGCTTCGGGCCTAGCCGCGCCAGGACAGCGCAAGTGCTCGCCGGCCTTGCAAGATTCGATGGCGACAGTTCCGCGCTCCTGCGTCAACACCATAGTTCCACTTCGCAAACAACTCCCGCTGCCACTGCCGGATCCCCCGCCGGTACCGGACGTCGTAGTGGCCGCGATCATCGCTCCTTGGGACAACGGGATGCGCCCTTGCAAAGCTTGCTGCTGTGCCGCGACGTTCATCTTCGAAGTAAATCCGTTCGCGGGACTTCCAGCGCTGCCCGCAAGTCCACCCACCCACGTAAGTGCCAGCGCGGAATCATCCCAGTATGGATAGAAATAATAGCTAGTGCCCGCGGTCAATCCGGTCACAGGAAGCGATCCATTTGCCACTGCCGTACTCGTTCCATCCGCGCGCGCTATCGTAAGCGATGACCATGTCCAAGTAATCGTCGTGGTCGTCGAAACGTACGTGAATGCTCCCGACCAGGTTGGAGGCACCGAGCCTTTCATCAAAACGCCCGGTTTAGTTGGATCAATACTCCCAGCGGTAATCGCGGCCGTCGCTACGCGCGCATAATTCGCACCATCGGTTATCTGATCATCGAGGCTCCATCCCTGGTTCGGTCCCAAAGCAGCCCTGGCGATGCGCTGCAGTGCCTCATACAGTTGCGGATTGGTGCGGCGCAGCGCTTCAATTTGTGGAACGTTCAGCATGCGACCCCTTTTTCGGTCAATAGCTGCACGACGGTAAAGACTGAATTTGCCGAACCGCTCCGTCTCTCCTCAAAACTAGGGGAACACGGCGCGTCAGTTCATCCCACGCACAACCGCAAAAGGATCCGGTTTGGCCCACGGGACAAGTTTAGTCACCGCAAACCACGCGCCTGGCGCATTGGTTCCGATCCGATACGAAACCCGTTCTGCCAGCACGTTTGTGAATTGCTCCATATCGCGCGACGCAGGCGCGTTAAGCGTCTAGGCTCCCAGCGCATTCAGCGTGACGCCTCCAGGCGAAATCGCCGAAAGCGCGAGTGATCCAGCGCCTTGTACGTATCCCGTTAGGTAGGCGAATAAATTTCTTCCGCTCAAGCCGGTAGCGGCAAGAAATGCCGTGGAATAAAAAGAATTAATGGCTACGCCGTCGTCAGAATATTGCCCTTCGACTGGCGAATAGATTTTTCCGCTCAAATTGTTTGAGCCCAAAAATATCTGGGCAATACCGTTCGCGCGTTCGATCAACCCACATGAATTCGCCGCGATGATCCAAGGCGCCCATTTGCGTCCACGCTCCGGCGTCGTAAGTACCGCAACCAACGGATCCTGAAATCCCTCGGTGTAGTCCAGCACCAATATTGTTGCCGTGCCCATTGGCACGCCCACAAGAATTCGTTTGTGCTGAGCATCGACCTGCACCCACAAATTCTGTCCGTACTGCCAGTTGATTGCGTCCCAGGTCGGCTGAATCTTCTGCGACAGCTTCACAGGTTCGCTGCCATCGAAATAATAAAGCCCCGACCGCCCGGCGATCACAGCCCACTCTTCGCCGACTCCCACGCCGTGCGCCGAAGGCGTTCCCACCTTGTTCGAGATTTCCTCCACCTGCCATAACGCTGGTTCATTCACGCCGTCCGTCGCAGTCACGTACATGGAACGTTCTTTCACAAGATACAGATTATTTCGTAGCGCAAAAGCGGACCGAATTCCCTGCCCATTATTCTCCGCAATGCTCTGGATTCCGGTCACTCCATCGTAGCTCTCGGGCGATTCCGTGGATGATGCACGCACCAGCGACGCATTTTGCGCGGCATTTGTTGGGAACACCTCAATATTGTCTACAAGAAAAGATTCGCCACTAGGCCCGGGAAGTCCGTCGGCATAGACACGCAACGTCAAATCCGTCGGCAGTGAGGTCTGCGGAGTGAATAGATCCGCAGTGAATTCGACATAGCTCGTGGCAGCCTGTGCGGCTGTGACGGCAATTCCCTGCCCCACTTGCCCCATAGTCGGGCTGAAGGCGTTGACGCGCAATGTGCCAGCGCTCAAATTTGCGCTTCGTGGCACGCGAGCCCGCACCGAATAATCCGTGTTGTTGACCAACAGTGGATTTCCCGAAGCGTCAGCGATGGCATTCTGTGATATGTATCCGCGTTCGACGTTTACCCCATCGGCGGTAATCCGAAACGCATCGCCCCACACTACATTGTTGGGCTCGCGACTCGCCCCTGCCCCGAACGTTGGATCGAGTGTCCAACCGAGCGGCCGGCCATCGCCCGAAGCATCCCATCCTCCATCGAACGAGGGGTTGCGCCAATTATCCATCTTGGCGCGTTCACCCCACCAAAAAAGCCGTTCCACATAAGCCGCCACGCCCACTTGATTCGGTAGCTCAATCAAGCTGAACAGATAATCCATGCTGACGCCGCTGAGCAAAATCGTGTCGGTAAAATCCACCTCCAGCGATGCGGCGGTGTTGTCATTAATCGTCATCGTCGCAGGCACTTGATAGAATGTAGTTCCGCCGCTTCCAGTAAAAGCAAGCAGGCGCCGCACCACATTCGAAGGTCCAGTCGGAATATTCGTAACATTCACCTTCTTACCGCCAGCTGCAGTCCACGACACGGGCGGTGAGGGCGCTGTCCAATAACCTTGCCGGGTAACAAAAATCACCGAACATTGATGAACGCCCGGCGAAATATTTCCGGGATCAGTTGCGTCGGCCAGCACGGGCCCCTCAGCCGGGCCGATCTGGCTCACTCGGTCCAAGTACACATCATCGAATTGCCGCGGCATGTCCTGCCCAATTAATCCGTCGGAAAGTGCGATGTATTCACGACCGAATTGCGTTGTCGAAGACATGAACAGGTTCTGAACCACGCCCGAGGACACGAGCGACAACACACCAGGTGAACTTTCCTTATAAATGTTTCCGAGTGAGTCCAGCGCCAGGAGCCGCTGTACTAAATTCGTCGTTGCGTATGTTTTCACACCATTGATCTGCGGCGTCCCAGCGAAAACGGGAAATTGCGCGGCCAATCCAGCGCGGGTTCTCACCCCACCCGGAAAGAATTCCACATCACCAAGTCCAGGAGACATTCCGGCCGGGACGTCTGAAGGATCGAGCAAAGTCACCCAGGTGCCAAATACGTTCAGCGCCAATGGCGAAAATGATTCAATGGACATGAGATTTTGCGGCGAAGGAGGCTGAAATACAGACAGTCGCGGGGGCCCTACTGCAATTTCTTGAATATTCCGTAGAACGTAATCGTATCCGCGGTAATCGCGGCTGGATAGCCCCCCGTCGCCAACTCTGGGAATGCCCCCGCGGACGCGCCCTGCTGAAAGATTTTCACCTTATTCGCGTTCATCGTGGCGCCCGGATAGAACACATAGTCATACCCAGCGAGCCCATCCATCCATGCCGTACCTTGGATGGGCGGCTGAGCCGAAGCGACAATCGGTACCTGTGAAAGGTCGAGCGTATCTCCGCTGGCGATGTAATTCCCTGAAGCCGTCACGGTACCGCTAACGTGTACTCGTTTTCCGTCGTCCCATGTGTCCACTATTGAAAATGTGAGTGCCATATTTCCTCCGAACAGCCCGATGTCCTCAACCCGTTTCTGGTGTCGTTAATTTCTGATAGCTCTACTGGAATCGTCTCTAGTAGGAAGTGAAATTTCTGCCTATCCGGACTGGCAACCGATTACTCTTCACTGCTATGATGTTCGATTCTTGACGCAACCCGAATGCCTGCAGTTGAATCCTAAGCGTCGATGTTCACTTCACTTTGAAACAGAAGACAATTGGGGGAGCTTGGTGCGGCAACTGAGAATTCTCTGTGTGTTAACGATTATCGCCTTTGCAGCGCTGGCACTGTATGTCGCGTTGCAGACTCCGTCCTCGCGAGCGCAAAGCTCAAGCCTGATCGCCGCTATTCAGGCAAATGAATCTGAGCCTGTTGCTGTTCCACGTTTAGTGGCTGCAGCATCCGCAAACGGTACTTCGCCCGCAGTCGTTGCCTCTAACATTGGTATTCGAACTCTCGCGGTTAGTTCAAAAGATGACAACGCTTCCACATTGCCTGACGCGTCAGCAACGACTGAGCTTTACCTGACAGCCATCGACCGGCCGGATCGCATTTTCTCCTTTGCCTTTCGCAACAGTCCCGCGCTCCTTTCCGCGACCGTCGGCAAGATTCTTGCCGTGCCTTTCGTCGGCACAGGCGCCATTGGTTCCGTCGGCGATGGCGGCGCTGCCCCTAGATCCGAACTCGATCTGAGTCAGAATCAATTCACCATGCGCAGCGGCGTGGCAGTTGCCCCAGACGGAACTTTCTTTATCGCTGACACCGGTAACGCTACCATTCGCGAAGTGGCGGGACCTGCTTCCAGCGAACCAGGAATTATTCGAAGCATCGCCGGAAGGTGGGCGCCACGACAAAACGTGGAACTTGCCGAACCCATGGGCATCGCGCTCGATCGCGCCCAAAATCTCTATATCGCTGATCGCGGAATGAATGCGATTTTGGTGCTGTACGGCTCGGCGTCACCGAAAGCAGGCGAGCTTGCGATTCTCGCGCATATGGTGTCGCCTGCCAGCGTCGGCGTCAGTCCCGATGGCACCACCCTCTTTGCATCGTCGGCAGATTCCGGAGCCGTGGTTGTCATCAATACGCAAACCCATGCATTGCGCTCTGTTGCTGGAGCTGCGGACTCTCTATTCGCTTCTGCGCTTCAACATTTGGAGGGCTCTCGAAATATCCCGGCGGGCCTGGCGGTCGACGGAGGCGGAAATTTATTCATCGCCTATAGCAGCCCCCGTGCTTCCTACGACCAGATCCTGCGGCTCGATGCCCTTTCGTCTCATTGGACCGTAGCGGCGCGCGGCTTGAGTGGTCCCGGCGACATTTCATTCGACCGCCAAGGTGACCTATTCGTCGCCAATCAGGGGACCCGCCAAGTACTAGAATTCAAAGGTATGGGTGATCCCGCCACCGGCGTCACGCTCACACCTCCAGCCCCGTGCGCCAGTGGGACTACTACATTCTGCGATCAGCTGATCGGCGGGACCAGTTCGCCTCTCCCATTTGAGCTCAGCAACAACACAGCCAGCGCGATCACAGGCATCACACCAAGTTTCACGGGCGGTAAGACACCAGATTTCACAATCGCAAGTTCTTCGTGCGCCTCGTCGCTCGCTGCTGGTGCGAGCTGCGCTCTCAATATCGCCTTCGTGCCCACCGCTAATGCGACTAGCTCCTGCGGTGCTGGTTTTGCTCCGAATAGTCGCTGCTCAACGGTGTCGGTGGATTACAACGGCGCCACTGCGCCAGTAACCGCGTCGGTCAGCGGAATTGCTGACGATTTCCAAGTCACCTGCATGTCTACATCGATGTTTACGTGCCCGCCGCTGTCGAACGGGGCCCCGTATCAAATCACAATCGCACAAGGCGCCTATGGCACATTTCAGCTGCAGATTGTTCCAGACCACACCTTCAGCGGAGTAGTGACACTGACGTGTCCCACAGGCTTGCCCGTCGCTCCGGCCGGAACAATTGGAAGCCCAACCACCTGCGGCATCTCGGCTGGTACCTCAGTGACGGAACCGCTAGTGAATACACTCGCGCTCAATGTCACCCCGGGTACCGCCGTTCCTTTTAACGTCACATTCCAAACCACCACAACAGCTGGAACTCAAACTTTGCCCCCGACGACTACATCGACATCAACGAGTGAGCGTCAACGCGCTGCGTTATTTTCAGGAGCTTATAATGGTGGCCGAGGCGGTCCGTGGCTTCACAGCCTGCGCACTTCAATCGCAGCTCATCAGGTCGACCGTACGGGTGTGCTCGAGTCGTTAAAGATCCCAACCCTTCTGCTAGCAGCGCTTGTGCTCGTGATGCTTCCGCTGTTTCATCCAAGAAACTCGCGTCCCTTGGGCGGTTTAGCACCGGTATTCGTGCTTGCTTCATTCGGGGCGCTACTCGCTGGATGCCATCACAGCTCCACCAAAGCCAAACCCGTAATACCGTACACGCCAATGGGAACCTACACGTTAACAGTGCAGGGTTCCGCCCAGAACGCATCGCGGGGATTTACGGTTACCCTGGTAGTGGACTAGCTCCTCGGCCCCGGTGTCCATAGGGCTTTCGGCGTCGCCCTTTAGTTTGCTCCGGCCTTATATAACGATTGATCAAATTCTCGATCGCCGTTTGAGCCGCGCCCAGTAAATCTACCGCTAACGCCCGCGCACCGCGTGACCTGGCTGCCAGTGCCGCCGTCGCATATCCTAAAGCATCCGTAGCCGATCGAATTTGCACTGGATCTGTACCCAGAGTCTGCTCCGGAAGCACCTTTTCATAACGCACTCGCACGGTAATCGACTGCGTCGCGCCGATTAGATTAATTTTGTCCTCCCGCCACTCCCACAACCGCAGGTAGGTGCTCGGCTGCAGGTTCAACATGCTCCCGCCGCTTGTGAATTTCTCCATGGGTACAAGAACATCCGCGGTATTCGCCGTCGCTCGTTCCCACAGCATGTGCGGCATCAGGCAATCGGTTGGAAGTTGCGGACTTGAAACGTCGCTGATCTCCAAGTTTGTCGCACCCGTCGAACTATTTACATCCAGCTCAATGTCTTGCTGCTCCACCAGTACGCTCACCCCATTTTCTGCCAACTCGCGCTGCAACCCGCGATATGCCGAATTCAGAAGCGGCATCAGAAGCGCGTCTGTGAACACCACGCCCGCCGAATCGTTCACCAGTGCTCGCACCAGCGTTAGAGCGTCCTCGGCTTGCGAGTACGCCGTTGTCGATAGTACGGGCATGAATCCTCCGATTTGGTATATTCGGACGTGCTAACAATCGCGGCCAACTGGATCGGCGCTTAGTCGCAAATCACTATCGAAGCTTTGTTGCAGACGACCGACCCATACAAGTCGCTTGCTCGTTATTGGAGCTGCGATACGATGATCTGCTCAGCTAGTCCATGAAATTTGCAAGGAGGGATTGTGGCCAACAACGAAAAACGTGAATACATATCCCCGCCTGCGGGTATGGGCGATCTGCCATTCAGCAACGCGGTAGCAGTCGGAAATACTCTCTTAACGCGCGCCGGTTTCAGCATGCAAGACATTGTATCCATGACGATATTCTGCCCCGATCTCTCCCTCTATGATGTGTTCAACAAAGTCTATCGCAATTTTCTCCGTCCGCCATTTCCGGCGCGCGCATTCATCGGCTCGGGCCCTCTACTCTTTGGAGCGCACTTCGAAATCCAGGCAATCGCGGTGAAAGGCGGCGACTAAAAAACCTGGATGCAATTCCCGCGTCACTGGCCGCCGCTTACGACCGGGATTTCTTTCTGCAAAAATGGAACTTTCGCCGCAGCCCAGTCTGCGAGGCTATCGCCAGATAACCCGAACATCGCAGCGGTGGCGTGGCCCGGCTCCAGCGTGAAATTCGCCGGAATCCCCAGCGCCCCGATTGCATGCGTCGCCGCATCCGGGTGGGCCAACCAATACGAAAACGCAGCCGCGTTCACGAAGAATCGAATTCCCAGATTCAATGCATTAGTTCGCAACCATTCCGCACGTGTCTTCGTTCCTGAAATCGACGATTGCGCCGATAAACTGGCGCGTTTCATCACATGCAACCCGTGCCCGGCAACAAATAGACCCCAGAAATGCGCGGATTCGGGTATGTGCATATGCGAGGGCGGATCAGGCAAGCAAATTCTCGAAATGTCGCCGAACTAATTCGGATTCCCAACGCAGATGTACATAATCGTGTCGGTGCCGCTCGACTGCGTCAGAGTCAGAGTAGTCGCCGTCGTCTGTACCCGCACCGTCGCGATCGCGGAAGTATCGTTGGCGGTGCAAACCGGCGCCGAACTATAGGCGGTTGGAAATGTCACGGCAGCCGCTCCTCCCACAAGCGCGACGGTGCCCGCAAAATTGGCCGCCCCTGCCTGATTCAAATGCTGCGACACACTTAGCGAACCATACACAACGGGGTTTTGGGAATCGTGTAATGGAGCAAGTCTTAAATCAGGCGTCACCGGACCTTGCGACAGGATCACGTCGTCAAAATAAACGTAGTTCCCCGCCGCTGCGGTATTTTCCAACAGAAACACCCGCATCGAATGGGCGACGGTAGTACTTAGCGAATATCCATTCGGCACGCGAAAAATCAATCCATAATTCCTCGTTGGTGTCCAGGCATTGGCAGTGCTCACCTGCCAGTCCGCTCCTGTCACGTTGCATCCGCAAGTAATCCCGTTGTTGTAGGTCATCGACGCATTTGTCGACTGCCAATTCCCCGTCGCCGCGGAATGCCCATCGTAATTTATCGGAGCGAGCACCCTCGCATTGGTCGCTACGCTCGAGATCACATCTGCGGAAGTGCAGTTTGAGTCCCAATAAAAACGCAAGCCTGGCCGGAAGTTATTCGATGTCGACCCAGATGCCACGCGCATCATCAGCGTGTACTCCTTGGTCGCATCCACTTGAATGCAACCGGAGTCAATGCCCAGCCCGGCGGTGGCACCGTCACCGACGCGCACATTGTAATTCCCCTGTGTATAGGCATCTACCGCCGGCGTGGCGCTGGACGACGTATTCTGCAGATAAATCCCGCTGCCAGGCTGATTGATCGTTCCACCCGCCGCTACTCCCCCCCAGTAATAGAGTGAAGTTGTGTTTTGCCAACCTTCAAAGCTGCCGTTGCCTAGCAAATTGTCGCCGGCAAGATCGTTCATGCCGTAATGCATTGAAGGCGTCCAGTTATGCCCATTGTTATCCATCGCGACCATTGCCGTGGCCGGCTCGTTCGGCTTCACCTGGGTATTGTTCGTAATCGAAAGATAAGGATCAAGCACGTGAATGCCATCCGATGATCCATCGCTGGGAAATTGATAACAGTTGTACACGTTCTCGCAACGATTATTCGGCCCAAACGTAATCGATGTAGCCCCGACGATGTTGAAACAAATCTGATTGAACGCTTGGGATGAAGTTTCGCAATCGTTGCCATACACTTCGTCATTGTTGGGATAATTGCCGCCTGAATCTTTCGCGAATGTGTATCCCGTCGAAGCCGCGGGCGGCAGCACGCAGGCATTCTGTTCCAACACCACGGCGTTGTACGTCCCCGTCAAAGAAAAACAAGCGTCGCCCGAACTCTCCGGCTGGAAATTGTTATGTTTGAATATCGTATTCGACCCGTCGAACCCGCCGACCGACGAACTCCCGTAGACCCCGAATGAATTGCCGCCGGTACCGAGCTGTAGGTTATTGTTCTCAATATCTGAATGCCCGATTGCCGTCATGTCGATTACTTTTGAACTCGCTCCGTTGGCTTGAAGATACATCCCGAAGATATGAACGTAATTGATTTTGGATACCGTCGGATTCGGCTTTTTCACTACGGTGCATCCCGCTATCCCGCAACCGATATACCCAGAAGGGTCGGGCGCTGCGACGGTTCCCAGCCCACTCTCCTGATAGCCGACGAGTGATGCGCCGTCACCCGTCAATTCGATCGCATCCGTCGTCGCTGTATCTGAAATCACCAGCTGCGCTTGCCCCCACTCCAAGGTAGTGCCGGCGGGAATCGTTATATGGTGTGTCGCAGTCAGTGCTCCGAATAAACCGCGCGCATCACATACGCTAGACGATGCGGCGGCAGCTGCTAAACACGCGTTTATTTGCGCGCCCGCGTCCGACCCCGCAAATCTCTCGGCTTTTTGGACACTGTTCAAAGAGTTGACTGCGGCCGTGCCGTTCACGTCCAAATTGTATTGCGGATTTGTAGTATTGACGCCCAACGATGTGGGTGTGAAACGATGCACGCTTCCCAGGGCCGTAGACAACCTTAACGCTCCGTTGCCTGTAGGAATTGAGGTCATTAATGTACTATTCGTCGATGCGCCGGTTACAAACAGAGCTCCATACTGCTGCGGACTCCAATAGGCGGTGCCCACCATGCTGGGCGTCGTAGTCAGGCTCACGCAGTAGCCTACAATTGCACTTGTTCCTGCTGCGGGCAGGGTCCATGCGACAGTTAAAGCGTTGTTAGGTCCCCCAAGTACCACCCCAGCGCTCTGGATCGACTCCACAGATTGATGTGTGCAATTATCCGACGTCGAGCTCACCGTTGAGTAGTAGGTTCCCGCTGCAAGTGCGCCTCCCGTCGTTGCTGTGCCGACAACGTTGATAGGCGGATACAGCGGTGCAAACTCCACATCGATCGTCCCCGTGCTGTTTTCCGCAAATGATGCGCCGAAACCAAACATACTTCCGGTGCTGAACATATAGCCCAGAGCCGGATCGATCGCCACAGTTGCGAACCGGCTGCCTGCTGCAGTCGCACGAAAGGCGGGACCGGTGTCGTCGCCGAGTGGAAATAGATCGCTACGCAATCGATCCGAATTGCTCGTAGTGACGATGAAATCCAGGCCATTGGAAGTCTGGGAGGAGCATCCACCAACGGGCATTCCGTTCGCATCCACAACCCACGTTGAGGCCTGCGGTCCTCCATAAACCTGGCATTGTGTGAGCGTTCCCGCGTCCATCCTCACCGCGGGCCCCTGCCCAGCGTTGCCGGCGAAACTGTTGACAATATAAACTCCTTGGAGAATGGAACCTGAAGAGTTGAACTCCATCAGCGCGTTCGTCGGTGTAGTCGCGTCGGAAGTCGTCACATTGTCGAATGTAATTTCGGACATCGACGGCATAGCAGTTCCGCCCGGATTGCCGGTGGCATTGGTAACCGTGAAAAAACTCGTCGCCGGGGATTCAATGGCCGACATATTTCGGAACACGAAGTTCCCTGGTCCGCTTCCCAGCGTATTTACCCGTTGTATGTACTGAAAACCACCACCGGTCCCTTGAACGTTGGTGAAATAAGCCAATCCCGCCAAAGGCGCTTCGCCGCTGAGCGGCGTCTCGCCCGTAAAGATTGCGATCGATTGGGATCCAGAACCTGCCTGTAAACATCCTCCATCCATAAAAAACCAGAAGGTATTCGTAATTTTTAAGGGCGTATTGTCGGTCTTACCCGTTACGTTTGTGGTTAAACATACGTTATGCAGCACATTTTCAAGCGAGTCATAAATATTCATGGCCTGGTTTTGCCCATTGATCGTCAAATTTTCGAACGTGTCCGTAGAGCTGCTGGGATATGTCATAGAGAACACGGCTGCGCCGTTAGGATTCGCGCCGCTGTTGGCGATCAAACGAACCTGCGGCACACGATTGAACTGCGCGCCGCTCTCCGCGCTCCCGGTACCATTTCCGCCTATAAAATGTAGGGCACCGCACGGCAGCGGGAATATCGCCGCCGTCGACGGCAATTGCGGCTGCGACAGTTTATAAATGCCAGGCGGAAAGAAAATGCTACCCCCCGCAGTGTTATTACTATAGCCGTTGCACACGAACGTTATTGCGGCTTGGATAGCCGCAGTATCATCCGTCACGTTGTCTCCCTTTGCGCCAAATGCAGTCACGTCCACACGTGGCCTGGGTCCCGTCACCGTTTCGTTCCCCAGCACGCTCAGCGTTGACGGCGAAAATATCCCAGGATTGAAGCTGGTGGTGGTCAACGTTCCAGCTATCGACGCGTTCCCTGCCACGCTCAGATTTCCACCCAGTGTCAAACCAAACGCAGAAATGTTATTTCCAGCGCCTGACGAAGAAACGTCGGCTGGCAAAATCACATCGGGATATGTAATCGTTCCCGGGATTTGGGGCCCGGTAATCTGCAGCAGGTAACGGCCAGCGGGCGCATAAAAGTGATAGTTGCCAATGCCGTCAGCCTGGAAAGGGTTCGAAGATGTCACCGTCAGCGTTGCATCGGTATATACCGTCGCAAGAGGGCTGCATGGCGTCCCGGTTGCTGTTGTCTGGCACACCGTTATGGTCGCGCCCGAAATTGGGTGACCCGAAGGTCCAAAAACTATATCGTCCCGTCTCGATCCCTGTGCATTTGTCGGTAGCGCCGCCGGCAGCATCAAAGCGCACAGGAAAATAAAAAGCGCCAAGGCTTTGAGAGCCGTAATCTTTGCGGATAATTTATTATGCGCCTCCGCAACGCTAAAACGCACACACTTACGCGCAGAAGTCATTCCCACCGCCACCGTGTGATTTTTTTCACGCAAAAGTCGCATCCGTTAAGCCTCGCGCTTGTCGGTCCGCTGAATATGAATTCTAATTCCCATCCTGCCCTAACAGCTACGCCGGTACGCTACCGGCAGCCATAATCGTCGTAACCTACGCCTCAGTCTTAGTCTCGGTACGCATGCCATTCGTGGCCTTTTCGTACCCTGGAACCGCACCCAAGCCGAGTCCGTGCTTCGCCGCTTTTTCAGCGTTCAGAATCGCTCTGCAGTGTTTGCACACCGCGACTCCCTGTTTCACTTTTTCTCCACACGCAGGACAGTCATCCATACGCATAGGCACATATGCCCACTCGCGTTCAACACCCAGCGCAATCGCCGCCCGCCGGTGAAGGTCGGAAATCTCCCGGAATGAATGCCCGCGCGCCCACATCGTATCGCCGTCCGTAACCAATCGCTGATAAATCAGCAGGTACTACAGATCCTCACACCGGGCGTAGCACTTCGGATCATCGATTCTTACATCGTTACGGCAACCGGAACCGGCGGCGCAGTAAACTGGGCTCTGGTCAACTCCAGTCTCTCCACTCTTGTCGACAATTTCATAGCTTCCGGTCTAATCCATCTCACGCCATCGCTCACGGTCACGCAGATTAAGTCGTTTACAAGCTCGCTGGCACAAATTATCAGCAACTACAAGCTTTCGACCAATCGCGCCTCATTGTAGAGCGCTGTTTGCAACCACTGTAGGCTCAAATATGCGTTTTCATGCATAGAGAGCTTAAACCCGTTCAGCCGCACCGTCAGGACCATCGACGAAGCTCCAACCTTTCCGCTGCGCTAAAGATTTAATATGTCCGCATCCGACATACGCCCGTAATCGACGTCTCGAGAAGACACCGCTCGACGCCCATCATTCCCGGCGCCTCCAGAACCTGCAATATCCACAGGACGCTCGGCCGTTCGTTGTCGCGCACGTCTCGCCTGATTCGCTGACACTACTGTGGTCGTCCACTCGTCTAAAACGCGTTTTGCAACGCTAGGTAATGCTTGCCGAGCTCCCCCCGTCACCAGCGATACAATCGCGTGCCGATGATCTTCGTCAAGCGATCCAGACCGGAATGCTTCCCGCATCTGTTGCCCTAAGGTTCGATTCCCGCGCAGCGTCGCGTCGATCTCGCGGTAGATTTCTCCAACTACCCTGTTCCGCGCCGTCTTAGCTATCCCTTCAGGCAACAACCGCTCAACCTGCGTTTCAATGGCATCAAGTACGCTCTCCACCGCAGCAGCATTCGTCGAATAAAAGAATTGTGTCTGCGCAGGGGTAATACCGAGGGTCGAAGCGACATCTTCAGCCGACGGAAGGTCATTGACCTGTTGCCGACTCTCTTTCGCTTGTACTTGCTGCGAATGTCCCAGTTCGCCATCTGCTCTTTGGTAATTTGGCGCCGCCGGATCCAGCCCGCGCCGATCTCCCGGGCGCCCAAATTCAACTCTCGCGGTCGAGCGCGTTCCCATTGCGGATGGATCGGTCGCGCCAGGCACCAGACCGCCATTGCGCGCGCCAACGAAGCAAACGCTGCGGGATCCAATTGCGCCACGACCCGAGCGAGTTCCGCATGATCTTCAGGACGCTTCGAGAAAAATAGCGCATCCATCCGATTCAAATCATTGAGCATCGTTGTCGCCGCGCGAGCCTCCGCCGGTGTCGCAAATACTTCGCGATACGCTTTGGCGTCGAGCCAATCGTCGCGAAGCCCGGGGTTCAATTCGAACGCTTCACGCAAGGTTGCCGGGTCGGGCTGATCCGTCAAAGCTTCGGGCGTACTCTCGAATTCTTCGCCAGAATCGGTGTTTGAAGTGCCTTGGAAATCGGTGCGTTCGTATCCTTCGCGCGCGCGAGTTCGTGGCAAGCTAGAACTACCATCATCCTCATTGGGACTTTCAGGGCGACAGGGAAGGTTCCCGTCATATCCTTGAACCCTGTATTCCAACTTTGCTTCCCCTTCCTTCGTCGCAGTTTCCTTAGCCGCAGGAACTGCACCATTTCTTCCAGTCCTGCGTGGCAAGTGCGTGGTCAGACCAAGCATCTCGTCATCGGTCGAATGCGACGTTAAGACCGTTGACTTTGCGGTGTCAGTTCCCATATTCAAATTCCTTTGGTTTCCAGGCTTGCACTAATCTCGGAGCATCCGTCGTACAAAACAAGCGCGCAACCCACTGACATGATGACACTTAAGTATTGGCCGGCTGCGGGGCGACTGAAATCCTTCGAAAACGAAACGACAGTACTATTCCCCGCGCTGCGTTGGTCTTATCTAATCTAATATCTGGGTCGGGGCTCGTTTCGCGCTGAGCGAACACGATGGTCTCCGTCCATTCCATTGAGGCTCTAGTGAGTTCGCCAACAAACTCCGACGACTCAAAAGCAACCCCCGCGATATCCACAGGAACCGACAGGCGTCGGCGCAAGCGCGCCAAGATCGCAGCCCAGGTCCACGTTCGCGGCGTGAACGCGCCGGAGCCCTTCGAAGAAGTTTGCAAAAGCATTGACGTGTCGCGTCACGGCCTCTTATTCACCGCCGCTCGCGCCGGTTATTGGAAAGGCCAGCGCCTCGAAGTAACTTTTCCCTATTCCACCGCGCCAGCGGCCTTCGATTCCGGACAACAAGCGGAAATCGTCCGCATCTTGGAGCGAAACGGTACTTACGCGATCGCGGTGCAATTTCTTAACTCGAAATACAATCCGGCCACCGCTGTCGGCACCGACCGATTTGGCTCTGCCACCCAATTCGCGCCCAGCGCCAGCCGTGCTTCACCACAAGTCATAGTCCTGACGGTTGATTCCGACGTTGCCACATCGGACCTTGCACACCAAACGCTTTCGAAAGACGGCTACACGGTAGTCTCTGTTTCCAGCGCCCGCCAAGCCCTCGATTTTCTGCGCACTGCGGTGCCCGCCGTTGTAATTGCGGACATCGGGGGAAACGACATACCCGGCCAGGATCTCTGTGTCATCATTAAACGCGACGAGCGTCTGCAGCGTGTGCCGGTGATTTTGTTAACGCGCTCCGACGAATCCGCCGATCAAGCCGCGTCCCAGCAGCTCGGCGCAATGGCTTGCATTGCTAAACCATTCAACCCTGGGCGTCTATCGCAGGTGGTCCGGCTCGTCGCTCCGCCACCCGGGAAACGAAGCGTATACGGCGCTTCACGCTATTTCAGCAGCAGCATTGAGCGCGCACTTTAGCCCATGATTATCTTCCCTTCGTCTCGTTCGTCTGCGGTGCATTGCCCATAGCCGCCGCCATCTGCTGCTTCCGCAAATAATCGCGGTGGAAAAGTGCATGCGCCCGGACGTTGGCATATCCGAGTGGGGCCTCGATCTTGGCTACCTGTCCCGCATCGGCCGAAAACCACCGCATGCAAATCTCCAACTCCACAGCATGATTGTCCGCGAATTCATCTGGCATAATGCTCGGCAAAATGACTTCCGCATCCACGGCTCCGCCGGCAGCTGCAGCAGCGGTTGGACCCACTGCCGCAGTCACATCTTGTCGTCGCACCAGTGGCATCTCGCCTACTAATTGTGCGATCTCGCGATACTGCTTCGTCCGCGATTCATCATCTGGAATCACAAGCTCTTCCAACCCGATCAGTCGCTTCACCAAAGCCATGTTTTCAGGATGCGCCAGGACCGCCTGCAGCTGTGGATCAGGATTCCCCAACAGCTGCAGTAACACAGCGCGCTGCTGTGACCAAAGAGTCGGATACTGCTCGTCGGTCTCGGGATAGCTGAATAAGTTCCCTTTTAGGTCGGCCAGCCGTATCCACTTCGATTCGTACGCGGCCCCCGCTCCTAGCAGCGTTACCTCCACATCGTTAGGCCGGTTCCTCCGGAAACAGTCAACAGCCAAAAGCATGATGTCCGCATGGAAAAATTTCATGCGACGCCACACCAAACCAATCCGTCCCATCGCTTGATCGCGCGCCATCGCATATCCAGACGCCGTATCATTATTCGACATTGCCCCGCCAAATTGCGCGGGGAATGCTCCCGTAAGAAATTGTGCGACGGGCCCCATCAAACCAGCGGCATGTTCCGCTAGATCGGGCGGTACTTCGGCAGCGTCGGGCTGAAAGAATCCTGACGCCAGCGATTGTCCAGGCTTCGCTCGTGCCGGATAATGCGCCCCAGGTTCTGCGGTCTGACTTTGCAGCGCATCGAAATCCAGCACTTCGCTGTCCGCATAGATCGGCGGAATCCCGTACTCATACGTTTCCATCTGCAAATTTGACAGCGTATTGAACCGTTCCTGAACGCTGATCAGCGCATCTCCCAATGCTGGTCGCCCACTTGAACCGTCTCCAGGCAAGGCGTGCAAAACCCGCCAGTGATCGTCCATGTTTTCGCTGCGTGATTCGCAGTACGTGTCCCCAGCGAACGCTACGTACGCGCCGTCAGGAAACATTCCCAGCAGGTCATCGCGTAACCCCTTATCATCCAGAGCAAAAAACGCCCAGGGTCTCAGCCACGTCCTCTGAAACGTAATCAAATTAATATTTATGTCGCCGCCTTCCGTGAGTGGTCCACCTTGCGACTGCGACAAACGCGCCAGCCGCTCGTATTCCTGCGATCCGGTTGCCACCGGCGACCCGATCTTGTCCGCCGCATGCGGGTAAGCAGCCCTCAACCGTGCCTGATGAACTTCCATGTTCCATTGAATATACGGATACTCATGCATCTCATTGGCCCAGGGTGGAGTCTTCAATTCCAAGCCTCCGACGATTGTCACAACCTCCTGCCCATTAGGCACGCGCTGTCGCGTTTCCGTGGTTGGCACAGTCACTGTCTCACCCGCGACGAAATCTTCCTCGGTCAACGAAGCCCCGCAAACGTCGCATGGCGAAGAAAGATTGTCGTCACTCAAAGCGGGACCGTCGTCGGCACCCTGAGTCTCGATCCTTCGACCTCGAACGTCATCCCGACGGTCGGCTCCGCCCGCCGCAAGTATCTCTCTTCGATCCTCAACTCTGCCCTTAGCCTTATTCTCCGCGCCGCATTCCGGGCAAACATAAACGTCCGCGCCGATCTTGACCTCGCGCGCGCCAATTTCGGTTTCCGGATGAAATCCAAAACGCTGCCCATCCACCACGAAACGCACATAGGCCCCAACCTTGCCGTCAGTCCAAAGGTTGAAGGCCTCCTCAACAATCAAATTCCCAATCCGATTGTTGCGTTCCACCAACTGCGCGACTTCCGTGGCCGCCTTAGCGGCGGCCACATCCTCTTCGGCCTGCGCCGACGAAGGAAAGAACCTCACCCGCGGCACATCCTGCGAAAGCACGGCCACAAGCGAAAGGCCAAACGCCTGGTAAATATTCGTCACAAATTCGTATAGCGGCAAGTCGTCTAACGAAGAGCCATCGGATAAGTTCTGTTCGAATGGCAAATGCCAATTCTGATCGCGCTCGTTCCACCACAAATACTGGAGCCCGCGCCAGAACTGGTGTGCCTGCTTGATCCTCCGCACTTCCTGACGTCGCGTAGAATCTGACTCAAACGAAAATTGCTGGACTAACCTTCGCAGCGCACCCTCCAGCCGCTCCGGCAACTGTTCATTATTCGGCCCGTAGGGACTCTCCTGGAGATTTGTAGCCGAATTCAACATCCTTGCTTTGCCGGAACGGCCATCCGTGTTGAGGCCCTTCATCCGTCGTCGGTTGCCCGTGTCGTCCGCATCCGTCGAATTTCGAGAGCCCACGCCCGCTACGTGAGCTCTCCCTTCAGCCTTCACCGGCCCTTCAACCGGCACAATGGCCGGATCAGCTGCTGAAATCGGTTTCTGCATCGGCATGCACTGTCCTCTGAGCGGCGAGCCGCAAAAATAATCATCCTAACCAAGCCAATTGAAGAACAGTGCACTTACCGCTTGCAATCCTTCGCAAACTCATCCTTCAAAAAACTCCTTAGATCGCGATGATCCCCGAACACATGAGTTTCCGGGCGCGCAGCATAGGCACCCGCCGACGTATGTCCCGGTGACGCCGAATGAAATGCGGATCCGCCATTTGTTGTCCGCTGCGCACCTGAATCGCTCGACGATCCCGCTCTGCTGCCCGCATCCACAGCACTTTCTCGATGCACACGTGCGACAAAACCCCGCTGCGCTCGCCCCGAATGAGATGGAACGAGCGCAGCGGCATCAATTTCAATCCGATGAATTGGGCCCCTGTCGGCGTTGTTGGCCGCCCCAGCCTCGCCGCCGTCATTGTCATCGCCGCCGCCCTGTTCTGAATCTTGGTCCAGCGCCAATAGTGCCGCCTCGGCTTCGCGCGCAGCTTCCAATGCTTCCCCCGCTATCCCATTAATATGGTAACGCCCTCGAATAAATGGCATGTCCCCTCCAAATCAAGAGATCACCAGCTCAAACAACATTCTCCACACCTCGCATCACTATCCGCAAACTACGCCGTTTCTTTTTTTCGAGCTGAATTGATCTCCAGCCTCCGATAAACCTGATGCCACAAGCATCGCCTTTTGGATGCCGCCGGCTGCTTTTGCATCGTGCTCCGTCACAGTAGGGACCGGAACCTTCGCCGCCGCAACGGTTCGCAGTCCCAATTCCAAATGTCCCAGCGATCGGTCATCAACGTTAACCGCGATCAGCGGCACCCCCGCAATCCCAAGAATAGAATTCAAAAGCGCTCGATCCTCGCCGCGCAGCCTCATCACCTCGATCTCCAGCTGACCCGTATATCTCCGAACAACAATACGACGCCACATGTCCCGCAACTTCATCGTCGCTCCATTCACCAAAATATAAAGATATAAACTCAGTTCCGCGGTCTTCTTTTCCCGCGAAAAAGAAGGGCGGCGCGACATTCAAACCCTGGAGTACGCTGCCAAACCAGGCGCAGCCAAGAACACCCATATCTCGTGGCTATCTTCGCCTCCGTAAAAACGACACCGGCAGCATTCGCTTCTCTTCTTCAAGCTGTGCTTTACGCGCCTGAATCGCGCGAACGGTGGGATCCAGCGACGTAATTCGCTGCGCTAACCGCTGCTCCAAGGGCTCCCTTACGAATCCGCTGCGCTGCGCCGAATAGCGCGATTTCAATCCATACCGCGCAGCGTCAGCTGAATCGTCGCCGTCCATTTTTTCCACATCTTCAATCCGCGCAGTATCTCGAACCAAAGTCGGCAATGTCCGAATCAATTCAATGCAGCTGTCCGTCAGAAGCCACTCGCCGGCATCCAGCATTTGATACATCAGCATCCAACCGCCGATCCTATCGTCGTCCGCGGGAATCGGGCGCGGAAAGCCAGCGGCCGCAAAAACATCGCCCATCTGTTCCGCAATCGATGCCTCATCAGTCCGTCGCGCGAATGCATCCGGAGAAAGATAAATCGCATCAATGTTTTCTGTCGCGGAACAATTGACGCCACGCCGCTCCCCAGTGGCACGTCCCACACTGCGCGCGATGATTTCACGCGCTAATTCTCGAGGAGTAGTGCGATGAGTCACATACTCGCGGTAGGTAATGACTCGCGTCGCCGCTTTGGCCGCGGCGCGCTCAGCCTGTCGTTCCAAAGGCGTCTGCGCGTGCCAATAACTAGCCGCAGGATGCTCGAATCCCCAATCGATCGAAATCCACCGCGGCCACCACGCCCGCCATTCCAGGCTCTCCGCACGCGCTATGTGCCGTCCAACATCAAACTTGTCAAAATACTGCCCGGCGAAAACATCCCAGTCGCCGTCCAGAAAAGCGCGCTTCAGGTGCGTCGGTAGCGCTTCAAGCGTTTTTTTATAATTCTCATCGACCGCATAAATCGGATTATCTCCCAGCCGTGCCGCAATAAAATCATAATCCGCTGCATCGTATTGCTCGGGACGCTCCATACCTGGTGCCGGCTTCTTGTC